>OBWW01000001.1_pt1 | contig 433138 bp, 404 predicted proteins | sample 1538091 | NCBI WGS metagenome assembly OBWW01 (sample SAMEA2580125, study PRJEB22360) | human gut metagenome | biome: human gut; feature: human-associated habitat; material: faeces | place: Denmark | collected 2008/2010 | reverse complement strand
CGCTTGCATACAACCTTCATATTCTCTCCGACTTCGATAATATGTTTGTCCGGATCATAGAAGCGAACGACTCTCTGCCCCCACGAATGTTCTATAATCGGGTGGACATATTCAATATCACATTCTTTCAGCTTATCCGCAAATTTGTCAAAATCATCTTCCTCAAAATAAAGCTCAAAGTTGTTGCCGCCAAAAGAAATGTCATTTGTACTGATAAATTCCTTATATGTTTCAGCCGTTTGTAGGGCTAAACCGCCTGTCAGAGTCTTATTTGCTCCAAAGTCCATAATGATATGAAGTCCAAAGACTTTTTTATAAAATTCAACTGATCTGTCTATATCTGTTACTACCAGCATAGGGTTTTTTAATTTCATTTTTTCCTCCCGATATTCTCATTACTATTTCCGATTGGGCTTTCTTTTAATAGCCAGCAGCTTCATAAAGTCATCAAATTCAGAAGTGCTGGTTGGCTCAAACATTACCCATTTCCCATCACGATATGTCTGTGCTTCATCATATCGCCTGCAAACAGAGTCAGAAAGCGTATCTCTTATATCTTCAAATTTTGCTCTTTCGTCTTTTCCGAAAATAATCATAAAACCAACGCAATTCCTTTTTGCATATAGACTGCAAAGCGTTTTGCCACCTCTGCGGTACTTATATTCGTAAGTCCAGTTCTTACCGCCGGTGTTCCATAGCCGTTCCATATCGTATTTTTCATCAATTACCGAACACAGCTCTTGCCAGACCTCAAACAAAGGTTGTCCGAGCAATTCGATCATAGTTGATTGTGTAGGTATATTTTCAAGCACTGTATCTCCTCCATAAATTAGAATTTTAATAACCTTTATTTATTGTTTCATTATCTACTAAAACTAATATACTTCTATTTTCATCTATAATTACCATTCTATTTACACCAAGTGTTTCATTATTAAACGGATTTTCATAATCATATTCAAAGCCTATACTATATTTTGCATTATCTGTAGTTATATCACAACTAAATCTAAAAGTTTTTCTATGCTGTCCATTATCCCAATGTGTTTCTGAACCATTTGATTGTGGTTTGAAATCTGTAATATTTTCATTTGAAATATCTATTAGTTTGTTTATTCCTTCATCTAAATTTTTTACATTATTTATCATATCATTTGAGAAAATACTTTTTATATTTTCATAATCTTTTGTTTTAATTTTATTCATTATATCATTACAAAGAATTTGTGTAATTTTCTCATCTGTCATAAATAATTGTTCAATAGGATTATCTGATAATATTATTTTGCCATCTTCTTGTCTTATATTTATACTCTCATCATTATCTATATTTATTTCATTAAAACTCTTTATCAAATTATTTATTGTGAAAAAATTAACAATTCCAAGTAATATTGTTACAATTAACAAAATTATAAAAGTCTTTTTGAATTTCTTTTTAACTGCTCTGATAATTCCAAATACTATCGTAAGTACAAGTAATATAATACTAATGATACAAACAACTAATGTCAATATTCCTGATATTCCAAATGTTACTATATCCATCATTAAAAACACCCCTACAAATAGTAATTTATCGCATACAGGCATTTATAAATTTCATAGGTACATTCATTCGTTCAGCGACCTGTTCCGGCGTCATTCCGCTATCCAAGAAGCGCTTGCATACAACCTTCATATTCTCTCCGACTTCGATAATATGTTTGTCCGGATCATAGAAGCGAACGACTCTCTGCCCCCACGAATGTTCTATAATCGGGTGGACATATTCAATATCACATTCTTTCAGCTTATCCGCAAATTTGTCAAAATCATCTTCCTCAAAATAAAGCTCAAAGTTGTTGCCGCCAAAAGAAATGTCATTTGTACTGATAAATTCCTTATATGTTTCAGCCGTTTGTAGGGCTAAACCGCCTGTCAGAGTCTTATTTGCTCCAAAGTCCATAATGATATGAAGTCCAAAGACTTTTTTATAAAATTCAACTGATCTGTCTATATCTGTTACTACCAGCATAGGGTTTTTTAATTTCATTTTTTCCTCCCGATATTCTCATTACTATTTCCGATTGGGCTTTCTTTTAATAGCCAGCAGCTTCATAAAGTCATCAAATTCAGAAGTGCTGGTTGGCTCAAACATTACCCATTTCCCATCACGATATGTCTGTGCTTCATCATATCGCCTGCAAACAGAGTCAGAAAGCGTATCTCTTATATCTTCAAATTTTGCTCTTTCGTCTTTTCCGAAAATAATCATAAAACCAACGCAATTCCTTTTTGCATATAGACTGCAAAGCGTTTTGCCACCTCTGCGGTACTTATATTCGTAAGTCCAGTTCTTACCGCCGGTGTTCCATAGCCGTTCCATATCGTATTTTTCATCAATCACCGAACACAGCTCTTGCCAGACCTCAAATAAAGATTGTCCGAGCAATTCCGTCATAGTTGATTGAGTAGGAATGTTTTCAAGCATTATATCTCCTCCGCAAAACAGTATTTGTTTATGACTTATTCAGATAAGCACTCGCTAATTTATGTACCTGTTTTATTTCTTTAGACGATAAATCCCATTGCTTCAGTTCATTGGAAACCAGTTCAGGATATTTTTTGCTTATATCTTTCAAAGCATTTCCTATTGATTTTCGTACATACTCGCTTTCATCATCTTTGAGAGAAGATAAAAGCTGTATTGCCATCTGCGGATGCTCCTTAAAATAAGGGCGGCTTGTCCAAATTCTCAATCCTTCTGATACAGCTCTCCTTGTGTTAGCGCAATCACTTTTTAGCCATTCCAAAATAACCGGAATCGCTGTTTCATATCCGATAATTTTACAGTAATTATCAAATGCCATTGCAAGAATTTCCTGTACCTTCCAGCTTTTATGCTTACTTACGGTATCTTTCAAAAATGATAATGCGCTTGTATTTTCGCAGGCTGCATATCCCACCAAGAAAACACCGACTTCCTGTATCTGAAAATTTTCCGACTGATATAATTCCAATCCCGTAGTGAAACATTCATCAAGCGAATGCTGCTTGTAATAATTTTCCGCTTCCTTTTTCACGAGTTTTAGGCTATCTTTTTCAGGTATGATTTCTTTCAAATGTGCTGTGAAATTTTCCATTATGTATTTTTCCCTTTCAAGTTTTCCAAGGCAGACGGATTATGTTCGAGGATAGCCCCAACAGTCGGGCAAGTTTCTAATTCCGGACAGCCGCCGCAAGTGGAAACGCCTTTTTCCAAAGCGCATTTTCTGATTTTACACATTTGCTCACAGAATACCGTCTTCGCTCCGTTCACACGGCAGCCCTCGCAGTTAATATGTTCCGGCAGAATTGGGGCGTTATTTAACTCTGCCCATAATTTCGCCGTTTTCTCACGCAATACCTGATCGTCATTGATAGTCGCAAGGTATGCGTCGCATTTTTCACAATCCAGTCCGCAGTATCCAATCATATTTTTCATAGGTTATATGCCTCCTGTCTGTTATTCTTCATCATCAATTTCACGCTCAAAGATAGAATACTTCCAGTCATCAGTTCCGGAAATCAAACGCCAGCCTTGTTTTCCATATTCATTGAGCTTCTCAATATACCGATCCAGCTTAATATGAACATTAAACGATGGCTCTGCGCTTAAATCAACTGTCATATACTCATACTTCTTCATAATAAACCGCCTTTCTATGTATGACTCTTTAAGAATAATTTTTCATTATATCCGCAACAAATTGTATCTGCTGCTTTTTCAGGTACGACTTCACAAAGGGCTTCATCAATAATTTCTTCGCTTCCACTTGCTCCGTGAAATCTATCTCCGTTTCATCACCTTTGGCAGTGAAAATACCAATCCAATGACCTTTCATATTGCTGTTTTCCATATCAAATTCCCATCGTCTATATGGCTCGACAAGAGTCACTGTAAATGTCGTAGGGTAGCCATCTTTGGTATATTCGATAAATTGCTTGTCGCTTATAACTTCTGCCTTACTCAGATCGCTTCTCCAAGCGGCGTAATTTTCGATGTCTAAAACCAAATTCCATACTTGGCGAAGCTCGCTCGGAATATTTGCTTTTATGTTAGAGGTTATCATTTTCACACTTCTTTCCTAAAAAGTTCATAGCTGCACAGACCAATCGCCAAAATTGAATGTGCCGCTTCCGTGATGAAGCTTTCCTTCCGCTTTAAGCTGCCTAAATCCATCTCTCATACGAGTTATGATTTCCGGCTGTATATTTAACGAGTGATGAGCCGGGAAAACTCTCTTTACCGGAAGCGCAGATATTATTTCAAGAGATTTCAGGTAGGCTACCGGATCAGTAGACGGAAACCAAGCCGTCAAGGTATCCTTATACACCAAGTCTCCCGTGAATAAATATCCTCTTTCTTTTTCCCAAAAACACATATGTCCCGGTGCGTGTCCCGGAGTATGGATCACCTCAATATTTCTTCCTCCTAATCCAATGTGTTCGCCACCGTATAACACTTTAGTCGGTTTACCTTGAAATAATCGGTAGTCATTGATATTAAAATCCTTTGGTAATTCGCAACGGTCAACAACATAATTTTTTATCATTTCCAACGGCTGCGGGAAACTGCCGCAGAGCCAGTCCAGTTCCGCTTTGTGTGCATAAAAATCAGGATAGTATTTGTGACCACCGATATGATCCCAGTGAATATGCGTTGCAATCGCTGTTACAGGCTTATCTGTCAGCTTTGAAATCACTTTTGAAATATTGGAAATGCCCAGTCCTGTATCAATCAATAAACTGCGTTTCGTACCGTTCAGAAGATAGCAATGAGTTTCTTCCCAATGTTTGTATTCACTTATAGCGTATGTATTCTCATCAAGCGTGTCTATTGTAAACCAATTATCCATCTATATTTTCCCCTCAAATCAATCGTATTTCTCGATATGTACCGTTGCAATCGCAGATTGATTCGGCTCTCCTGTAACGAGGTCTTGCGGCGCAGGCACAAGCAGCATAAATCCGTCTTTGCCATATCTTTGTTCATATCCCTGTGCATACGCTTCCTCCATAGAAATATGCTGCACCTGCCCGATTACCATAGCCGTAATACCTGCACCGCTTAAATCCTGTATCTCTTTCAAAGTACATTCCATATTGAGAAACGCCTCATTGATTACAGGTGCGTGAATCGTTTTTGCATTGGAAATCGTAAAGCCTCCTGCTGCAAATTCGTCATCGTCTATTTCGTTGTGATGAATGGTGTTTACCAAATTATCATAATAGCTTATCGGAAGGAAGTTAATACAAAAGCATTTTTCCCTTTGGATATTGGCATAGGTGTGGGTATGCTGATATAAGTTACCCATCACGGCGAAGAAAGCTGTCTTGTCTCCGTGGAAGCAACTCCACGAGTGAAAGCACACATTCGGCTTCCCGTTTTCTTTCCGAGTCGTAATAGCAAAGAGAACGGTCGGTATTCCCGCTGCTACTTCAAAGTGGGAGAACAGCTCAAATTCTTCCGGGTAGGCTGGCTTAAAATACTGAGGGAAATCTTTTTCAATCTCTATCTTCATCGCTGCACCTTTCAAAGATTTTATTTTCAAACTCAAAAGCTCAGGTTTTTTTCTCCATCCCTTTTGACACTTTTGATATGCGTATTTCCTTTATCAGTAAATACACTCCATATATTCCGCATAATAAAAGAATAGTATCTTCATAAACATTAAAAATCAAAGACTTAATTCCTGTTAGTCCCCATATAGTCAGTAACAAGAGTAATAATTTATTTTTTCTTTTATATCCCGCATACACTGCTATGCTTAAGCTAACAACCGGACAAGGCATAATATGAGTTACCATCTTAGGAAACTGGTTTCCCAAAGCTAACGAAACGACAGGATATAAGCAATATAGGAGAAGTAAGATAATTTGAAATAAATCAGGTTTTCTAAGTACATCATTTTTGTTTTTGTAAGTTTCATAAAGAAACAAAATCCCACAAATCAGGAACAAAGGAAAGGCAAAAAACTTTTGAATTGGCTGCGTTCCATAGAAGCCAAAAAATACAACGCCAATAAATAAATTTGCCATTCCCAACAACAATTTCGCAAAATACGCTGCTGTTTGTGTATATGATATGACTATCGCAATAGCAATTAAAACCAGTAATAATCCTTGAATAATAATTGTATTCTGATTATACTGTCCAATCACATTCCAAAAAACTGATGTATCCATTTCATTTTTCTCCATAGCTCAGAAGTTGTTTTCACATCAAGACCATATCTTCCCTCTTAATTTTGCTTTAGCAATTATTTTTATATAGTATGTTGGGAATTAACATCACAGCGACTATTATAATCCCAATAACATTTATCCACCCAAATTCCATAACACTTAACTCGCTTTCAAATTATAAATTTAGCATATTGTGAGCTTTTAACAACCTTTGTATAAATTGATGTCTTTACCTTAGTCCATAGTATCATTCGGTACTAACTCGCAAATATCGGAAAGATCACACTCTAACGCTTGACAGATTTTAATAAGAACTGCCGTGTTGACATTTTCATTGTGTCCCAGTTTGGTTACAGATGATGGACTAATACCGGACATAGCGATTAAATCCTTTTTGAGCAAATCTCGATCTATAAGTAGTTTCCATAATTTCTTATAACTGATAATCACTTAAGTCCCTCCTGACATAACACTTTTATTTATTATATCAGGAAATCATTGCGTTCGCAATAATATCATTTGAAATCGGCTAAACCGAACGCATTGAATCTGACTACACACTTGCAAGATTAATCACGGCAAGCCCTTGTTCCTTTGCATAATTCACTGTATACGCTGTCCCGCCTTTCTCCTGTGTTAAATAGGCTATGCAAACGCTACTGCCATTTACCAAATGACGGTTTCTCTTAAACATACAGCCTCTTGAATACTCACGAGAAGTATATACAACTTTATCTGCCTGACTTTTGATTTCCTCATAGATCGCTATGTCGTTTTTGCTCCAGCCCTTTGTCTGTGCGGTACACGGCAGGACTAAAATCAGCTTGATATGCGGATACCGCTTTCTCAAGGATAAAACGCATTGAGCAGCCAGCGTGTCAAAGCCCAATGCTCCGCCTGCACCAAAGTACATATATCCTTCTTCTATCAGTCGAAGCAAGGTATTTTTTAACCGCTGAGAGAGCTCCGATATGCTCTCCGGCGGTATTTTTCTATGTCCAGTAAAGCAAGCCGTTTTTTCCCTCATTAAAGATCACCAGCCAATTCAAAGCCTAAAAGCACAAAAAATCTAATTATAATACTCATAGTATATCAAAGTCAACAATAAATATCAATAGTCTGTGGAACTCAGGAAACAATATTTATAGACTATAAATGGAGGCTGGAGCTATGAGTGAAATTACAAAAACAATCGGGCAGCGTGTCCGCAATTATAGAATTGAAAAGGGATTGAGCCAAGAGAAGCTTGCCGAGTTATCCGGTTGCCACCCTACTTATATCGGACAAGTGGAACGAGGGGAAAAGAACGCTACTCTTGAAAGTATTGAAAAGATTGCTTCAGCTATGAATGTCTCGCTTGCTCAGCTTTTTGAGAAGATAGGCGAAAGCAGCACCGATAGCTATCCTATGAAATGTTACGAGCTGGTCGCAGCAAAAAGTAAATCCGAGCAAGAACATCTATATAAGATGTTAGTTGAAATGGATAAATATAAAAATCAATAAAAGCGAACAAAAATACGGTGTTACCCAAGTGGGTAGCACCGTATTTTCGTTTAATCAAGAATCCTATCTTAAAATACTTTTTAGCTGTTCTAATCTTTTTGCAAAAACAACGAAAAAATACTTCCATTTTCATCAGAAGCAACTTTAATGTATCCTTTTTGCTTGTTGATAATATCACGGGTAAGATACAGTCCGATCCCCACACCGTCAATTCCTGCTGACTGCTTTCCACGGTAAAACCGACCGAAAATCTTTGCCTGTTCTTCTTCGGGTATTCCGATACCATTATCGGAAATATCAAGCCGCAGATAGGACGGGTATTCTGTAATCTCTAATCCAACAATCCCACCGCTTGGAGTATATTTCACAGCGTTGTCAAGCACATTGGTAATGGCTTCTGCTGTCCAGTTATAATCAAGCAGTGCCTCATAACTCTGTTCGCAGTCAAAGGTAATCGTTATGTTTTTCTCTTTCGCCTTTGCATAGACGGTTTTTACCGCTTGTAGGACAATATCATTTAAGCTATTTTTTTCGGGCTTCAGTCTGATAATGCCGCTTTCCAAACGGGACATTTTAATCAGGCTGTTTGTCAAAAAGGTCAGCTTTTCAAGGGAAGTCTGCAAAGTAGCGATGTATTCGCTGCGCTCCTCGTTGGATATTCCTTTATCATCCAGTAACTGTGCAAAGGTGTTTGCCGCCGCCACGGGCGTTTTAATCTGATGTGAAATATCAGAAATCAGCGTCTTGATTTGTTCCTTTTCCTGTGCCAGCATTTGATTCTGCGCTGTTAAAATATTGCGGAGCTTCAAAAGTTGGTGTTGCAGACGGGCAGTCAGCGTATCCTCATTTTCAGGAAAAACAATCCGTTCCTGCTGTTCTACCAAAGCCTCTATCAGCAGTGTGATCTGCTCTAACAAATCATCGTGATAGCGGTTGTGCAGGAAGTCGAGCAAAAACAATAAGCCGCATAAAATCGCAAAGGCACAAATGACAAAAAGCATAAGGGCAGAAGTGTTTTCCATAAAAAACACAGAGCCAACAGATACCGCCGCTATGACAGTACCTGCAATCAAAATCAGTTTTCGATATATTTCAAAACGCTTCATCATCATTCTCCAAAGGTATATCCCATACCAAAAACAGTAACAATGTATTCCTGCTTATCATCGTTTAGTTTTTGTCGCAGCCGCTTAATGTTCACACGCACCGTATTCTCATCAACAAAGTTTCCGTCTATATCCCAAAGTTGTTCCAAAAGCATAGCTTTGGTCACAATCCTGCCTTTATTTTCTACCAAATAACAAAGCAGTTTATACTCCGTTGAGGTAAGGTGTACTTCTTCTCCGTTCAGCAGAACAAGGCATTTATCCGTATCCACTTCTAAATCTCTATATCGAATACGGGATTTTCCGCCGCCTGTCCGCTTTAAGACAGCTTGTACTTTTTTCCGCAAAACTTCAATCGAAAAAGGCTTAGGAATATAGTCATCACAGCCAACGCCGAAGCCCTCCAACATATCCTGCTCTGTATCGTTCGCAGTTAGAAACAGAATCGGAATTTCGGAAGTCTCCCTTATTTTTTTACAAAGTTCCATTCCACTGCCATCAGGCAGGTTAATGTCGAGCAGAAACAGATCATACCTTTGGTTTTGATAGGTCTGCAAGGCTTTCATATAGCCATAAACTGCTGTAACGGTATGCTTGTCCTTTTCAAGAGCAATCGAAATCCCTTTGCTCAAAATTTTATCATCTTCCAGTAAAAAGATATTTGCCATAACCGCAAAGCACACCACCTTTCCTCAATATGTAGAATTGCAGGAGCAGACGCAGCAGTGCTGCGCCTGCTCTGCAAATCGAATTAGTTTTCAAAATTGTGTAATCGTTCAATGACTGTTTCATTAGAAGTTGTCTTGTAAACAATCGCAGGAACACTCAGGCAAATCACGAAGATCGCTGCAATCAAGCAGACTACCAGCGAAACGGGGTACTCAAACTTTGCGTAGTTTGCGATACTCGGTACTGCGTCTGCCACAAGCAAGAGGAAAGCATTACCCAAAGTCATAATCAACAAAGTAGAGATAAGGGCATAGATACCGCCTTCGAGTGTCAAAATCTTTCTGATCTGCTTTTTGGTAGTCCCAATACTTTCCATAATGGCAAACTCATTTTTCCTTGCAATAACTCCAGTGAGCATAACATTCACAAAGTTTACTAAGCCAAGCACAATCAGCAGAATGGCAGCACCATTTCCTAACAGATTGATCGAGTAAAACATCTGGTCAAATGCTTCCAGTTCAGCAACAGGGCTGTTAAATTGCCACTCTGATGCGGTCAATGTGCTGTTGACCGATTGAATCTCCCTGTCTATTCGTTCCAACTCGCTCATATCCTTAATATCTACACCAATGCCGGAAATAATCGCCTCCTGTGTTAAGCGTTCCATACCCGCTTCACTGACAAATATAACATTGGGTACGATCTCAATGTCTTTGCGTCGGTCTATGCTATCAGAAAGAGTGTTCGAATAATCGTCAAAGGTGAAAGCTCCGCCAATAGGGAAATCTATCGGCTTACCGTCCGCACTGTCCGCAGTCAGCGTCAGCGTTTTCCCGACTAATCTGGCATTCGGTGCAAACTGTTCGTTATCCATTCCCACAATCGCAAATTCTCCACGCCTAAATGCTTCAATATCAATCGGCGTATCGTGATTTTGATTGTATTCTTCCAACGCATTGTAATCAACGAGCGTTGTAACATAACAGCCATATTCGCCAGCGTTAGCGTATCCCCGCAACTCATCGACCATTTGTTCATAGGATATATCTCTTGCCATATAGGAGCTGTCCTCATATTTCATCCGCATAAATTCTTCTAATGCGGCTTCGCTAAAATCAATGGCAGCCCAAACGGTTTTTCCAATCGTTACATTTTCAACACCGTCAATGTTCTCAATCTGCTCTATAAAATGCTCATCAAACTGCGGAAGTTCTTTTGTGTCACGCTCATATTGCGTAAATTGGGTATCAATGTACTCAAAGTTGTAATCGTAATATTCCTCTATAAAATTTTCGCCTTTGATACTTCCGACCACTCCGTTTACGCCTAAGATCACGGTAATTCCCATAAAAAGAGACAGAAATACAAGGATTGCCCGCTTCTTATCCCGAAAAACATTGTGGAACGCCATTACAGACAGCTTGCCGCCATTGGTCGAATTTCTGCTTTTCTTTTTCGAGGGTGCGAAATTTTGGTATCGCAGGGCTTCTACCGGGGAAATCTTCGCCGCCTTTTTTGCAGGAGCATTGCAAGAAATCCAAACCGTTATGGCAGAAAAGATAATGGATAGGATATAAATGGAAGGGTGGAAAAACACCTCAGCGTCCATAGCCGATTTGCCTTCTACAAACCCTTGCTGCAAAAACACCGGAACGATTCCGAAAGATACGACCGTAGCTAATAGAATACCAACAGGGATTCCGATACAGGCGAATTTTAGTGCCTGCTTTTTTACAAGCGTTTTGATTTGCGCTTGTGTCGTACCAATCGTTTTCATCAGCCCATAAAAACGAGTGTCCTTCGCAATTGAGATATACAGGACATTATAAATCAGCAGATAGCCGCTGCCGACAATAAACAGTACCAAGAGAATAACCATCGCAATCACAGAGCCATTGGAAGAACTCATAGAAACTGCACCGTGAAAGGCTTGATCTTCATTTAACTGCACATCGTCCTGAATCTGAAAAAAATCATCTGGCATTTTATTTAGGGAAAGGGAAAGAACACCGTCCTCCTGCAAAGTGTATCCCGCATTTGTGCAGTAGCTTTCCGACACGAAGCCCATTCCCACACCTGTATAGGAATGAAACCAGCCGCTTAAAGTAAAAGTTCTTTCCTGCTGACCGTTTTTATCATAATAGGATAGAGGTATCTCCATATTCAGCGTCGGCGTTTCAATTCCAAGCTGTGCAAGAGCGTCTTCAGACAGCATAATTTCATTTTCCTGCGTGGGATAGGAACCGTTGATATTGTTGATTGCGTCCTGATAGTGATTTTCCCATTCGGTTGTGTCGTAATATTGGAGCGCAATGGAAAGCTCACGCCCCTCGTCATTTTTCTCAGCAACCGAGCCGACCATATACTGCGTACCGATTGTTTTCACATAATCCAACGATTTGATTTGCTGTTCCTGCTCAGTTGTAGGCAGCGCAAGGGAAACATCGGCGCTTGTGCCTGCGGTACGCACCTGCATTAGCTCCATATTTTCCATATAGTTAATGCCTAAGCTGAAAACAGTGGTAATCATAAAGGTCGTAAGAACGATGGCAAACACTGCAAACAGATTGCGGGTGCGATTTGCTTTCATCATTCCTTTTTCAACCTTTTTAATTGCTCCTTTGTTTCGGTTATCGTGCATATCTGACACCTCCCGAAACAACTTTCCCATCCTCAATGCGGATTGTCCGATCTGCCATTTGAGCGATTTCCTCATTGTGTGTAATCATAATCGTGGTCTGATGGTACTGCTTGCTGATAGACTGCATAAGCAAGATGACATCCATACTTGTTTTAGAGTCCAAATTTCCAGTCGGCTCATCGGCAAGGATAATAGCGGGCTTGGTAGCCAATGCACGGGCAATCGCTACACGCTGCTGCTGACCGCCGGATAGGTTATTCGGCATATTTTTGAGCTTCTTTTCCAAACCAAGCGTATGAATGATCTGCCGAACAAACTCCGTATCGGCTTTCGCCCCGTCAATCTCGATAGGGTACACAATATTTTCGTACACATTAAGGACGGGGAGCAGATTGTAATTCTGAAAGACAAATCCAATATTCCTGCGGCGGAAAATGGTCAATTCCTCGTCTTTCATTTTCAAAAGCTCTTTTCCACGGATCGTCACACTTCCCGAAGTGGGGCGGTCTAATCCGCCCATCATATTAAGCAATGTGGACTTACCACTGCCGGAAGTACCGACCACAGCGACAAATTCTCCCTCGTCCACTGAAATAGATACACCGTCCAAAGCGTGGACTTCATTTTCTCCACTTCCGTATATCTTTCGTAAGTCTTTCGTCTCCAATATTGCCATAGCTAAAACCTCCAAATCTGTTTTGTGATTTTAGTATAGCAGCCACTTCTTACAATCTCATTACAGACTATACTTAAAATCAATCCACCATTAACCTTTCTTATCGTTCACATATCGCACAGTCATTTTTGACATCAGTTTTCCCATTTTGATCGGGCATAAATAACAGATAAGAGTTTGAAACTTTTGACTGAAGCTGTGACATATAATAAAACGCTTTGAAAAAATATGCTTTGCAATTCCGTATCCGACCTTTTGTGGATCTGCCATAAATTCTTTTGGTACTGGCAGAGGAGAAGCCGATTTTGTCCGAGTTAATGGCGGATGGATAATATGAAATGAAATACCGTCTGAAGCATACTCAATATTCAGGCATTTTGCCAGCGACTCCAAAGCCCCTTTGGTAGAAGCATAAGGCGATATTCCAATAAAGCCCGTCACGCCTACGCCGGAACTTGTAAAGATTATTTTTCCCCTTTTTTGTGCCTGCATATATGGTATAACACTTTTAGCCAAACGCAGTCCGCCATAATAATTCACATTGAAAACCTGTTTGTATATATCAAGGTCTATACTACATTCGTTATCAAAAGTACAAAGGCAGGCATTGTGGATCGCAATATCTATGAAATGAAAGGTTGCAATGATTTTCTTTACGGCGGTATTGATTTGTATTTCATCACATACATCTGTGTTATAGTATAAAAGCTGTTTTGGAAATGCTTGAGCTAAGGCTTCCAATTTATCCGTTTCTACATCTAATACTGCAACCTTGTTTCCGTCTTTAAGGGCTTGCTCTGTAAAGTAGTAGCCGATTCCTTGATTTGCGCCTGTAATGATAATATTTGCCATTATGCCACTCCTATCTCAGTAAAAAACCTTTGAATATGCTGATAAGCGTTTTTGCGAAAATCGCTTTTGCGTTCTTCAGACAATGCTCCGCTAAACAGCCACCTTTGAGCGAAGAAATAGATCGGAGCATAATACTTTACCGCTAAATATTCACTGTCAGCGTTCTGAATAACACCCACCTGCATAAGAGCAGAAAACACCTTGCTTTGAAAAGAAAGCGGCTCACTAAACATCCAACGCTCATATACATTCTGAATGGTGGTGTTGCTGAATTGTTCAATCAAAAGCAGACGCATTACCTTGTTACAGAAGGTATCCATTAAATATTGCTCAAAAAAGGTATCACACACAGTTTGATAAAAGTTTTGTTCTGCGGAAAAAGTTTGTTCTGCGAGTGCTTTATCTAACTGACACATCATATCACTTGCTTTTTTCTCGAATAAGCAAAGTAGTTCGTCAAAAATAGCCTGCTTACTTTTGAAGTAGTAATATACAGAGCTTTCCTTGATCTGTACCTGCCTGCAAATATCTCGGATAGATACCGCAGAAAAACCATTTTGAGAAAACAATTCTAAAGAAACATCTAATATGCGCTGCTTTGTATCGTTCATCTTAGCTCTCCTTACCTAACAATCATTAGGTATATTATACCTAACAACTGTTAGATTGTCAATTATGTAATCAAGCCGCCTGCATTTTTTGCAAGCGGCTCGTTTTTTACCTTCCGATCAATAGGCAGGCGCACCGTAACCGAGTATTTCGTAATACCCAACCGGATAGCTGTTCTGGCGAACAGAATCTCCGGAGTTGCCCTCGACCGTGTAAACTCTGCCGTTTTCTACCTTTTGGACGATACCCGTATGGTCGGATAATCCGTCTTGACCGCTTTCGTCCGCCCAATCGAAGAAGATAATCATACCCGGCGTAGGCTCTGCGCTGTTATCCAGCCATTGCCCTCTGTCCTTAAACCATTGTACGCCGTTGACGCAGCCTGCGTATTTCGGAATCACGCCGGCGTCGATATACCCGCACTCGTTAGCGCACCACGAAACGAAGCAAGCGCACCACTCTACACGGGAATTAAAACCGTACCAAGACCAGTACGGATCGCCGCCCATTGTTCCGATTTGGGAAAGCGCAACGGTTACGATCTGATCGTCTGTCCCCGTAATCCCATAAAGCACCTGCGACCACAATGAATTGTTTTCATCGGCAAGCAACTCTGCGAGATACTCTTTCTGTTCCTCATTAAAGCTATACTGCGCCGCCATCTCATCGGCGGTCTTATGGCTGACCGTGATATACAGATAGGTTTGCGTGACCGTGCTTTCCGTCTCCACGATATTTCCGTGACCGTCATCGGTTTCGGTAATGACCGTCTCCGTTTTGGTGTCGGTGCTGGAGCTTATCTCGTTCATCTCCCAAAAAATGTCCGTGAGAAGCTGCTTTTTCGATTCGTCCATCGTTGCAACCTCTTGAGGATTATCCGGATCGGTATTGACTTTGACCGAATATACCGCAAGCACCTCTTTCCAAACGGCACGGCTGCCGCTCATTTCAAGGACATCATAAGATACCGAGGTTTTTTCGTCCTGCAATTTGGTATCGTATTCGGTATTGATTTCCTGCACAACGGTCTGCATACTCATACCCGTGCCAGAATCCTCTCCTGAGAAAAAGATACCGAACACGGAGCCGATAATCATACCAATCAGGCAAATCACGATAATCACCAAAACCGCTATCCAGCCGCCTGCGGCGATTGCGGCAATCAACGCCTTTGTTCCGGCGATAATCGCCTTGACCGCAAGCGCTATCGCTTTTGCAATCGCTTTCGCTGTAACGACTGCCGCCTTTGCAGCCGCCCGTGCTGCCTGAACTGCCCTTTGAGAAGCCTCGACCGTAGCCTGCGCTGTTTTCTGCGCCGCCTTTGCGGTACGCTGTGCTGTCTTGACGGTCGTTTTAGCGGTGCGCTCTGCGGTTTTTACCGTTTTCTGCGCTGTTTTCGCCGAGCCTTTCCCGACCGTCTTAATCGTCTTTTTCCCTGCGGAACGGGCAGACTCCTTAACCGTCTTTTGCGTTTGTTCTGCGACCTTTACTCCTTTGTTTCGGACAGTACCCGCCGCCTGTTTTTGAAGCGACTGCGCCGCCCTTTTCTCCTTGAATTTTTGAATACCGTCCTTTGCCTTGATGATATTCTGCTTTGTCGCCTGAACGCCCTTGCGCCCCTGCTTGTCAAATTGGTGTACGGCTTCGTGGGAAACTCGGTCGATACCGCTTTCCAAACGGTTAGAAGCATATTCTTCCGCACTGCTTTCGGGAACACTAACAGAATGTTCCGCTTTCTCTTTGGTCTGGATAAAGGCGGATTTCATACGCTCGGCGGCAACCGCCGATTTGTCAATCGTTTTGATCGTGCCTTTTGCTATATCCCTTGTCTTAATATCCGGCATAGAAAAACCTCCTTTCCAAGCGCCAGTGGACGCTTTGAAGTAAAAAAAGAGGGGAAAAGGTATCAACACCTTGCCCCTCAAAGTGCGAGGGCTGAAAAGCCGCTTAAATCAAGGACTTTTTACCCTCTATTTTTCGATTCTGTACGCTTTTTCCTTGCGTACTCTGCCTGCTGCCTTTTGTATGCGATATTGGCGCATTTCTCACAATACTTTTTCCTGTTGCCACGCCTGATAATGGGAGCGCCGCAGGAAACGCACCTGTCAGGGTGCGTTCCGAGTATCTCCGCTTCCAACGCCGGATCTGCCGGAAGCACCGCATTGCGGAAATACCTGCATAAAAGCGAGTAGGATATACTCTGTACGCAGACGCAGCCTTCTCCCTCATCGAGAAGCAGGCAGTTTCCGTCATCATAATTGGCGCACAGCTTCTTTATCAGGGCATTAGCTCGGTATCTCTGCCGCCCCGTCATTTGCGGGAGCATTGACACCACTACTTTCTGTTACTTTCTTTGCCACAACGACAAGCCTTCCGTTTGTGCGGGAATACTCACAAGTAGAAAGTGTTATCAGCTTATCGCCGTACTCCGCCGATACGCCCGTATCATAAAGGGAAAGCTCCTTGCACTTATCAATATAAGCGTCAAACTCCTCCGGCGACTGAGCGTCCGTAAAGCGGTAATATTTGAAGGCTTCCGGTCTGTCGGTGTAGACAACGGTTTTGAAAACCGCAAGGATTTCATACTCATATTTCTCTGTCAGGGTGTTAAAGGCAATCGTTTTATGTTCCTTCCAGAAATCCTCGTCCTTGAATTTTTCAAGGTCGGCGAACATCGAGCCGTTGTTCATATGATGACCGTAGATCACTAAATTGTCCGAGGGTTTTAGGACATCACAATCCTCCTGCACATACGGGCAGCCGTAAGAACTGTATTCTTTATCAAATCCACGCTTCAGATAGTAGTTTGGATTATCCACCGTCTGCATAACGGGATAATTGATGTTCGTATCTTCCACGCAAATCCATCCGACCAAATCATTGTTTTGCCAATACAGCTCAGTAAGTTCCGGCAGTATCGTCTTATCTTCCGAATAAATGATCGGCTCGGCAGGCTCGGTTTCGCTGTCCTCTACAATCTGTACGAGAGAATCGTACATCTGCTCCTGATGTTTCGCCTCCTTGTAATGGTCGATAATGAAATAGCTGCTGACGCCGAGCAAGACGATAAACGCCGCCATCAGTGCAATACAAATCTTTTTTCTCATTGCCGTTTCCTTTCTAAAACAAGAGGCGGGAGCTTATGCGCTCTCGCCCGGTTTTGTTGTCATCAGCTTATACAGCTTCGTATTTTTCGGGAATTTATTTGCGAACGGTACAAGGGAGCTGCCCACCTTGATAAGCCCGTGTCCGGCTTCCACATTCGTAATATACGACATCTGAAGGTCGGAGATATTTAAGAGCTTCGCCAGCTCCAGCCTGTCCGTGGAAGCCTGATTGAGCATAATGATAAATTCGGAGTTTGCGAGCATTGTCCTTGCCGTATGGCTCTGCAAAAGGTCGTCCACATTCTGCGTGATACCCGTAGCATACGCCCCATATTTACGCACACGCTTCCAAAGGGTAAAGAGGAAGTTAGCAGAATACTCGTGCTGGAATAGCAGATAGATTTCATCAATAAAGATGAAGGTGTTTCTGCCTTTCGCCCTGTTCTGCGTAATGCGGTTTAAGATAGAGTCGAGAACGACCAGCATACCGATAGGCATAAGCTGCTTGCCGAGGTCTAAAATGTCATAGCAGATCAGGCGGTTATTGGTATCTACATTCGTGTGCTTTGCAAAGGTGTTCAAGCTGCCGCTTGTAAACAGCTCGATAGCAAGGGCGATTTCCTTTGCCTCCGGCTCGTCCTGCTTCAGAAGCTCCGCCCTGAAATCCTGCAAGGTCGGTACTTCTCCCTGATAGTTATTCTGCTGATAGGTGCGGTACACGCTGGCGGTGCAGCGGTCGATAATAGATTTCTGCTTTGCGCCGAGGTTGCTGCCGCCGATGAGCTGCTCGCACAGAGACATAATAAACTCCGACTTCAAAATAACCGGATTCGCCCCGTCGCCGTATTCCTTCGTCATATCCATAGCATTGATATGATTGGGAGAAGTAGCGGAAATATGGATTACCTCGCCGCCGAGCGCCTTCACAAGCTGTGAATATTCCCGCTCCGGATCAATGATGATAACATCGGAATCCGAGGAAAGAATCACATTCTCAATCTCGCCCTTTGCGGCAAAGGACTTGCCGCCGCCCGATACGCCGAGGATAAAGGAATTACCGTTAAGGAGCTGCTTGCGGTCGGCGATAATCATATTCTTGCTGATAACATTCTGCCCGTAGTAGATACCGTTCTCGTGAAAAATATCCTGCACTCGGAAGGGGATAAACACGGCAAGACTTTCGGTCGTGAGGGTACGGAAGGTATCAATCTTCCGTACACCAAACGGCATAACCGTATTCAGCCCGTCTACCTGCTGAAATTTTAACACGCCGAACTGACAAAGGTGCTTTCTCGCTGTGGTAAGCAGCGCTTCCGTGTCATTATCAAGCTGTTCTTTGGAGTCCGCCGTATGCACGAAGGTAATCACGGCGAACATCATTCTCTGATCTCTCGTCGTTAAATCATCGAGAAATTCCTTCATTTCTTTTTTCTGCTGTTCCATATCATAAGGAACGGTCGCCGAAAAGTTGTTGTTGGAATTTTGCCGCCTCTGCCAGTTGGTAATATTCGTCTCCACACCGAGCAGACGGTTTTCCGCTTCCCGTACCGCTTCGTCCGTCGGCACAGGGACAACATCAATCGACATCATCAGATTGCGGTTAAGATCGGTCAGCTCCGCCACCATACTATCCTTGATATAAGAAGCGTACTCACGCAAAAAAAGGACTCTCCCGTAACGGTCGCCCATTTTGAAGTAGTCCTTTTCAAATTCCATTGAGTCGGGACAGATATAGTCCTTGAAGCTGTGTCCCTTTTTGCGGGTTTCCTTTATATCAAAGTGGAAAGAGGATTCCTCGCCCACACGGTAAAAGTCGTGGAAGATACGCAGCCTTTCATCAGTTTCCAGCTCCACGCATTTGCTGCCGAGCCTGCTAAAGTGGGCGATCAGGTCAGCGCCCACACGGGCAAAATAATTCCTTGCGTCCTCAACATTCTTCTTGTTGACGGAAATCGTTATATACTTATCCTGCACGATAGCATTTGCTCCCGTCGCTTTCTCCAAAAGGATTTTGTTATATTCCTCACGGTATTCATCGAGGCTGTCGCCTTTCATCGGGATAAGAATGTTGTTCTCAAAATCCAATCGGTTTAAGCGGCGGTTGTTGATCGTGATTTTTGTCGTTGCGCCGGAGTCGAGGGAATTGAGCAGTTCCGAATATTCGAGGAACATCGCCTCCTTATCCTCACGGCTGGCAACAGCGTAGTTAATATCTGAAAATTTATAGGTCTTGGAAAACTTGTCTTTCCCGATCTGAAAAATACCGTCGTCATAAATGGCGGTAATGGGGATCACATCCTGAACGCCCTTCGGCACGACAAACTTTTCCTTTTCCTGCTTGCGGAGATTGGTAAGTGTTTTAATCATTCGATTTCATAGCCTCCTTTGCTTTTGCTTCAATACTCGGCTTAAACAGCTCATAGTAGGTATTCGTTGAACGGAAAGTGAGCTTTTTCGGCATTAAAAACTCTGACTTGATCCACGCATAGATGAATTTCTCTGCGGTCATTCCGTTGTATTTGACAAAACCAAGAGCCGCAAAGGGTGCGGCTCCCAAAATGCACATCCACGATACGGTTTCCGTGCCGACATAGGGCTTGAGCAGGAAATAGATACCCACCGCCACCACGCAGGCACAGGCAGAAAAAATGAACTGCCGCAGTGACAGTCCGAAAAACATCGCTTCTGTGTAATTCCTGATTTCTCTGTTGATTTTGACTTCCATTTAGGAACTCCTTTCTTTTCGTTTTTGTGCCTGCCGGATTTCATCGGCGCAGACACATTCGTCCGCAAGGCAAGTAACTTTGCCTTTCCGCCGCCCTCCGTAATACAGGCAATATCTGCAATCGCAGTCTGCAAGGGTGTAGCCCTTGAATTTGTTGTATATTCGTTTCATTCTGTTCTCCTTACAGTCCCATCATCTCACGGATAATCCGGTCAGACATCCGCACCGAGCCGACCAAAACGAGCATATTAAAGAGCAGCTCGCCGATATATGACCATACCTGCGTAACTGCTGCCGCATTGGAATCGACCACAGGCGGGGAAGAAGCGAACAGTGAGAAGATAATACAGGCTAAAACGATCACTGCACCTTCAAGGCACACGGCGCAGTAGCTTTTGATAAACGATTTCCCCACATTTTGGCTCGGCTCTCCCGCAAAGGTGGAAAGCGGAATCGGGGCGAGCGCCGTATACATATATAACTTAAAAAATCTCCCGTACACCGTCATAATCAGCAGGAATGACATTACCGTAATGAATAAGCCGCCGATGAGCGTAACTGCCCATAACGGAATACTCTCAAAAAAGCCGCAGCTTTCAATCGTGTCGATCATTTCTTGCGGCAAGGTTGTCTGCTGTGCGGAAGTAAAGCCTGCGGCGGTCATAATCGTGCCGATTGTACCCTGAACGATATTAAACAGGGCAAGCATTAACTCCATACCGTAAGTGATCCCCGCCTTTGCGAGCGCAAATCGGATAAAGAGCTTTACGGCGTGCTCCGGCTTCTTAACCTCTGCAAACGAGCCGCAGGTTTTCACCATACCTACGACAAAAAATAAAACGAGCAGCGCAAGACCGATAGCCTGCACAGCGCCGTTGATATTGACAATCACTGCCCATATCCCGCCGCCTTTAAAGTTCTGCGGCGTAGTCGTAATAAGCTGCCATATTTCAGCAAGTTTTTCATTCCAAGTTTCGAGGGCGTTCTGGAGATTCTGAACTACCCAGTTATCACTCAATTTCGTAGCACCTCCTTAAATAAAAAATGGGGTGTTCCTGAAAATCAATCCAGGAACACCCCTGTGTGTCGTTTGCGTAAGGGTTAGCCCGTAATCAGAGTGAGGATTTCCTTTGCGAAGGTGATGATGACACCGCCCGCCAGCGTCAGAAATCCGTTTGCCCGCTGCGAAGGATCGTGGGATTTCAGTGAAAGTCCCACCTGAACGATACCAAAGCCGAGCAGGATAAGACCAATCGCACGGATAAAGCCGAAGATGAAATCGGATAGGTTATTCACAACGGTAAGCGGATCGCTTGCGGCGAAAGCCGTTGTGGACATCGCAAAAATAGCGGTCAGGCTCAAAACAGCCATACAATAATAACGAAAGCCTTTCTTTACCTTCCCGGTCATAGGCAGTTTGCTGGTTTCCTTCTTCTGAATTTTAGAAATAAGTTTCATTTTGTTTTCCTCCAATCAATTTGTTATATTTTCAAAGTCCTCATCAGACAACAGCTCGTAAGTGGTTTCCGAAAGCTCTGTTTCGGGAACACTATCGAGATCAACCCAAAGGGTTTCAATAGTCGCCACATTTTTTGTGACTTCGCCGTGCTTATACACGCCGCCTTTCCCGTCTGCGGTATATGCCACATTCGGGTGTTTCAAAATGTCGTACTTCAAATCCATTACCGGAAGCTCGCCACGGATAAACAAAATAGCGTAGCGGTTGTCGAGCATTCTCACTTCGTCAGGGGTAAGCAGCTCACGACCGGAAATCTGATAATTAGTCGAGTAGCTCCCGCTCCGCCCCTCGCTTTTCCCGTAAGTGTTCGTATCAATCGTTTCCTTGCCTAAAAGCTCGGACACATACTTGTGCGTACTTTGCTCATTGCCGCCGAGATAGAGAAATTCATCGCAGTTGCCTATGATGGATTCCCATTGCTTCTCAAACAAAGCCTTTAACTGTGCCAGATTTTGCAGGATAATGGATACCGACACGCCTCTTGAACGCATAACGGAAAGTATCTTGTCAAAATCATCGGGCAAGCTCACATTGGCAAACTCATCCATAAGCATATGGACGGGTATCGGCAGGCTGCCGCCGTGGATATGGTCGGCGGAGTAAAAAAGCTGCTGGAAAAGCTGTGTGTAAAGGATACTGACAAGGAAATTAAAGCTCGAATCATTATCCGGTATCAGCGCAAACAGCGCCGTTTTCTTCTCGCCCATTGAAGCAAGGTCAAGCTCATCGGCAGAAGTCAGCGCCGCTAAGCTTTCAAGATTGAATTTCTCCAATCTTGCGGCAAGAGTGATCTGAATAGATTTGAGCGTCTTTGCCGAGCCGGAATGGTAGGAACGATAGTATTTCAGTGCGATATGGTCGGGATTATCCATTTCCAAATCCGCAAACAGATTATCAAGCGGCGAAGGGCGGTTGTCCTCCTCGTCCTCAATCGCTGCGGCTCTGAGCATTTCCATTACCATAGCGAAATTCTGCTCCTCCTCCGGCGCTTCATAGTGCAGATAAAAAATAAGGGCGAGTAGAAGCATACTCGCCGCAGTATCCCAAAAAGGATCGTTGGATTGAGAGCCTTTCGGGGTGGTACTCTTGAAAAGGTTAGTCACAAGGCGCTGAATATCGTTGTCGTCCCTGAGATAGACAAACGGGTTGTAGCAATGGCTTTTCTCCATTGAAATCAAGTCCAGCACCTTGATCTCATAGCCTGCTTTTTCAAGCAGATTGCCGACATCACGCAGAATTTCCCCTTTTGGATCTAAAATTACCTGAGAGGAATTGCTTGTTTGCATTAAGTTCGGCTTACAATAGAATCTCGTCTTGCCTGCGCCGGAGCCGCCGCACACCAAAGTATTCAGATTTCTTCGGTGCTTTTTCGCATTCAGTCCGATCCGGACATTCTGCGTCATCAGCTTGTTTTCCGAGGGCGGGCTTTGACGGTACTTTTTATCAATGGCTTTTGCGCTGCCCCATTTCGCAGAGCCGTGTTCCTCACGCCTGCGGTAGTTCCTCCGTGTAGACAGATAAATACCAATCCCCATTCCGTAGAGCAAAAGCAGAACGAGGACAGTTTTTAAGCTGTCCCCGCAAAGCTCGATATGGAACGGATCATTGAACACCGTCAAAAGGCTCGGCAGTATCTCCGGCAGACCGCCCTTGACGGACGGCGCTATCAATAAGCCGAGCCACACAACGGGAAGAATCCCGATAACCGCAAGGATAATCGCAGACTGCCTGTTGCTATCTCGATTCACGGCAGGATTCCTTTTCTACCACTTTGAACTTGCGTCTTGGGGCGTGACCGATTTTGATAATCAGATCGTCAACGGCGTCGGTGGACTTGCCTTCTTTTTTGAGGTCGGTCTTTTTATCGTTCAGGGAACGGATCACAACGCCGTGTTCATAATCGTCCAAAGCGATATGGTAGAGTTTTTCTTTCATCACAGCTACCTCCGGTTATCTTTCCTGTTCCTTTGAGCGTTCCGCCCTCTGGCGGTACAGCTCATCGGAAACACGGGCAGTAATTTCCTTAAACGCCTTCTGCGTCTTGCCGAGTTCAGCTTTGATGTCTTTCGGCTCTTTATTTTTCAATTCATCGGGGATACGGTCAATCGCAAAGTTCTGCGTATCGACGCCGTATTTCTTACAGAGCATATATCCAATGCACACCGCCTGAAATCCCATATCCCTGCGGCTGTATACCTCGCTGTTCATAGAAAGCTCGGCGTGACCGAGTTCCTGAGCGACGCACTGGCAGAGGGCAACGCTGTCGCCGATGTCCCGCTTCACATAAAGCGTCTGATCTTCATTTTTATAGAAAGCGCCCATATCGGGATAAGGCAGCTCATTGGTGCTTTCAATATTGATCGGGGCGCTGTCGAGCATAACCGCCACGAGCTTTCTCGGATCACGGTTAGCGGTCGGGGCGGCGGGGCGCTTGCCGTTGGTCTGCGAAACATCCAGCACTCTTTTCAAGTTGAAATCAATGCCGATTGTTCCATCTTTCTTGGTATACTCATACGGATCAAGGATAATAAAGGTCTTGGAGCCTTTATTGACCTTAACGCCCTCAGCCGCCCAATCGTCAAATTCCTTGATTTGACTTGCCTGCGGGAACTGCTTATACATCAACAGCGCATTGTTCGCCGTGTACCTGTCCATACGGCTCTGCACATCAAGGTAGGCTCTGAATTTTTCCGGCGACTGCACCACTTCCAAAGCGGTGTTGTCGAGCAGTTGGTAAACAGCTTCTTTCTCCGCCTTTTTCTTGGCGGCGTATTCCTCCGGCGAAAGTCTCGGCGGTCTTGCGCCACTGCTTTGCTTACTCTTAAAATCGTTGGTCATATCTTTTTACCTCTCTTTTGATAGATTTGATTTTTGGGGGTGCGGGACGCTAATCTGCCCCAACGCCTGTGCTGTACGGTTTTCTTCTTTGGAAACGGTCGGCTCGCTGCGTTCTGTTCCTTTTTCTGCCTTTGCCGCCGCCCTGTATCTGCTGAGATTTTCCTTTACAGACGATTTCACACGGGAAACTCTGAGCTTATCTGCCGTATCCATCGCCTTTTGCTCCAAAGACGCAAATCCTTTCTGCGCTTTTTCAAACAAACGGGACAGCCTTGATAATACGCCTTTATCCGTTTTGGAATGTTCCGCCTCCTTTACGGCTTTCCCCATAAACAGCAGCCCCATATTTTTCAAATGTCCCTTTGCGCCCTGAAGCTCCGCCTGCATAGCTGACAGCTTCTTTGTATCCTGCGCCATCTCCTTTGACATTCTGCCGAACATAGCAGACAGTTTATCCAGCGCTTCGGGGATTTTCATTGCCCTGACCGATTCGGCGAGGGCGTCCCTGCCTCTTTCCCGGAACGCCCGCACAGCGTTCCCGGCTGACTGGATCAGATTGTCCTTCATCTTTTTGACTGCGGAAAATCCCTGACGGATTTTGCCCTCCGTTTTTTCCACAAGGGTATGGCACTTGCTCCGCAGCGTGTTGTTGTGGATCAGATTGATTTCACGGCGCATATCCTGAAGCTCGCCGAGCATTTCTGTCAGCGTTTCTTCCATACCGCCGATATAGCTTACCAGCGACTGCACCTCGTTTTTTTCTTTCATCAAGCCGTTTTTATCGAGCGTGTCTAACAGCTCCACGATCTGCGGGTGTTCCTTCAGTTGATCCATTTCGCTCACCTCTCTTTCGGCTTCTTAGATTTCTTCGGCTGCCTGTGAACGGTCTGCCGATTGGCTTCAGGGGTTTTCGGCTTCTCTTTGGAAACCTCCGGCACAGTACGCTCTGCTTCCTTTTCCGCTTTGGCAGCCGCCTTATATCGGTCGAGCTTTTCCTTGACCGAAGGCTTCTTATCCGCCGCCTTTGCGACACCCTTATCAGTGTGCGTACCTGTCGTTTCTAAGTCTCGCTCGGACAGAGGGCTTTTGTCTGTCTTTGCGACCGAGGGGTTTGGGTGGGAATTTCCCTCCTTCTGCATTGGCTTTCCCATCGCTTCTTCCACGATGATCTCGCCTCTTGATTTCGTAGGCACTTCATTGGCAGTCGCTTCACGGTCTGCCACAGCCTTTTCCGCTTCAGAAACAATGGAAGCCTTATCGACTTTACCGAGTTCAAAGCGGTCAGAAATACGCTGGATTTTCGCAGCGTCCTCTGCACGGGCGATAATATCGACCATCGCCGTATCGCTCTTGGTGTTTTTATCACGCAGAACGCAGTAAAGGACGCCGTACCGTTTTGCCTGCTCGGTAAACTTCGGCAGGTCTTTCTGCTGGAACGAAAAGACTTTCAGCTCCTTGCCGGACTTAATCATATTGGTAAGCCGTGCTTTCCCTCGTGTCTTATTCGACTGGCTGATCTCCTGCTTCAGCACGGAAGCTAACAGAATAGCGATATTCTTCGCCGCCGAGCCTGTGAGCCGGACAGCCACTTCAAATCCTTCAAGCGATAGCCTGACGATTTGTTCTGCTGCGTCACCGCCGTTGTTCATAGTTTCGGGACTCCTTTCTTTGAGATTTTTCTTCCTCTGCCTTGACTTGCGAAAGAGTATCGGCAATTACGCCTGACCGCTTTGCAATCCCATCGCAGAGCTTTACTTCTTTGCGAAGCTCTTTCAAGCGTTCGGAGATAGCTGAAATTTTTGCCTTCGCCGCCGACAGCCGTTCATCTGATATATCTACCTTTCGTATTTCATTTCGGAGATGTGTTCTGTCGGCGGTAAGGGTTTTGATTTCGTCCTCAACCGACCGCTTATATGAAAAGAGCTGCTCGTCCGTACCGATCTGGTGCTTGCCGAGCAGCATTACCTGTTTGGTGAGTTCGTCCATCTTCATCAGATCGTCTTTCAGAAGATAATGAAGCCTCGCCGTATTCTGTTGTTTCTGATTGTGCTTCGGAAGGTAGCCGAGCCGATAGCAGTAGTATAGATACAAGCCATACAGACCGCCGACCTTTTGAATTTTGTTTTCTCTTGTGGGCAGGCGGTACTGCCTTACAATATAGGTCTTTGGCTGGAACGGCTTGAACACGATATTATCCCGGTTGGCAGTCAGCCGCTCAAGGATTTTCTCTTTCGTGTATTCTTCGCCGAACCGATAAGTCCGTATCGGTTTTTCACTGCCTTTCGGCGTAACCGTAGCATATTTGCGGTTGGGATTGAAATTCGAGTGATACCCCATTACGCCGAGTTCGTATTGAAACTGCCGCAGGTTACGGCTCATCGCAATCGCTTCGTCAATCGCTTTTTTGGCATTATTGTATCGGGTAGGCATACCCGCCTCGTCCTTCATCGTAAGGTAAGAGGGCGATTTGTGCAGCTCCGGCTTTTCTACAATGGACAGCTTGTGTTCCAAGCAGATCTCATCGGCGATATGGCGGAAGTAGTACCAAGACTTTTCTTTGTCTTTAAGCCGCTTCCCATCTACAAAGGAAACGGAGTTGATGACAAAATGGCAGTGGAGATGTTTCGTATTCAGATGGGTAGTGACGACCACCTGATACCGCTTGCCCCACATCTTTGTTGCAAACTCCATTCCGATTTGCTGCGCCTGTTCGGGCGTGACCTCGTTTTCCTTGAAGCTCAGATACCCGTGATACGCCTGAATCCCGTCTGTCTTGTCGAATTGTTCCTTGACGGTAATGAACTGGTCACGAGCCATCGCCACATTGCAGTTGATCCCGTCGCAGAAAAACTCGTGTTCCGTTTTCTCCTCGTCCTTCGCATAGGCAAGCACATCTTTGAGCGCCTGATAATCTTCGGACGAATATTCGGGGTTGGCGGTCTTTTCAGGATTGGTCGTATAATCCAGCACCTGACCGAGCCGGACGCTTACCTTCCAAAGCTTTGTTACTGCCATTTCAGACCGCTTTTTTCAGGGCGCAGAAATTCACGCTCAATCGCCGCCTGAAACTTGTGCCACCTCAGCACCTCGTTCTTCAGCATTTGCGAATCCACAAAGCCGAGGGCGTTCGCTTTAATGGCGATCTGATTGATGTTGTTGCCGATAGCGGAAAGCTCCCGCATAGCGTCATAAAATCTCTCGTCCGGTTTTTCTCTCGGCTCATAGCCACGAATCAGCAAACGGATCAGCGCCGCTTCGGTCAGGCAGGCTTTCTTTGCTTTCTTCTGCAAGTCCTGTGCTTCCTGACGGTCAAACCAAATATGTTTGTCTACATTCCGCTTCCTCATTTCTCATCGTCCTCCTTTCGGGCGTTAGAGCCGCCGTGGATTCGGTTGATCTGCACAAGGCACATTGTCGAGATACCGGCAATGCCGCCGAGCAGGAAGCCTATCATAAAAAATAGAAATTCGTGCATAGTCAAAATCCTTTCTTGTATTGGGGTATTAGGGGCAGCCCCTAACGAGCTTTTACTGTTTGAATCCCGTTTGGGGATACAAACAGTCTGCTCGCTAAGCTAACGCAGACCTGTCGGGCTGCCCCTAATCTTCTTGAAATTTATCGTTCTTTGTCCGCCCTGTCGGGCTTGAACGGCTCGATCTCAATCCCGTGTGCGGTTTCGTGGAATCGCTCAGGATACCGAAAAATCCGTTTGTATTTCAGTAGTTGTTCGCCCGATAAGCTGCTGTATTTCTCATCGGCGACATTGGAACGGGCAATAAAAAAATCGCCGTAAATGATGTCGGCGACCTCTCTCGAATCTTCAATTAAGAAGCATTTTTCAATTTTCCAACCGTCCCTGCCGCCCATTTCGTCCGCCATCAAGCCCTCCATTCTCAGGCACGGATCAACACCGTCCAGAGAAGCGCCGTAGATGGAATAGCCGCCCATACGGGACTGGAACGCCTTGTTGTCCGAGCTTACTTCATAAGTCCGTTCAAACTCGCTGTACGGTTTTTTGAAGGTATCGGCGGTAAAAACGATATGTGCGGTAAGGTGCTGTCTGTTGTTTTCTGCTTCCCGAAAAAGGGATTTCAGTTCGCTGTAACTCATCTGTGTGCGCTTTGGCGGCTGGTATACCGCCCGATTCATCGGCAGCTTTTCCTGCTTTCCGTCACGGTTGCAGACGATAGCGGCGTCATCTTCAAAGGGCATATACTCGTCTAAACCGCCTCTGCCGACCAGTTCTTTCATCGCTTCATAGGTGTTCGGTATCTCTTTCACAATCGGAGATTTGCCGACCGGAACGAGCAGGACAGAAATTTTCTCCTGTTCGGCAAGCGATAGGAAGCGGTCGCTGATCTGTGTCTTTTCCGGCTCAAAATCAACCTTCTGAAAACCGAAGCTATCGCAAAAGTGGAAGTAGCTTTTTCCGTTGTTCCCGTCAATGATCTCCACCACATCGGACACAGACATTGACCGTCCTTTATATCCTGCGGGGTGTTCAAGATTGAAAATCTCATAAAGATTTTCCAGCGTGAAGCAGTTTACTTCTCCCTCAAATACCTTATCATAGAGGCTGCTGTCAATCTCCGAGCTGCCCTGAAACTTCGGTAAGCTGTCGTAGTTCATAAAGGCGATGTGATTGGTATCACGCTTCATATTGATCTGATAAATTCGTACATTCAACGCTCATAGCTCCTTTCTTTGGATTTGTAGATTCCAAGCTGTATGCAGAGGTAATCGTTATAGTCCTTGCCTTTCTTCGGCGGCTCGTCAAAGACCTCATACTTGTTTCTGAGCAGTTCTTTTAAGGTGTTGGCACAGAGCCTTCCTGTTTTATCATTGTCCAAGTGCAAATGAATCGTCTTGATAAGTGGATTTTTCTCAAGAAAAACGGAAAGCGCAATCGGAATTTTGCTGTCTTTGTTCTCTTTTTTCGGCTGATACACGCCCGAAAGAGAGAGCAGATTTTCCGCTTTGTAGTCCTTACCCTGAGCTTTTAGCAAAGTAGCATAGGACAGCAAATCAATGGCAGCTTCAAACAAATGCACCGACTGGCAAGGCTCTTTTGCAAGCAGGCGAAAGGAATATTGCTTGTCGCTTCCGTATGCGTCTCCCTTAAAGGTGCTGCTTCCTAAACCACGGTAGGCGGCATACTTTGGCGTCCCTGTTTCGTCCTTCCCGACAAAAACCGCATTATGATAGCGCCCGTTGCTTTCAAAAATCACACCGTCCGCAATGCACTCCTGAATAATCTGATAGTCAATGCCACGATTAAAAAGGTACTGTATTACCCGTTTACTGTCTTGATATTTTTCCGGCAAACGCAGTACCTTTGGCTCAGTTTTTTCTTCTTTTTTCGGTGGCGGCGTCCAATTTGCCAGTTCTTTTCCCGTAAGGATTTCCACTGCGTCCATAAAAGAATAGTTCCTGACTTTTATCAGATAGTCAAGCGCATTATAACCGCCGAAACCTTGCGACCACCAAAACCATTTACCATTGGATATTTTCAAACTGTCGTGGTCAACGGTACGATATACATTTTTCGTACCTTTAACTTCCTCAACATTATCCGGCTCAAACTTTCTCAGATAAGTGAGCAGATCTATTTGCCGCACCTGTTCAATAATCTCCGGCTCAACATATGGCATATCAAATCTTCCTTTCCTTGAGAAGCTCAGCGACTTTCTCAATGGAATCTTCCATATCGTCTACCTCAATATTCATCATCCATTCGTCCCAAGACAGCTCCAATACATTCTTTGTTTTCATCAGGGAGCTTACCATTTCCGGCGGGAACTCCGTGTTCTCCACATAGTCGTACAGCTCACACATAAAGATAAACTGCTTATCGTTTGTGATGATTGTGACCTGCGGCTGGCAAAGATACCTCCGCACATAACGGATCAATTCTCTTTCAAGCTGGCATTGAAGTACCAGCATATCCCCACGGATTGTTTTTAATTTGTGTACCATTTTTCTTACCTGCTTTCTCTGTTTTTGTCCCGTTTGAGTACATCGTTTGCCCTTGTTTCAATGGAATCCCGAATGGTATCCATATGCTCAACTTCTCTGTCCTTAAACTCCTTATAGACATCATCAAGCGGACAAGGGGAACGAAGCAAAGCCTTCGCCTGTTTCGGAGAAAGCTCCAGTTCCTCCATACACATCACAATATCTTCCCGCATGGTGTACTCGTAGGTATGATTCAGAATTTCCTCCGGCGGCTGTGAAAGCAGCCAGTCCCTGTACTTATCCTGCTCGGCTTTCATCTTGTCGTAGAGCAGGGCGTTGTAGTCTGTTTCGCCCATAAGCGAACACCTCCTTAAACAAAAATATAGCCGCTTGATTTTTCATAAAAACCAAGCGGCTATGTAAAAGTTATCTAAGTATAAAATTGATGATTATTTGATTTTCTCTTGAGTTTTCCAGTGATTTAATTTAGGCAGCATATCCGCCATATATCCCCGCACCTGTTCAGCAGACCAATTCTCATTTGACATATGCTCAACACAAAAAGCAATTAAATCATCAATATTGTCATATGTGAATTTTCCGTCTGTATAACACCATTTACAGTATTCTTCATTGAAAGTACCATCTGGTTCTTTACTGATCGTGGAATCATCAAGCGGCATACCACAGCATTGACAAATGAGTTGTCTCGGAGAGCCTAAAAGTGTATTGATGGAAACATCAAAAAAACCTGAAAGTAATTTTAGCGTTTCTGTATTGGGGATTGTTTCTCCATTTTCCCAACGAGACACTGCTTGTCTTGTGACATAAACTTTTTCTGCAAGTTCATCTTGCGACAGTCCTTTTTTTGTCCGGAGTTCAAGTATGACATCTTTTGTCTCCACTACAAATCACCTCCTTGTAACAAATTATAAGGCAGATAAATCTACCAAACAAGCAACTCGCTGTTGCTAAAGCCCTGTGCAATCTAAAATCTCTTTTTAATTATGTCATAACAAAGGTCAAACAAATCAGGAGTAATAGAGGAAATTCCTCTCAATTTTTCATAGGCAAATAACCTCCGTTTTCTTGACATTGACTCTCAAAGAGACACTTTATTATATCACTTTACTCTGTCTTTTTCCATCTTGCCGTGATAGATATAGCCGCCTGATTTTTTGTAAAACCGAGCGGCTATGTAAAAAAGATGTTCAGTTTTTAGAACGATTTGTTTTGCAAGCTGTAAGCCATTTATCTCGACAACTTAGGATTTATCGCACTACTCTATTATTTTTTTGTTTCCAAAATATTGTATCAAGATTAAAATTAAAGCAGTAGTTGCAAGTATTCCATCCATTATTCCCGCTGGTAGCATAAACATCATTAAAGCCATTGTAACAACACAATTTATTACTGATAATACCAAACCCCACATTCTGTTTTTCCATAAGCCAACTGCTCCTATAATTCTTACAATTCCATAAATCGCTCCCATTACAAGCATTAAATTCATATTATCTTTAAAATATGGAACTATAAAAGAAATATACTGATTTATATCAAACTTATCACTACCCATAACAAATATAGGAATAAGGCATAAACATCCTCCTACTTCCATAAATGCTCCGTGTATAAACATCAATATTGACGCAATTTTATATTTTTTCATAAATTACAACTCCCTCTACAAATTCCAATTTGTATTTTGATTATTATATCACAGAATTGTGTCTTTTTCCACCTTGCCGTAATATGTAAAGGCGGTATGAGACTTCTCCCATACCGCAAAAGGATTATCGCTCATAGGCTCTTTCCTTTGAAACAGGTACGCTGTCGCCCTCATCCGGCGCACCGTCCACCAGCTCATTTTCCCGCTTGTCTACATTGAGCAAGCCGTTTAAGACATTGAGCCGATTTGTCTTTTCGGTCAGTTCTTCTTCCTTGTCAAACGGTTTTTCAACCTCTGCTTTCGCAGTAGCGAATTGCTGTTCGAGGGTCGAAAGCTCCCTGCTTTTTGCCTCCAGCCGTTCAGGAATTTTCTCAATGGCATTGTCGATTCGGGTAATATTGCCGACAGCGTCCGTACCTAAAGAAACGGAACGGGAAAGGCTGCCCTTGATTTTTACCTGATAGGCTTTCTCAAAGGTATCAAAGGAAAGCTCTAAATCAAAGCCTCTGTACTTGCCGAGAGGGACGGGATCAGGCGAGGTCATCTCTTTGCAGGCGTCAATGATTTTCTGTCCGCCTTCCGCTTTTTCGGAATAAGAAACACCCTTAACCTCTATTCCTACGAAGGTATCGTCAAGAGGTTTCGGGTGTTCTTTTGCAAGTGATATGTCCTTTTCCAGTCCCGCAATCGTCTCTTTCGTCCGAGCGATTGTTGTCGGGTAGTATTTGATGATCTTGTCCTCCAGCTCGTACTTCTCAGAGAGATAATTTGACTTCAAAAGACGCAGCTTCTGCACCTGAATATCCAAATCCATTTTTTCCTTGATGTGCGGATTGTCCGCCGCAAGCATTTTGATCTCCGCATAGGAAAGAGCAGTAGCGTCCACATCTTCACAGGAACGCACGGGCGATTTGCTCGTCATAATCTGACTTGCGAACTTCTGCTTGCCCTCTACGAGCTGCCAGCAGTATGCGTCAAAAGTCCCTTCCGTAACATATCGGTACAGACCGACCTTCGGGTTTTCGTTGCCCTGCCGCACCGTCCGTCCGGCACGCTGCTCCAGATCGGCAGGTCGCCACGGGCAGTCAAGGTCGTGGGAAGCAATGATCTTGTTCTGCACATTCGTCCCCGCACCCATTTTCTGGGTACTGCCCATCAGGATTCGCACTTCGCCACGGCGCACCTTTTTGAACAGCTCCTGTTTCTTCGTCTCGGTATCTGCCTCGTGGATAAACTTGATTTCCGATTCGGGAATACCACGCTCGATCAGCTTCTGTCGTATATCCGTATAGACGGAAAATTCGCCTGCTCCCTTTGGAGTGGAAAGGTCGCAAAAGAGAAGCTGCGTCAGCTTTTTATCGCTGTTTTCCTCCCATATACGGAATACTTCGTATACGCAGGCGTTGACTTTACTGCCTTCCTCATCGGGTAACATTGGATTCATCATTCGCTGGTCAAGGGCGAGCTTCCGCCCGTCGTTTGTAACTTTCAGCATATTGTCCACGCTGGAATCTATACCGCCGCCCCTTATCTTTTCAGCTCGTTCGCCGAGAGAGGCGACCATATCTTTTTGCACCTGCGACGGCTTCACGGCGATGTTATGATACTCCACTTCCGGTACGGGAAGATCGAGCATATCTGCGGTTTTGATGTCTGCCACCTGCTTGAACATCGCCATCAGTTCGGGCAGATTATTGAATTTCGCAAAGCGTGTTTTCGCTCTGTATCCCGTTCCTTCGGGTGTAAGCTCTACCGCCGTGACCGTCTCGCCGAACATCGACGCCCAAGCGTCAAAGTGCTGTAAATCGTGTTCTTGAAGCGTCCTGTACTGCAAATATCTCTGAATCGTATACAGTTCAACCATACTGTTTGAAATCGGCGTACCTGTTGCAAACACGACGCCACGCCCTCCAGTAATCTCATCAAGGTAGCGGCATTTCATAAAGAGGTCGGAAGATTTCTGCGCTTCCGTCTGAGCGATACCACCTACATTCCGCATTTTTGTGTAGAGATACAGATTCTTGTAATAATGGCTTTCATCTATGAAAAGCCTGTCTATACCGAGTTCTTCAAAGGTTACGACATCATCCTTTCTTGATTGATCGTTCAGCTTTTCCAGCTTCGTTTGCAGGGATTTCTTCGTCTTTTCAAGCTGCTTGACGGAAAACCTGTCGCCACGGTTTCTCTTTATATCCGCAATTCCTTCGATAATATCACTAAGTTGCTGTTCTAAAACAGCCCTCTGCCTTTCAATGCTTATCGGGATTTTTTCAAACTGCGAGTGACCGATAATCACAGCGTCATAATCGCCTGTGGCAATCCTGCCGCAGAAGCGTTTTCTGTTTTTCATCTCAAAGTCTTTCTTCGTAGCAACCAAAATATTTGCCGCCGGATAGAGCTGCAAGAACTCCGCCGCCCACTGCTCCGTCAAATGATTCGGCACGACAAAGAGGGATTTATTGCAAAGTCCGAGCCGCTTGGATTCCATTGCAGCGGCAGTCATTTCAAAGGTCTTGCCCGCACCCACAGCGTGTGCCAATAAGGTATTCCCGCCGTAAAGGATATGAGCGACCGCATTTTTCTGATGTTCCCGCAGCTCGATTTCCGGATTCATACCACTAAAAATGATATGGCTCCCATCATACTCACGGGGGCGGATACTGTTGAATTTGTCGTTATACAGCCGTACCAGCTTTTCCCGTCTTGCGGGATCACGCCATACCCAATCCTGAAAGCCCTGCTTGATAAGCTCCTGCTTAGACTGGGCGATAGCCGTTTCCTTTTTATTGAGGACAGCTTTCTTTTTACCCTCATCATCTTCGATATAGTCAAAAACACGCACATCTTTCATATTGAGCGTATCTTCGATAATCTTGTAGGCATTGACACGCTTTGTGCCATAGGTATTGTAGGCTTTCAGGTTCCCACGGTCATAGGATTTTCCCTCCACATTCCATTCGCCCGTCAGCTTTGAGTAATGGACTTTGATATTCCATCTCGCATAAACGGGCGTATCCAAAAACTCGTACATAAACTGCTGTGCGACTTCTTCCGGCAGCCAAGTCGTGCCGAGCTGCACGAAAATCTCGCTGGCAGTCAGGTCTTTCGGCTGTACCTTTTCCAGCGCTTCTACATTGATGTTGTAATCTTCGGGATAAACTTCTGCGGATTTTTTCGCCCAAACGAGCTTTTCCCGCACATTGCCGGAGAGGTATTCGTCCGCCATCAGGTACTTTCGCTCGGTGCTGTTTCCGTAGCCGTACATCGGGTTTAGGAAGATAACGCCCTTTAATTCCTCATAGATTTCCTGCTCGGTCTTGCCCGTAAGGGAACACATATATTCCATATCCACACAGGCTTTTTCGCCCATAGATACGGCAAGCGCTTCGCTGACGGTATCCACCGAGGTAACGGGTGTGTGTGGCTTGATCGTCCGCTTCGTGAACATATCCGCCTTGCGCTCCAGTTCTCCATTTTCGTCCAGCACCTCCAGTGCGGAAAGCAGGGCAAAGGAACTGTCCTGCGAAAAGGCGGACACATTCGCACGGGAATTGATCAGTCCGTACTTATTGGAAAAAGTATCGTAAAGCGCATTTAGCTTCTGCTGTTCCTTTTCGACTTCATAATCTGGATAGTCGGCAGTCTGCATTTCAATCAGGCTGCGAACACTGTCCCTTATGGCAATCATACCTTTAATCCGGTTTTCAGCCGTTGCCGAACATTCAACCGGAGTCATTCGGGAATTTTCACGGTAATAGATTTTATTGTCCACAACCGTATAGGAAAAGTTGCGTACTTCGGGATCGGCGGGAATGGAGTTATCTTCTTCGGTCAGTTCCTCGTCCACTTCGTAATCCGTGATCTCTGCGTGGATATTGGAGATGGCTTCGTCCAAAAGCTCCGCAAGGTCAGCATTTTCATAGGATACAACGGTATCTTCCTCGCCGAATCTGCCGGACACGGTTTTCCATTCGCCTAATACCATTTCAGGGTGATCGACAAAGTAGGCGTTCATCTTCACACCGTTTTCATCGGTGTTCAGGTGTACCCACTCCGGCTCAAGGTCAATAAGTCTGTCACGCTTCTGTAATATCAAAATATCCGAAACGACCTCTGTTCCGGCGTTTCCCTTAAAGGTGTTATTGGGCAGGCGGATTGCGCCGAGCAGGTCGGCTCTCTGTGCGATATACTTCCGCACGGCTGGATTTTCCTTATCCATTGTGCCTTTACTTGTAATAAGTGCCATCACGCCGCCCGGTCTGAGCTTGTCTAAGGACTTCGCAAAAAAGTAGTCGTGAATTAAAAAGTTATGCTTGTTATACCTCCTGTCATTCACTCGAATATCGCCGAAAGGCACATTTCCGATCACAGCGTCAAAAAAGCTGTCGGGGATATTTGCTTCCTCAAACGGCTGCGCCGCTATCGAGGTTTTCTGATAAAGCTGCTGTGCGATACCCGCCGAAATCTTATCAATCTCCACGCCGTAGATTTTGCTGTCCTGCATAGACTGGGGCAGCATACCGATAAAGTTGCCGATACCGCAGGAAGGCTCTAAGATATTGCCCTCCTTAAATCCCATCTGCTCCATTGCCTTGTAGATCGAGGAAATGACAACGGGCGGAGTATAGAAAGCGGTCAGGGTGCTTGCCCTTGCGCTTTCATACTCATCGGGAGAAAGGGCGGTATAAAGCTCGATAAACTCGTCCGCCCACGAGGAGTTGTTCTCGTCAAAGGCTTCGGGGATACCGCCCCAGCCGACATACTGCGAAAGGATTTCCTGTTCTTCGGGTGTTGCAAAGCGGTTGTCAAACTCACATTCCTTCAGCACCCTGATTGCCTCCATATTCCTGCGGAAGCGTTCTTTTTTGCCTGCCTCCGGCACTTCGTGAGAAGCAAGGTCAAAGGTGTGCCGTTCGGACAACGGGATTTCAGGGTGCAGATCAAAGGTCTGTACCCGTGAGCGCTTCGGCTGGCTGAAAGCAGGCGTGAATGGCTCGGCTTCATTTTGCTCAGGCTGCTTAGCAGATGTGTCCTGCTTTGCCCGTTCCACATAAAGCCATTCGGCAGCTTCCTTTTCGGAAACAGATTTCTTGACCTGCTCCAAGTAGTCGTTTGCCTGCCACTCGCTCTTAAACTCCTCGCTGACGCCTTCATCGTCGATATAGATCGCTTCCGTCAAATCGTCCCAAATGGCATAGCCATCATCGGTTTCAATGACGAAAAATCTTTCGTCGGGCGGAAGCGTATTTTCTCCTGCAATCTGCTCCGCTTGCCTGAGCATTTCATCTGCCCTGTCGTTTGCAAGATAGGGCGAATCAATGATTTCTACACCTTTCGGTTGTGGATCAAGCTCGCTGATAAAATTTTGCGGTATGGTGTTCCCATCTTTATCCTTATAGAAAACGACAGTAAAAGGAACACCGTAGTAATTTTCTTCCTTTATATCCTTTTCCAACTGATAGGGGCTGGTGTATTCAACGCTTTCCCGCACCGTCCCGTCCGTGTGCAGATAATCGATCCTGCCGACCGGCTTCGACTGCACCGGATCTTCCTTATTGGTCGATACGATGTTTCGGGTGCTGCGCTCTCCGTTTTCAAGGGAAGAAACAACTACATCAAAGCCACGGTCAAGAAGCATATTGACATAAGTTTCCAAGTGGTTTGCCGGAAAGCCGCACATCTGTGTCCGCTGATTGCCGCCGATAGAACGGGAAGCAAGATTCAGCTCCAGCGCTTCGCTTACGGTCTGTGCGTCCGCACCGTAGGCTTCAAAGAAATCGCCCATCTGATACAGCACGAGGCTGTCGGGATTAGCACTCTTAATTTCGCTGTACTGACGATAAGTGTCCGTAAAGCTGCTGCGCTCGTTCTGCTGAACAAGCCGCATAAAGCTGTCCTTTTGCTCCAAACGGGGCTGCGGATTTTGCACAGAGCGATCCATCAACTCCACATTCCAGTCATCTACCCGTGTGATTTCAAAAGGCTTTCCGTCCAAATACACTCTGTCTCCGACTTTATAAGCGGCAGAAAACAACGCTTTTTGCTGTTCCCGTGCCGCCGCCTGCTCAATCCTTGACACTACATCATCGGGCAGTCCGTCCACATAGTAGCGGATTTCGCCCTCGCTGCTGATATGAGCAATCGTTTGGTAATCGCCGTTTTCCTCAACGGCTCTGTTCCAGACGGTAAGACCGTTTCCGAGATACCCCATACCAATGTCAAAGGCAGGCGCTTCAGCCAAATCAGCTTTTTCCTCCGGCTGAAGGTAATCGCCGAGTCCTTCGCTTCGGACAGCCTGAATATAATCGTCTTGCAGGATAGTGTCGGGCGTGATAACTGCCAAAACCTTGTTTTCCATATCCTCCTCAAAAGAGTAGGACGGGCTTAGATCACGGGGTGTAACATAAAACTTTTTAATATCCCCGTCGTAGCTCTGAACAGCCTGCTGGAACTTTCTTAAATCCCCAGCAGTAAAAATCTCTTGCGTTACCCAATACATCTCATTGCCGTTTACCAAATCGGTTTCCTTGAAACGCATATGGTGGGGAATGAGCTTTTCAAACTCGATAGAATTGAAACGAGGCTGCTGCTCTGCAACCGCCGCCTGATTCATTACCTTCAGGTGGTCATTCATCGGATTTTCCCGTACCCTGCGGTCAAACTCATCCCGTTCCAATTCCTTTTGGAACAACGGATACTGCATATCGTGAAGAACGACACGCTTATCATCAAAGGCAAGGATTTCATATTCGTCAGCGCCCATATACACTGTATCGCCGAGATGATAGGCACACTGCGCCTCCTGCTGCGGCTCGCTTTCAGCCGCCTGCACCGATTCCTGCTTGGGCGGAGCAGAGGAGAGGATTTCACGGTTTTTCTGTTCTTCGGCAAGTTCGGCTCGGCGTTCCTCCTGCTTTTCAAGCCACTGCGGGTAAATCTCTTTTTCCTTTGGATTGAGATAACGGTCGAGGCGTATCAGTTCGGCAATCCGCTTCTCTACCTGATTCCAATTCAGCCGGATATGCGGCTTATCGTCCCCAATGCCTTTTGAGATCAAAATGCCTTTCCCGTCGTGCTGCTCGTCAATGCCTGCGCCGACAATAACAGGATAAGCGCCGCCCCAACCGTATTCGTCTTTCAGAAAATCGGCGTTTTCCTTTGTGGACAAGCTTTTTTCAAACTGCTCATAGATACGGAACTTTCCCTCAGATATGCCGCTCCCACGGGTGAGAACAGCGTCAATGATCTCCTGAGAAAAAGAAAAAGCAGAGGTTTTTTCCTCTGCCTGCATATCCAAAAAGTTCAGTTGTCCATCTACGGAAGGTAACGGCTTCATCGTATCCTGCAATTCGCCGAGCAGCCGCATTGCTTCAAAATGCTGTGCGATTACGCCCCAATCATAGAAGCTCTGCTTTGTGCGGGACAGATAGCTACCCTCCCAAAGCTGAAGCACATTCTGCCAAGTTTTGTACCCGACTCGCCGCCCGTCGCTCAAAATCAGTTCAGTATAATCGTTATTGAAAATACCCTTGATATATTCGGTACGGGCGGCGTTATCGGGATTGCTTTCATAGAAAGCACGAATTTCCTCTTTCGAGGCTTTCAGGTGGGGCGTTGTACCGAGGATTTCACGAATGGTATCGTCCCCGCCGAAAAACGGCAGGCTCTTGTCCTCGTTGCTTCGGTCGTAATAATCTAAGCGAAGATGATCTCCGCTTTCACGATCTCCTGCACTCTGTTCCTCAGATTGTTCATTCCCTGTACCCACTTCATCATATCCGCCGCTTTCAGGCTCTCGGTCAAGCCCTCCTGCGCCGCCATCTGCTTCATCAGGGTTTCTTCCAGCTTCATCGCTGTCTGCTCTGTTTCCGCCAAATGCTGTGTCAGGGTGCAGCTCGTTAGAAGATTGTAGTACCGGATTTTGTGGTGTTCCCTGAGAAATTTCCGTCTCATCTGAGCGTACCTGCCCAAAGTCACTTCCGGCTGCTTGGGCATTGTCAAGTCGGGAAGATTGTAATCGCCCTGCATTGTGTATGTCAGCTCGTTCATTTTCAAAGCTCCTTTCGCTTTTATTTTCAGCCTTATTGTATTCCGGTTTCTCTCTGTCCGCAATGATGCGATTTTGCCTTTCAAGGGCAAGGACGGTACGGGAGATTTCCCCAAGCCCCATCTCCGCAATATCGCTTGACGCAATACCGAGGGCGTTTAAGGCTTCCGGCGTATTGAAATTTGTAATGACAGAGAAATCCTCCGCTTCAAAAAACGGCTCGGTATCTATCCCAAGCCTTGTCATCATCATATATGCCACGCTGTTTGTTACCGCCTTCTTATACATAGCGGTAATCATATCCTCCGAAAGACCGTAGAGGAAGCTGTCATCTGCGGCATACATCAGATCGCCCAAATAGTCGGGGATATTATCCTCCACGGCGTTTTTAGCGGCGCTCAGCACAGCGTCCGCAAGGCTTTCCCTGTTTTCCAGCTCGCCGAAGGTGTTTTCAAGGGATTCGATCACATCGTCCGTATATTCCGGCTTCATCTCCCAAATCGGGACGGGGCGGGAGTAGCGGCTTGCGTGGGTATCGGAAATATCGAAGTAATGGGTTAAGCGCTGCCTGCTCCGGTCGGCGTCCTCAAATACGGCGATACCCTTTGCGCCACGGTTTACCCAACGCCCGAATTTGTCGTTCCAGCGCTCGATCTCCAGCACTGCCGTTGCGTCCGGTCTTTGGGCGTAGATGAGAAGCTGCTCGTCAAAGCGCAGACGATAGTTCCGGCAGGCGCAGCGCAAAAAGGCTTGCCAGTTCTGAACATCGGACACAACAGCGTGTGCGGTACGGCGGTACAGCTCGGAAATCAGGTCGTACTTTCGTGCCATCGGTTATGCACCTCCTATCTTTCATAGTCTTTCTGTTTCGGTCTTACGGGGATACCGTTTTTATCATAGCTTTTCGGATCGGCGGCAGGGGTATCCCAACCAAACATTGAACCTGCCTTCATCGCCTCTGCCTGACCTTTTGACAAGCCGAGCTTTTTGTTCATCTCATTCACAAGGGCGTTTGTTTCACTGGGCTTGCCGCCCTGAATATCCGTGCGGTAAAATCCGCTTTCGCCCTTTTTGACAATGCCGACGCAGTTTTCCGTCTGCACGAACACATAGCACTGCTCCGGCAGAGAAGAACGGAGCGGAATCACGGTATTGCCGTTTTGCTCCATCCGCTCGGCAAACTCGCAGATATGGTAGAGGTTGCTGCCAACCTCTAAATGATAGTCGTCAATATATCGGCAGGTGCGGTCAAGCTGTTCCCCGTCGCTTAAAGTGATCCTGATTTTATCTCCATCGGGGATTTTGAATTTTTCTTTGTAATCCGGCGTGATAAAGCGGATTCCACGGCTCGCCTTTTCCATATGGCGGTCAAGCCATTCCCGCACATAGCAGTAGCAGTAAAAATTGTAGTCCCCACGGGCAGGATTACACCGTATCAAGAAGCTGTGTTTTTCGGTATCGGCACGGAAACCGTACTCGGTTGTATAGTTGCCCTGAAAGGCGCTGACGGGATATTTCCCCGCATACTGCGCCATAGCCGTGCGGCTCTTTAACAGTCCGTATTCTTCGGAACGCAGGGCGTTGATAACCTCGTCCAGAGCGCTTTTGAACTCATCTGTTTTCAAATCCCGCCTGTGATCAAACCAAGAGGAAAAGAACTCTTTGCCGCCTGCGCCGAAATCGCCACGCAGATAACCGATACTTCCGGTCTGTCCCTCGATCTGCGTACTTTGCCTGTAAGTGTATTTTTGTTCGTCCGTATGAAGCGGTCGGATTTTCATTTTCTCACCTCGCTTGCTCCATTGCTGTTCTTTGTTTCGGTATATGAAAGCCGTAAACTGCGGCTATTTCATCTCCGAGCCGTTTTGTTACCCTTGTTATATCTGCCCTTGTCGCTTTGCCGTAATAGATTTTTTCCTGTAAGCGTTCAATCTGTTCCGGCGAGGCAGTATCCTTAAACACACGGTACAGATAGTGATTTGTCCCGTCGTGATGAACAGCGTCGGCACGAAGGTCGCCGTACCGATCTACATACCACTCGGTCATATCCGTATCAGAATAAAGGCAATCTTTAATATTGCCGGAATCAATCATCTTGTATCCCATCACTCTGCCGTTCCATCTGCCGATGTCGCCGATGACAATAATCGGCTGAGCAAGCTGGACATTAAGATTTTCCCGTTCATCGGAAAGATACTCGCCATTGGTTTCAACCATATATTCGTACAGCCCGTGTTCGTCATTCGGATTCCCGTCGATTTCATTGATTTCAAGGAAATCCTTATAGCTGTCACGCCAATCATCAGGGTTGAGATTCATATCGCTCCAGATAATATGCTTATCCACCGTTCTGTTCTGACTTTTGCTCATCATCCGCACCTCCCAAATAGGAAAAGAGCCTGTTTTTTGCGATCTGCTCCTGAAGCTCTGTAATAACCGTCATATCGGAAACGGATATATCGGGGATTTTCAAAATACTTTGCAGGCTCAGCGCCTTCAAATCCTTTTCGGTTTTACAGCCGGAATCATAGAGCTTCGCCAGCACCTTTACTTTATGCTGCAAAGCGGTGTTTGTGCTTTTCTTAGCTGCCATTTTCTTTTACCTCCCATCTTAGCTTTTAGCGTAGTCGGAATAGACACGCTGCATTTTGTGCCTTGCCCTGCGTACTTCGGGGGAACAGCCGAGTTCAGGATATTTCGCCTGAATCTTCTGCCTTGTCCTTCGGATACTCTCAAAGCAGGGGATACCGTAAGCCTTGTAATTGCTCATCACATCTTCAAAGCTGAAATGGCTGATACCGTGGGTATCATAGATACACGCCTTGCTGATAAGCAGGTACAGCTTCATATCGTCATTTCGTGCTTCGGGGTGTTCCTTTAACACCGCAAGCACTCGGTTTTCAATCGTTTTCAGGTTTCTCATTATAAGCCTCCCAAAATAGAAGAAGGGGCGGAGTTTTTAAGCCCCGCCCCCGCAGAAGTTCTTACTTTTTCTTTCTGTTACGGATCTGCAAAAAGATAAAGCCGCCTACGATAAAGACGACCAAAGCAATTCCGATGATCGCTTTCAGTTCCATCAGTTACCCTCCTTTTTCTTCTTTTTCTTAAATCCGAGAATACCGCAGGCTGCTATGCCGGCTGCCGACACACCCGCAAGGACAAGCCAAAGACCGAGCTTGCTGTCATCTCCGGTTTTCGGCGTATCTCTCAGCTCGTTGTGCATTTCAACGACCGTGGTAGAGCCTGTCTGTACCGCAGCCTCCTTGTCGGCAGGCAGGATATACATAGCGGAAGCCGAATTGTTCACTTCGGAAATCTTGTACTCGCCGATCCGCAGTCCTTCAAGGAAAATCTCGCCGTTTTCGTCTGTTTCAAGGGTAACATCATAGCCGTTTGCTCCGGTAATGCGGAAAGCGAAGCCTTCCACCTTTCCGTCAGACGATGTTTTTACGATTTTCAGGTTTCCACGCATAGGCTCGTTTGCGAAGCCTTTGCCCTCCGTGTTTTCCACCTGATAGGTCTTACCGTCCGTGTCGATGAATACCTCGTACACACCCTCGTCACGGATATACGAATCCGGGCTTGCTGATTCCAAAATGAAGTAGCGCCCATAGAGCAGATCGTTCATTTCATACTGCCCGATTTCCTTTTCGGTCAGTGTGCCGATCAGCTCGTCCTCGCTGTCCAGCTCGCCGTTATCGTTGGAGTCCTTATAGACCTCAAATACAGCGCCCGTCAGCTTCGTATCGGTATATTCAGCGTCCACCTTCGTAAGAGCGATGTTGCCACGCACCAGCTTATTGACGATTTCAATCTCAACGACCTGCTCATTCTCTGAGATGTTCACATCATAGACCGTTTCGTCAAGCACGAATCCGGTCGGCTGCTTGATCTCACGGATATACCAGCTTCCGTAAGGCACATTCTCAAAGGAGAAGCTGCCATCGTCGCCGGATACGACGGTCATCAGGGCATTTTCTTCGGTAAATTCCACATCATCGCTCTTAAACAGACCAATGAGCGCACCGCCGAGTCCCTCGCCGTTCTCGTCCACCTTTTTGCCGGACACCGAGCCATAAATCAGCTTGTTTTCCATCGGCTCTCCGTCATTTACGGCAATCACAACCGTTGCGGCTTCCTGTCCCGCATACTCAAATACAACGGGATATTTTTCGCCGCTGAGCTGATAATGCTCGTCCGTCGCAAGCTCTTTTACATAATAGCTGCCCAAAGGTAGGTCAGTCCCTACGGTCGCTCTGCCGTTTTCATCAAGCGTGATGATTTCAAGCAGTCCGTCTTTCGGAATGGAAGTACCGCTTGCGGATACAAGCTCCTCATCGGCGAACAAGCCGAAGCTGATATTTTTGATTTCTCCGTTATTGCCGATACCGAACAGCTCGTTTGTCTCCAGCGCTTTTTCAAGGCTGACCTCAACCTTCTGCCGTTCATTGACAAAGGAAGTCGCCGTTTCGGTCACGGCTACATCCTGTCCGGCGTAAATGAGTTCTACGGTATGGACTTCACTGCTCAGCACCATTCCATAGCCTGCCTTGACCTCTTTTACCTCATATTTTCCGAGATAGAGTTCCTTGCTTTTTGCAAAGCCGGTTTCATCGGTCGTAACCGTATCGACCAGCTCGCCCTTGCTGTACCTCAGCGTACCGTCTGGCGTTACCACATCTTCGGCGGCACGGATTTCATAAACGGTATCGGGAAGCCCCTGTGTTTCATAGATCGGTTGATAGATAAGGGGAAGCTCCTGCCCGTTTTCATCTGTCCCGCCGCTTACCAAAACGCCGAAGAATACCTCGCCCGTCTTTTCAATGCTGATCGTGCCTTTCTGCGGCATATTGGTCTTTTCAACTTTAATCACTGTTACCCCGCTTTCCTCAGAAGAATTTTCTTCCGTTACATCAAAATAGACGGGTGTGGAATCAAGGACATATCCATAAGGACTCTGTACCTCAACGATAGAGTAGCCCTGACCGTATGGCAGCTTTTCCGGCGTTACGAGCGAGCCGTTAGCGTCGGTATAGAAAGTGTCAACGGTTGTCGGGGTAGGATAGGTAAACTCCATCGTGATGAGATTGCCGGACGAATCATAAATCTGGAATCCTGCACCCGCATAGGGAATGGTCTTGCCCGTTTCTGCGTCCACCTTGACTACTTGGATATAGCTTTCAAAATTGCTGTTGTTAATCAAATAGCGGTAAGTCTGGGCGTCCTTTGCGATGAACACATCAAAATCATCCATCAGCTCCCTGCCTTCCCAGCCGGATACCTGATGGACGGTATATGTGCCGTAAGGCATATCCTTTGTCTGTGCAAAGCCGTTCTCATCGCAGATGAGCGTATCACGCTCGGATTCCTTTGCGTTCGCAAAAGAGCCTGCGGACTTGAGATACACTTCAAAAACTGCGCCTTCTTCGGGCGTTTCAATCTGTGTTTCGCCATCGTCCGTATGTTTGATAATGGCGATATTGCCCTTGATGACCTGTTCGTTTACATCATTTGCGGTCTGGTTATGCTCAATGGTATAAAGCTCCGGCTCTGCGCCGACCTTGTGGACGGTCGGATCGAGCAAATAGCCCTCGCTCGGCTCCAGTTCCTTAATCGTCCAGTCCGCACCGCAGATATATTCTTTTGTGGTAAACTGACCGTTTTCATCGGTATAGTATTCGTCAATGAGCTGTTCGCCCTTGAAAATCCCGTATTTTGCGCCTGCAAGCGAGGCATTGCCCTGAGCCGTTCCCGTCTCAGCGTCGCTTTTTGTGACGGTAACGGTAAACTTCTTCAGGATATTTGTGAAATTGCGGGTAGTGACCTCATTCCACTTGACGGGTGCGGTCTGATCTGCGGGAATGACATAACGGATTGCGGTATCCACTTCCTCAATGGTGTACGGCGTTGTGCCGCTGATCAGCACATCTTCAAAGGTCGCCACACCGTTTTTATCCGTAACCGCATACTCGTCCACGGCAATGCCGGAGAGCGATGTGCCGTAAAGGTGGAAGGTCACGCCCTCATTGAAGTTATCCTCCGAGGATTTGATAACCTCAATATCGCCACGCTTCAGGGTATTGTTGAAGTTGACGGTCGCAACCTGCCCCGCAACTACGGTTACTCTGCGGGACTCCTGCGGCTCGTATCTGTCATATTCCTGCTCGGTTACGGTATATACTCCGGGCATTAGGTTATCGACCTGAATCTGACCGCCGTTTTCTGTCTTAACGGTTTTATCAATGCCGTTGCCCTGAATACGGAAGGAGATACCATCAACTTTTCCGTCCTCGCTGGTTTTGACGATCTTCGCCGAGCCGTAGGAAACCTTTAATTTAAGAAATCCCTTAACCGGATCATTGACCGTCTGAGCGTAGGTTACGGTATCCTGCACACCGCCGTTTGGTCCATAGATACCGTCCGTCCAAGTGATAACGCCTTTTCTCTGCGCCGTTTTCTCTGCGGTAATCGTCAGCCCGTCGCTCGGCGCTTTCTCGGCAGTAATCGTCAGCTTGTTTCCGCTTACGGAGAACTGAACGCCCGAATCATTGGACGAAAACTTATATCCCGAAAGGACATTGTTGCTGTCCGTCAGCGTAACCGTGTACTTAGAGCCATCCCATTCAAGCTCGATCTCCTGTGCGCTTCCCGGCGTTTTGGAAAGGAAGCTCGGCAGCTTGGAATGCTTCTGCACACTTGCCGCCATTGAATTGTAGTAGCTCATAATTTTGTCATAAAGAGGGTGGTTAGGGCTGATCTGATCCAGAACAGCGTCCTTGCCGCCTGTGCTGACCTTGTTAAAGTTTTCATCACGCTCGCCGATCACGGTTTCCCAAATGAGAAGCTGTGTAGCGACTGCGTGAGCCAGCTTATCGCCGCCCTCGTTCTGAGAACGCCACGAGGTTGAGATTGTTCCCGTATAGCCGTACTGGAAAATACGACCGATGAACAGCTTAATATCGTCAGGAGAAATGGTGCTGTTATAGGACGAAGGGTAGTTGTCCCAAAAATTCTCGCCCTTTTTGGTAAAGCTGTCTCCGGTCTGCTGCGGGACGCCAATCTCAATGCAGTAGCAGATATTTCCCGTATATGATCCCATCGCACGGACGGTTGTATAACGGGAATTGCCTGTTTTCCAGCCGTTCATAAAGGTAAGGCTTCCGTGTCCCCATTCGGCGTTGTAATTCGAGTCCCCGTCACGGGGGAACGAGATAAGGTACACATCGTCCGTTTCCTCTGCGGCGTAGGCGGTCGTACCCATTCCCACAAGGGAAGTCACGCACATCAGCGCCGCAAGAAACAGCGACATAATGCGCTTTGGTTTCTTAATTTTCATCTGAAATCCTCCTTGAAATGAAAAAACGCACCGTTTTTTCGGTGCGTCCTCAAAATGGAATATTTAATTTAAGCGTAGCCGATATAGATGTCGTAAAGTCCGTCAGAGACTTCCTCTGCCCAAATCCATACGGCTGTGATTTCTTCGTCAGCCTTGTACCGATCCAAGCGGCTGTGAATATCCCTTTCAAGATATTTGCAGTGCGCTCCGGCACGGATCGGATTATCCCAACAGTAAACCGCCTCGCTGTCTAACAGAAGTCCCACGCTCTGAGCGTAGCCTTTTGCAAAGGAAATCCAGTAGTCAATGTCAAAGTCAGTTTTAGTTTCGCTCGGTGTTTCTTCCGTTTCAGGCGGCGCAGGCGTTTCGCTTTCTTGTGGAATATCCGGCTGCGGTGTGGATACGGAATGTTCGGTTTTGTCCGCTTTATCGGGTTGTTCGGCGGGCTGTGCCGCCTGCCCGGTTTCAGAAACAGTCTGAGGCTGTTCGGTGCTGACCGTATCCGTTTTCGTCGTTTCTTCCTGCTTTTCCGTCGTTTCTTCCTGCACGGCTTCAGGCGTTGTTTCAACCTCCTTGTTTTCCTTTCCCGCAGGCGTTTCGGATTCAGGGGTGCTTTGAACACTCTCCGAAAAAGAAAACGGCTGCGGCTTATCTTCATTCGGCGGGGCATTGTTGCAGCCTGCAAGCACGATCAGCAAAAGAGCCGTTAAAAAAACAATCGTTTTTGTTTTCATTGCGCTTCACTCCTTTTCTGCCGCCATTGTAATGCGAAACAGCGTTTCAGGCAAAGGTGTGAAACAAGGGTTAATCTTACATCATAGGGCATACCTCCTGTGCTTTGGAATGGTGCGTTTTTCTGAGATAGATTGAGTTAGGTGAGATAGCTGTAATCAGGAGAGATAGATTTATTCTTTCGGATAGTCAGGTAGTTTCAGGGGTTGGAGTGTGAGGAAGGGGAAGAAGAAAAACACACTCCGCCTTACCTGCTGTCACGCTCGGCACGGTTACGCAGAAACCTGTTGTAATGCTCCAGTGCCTTGCAGACATACTCCTCCGTTTGGTTGATGGGGATATTTTTCGGGATCAGGTTTCGCACCCTGTCCCCACGCAAAACAATCTTCTCACGCTGATTCGGCTTTTCCTCGCTCATAATCGCAGAGATCGCTTCGGTTGTCAGCTTGCCTTCTTCAAAAAACTTCCGCATACGGATTGCCTGATCGTGGGACGGGGTACAATCGTTCAAGTCGATTTCGTCCACCAAATCCCTCTGGCAGTCCTCGTTCAGATAGGACAGCTCAACGGCGGGGCGCATTTTAATCCTGCCCTCGTCCACAAATTCAAGCAGTTCGGGAACAAGGTTTGTAAGGCGGATATATTTTCGGACTTGTTCGTGACTTTCGCCGCTTTCTGCGGCAATAATTTCACGAGTGGTCTTGCCACCGAAATTCTGCAACAGTGTTGCAGAATTATTTTTACTCGGTCTGCCTGCCTGTCTTTTCATAGCGTCCAGCCGCATTTTATATGCGTGGGCTTTCTCCGAGGGAAGTATCTGCGACCGTTGGAAGTTGCTTTCGACCATTAAAATCGTAGCTTCATCACGGTCGAGGTCTACCACCTCACATCTGAGCGTTTCAAATCCGGCAAGCTCGCAAGCCCTTTTTCGCCTGTGTCCTGAAATAAGCTCGTATCTGCCGTCCTCCTTCTGCCTTACGGTAGCGGGAGTAATCACGCCACGCTCTTTGATACTTTCCATAAGCTGAAACATATCCTCATCTTCCCGCACCTGAAACGGGTGGTCGGGGAAATCGTCGATTTCCTCAAGCGGAATATCCCTGATTTTTGACAGCTTCGCTTCGTCCCTTTCCTCCTGAGAGGAAAACAGCTCATCGAGCGTGTTCGTGGGCAGCGTGAAGTCGCTCTTTCTGCCTGCCATCGGCTAACACCTCCTTTGTGAAACTGGCGTAAGCCTTAGACACCGGACTGTTCGGCTCATAGGCGTAGATACTTGTCCCTTTAGAAGATACCTCTGCGGCTTTTACGGCTGCCGGAATCATTGATCGATATATCCTGATATGGCTGCCGAAATTTTCCCTGAGCGCTTCTACTGTGCTTTTCGCAAGATTTGTCCTTCCGTCCACAAGCGTCAGAAGAATACCGTCGATTTTCAAATCGGCGTTTGTATGTTTCCTCACTTTCGCAATCGTCCCCAAAAGTTGCGTCATTCCCTTAGCGGGAAGATACTGCGCCTGAACGGGGATAATCACGCTGTCCGCCGCCGTTAGAGCGTTAAAGGTAATCATACCCAAGCTCGGCATACAGTCAATAAGGACATAATCGTACTTGTCTTTTACAAGGCTCAGATAATTCTTCAGGACGCTCTCTCGGCTCATCGCCGTTACAAGCGTCATTTCCAATGAAGATAGGCTGAGATTGGACGGTACAAGGTCTACTTTCTCTTTGTGTTGAAGGATACCGTCAAAGGGATTTTGCTCCTGCTCCGATATGATTGCCTGAAGCTTCTCTGTCAGCGTTACGGAAAGACTGTCGGTATCCCTCCAGCCGAGGCAGGTCGTTAAATCGCCCTGCGGATCAGCGTCAATCAGAAGCACCTTTTTTCCTTGCATAGCAAGTCCAACGCCCAAATTAACCGTAGTCGTGGTCTTGCCCACACCGCCTTTTTGATTGCATACTGCAATCGTCTTGCAGTTTGACATCTCCTGCTTTACCTCCTTTCATAGATTTCACAGCCTGCCTCAATAAGAGGCGGCTATGTAAAGACCGCAGTATTTGTTCTCAACGCCCCCTGCGGAAAGCGATTCGCTTTGTACGGGAAGCGCTAAGGTTACGGTTTGCGAAACCGTATCATAGGAATCTCACCTCTGCCGGGTACTCCGCCAGCTCCGTAGAGAAGTATCATTATCATTCTGACTGTCATTGCCGTTTCAGTAGCAAGCTGAATTTCAGGTCGGGGATTCTCGCTCGTTCTCCGTATATCAATAGGAAAAGTCACGGCGTACCCACCTTCGGGCTATTCATCAGAACTAATGTCCTTAGCGCCTGTCTATTCAATTTTCAAGGTACTTTGAAGGGGGAAATCCCTTGCGGAGAAATAACCCCTTCACTCATTTGGACAAAGGGGGTCAAAATGCACACCCAAAATCGCCCCTTTTGCGAAAAAAATTTAAAAAAAATTTTTTCGACCTTGAAAATTGCCCTAAAAACGCAAAAAAGCCGCCTGCTTCTCCGTAAAGAAACAAGCGGCATAACTACGGTTTTATTTAGATGTATTGGACGGTAATTTTTTTCTTTCGTGCTTTTGTAAATTTGATAAGGACATCATCTACTGCGTCTGTATATCTGCCTTGCGCTATCAGATTATTTTTAAGGGCGATTAACGCCTGCAAAACCTGTCCGTACTCCTCGTCATCAAGATAGATATGAAATTGTCTGTCTTTCATCAAATCGTCTCCTTTATTTTTTCTGCCCTTTTCTCCATTCAAAAAACCTCTGCCGGATAAACGCTGTATCCTCATCTTCGTTCGAGGTTATGAAAATATGTAAGCTGCGAAACGCTTTTTTGATTTTCATAGCGAAGTCGATTTCGCTGCTTTCTAATGTAAATGGGATTTTAATCAGTTTGATCTCCCGTTTCCTGCAAAGGTATGCTTTCAAGGTTTCTACTTTCTCTGTCTGACTAACCGTTTCAATCGCTGCTTTTTCTTCAGGAAAATAGATTTCAAGCGGTATGCCGATAATCTTATCCGTATCCGTCTGTACCTTTATGCGCTTCTTCGCTGCATAATACATAACTGCCAGCTTCGGAAAAACCGTCAGATAGTCTTTTTCACACACCTTACAGCCTTTTCCTTCAATCGCTTTTTCTGAAATTTTTGCCTTCCACGAGTGTCCGAGTGAACATTTCCACCACACGCTCTGCATTGAGTGCCTTGATATTTTGTTTGGGGAAATATCTTTGTTCTTTTCGTAGTCCCATTCCGGAAGAAGATGTGCGTCCGTCGTTGCTAAATCATTATACCCTGTCATAACCGCCCGATCCGCACAGACAGGGCATACCGTTCCTTTTACACGGGCATAAACAACAGACTGCCATTCATACCCGCACTCTCTGCACTTCCACCAGACATTTCTGCGGGACTTTTCGTTTATCATATCAGGAGTAAAGGGCAGATTCCGGTCTGACCATTCCTGTGCAAGCTGAGGATGTGTCGTAGCGAAATCATTAAATCCTTTCAGCAGAAGTTGACCGCTGCAATAAGGACACCCACTTCCGCCTGAACGAGTGGAAATAAGCGTGTTCCATTCGTGACCTTTGCTGCACCGCCACCATACCTTCCGATTTGCAAAGACCGTAACCATATCAGGCTTTAGTGGGTAATTTCTCTCAGACCACTCAGAAGCGATTTGAGGGCGCTGTGAGGCAAGGTCATTGAATCCTACTAAGATTTTATTATGGGAGCAATACGGACAGCCTGTGCCGTTTAACGCCCTGCTCTTAACCGTTGCTGTCCATTCGTGACCATATTTATCCTGCCAAATCACTTTCTTGTGTGAGCCTGTCGTTACCATTGTCGGTTTCAGCGGATCATTCTTACTCGACCATTCATCAGCCAGCTCCGGCTTCAGCGTTGCCAGATCATTGATACCCTCTATCACTCTTGCGCCTGAGCAGATTGGGCAGTTTTCGCCGTTTGAACGAGCTTTAACACTTGTCTGCCATTCGTGACCGCAAGCGCCTTTCCACCAAACGACTTTGTTTGAGCCGTATGTAATTCTATCCGGTGTAAGCGGCAGGTTTTTATCCGACCATTCTGCAACAAGCTCAGGGTGTACCTCTGATAAAATATTGCTCATACTCAATCCTCTCCTTCCTCTGCGATTAGCTTCATTATATTGGGAAAGCGTAGATTGGTATAGTTTGCGACGAGGCGAGTAAAAACTATGAGAAAATACAGAAGCCCCTGAGAAGCTATACCTTCTCAGGGGCGGTGTGAAACTAAAAATTATGCGATTTTTTTGTTGCTGCACCGATTTTAGCACCGATTGGTGTAAAATTGGTGTATTTGTGTAAAATCCGAGGTTTTCGGAAAATGAAGTACATCTCGTTTTAGTAGAGCTTTGCGCCCGCCGGAATATGGTCATCTACCATCAGAAGATGGAGCTTTTCTTCGCCTTCTTCGTGGTGTACCGCACTGATCAGCATACCGCAGGAATCAATGCCCATCATCGGTCTTGGCGGAAGATTGACGATTGCGATACAGGTCTTTCCGACCAGTTCTTCCGGCTCGTAATAGGCGTGAATACCGCTTAAAATCGTCCTGTTTTCGCCTGTACCGTCGTCCAGCGTGAATTTAAGCAGCTTCTTGGACTTCGGTACGGCTTCGCAGGCAAGCACCTTGACTGCCCGGAAATCGGACTTGCTGAATGTCTCAAAGTCCACGAAATCCTTGAACAAAGGCTCGATCTCTACTTTAGAGAAGTCGATCTTTTCCGGCTCGGCTTTTGGCGCTTCGGACTCGGTTTTGTTTACACCATTTTCGTCCTTTACACCATTCAAGGGTTTCATTGTGGGGAAGAATAAAACGTCGCGGATTGCGGGGGAATCGGTAAGCAGCATTACCATACGGTCTATGCCGAAGCCTATACCGCCTGTGGGCGGCATACCGAGCTCAAGAGCATAGAGGAAATCCTCGTCGGTATGATTTGCCTCTTCGTCTCCGAGAGCGAAAAGCTCCTCCTGCGCCTTAAAGCGTTCGCGCTGATCAATCGGGTCGTTAAGCTCCGAATAAGCGTTTGCCATCTCCCAGCCGTTCATAAAGAACTCAAAACGCTCAACATAGTCGGGATTTTCCGGTTTCTTTTTGGTGAGCGGAGATATTTCAATGGGATGATCCATAATAAACGTAGGCTGAATAAGGTGTTCCTCAACAAAAGCCTCGAAGAAGAGATTGAGTATATCGCCCTTTTTGTGGTGCGGCTCAAACTCAACATTGTGCTCCTTTGCGGCGGCTCTTGCCTCGTCAAGAGTCTTTATCTCATTAAAATCGACACCCGAATACTTCTTTACCGCGTCAAGCATAGTAAGACGCTCAAAGGGCTTGCCGAGATCCATTTCAATGCCGTTATATGTTATAACGGTAGTGCCGAGAACCTCTTTTGCAACGTGGCGGTAAAGATTTTCGGTAAGATCCATCATACCGTGATAATCCGTATATGCCTGATAAAGCTCCATAAGAGTAAATTCGGGATTGTGGCGTGTGTCAAGACCCTCATTACGGAAAACTCTGCCTATTTCATACACTCTCTCGAGTCCGCCGACTATAAGGCGTTTCAGATACAGCTCAAGAGAAATTCTGAGCTTAACATCCTCGTCGAGAGCATTGTAATGAGTGACAAACGGCCTTGCCGCCGCGCCGCCCGCGTTTGCAACGAGCATGGGGGTTTCAACCTCCATAAAGCCCTCTGAATCAAGATAATTTCTGATACTGCTGATTATTCTTGAACGCTTTACAAACGTATCCTTTACGTCCTGATTCATAATAAGGTCGATATATCTCTGGCGGTAACGGGTATCGGTATTGGTAAGTCCGTGGAACTTTTCGGGAAGAACCTGAAGGCTCTTCGAAAGCAGTACCACCTGCGTTGCGTGAATCGAAATCTCGCCTGTTTTGGTTTTGAAAACGGTACCCTTGATATTTACTATATCGCCGATGTCCATTTTCTTAAAGGCTTTATATTCATCCTCGCCTATGCAGTCGCGGGCAACATACGACTGTATACTGCCCTTTAGATCCTGCACATTGCAAAATGACGCCTTACCCATAATACGCTTTGACATAAGTCTGCCGGCAACGGAAACCTCCTTGCCGTCAAGATCATCAAAATCAGCTTTAATATCCGCGCTGTGGTGAGTAACATCGCACTTTGTTATAACAAACGGGTCATTGCCCTCGGCTTGTAAATCACGAAGCTTCTGAACTCTTATCATATGCAGCTCGTCGAGGTTTTCATCGTTTGCATTGTTTACTTTCTTTACGTCTGCCATATCTTCACTTCCTGTCAAAAAAGGAGCGCAAGGGAACAAAGAGAGTCCCTTTTCGCCCCGTTAAATTTTTAATTATTTTGAAATTTCCTTAATGACGAATTTAAGAAGACCGATAGGTGCTTCAACCTCAACGGTCTCGCCGACCTTGTGGCCGATAAGGGCTTTGCCTACGGGCGATTCGTCCGATATTTTGCCCTCGTCGGGATCGGCCTGTGCAAAGCCGACTATTTTATATTGAAGTTCTGCGCCGGAATCGTTTGTGATAGTGACCTTTGAGCCTATATGAACAACCTCTGTTCCGAGAGCCTCCTCGTCAAAAACCTTTGCGTTTTTGATCATATGCTCAATTTCGTTTATGCGAGCCTCGAGCTTTGCCTGATCGCTCATTGCCTCATCGTACTCGCTGTTCTCCGACAAGTCGCCGAAGCTTCTCGCAACTTTAATTTTTTCCGCAGCTTCTTTTCTGCCGACGGTTTTTAATTCCTCGAGTTCTTTTTCAAGATCGCGAAGACCCTCTGCGGTCAATAAGGTTTCCTGCTGAGCCATACTAATTCACCATAGCCTTTCAAGTTTATAAATCGTACCGCAAATAAAATACGCGGCCGTTAAATTTCAGTATTACACGAATAAATATTGTATCAAAAGAGCAAAGATATGTCAAGTTTTTTAGGGCTCTCCGAAAATGTCGGAAAGCAGGTAAAACGAACCGCACACAAGCAGCATATCGCCGTTTTTCACAAGGCTCCTTGCCTTTTTGTAAGCGTCTTTCGGGTCTTTTACGGAAACAACGTCCCTACAAAAGCACTCTCCCTCACGAAGGAGCTCGGTTTCATCCTCGGCGCGCGGATTTGACGGCTTTGTAAACACCGCGGTTTTGCAATGCGGCAAAATTGCTGCAAGGTAATCCTTTGTGTCCTTATCAGCCATCATACCTATAAGAACGGTTATGCTTTTATCGCCCGCAAACCGCACAAGGACGTTTTCAAGCGCCGCTGCGCACTCCGGATTGTGTCCGCCGTCGAGCATAATGACAGGCGACCTTGATATTATCTCCATACGCGCGTGAATAACCGTGCTCTCTATGCCCTTTTTTATAAACTCATCGCTTATTCCGAGCGCTCTTGCCGCAGTTATAACGCCCACGGTATTTTCCACCTGATGCCTGCCGACAAGCGGTATTTTAACGGTAAGACCGTTATATGATATTTCCGTGCCGAAAATATCCTCGGACAGTATTTCGGCGGCGGAGACATCGCCGATTAAAAGCCGCCCGTTTTTCTCTTTTACCGTATCTTTTATAACGGAAAGAGCCTTTTCGTTTTGCTCGCTTGTGGTAATTACCGTTCCGCCGTTTTTTATTATGCCGCATTTTTCCGCGGCTATTTTCTCAACGGTGTCGCCGAGTATTTTCGTATGGTCAAGCGATATTGAAGTGATTACCGCGGCCTTCGGGCAGGGAATTATGTTTGTGCTGTCATATCTTCCGCCGAGACCCACTTCAAGCACGACTGCGTCGCACTTTTGCTCATAAAAGTAAAGCATTGCCGCGGCTGTTATCGCCTCAAATTCCGTCGGCTCCGTTCCCTTTGCCGACAGCCTGTCACAGGCATTTTTCACTTTTTCAACAACGAGTGAGAGGTCATCATGCGGAATGTTTTTATTGTTTATCTGTATTCTCTCGCAAAAATCAAATACATACGGTGAAGTAAAAAGCCCCGTTTTTTTGCCTGCGGCGCAAAGTATGCTGCTCAGCATCGTAGATGTGGTGCCCTTACCGTTTGTACCGGCAACATGAACGAATTCGAGCTTTTCCTGAGGATTCCCGAGCTCATTCAGCAACGCGGATATTCTCTGAAGCCCTAAATTCATACCGAATTTCAGAAGCGAATGTATATATTTTACCGAGTCCTTGTAATTCATAATTTTCCTTTACAAAACACAGACCCACCGCGCAAATGCACAGCGGGTCGGAATACGCTGAAATTTTAAGCCTGCTCTTTTACCTGCTCATCGTCCTTTTTCGCGCTCTTTTTATTCTGCGCGGTACCCTCTGAGCCTCTGAACACAACGAATTTATCAAAAAGATATTCCGTTACCATATTAACTATCATCGTGATACCCAAAACGATATAGTTTATAGCCGTAAGTGAGGCAAATTTCGCCGTGAAATAATTGCCCAAAACGGTAGAGACCGGTGTGAATACAAGATAATAGCCGAAAACCTTGAGCATTGCAATCGGAACATTATTTGCCGATTTAAAGGTAAACTTGCGGTTAAACGTGAAATTCCAAACAACAGAAAGAATAAGCGCGATAAGATACATGGGGCCGTATTCGTTTTCCATTATTTTGGCAAACGTCGCATTGCTTTGCATTAAGCCTTGGAAGAACGAGAGCTTTATCAAAACCTCACTCATAAGAGTGAAGCTGCCTATTTGAATCAGTCCCGCAGAACAGGAAAAAGCAACAAATTTAAGAAATTGGCCTATATTCTTATTATCTTTTTTGTTTTCGCTCATACGTTCAACTCCTTTTCGCATAACAATGAGCACCGCTGCCTTGTATTGTTCATTATTTTATCACGCTTTCAGGCGGTTTTCAAGGTATTTGGCACCGTATTTACAAGAAAGATTAAATATGTTAAAATCATACCGCAAATTGTAATTGAGGGGTTTATTATGCAAGTTGATATATATGATTTTGACCACACGCTTTTCCCCATGGACAGCGGCTCGCGCTTTTTCGGCTACTGTATGCTGCACTACCCGTGGATACTCGTTTTTGCACCGTTCCAAATAATTATGGCTCTTTTGCTGGTCACCAAAATAATCAGCTTTACCACATTCAAAAAATATTTTTTCTGCTTTGTGATGCTCGTTCCGCTAAACAAAGCCGTTAATAAGTTTTGGGATAAACACGAAAAAGAGGTATTTCCCTGGTTTAAGGAGAGAAAGCGATACGCCGTTGTAATAAGCGCAAGCCCCGATTTTTTACTGTGCGAAATCCAAAGGCGGCTCAAATTTGAAACGCTGATATGCACAAAGCACAACCCCAAAACCGGTGCCATTATAGGGCTTAACTGCCGCGACGAGGAAAAGGTAAGACGCTTCAGGGAGCTTTTTCCCGATGCCGAGGTAACAGACGTATATTCCGACAGCCTGCGCCATGACCGTCCCATATTTTCGCTCGGAAAGCACTGCTTCCATATAGTTAGGGGTGAGCGCCGCGAGTTTAACTACGAGAGCGTTTACGGCAGCAAAAAATAAATAAAGTGTTTTATAAAAACCAAGGAGCTGTAAAAAACGGAAGTTTTTTACAGCTCCTTTTTGCAGTATATTGTTCAGTATTCTATGCCTCGGCGAGCTTTTACGCCCTTTTCATAAGGATGCCGAACGGCGGTAAACTCCGTAACGTAATCGGCAGCATCCGCTATATCGTCGCTCTTTGCGTGGCCCGTCACTATAATTTCAAGCTTGTCGCGACAGCTTTTGATACAGCTCAAAAAAAGCTCACGGTCAACAAATCCGCCCGTATATGCGTCGAGTGCTTCGTCGAGGATTATCATATCACAATCATTTTCGCGCTCAAAAACAGAGCGAAGCAGCTTCGTGTAATCCTCAAAAATCTCTTTTTTTCGCATATCGGTCATATTCTCAAACAGCTTGTAGTCGCTTTTCGGCAAGACCACCGTAATACCCGGAATGTCTCGCAGCACTTTTATTTCGCCCGATTTACCGTCCTTAAAAAACTGTGCGAATATAACCCTCATTCCGTTGCCCGCGGCTCTTACGGCCGCGCCTGCCGCAGCGGAGGTTTTTCCTTTGCCGAAGCCGTAATACAGCTGTACCATTTATCTACCTGCCTTTATGCTTTAGGCTTTTATTATACAGAAAATCCATAAGAAAAGCAATATTCACGGTTACTCCACGGTGACGGATTTTGCGAGATTTCGCGGCTTATCAACATCACAGCCGCGAAGCACAGCCATATAATAAGCGAATATCTGAAGAGGTATTACATTGAGCGACGGTAAGAAATTACCGTCTGTTGACGGTACGCGTATAACCTCGTCGGCAAATTCCGAAACGGAGGCATGCTTATCCGTGACAAGTGCGATTACCGACGCGCCGCGCGCCTTAACCTCTTTAATATTACCGAGAGTTTTTTCAAAAAGTTTATCCTGCGTCGCAACGGCAAACACGGGAGTCCCCTCTTCGATAAGAGATATGGTGCCGTGCTTAAGCTCACCGGCAGCATAGGCCTCCGAATGAATATACGATATTTCCTTGAGCTTTAACGAGCCTTCAAGAGAAATGGCGTAATCAAGCCCCCTGCCGATAAAAAACACATCATCGGAACTGACGTATTTATGGGCGAGCGTTTTAAGCTCGTCGGTAAGATTTAAAAGGTCTTCAATCTGCGACGGAAGACACATAAGCTCTTTTGTGAGTTCTTTTTCTCTTTCCTCGGGAAGAAGCCCTACTGCCTTTGAAAAACGAAGTGCAAGCAGATATACTACGGCAAGCTGTGCCGAAAAAGCCTTTGTTGTTGCAACGGCGATTTCGGGTCCCGCCATGGTATATATAACGTCGTCGCTCTCTCGTGCTATTGTGCTCGCGACCACATTTACTATCGAAATCACCTTTGCACCCTTGCTTTTAGCCTCACGCAGAGCCGCTAAGGTATCGGCGGTTTCACCGGATTGGCTTATAACTATGCAGATATCGCCTTTTTTGATTATCGGGTCGCGATAGCGAAATTCGCTTGCAAGGTCTGTTTCACAGGGAATACGCGCCATATCCTCGAATATATATTTTGCCGTCATACCTACATGCCATGCGCTGCCGCACGCCACTATATGAATCTTGCCGATATTCTTGATTTCTTCATCGGTAAGGGTGAGCTCGGGAATTGACACCCTGCCGTCCTTAATCCTCGGTGAAAGCGTATCGTGTATAGCCTTGGGCTGCTCGGCAATTTCCTTTTGCATAAAGTGCTCGTAGCCGCACTTTTCCGCAGCCTCAACGTCCCATGTTACGTGGTAAACGTCCTTTTTGACAACATTTTTGTCTGTATCGTAAAGCGTCACATTGTCTTTTGTGAGAACCGCAATCTGATTGTCTTCAAGCAAATAGCAGTCTCTTGTATATTTTAAAACCGCGGGGATATCCGACGCGAGGAAATTCTCACCGTCGCCGAGCCCCACTATAAGCGGACTGTCTTTTCGTGCCGCTATAATTGTACCGGGCTTATCGTCCGCCAAAATCGCAACGGCATAAGAGCCGCGCACGGTCTTCATAACATTTACCATGGCGTCAAGCAAATCGCCCTTGTAGTAATAATCAAACAAATGCGCGAGCACCTCGGTATCCGTTTCGGAAACGAATACATAGCCGCCCTTTTGGAGCATAGTTTTAAGCTCAATATAATTCTCGATTATACCGTTGTGCACAAGCGTTATTCTGCCGTTTCCGCCCTTATGCGGATGTGCATTGACATCTGTCGGCGCACCGTGGGTGGCCCATCTTGTATGACCTATTCCGACCGTGCCGGAAAGACCGCCGACCTCTTCGAGTTTTTCCTCAAGATTTTTTATACGGCCCTTTGTCTTAACAACGTCTGTTTTGCCGTTTTCTGACACGGCAATGCCTGCCGAGTCATATCCTCTGTACTCAAGCTTTTTTAAACCGTCAATCAATATCGGAGAGGCACTATTCTCCCCTACATAACCAACAATTCCACACATATTAAATTTTTCCTTTTCAAAAAATAAAATTTGTGCCTTGCTTTTCCTTTGTACACGGTGCGTTGCCGCTCCGCCTTTGTGAAAAGCCTTTGATCCCCGCACTTATGGGACAAGAAGCATCCGCCGAAAACTTCGATAACTTCTTCCTCGTCACCTGCAAATTCGGCAAAGCCGATAGTGCGACATACAGGTCCGGCGCTAAAACTCTCTTGCGGAAAGTCCTTTAAAAAACAAAAAATCTCCTTTCGCTTTTTTGAGGGCGGCTCGCACAGCCGACGGCTCATTTGTTAAAGTATAATATGCCACGCGGCAAATGTCAACGGAAAATAATACTTTTATACCTTTTTTAAAACTTACGCAGCGAATATTATTATGTTTAAAACTCCGGTTTTTACACATAATTTTAATAAAAGCTCGGAGGTAATCTATGGATATAAAAAGGTGCACCATTGACTCGCAGGACATTTTACGGCACGAAAACGCAAGAGCGTTTTTTGTTTGCCTTTTGAGCTTTGTGCTGTCGCTTTTGATTCTCGGCGCCGCTCTTTTCGGCGTGTATTCGCTCTATACCGTGAGCGGACTCGACAAGGAAAAATACAGCGTTCCCATTCTCTCTTTACTATATGCCCTTTTTTCGTCGGAGGTTACCGTTTCTCTGTTTGCGCTGTCCGCCGTTTCCTACAACCGCAAAAGATGGTTTTACCGCAACGCCTCGGAAAAAGCACCTGTATCATATCTTTTTGCCGGTGAAAAATTTTCGGTAAGACTGAAGGTCTTTTATTTTTTCTTTTTCAAAAAGCTGATGACTGCGCTGTGTCTTGTCGCAGCTGAAATACCGTTTTTGCTTTGCAGTCTTGTTTTTTACCGCGAGCTCTCCGAAAAAGGATTATACAAAACCGTATTTGTGGGAGCAGTCGCCCTCTGCTCTGTGCTGTTTTTGCTCGGACTGTACTTCGGCGCGGTTCTTTCGAAAACATTTTGGCTGTGCGAAAAGGTATACTTCAAAAACAAAAAATGCTCCGTAGCGCTTGCCGTAAACAAAAGCAAAAGCCTGACCGAGGGAAACCGGTTCAGGCTTGTAAATTATAATATAAGCTTTGCTTGGCGAATACTTTTCTGCATATTCTTAATTCCGCTGTTTTACACGGTGCCGTACATTTCACAGTCAAACGGATTGCTGTGCCGCGAATTTATCGGAAAGTACAGGCAGGGTGCCGCCTTCCCGGTGGTTTTTATGAAACTGCAAAAAACGTAGCCTCAAAACAAAACCTTCATTCGTTCTTCTTTGCCTTTTTACTGCCGAATGTGTCGGCAAGATAAATCATAAGAAGTATCAGCACGGCTATCGCGGTGGATTTAAGCCGTGTAAAGCCGTATTTTGCCTCAAGGCAGCCGGTCGCAAAGACGAGCCCCACAAGAGCTAAAATATATACTATCAAAAGAACGGTTTTCAGAGCCGGCTTTTTTTCGGAATTAAGCGACATAAAATATACGGCGGCCGTGACCGCCAAGGCAGTTCCGAAATACACGACAGCAAACACAGTCATAAATATCAGCCTTTCGGATTATTCATAGTCCCAGCCGTGGGATGCAAGCTCATCCAAGACCTCTTTATCCACATCATCGGCGGTACCTTTTGACACTATCTTGCAGGAATACACATTGACCTGAGGCGGATATGACTCCATAATCTCATTCGCGTGCTTTATTTTTATGAGATCGCCCGTGCGGACATCGGAAAACAAATCTTCGTCGTCCGAGGAATTTATCATAACCGTAGGAGAGCCGTTTAAAACTATAAGACAACTGCTTCCCGAAACCACGGCGCGCCCCGTGGAAGCAGGTTTAAAATTTCCGCACCCGTAAAGCAAGGTAAAAACAAGCAAAAGACTTAAAACCGTACATAAGGTCTTTTTCATATATTATCTTCCTTCCGTGTTCGGCGAATTATGCACAGCGTCGTGTCTTCGCCGCACATCTATTATAATTTTACTTCTTTTCTCCGCTAAATACAATTCGCCGAAAGTATAATAAAACACCTTCAAATTTGTCGGAAATAACAATATCGAATACCGATAAACCGAAATCGGTGATTTTGAGCCGTCATATGAAACTGACCGCAGAGCCGATATAAAATAAAAATCGACAAATCTCTTACGAGACTTGTCGATTTTTGGCGCGCCGGGAGGGATTCGAACCCGCGACCTTTTGGTTCGTAGCCAAACACTCTATCCGGCTGAGCTACCGGCGCATATGCAATTTTTACTGCTCAAGTATATTAACACTATTAGAGCAAAAAGTCAACATTTTTTTACGTTCGGCAAGAATAAATCGTTTTTTATTATATTCCGAAGCAGCCGAAATATCGCCATATAAATAAAATATTACGACTAAATAATTATAATATATCTGTTTACCGAAACAAATAAAAAATGCATTTTCAAGAGCGAGATAAGCCGAAAACAGAGTAAAATCGACGGTATAATTTGTATAAAGCAATCAAAATGCATAATCGGCAAAAATTTTCTCCACTTTTTTCTGTTTTGTGGTATACTTAAAAAGGTATTACGGCAAGGATTTAAGACAAGCCTTAATGCACGCGGCAGGAAAAGCTTAACACAGCTGCCGAAATCTACACAAATCAAATCCGGGAAGGCGGATATATATGGATAAAAAATATGATGTTCTGATAATCGGATGCGGAGTTGCCGGCCTTTACACTTCACTCTCGCTACCCGAAAATCTGTCTGTTCTTGTGCTTTCAAAGCAAGACGAAACCGTTTCCAACAGCTCTTTGGCTCAGGGCGGCGTAGCTGCCGTTTTAAGCCTTGAAAACGACAGCTATGAGCTTCATTACAACGACACCATGATTGCCGGCGGTCAGGCCAACACACCGGACGCCGTAAACACACTTGTTCACGAAGGCCCCGACCAGGTACGTCAGCTGATAAAATACGGCGTTAATTTTGACCGCAATTCCGACGGTACTCTTCAAAAAACGCTTGAGGGCGGCCACAGCCGTCGCAGAATAGTTCACTACAAAGACACCACGGGTGCGGAAATTGTGCGTGCGCTCCTTGTAGAAGCCAAAAAGCGAAGCAACATAACGCTTGTCGAAAACGCCGACGTTTTTAAACTCACAAAGGTTAAAAACGGCTTTTGCGCGGATATGCTCTTAAACGGTAAGACCGCCGCCACGGTATTTTCTGATTTCTGCGTAATAGCGACAGGCGGTATAGGCAGAGTTTACAAATACACCACCAATCCCGCCGTTGCCACCGGTGACGGAATCCGCCTCGCATACGATATGGGTGCTACGATAAAGGACCTAAGCTACGTTCAGTTTCATCCCACCGCTTTTAACGGAAACGACAGGGAGCAATTCCTGATAAGCGAGTCGGTACGAGGAGAGGGTGCATACCTGCTCAACTGTAACAAAGAACGCTTTATGGACAGATATGACAAACGCCTTGAGCTTGCCCCGCGCGATGTTGTATCGCGCTCTATAATTCTTGAAAGCCGCAGAACGGGCAGCGACAACTTCTACCTTGATATAAGATACAAGGGGCACGATTACCTTGTAAACCGCTTCCCCGGAATATATGAGGGATGCTTAAAACACGGCGTTGATATGACCAAGGATTTAATTCCCGTATTCCCGTGCCAGCACTACCTCATGGGCGGAATCGACGTTGACCTTGACGCGCGTACTTCTATTTCGAGAATGTATGCCGTAGGTGAATGCTCGCACACGGGAGTTCACGGCAAAAACCGCCTCGCAAGCAACTCGCTTTTGGAGGCACTTGTATTCGGAAAGCGCGCGGCAGATGATATAGCGTCTCTTTCTAAAAAGGACCCTGACCACGTGACCGTTACGGAGCACAAAACGGATATTTCGGGTGCTCCGTTGCCAAAGGGAATGCGTACAGAAATTCGCTCGATTATGCAACGTTCTTACTTTGTAATTCCGGATATGGACGCGGTAAGAGTAGGCTTGAAGCGCGTTGACGCTATACTTATGAGACTTAAAAACGGCAAATTCGCAATTACACCCGACTATTGTGAGGCTTTAAGCCTTGCCACAGTAGCCCATATAATCTTAAAAGAGGTGGACGAAGGATGATTTTACCGCAGTTTTACACGGACGACATTATTAAGCGCGCCATACTTGAGGATATTAACTATGTCGATGTGGCGTCGGATTACCTGATATCCGAGGAACAGCGCGATGAGGCGTATTTCGTCTCAAAGGCAGACGGCGTTCTCTGCGGCATAGATGTCGCAATGAGAGTTTTTGAACTTTTGGACGATTCTTTTACCGCCAAGGTATATATGCACGACGGCGACAAGGTGAAAAAGGGCGACCTTATAGCCGAATTCAGCGGAAAAACCACGCTTCTTTTAAAGGGCGAGAGAACTGCTTTGAACTTGTTGCAGCATATGTCGGGAATAGCCACGGCGACCGCAAAGGCAGTAAAACTCTGTGAGGGAACAAAGGCTTCGATAGCCGACACAAGAAAGACCCTTCCGTCTCTGCGCGCCCTTCAAAAATACGCGGTAACCTGCGGCGGAGGCAAAAACCACCGTTTTAATCTTTCCGACTGCGCTATGCTCAAGGATAATCACATAGACGCCGGAGGCGGCATAACGGGAGCCGTAAAAAAGCTTCGCGGAAAGATAGGTCATACGGTGAAAATTGAGGTTGAAACACGCAACCTTGATGAAGTAAAAGAGGCGGTCAAGGCAGGAGCCGACATAATAATGCTCGATAATATGGACTGTGACACCATGAAAAAAGCCGTTGAGATAATCGGCGGCAAGGCTCTTACGGAGGCTTCGGGCGGAATTACCGATGAAACCATACCCGGCGTTGCGGCGTGCGGCGTAGACATAATATCAATCGGAGCACTGACTCACTCCGTTCAGGCATTTGACATTTCCATGAAAATGAAAAAATAAAAAGCCACCCCCAAGATGTCCCTTAGCTTATCTTGGGGGTATGTTATTTTGAAGCAATAATGCCCTATAAACAAAAAGCCGACGGCGCCGAAAGCAAAAAGTTTCGGTGCCGCTATTTTTGTTCGGCTGCAGAAAAAAACGTATTGTTACACTAAGGCTGCCGCTTATTCAATTCTGCCTTTAGAGCTATTGTCCGCAAGGCGGTCAAAGCACAGCTCGGAAAGACGTGTCGCACCGCACAATTCATACAAGGCGGAAGCAAACAAGAGCGAATTACACGGTGGCAGAACCTTTGTTATGTCATCGGGCAGAGTAACTCCGCTGCCCGACAAACAGACGGTACTTCCCGAATACTCATTCCTATATAAAAGGCACCCTCCGTCCGGATTGCTTTTATCTGTTCGCGGAGCTATTACAAATGTGCAGCCGCCTGCCTCATTCACGTTTTCCGTGACGGTCATCGCAAGACCCCAATCGTCATACAGCCGTCGGCGCACGGGAGAAAATTCTTCGGGATTGCCCGTTATTACCTTAAGATTTGAGGCAAGAGGAACAAGTAAAGACAGCTTATCCTTTTGAAAGCCGTTAAAATCCATAACAGCCACGCTCGTTTTTTCCGGCGGAAGAGAGCATTTCTTTATATAATCAACCGCGGAATTAAAAAGCATAACGGACGGCAGTATACGAGGCTCGAAATTCTTAACCTTTTCGTCCTCCGTTATGGTTCCTCCGCACACTATAACTCTGCCCGCGCACCGCCCGAGCAGGCTGTATATTTCACCCGTATCGACCTCTTCGTTTTCATCACACACAAGCGTCAGCGTAAAAAACGGAGCACTGCCTAAGACGCTTATCCGCTCGATAACGGGTTCGGGCGGAAAAAGCCTGTAACGAAGTCTCTTAAAAAATCCGCCGCCGATTCTTTCTATTTTAATTACTCCGAACATAAAAGCACCCCCGCATAATATTATGCGGGGGTTTTGATTTTAATGTTTGTTGTTTATTGCTCGTCCGCGCCTGCCGAAGAGGTTAAGAGAGAATTTGCCTTTTGATACTGTTCATCCTCTGAATGAGATAAAAGTGCCAAACGGTTCTTTTTCTGAGAGGACAGCTCCACAAGATAATCCGGAGTTAAGCCCACACCGTTATACACATCGCTTGTATACGGCTTTATCTCTGCCACGGTAAGCTTTACCGCACCTCCGTCGCTCAGCTGATAAACCCTTTGCATGGTTCCGTTGCCCTTTGTCGCCGTACCTACAAGCTTTGCTTTGCCGAAATCGCGCATATCGCAGGCGAAAAGCTCTGCAGGTCCGGAGGTGTCTTTATCGACAAGTATCACCGTGGACACATTTATGCTGTCGGCGTCCGATGTAAAGGTCTCTATGGCTTCACCGTTTTTATCAACGGCGGTAGCGAGTGCCTTTGTTCCGTCGCTTGCCACGGGGACAAGCACATCAAGCGCGTCTGTCGCATACTCTACGGTTCCGTTCGAGACCGCCCGCAAATCTATTATAATGCCGCTCACGCCTTGCTTTATAAGCGTATTTACGGCATTTTTGAGCTGCGATGCGGTGGTCGAATAAAAATCGGTTATTTTAACATAACCCACCTCGCCTACCGTCTCATAATAAACAGTCTGCGCGGTGTAGCCCTTTACCATATTTGCGGCAACGAGATTGCCGTCATGAATAAACGCAACATTTACGGACGAGAGCTTTTCGCCCTCAAGCTTTTTTACAAGCTCTTTATAGTTATAAACCGTGACTTCCTCTTCATCTATGGTAACTATACGGTCGCCCTTAGTCATATTGTTAAGTGCCGCCGGAGAACCGTCGGAGACCTCTGCCGCGTAAAGGCACATATCGTCCTCGTTGAATGCCGGAATTATGCCGACGCCCATTTTCTGACCGTTCATCTCGTTTTTATATACGTCATACTCGGACGCGGTCATATAATAGCTGTAACTGTCGCCTACGCCGTTTGCAAAGCCCTCTGCCATATCCGCATTTAAAAGCGTTTCGTTAATCTCGCCGTAGTAATTGGTGCGGATAACGTCGTCTATCTCCGCTAAAAGCGAATAAGTCTGTGAACGCTTCGGGAGATCTTTGATTATTGAATTGTACATTTTCATCGACACAGCCATGGTACCTGCCACAGAGCCTGCCATAGCCACGAATATCAATGCGAGCGCAAGGCCCAGGGATATTTTCCTGTTCAAATAAACGCCTCTCTTTCGGGGGTTTTATCAAAGACCGATATACGGCTCGGGATTTACTCGATTTTTATTTACATAGACCTCAAAATGAAGGTGCGGACCCGAGGAGTTGCCGGTGGAGCCGACCTTGCCTATATACTGACCCTGCGATACGGTTTGACCCGCGCTGACGCCTATGCTGCTGAGGTGCGCATATCTTGTCCACACGCCGTTGCCGTGGTCTATAAGCACGTTGTTGCCCCAGCTTGAGTGATACGAAGCGGAAATTACCGTACCGCCTGCCGCGGCGTAAACGGGCTGACCGTTTATATTTGCACCGGCTATGTCAACGCCCTTGTGACCGTTGTGGCCGTAGTGCTGTGAAACGTAATAATTGCACGTGAGCGGAAAGCTCATGCCGCTTGAGAGCACACCGTTACCCGAAGAACCCGTGGTATTGCTGATTGACTGCGCTTCGAGTTTATCCATCTTGGCCTGATAAGCGTCATTCTGCGAATCAAGGCTTGAAATCATTGATTTGAGCGACTTCACCTGAGCTTCAAGACGTGACTGCTTTGCGTCAAGGGTATTGTAAACGCTCTTGACCTCTGCGCGAGCAGACTCTATGGCGGCCTTTTCGTTAACTATTTCAGACTGCTTTTCCTGCTGTGACTGCTGATCGGAGGAGAGCTGTTCTTTTGTTTTGTTAAGCTCATTAATTTCTTCCTGCAGACCCTTTACAAGCTCATTATCATGCTCCGAAACACGTTTGAGCAGCTCAAGTCTTGTCAAAAAGCTCGCATAGTCGCCGGAGCCGAGAAGTACCTCAAGTGCCGAGCTTTCGCCTGCCTTATATGCCGAGCGAAGTCTCGCTTTAAGTACGTCATATGTTACGTTGACAGCGGCTGTCTGTGTTTCTATTTGAATATTTGCGGCGTCTATTTCGGCTTGAAGTCTGTCGATTTCCGCCTGATAGTTGTTGATAATTTCATCCTTTGCCGCTATTTGCTTGTTAAGGTCGGTTATCTTGGCGTTGTAGACGTCAAGCTGAGCCTGCATATCGGAAATCTGATTGAGCAAATCGTTTACGGACGCCTTATTATCGCTGATTTTATTATTATTGGCATTTATTTTGCTTTCAAGCTCGTCTATTTGATCCTGCACGGACGAAGCCGAGCCCGAAAACGCCGTCACGGAAAACAGCATAGCTGTTATTAATGTAACGGAAATAATGCGTATAAATGCTTTCTTCTGATGCTTCAAAATAAAAAGAACTCCTTTAATACCGGATTTACCCCTTTAAAAATTACGGAAGATACGGCGCGGGATTTACCCTTGTGCCGTTTATCCAGACCTCAAAGTGCAGATGCGCCCCGGCGTGCGGATTTGCCGGCGTCGGCGCGGGACTTACGTTACCCGTATTGCCTACAAGAGCTATAACCTGCCCCTGCTTTACCGTTTGCCCTTTGCTTACCTTCATAACGCTGCAATGAGCGTATCTTGTGCAAACGCCGTTGCCGTGGTCAATAAAGACGTTATTGCCCCAGCTCGAATGATATTCGGCGGAAAGAACCTTACCGTCAGCCGCGGCTCTGATCTCCTTACCGTATGTATTGCCGGTTGCACCCCTTGTGGTAAAATCAATACCCTTGTGATTCGGGTAGCCGTACCAGCCTGCCGATATGGTTACGTTTGGATACTGAAGCGGACAAATCATACCCTTGGGAGATACCGTATAACCGCCTGTATTTCCACCGGTATTTCCTCCCGTATTGCCGCCCGCGTTTCCGCCTGTATTGCCGCCGGGCTTTGGCAATTCGCCGGTGCCCTGCGACGCATTTTTCGCCAGTTCCGCAAGCTTTTTATCGTAGCTGTCTTTCGCAGCCTGTATTTTTTTATTCTCGTTTTCTAATTCCTTGGAGCCTGCGCTGAGAGACGAGATATATGCATTTCGCTGTGCAACCTGCTTTTCAAGGGTAGACTGCTTTGAATCTACGGTATTGTAAAGCGACTGCACCTGCGTTTTAGACGAAACAATATCCGCCTTTTCCGACTCTACGGCGGTCTGCTTAGCCTTTACTTCCTGCTGATTTGACGACAGAAGCTCCTTTGTGTCGTTAAGCTTTGCAATATCATCCTGCAAAGATTTCATAAGCTGCCTGTCATGCTTTGTGGTTTTACTTAAAAGCTCAAGCCTTGTGAGGAAGCCCTCATAATCACTTGCCGTAAGAAGCACCTCAAGAGTGGAACTTTCGCCTGCCATATAAGCCGCGCGAAGTCTCTCCTTTAAAAGGTTATATGTATCGTTTACGGTCTTTGTCTGAGCTTCTATGCTCTCGCTTGCCTCGTCTATATTCTTTTGCAGAGAGTCTATTTCTTTTTGATAATCGTTTATAACGGCGTTTTTGTCGCCTATCTGACTGTTAAGCTCCGTTATTTGACTTTGGTACGTGTCAAGCTGCTCCTGCAAAGCATCAATCTGTTCCGAGGAATAGCCGTTCGACTCTTTGGCACCGTCGATTTTATTTTGCAAATCCTTTATTTTTTGCTCATTCTGTTTTTTCTTTGCCTCGGCAGCCGCGATTTTGTTTTCCAAATCTGCCTTGGAATCCGCCGCGGAAGCCGGTAAAAATGACGCACAAAAAACGAATATTACCGACAGTAAAAGGCTCAAAGCTCTTTTGAGACCGTTTTTAGTCATCAGAGACCACGCTCCCTTGCTCTTTCAGGTATTTAGCCATCGAAACAAGACTTCCGAAACCTCCTGTAAACAATCCTATTGCAACAAATACGAGAAGTATCTGCCACCAGTACTCGCTGAACGGTACGAGCGAAAAGCCGATTAACGAGAGGGTCTGTGCGAACACTTTTTCGGCTACTGCATAAAGTCCCCACAGAACTCCCAGGGATACTATGCCGGAAATTGTACCGAGTATCATACCCTCTATCATAAACGGCCAACGAATGAACCAATTTGTGGCACCTACCGCCTTCATTATTGAAATTTCAAGCTTTCTTGAGAACATCGTTATGCGTATTGTGTTTGAAATTATGAAAAGCGCAACAAGGAACAGCATTACAACAAGCCCCACGCTGACTATCGAAACCGCATGGCGAAGAGACAAAAGCTTGCTTGCAAGGTCGCTGTTTTCTCGCACCGAATCGACTTTGTTTATCTGCTTTATCTGAGAAACGGTGTTTTCAAACTGTGACAAATCCTTTACCGTGACCTTATATGCGTCGGGAAGCGGAATTTCGTCAAAGCCCTCAAACAGAGCCGCGTCGCCGCCCATGCTCTGTATCTGCTCCTGGAACGCAACTTCCTTCGGCACAAATTCGCAGCTTTCAACATTGCTTATGCCTTTAAGCGAGGTACCTATCTGTGTTGTTTCGTCCTCCGAGGCATCGTCGGCAACATAGACCATTACTACATTTTGCGACTGCACCTTGTCGACTACATTGTTAATATTAAAATATATCATTATGCCCGCGCCCATAATTATAAGACATGCCATAAGCACAGTTACCGATGCCAATGACATAAGGCGATTGACCCACACGTTGCGGAAGCCCTCGTGCGTAAGATATTTTAAGCTTGTCCCTTTCACCTGTTGTCACCTCCGGTCTTTTTTTCAATGGCGTCGAGATACTTTGAGTAATCAACGTCATCATCGGAGGAATCCGAATCCACGCCGTATGTCGCCATAAACTTTTCAAGGTCGGCATCCGAATTCGGCTGAACATAAAACGGGCTGATGCTGTCTTCCTTTTGCTTGGCCACACGGTCCTCCACCGTCTCCGAAGAGGCAATGTTCTGAACCGCAGCCGCGGCTGGCGCAATCGCCTTGGGGCATTCTTCTGACCCGGGGCCGCGCCTGCCGCCGCTCTTTCCGCATTTGACGCGTCGGAAGCATAATCTCTTTCGATGGTGGCGTAATCATCGGGAAGTGCCTCGGTGTCTTCGGAGTCCGAAACCACGGCGCCCTGCTCTATTGTAATAACCCTGTGGTGGAAATGACGGACGAGATTATGCTCGTGAGTTACCATTACCACGGTGGTTCCGTTTGCGTTTATATGGTTTAAAAGGTCAACTATTTCGTAAGACATTTCGGGGTCAATGTTGCCCGTAGGCTCATCCGCAATTATAAGCCCCGCATTATTTACAAGCGCACGCGCGAGCGCAACTCTCTGCTGCTCGCCGCCCGACAGCTCCGTCGGCAGATTTCTCGCCTTGGAGGCAAGCCCTACAAGGCTGAGTATATAAGGCACGCGTTTTCTGACTTCCTTTTCCTTGGCACCGATGCAGCGCATCGCAAATGCGACATTGTCAAACACCGTCATGGTCGGGATAAGTCTGAAATCCTGGAATACTATACCGAGAGTCCTTCTGAAAAGAGGAATCTCTTTTTTCTTTAAATTGTTAAGATGATAACCGTTTATGATAACAGAACCGCTGTTAGGCACCTGCTCGCGCATCATTATCTTGAGAAACGTACTCTTGCCGGCTCCCGATGAGCCGACCACAAAGACAAATTCTCCGTCGTTTATCTTGATATTGACATCTTTAAGCGCTTCGGTTCCGTTATCGTAAGTTTTTGATACATTTTTAAATTCAATCACTTAGAACATACCTCTGCTTTTCACAATATTCCCACCGCTGAACTCTGCCGTAAAGTTTAATACCGACAGGCAGAGACTCTACACAACCGCTATAAAAAATATAGGCGGCAAAATGAGTATAATCACTCATAATACCGCCTTTAATTATAGCATAGAACGTCAAGTTTGTAACCATTTTGTAATATGGTAAATTATATTCGCGCACTTTAGACAAAATCCCACTTGTAACATTGTGCAATTTTCCCATTTGCAACAGCGCGCGGAAAATTACTTTTCTTTAATACTTGACGGGGCTTGAATCAAGATATTTCTTAACCATAAGAGCTACTTTAAATACTATTGCGTCGTCAAACTCGCGAAGGTCAAGGCCTGTGAGCTTTTTAATCTTTTCAAGACGATATACAAGAGTATTTCTGTGTACAAAGAGCTTTCTTGAGGTTTCGGATACGTTGAGGTTGTTTTCAAAGAACTTCTGAATTGTAAAGAGCGTTTCCTGATCGAGATTGTCGATAGAGCCGCGCTTGAAAACCTCCTTTAAGAACATATCGCAAAGAGTTGTGGGAAGCTGATATATAAGTCTCGCAATACCGAGATTGTCATAGCTCACAATGCTCTTTTCGGTGTCGAACACCTTGCCTACCTCAAGAGAAACCTGAGCCTCTCTGAATGAGCGTGCAAGATCCTTTATTCCCTCAACCGTAGTGCCTATGCCGACAAGAACGTGAGAATAGAACTCCGTTCCGAGACCGTCGGCTATCGAGCGTGCAAGCTTTTCGAGATCCTTTGTGTCGATATTCGGCTTAACCTCTTTGATAAGGGCAATATCTGTCTCGTTAAGGTTTATTACGAAATCCTTGGTCTTATCCGGAAACAGATTCTGAATTATATCATAAGCGGAGATATCTATATGCTCGGTAATTCTTATGAGAATTACGACGCGTGACACATCATTGTTAAAATGAAGCTCTCTCGCCTTGAGATAAATATCACCGGGCAGTATGTTGTCAAGAATTACGTTCTTGATAAAGTTTGCGCGGTCGTATTTTTCATCATAATACTGCTTAATGCTTGAGAGTGTTACGGCAAGCATTGAGAGATATTTCAAGGCAAGGTCGTCTTCGCCGGAAACAAATACGGCATATTCGGGGTGCATACGCGCACCGAACGGCTTATAAGAATACCCGTCTACCGATATAACCTCCGTTCCGCTGAAAACCGCGGTAACCTCGGTTGAGAGCACCTCACCTATCTTACCGAGTTCGCTGCAGGAAATAATGGTACCCGACTCGTCTATAACACCTATAGTACGGTCGATACTGTCTGTGAGCTGATGCACAATACCCTGGAACAATCTGTTCGACATTGATAAAACCTCCATCTATCTTTTTTCTCCGGTGAAAACCTCCCTGCCGCACTCTGCTTTAAGCCGAAACGGCAGTACAAATTTCCCCGTCTGCACTTTTATACAATTTCACAAATCATATATTATGTATTTTACACAATCTTTTAAGATTTTGCAAGCTAAAAATTGATATTTTAAAAATTCAGTTTGCATTTTTCACAAAAAAAGTTTTTCATTTTGTAAAATCGGTTAGATTAAGGCTTTAAAGCACACAGTTTTGTCATTTTTTGCATTGTTGAAAATGACTATGCGTAAAATTCCGAAGCCGTCGGCGCAATGCGGTTTGATGACAAACTCTTTCGATGTGTCGAGTATTTCGGGTCGAAAAGAATATTTAAACTATCTGCCGGCATTGCATTTGGAGCAGACGCTGTACCCGTTATTGAGATACGAGGAAAGCTCAGAGGCGGAAATCTCTTTTTTATTTTCCGAGGACGTCCTCATAGCGTAGGAGCATGACGGAGAGTGAATTTTTTTGGTGTTCACGTTTACTGTATATTTGCCTTCGGAGGGCTGTGCGTCACCGGAGCTTTTTTGTGAATTTACGCCGACCGGAGTCGAGGCCGAAGTCTGCCCTGCGGCAGAGGATGCCGCCGCACTCTCTGTTTCGGCGTTTGCAGCCGTATCGGACTCACCTTCGGCTTTTGCTTCCTTGGTCACAAGATAAAAACCGTCTTTTTCGCCTGCGTTTTTCGTCGAATTTTCATAGGACACAAAATCTCCGTATTCCTTCAGCATAATATGGTCTTTATACAGCAGCACAAGTGACATCGCGGAAAACACCGTACACAAAACGGCGCATACGGTAATTACGGCCGTCATAATTTTGAAGCCGTGTTTTGCGTTTTTCCCTTCGTTCTTCATACTCATTCCCCCGATACATTATGGGGAAATAATAACATTACGGAACAGAAAATAAAGCTTTTGTGCCGAATCAGCACAAGTTATCTTTTAATTCCGTCGGCAATGTATTTAAACACCGGAGCGCAGTCTAAGGCACCGCCCGCTCCGTTTTCTTTAAAGACTGTGATGACATAGCGCGGCGAAGCATACGGAAAAAATCCGCAAAACCACGAGTGCGTCACTTCATTTCCGTTCTCGTCAAACCAGCCGCTTTGCGCCGTTGCCGTTTTGCCTGCGGCGTCAAAATACTCGGTTTCCGCCCTTTTTCCGCTGCCGGACACAACGGTTTCGCGTAAAAGCTCGGTAGCTGTTTTTGCCGTATCAACGCTCATTACACGCCTCGGAACGGGCAGCTCCGCCCTTTTGATTTCATTTCCGGTCTCATCCGTTACGGCTTTCATAAGAGAGGGCGCGCGATACACGCCGTTATTTGCCACAGCCGCATACACGGCGGACATTTGCAGCGGTGAAGCAAGCAATTTACCCTGACCGAATGCGAGGTTGCACAAATCCGCCTCAGAAATCAAGCTGTCGGCGGACGGCATAATACCGGACTTTGTCTCCCAACCGTCCGCAAGCTCGATTTTTTGACCGAGCCCGAGATTTTCACCCATGGCGCAAATGTTTTCTTTGCCGGTTTTAAGCGCAAGACTTATAAAATACGGATTGCATGACTCCGCCATAGCCGAATACATATTCATATTGCCGTGCCCCGTCTTTTTAAAACAGCCGAACGATATTTCTCCGTTCAAGTCGTATTTACCGTTGCAGACGATGCTGTAACTTGTAGGAATTCCGTTTTCCAAGGCGGCACAGGCGACAACCGCTTTAAAAACCGAGCCTACTGAGTACGGAGTTATCGCTCTGTTAAGGAATGGAGAAGATGAGTCGTTTAGGCTTTTTTCGGGCGCATTTCGGTCAAACGACGGTGTGCTCGCCATTGCCCTTATTTCGGAGGTGGCGCTGTCGAGAACAACGACCGCACCGCTGTCGATGTCAAATTTTTCGAGAGCCGATTCACACAGCTTTTGTATATCTCTGTCAACTGTGAGCTCCACTCCGCCGGCCGACATATACCCATCCTTTAAAAATGTAATCTCCGCACCCTCAAGCAATTTTCCCGAAGCCGCCGCACCACACCTTGCCTTCAGAGTTCCCGAATACGACAAAAGTATATCGTTGTAGCACTTTTCAATTCCCGAAACGCCGTTTCCGTCGCCGTCGATATACCCCGTTATGTGCGGCGCGAGGCTGTTTTCACCGTATCGCACCACCGTTTTTGCCGTCTTTATGTTTTTTTCGTCAAAAACGGCATTTGACGCACAAACCGCTATTTTCCCCTGAGACAAAGTCGAATAAACAGAAGGTATTTCGCTTTCGGGGACAATGACCCGGATAGAGGACAGTGACTCCTCACACGGCTTTATCGCCGCCTTTAAAACGGTATCGCAATTGACAAGCGGACGCATTTTACAGTCGTAAATATTGCCCCTTGACGAAGCCACCGTCACGCCGACGGTATTTTTTGATGCGGCGACATCCGACACGTTACCGCCGCAAAGCTCCGCCATTTTTACAAAAAGCACGCCGAACGACAGACACAACAAAAAGAAAAGGGCACAAACTCGCTTGTTCATAATTCACCTCAAAAAACAAAAAACGCTCCCGTTTTATTATTGAACGGAAGCGTGTGTTTTATTTTATATTTTGTTTTCTGAGGATCGTTCCGGGAACAAATTTTAAATCGGAGCGTATTTTGAATTTCATCATGGCTCTCGGCGTGCTGTCTATGGGTTCGCCGTTTTCGTCAAAAAGCTCCGTCACGACAAAGCTCTGCGGCTTTTTCCCCGGCTCGAGGCTTTCGAGAGTGTCGCCCTTAAAGAATTTATTTCGCTGTTCGCAGTAAATAAAGCCGTCGCGGCAATCCTCGACCACCGCCATAACATCCCACTCACGGCGGTAACCGCCCTCAAAGCTGATATTCGCTTTTTCGTGCGGCGAATCAAAATAAAAGCCCGTGCAGTAGTCGCGATAGCTTACCTTTCGCACCTCGTCAAGTATCCATCTCGGCAAAACAAAGCTACATGACTCGCTGCACATATAAGCGTCGATTGCCGCTCTGTAAGCATTTGTTATGACCGCCGTATAATATGCGGATTTTGCTCTGCCCTCTATTTTAAAGCTGTCGATTCCGGCATCTACAAGCTCAGGGATGTGCTCTATCATACACATATCCTCGGAGTTTAATATATATGTGCCGTCCTCTTCCTCATTTACCGGAAAATACCTGCCCTCGCGTGTTTTTTCCATAAGCGCATACTGCCAACGGCACGGCTGAGCACACTCGCCGCGATTTGCGTCACGACCGGTAAGATAATTTGACAAAAGGCATCTGCCCGAAAACGACATACACATACTGCCGTGTACAAAGCACTCGATTTGCAGCTCCTTAGGAGTTTTGGCTCTTATCTCGGCAATCTCCGACAGAGATAGCTCACGAGCCGTAACTATTCGCTCGGCACCCATATTGTAAAACTCGTTTGCCGTGAGATAATTTACGATGCCCGCCTGTGTGGAAACGTGCAGCGGCACCGACGGCGCATACTTTTTGCAGTATGCCATAGTACCGATATCGGCTGCAATATACGCATCCACTCCCGCGCCTGCAGTCATTTCTATAAAGCCCGGCAAAAGCGGTATTTCGCTGTTTCGCGGAAGCGTATTAAGCGTTAAATAAACCTTAACGCCCTTTTCGTGCGCTTCCTTTACCGCCTTTATGAGATCCTCTTCGGGAAAATTCTGCGGACCTGCACGCATACCGAATGAGCTGCCGGCAAGGTAGACGGCGTCCGCTCCGAAGCGCAATGCTGCTTCAAAGCGTTCAAAATCGCCTGCCGGACTTAGTAATTCGGGTCGTCTTTTCATATTGCTCCTCTGGTAAATTACTGCGAAGCCGACTTGGCCGCCTTTTGATTGGCCTGGAGTATGGCAATGTTATTAGCCTGCCGCTCCGAATCGTTTTTCGCAAGATAAATCTTTTTATTGGTATCGTGCGCGAAGAAGTAGTAATCAGTCTTTGCGGGATTGAGTGCCGCGTTTATTGAGTCGTTACCCGGATTGCAAATCGCACCCACGGGCAGACCCTCGCACTTATATGTGCTGTAATGTGAGGTGTAGGCGGCAAGCTCCGTGGCATTTGTAACATTCTTCGCAATATAATCGTTAATATAATCCGCCGTGGAGTCGCACTGAAGCGACGGATAAAGCCCCGGCTTATTGAGACGGTTGTGAAGCACCGACGATACAAGCGGCATCTGAGTCGCATCGGCAGCCTCTTTTTCTATAATGGAGGCGAGCTTTATTATATCGTCAACCGACATATTGAGCGCGTCGGCTTTTTTCTGATAATCGTCCGTCCACTTCTTCTGGAAGTTGTTTAGGAAGGTCCTTATAACGCTCGAGGCATTTTCGCCCTTATAGAAATCATATGTGTCGGGGTAGAGATAACCCTCAAGACTCCTGTAACGCTGCTCTTTATTCGGCTCATTCTTAATAAAGGTGTATTCACTGCTGAAGTCCACCTCTCTCATGGCCTTATAGATGGCATCAGCTGAGCAAACCTCATATTTTTCGAGCTTTTCGACTATTTGGTCTACCGTGTAGCCCTCGGGGAACGAAAGCCTTACGGTCTCGCCCGTTGACGGAGGAGATTTAAATGTTGAGAGCATCTTCTCAACGCCCATCGACTTGGTTATATAGTAAATACCGGACATATAGTTGTCATCACGGTAATTCATTATCTTTGCAAACATTTTGCAGAAATGCTTATGCTTTATAAGGCCGTTATCCTTTAATATGTTAATAACGTCGCTTGTGTTGGTCTCTGCGGGAATCGTAACAGATATAACATTTTCGCTGTCGCGGCGTATTGCCAAAACATCGTTCATACAGCTAATCAGATACGACGACAGACAAATTGCACATACAACGCAAACCGCTATCGTTATCCACGTTTTTTTGTTTCTTACGAAATACGCGGCTATTCTTACCGCAATTTCTTTTTCGTTTCCCTTTATACCCTTTATCGGCGGCCTTTTACGTACGGCACCCTGCTCCGACGCTTGCTCGTAAGAGGCTGTTCCGAAAGAGGCGGCATTTCCGCCGTTTCTTCCGCCGCGTGTAATTATGGGACCGAATTCGTCATCATAGCTTATTCCGCGCGGTGCCGTACCGTTTTTTTCGGGCGGCCTTTTATGAATTTTGTGTTTTTCCGGCGGCCTTTTGTGAGCATTGTGAGCGTTATGTTTTTCCGGCGCATCGGTACTGTGATGCACGGGCATATCTCGTCTGACAGGCGGTCTTTTTTGCGGAGCGTCGGTAAACTCGGAGTCAAGGTCTTTTATTTCAAGCTTAAAGGGCTTTTTGCCGCTCTTACGGTTTCTCTCAACCATATTTTTAAGCTCGGGTCTTTTCTGCTCGTCTTCCTCACGCGCATAAATATCCAAAAGATCCTTATATGAATCATCGGGAGTTCTTTTATTGTCATCCATGGGCGCTCCTCCTTTCATTAAACTCTGTGTACTTTCTTATCCGAAACAATTATGTCGGATTTAATATCGTAGCTGTCGTGCGGGATTCTCTTTATTATCTGCTCTTCGTATGCGAGCCCGATTTTTGTGCCTGAAAACGACTGTAAAAACCTGTCATAATAGCCTTTTCCGAAACCGACGCGGTATCCGTCCTCGGAAAATACAAGAGCCGGTACTATACATATACCGTTATCAAAGACGGTCATAATTTCACATGATGGGTTCGGCTCCATTATGCCGAACGCCCCGGGTTCAAGATCAAAAACAGAGTCTATACGGCAAAACTCCATATGCCCGAAAGCGTCAACGCATCTCGGCACGGCAACGATTTTGCCCGAAAGCTCCGCCTGTTTAATTATACACGATGTGTCAACCTCGCGTGAAGACGACACATAACACAAAACGGTTTTAGCGTTTTTAAATTCATCGAGGGCAAACAGGTTGTCCGTAACAAATTTGTCACGTCTCGCCTTCTCCTCCGGCAAAAGTGATTTTCTGTACTCCTTGGCGCGTCTTCTTAAAAACGCTTTATCCTCACTTTGAGCCGTCATTTTTATCACTCGCTTTGAACAGATGTTTTTATGCTTTCGGCAACCTCGCTTCCGCAAAGTGCCTCGACTGTTTTAAGTCCGAATTCGAGAGCCACGCCCATTCCGCGCGCAGTTATTATGTTCCCGTCCCGTTCTACTGGAGCACCTGTGGCAACAGCGCCGTAAAGGTCTTTTTCAAAACCCGGAAAGCATGTTGCGGTTTTGCCCCTCAACAGATTTTTATGGCCGAGCACGGACGGTGCCGCGCATATAGCGCAGATAAGCTTTCCGTCGCTTGAAGCGCGGTCTATAAATTCATTTACCTTTTCCGACTTTTCAAGATTTAAAGTACCGGGCATACCGCCGGGCAAAATAACCGCCTCTATGTCCTCGTTCGGAGAAACCTCGGTTGTCTCGGCGTCACACGTAATCCTGATATTGTGAGACGAAACTATTGTTTTTTTACCGACGCCTACAACCTTAACGTCTTTTTTTGCTCTTCTCAGAACATCAATCGGCGTGAGAGCTTCTATCTCTTCACAGCCGTCCGCAAGAAAAACATAAATCATTTTTTGTACCGCCGCGCGGGAATGCGGCAATCCTTTCTTTAAGCATTCAGTTCAGCGTTATCCCTGTATACACGCTGTCATTTATCTTCTCGCCTTTGATATTTTTTATCATACCTACGGCGGTGCGTTTGCAATTTTTTAATTCGGCGGCTTTTTCCTCCGGCACAGAGACAAAGAACGTATTTTCACCCGTTTTTTTCAAAACGTCCAAGGCGTTTTCATATGTTCCTCCGCAGAGAAGCTCCGTGACAAAAACACCGTTTTCAGCCGAACTGTACGAGACATAAAAATCGTCTCCGAAAACTATTTTGCCGTCGTCGCCGAGGAAATCCGAAAACAGTTTTATTTCGTTTTCTCGCCACACTACACGGTTTACGCCCTTTAACAGCTTTTCTCTTTTGAGAGCTGCCTTTTTTATATCCGACGGCTCGGTGCTTTTAATGTCGAGCGGCTCACCGCCGGCCAATTTAAAGACGGTTTTTTCGGCATAGAGAGCTTTATAAAAGCCGAATTTTTCGTAATAATCAAAAAGTTTCTCCGTCGCCGGAACCAAAAACAGATAATCGGCTTTTCTGTCGGCGGCAAGAGCTGAAGTAAATTCCAGTAACGAACCCATTATACCCTGTTTTCTGTAACTCTCTGCGGTGGCGGCTGCATAAATATAGTATGCAAAATACTCCTTTTCGCCGAGTGAGAGCTTTTCCGGAAGCAAAAACAGTTGTGACACAACCTCTGCTTTGTCCGTGCAGATAACCGCATTTTCATAAGAAAAGCTGTTTTTGAAAAACATATCGATTGTTTCTCCGTCGTCGCCGAAGCAGCTTTGCCACAGAGAATACATCTTTTTTTTGTACTTCGGAGAAGAAAGCCGAATTTCCATAACTTATCCCTTATAAAAAGCGCGGTACTTCTGCAAAAGTATCTCCGGGTAATATGAGAGCTTTGCCTTGCGGAGCCCTTCGCTTCCCGTATCGTCCTCACGGTTTATGAATTTATAATTAGCAAGCATATTTGCCGCAAATTCACGGTTTACCGTCGGGTAAGCTCCGCGAACCGAAGCATACGCCTTTTCTATATGTGTGCAAAAAGCCGAGCTGTTCAGCTCCTCGCCGAGAGTGTAAGCCACAACCTCGCCGTCCGCGTATAAAACTCCGCCTTTGAACCCGAGCTCGTCAAAATTCGAGAACGCACGCTTTATAGCTTCAAGTTCGCTATCTATTTCATCGGGGTCCTTTTCGCGGTTTAAAGCCTCCCACTTCCGGTTCATATCAAGACATAATTGCATATTGCCGTCGTTTATCGGCTCAAAATGCCAATCGTGGTTATTTTTGAAATAAGCTATATGGTTACGCTTGCCGTGGTACTTCCTGCCGGCAAGGTCAATAAGATCGGTGGTATTGTAAATGTAATCGGCGAATTCCCTCATCTCGGTAAACTCAAACTTTCCGGGCATCATATCTTCAAGCTCACGGACATTTGACGGAGTGAGGCAGTACATGGTTAAACGCGCGCCGTCGTGATTTTCGGCATAACGTATAAGTTCGTTTACGGCGGCCTTTTTATCGCCGTCGCCGCACGGGTAAAGATACATCGGATCGCCTACGCCGTCGCGCGCCAAAAACATACCGTCATACTCGCAAATTGTATTTTCATACACGGGCGCCCATATATAAAGGTTACCGAAGCAGTACTCGCAGGCCATATCGCCCGAACGCTCCATTACGCCCGTTACCCAAGCTCTGTCCGATAATTTGGGATTTCTGAATTCAAGCAAAATTATTCTCCTAAACCAAGTTCTTTTTTTACTATACCCAATATTTCTTCGCTTATATCGGCTATGGGGCGCGGCTCACCGTTTTCGGAGCAGACCACGGTCTCCCAGCCCATTTTTTCCGCGGCAAATGCCGCCGCTTTTGCACAGCGACGCAAATACTCTACATTTGCCTCGTGGACGTCTTTTTTCACCTCGTCGCCGCCGTAGCGCTTTGTCATAAGTCGCTGTGACACGTCAACCGGCATATCAAGATATATAATCCTGTCGGGCTTCGGCACGGCGAGCTTTTCGTATTCGTAATCGCAAAGCCATTTAATATAGTCGTCCCACTCGCTCTGCGGCAGCTTTACCGCCTGATGAACGGCGTTCGACGAAGTATATCTGTCGGCTAAAATGACCTTACCCGAAAGATAATCCTCTTTCCAATGACGGCTGTAACTCGCATAGCGGTCCACCGCATAAAACGAGGACGCCGCATAGACGTTGACGCACGACGGGTCGTTTCCGAATTCGCCGCCGAGATACATTCTGACAAGCGTGCTTGACGGGTCGTCGTAATCCGGCAGCTTAATTCTCTTTGTGTCGACAGACAGAGCCGCAAGTTTTTTTTGAAGAAGCTCCGTTTGAGTCGATTTACCGCTTCCGTCAAGTCCCTCTATAACTATAAGTTTGCCGGGCATACCTTTTACCCCTTTTAATTTTTAATCTAAATTATTATAGCAAACAATTACATTTTTTACAACAAAAAATGCACAATATTCCAAATTGCCTAAACCGATATAATGTGATAAAATATTGTAAAACATCGAAAAGGGGCAAATGCACAGATGGATCTCGATAATTTGGATTTAAATAAAAGCGGAGCATTCATAATAGGCCTTTCCGACTGCGGCGAAAAAATAACCTCGGCCGGCGGCAGAGTGTCTACGCAGGAGGGCACCGTGCTCGGTATATGGCAAAAATCGCAGGACTGCGAAAAAAACGCAAAGCTTATCGACAAGGTTACGCGCTCCGGTCACAATTCGGTAGTGGAGCATACATATTTTAATCTCGCCTTTCAAAATGTCACGGCGGTTGTCGAGCAATTCGTCATCGAATTCAGGCTCGCTTCATTCACCGTAAAATCACGCAGATACGTTGATTTTTCGGATGCGGGATTTTTTATTCCCGAGGATGCGGACGAAAGCTACAAAAGCCATATGGCAAAGCTCTTCGCTCTGTACAGCGAATTCTGCGAGGCCGGCGTACCCAAAGAGGACGCGAGATTCCTTTTGCCGTACTGCCTTTTTTCCAACTTCTTTTGCAGCATAAACGGGCGTGAATTTTTGCACCTGTTAAAAGCCATGCTCTACGGCAGAGGCAGCAAATACCCCGAAATAGTAAAGCTCGGGCGCGAATTAAAAGAACAGGCGGAAAAGCTCACTCCCGGCATAATGACGGGCTTTGACGAGCGCAGCAAAAATTATATGCCGGATAACCCCGACCTCTCGTTTATCGGCGACGTTCCGCGCCGCACAAACGGCAAAAAAGTCGAGCTTCTCTCATACACGGGCGACGCCGAAAAAAATGTTCAGAGAAGCGCGCTCATCTCTTACACCAACGCTTCAACCGAGGATATAGACCGTATTTTATCGGACGACACGGTTGCCGACAAAATAACATACAGTCTTGTTCACTCTTCAAGGCCGAGAGCACTCGAAGCGGCGGATTTCACACTTCGTTTCAATGACGTTTCACTCTCCGGAATAACTCACTTCACACGCCATAGAATGCAGAGTATAGAAATTCCCGAACTGATAAGAGCGGACAGAAAACGGCACATCGTCCCCGAATCGGTCAAAAAAGATCCTGAACTGCTTCTTAAATACGAAACCGCATTCAAGGAAAATGCCGCCGAATATGAGAGACTTCGCACACTCGGCAAGAGTGAGGAAAGCCTCGTGTACTACCTTCTCAGCGGCAACACGCTCGATATAGTCACAACCATGAACGCTCGCGAATTACTGACATTTATGAAGCTGCGCACCTGCTCACGAGCTCAGTGGGAAATCAGAGCGCATGCGGTAGAGGCACTCGAGCTTTTGAGAAAAGCCGCTCCGGGGATTTTCAAATACTACGGTCCGAGCTGCTTTATTTCATCCTGCCCCGAGGGCAGATTCTGTTGCGGCAGACAGGAAGAAATGCGCAAGACATTTTCAATGTAAAAAAATATACCGAAGCCTTGTAAATCAAAGCTTCGGTGTTTTTTTGAGCAATTTTTCCCTCTCCCTGTAATCGGGCATATACCTTTCCACGAGGGCATAAAACCTTGCCGAATGGTTCTTTTCCTTAATGTGCGCAAGCTCGTGCACAACAACGTAATCAACGGCTTCCGGCGGATAAAGCATAAGCCTGTATGAAAAGCATATTGAATTTTTACCGCTGCACGAACCGAATCTTGTCGCTGCGGAGGTTATTTTTACGCTTGTCGGATAAAGTCCCATTTTCTCGCTGTAATATTCCACGCGGCGCGGCAATTCCGCGGCGGCAAGTGCGCGAAGCTCCGACACTCTCTTTTCGTCAAGTGTTTTTTCAAGAGAAAGACGGCTCTTTTGCTTTTCTATATGCTCGTTTATCCACTTTTCATGCGATAAAACAAAGTCGTCTATCGTTTTTTGCGGGCAACCGACAGGCGCCTTTACGCTTACTTTTAAATCCTTTGTCACGGTGAGCGACAGAGTTTTTCTTTTTGACCTTTTCAACTCATAATCTGTTTTCATAAAGTTCATAATATTAAAACAATTATAATCTATATTTTAAGTGTTCCGTTTTTTCGGGCAAACATAAGTATAGCATTTTCTCTGTAAAAATCAAATATTTCGGGAGGACTTAATATGTGTACCGCAGCAACATACAAAACAAACGATTTTTATTTCGGCCGCACGCTCGACTATGAATTTTCATACGGAGACGAAATTACCGTGACGCCGCGTAATTACCCGTTTAAATTCAAATTCGCGGAGCCTCTGAAGAGCCACTATGCCATAATAGGTATGGCATATGTTGCGGATAATTATCCGCTCTATTACGACGCAGTAAACGAAAAGGGACTTGCCGCGGCAGGACTTAATTTTGTCGGCAACGCATATTACGGTAACGAAAAAAGCGGTAAATGCAACGTTGCGCAATGTGAATTTATACCGTGGCTCTTATGTCGATGCGCAAGCGTTGACGAAGCGAAAAAATTGCTCTCAAATGTAAATATCACAAACACGCCGTTTAACGAGTCGCTCCCCGCCGCACAGCTTCACTGGATAATAGCCGACAAAAGCGGCTGTATCGTAGTCGAGTCCGTAAAGGACGGACTTAAAGTCTACGAAAATCCCGTAGGCGTTCTTACAAACAATCCGCCGTTTGATATGCAGCTTCAAAATTTAAACAACTATATGAGCCTCAGCGCGGCCGACCCGAAAAACACATTTGCTCCCGATATAAATCTCTCGACTTATTCTCGCGGTATGGGTGCGCTCGGACTTCCCGGAGATCTCTCTTCGCAGTCGAGGTTTGTCAGAGCGGCGTTCGTCAAGGCAAATTCTCTGTCCGAGGACGGCGAAGAAAAAAGCGTAAGTCAGTTTTTCCATATTCTCAATTCGGTAAGCCAGCCAAGGGGTTGCTGCAAACTTGAAAGCGGCAAATACGAGATTACGCTTTACACATCTTGTTGCAATACAGATAAAGGAGTTTACTATTACACAACGTATGACAATCATCAAATTTCGGCTGTTGATATGCATCGCGAAAATCTTGATTCTTCCGCTTTGATACGTTATTCGCCCGTAAAAGACGAGCAGATAAATTTTCAGAACTGAAAAATTACAAAGTGCGGCGGCTCTTATTTTGAGATGTCGCCGCCTTTTTAATCGTTGTAAAACCGAAACATACCGAAAAATATAAAATACAAATAAAACACTTGACAAACGCATATAATGATAATATAATAGTTAGGCACTCTGAAAGAGGGCACAACTTAATATCGCGGGGTAGAGCAGTTGGTAGCTCGTCGGGCTCATAACCCGGAGGTCGCAGGTTCAAGTCCTGTCCCCGCAACCATTTAGGAACTGTCTTTTATGACAGTTCTTTTTTTTGTCGGGTTATGAGCACGATGAGCGGTGCTCGTTGGGGCGAAGCGGTGCGCCGCTGCCTGTGGCAGATTAAGGCGTGCCGCTGAGGTGAAGAAATAAGGAGCATTGCAATGCGCTCCAAGCGAGCATATGCGACTATATTTCTGAGGGGCAAGCAAGGCGAAGCCTTGTGAGATGTAACCCGGAGGTCGCAGGTTCAAGTCCTGTCCCCGCAACCATTTAGGAACTGTCTTTTATGACAGTTCTTTTTTTGTCGGCTTATGAGCACTATAAGCGGTGCTCGTTGGGGCGAAGCGGTGCGCCGCTGCAATCGGTGATTAAATGATAGAGATTCCGTTTTCCGATTCCGTTTTCCGATTCCGTTTTCCGATTTCGTTTTGCACCAGAAGAACGATAGAATATCCGCCCTTATCCCGGGATTCCGGCGTGGGGCACAGGAGACAAGTCTCCATCCCATAGATGACCTTGAAAAAGTCCTGTTCAGCGCCCGGATCTATTCCGGTTGCCCGGCACTCCTTGGCTGTTGCGCTCCACAGCGATTTGCAGGCCTCCGCTGCCTCCGGAAAAGCATAGGCAACACCAACGTCGGTGATGGCCACGGCGGCCATAGCTTCTTCTATGGCCGCTTTTATAATTTCTGCCGCACTGTTGACGGCTCCGACACTGCCAAGCTTCGTATGACAGTGCAGTTCTACCCGTGTCCCGGTAGCCGTATTGCTGTGATCCATCCTGTATGCACATCCCTTCTCTTTATTTCGTATAAATATTACCTCATGACATCTCCCGTTTTTGTCCCATGTCATGGGGTATTCTTTTTGCAGAAGGGAGTGAACAACATATCGTGAAAGATAAACATCAGCCGGCATATATTTTATCCCGCTCTGCTGCCGAAAAGCTGCTGCAGGACGGATTTCCGCGCAACACGTTCGTCATCAGCTTCTATGATCCCCCATCGAAGCGAACCGGGCAGGTATCCCAGCCGCCGGATTACAGGGGAATGCCCCCGAATGTATTTTATGTGCCTCTACATGACATCGACCTTGAAATTCTGGAGAAATACGGCCTTTCCTACGACACTTATTTTCCGGAAGCGCCCGCTCTTGCCGCATTCATTTATGACGCCATGGAGAACGCAGGGAACATTGTCTGTCAGTGCGAGTATGGGCAAAGCCGCAGCGCCGCCTGTGCCGCAGCAATCCGGGAGCATTTTTATGGGGAGGGCATCGAGATTTTTGCGGATTACCGTTACTACCCCAGCCAACTGGTTTACAACAAGCTGAAAGCGGCGCTGGATGCGGAAATGCTTCGCAGAGACGGTGATGGATATGGGCTACGGCAGACGGCAGGAGACACAACGGAGACTGAAAAAAGTGTACAAAGTAGGCAAGTATGGGATTGACTATATGACATTGGGGATGCGTGCTGCCTGAATGTGAACGGAGATGTCTTGTGCTGCGGTGACACCATGGCAAGAGGTTATACCATGGGGATATCATCGCAAGACACAATCCCCTATTTGTATTGCGACGATTTTCCCTTCTGCAATTATTGGGAGTTTGAGTATTACCTCAAACCCCTCAGCGGCACCCAGCGCCTTTTGCGGCCGGTCAGCAACTACCTAAATGGCAACCACGATATCGAGCTTCCGGTCAATACCTACTCGGTGCGTCCTCAGCAGGTAATCCGGGAAACGCAGCTAAGCGCCTTGTAATATGTGTACACAAATGAAACCCTATCCCTCGTTTCACAGCTTCAAATCACAAAGCACCTCGTCGACTTTATCGCCGTAGCCGGGGTCTGCATGGATTTTTTCCGAAAGCAGCTTCATGAAGCTGCAATTCTCCGGCAGCTCACCGGTGAACAGCTCCGCCCGGTACAGCGGAGAAATCAGGCGATAGAAATCAAACCGATATTCCGTGGCATAGTAGTGCCCGTGCAGCAAGGCACCCTGACCAATGCTGCCATTCAAATTGGGAAACAAACACCACAGACCGCAGCAGCCACTGCGCACCTGAATCAGCAGGCAGTAAAACGGCAGCGGTGTGTAGGGACGGCAGTCGATGCGCAGAATATCCCCCGGCTTATATGGCGTGGGAAGGATGAGATCGTTGCCGCCAAAAGCCCGTGCACAGCGGGGATTGATACCCGGCATTTTCGGCCGCTGTATAAAATACTGCGGCTCTCCCTCCGGCGAAAGAATGTAGGTGCGTACCGCAATGGGAAACCCATCTGAGAGTGGTTTTGCATTCCAGTCATACAGCTCCATGGTCCAGAACTGCGTTGTCCAGTTATCGTCGTATTCAGCGCGATAGGCACGGATGGACTGCTGCGCCTCCGCCAGACTCCGCACGGCGAACGGCCCGTCCAGCGTGTCTACGCTGCGCTCTTTCTCATTATATCCAAGGAGCTCCACGATGAACCGGATGCCGGGAAGTTCTGCGCTTTCCAGCGGTTTTCGTGCCGTATCCAAAGCATACAGCATTTCCTCCACGTCATGTCTCTCTTCTTCGGATGCTTCCGCCTTCAGCCGGAGCAGCAGCTCCCGCTTCCGGTACAGGCTCACCGGTGCGCCGCAGATGATCTCGGCATACTGCATGCAGTTGAGCTTCTCCGGCGGTGCCATCAGGTACTCCCGCAGCTCCGGGGACTCCAACAGGGATAGGATTTCTTTTTTCGGTTCATCGTTCATTTGTCTCGCCTCCTGACAGAGAGTCTACCAAAGCAGGTGAGATAAAAAGAGGGCACCGGGAAGAAAATTCCCGATGTCCTAATATGGCCATCTTATTTCTTTTTGTTCTCAACAAAATATGCGTAACTCTTGTGGTTATCCGCACGGTGCTTCTTTGCAATTTCTCCCCAGTCAGCGAGTTCATCTTCCAACGTCTTCCCACCTGTTCGGGCGCAGCATTCTGCGTACTGCTTGTCGTTCAGTTTACTCCACGGCCCAAAGCTGCCGATATTATACGCTTCCATGATATATCTATCCAACGGTATATGGAGTTTTTTAATATTAGCGGCATTCCAGAAGAACTCCGGGATTTTGCTCAAACCTTCGTCATCATCTATGCTCTTAAAAATAACAGCAAAGACTTGCAGATACTTTGTGGTCATATTTACCCATTTCTGCGCTTGACCATAAGACAATCTCTTTTCGGTATAGACTTTCTGCAATTTCCCACATAGCTCGCAATGCCAACTGGTATAATCGCTTTCTGCGTCAAGAAGGTCCAACGCTTTTTTTATTTTTGATGATGCCTCAAACCGAAGTTCCCATTTTTCTTGATATTGATGCTCTGCAAATCCTTTCAGCGTGTGGGATGCCATATCTACATAAGCACGATCAATTGCGGCATCAATTGGGTTCTCCATATCGCCAAAATAGCACTGTAAAATGAAATTATGGCATTTTCTTTCAAGATCATTCATTTTTTACATTCCCTCCCATTATTGATATTTTTCCAGCGCCTGTACCAGCTGGTTTTTTACATTTTCCCGCAGATTTTTCGGTTCCAGTACCGTCACATCCGGGGCGAAGCTCTGGGCGAAGCGGGCGGCGGATATCTCGTTGGTGTAGACCGAAACGGTCACCGATTCCTCTGTTTCGTCAGAAAACACCACATCCTTGCCGAACAGGTCGAACACATCGCCGATCATCGCCCGACAGACCCGGAACACCGCCCGGCAGTTGCCGCCGTAATACATATTAAACGTGCTTTTTCACCAGTTCCCGTACCGGCTGTACGGAATGTGCTGAGAAAACAGCAAGCTGTCGATCAGCAGCCGCAGTTCCCCGTCGGTGAATTCCCGGCTGAGGTAAAAATCCGAAAGGATGTAGCTCTCCTCCAATTCTCCTGTCTTGCTGCTGGTCACCCTTTTTAATTCTATCAGACTCTCCTTGATTTTACAAGCAGGCGTGGGGCAAAAACGGGGCATACCGCTTGCTATCATGAGGCCGTGCATACAGCGGCTTGAAAATCGGTATTCTTTTGATGTAAAGGATAAGCAACATGAAAAAGGGAATTTTTTGGTGCATGGATTTCGATACGAACCATCCCAAGCTCTTAATCGCAGCGGTTGCATGCGACAGAAACGGTTTGACGAATGAGGCGGCAGCATTCAGCGTAAGGCTGAGTGCTTTTTTTATTCGGCGCACCCCGGCGGTGCATAAAACGGTGGCGTTTCGGCTTACACGGTCCAGGCGGTTCCGAGCATTTTCAAAAGCAGGTCGCGGTACGTAAGTCCTGCGGCACGCGCCGCTATCATGGTGAGGCAATCCTGATTTTTTCTGTGCGGACGAACACCGCCGGTGATATTCGGCTTCGCGTTAAAATCAAATATTTTAAACACACCGGTTTTATCCTCGCGGCAGTCGATGCGTACAAGCCCTTTTATTTTTAAAGCCTGTGACGCGGCAACACAATCCTCTTTTATTTTAGCAAGCTCCTTTATGCCGTCTTTTGCAGGCGGTTCGCTTTGTTGATACAAAATCGCAAGTTTCATTTTTCTCGCTTCCGAATTTTTTATTTCAGCGTTATTTTATCGCCGATACCGTGGCTTTTCAAGGGTATCGTCCTTACGGCAGGCAGGCAAAGTCACACTCGCGTGCTATTTAAAATATAATGCATTGAGGCTTTAAACACCAGAAAGGCTGTGATTTTTTTATGAAGCGGGCAAAACGAATACTATCTTTTCTTTTAATGCTCCTTGTTGCGATTTCGGCATCTGTGCTGTATGTTTCGGCAATTTCCGCCGACACCGACGAGGTTTTTTCGGGAATAGACGTCAGCGTTTATCAGGGAGATATAGATTTTGAACAGGTTAAAAACAGCGGAATCGAAGTTGTATATATAAGAGCGGGATACGGTTTTTCCGTAACCGACCCGAAATTCGAGGAAAATTACGCCAACGCGACAAAGGCCGGTCTTAAATGCGGCGCGTACTATTTTGTGACCGCACGAAATACCGAGCAGGCATATTTGCAGGCAACGCGCTTTGCCGAGCTTATAAGCGGAAAAACCTTTGCCGCAAGACCTGCCATGGATTTTGAGGAATTCGGCAGTCTCGGGAAAAACGGCATAAATATTGTGGGGCTCGCATTTATGCAAAAGCTCCGAGAGCTTACGGGAATAGTGCCGATTCTTTACACCGACGCATACAACGCCTCGGAAACCTGGGACTGGAATTTTGCGCAGTTTCCGCTCTGGGTTGCCGATTATGACGCGGAAGAACCGTATGTTACAAGTAATATTTGGCAGAGCTATGCGGGATTTCAGTACAGCGACCGCGGCGAAATTCCTGGCATTTACGGCAATGTTGACCTCGACAGGTTTACTTCGTCGGTATTTTTAAACGGCGCAAATGAAGCTACGCCCACAAAGTCGCCCGATGCCATAAGATATACGGTAAAACGCGGCGACACGCTTTGGGGGATTGCGAAGAAATTCGGCGTTACGGTGTCGGCTGTCGTAAACGCAAACAATATCAGAAATCCCAATCTTATATACGTCGGCGAAGTGTTTATAATCCCCCATATGACGTCCGCGGAAAGCTCCGGATACACGCTTTACACGGTAAGACGCGGCGATACTCTTTGGGGAATATCGAGAAAATTCGGCGCAAGCATAAACAGCATAGTCGCGCTTAACGGCATTGAAAATCCGAACCTCATATATGCGGGCGAAGTGTTTAAAATACCCTCTGCCCGCTCGGAACAAGCCGTAATTTACACGGTAAAGCGCGGCGACACGCTTTGGGGAATATCAAGGAAATACGGCACCACCGTTGAAAATCTGGTAAAGCTGAACTCCGTTAAAAATCCGAATCTCATATACGTCGGGGAAAAGCTGATAATCGGATGACAGACAAAAGCCGTCCGCACCCTTTGAAAAGCTACGAGTGCGAACGGCTTTTAAGCAATATGTGTTTTATTTATTTGTCATTTTGAAGTGCAGACGGCTGAGCGACTGTATGAGCCTGTAATGCTTGAAATTATATTTGCGAAGCAAACGCAATTTTCCGCTCTTAACGGAGCTGAGCTCATATATTTCGGGGCTTAATTCCTTTGCCTTGCGGTCGAATTCCATAAAGCGTTTTCTGTTTTCCATATCGCTGTCGGGATAGCTCGAATATATTGCGCTCTGCGTAATTATAAGGTCTGCTATGCAGGTCCTCATATAATCCGCTTTTGCGCTGTCTGCCTTATCCGAGGAAATATAGTCCCTGTAAAAGTCAAACATATGAAACGTAACCCTGAGATGGTCGTTTATATGCTTTTGGAAACCGAGAATACTCACGCTCTGAGTTGAGAGCGCAAGCCTGTACATATAAACATGCAGGTCAAAGAATGTCACCTTGTTTACAAAGGGCACCGGGAACATAACATATTCGACATCCACATAAAAGCACTTTTCGTCAATAACAATGTTATTATCTTTAAGCACGCTCGTCTTTATTACAAGGGCGTGCATAGGTATATAAACCTTATTTGCAACATCGGCGAAGTCATATTCCGTACCGTCTTTGAACTGCGGAAAATCAACAGCCTTTTGGCGGTTGACGTCGTCATAATACTCATTATAGTTTGTAAACACATATTCGGATTCGGTTTTTTCGAGATCCTCGACGAGCTTCACAAAATCGGCGGTGTTGACCCAGTCGTCACCGTCCACAACCTTAAAGTATTTGCCGACGGCATTGCGAATACCGCAGTTAATAGTGGAGCCGTGACCGCCGTTTTCCTTTGAGATAACTCTGAATGTATCGGGGTACTTATCGGCGTACTCCTTGCCTATTTTTGCGGTGTTATCCTTTGAGCCGTCGTCGACCACGATAACCTCGAATTTTTTCATTGCAGCCTCGTCGCAAACAAACGAGTCAAGCGTCTGATTCAAAAATTTTTCGACATTGTACGACGGTATTACAACCGTAAGAAGCTTATCCATAATTTTCACCTCAATAATAAGTTCCGTGAAGCAGTATTATTCTCTCCGAAACAATACGATTTAAAAATTTATTTGACCGGCGTTATTTCCTTTGCCTCGGAATTCTTTGATGTGACGGACTGAATGAGATAGCCGAGCGCAAGCCAGAAGAGGAACGCTCCGCCTGTGTTCATATAAAACGTCTCCGAATAGAACATCATAGAGGCAAATATCGGAGCTATAATGCTGAGCAGAGCGGTATTATATTTGTATTTTTCACCCTTAAATTTAAAGAAATTCTTAAATATGAGCACCAGCACCAATATTATATATGCTGCGATAATCACAACGCCCAAAATGCCCTGACTTACAAGTATGTCGACAAAGCTGTTGTGCATACTGTGGAATTCAATAAAATCATTGTTGACAAGATAAGTGTCGGGGAGCTTATCCTCGGCATAAGGAACATAGTTCCTGAAGGTTACGCCGGTTAACGGCTTCGTTTTGAATATTTCGAGTCCGCTGCCCCAAATAGCAAAGCGGCGGTTGCTCACGTCACCGTTTATGTCGTTACTCTGACGGCCGATCTCAAGCTTCTGCTTGTCCTTTTCCTTCTGAGCATCGGTTTTATCCTTATCGCTGCTTATGATGTGCTCATACTGCCATTTCTTGAATTCGGAGGTTGAAACCGATACAACCTTTATCGCGGCAAAGGATGCGACTGCCGCTGTAACAGCAAGCAAAACGCATATTACGCCCCTTGCGAACGCTTTTTTTGCTTCGAGCTTTTTGCCCCTGAGCGCGGTGAGATACACATAGACCAAAAGCGCGCAGAACAGCGATACCATACCTGTTCGCGAATCCGAAAAAGCTATATAGCATATCTGTAAAACGATATTTATGATGTACAAAGCCTTTAACGGCTTCTTTGCGTCCTTGTAAAAATACAGGCTCATTATTATGGTTATTGCCGAGAATACTGCACCGTAATTGGGGTCGGAATACACACCCCAAAGCCTGTTCCAAAGGAATCCGAGAATTACAACTACTCCGTTTACCTCCGTATACGAATAGTAATCGGCAAAGAGCATAACCGTTCCCGCCGCAACAGCCAGGAATGTATACGCCATAAAGAAGTGTGAAATTATGTAGAATTCCTTTTTCTCCGCCGTGCCGTCGGACGTGGTGTCATAAGTGTACAGTATAAAATACTGGAACGCCATCCAAACGAGTGCCTTTGCGTTTTCCGACAGCCCGTACTGCCTTGTAAGCAGCGCCGACAGCGCATAGCTTCCGCAAAATGCAATAAGCAAGAATAAGCCTTTTGCATGTAAGTATTTTTTGAAGCAGACGACTCTTATTACAAGTACCGCTATTCCTATTGCCGTTACCGCATATGCAATCCAGGTAAGTACCGAGCGGTTTGCCGTAAGGCCGTTGAACGAGAGCAGTGTAAGCGCAAGGAAAAGCAGCTTAAAGCCGGTCGCCTGCGACCCCTTCCTGAGTATACTTTCTTTCATATTAACTCCTCACACCAATTCATAAAAATTCTGCGCTGAAAGGTCATATCCGGCTCTCCGTACTTCATCGGTACGGTCAATCCGTTTATAGCCCTTGGCTTTTTCTATCTTTTCCGCCCAAACCTTTGCGTCACCGTCTTTGTCAATCGAGAGGGTAACACAGTTTTCCGTTATCACGGCGTCGGACGGTATATGATCGCTTAGGCAGCACATAAGCCCGGTTGCTTCGGCCTCCACAGCGGCTATGCCGAAGCCCTCAAAATGCGACGGCATAAGATATATATCCATAGCCATCATATAATTATAAGCATCGGTCTGCCTGCCGGTAAAGGTGACCTTGTCCGCTAAGCCGAGGCTCTTTACCTGCTCCTTTACATTGTCAAAAAGCAAGCCGTCGCCGACAAGTAAAAGGCGTGCGTCGCTGTCGATTTTGCACAGCTCGGAAAATACACGCACCATAAAATCGTGATTTTTGGGATAAAGGAAATTTCCGACACTGCCTATGACGAATTTATCCTGCAATTGCAGTTTTTCGCGCATTGCTTCCCTCTTTTCGGGAGAATACGTAAAGCTTGCAAGGTCAATACCGTTTTTTACAAGCTTAAACTTGTCCGACCCGACGATTTTTTCAGGGAATATCCATTTACCCGCAAGAGCCGAGCAGGCGTAAAAGTCGGTTCCGTATTTATAAAGGAAATTGCGGCAAAGGTTATTGAGCTTTATCATAAGCGCGCGCTTTTTCGGGTTTGAACAGTCATACCACGCACTGTGAGAATGTATGATAACCTTTTTTACTCCGCAGTCGTGCGCCGCTTTGGGTCCCGGATAGCATATCGCGGTAGAAATATTGAAATATGCGGTATCATATCCGTTTTTCTTTATTATATCGCAAATCGCCTTATACTGAGCACGCGGATTTTTAAGAGTCGGTATTTCAAAAAGCCCCGCGCCCTTGCTCTCAAGCTTTTCCTTAAGCTCATTATCTATTTGTGTTGTGAGAAAATCAAAATGCACCTCACCCGGGGAAAAGTGCTCAAAAAAGTTGAGCATATACTTGTCAATTCCGCCGGCTTTTCCGTTCATAATATAGCCGAAAAGCACCTTTTTCAACTGTTTGCCCTCCACATTATTTTTTTAGCTTAAGCCCCGAAAACAGCGACGGGAAGCTTTTTTTGACCGCCGAAATAAATTTGCCCGTGAAAAGAAGCACGCCTGTATTTCCGCCTTTAAGCTGGTCCGCCATAATTTTTACAAGCCTGCTGTCAGGCTCGGCGTAAGGCATAAGCTCCTTGTAAAGCTCACTTTTAAGCTGAGTCTTGAGCCAGTCTTTTCTGTCTTTCCCGGACATTCCGGAGCGTTTGTCGTTATTTTTTTCGAGAGCCGAAAATACGCTTCTGACGTATATGCCGGCAAGATTTTTAAGTATATCTCCGTCACACATACCGTTTTCACGGTAAAAACCGAGCAGCTCGTTTATACGCATTTCCTGAAGCTCAAAGTAATTTTTGACAAAGCGGCACGTAAGGCTTTGATTGTCTCTCTTGGCATAGTGGTATGCCGTGTCATCAAGAATTACCATGGAATCAACATATCTGAAGAAATCTATATTAAATTTAAAATCCTCGTTAAGCGGCATATCGCAAAATGTAACTCCGGAGGAAACCACCGCGTCTTTAAGATAAATCTTATTCCAAAGGTAGCCGAAAAGCGTGGTGTTTTCGATTTTAATTACTTCTTTCGCCACATTCTCTTTACCAGAGAGAGCTTTGCTCTCATATGACACGGGATTTGTCATATACAGCTTACCGGTCTTGTCGTAATACTCCTCCACCGCGCCGAACATCACAACCGTGGGAGAAGCGTCACGCGAAGCCGAATACATTTTTTCAAATATATCGCTGTCAATTTTATCGTCGGAATCCATATAATAGAGATATTTGCCCGAAGCGGACTTTGTGCCGAGATTTCTCGCGCTGCTCGCTCCGCCGTTTTTCTCCTTATGGATAACCCGAACCCTGCCGTCCGAGGCTGCAACCTCATCGCATATCTTGCCGCTGCCGTCCTTGGAGCAGTCGTCGACGAGTATAAGCTCAAAGTCGGCAAAGGTTTGCCGAAGAACGCTGTCAAGCGTATCCCTGAGATATTTTTCGACGCCGTAAACCGGCATTATAACGCTGAAATACGGTGCGCTCATATTTTTCACAGCCTTTCGGATTATTTTATCTTCCCGCTTTAAGCTTTGCGAAAAGCTTTGTATTGCCCGACTTAACGGAAGAAATGACCTTGCCCTCAAGATATGTGAGCGCGGTGCTCTTCATCTTAATCGGTATAAGCATAAGCTTCATATACTTTGACTTCGGCACAGCCGCAGAAACCGCCGCGCGCGCCTTGGGGTCGTTTATCATCTTTCTTATCTGCGCCTTTTTTTCGCCGGCAGGCAAGGTGCAGTTTTTGTTTGTAACGTTTTCAACGCATCCGACTATGCGCTCGATATATCTTCTCGAGAGAAATTCCTCTATCTCCGGAGTCATAATTCCCCAGTGCTCATAGAGCTCTCTCATCCACTCGTTCTCCTCCTCGCGCTTTTCGTACATATCGCTTCTGTACTTGGCGGTTTCGGACTCGGCTCTCTGACGGATAAAGTGGTAATACTTCTTTGACGTCACGCCGACTCTCTCAACGTCGCGCACAACGGAGAGGTTAAAGGGGAAATCATCCCAGAAGGTCTGCGGGAAATAGAGCTTGTTGTCTCTTATATAATCGCCCGAGAAGAGCTTATTCCACGGAGTGTAGAGAAGATTGCGGTCAAAAAGGTTGTGTGCGTCGGCTCTGAATTCAGCCTGAGTTTTGTATATCTTATCCTTGTAGACCTGCTCCTGCGTGAATTTTTCGGTGTCACTGTAATATGTGTCGATATAGTAACCCGAAACAACGAGTTGTAAATCGTTTTTCTCGGCCAAATCAACCATATCCTGAAGCATGGTTTTTTCAGCCCAGTCGTCGGAGTCCATAAAATACATATATTTTCCGACAGCCTTATCTATGGCGACGTTTCTCGCCGAGGGAGCGCCGCCGTTTTCCTTATGGATAACCTTTATACGCGGGTCCTTTGCGGCGTATTCATCGCAGATTTTACCGCTGTTATCGGGAGTTCCGTCGTCTACGGCAAAAAATTCCCAATCGGTAAGGGTCTGATTTTGTATACTCTCGATAGCCCTGCCAACGTAATTTTCGACGTTGTAAACAGGCATTATAACACTAACTTTTACATCATTCATAGCCTTTGACCGTCCCTCGCTCAAAATAATTTATCTGTTACCGCCAAAGCCGAAGCTATGACCTTATCCATATCATAATATTTATACTCGGCAAGTCTGCCGCCGAAGATAATATTGCTTTCGCCATTTGAAAGGTCGCTGTATTTGCTGTAAAGCGACTGATTCTTTTCGTCGTTTACGGGGTAATACGGCTCCATACCCTCCTGCCACTCGGACGGGTATTCTCTTGTTATATACGTCTTTTCCTGAGTACCGAATTCAAAGTGCTTGTGCTCTATAATTCTTGTGAATTTGGTCTTTTCGTCAGTATAGTTCATAACGGCTACACCCTGATAGTTTTCACAGTCAAGCAGTTCGTTTTCAAAACGGAGGCTGCGGTATTCGAGCTTGCCGAAGCGATAGTCGTAATACTGGTCTATGGGGCCCGTGTAGACAACGGTGTCCGCAAGGGCGGAAAGAGCTTCCCTGTCCTTTAAGAAATCGGTATCAAGACGGGTGTCGATTCCTTCAAGCAGCTTTTCGATAAGCTTATTGTAGCCGCCTATCGGAATACCCTGGTATCTGTCGTTAAAATAGTTGTTATCATAGGTGAATCTGACCGGCAGACGCTTTATTATAAATGCAGGCAAATCCTTGCATTCTCTGCCCCACTGCTTTTCGGTATAGCCCTTTATAAGCTTTTTGTAAATGTCATATCCGATAAGGCTTATTGCCTGCTCCTCGAGATTTTTGGGCTCGCCCGTAACCTGCTTCTTCTGCTCCTCGATTTTGGCTCTTGCCTCCTCGGGAGTCACAACACCCCACATCTTGTTAAAGGTATTCATATTAAACGGCAGGTTATAAAGCTCTCCGTAATAATTTGCAACCGGAGAATTTGTGTAGCGGTTGAATTCAACAAGGTCGTTTACATAAGTCCAAACTCTCTTGTCGTTTGTGTGGAATATATGCGCGCCGTATTTGTGCACGGTTATGCCCTCAATATCCTCGCAATAAATATTTCCGCCGAGATGGCTTCTTTTGTCGATAACAAGGCACTTTTTACCGTGTTTTGTCGCTTCGTGGGCAAAAACGCTTCCGAAAAGTCCGCTGCCTACGATAAGATAGTCATACTGTTTCATAATTTTTCCTCCTGCGCCGAAGCGCAATTAAAAAATGTATTGTTTGAATTTATCACGCTGCCGACTTAGTTTCGTCGGACGGTGCCGTTGTCTTGGGTTCAGCCGTAGTGTGCTCTTTGGTAGTTTCGCTGTTTTTGGTTGCCTCGGCGGTTGTCTGCGGTTTTGTCGTGGTTTCGGATTTATTATTGCCGCCGCTGTGCTTAGCCGATGTCGTGGCGGAACTTTTGCCTTTTGAACCGCCGTTTGAAGAGCCGCTGCTCTTTGTTGCGGACGAAGAGGATTTTGAGCTCTTGGTTGTTGTCTGCGACTCTTGTTTTTTCTTTGACGACGCAGTTGTTTCCGGGACTTCGCCGTAAATGAACAGGTGCATTCTGTCGGCTGCCGCCGCAAGATCGTATCTCCATACCCATGCGCCTTCGTAAATACCGCCTACCGCGTTATCCTCGTCGCCGGGAACAACCATAGTCTCAATGGTTATATCATTTGAAAGCATCGGAGCGAAAGAGAGAACCTCCGGAACCGACATCGATGTTTCACAAAGAGCCATACCCGCCTTTACCAAATCGGCATACTTTGTGGGGCTGATGTTTCTCGCCTTGTCGATAAGGCACTCAATAACCTTTTTCTGCCTATCCACACGGGCGTTATCCGAATCGCGCTTTCTGATACGCGAATACACGGACGCCTGCTCGCCCGTCAGGTGCACCATACCCGATTTTTCGACATATTGGAAATTCGGATTATCGTCGTCACCGATATTGTTAAGCTCAAGACGCTCGTCCTCGGTTATATCAATATCTACTCCGCCGAGGATATCTATTGCCTCGGCAAGCTTATAAAAGTTTATCGTGGCATAATCGGTAATATTCATATTGAAATTCTGGTTTAGCGTTTTAATGGCAAGCTCCGCTCCGCCGTAAGCATAGGCGTGAGTTATTTTCTGATTGCCGTGCCCGTCTATCGCAACACAGCTGTCACGGAGAACGGAAATCAGCTTAACGTCGTTTTTTGCCTTATCTATGCTCACTATCATTATAGAATCGGAACGGCCGGAGAAAGAGTCCTTATCTCTTGTATCAACGCCGAAAAGCGCTATGTTTACAATATCAGTCTTTCCGTATTTGTTTGCTATATCATCCGATACGCCGAGATTGTCTTTATCTACGTTCTTTTTAAAACCGCCCCACATACCGAAAACAAGGGCGCAGGAGACAGCAGCGAGTAAGAGAATAACGGCAACAACTATTATTACTACGCGCTGCCATTTTTTCAGGTTTTTCCATTTTCTCTTAAGCTTTCCCGGTTCCTTAGCGTCCTTGGATTTTTTCTTTCCGCGCATACCGCGTGCGGCGGTATTTGAAATATTGCTGTTTTGATTTTGTCTTCGCGGCACATGACCGTTTTCAAAGCGTATTTCTATATCCTTATCTTCTTTTTTCATAACTACCTCTATACCACAAAATATAAATGACGTTTATAAGCGACGTCGCTCAAAATCGCCGTAAGTCGGGCAAGTATATTCTGCCCCTTATAATTTTATTTATTTTACAACAAAAACTAAGCAGTGTCAATCCGATTTGACGCTGTAACGGCGAAAAACGGCGTTTTCGTCGTTTTTTATATTTTTTATGTTTAAAAGGAACCGAGTTACGTTCTGCCGGTGAAGACGAAAGCAAAACGAGTTACCGAAACAAGCCGTTTTGCATCATTATTTAAGCGGCTTTGTGTACCAAATTACGCCAAATTGCAATATTTTAAAAAAACAGTAGCATTTTGCGATTTTATATGATATATTATGTCTTGGCAAAAATATGTAAAATTTGCTTTTTAATCTGTTGAAAGGAGGTTAACCATGCAGGTATTATCATCCTCGCAAAAAAAAGACATAACTCCTTCTCAGCTTTTGCCGGAATCAATGTTTGATTTTATATATGCAAAAGACGGTGAAGCCGTAATAAAAAGCGGTGATACGGATTTTATTTTGTCGGGCGGTCAAATGCTTATAGTTTCCTCTGCCGACGGTAAAACAATGTCTGTAACAAAGGCACCGTTTAAATATTATTCATTTTCTCTCGCGAGCGAGGAGGTCAAAAAAATTCTCGGAAATTCGAGCATTTCTTCATTTTTCGCTAAGAAATTTAAAAGCTCATATCATATTTTTGATTTTTCGGAAAGCAATATTGCCGAGGAGTTATGCTCACAGCTCGAAAAGGAGTATCAAAGCCCCTACGTTGTTGCCGGCAATACCGCAGAAGTGCTTTTAAAGCTGCTTATGCTTGAAATATATAAGCTTAACCCGTCACCGTTCGGAAATACAGAGCGCCAAAACAAGTCGATGCAGAAAATACGTGAGTATATAGACGCGCACTACGGCGAAGAAATCACAGTCGAAAAGCTCGCCGAAAGCGCTTATTTGTCCCCGCCGTATCTGAGTCACTCGTTTAAGAGCTTCTCGGGCTTCAGTCCGAAGCAGTATCTCACGGCGGTACGTCTTGTAAACGCAAACAAGCTTTTGATGACTACCAATCTCAGCATAAACGAAATTTGCCGCAAGGCCGGCTTTTCGGATATAAATAATTTTATACGCACATTTAAAAGCTTCTACGGAACCACACCGAAAAAGTTCCGCAGCATATAACACCAAATAATAAAAATACGGAAAGGATTTAATATGAATACACCTAATGCACCATGGTTGAAATTCTACGGGGATATTCCGAAAACTCTCGAATACCCCCAAATCTCAATGTATGAAGCCGTTGTAAACGCAGGCAAGACCCATTCGCAGGTAAATGCCTATGAATTTCAGGGTAAGGGAACGACTTATGCAAAATTCATAGAAAAAATCGACAGAACCGCAAAGGCTTACAAAGCTCTCGGAATAAAAGAAGGAGAAACCGTAACAATTTGTATGCCCAATGCGCCGCAAGGAGTTGACAGCTTCTATGCGCTCAACCGCATAGGCGCCGTTCCGGCTATGATACATCCGCTCTCTGCGGCAGGCGAAATCACGTTTTACCTTAAAGACACCGACAGTAAGGCAATACTCGTTCTCGATATGTTCTATGAGAAGGTTGAGCAGGCGGTAAAGGATCTCGGCAGACCCGTTAAAATAATCGTAGCGAGAATACAGGATGAATTAAAGTTTCCCCTTAACATTTTGTATCCGCTCACACTGAAGAAAAAGCCTCCGGAGCTGCCCGACAGCGAAAACGTCATTCGTTGGAACGACTTTATCGCGGCAGGTAAAAACGAAACGCTGCCCGAAACATTTCCCTCGGCCGACAAAACGGCGGCCATACTTTTCAGCGGCGGCACAACCGGAACAAGCAAGGGTATACTCCTCACAAATCTCAATATGAACGCGCTCGGTATGGAGGTTGCCGCGGCGGCCGGCTTTACCATGGAGGGTCTTCGTATGCTCTCGGTTATGCCCCTGTTCCACGGCTTCGGTCTCGGTGTCGGCATTCACACGCCTCTTATCAACGGAGGCACGTGCATACTCGTTCCGCAGTTCACCGTTAAGACATATGCCAAGATGATAAAGAAAAACAAACCTACGGTTATCCCCGGTGTTCCCACGCTCTTTGAGGCTTTGCTTCGCACAGAGGGACTTGAAGGCGTTGACCTCTCGTTCTTACAGGGTGTTTTCTGCGGCGGTGACTCTCTTTCGGTTGAGCTTAAAAAGAAGGTTGACGCATTCTTAAAGGAGCACAACGCTAAGGTACAGATTAGAGAGGGCTACGGTACAACGGAGTGCGTTACGGCGTCCTGCCTTACCCCGCGTGACTTTTTCCGCGAGGGCAGTATCGGAATACCGTATCCGGACGTTTACTATCAGATAGTCGATCCGAAGGACGACAGCGAGCTTCCGCCCGATACAGAGGGTGAAATCTGCATAAGCGGTCCCACCGTTATGAAGGGCTATCTCAACAATGCCGCCGAAACGGCTGCTACGCTTCGCACCCATGCAGACGGCAGAGTGTGGCTCCACACGGGCGACGTCGGCACCATGGATAATGACGGCTTCATATACTTTAAGCAAAGGCTTAAGCGTCTTATCATAGTTTCCGGCATAAACGTATATCCCTCACAGGTTGAAAACACCATAGACGCTCATCCGGATGTACTGCTCTCATGCGCCATAGGTATTCCGGATCCGTACAAGATGCACAAGGTCAAGGCTTTTGTCGTTCTTCGTCCCGGTGTTGAACCGAGTGAAAAGATAAAAGAAGAAATACTTGAGCACTGCCGCAAAAATATATCCAAATACGCCATGCCGCGCGAAATAGAATTCCGCACGGAGCTTCCCAAGACTCTTGTAGGCAAGGTAGCGTACAGGAAGCTTGAAGAAGAGGAGGCAGCAAAATATGAGCAGCAAAAAGCAGAGAAGCAAGGAAATGACAACGAAAACAAATAACGAAACGCCCGAAGCATTATCTCACATAAAACGTGCTCACGGTATCTACTTCACATCAAAGGTTCTTCTTGGCTGGATAATCAAGCTTTACTTCAATTTCAGAAGCAAGGTATACAAGCCGAAGAACAAGAGCTTTATCCTCATTTCAAATCATACGACAATGTTCGACCCGTTTTTTGAAGCACTCTCGTTTAAACCGTATCTGCGCTTTGTGACGAGCGACCATCTTCTCAGAATGGGTGCCTGGGGAAAATTCATAAAGTTCTGCGTTAATCCCATTCCGAAAAGACGCGGTGCCGACTCCGAAAAGACCATGGAAATGATGGCGGAATCCGTAAGGAACGGCGTCAGCGTTTGTATACACGCCGAAGGGTACTGCTCGATAAACGGCGAAACGGGATTTGTTTCGCCGCGCACCGGTCAGCTTGTCAAGGACAGCGGTGCCGGCCTTATCACATTCCGCACCGTCGGCGGCTATTTCAAGGACCCGAGATGGGCAAAGCACTCGCGCCGCGGCAGAATGCGCGGCAGCGTGGTCCGCGAATACATGCCCGAGGAGCTTCAAAGAATGTCCGTTGACGAAATAAACGAAGCAATTCGCCGCGACATATACATAAACGCCTATGAGCAGCAGAAAAAGGACCCGCATAAATATAAGGGACGCGCTCTCGCAGAGGACCTCGAAACGATTCTTTATCTTTGCCCCAAGTGTCACGCCATAGGTAAAACACATTCGCACGACAATGAGTTTTCGTGTGAATGCGGCTATAAGATGCACATCAACGAATATGGATTTTTTGAGGGCGACTCTCTTGTCTTTGACAATGTCCTCGACTGGGATAAATGGCAAAAAAGCTATGTTAAGGACAATCTCGCTCTGTGGCATTCGTTCACGGAAAAGCCCATAACCTCGGATGAAAAGCAGATACTGAACTGCATTGAAGAAAACGAGACAAAGGAGCTTTTCTCGGATAACTGCACGATGAGCATTTATGATGACAGACTCGAATTTATCGATGAAAGCAAGGGCAAAAAGGTCTTTATGCTCTCGGATATAGTCAAAATGTCAATGGGCGGCGAAACAAAACTGTATTTCACAACGTCCAACGGCTTTTACTATGAGGTAGGAAGTCATACACGCCGCTCGTCGGTTAAGTACTTTGCGCTTTACAGAGTGCTCACGGGGCGCGAATATTTATAATCTGCCTTTGATGATGCCGTATAAAACTGCAAAAACAAGGATTGTATTTTTTACAATCCTTGTTTTTTATTTATCATTTTTCGTTTTGCCGCATATAATAACACGGATATATTATTAGGAGGACAAAAAATGAAAAACGACATATCCTTTTTTCTCGGCACAAATTCCGGCACCGGCTTTCACTCGCTTTTTTACGACCTCACCGAGCACGCGACGCCGTACAGCACTTTTATAATAAAAGGCGGCCCGGGGACGGGAAAATCCGGACTTATGAAAAAAGTGGCGGAAGAATGCGAAAAACGCGGTCTTTTTAATGAAAAGCTTTGGTGCTCATCCGACCCCGATTCGCTTGACGGCGTGTTCATTCCCGAAAAGCATTGTTCTGTTTGCGACGGAACCGCTCCGCACGTGGTTGAGCCCGTATTTGCCGGCGCCGCAGAACAGATAGTTAATGTTGCCGCGCTTTGGAACAGAAAAAATCTCAAAAAGAAAAGCAAGGAAATTATACGCCTGTCAAATGAAAACGGCTTTTGTCACAAGAGGGTTGCATCGCTTCTTTGTGCCGCAACCGCATTAAAGCAAAATATGTCGGAAATATATAAAACGGCATTGAAAAAGAAAAAGCTTCACGAGCTTACGGGCGATATTCTTTTGCAATTTGAGCCTGTTTCCGATAAAAAGGGAAAAATCGAAAACCGTTTCCTTTCGGGTGTTACTCCGAAAGGGCTTATAACATTTACAAATACCGTTAAAAATCTTGCCGACGACATAACCGTTATACGCGACGAATCGGGAATAACCGAAAAGCTGCTTGCAGACATTGCCGATTATTCGGCTTCTATCGGGTACGACGTCATGGTCTGCCGAGATGTACTGTTCCCCGAAAAGACCGCGCACGTTCTGATTCCCGAAAAACGCCTTGCTTATGTGACCTCCTGCGACGCATTCCCGATAAATATTAAGGGCGCAAAGCATATTTCCGCAGATAAGTATTGTGATAAAAATATTTTGAGCAAATATGACAGCGAGCTGTGCTTTTATAAAGAAAACATTAAAACGCTGTTGCTGAAATGCGTTGACATACTTAAAGAGGCAAAGAACATACACGACGAGCTTGAAGATTGCTATATAAACGAAATGGACTTCGGTGCTCTTGACAGGCTGACAGACGACCTTATCAAAGAAATGCTCGGATAACGGCGCGCTCTTCACATAAATACGGGGGCTGTAAAACACAAGTTTTTACAGCCCCTTTTAAAAATCAATTATCCTTTTTTAACTGCTTTACCACCTGATTGCCGTAAACGGCGGCTCCCGTAACAAGCACTCCCTGAATTACCGAATCGGCAGACAGCCCCGTCAGAGCTATGCTTCCGGAAATTCCGAAAATCAACAGCAAAAGCGGTATGAATTTATCGGGTATTCTTTCAATAGATTTAAAAATCAGTCCCAAAACGTTTAATGCCGGGATTAAAATCAGCGCGCGTTCGACTATATATGACATCAAATTCATATTTCCTCCTTAATTCACAAAGCCGATAAGCGCATAGCCTAATGCAGTTCCGACGGCACCGATAAGCGCAAATAAGAGCTTATCCCAAAACGCCGATGGTCTGCGTTTAATTTCGCTTATGCTCTCCTTCAGCTCTCCGACGGACAAGAGCAAGTTATCAAGCTTTGTATTTTCCTCCGCCTGATTTATCGCAAAGGTATTTACCTTTCCGTACAGTATCTTAACGTCGTTTTCAAGTGTTTTGATTCGATGCTCAAAAAGCTCGTTTTCACTCATAGCGGTGCCTCACCTTATATCATCGGCGTTTACAAATCCCGTGACATTTTTACCTATCGGCTTTTTAAGAGCAAAGCTCGCAGAGGAGGTTATGCGGTACCTGCCGTTTATCTCAATCCCGTCGTAGATATAGTAAGTACCCGATTTTCTCGCCGACGGAGCTTTTGAATACGCAGACGAAAACAAGGGTGTATTGCAAAGTGCCACGGACCGGCGCGGTGGAAATGCACCGCTTTTTACGTTATCGGTGCTTTCTGCGGCACCTTTTGAAAAGCCGTTGAGTCCGTTGGCTCTCATAATATTCGGGTAGTCCTTAAAGGCTAAGTCCATATCGGTATTGCCTGTTATGCCGTCCGTTTTGCCCGATGACGTATACTGCCACATACCGTATTTTCCGCCGTAGGAGGGTGCGTCAGCCCATTGCGCGAGCCAAATATCATAGCGCTCCTTTACCCTGTCGGAAATTTTGTTATTGAGCCACCACAGATTCGCATAGACCGAAACAAAATATCCTGCCTTTTCCGTTCTGCCGCAAAACGCCTCGACAATATTGCTTATTTCCTCGCGTGAGAGGTTTTTCTGCGAGTTGTCCTCAATATCGAATGCCACGGGAAATTCAAAGCTTTTTCCGGATATAAGCGAGAGAAAATACTCCGCCTCCTTTTCTGCGTCCGAGACGGTTTTTGCGTAACTGTAATGGTATGCGCCGACAAGTATGCCGTTTTTCTTTGCCTCGCGGTAATTTCTTTCAAATGAAGTGTCATTTTGGCCTTGACACCTGCCGAAGCCCGCGCGCAGCATGGCAAATTCGACACCCGAAGCGCGAACCTTTTCCCAATTTATATCGCCCTGCCACTTTGACACGTCTATTCCCTTATATTTAGCTTCCATATAAATATTCCTTTCGTTCTTTACTTTTCTTCAAGGCGCTTTACCGCCTCGGATATATCGGCACAATAACATATGTCGAATTTACCGCCCGGCTCAGAAACCGTAATCTCGGTGGTCGGAAACTCCGAATTCAGCGCCGCCGTTGTAATATTCTCCTCCGATTCCGATGCCAACGGATAATATACCGTAACGGGCGTTCCTGCGGCGTATTGCGACTGAAAATACGATTTGAGCCCGTCTACGGAAAGAGTAGTCAGGAAATATATTACATCGTTGCTGTAACCGTACATTATGCCGATATAATTTTCACCCGCCGAAATGCGCGCTCCGAGCTCTTCGTCGCTTGTGATATTATCCGTAAACACCTCAAAATGCGTACAGTATCCGGGAAGACAGGTTCCGCGAACCATTTTTGCACCGACGGGGGTCGGAGTATATATCCTGTTTAAAGTTACGCCGCCGCTTATATATGATTTGGCAAGCACCGTCTGGGCGTTTCCCTTAAGAGCATATTTGCCGATTTTTCTTGTGAAGATTCCGCTTATGACGTCGGCTTTGTCCGCGTAATCACCGGCAGAAAAAAGCTCGTTTCCCGTATTCACCGTTTGCTCCGCGCCGTTTATTCCGATTTTTACGGAGGACACGCCGCTTATTTTTACGGAAGAAGCAGGCTCCGCCGTGCCGCCGTAGGAGCCCGTAACCGAGGTTTTGCCGTATACCGTAAAGCCGTTAAACGGCATCGCAAGAGAATCCGTAAGAGTCAGCGTATTTTCTCCCGAAACACGGCGAGTATACGGTAGACCGTATGTACTCTTGTTTATCAGAGCGGCAATCTCTTTCTTATCTTTCTCTGTCAGAATATAGTTGCTGCCGTCCTTACCGTTGTCGCCCTTGTCGCCTTTCTCGCCCTTGAACACACCGTTTTTTATGTTTTCGAGCATTGTATTCACGGAGAAATCATAATCCGAGAGCAGTGCACCGTCGGCATCGGCAAGCGTATTAAAATAAAGTATTACGTTTTTCGGCTTCATAACCTCTGTGGTAATGCCGTTCTCGTCAATTTTGACGGCATTCAGGCAGCATTCTGCCGTACCGTATTTTGTGACTGACGCGGGCACGTCAAACGACACCGAATTTTCGTCATTCTTATCGAGAGGAAGATAATCCGTGCGCAAAATTTTCCCGTTCGGAAGCACAAAATCAAGATAATATTTAAACTCGTCGGTAAAGGTGCTCTCAAGAATGAATTTCAGCGTAGTCGCGTTGTGCTCGGCACTGTTCCCTGCCGTTATGCACTCAACAGACGGCTCGTCCTCTAAAAAAATATAGATAGAAATGGTTTTCGTCATAAATACTCCTTTATTTCATCAAATATGCTTTCCGGCGGACAGATAAGCGAAAATCGCATCATCACGGGATATTTAAGATAGGCATAGAGCTTTTTTTCGGCACTCAAAAGCACTCTGTCAACATAATTGCGTGATGCGCCGTTTTTTCGCGCAATCTCAGATTTGTTAAGTCCCGAAATATGCCTCGCCAGAAGGAAATCCCGTTCCTCTTGTGTCAGCTCGTTTCGGAGAACAAGCCCGACTATCCTCTTGATAACGGAGTTTTTACGCGCCAAAATATACGCCGCCGCGTTTTTGTCTCCGCCGTGCTCTATAACCTCAAGATTTTCCGTGAGATAGATGTACTCGTCAAGGCTTAATTCCGCAAGTATTTTTTCGTCCATAACTCTCCTTTCGGACTGACGGCATTATCGGTACGTCGCCCGAAACCGTTGTCCGTAAAATCAAATCAACACCCGAAAAACAGATTTCGGGTGTTGATTTATAGAACATTTGTTCGCTTACAAATATAATATTAGTCCCAAAAGCGGGACTTGTCAAGTGTTTATAAAAGAAAAACGGGGCTCCTTGAGGTTTATCAGCCTTTAAGAGCCCCGTTCTTATGCGATTTTTGCGGTGTCGCTTTTATTATCAAATTACAGCTTTATGAAGCTTTGCCTGCTTTTATCAAGTCTATCTCCGCGGCGTCAAATAAATCTACAACTCCGTCGCCGTTTACGTCGGCAGCCAAATATTCGCTTGAACCGTCTCCAAGCTTTTTATCCTCAACGGAATGCTTAACCACGGCGTCAAAGTCGCTGCCGTCCACGTATCCGCTCGGCACAACGTCGCCGCGCATAATAACGGTATATCCCGTGCTTGTGCCCAAAGACGTATTGCTGACAGTAAATATCGAGCCTGTTTTATTGCCGCCGGAAGCGAAACTGTAACCGCTCTGCATATAAACCGCCGAATTTACGCTCGCACCGTTTGTGATATACAAAAGCTTTGACTTTTCGTTCACCGTTGCGCCGGAGTTTATTTCCGGTACAATAGGCGAATAGGCATTTTCCGATACGGTGGGATATGTCAGCGTAAAGCTTCCGCCGTAACGTTTTCCCGTTTCGGTATGGCTGCTGCCGAAGGTTTCACTCGCGCCGAAATGCCTGTTTCCGCTGGCTGTTCCCACAAGGAAATAGTCGTACAAAACATTGCCACGATCGTCAAAGGTGCAGTCAACGCCGTACCACTTGCCGTCCTCCATTTTTACGTAATTCCAAGCGTGACCTCCGCCGTTCGAATTGCCCACAGCTATTACGCACGGTATTCCGGCTTTGTCGCAGAGGATTTTAAACGACTCGCTGTAACCCTCACACACGGTTTTGTACGGTGTCAAAAATACGCTCGTCGGCTCATGTGCGGTAGGTATTTCAAACTTTTCATCATACTCGACTCGTTTGCAGATAAAATCGTGTATGAACTTCACCTTTTCGTAGCGCGTTGCGCCTTTGATTTCGACGCTGTCAACAACAGCCGCCATATCGTTATAATCCTGCTTTACCTTGTTCATATCGGCATAGGCGTTTGTGTTTATTCGCGGCTTCACCGTAACCGACGAAATCGTAAAGTGATAACCGCTGCTTGTTTGATAATAGGAATACCCGTAGCTTATGCTGTACCCGTTTATCCAAAAAATCATCGGGTAATCGTCGCAAAGTGCCGATAATCCGCCCGTGACCGCATCTGACAGGGCTGATTTTATGTTGCTCGGCACACTTGTGCTTGTGCCGTCCCAGGTAAGCGGCGACGGCAAGGTTACATCAATCGAGCTTTCAAACAGCTTTTCCTTGACCGTGTTATAAACCGCTCGTTGGTTTGAATTCAAGAATGTATAAAATGTATACGGAGTATCCGCTCCGTCCGAAAAGAACGGCAATGCTTTATTGTCGCTTTCCGGAACCAAATCGGAAGCGTCCGTTCTCGGGTCATAGCTGACAGCCCACTCTACGGGCATATCCGCGTAAAGCGTTTTTTCTGTCATTGCCCCCGATAAGAGTGACAAAAACGGCATGGTCAAGACTATTGCAAAAACCATACTCAAAGCTTTTCTCAAGACAATTCCTTCTTTTCTGCGAATTTTTATCATCTGATTATATAATATATTATTTCGGCTGAGATTGTCAACAGAACAACAAAGCAGAGGCCTTATATACAAGGTCTCTGCCGAATACAAATCTTATCTTTTTCTGAGGAGTTGCGACAGCTCGTCCATAAAGGCGTTTATATCTTTAAACTGCCTGTAAACCGAAGCGAACCTGACATAGGCAACCTCGTCTATGTCCTTAAGCTTCTGCATGGCAAGCTCGCCTATGTGCATTGACGAAACTTCACGGTCAAGAGAATTTTGAAGATTTGCCTCAATATCGTCAACGGCGCGCTCCAAGGTATCCATCGAGACCTGACGCTTTTCGCAGGCGCGCATCATACCGCCCAAAAGCTTATTGCGGTCAAACACCTCGCGAGACTTATCTTTTTTTACGACGAGTATCGGCACGCTTTCAATGACCTCATATGTAGTAAAGCGCTTACCGCACTTGATGCACTCGCGACGGCGGCGAATTCTCTCGCCCTCGTCGGTAGGTCTTGAGTCTATTACCTTGCTCTCCTCGTATCCGCAGTAAGGGCACTTCACGGCAAATCACATCCAATAGTTATTTTTAATCTAAGATTATTATAACAAACAAAATTTACAATGTAAAGCGTATTTTAGCCGACGCTTTGATATGTCAAAGCTTTCTCCAAACCATTTTATCGACTACACCCGTATACGACTGAATTATTTTGACAACCTTAGTCGAAACGTTTTCATCGGTATAATCGGGCACGGGGATTCCGCAAAAGCCGTTTTTGTCAAGCTCAACCGCAGTATCAACCGCTTGCAGCAATGATTTTTCATCAATTCCGGCAAGCACGAAGCACCCCTTATCGAGAGCCTCGGGACGTTCTGTGGAGGTTCTGATGCAAACCGCAGGGAAGCTCTTTCCGACCGAAGTAAAGAAGCTGCTCTCCTCGGGCAGCGTTCCGCTGTCGGAAACCACGGCAAAAGCGTTCATCTGAAGATTATTGTAATCGTGAAATCCGAGCGGCTCATGGCGAATAACTCTCTCGTCAAGCTTAAAGCCGCTCTCCTCGAGACGTTTTTTTGAACGCGGATGACACGAATAGAGTATCGGCATATCATATTTTTCCGCAAGGCCGTTAATTGCGGAGAACAGACTGTTGAAATTCTTTTCGGTGTCGATGTTCTCCTCGCGGTGAGCCGACAGAAGAATATACTTTTTCTTTTCGAGTCCGAGCTTTGTTAAAATGTCGCTGTTTTCTATTTTTTCAAGGTTTTTATGAAGCACCTCCGCCATGGGGGAGCCGGTGACGTATGTGCGCTCCTTCGGGAGCCCGCATTCGGCGAGATACCTTCTTGCGTGTTCGGAATAAGCCATATTCACGTCCGAAATAATATCCACTATACGGCGGTTTGTCTCTTCCGGCAAACACTCGTCCTTGCAGCGGTTGCCCGCCTCCATATGGAATATCGGTATATGAAGTCTCTTTGCCGATATTGCGGAGAGACAGGAGTTTGTGTCGCCGAGTATCAAAAGTGCGTCGGGTTGAATATCACGCATCAGCTTATATGAGCAGCTTATGATATTGCCGACTGTCTCACCGAGATCGGCTCCGACTGCGTCCATATACACCTCGGGGTCAGATAGCTCCAAGTCCTTAAAGAACACACCGTTAAGATTATAATCGTAGTTTTGACCCGTGTGAGCGAGTATGCAGTCAAAATACTCTCTGCACTTGTCGATAACGGCGGCAAGCCTTATTATTTCGGGACGCGTGCCGACAATAATAAGGAGCTTTAACTTCCCGTTATTCTTAAATTTGATATCGCTGTAATCGGTTTTCATATATATTACCTCCGCCGTGTGTGACAGTATTAAACCTTTTCTCCGAATGTATCCGGGTGCTCTGCATCAAACATTTCGTTTGCCCACATCAAGGTGACAAGCGGCTGTGTATCGCTTAAATTAACTATGCTGTGAGTGTAGCCGGGAAGCATCTGCACACATTCGGGCTTATCGCCGGAAACATAAAACTCCATAACGCTGTTCGTGCCTATTTTGCGTTCGCGTATAAGCCCTTTTCCCGAAACGACTATGAACTGCTCCCACTTGCTGTTGTGCCAATGCTCGCCCTTGGTTATGCCCGGCAGCGACACATTAACGCTGAACTGACCGCAGTTTTCGGTTTTCAAAAGCTCGGTAAAGCTGCCGCGCGCGTCCGAATTTGTTTTAAACTCAAACGCGGTTTTTTCTTTCGGAAGATATGAAAGATACGTGCTGTATAGCTTTTTGGCAAAGCTGCCGTTCGGAATTTCCGGCATAATAAGAGTCTTTCGCTGGTCATCGAATTTGTGAAGCAACGACACGATTTCGCCGAGCGTAACGCGATATGTCACCGGGACGGCACAATATCTGCCGTCGCTTTTAAGTACCGTATCCGTTCCCGAAAAATCACAACGGTGCTCTTTCCCCTCAAGCAAATCGAGCATTTCGCTCACAAGGTCGTCTATGTATAAAAGCTCAAGCTCCGTTTTTTCATTATCAACTCTTATGGGTAAGTCGTTTGCGATGTTGTTGCAAAAGGTTGCAACGGCACTGTTGTAATTCGGCCTGCACCATTTTCCGAAAAGATTCGGGAAGCGGTAAACAAACACCTTTGCGCCGGTTTTTGCGGCATAGTCAAAAAACAGCTCTTCTCCGCGCAGCTTAGACTCTCCGTAAACGGAATTTGCATATCTGCCGACAAGCGTCGCCTGTATGGAGCTTGAGAGCATAACGGGACAACGGTTACCGTGCTTTTCAAGAGTTTTCAAAAGCTCCGAGGCGAAGCCGAAATTTCCCTTCATAAACTCGCCGTCATCCTTCGGCCTGTTTACTCCCGCGAGATTGAAAACAAAATCGCACTCCCTGCAAAAATCGGAGAGCAGAGCCTTATCCGTATCGACATCATATTCAAATATTTCGTCAATAGAGAGCGACGGACGGGTACGGTCTTTGTTATCGCGAAGATTTTTAAGTGCCTCAACAAGGTTTTTACCTACAAATCCGGCTGAACCCGTAACAAGTATTTTCATAAAAAAGCTGCCTTTCGGAATACAAAATCACTTCTTGAATTCGGCTAATTCGTCTCTGATATAAGCGAGCGATAAAAGCTTTTCCTTTACCTGCTCCACATTTAAAAGCTCCGTATTGTTTGAATTGAACTCTGTCAACGGATTGCGGTCTTTATCGCCGTCATTGAAATATTTATCGTAGTTAAGTGAACGCTTATCGCAAGGCACACGGTAGAAATTGCCCATATCGGTAGCGTGAGCACACTCCTCGTTAGTAAGGAGGGTTTCGTACATCTTTTCGCCGTGGCGAATACCTATAACCTTTATATCGGTGTCGGGGCAGAAAAGCTCCTTTACCGCCTCGGCAAGCACACCGATTGTGCAAGCCGGTGCTTTCTGAACAAGAATATCGCCCGACACGCCGTTTTGAAATGCAAAAAGAACGAGGTCAACCGCCTCGTCGAGAGACATAATAAATCTTGTCATATTCGGCTCTGTAACGGTTATCGGTTTGCCCTCTTTAATCTGCTCTATCCAAAGCGGAATTACCGAGCCGCGCGAGCACATAACATTTCCGTAACGAGTGCAGCAAATCTTGGTCTTGTCGGGACTTACGGTTCTTGATTTTGCGACTATTACCTTTTCCATCATAGCCTTTGACGTTCCCATTGCGTTTACGGGATATGCCGCCTTGTCGGTTGACAGGCAGATTACGGTTTTAACGCCCTCGTCAATAGCTGCCGTAAGCACGTTGTCTGTGCCGAGAATATTGGTCTTAACCGCTTCGATGGGGAAAAATTCGCAAGACGGAACTTGCTTTAAAGCCGCCGCATGGAAGATATAGTCTACACCGTGTATTGCGTTTTTAACGGATGCCAAGTCTCTGACATCGCCTATAAAGAATTTGATTTTATCGCTGACCTCGGGCATTTTCGCCTGGAACTCATGGCGCATATCGTCCTGCTTTTTTTCATCTCTTGAAAAAATGCGAATTTCGCCTATATCCGTCTGCAAAAATCTGTTGAGCACCGCATTGCCGAATGAGCCTGTTCCGCCCGTAATCATCAGGGTTTTGTCTTTAAACATATTCATCTTCCTTTGTATTAAGCCTTTTTACGGCCAAGCTTACCTATTATTTTATTGAACAGCCCCTTTAAAAGGCCTTTTTCATAGCTGTTCATAAAGAACGCCGCCATAAGAGCTGCATATACCGCCGCAGTTATGACGCAATTTATTATAAGACCCGCCCAACCGTACCTGTTAAGGTGAAGCAGCGAAAACGCCGCTCCGAACGCAAAGGTAATCAAAAGTGCCGGGAGCGTCCCCTTAAACAAGTCTCGGTAATACTCGCCGAATCTTATACCTACTTCTTTACGGAGGACAATATCCATAAGCACAACATCGCCGATAATCAGCGCAAGAGCCGTACCGAGAGACGAACCGACAAGCGGCTTCCACTTTATCAGAAAAATAGTGACAATAATGTTGAAAACCGACGAGCAAATCTGTATTATCGCAAGCGTCTTATGACGGTTTATTGCCCAAAGTATTTGGTTGCCTATGCCCTGAGGGGTAGATATCAGCCACGGGAACATTATAATAAGCGCCACAAAGTAACCGTCGATATTGTCTTTGCCTGCCCAAAGAGCTACAAAATCTCTGCCGAATACGGCAAACACACAGTAAATTATACCGAGCACCATAAAGATAACTCTGCCGATACGCACCATTTCGTTTTGTACCGTTTTACTGTCGGCTCCGCCCTCTATCATACGGACGGTTCCTGCCATAAGCACCGAATTAAACTGACTGCCTATGGTCTTATAATACTGAACTATCTGTGAGCCTACGCCGTATATACCTATGAGTATGGCGGCGGACGGGGCGAAAATACCGAGGATTATCTGATCCGACATTGAATTTAACTGCTGCGCTATAAGCTGAATCAGCACAAATGTGGAATATGAGAATACACCCTTTACAAAAGACGTATCTATCTTTTTGAAGCTCGGATATAATTTCAGCTTGAAAAACACATAGCATATATAGAAAAGTCGTGTAGCTGCTGTGGCAATAAGGTTTACGGTTACGACGCCGACACTCTTGACTCCCATCTTCATCAGGAACACCAGCACCGCCATTTTGGCGATATTGGCGAGAATCATAATTCCCTTATGCGCCGTAAATCGCTCATATGCTACGAGAGTGTTTGAAAAAGCCGACGTTCCTATTGAGATTGCACTTGTGACAATCGTTATGGACAAAAGCTCTTTTGCCTTGACTATCTCTGAGGAAGTAAGGCCCTTTGAAAATACATTCGGGAAAACGGTTATTAAAAGCACACCGACAATAAGTATAATAAGTGTAACCGCCGCATAATAAACGGTGGTAACGCCCAAGAACTTACGTTGTGACTCCCTGTCGTTATTGGCTCGAAATTTTGCCATATATCTGATAACGGAATTGCCGACGCCGAGGTCGAATATAATCAGATATGCGGTTATTGACGAAGTGAGCTGGTAAATACCGTACTCCGCCTGACCGAGACTTCTTATTATAAACGGAGTTACAAACATAGCCGATACTATTTCCGTTATCATAACTCCGTATGAAAAAACCAACCCGATTTTCCTGTTCATATTTAAATATCCTTAATCAGAAAACAAATTGTGCGTTATTGTAAACATACAACAGCAAATAAGCAAAGTGTATCACGCTCTCCGCCAATAACAGAATATACGTATACGGTTTTAAATTCTTGTTGACGGGATTTCTGAACCTGTATAAAAGGAACAGCAGCGGCACGCTGAGCGCTATCTGTATGAAGTTAGGTGTTCGCAAAACGAACTGGTAATTTGAAGCAAACAGGAATATTGTGACTATGCTGTAAACTATCATCCAGTCGTAGTTATACATTCCGTTCAACAGTCTGTTGCCGAGAAGCCCGTCGGTATTTTTCTTTTTAAAGAGGCTTTCCGTTATCGTCATAGAAAGCAACATTATAACAAGAGCCAAAACAAGCCTTACAATCGACATTGAAAACTGCCAGATGCCGAACACCTCATAATTGCTGTAGCCCGAAACCTTTTTCTCTACCGTACCCAAAAGTCCGTCGCTTGCGGAGCCGAGAGCAATCACGATTTTGTTTGCTGCAAAAATAAGCACCGGAAGTATTACAATAAAAGCCTTTTTCACAATCGGCGATGTCTTTTGGATAAGCAGAAGCACTATTCTTATAAGCACAAACGGCAATATGCCGTAGTGAAAATAACACAGAGCCGCATATACGAAAAAGCAGAAAATGCGGTGCTTTTTTTCGACTATATCCACATACATAAAGTAAGCGAGCACGGCAAAGCAGATGTAAATACGCGTGTTGTCAATAACATAGAAGTAGTTGAAATTCGCCATAAAGAACAACAGCGCCATATTCATCTCTTTTTTTGTCGAGTCGAACCTCATAGCTGCTTTATAAAGCAGTGCAAACGAAAAACCGTATACGATGAATACGGTAAGGGCCGGCAGCAAGCCGTTTTCCGGGCAAATTCTCGCAAGAGCGTAATAATACACAAGCGTCAAGGGGTTGCTCGCACCGTAATACGAATAAGCCTTGCCGAAGGAAATCTGTCTGAATAAATCAAGCTGCCCATACGCTCTGTATAGGTCCATTGTATAATCAGGCTTTGTGAACCACGCAAGGCATGCCAAAGCAACCGCAAAAAGCAGCAGATATATTTTATATGTTTTTTTGTTGAAGATCGGATTTATAACCGCAAATCCGAGGAATAACAAAACAATACAGAGCATATTTTACTTCACTTTCAGATACTTTTAAAGGGATAATATTTCTTCGCAAAATTCGAGATAGTTTTTTCGGCAGTCAAAGCATTCCCGCCATTTTTCATACGCGCAGTCGCTCATTTTACGCCGCTCGTCTGCGGACATTTCCGCATATTCTTTTATGGCACTCACAAGCTCGCCGTCGGTAAAATCCGGCTTTAGCATAAATCCGTTTTTGCCGTTTTCGACTATTTCGCAAACACCGCCGACATCAGTTGCCATAACCGGCATACCTCTTGCCATACACTCCATCATCGTTACGGGCAAGCCTTCCGAGGATGACACATTCAAAAGAAAATCAAATGAATTATCGGATATATACTCCATGGCATCGTCGTGATTCATATATCCTTTAAGCTCGTATTTGATGTTTTCTTTTCCTTTGAGCTCACGCTCTGCCTGTTCTTTCAGTTCATCGGCAAGCATACCGGAGCCTATGTGAGTCCATTCCGCTTTTATGCCGTCCGTCAAGGACAGGGCATCGATTATTCTGTCTACGCGCTTTACCGGTGACATATACGAAAAGCTTAAAATTTTAATCGGACCGTCAGCGCAAGGTCTTTCCGGCCTTTTGCCCTCTTTTACTCCGAGGTAGGAGAGAAGACACTTACTGTCATCAATCTCAAAATTTTCACGGTAATAATCCATACCGTCACGGCTTATAAAAACAAGCTTGTCTATTCGTCTTGCAATCTCGTTTTTATAGGGGAGATAGTATCCGTTACCCTCATTGAGATATAAATCGGCTCTGTGTATTCTCGAAACAACCCTGTCGCCGTTTTTTGCGGCAAGAGCTGCCGCCAATGCCGTATAGTCATTCCAATATGTATAAAGCACGCACTCTCCGTCCGCCCTGCTTCTGACTTTTTTAAGAAAAGTCTCAAAGTGGAAAGCTCTCATAAGCGTTGTTAACGCACGCTTCGCATTTGAAAAAGCAAGCTTTTTTTCGCGCTTTAAATATGCGAGCTCTCTGTAATACATGGGAGAAACCAACGCTTTTAAAAAATAAACAAAACCGCTCTTTCCGTAGTGCGACGCATATCTGAATACTCTGTCCTCGGGAACCGAGGTCGTCATCTTGTCCTTTGTATTCCTTGTTACAGTGTATACGTCGGCTTTTTCTTTCAGCACCTCATATTCGGGTGCTAAAAAGCCTGCCTCAGCTATCCCGAACGGGAATGAATTGGTTATGAGAATAACATTTTTCATTCTTTTCCCTCCGGTGACGGTTTTGACAGCTGTTTATATACGTCAATATATCGGTCAATAAGCATATTTTTATCGAATCTGTCATGCGCAAAATTTACGCACGCCGAGGAATAACTGTTTTTGCCGTTTTCACGCACTTTTTTTACGGCGTTTAAAATTCCCTCAAAATCGTTTTTCGGTACTACGTAACCGCAGCCGTCGCCTACTATTTCGGGATTGGCGGTAGAATCGTAGCATATTACCGGCGTACCGCAGGAGAGAGCCTCCGCGGAGACCTTTCCGAAGGTTTCCTCAAGGGAAAATGTGATGAAAACATCAGCGGCCGAATAAAGCTCCGCAAGCTCATCGGTAGATGATGTGGCGGAAACAGCCGTTATGTTTTTCGGCAAAACGGTATTTTCTTTGAGGTTGCCGACCAAAACCACCGTTATTTCGGGACACGCTTCGGCGAGCCTTATAAAGCTCTTCAAGCCTTTTCTGTCGGACCAAACCGCGGAAATTCCGATTACGGTAAAGCCGTTGAGCCCGTACTTTTCACGCGCGCGGCCTCCGTCGCGAGGATAAAACTTATCGAAATCTATCCAGTTATATATAGTTTTTACAATCTTCGCTTTCTTGGCTATCGGAGACTTTTTGACTTCGTTTGTAACATAGTTTGATACACCTATTAAAGCAAGACGATTGATTTCCCCGAAAAGCTCGGTTTTGTCTCTGAGAAGCTTTTCGGTTCGGTCAAAGAACCAAGTGGGATTTCCATCCTTTAGGTTCGGGCAATTTCCGCAACCGTACTGCCATTTATCGCATCGGCTTTCCGTAAAATGGACGCATTTCCCGGTTATAAACCAAAAATCGTGAAATGTCACGACAACGGCTATGTCTTTTTTTGCAAGATAATCCATAAGCATCGGAAAATTTATATAGTTGCCGTGCAGATTTCTGAGATGAACCACATCCGGCGAAACAGCGTCAATATGCTTTATGAGTTTTTTTGTTGCAATGTGAGAAAAATATGCCTGTTCTCCGGAAATTCGGGAAAAAAGCCCGTGCAGCTTTACGTCCAGCGGTGAGCCGATATGGTAAAGCCGAGCGTCGCCCGGCTTATTTGTTTTAGAATAAGCAACATAGGAATCTATGCCCTTATTAAGCATGGCAAGGTGCAGCTCCGTAGTGGTTCTGCCCGTACTGCTCAAATTGTATACGGCATTAATTTGTAAAACCTTCATTGCCTCACCCCTTAAATTCTTTTTTAGCTATACCTTTAATCTCTGAAAAAAAGATCTCTCGTATAGACCTTATCCATTACGTCCGCAATATCCTCGTTGTATCTGTTGGCGAGAATAACGTCACATTCTTTTTTGAATTTATCTATATTCTTTTCCACTCGGCTGTTAAAGAAGGTATCCTCCTGAAGTGCCGGCTCGTAAACCCCTACCTCTATGCCCTTTGCCTTTATGCGCTTCATAACGCCTTGTATCGCCGATTGCAGGTGCTTTTTAAATATTCTGCATATAAGCACGTTTCTGAGCATATATGCTATGAATATCGAAACCGAAGCACCGACAGCCGCATAGTATTTTGAAAGCACCAGCGACAGTACGATATTTACTGCACCTGTTGCAAGCAAAACCATCGCTTCAAGCCTTACCTTGTTTTCAACTATAAGCGTGGTATTGCCTATCTGAAGCGGCAGGAAGAAAAGGCTCGGAATTATCAAAAGCACGGCGCAAATATAGCTTTGTGCAAAATCCAGCTTATTCCAAATATCTATTATAAACGATTTTCCCAAAGAAATAAAGCCCACAGTTAAAAGTCCGACTATCATTATTTGAATTCTGCCGATTCTTATCATAAGGGGCATAAGCTCCTCTTCTCTCTTGCCGTCGGAAATAATCCTTGAAATTCGCGGCATAAACATACCGTTTATCGCAGTTGAAAATGTATAGACGTACCCCTCAACCGTTGTGGCAAGCCCGAATACGGCAACGCCTACGGAGCCCGTAACAGACACCGCGGTTATTATGGACGGCGTTATATTGAATATAAGCCTTTGTGCTATGATGTGAGGTCTATCCTGTAAAAGCTTCTGCGGTATCCTATTGTATCCGCTCCGACAGTCATTCCTCTAAGTCCGGATAAAATTACCCACTGAACACAGGCAATCGCACAAAATGCTTTTTTCTTGTTTTTACTCGGCTTGTATTTGAGCAAAAAGAACGCCCATATAAATATGAGTACGATATTCAGTAAATATACGGACATTCTTTTCCCTTCCTTACAAGACTTTTTTTATGCTCTCCTTGAGTAACCTCTGAATATTAACACGGTCAAAAGATCTTTTGCCGTATTCCCAAGCTTTTTCCGAGTATTCGTCAATCATACTACGGTCATTTATAAGCCGGCTTAATTTCTCATATATTTCATCGTCGCTTTTTGCAACGACCGCGGCGTCATTTTTTATAAGGCAGTCAATTGAAGCCGCTTTTTCGGGTCCGACGGCAAAAATACATTTGGCGCTGTGAAAACAGTCAACGAGCTTTGTCGAAAAAGAGTAATGGATTAAATTAAAATACTCCTCTTTAAAGCTTTCGGCGTGAACCAGTATATCGGCTTCGCTTTGAAGCTTCTGTACTTCGAGAGCAGAAACACTTCCCATAAAAAACGAATTACTCGAATCCGCCATCGTCTTTTTCTGCTCGTCGGTTAGCGGCGTCGCCGAATATATCCTGAGTTCCGCCTTTTTGCCGTCACGATTGATTTTTTCAAGTGCCTTTGTAATATTCGAAATTGTTTCCGCACGACCCAAGGCAAGGTTTCCGGCATACAAAATTTTCAGCGGGTTATTGTGCAAAACAGGATTTTCTTCACGCTTTGAAAAATCCGCGCCCTTTGTAATTACCTTACACTCCATTGAAAAAATCTTTTCGTAATCACGTTTTTGAATATCCGATATTACAAATAAATCCGACGCCAATGCCGCGGTTTTCCTCATCATTTTACGCCAAAAAAAGTGCACCGCACGTAAAAACGGAGATTTTGAATAAGGATAGCTGTAATTATCGTCCCAAGCATACAAAATCACTTTTGCACCCGAAACCTTAGCGGCATAAGCTATCATCTCGTTAACCGCGGAATTGCTGCTGAGGACGGAAAAAATCAAATCGGGATTTACTTCTTCTATGTAAGCTTTCAGATTTTTGTTTTTCCACGGTGCAAGCTTCCAAACCATATCCCTTGCGATATATTTAAGCGGCGACGGATTGAGTTTAACCGAGGTCTCTAATTTTTGAGCACTCTTGTCCTCCGACGAAGTTCCTTCGTAATTCTCGACCTTTTTGCCGATTTTTTTGCCGTTAAATATGTTTTTAACAAGCTGAGTTTCGGCAATGCGAAAAGCGCTTTTGATTTTTTTGTCGGGATAACCGGTTCTGCTGTAAACACTGTAAAGCTCCGCGTCAAAGCCGTCAAATAAATTCAAAAACGTATTTCCTATACTTGTTTGACGATTTATTGGAGAATTTGAAATAAACAGTATTTTCATTGTTGTTCCTCAATATTATTTTGTGTCTATATCAATTAAATTACCGAGTTTTGTCTCCCATTCCACGGGATAAAAACGGTTAAATCCTCCGCCGTGGAAAAATGTGAACTCGCTGAAATAAATTTTTCCGCCCAACTCAAACAAATCGATTCTGACAAATTTAATGCCCTCAGACAGTTTTTCCGCCAGTGCCTTCATTTCGTCGAATTTTTCCGGCTTCTCAATTACTTTTCCGGATTGAGGATGAATGTTTGTTATATCGAGGTGGTTGAAGTCCATATCGAAAAAGTCGAATTTGACATCCGTTGCGCGGTCTGTCGCAATAAACATTATTTCGGGCTTTCCGTTGAAGCAGAAAAACTTATAGTCTTTTATTCCGCCCTCGTCTCCTGACGGGTCTTTCATAAATTTCTCGGCAAAAACATATCTGTCGATACCCTTGTAGCAGGGTTCTCTGCCGTACCCATAAAAATCCTGCTTCATTCTTGAATTGTAGAACTTACGCAAGGACTCAATATCCTTGTCGGTAAGTGCGGACTTGTTACGAATTACCTTGACGCTGCCCGAATCGTGATTACATTTAAGCACAAATTCTTCGGGGAGAGAGTCGAAGTCTATTTCGTCAAAGCTTTTCCATTTACCGAGCATCGGGAACATATATCCGTCGCCGATTTTCTCTTCTATTATGTCGCGCACCTTTATCTTGTCCGCATAATCACGGTATTTTGTATAATCTTCATGTATTTTCATCCATTGAAGCTTCTCGTTAAAATACGTGGGGTGCTTTAAATCCGGCCACTTGCCCGTTGCAGCCCAATAGTATAAGCTTATATATATCGGTGTCGGAATAAATCTCAATACGTTCATTATAAAATTACGAGTATCTCTTGACTTTACCACACTTTTTAATGTCGCCATTACAAATTCTCCTTATACCATTCGATAGCAAGCTTGATGCCGTCTTGGAAGCTGTAATCGGGGTCATAGCCGAGGAGTTTTCTCGCTTTTGAAATATCGGCGTTCGAGTGCTTTATGTCGCCCTTTCTGTCCGGGCCGAAATTCGGTTCGACGTCAACGCCGAGTGCCTTTGTAAGACCGTAATAAATGTCTATAAGGTACTCTCTGCCGCCGTAGGCGATATTGAACGCGTTGCCTGCCGCCTCGTGAGAAGCAAGACAAGCTTTGAGGTTCGCTTCAATAACATTGTCGATATAAGTAAAGTCTCGGCTCTGCTTACCGTCGCCGTTGATTGTCGGCACCTCGCCGTGCATAAGCTGTTTTAAAAATTTCGGAATTACCGCGGCATACGCGCCGTCCGGATCCTGACGTCTGCCGAATACGTTAAAATATCTCATTCCGTATGTATCAAGTCCGTAGTGCATGGTATAAAGCTTTGCCCATTCCTCGTCGCATCGCTTTGTAAGAGCGTAAGGAGAAAGCAAATTGCCCTCTCTGCCCTCGGTTTTGGGTAGGTGCGGCTCGTCGCCGTATACGGACGAAGAAGATGCATATACAAACTTTTTAACACCGCATTGTCTTGCCGCTTCGAGCATATTGAGCGTTCCCTCAATATTGTTTTTACAATAGAAAATCGGCATTTCAAGGCTTCTCGGAACGCTTCCCCAAGCAGCCTGATTGAGAACAAAGTCCACGCCCTCGCATGCCTTCATACAAGTGTCAAGGTCTTTTATGTCGCCTTTTATAAACTCATAGTTCGGATTGCCGAGGAACATATCGACGTTTTCCTGCTTGCCGGTCGATAGGTCGTCAAGTGCTCTGACCTTATAGCCCATATTGAGTATCGCTTCACAAAGATTCGAGCCGACAAAGCCAGCCGCACCCGTTACAAGAAACAGCGTATCCGACGGAAATTTCAAATTTTTATAACCCATTTACACAACTTCCTTTTAATACGGTAAAAATTGATTTATTGTAAACACAGCGTTTGTAAGTTTTGCTCTCGTGTCAGTATCATTTACATTCACTACATGGATATTCATATCATAAAGTTCTTTGTTAAGATACTTTTTCATATCGAGATGGTGCTCGTCGGAAATTCTCTTTTCAAGCGGAACTCTGAACAAAATATCAAGAAATCTTCGATTGTTATAAGGGAAAGTCAAATCAAAACAATATTTCATTTCACTGATATTAAGTCCACCCCAACTGCCCATAACCACCTCATTATATTGCATATCCACGGTCGGATAACAATCAGGAATTATGTCGTACTCGAAGTCTTTGATATACTTAGCAAAAATCTTGTCTATTTTATGCGCAAGAGGTCTGTTAAATATAAAAATCTTATAAAGGCTGCGGTAAAGTTTTGGTGACATCTTAGGAAACTGCTTTCTGTTAAGATGCTTGTACCAACGCCCTCTTATTACTTCCGATACCCACGATTTAACCTCAACATCACATCCGCAGTTTTCTTCAAGATAAAATCTCTTGCGCGATTCATTCGGTTTGCGCTCCGCTATATAGCCGCTGTTATGACGCTGAATTTCCACTTTCAAATCATAGTCGGAAATCTCGTTGGAATTATCTGGAATATTATAAATGTGATGCTTTACATCAAATGCCTTAGAAATTGTTTTTGCCGCTTCGGCGTCAGGAACTTCTTTCGGTGCTGAAATATAACTGAACGCCTCAAATCTGTCATACATTCCGTTTGCAGCTGCAAAGGTGGTGTTACTGTCAATTCCGCCTGTGAGGGAAATCCACGGATGTTCCCATTTTTTTGAAATCAACTCCATATTCTTTTTAAGAATATCGGCAGCTTCCTCAATTACTCTGTCGTATTCTGCGCCCTCGGCAAATTCGAACGGCTTTAACGGCCAAAAGCGTTTATGCGAAAGCTTCTCGCCGTCATATGTATATTCTGTGCTCGGAATAATTCTCTTGACATTTGCAAACGGTGACAAATCCGCGGGAAGATACGGACCCATAACTCTGCCATACCATTTATAATTTACAAGCTCCTTTACAAAATCGTCCATTTTGAGACTGCAAATATCGCCTATAAGCTGAGGATGAGACGACAAAAAGAAGTGACCGTCTATAACGCCGTAACAAGCCGACTGCATACCGGCAGGGTCAACGGAAAATTTAATTTCACCGTTTTCAATTGAGCCTAACACATACACACCGGTGATTTCTGATATTCGGTCATAATATTTATCCGTCCCGTAGTCTCTGAGAAAGTCGGCAAGTATTTTTTCCTCGTCAATTTCCATCAAAAACGGGTCATAGCAATGGCCCAATAAAAACAGAGTAACGCTTTTGTTTGAGGCAAAATGGACAGCGGTTTTATTATGTGTGTAAAAATACAAACCGCACTTTTCCGTTTCGTTCCAATTGCCGTAAAACGGAAAATCATTGAGATTTTCTATTTTTTTGTCGGTTGCCAAAAAGCCTCTGATAAACAGATATTTCTGAAGGTCAGGCCTGTTTTTAAGTTGTTCCTGAAGCATTACAATTACATCTCCTAAGATCAAAGTCTCCAATATTTATAGCCCGCTTTTTCGTACTCTTTACGAGAAAGCAGCCCTTTAATATCAACAAGCACCTTTTCTTCGTTACGGCCCGATTTGAACATTTTGTCAAAATCGGCCTGCCCGAGATTTTTAAACTGCTCATGAGCAACGGCAAGTATTACGGCGTCGCAATTTTTTATATCGTTAATATCGATAAATTCAATTCCGTAAAGACGCTTTGCTTCGTCAGCATCAGCTTCAGGGTCGGCGATTACCGGGGTTATTCCGTACTCGCGAAGCTCATTGTATATGTCGATGATTTTCGTATTTCTCGTGTCGGGGCAATTTTCTTTAAACGTAAAGCCGAGAATCGCAACCTTTGCGTTTTTTACCGGAACATCCGCCTTTATAAGATTTTTAACGGTGTTTTCGGCTACGTATTTGCCCATATCGTCGTTTATGCGTCTGCCGGAGAGAATAATCTGGCTGTGATAGCCCATTTCCTCGGCCTTGTATGTAAGGTAATAGGGGTCAACGCCTATGCAGTGTCCGCCGACAAGTCCTGGATAGAATTTGAGGAAATTCCACTTTGTGCCTGCCGCCTCCAAAACGGATTTTGTATCTATGCCCATTTTGTTGAAGATTATTGACAGCTCATTCATAAACGCAATGTTTATATCCCTCTGGCTGTTTTCAATAACCTTTGCAGCCTCGGCAACCTTGATGCTCTCCGCTCTGTGTACGCCTGCCTTTACGACAAGCTCATAGGTTTTCGCCACGGTATCAAGAGTTTCATCGTCCATACCGCTTACTATTTTGGTTATTGTCTCAAGGCGGTGTACCTTGTCGCCGGGATTTATTCTCTCGGGACTGTAACCGATTTTAAAGTCCGTACCGCATTTAAGCCCCGACTCTTTTTCGAGTATCGGCACGCAAATATCCTCGGTAACGCCGGGATAAACGGTGCTCTCATATACAACTACCGAGCCTTTTGTAAGATTTCTGCCGACAATTTCGCTTGCTCCCTCTACCGGTGTAAGGTCGGGGGTGTGGTCGTCGTTTACGGGAGTAGGCACGGCAACAATTATAAACCTTGCCTCCTTGAGCTTGCTTTCGTCCGCCGTAAACTCGACAGAGCAATTCTTAACAGCCTCGTTGCCGACTTCATTTGTCGGGTCTATGCCGTTCTTGTAAAGCTCTATTTTCTTTGCATTGAGGTCAAAGCCTACAACCTTAACCTTCTTTGAAAACGCAACGGCAATCGGCATACCCACGTATCCGAGGCCGACAAGAGCCAATTTTTCATCACCCGAAACGAGCTTTTCATACAACTGCATATTTATTCATCCTTTCTATGTTAAGATGACAGCACATATCATCGTTAACCTTATCAACGCTGAATTTTTCGCGGGCATATTCCGCCGATGCCGCACCGAGTGTTTTTATGAGCTCGGGATGCTCAATAAATTCCGTCATTTTTTCGGCAACCGCCTCTGCATTTTTTACGGGAACCAAAAATCCCGTTTTCCCGTCAATCACGGTTTCACGGCATCCGGGTGCGTCGGTCGTTATAATCGCCCTGCCCATGCTCATCGCCTCCAAGACCGTTCTCGGAGTGCCCTCGCGGTATGACGGCAAAACATATACCGAGCACTGCTTGTAGTAATCCTCAACTCTGTCCGTCTCGCCGAAATGCTCTATTATTCCCTTTTCGACATACGGCGCCAAATCTTCCTTTGACAGAGAATCCTGTATATTTTCGCACGCTCCGAGCAGCATAAATCTGACCTCGGGGTGCTTTTCCTTGACAAGCTCGCACGCCCTCAAATACTCGCGTATGCCCTTTGAATACATAACGCGCGACAACATAAAGAACGTGATTTTATCGGGATAATCCGCAACGGAAAAACGGTTTGTATTGACGCCCGAACCGTTTACAACACGGCATTTTTCGGATTTAACAAGTCCCGATGAAACGAACTGCTCTCTGTCGTCGGGATTTTGAAATATCACCGTATCGGCACAGTTCAGAGCCTTTTTATAAAGCACCGACATAACGGCTCTTATGGCTTTTGCCTTCTTAGTCTGTGCGGTAAACGCATAACCGAGCCCCGTTATCATGGCAACCTTGTGCGGAACGCCGGCTTTTTTTGCGGCTATTGAGCCGTATATTACGGGCTTCGATGTGTACCCGAGAACCACATCTGGCTTTTCCTTTTTAAACAGCTCGTAAAGAGCCTTTTGATATTTCAGGTCCTCCTTCGGATTTACTCCGTTTTTATTCATAGGTATCTCGACGAAGCGTGCGCCGAGAGCCTCGATTTTTTCAACACCCACCCTGTTGGGGCCCGTGACAATAACCTCGTATCCGCAAGAGATGATTCTCTTTATTAAGTCGCCTCTGAAATTATACGCCGTTCTGTTTTTCGGCGAAACCAATATGAACCTCACTCTGCCTTGTCCCCCTTTAGGAAGCCGCTTAAATTACCGTATATCACGGAAAACAGCCGCTCCGAATTTTTCTCCGAAACAAATGAATTGTGCGGAGTTATAACGACATTTTCCATATCCCATAAAGGACTGTCCTGCGACAGCGGTTCGCTTTCAAAAACGTCGAGCACCGCTCCGTAAAGCTTCTTCTCCGACAGTGCCGCCGTAAGGGCGCCCTCGTCAACCACCGCGCCCCTCGAAATGTTGATAAGCACGGCTGTATTTTTCATATGAGAAAGCATTTCTCCGTCAAACAGCCCTCTCGTCTCATCGGTAAGCGGCAGCGTTAAAACGACCGCATCCGAAACCGAAAGTATACTCGGAAGAACCGACAGCGGATAAATTTTTTCGTAAAGCTCATTCTCCGTCGGGTACAAATCGACGCCTAAAACACGGCAGCCTAAAGCCTTGTATCTTCTCGCACATTCGCTGCCTACGGAGCCGCAGCCGACTGTCAAAACGGTCTTTCCGCAAAGCTCAAAAAGCTCCCTGTTTTTTTGCCAAACGTGATTTTTTTGATTTTCGCGAAAGAAAAAGCTCTTCTTATAAATTAACAGAGTACCGAGAACGGCAAATTCCGCCATCGGCACACTGTAAACACCCCTTGCGTTGAAAAGGGAAATATTTTTACTTTTTATATACTCCGCAGGGACTCTGTCAAGCCCCGCGCTTGTGAGCTGAATAAATTTAAGATTTTTGAATTTTTTGATGTCGTTATATAAAAACAGGCCGTTGCACACAACGGCGTCAACAGCCGAAACGTCAAAAGAGAGCTCCTCTCTCTCGTCCTCGACATATAAAAAGTCCGCCCCCAAGGCTTTAAGCCGTGAAAGCTGACCTTCCGTATATTTATATGCACCGGTCAAAAGGATTTTCATTAAAAGATGCCCCTGTAAATGATTATAAAACGAAGTTTTTCAGCTCTTGCAAGCCTTTTTTGCCTCAACTATTGAATTGACGCAAGCCACAAGCTTTTCGTGATTTTCCGCAAGCTCGTCCGAGCTCATATTTTCGACAACTCCCTCATATTCACGAAACTCTTTGACGCCGACATTGAATCTGTCAAAGATTTCATCCTCACGAAGCTTTGAAGCGTCGCAAAAGGCTCTCGACAATATAACCATACCGGAGCCGAGCCTGTAATGCTCACCTATTATGTATTCCGCAGGCAGCATGACCTCGCTGTGAACTCTGCCCACGCCGCCGAAGCCGTAAAATATGCCCCTTTCGCGAAGCTTACGGCACAGTCTTTCCACCGTACCGTCCGCAACAAGCTGGAACATAAAGTCCATTTTATAGCCGAGATGCAAGTCGTTAAGCCCTATATGCACTTCGTCTATACCGGGAACGTCAAGAATTTCGTCTAAGTGCTCCGCCGCCTCGGGCGTTTCCACAAGAAGGCATGTCCTTGCCCTTTTTCCGACGCAGTCTGTAAAGCCTTTTACCTCTTCCGCAGTCTTAAAATACGGGAGCATAACTATATCCGCACCGTCGTCTATTACGCGGTTGATTTCTTCACGTGAGCCGTCGTAAAACGAATTTACTCTGACCAAAAGCTCCGTCCTGTCTAAAACCGCGCTGAGCTTTTTCACGTCATCAATGCTGTTATGGGATATTACGGTATCCATATTTGCCTGACGCTCTGCCTTACCGCGGGTTTCAAGGTCAAGGAATATTCGGTCTACCGAAACGTCCTGTGCGATTTTTGCAATCTTCGGGTCGTTTGTGAGATACATCAGCTTAAGAGCCATTATTTTTTCACAACCTTTGCATCATTTGACGGTTCGGTGCTCTTATTTACGGTTGCACCGCTGTTTTCGTTGTCGGCATTCGTAAGTACCTTAAACGCGGTCATAAACATAATTTTGATGTCAAGTAAAAGCGACATATGGTCAACATACCAAACGTTAAGCTCGATTCTTTTGTGCCACTCGACGTCCTTTCTGCCGTTGACCTGCGCCCAGCCGGTTATACCGGGTCGCACCTCGAACATACGCTTTTGGAAATCGGTATACTCCTCATATTTCCACGGATGATATGTAAGCGGAGGTCTCGGCCCGACAAAGCTCATCTCGCCCTTTAAAATATTTAAAAGCTGCGGCAGCTCATCTATGCTCGTAGCTCGTAAAATTTTACCTATCCTTGTAACCCTGGCGTCGCCCTTTCCGGAATAAACGCCGGAGCCGGTTTTTTCCGCTCCGACACACATTGAGCGGAATTTATATATCTCGAAAACCTTTCCGTTTCTGCCTATTCTTTTCTGACGGAAAATAACGGGACCGCGGCTGTCGATTTTAATCAATATCGACACCGCAAGCAACAGCGGAGACAACAAAACAAGCCCCAAAAATGACGCTGTGACATCTAAAAATCTTTTGACTGCTCTGTAAAAGCCTCTCACCGTTACACACCCTAAAAAACACTATGATTTAACTAATTTATTATATACTTATACATTAAATATGTCAATTAAAACAGGCGATTGTAAACATTTGTAAAAAAGCAGCGGACGACACGGTAAAAACGATGTCGGTCGCTGCTTTTAAAATCACATCAATATTATTTTTTGTGCCATTTTACGCCGTTCGGAGTGTCCTCCAAAACTATGCCCATGGCGGCTATCTCATCACGGATGCTGTCTGCCTTAGCGAAGTCCTTCGCCTTTCTCGCAGCGGTTCTTGCGGCTATCAGCTCTTCAACCTTGCCGTCAAGGTCGTTGTCCTTTTCCTCGTACACAAGACCGAGCACGCCCGTAAGCTCCGAAAACAGTTCTTTTGCAAATATCAAAAGCTCTTTGGACGAAGTGGGTATTACATTTGAGTTTATATCTCTGACAAGCTCAAATACCGCTGAAAGTCCGTCGGCGGTGTTGAGGTCATCGTCCATAGCCTCTATAAAGCGTTCCTTGTGAGAGAGAAGGCTCTTTTTAATTTCCTCGGCGTTGTCGGGGAGAGCGTCCTCTGCGTTTTGAAGAGCGAAATCAAGAGAATCGCGGCAGGTATAGAGCCTTTGAAGCGAGGCTTTGCACTGCTCTATAATGTCAACGCTGTAATTTATCGGACTTCTGTACTGAGAGGAAATCATAAGATAGCGTATCGGCTCATAGCCGTATTTTTCCGCAACATCGCGAACGGTAAAGAAATTACCGAGCGACTTCGACATCTTTACGTTGTCAACATTTATATATCCGTTGTGCATCCAGTAATGTGCAAAGGGAACGCCGTTGCAGCACTCGCTCTGTGCTATTTCGTTCTCATGGTGCGGAAATATGAGATCCTGACCGCCGCAATGAATATCGATGGTCTTGCCGAGAAAACGTCTTACCATTGCCGAGCACTCAATATGCCAGCCCGGTCTGCCGTTACCCCAAGGTGACTCCCAATACGGCTCGCCCGGCTTTGCGCCCTTCCAAAGTGCAAAGTCCATGGGTTCTTTTTTAAGCTCCTCGACATTGATTCTCGCGCCGGCCTCAAGGTCCTCAAGCGGCTGATGAGAAAGCTTACCGTATTCCTTAAATTTGGACGGGCTGAAGTACACATCACCGTTTGAAACGGGATATGCATAGCCCTTTTCGACAAGAGTCGAAATGATATCGATTATCTCGTCGATATTTTCGGTGGCTCTCGGATGAACGGTCGCCTCACGCACATTCATACCCTTTGTGTCGGTCCAATATTCTTTGATATACTTTTCCGACACGGTTTTGTAATCGGAGCCCTCTTCAATGGCTTTTTTGATTATTTTATCGTCAATATCGGTAAAATTCTGAACAAATCTCACCTTGTAGCCGCGGTATTCAAGGTAACGGCGGAACGTATCGAAAACGCAAAGAGGACGCGCGTTGCCGATATGGATATAGTTATAAACGGTGGGTCCGCAGGCATAGATTTTGACTTCGCCCGGAGTTATGGTTTTAAGCTCCTCTTTTTTTCGTGACATCGTGTTATATATTTTCATCCTCGTAATTCCTTTCGTTTTGTTCTTCGTATTCGGTTTTTTGATATTTTTTCAGCTCTTTTTCAAGCAGCGCTATGCGGTGCGACATTCTGCAAAGCTCCTGAGATACGGGGTCGGGAATGTGAATCTGGTCAAGGCAATCAACACGCACGCCCTTATGCTTTACGACTCTTGCCGGAACTCCGACGGCTGTGCAATCCGGCGGTATTTCCTCAAGCACTACGGCACCTGCCGCTATATTTGTATTATCGCCTACCTTAAAAGGACCGAGCACCTTTGCGCCGGCGCCTATCAGCACGTTATTTCCTATTGTAGGATGTCTTTTACCGGTATCCTTGCCGGTACCGCCGAGCGTTACTCCCTGATAGAGCGTTACATCATCGCCTATCTCCGTGGTTTCTCCTATTACAACTCCCGTGCCGTGGTCAATAAAAAAGCGTCTGCCGATTTTAGCCGCGGGATGAATCTCTATTCCCGTCTTTTTGGCGGCTCGCTGAGAAATATATCTGCCGAGAAATTTCATATTGTGGTTCCAACACCAGTAAGCTCTTCTATGCATTCTGATGGCCTTAAGCCCCGGGTATAAAAGCAATATTTGTATGGTCGAGGTTGCCGCCGGGTCGCGGTCCTTAACCGACTGTATATCTTCCTTTAAGCGGTCAAACATTTAAACACCTCCCGCAAAAAAATAAAGCCTCCGCAGAAAAAATCATCCTGCGAAGGCGTGAGTACGCGGTTCCACTTCGTTTTATAACTCATTATCCTTAACGCGGAAAACGTGCGAAGATACTCTTTTTCCCTTCGCCTGCTCACGGACGCACTTCACGACACGCAGCCTTAAGGGCATTTCAGCACAGGTGCCCTCTCTCTGAAAATCGCGTAAGATCGCTACTCTTTCCGATCAATGCATTTTTACATCTTAATATATTGTATCACATTTTTCGTGTTTTGCACCAATTATTTTGAATAATCGATAACATTTTTACTGTCCTTTAAGTAAACAGCACCCGAAACTACTGTCAGAGCGGCGGTTATCCACAGCAGCAAATTTGAAATATGCGGCAATGTGAACCAAGTATTTGCCGCCGCAAAAAGCTCTTTTGAAAACGACGTTACGGCTATATAGTCCGCCTCGCAAAGAAGCATTATTATAATCGTAAAGGTCATTTGACTGACAGTTTTGGCCTTTCCCCACTTGTTGGCTGGAATTACAACTCCGTCTGCGGCCGCTATCATTCTGACCGAAGCCACGGCAAATTCTCTCGCAAGCACTATCATAACAATCCAAATATTGCAAAGCCCCATAGTCATAAACGCGAGCAGAGCGGAGGTTGTGAGAATCTTATCCGCTATCGGGTCAAGCAGCTTTCCGAAATTCGTCACCTGACCGTTTTTTCTCGCAAGATGGCCGTCAACGGCGTCCGTTATCGCTCCGACGGCGTAAATCGCCGTTGCGATAAGAAAACGGTGCGGAAGTGCTTCCCAAAGCAATGCCGCAAGGAAAAACGGCGTTATTATTATTCTGGCAATGGTCAGTTTATTGGGCAAATTCATCTTCATATGACTTCTCCGATCAGATCATATTCATTTACGTCGAATATCTCCACATCCACAAAGTCGCCCTCATTGAGTTCATAACCGCAGGTAAAGCTTACAGAGCCGTCTATATCCGGAGCGTCACGCCAAGTTCTGCCGTAATAGCTGTCGGTATAGCCGTCATAGCCCTCAACAACACAGCGCATTGTTTTGCCGATGTTGTCGTGATTCAGCTTTTCAAATATATTGTACTGCTGCTCCATTATGATTTCGCCGCGTTTTTTTCTGACCTCTTCATCTACCTGGTCGGGGAATTCCGCCGCCGGAGTTCCCTCCTCCTGAGAGTAGGCAAAGCAGCCGAGCCTGTCAAACTTCATTTCCTTGACAAATTCCGAAAGCTCGGAGAACTGCTCCTCCGTTTCGCCCGGGAAACCTGTTATCAGGGTAGTACGAAGCACCACATCGGGTATTTTCTCTCTTATTTTCGTTATGAGTGCCGTAAGCTCCTCTTTTGAGCCGCGGCGGTTCATACGTCTTAAAATATCCGAATTGCAATGCTGAATCGGGATATCCATATAATTTACGATTTTATCGTTATTCGCAAATGTATCTATTATCTCGTCGCTGAGCCTTTCGGGATAGAGATATAAAACTCTTATCCACTCTAGGCCCTCGATTTTTGAAAGAGATGTCAAAAGAGCCGGCAGTGCGCATTTTCCGAAAAGGTCCTCTCCGTAACGCGTTGTGTCCTGCGCAACAACTATAAGTTCTTTTACTCCGCCGTCTACAAGCGCTTTAGCCTCTTCCAAAATGCTCTCCGGCGTGCGGCTTCTGTATTTTCCGCGAATTGACGGTATTGCACAATAGGTGCAGTTGTTTGAGCACCCCTCGCCTATCTTTATATATGCGTAATAGGACGGTGTGGTGAGCATACGCTTACCGTCAAGCGGCAGGCAGGTTTTTTCGCCGAAGGTTTTAATATCATCTTCGCCGCCGCAAACCTTTTCGCATACCTCGCATATGTCAGAATTCGAGCCTATGCCGACAACGGCGTCAACCTCGGGAATTTCCGACAACACTTCGTCCCTGTATCTTTCCGCAAGGCAGCCCGTAACAACTATTTTACGTATTACGCCTTCTTTTTTCAATTCGACCATATCAAGTATGTTTTCAATGGCCTCTTTTTTTGCATCCTCAATAAAGCCGCAGGTATTAACTATGACCACGTCGGCTCCGTCTACGTCATTTGTTATCTCAAAGCCGTTGTCCGCAAGCTTAGACAGCATAATTTCACCGTCAACCTGGTTCTTGGGACAGCCGAGAGATATCATACCGACTTTTTTACTCATAAAACTCACACATAGCCTTTCACGCTGTAATCAAAACGATTCGTTTTCTATGCTCTCAAACGCCGCACGTATGTCGGAATACGAATAGCCGAGGCGCAGAAGGGAATTTTTTGTGCGAATTATGCCCTTTTCGTCTCCGAGATTATTTCTGTACTTCGTTTGCAACAATAATATAATACGATTTAAATCGTCTTTGTCAAGTCTTTCAGCCGCTTCTTCGGCTAAAGCCCGGTCAATTCCGCGCCTCAAAAGCTCCTGTTTGACACGGCTGACGCCGTATTTGCGGTGCGTGTAAAGCTCCTGCGCCAGCATATCGGCAAATTCGCCGTCATTTATAAGTCCGAGCTTTTCGAGCTTATCCGCCGCCTGCTCGGCGCACTCTCTCGGGTACTTCTGCGTAAGCTTTCTCGTGAGCTCCGCCTTGCCGTGCGCCCGACGCGACAGAAGCTCGGCACCCTTTAAAAAAGCGCGACGGGAGTTCACGGACAAAGTTAAGTCCGCAAGCTCCTCGTCGTTAATTTCATTTACTTTATGCCATTTTTCGGAAAACCAAAACGTATCATCGACGGTAAGGGTATATACGTCGTCAACATATATATGTATTTTTCCCTGCCTGCCGTCCTTAAAGCTCAATTTCATTCGTCGTCATCCACCGCCACATCGATTTTGGCTCTTGCCGCGGTCTTGGTGGTCTTTACGGGGCGATAAGCTATGGGCGCGTCATCGTCGGCGGCGTTTTTGGCGGTTTCTTTTTTCTCGTCTCCCGCACCGTGCTCCTCCGCCATCTTTTCGCGAATCTGCTTCTCAATTTCGTCAGAGAGCGCCTTATCGTTTTTAAAGAGATTTTTAACATTGTCTCTGCCCTGTCCGAGCCTTGTCTCGCCGTAAGAGAACCACGCGCCGCTCTTTTTGATGATGCCGTAGTTAACTCCGAGGTCAACTATCTCGCCGACCTTTGAGATGCCCTCACCGTACATAATGTCAAATTCAGCTGTCTTAAAGGGCGGAGCCACCTTGTTTTTAACTATTTTAGCCCTTGTTCTCGATCCGATAAATTCACCGCCCGAGCCCTTGAGCTGCTCGATGCGCCTTACGTCAACACGAATGGAAGCATAGAATTTAAGTGCCCGGCCACCGGTTGTAACCTCCGGATTTCCGTAGACCACACCGACCTTTTCACGGAGCTGATTTATAAATATAATTATTGTATTTGATTTTGAAATAACACCGGCAAGCTTGCGCAGAGCCTGCGACATAAGTCTGGCCTGAAGACCGACGTGGCTGTCGCCCATATCGCCGTCTATTTCCGCGCGCGGAACGAGAGCCGCGACGGAGTCAACTATTATTACGTCAAGCGCGCCCGAACGCGCCAGTGCCTCAACTATCTCGAGTGCCTGCTCGCCGTTGTCGGGCTGCGATACCAAAAGGGAATCAACATCTACACCGAGATTTTTTGCATATACCGGGTCAAGAGCATGCTCCGCATCAACAAATGCAGCCTCGCCGCCGAGCTTTTGCGCCTCTGCCACAACGTGCAGCGCAAGTGTTGTTTTACCCGATGACTCCGGGCCGTAAACCTCAATTATCCTGCCGCGCGGGAAGCCGCCTATTCCGGTAGCACAATCAAGAGTTATCGAGCCTGTCGAAATAGCTTCGACATTGAGCGCATTATTATCTCCGAGACGCATAATGGTGCCGGAGCCGTATTTTTTCTCAAGCTGAAGTATGGCTGTATCAAGCGCTTTACTTTTATCGGACATCTAAAATTACCTCTCAATCGTACAAATGTTCGTTTGACGTCATTATATAATATCGGTGCAAAAAAAGCAAGAGTTTTTATAAAAATAGTTAATTTTAAAAAAATGCTTGCATTTTACTCCGTATTCTGTTAGAATACTGTTTGCTAATCATTAAAGGAGGTGCTCTTCGTTATGGCAAAATGTGAATTCTGCGGTAAAGACGTAGCTTTCGGCATTAAAGTTTCTCACTCACACAGACGTTCTAACAGAACCTGGAAGCCAAACGTAAAAAAAGTTAAGGCTATCGTAAACGGCTCTCCTAAAAGAGTTTATGCTTGCACTCGTTGCCTTCGTTCAGGCAAGGTCACAAGAGCTGTCTGAGGCATAAAGCAAACTTTATACGGACGAAAAATTACGACGCTTTCCGGGTTACCGGAGAGCGCTTTTTCGTTTTCGTAGGCATTTAAAATTCGGGGTACTGTTTATGAAAAAACTTTTGAGCCTTGTCAGAGCGGCCGTTGACCGTTACGACATGATAGACGACGGAGATAAAATCGCCGTGGGCGTTTCGGGCGGCAAGGATTCGCTTGCCCTTTTATATGCTATCGCGCGGCTTCGCTCGTTTTATCCTAAGCACTTTGAGGTTATTGCAATTACGCTCGACTACCGCTTCGGCGGCATGGACGGCGACTATTCGGAAATACAAAAGCTGTGCGACAGCCTTGACGTAAAATACATCGTAAAAAAAACCGACCTTTGGGACGTTATATTCAATATCAGAAAAGAAAAAAATCCTTGCAGCCTCTGTGCCAAGATGCGTCGCGGCATTCTTCACGATACAGCTAAGGAATACGGCTGCAACAAAATCGCCCTCGGTCACCACCTTGACGACGCCGCCGAAACCTTTATGATGAATCTTTTGAACGGCGGCACAATTAAGTGCTTTTCTCCTGTCTCGTTTCTTTCGAGAAAAGAGCTGTATTTGATACGCCCTTTGATATTCGCTTACGAAAAAGACGTAAAGCGTGCGGCGGCAAGCCTTGACCTGCCGATAGTCAAAAGCAAATGCCCGGCTGACGGGGTAACGGAGCGGCAAAGCACAAAAGAGCTGCTCGCGTCTCTCGAAAGGCAATACCCGGCACTCCGAGAAAAAATCGTGGGTGCACTGCAAAGAGGCGGAATAAGCGGCTGGTAACAAAGTCAAAATGCGAAAAAGTGTTGTATTTGCCCTACTATAATGATATTATTTTATTGATTTGAAATTCACGGAGGTTTCTTTTATGCAACAAATTCTTAATCGCCCGGCAATAAAGGCCGAGGCAAAAAGCTTTATCGGTCAAAATGCGCGTTGGTGGAAAATGACGCTCGCAACGATTGCTATATATCTGATTAGCGGCGGATTTTCGATTTACGTAAATATTGCCACAGTCATAAACCGCGACGACCCTTCGACAACAGTCGGTTATTCAAGCAGTATAATTACTCTTTTGCTTATACCGTTTACCATAGCCGCATCAGGCTACTACCTTAATCACATACGCGGCTTTAACCCCGAATGGAAAAGCCTATATAAGGAGGGTATAGACAACTACGGCTCATATCTCGTAACGGGTGTGCTCGTAAATGCATTTACCGTCCTTTGGTCGCTTCTGTTTGTGGTTCCCGGCATAATAAAGGCTCTCGCTTACTCACAGGCAAAATATGTTATCCACGACAATCCGCGCCTTAAGGGCAAGGAGGCCATCGAGATAAGCAAAAGAATGACAAACGGCTTCAAGGGCGATCTCTTTTCGATGTATCTCAGCTTTATAGGCTGGTATATTTTGGTGGGGCTCACCGGCGGAATACTCTCAATATATGTCACTCCATATGTTGAGACGACGGCTGCCATGTACTATGAGAACCTCAAAAGATATTCGATTGAAAACGGCATTGTAGCTCCCGAGGCGTTCGGTATAGCTCCCGTTACGGGCGGCGCACAGGATGGAAACGGCGATTCTCAAAGCTCTTACGCGGCCGGCAGCTCATATTCCGCCAACGCCCACAGCGACCCCTACAAGGCTGTCGGCATAAATCCCGAGGATACATTTAAGCCCGGCAACCCGGACTCGGATAATTCAGATAATATGAAAGGTGAAAACTAATGAAATACGTTGTAGTTCTCTATGACGGAATGGCAGATTACCCCGTTCCCGCTCTCGGCGGCAAAACACCGATGGCAGTTGCAAAAAAACCGAATCTTGACTTTCTCGCAAAGCACGGCGAGGTAGGCCTTGTAAGAACCGTTGCAGAGGGCTTAAAGCCCGGCAGCGACGTTGCCAATATGAGCGTTCTCGGCTTTGACCCAAAGAAGTGCTACACCGGACGTTCTCCTCTTGAGGCGGCAAGCATGGGCGTTGAGCTTCTTGACACGGACGTTACGCTGAGGACAAATCTTGTAACTCTCTCCGACGAGCCGAATTACGAGGACAAGACCATGGTGGACTACTGCGCCGGTGATATTTCTACCGAGGAGGCTCACGAAATAATCAAATCGGTACAGGAAAAATTCGGGAACGACAGATTCCGTTTTTACCCCGGAGTCAGCTACCGCCACTGCCTTGTCTGGTCAAACGGCACAACAGAGCTCGGAAATATGACTCCCCCTCACGATATTTCGGGCAGAGTTATAGGCGAATATCTCTCCTCTTCTGAAAACGCAAAAGAGCTTATTGCCATGATGAAGGAGAGCTACGACTTTTTAATGCAGCACCCCGTCAACAAAAAGAGAATAAGCGAGGGCAAGCACCCCGCAAATTCAATTTGGCTTTGGGGCGAAGGCAAAAAGCCGGCTCTGCCGTCGTTTTACGAGACCTTCGGCAAAAAAGGCGCTATAATCTCGGCGGTTGACCTTCTTAAAGGAATAGCAAAATGCGCCGGTATGGCCGCTCCCGAGGTTGAGGGTGCCACAGGCTACATTGATACTAACTTTGAGGGCAAGGCAAGAGCCGCCGTCGAAGAGCTTAAAAACGGCTGCGACCTCGTATATATTCACTTTGAGGCTCCCGACGAGTGCGGCCACAGAAACGAACCCGAAAACAAGGTGAAATCCATTGAGATGATAGATTCGCGCGTACTCCCCATAGTTCTCGACGCACTCAAGGAGTATGACGACTACAAAATAATGGTGCTCCCCGACCATCCGACTCCCATTGTTACGGGCACGCACGCCTCAGACCCCGTACCGTTTATGATTTATCATAAAAACGACGAAAAGGACAGCGGCGTTGACTCTATAAACGAAGAGAGCGCAAAAACGACCGGCCTGTTTATAGAGCATGGCCCCGACATTATGAAGAGATTTTTGGAGGATTAAAAAATGGGATACAATCCTGATTCCGCAATAGAGACAAAATGCGTACAGGCAGGCTGGCAGCCGAAAAACGGCGAGCCGCGAGTTCTGCCCATTTATGAATCTACAACATACAAATATGACACAAGTGCCGAAATGGCAAAGCTTTTTGACCTTGAGCCGGGTTATATGTATACGCGCCTTGCGAACCCGACAAACGACGCGGTCGCAAATAAAATCGCATGCCTTGAGGGCGGCGTCGGCGCGGTGCTCACATCATCGGGTCAGGCGGCAAATTTCTTTGCGCTTATAAACATACTCGGTGCAGGCGACCATATAGTAAGCTCCGCAACTATTTACGGCGGCACATTTAATCTTTTAAACGTGACTATGCGTAAAATCGGTGTTGACGTTACGTTTGTTGACCCGAGAGCGAGTGAAGAGGAAATAAACGCAGCCTTCCGTGACAACACAAAGGCGATGTTCGGCGAAACAATAGCGAATCCGTCGCTTGATGTATTGGACATTGAGAAGTTCGCAAAAATCGCACATTCGCACGGAGTTCCGCTTATAGTTGACAACACTTTCCCCACTCCCATAAACTGCCGTCCGTTTGAATTCGGCGCAGACATAGTAACTCACTCTACCACAAAATATATGGAAGGTCATGCTTCTACAATAGGCGGATGCGTCGTTGACAGCGGCAATTTCGACTGGTATCAAAATGATAAATTCCCGGGGCTTACAACTCCGGATGAGAGCTATCACGGAGTTACATACGCTAAGGACTTCGGCAAAAACGGCTATATCGTAAAGATAGTAGCACAGCTTTTACGCGACTACGGCTCAACTCCGTCGCCGTTTAATTCGTTCCTCTTGAACATAGGTCTTGAGTCGCTCGCGGTACGTGTGGAACGCCACTGCGAAAACGCACAAAAGGTTGCCGAATACCTTGAAAAGAACGATAAAATCGCTTGGGTAAATTACCCGGGGCTTAAATCAAGCAAGGATTACGAGCTTGCCAAAAAATATTTACCGCACGGTACCTGCGGCGTAATTTCCTTCGGCGTAAAAGGCGGAAGAGAAAAGGCCGAACAGTTTATGAACTCATTAAAGCTTGCCGCCATAGTCACGCACGTCGCCGATGCGAGAACCTGCGTTCTTCACCCCGCAAGCTCCACTCACCGTCAGCTTTCTGACGAGGAACTCACGGAATGCGGCGTAACCCCCGACCTCGTAAGACTTTCCGTCGGCATTGAAAATGTAAACGATATAATCGCCGACATAGATAATGCTCTTAAAGCCATATAACACATATAACACATAAAAACAGCCGTCCGAATCAGGTTTTCGGACGGCTGTTTTTTACTTATAAATCATCTGTTTTAAACAGTAATTTTTCGCTTTATTTGATATGGTAAACGCGGTTTTCGGCTATGATATGCTCCTTCGGCTCTTCGTCGGCATAGCCTAAGGCACAATGTCCTATCCCCTCATATTCGCCGTTTATGCCGAGCTTTTTGAGAATCGCCTTACCCTTTTCGGATTCAAATTCCTCCTTTGCGCGGTGAATCCAGCATGAGCCGAGTCCGAAATTATGTGCGGCAAGCATAAGGTTTCCCATTGTAAGCGAGCCGTCGTAAACAGCTGTGCGGCACTCCTTATTTGCCAGCACAATAAGTATTGCGGGCGCGCCGTAAAACGGGTCAAAGCCCTCCTGCCAACCGCCTATTTCACGGTTCATTTCGGATATTTCGTCGCGCATTTTTCTGTCTGTAACGGCAATGATTATCGGTGACTGCTTATTCATACCCGACGGCGCATAAAGTCCCGCCTCGATAATCTTATCAATAAGCTCCTGCGGTACTGCGTCGGGCTTAAACTTTCTTATACTTCTTCTCGTTTTCATATTTTCGATAGCTTCCATAATTTTATCCTTTCCGACAATTCAGGTCTTTTTAATTTAAGTAGCTTTTCGGGCACAAAAAGTCATATCATCATCAATATAGCACATTTGTCAAGCACAGCCCGTAAAAAACAAATACACCTTATTTTTGCTTTGTAAGCAATGCAACGCTCTCAACATGAACGGTACGGGGGAAAAGGTCGGCGGCGGCAAGCCGTTTTGTCTCGTATCCGAGGTCTTTAAGCCTAAAGCAGTCCCTTGCGAGAGTAGACGGGTCGCACGACACATAAACTATGCGTTCGGGCGACATTTTTACGATTTCCGCCAAAAGCATTTCGGAGCAGCCTTTGCGCGGCGGGTCAAGCAGCACCACATCGGGCTTTATTCCGCGTGACGACAGCTCCTGTGCCGCCTCTCCTGCGTCGGCACATATAAATTCGGCGTTTTCTATGCCGTTTTCGAGGGCGTTGCGCTTTGCGTCAAGCACAGCCTCCGGAACTATCTCCGCCCCTATTATCCTCTTTGCTTTTTTTGCCATGGAAAGACCTATTGTGCCCGTTCCGCAATACATATCGAGCACGGTCTCTTTGCCGCTGAGACAGGCATACTCTGCCGCCTTTTCATAAAGCTGCTGTGCCATATCGTGGTTTACCTGGTAGAACGACAGCGGCGACAATCTGACCTTAACTCCGCAAAGCACGTCATATATGCAGTCGTTTCCCCAAACAGTCACGCACTCTTTACCGAGAATTACATTGGTCCTGTCACGGTTGATATTTAAAACTATGCTCTTAACCGAGGGTATTTCGGTAAGCTTCTCAATCAGCTCGTCCTTGTGCGGCAAATCCTCACCGTTTATAACGGCGCATACCATAACCTCGCCCGTAGCTTCGGCAAGACGGAGATATATATGCCTTAAAAGCCCTGTATGCTTTTCGGAATCATAGACCGTTATACCGTTTTTAATTATAAATTTTCTGAAAATCTTAACTATATCCGCAAATATCGGCGGCTGTAATATGCAGTTTTCGCAATCTACCACGCGGTGCGAGCGCGGAGCGAAAAAGCCTATTTTAAGCTGCCTGTCAAACGATACGGGATACTGTGCCTTATTGCGATAACAGGTCGTTTTATTGTCGGACAGAAGCGTTTCCGCCTCTATATTGATATGGGCAATATGAGAAAACGCATCTTCGACGCGCTTTTTCTTATGCTCCTTTTCTTTTTCGTACGATATGTGCTGAAAAGCGCAGCCGCCGCATGACGGAAAATACGGGCACGCAGGCATTATACGCGATTTTGCGGGCCTTAGCACCTTTTCGACGCGGGCGACGGCATACGTCTTTTTAACCTTAATTATATGCGCCGTTACCTTATCGCCTGCCGCTGCGCCCGAAACGAAAACAGCCATATTTTCATATCTTCCGACGCCGCTGCCCTCGCTCGTAAAGCTGTCTATATAGAGTTCTACATTCTGATTTTTACTGAGTGACATCACTTTTTCTCCGAATCGTTTTTATGTTTTTTTACCGCCCTTTTAAGGCAAATACAAAACAGCAGCAAAAGCACCGCGGCTATTGCCGCCGTAATTATAAATTCAAGTCTTTGCTGCGGCTCGTCGAATATATATTCGCCGGCAAACGGGTTTACCGCATCCCAAAATGTAAGTTTCATTTTATATAAGCACCGTTTCTTTTTTTAGACATTGTAACACAAAAAAATGCAAATATAAAGCGTATTATATCGAAAACGGACGTATTCAAACAAATGTTTTATTATTTTCAACAAAAAATCACCATATACAAAAAAAGAGTAAAAAATAACTTTTAATTTACGCTGCTCGGTGGTATAATAACCATATTATATGCCTCGAGGTACGGCGAAGTGCGCCCGTTTTTGCCTCAGGCTTGCTTGATTTTAATTTTTTCTTTACATAAAAACTTTAGGGAGTGAACCGTCCTTTGGATAAATTCGTTATTACCGGCGGTCATAGGCTTAAGGGAGAGGTTACTGTCAGCGGCGCAAAAAACGCCGTTGTTGCCATCCTTCCGGCTACAATTTTAGCCGAAGATGTATGCCGCATAGAAAATATACCGAATATCAGCGACGTTACCGCAATGCTCAACATTTTGAGCAATATGGGTGCGTCAATTAAATTCATCAACAATTCCACTATTGAAATAGATACGCGTCACATAAATTCATTTGTAGTAGAGCACGAGCTTTCAAAACAGCTTCGCGCGTCATATTACCTTATAGGCGCACTTCTCGGCAGATTTAACAAGGCCAAGGTTGCAATGCCCGGCGGCTGCTATCTCGGAGTTCGCCCCATTGACCAGCATATAAAGGGCTTTGAGGCTCTCGGTGCCGAGGTGACCATGGAGGAAAACGCGATGGTCAACGCAAGAGCCGAGTCTCTTTTGGGCAACGCTGTTTACCTTGACGTTGTGTCGGTCGGCGCTACCATAAACGTGATGCTGGCAGCAGTAAAAGCAAAGGGTCTTACAATAATCGAAAACGCAGCGAAAGAGCCTCACATAGTAGACCTCGCAAACTTTCTTAACACTATGGGTGCCGACGTCAGAGGCGCAGGCACGGACGTTATTAAAATTCGCGGCGTAGAGCACCTGCACGGCTGCGAATATTCCATAATTCCCGACCAGATTGAAGCCGGAACCTATATGGTTGCGGCAGCCGCCACAAGAGGTGACGTGCTTATAAAAAACGTTATTCCGAAGCATCTCGAGAGCATTTCGGCAAAGCTTATAGAATGCGGCGTCACCGTCACCGAATATGATGACTCCGTAAGAGTTTCATGCGACCGCAGACCGGGCAAGTGCAACATCAAAACTATGCCTCACCCGGGATTTCCGACCGATATGCAGCCGCAGTTCGCCGTGCTTTTATGTCTGGCTGACGGTACAAGCATTATTTCCGAGAGCGTTTGGGACAATCGTTTCCGCTATGCGGAGCAGCTCACAAGAATGGGCGCCAAAATACACGTTGATGGAAAAACGGCTATTATCGAGGGCGTTCCATCGCTTAAGGGTGCACCTATAAGAGCGGACGACCTTCGCGCAGGCGCGGCTATGATGATAGCAGGCATGGTCGCTACGGGCGTTACAGAGATTGAAGAAATTTATCACATAGAGCGCGGATATGAAAATGTCGTTGAAAAATTCCGCTCGCTCGGCGCTGTTATTGAGAGAAAGACCTTCCCGGACGAAGATAAAAAATCTCATAAAAACGCCGGTTAATGTTATCCTAATATTAAGCCGCCGAGAGCGGCTTTTTGCTTTTATTCAGGGGTGTACCGATATGACTGACAATCAAAAACTCGCGGAGCTTTTGTTCCCCGAAATCACAAAAACACCGGAGGACTACGAAAAGCTCTATCCAGAAAGAAATTTGAAGGAGGGTGCGCGCGTCACACGATTTGCACCGAGCCCCACGGGCTACCTTCACCTCGGCGGCTTTTTCGGCGCGCTGACGGACTATTTGACGGCAAAGGCCTCGGGCGGAATAGTGTATCTGAGAATTGAGGATACCGACAAAAAGAGAGAAATTGCCGACGGCGTTTCCGCCATCATAAACGGCTTTAAGTCGTTCGACATTACGTTTGACGAGGGCGTTACCGGCATAGACAGCGAAAAGGGCGACTACGGCCCTTACACGCAGAGCAAGCGTGAAGAGATTTATAAAACAGTAGCAAAAAGTCTTGTCTTAAAGGGACTTGCATACCCTTGCTTCTGCACGGCGGAGGAGCTTACGGCTCTTCGCGACAGGCAGGAAAAAGACGGTGCTCTTATAAGAGGTTATTTCGGCAAATATGCAAAGTGCCGTAATTTAACCTACGAAGAAATCGAAAAGAACATAAAAGAGGGCAAACCGTATGTGCTTCGTTTCCGTTCAAACGGCGATGAAAACAAAAGAATTGTCTTTGACGATATGATACGCGGCAAAATCGAAATGCCCGAAAACATTATAGATGAAGTGCTTTTAAAGAGCGACGGCATACCCACTTACCACTTTGCGCACGTTTGCGATGACCATTTTATGCGTACAACTCACGTTATAAGAGGCGAAGAGTGGATTTCCTCCGTCCCCAAACACATAGCTTTATTTAAGGCGTGCGGTTTTAAGGTTCCGAAATACGCGCACACTCCGCAGGTTATGAAAACGGACGAAATTGACGGCACAAAGCGCAAGCTCTCAAAGCGCAAGGACCCCGAGGCGTCGGTAAGCTATTTCGCGCAGAGCGGTTACCCGAAGGAAGCGCTCACCGAATACATTATGACTCTCTTAAATTCAAATTTTGAGGATTGGCGCAGAGCAAACAAGACGGCGGATATATTTTCTTTCCCGTTCAACCTTAAAAAGATGAGCGTCAGCGGTTGCCTTTTTGACCTTGCGAAATTAAATGATATAAGTAAAAACGTAATTTCCGTTATGACCGCAGACGAAGTATATGAGGGAACCCTTGAATGGGCAAAGGAATACGACGACGAATATTATACCGTTCTTTCGGAAAACGAAAGCAAAGCAAAGCTTATGATGAACCTTGACCGCGGAGGCAAAAAGCCGCGCAAGGATATAGCAAAGTGGAGTGAAGTCAAGGATTACTTCTCTTACTTTTATCCCATGTATTACAAAAAAGACTATACGCTGCCCGAAAACATCGCTCCCTCGGACGCCGAAAAAATTCTCACCGAGTATTTAAAGGTATACAACGAGGAGGACGAAAAGGACATCTGGTTCCAAAAGATAAAGGAGCTTTGCGAGCCCCTCGGCTTCACGCCTAATGTCAAGGAATACAAGCAAAATCCCGAAAAATACAAGGGTCACGTCGGCGATGTTTCCACGGTTATCAGAATAGCCGTAACGTCAAGGACAAATACGCCCGACCTTTGCGCGATTATGAAAATACTCGGCAAAGACGAAACAGAAAGCCGTATAGCGGACGCAATAAATTACTACAAGGAGGTAAAATAATGGACGAAGAAATAATGTCGTCGAATTTTATTCACGACTTTATCGACGAGGACTTAAAAGAAGGGGTTTACGACCACGTCCAGACACGTTTTCCTCCGGAGCCCAACGGTTATCTGCATATAGGCCACGCAAAGGCAATTTGCATAAACTTCGGTACGGCGCAGAAATACGGCGGCGTATGCAATTTGCGTCTCGACGACACAAATCCCCAGAAAGAGGACACCGAATACGTAGACGCCATAAAAGAGGATATAGAGTGGCTCGGCTTCAAATGGAACAAGTGCCTTTATGCGTCAAGCTATTTTGATTTTATCTATGAATGTGCGGTAAAGCTTATTAAGGACGGTAAGGCATATGTTGACGACCTCTCCGCAGACGAAATAAGAGAATACCGCGGAACTCTTACCGAGCCCGGTAAAAACAGCCCTTACCGCGACAGAACAACAGAGGAAAACCTCGACCTTTTCAAGCGTATGACAAACGGCGAATTCCCGAACGGAGCAAGAGTTTTGCGCGCAAAAATCGATATGGCGTCGCCTAACATAAATATGCGTGACCCCGTTATTTACCGCATTGCGCACGTTCCGCATCATCAGACCGGCGACAAGTGGTGCGTATATCCCATGTATGATTTCGCACACCCGCTCTCCGACTACAAAGAGGGTGTAACACACTCACTGTGTTCTCTCGAATTTGAAAATCACAGACCGCTTTACGATTGGTTCCTTCGTGAGCTCGGCTTTAAAAATGTTCCGAGACAGATAGAATTTGCAAGACTCAATTTGAATTACTGTCTCACAAGCAAACGCAAATGTCTCGCGCTTGTAAACGAGCACATTGTTGACGGCTGGGACGACCCGAGAATGGCTACAATAAGCGGTATGAGACGCCGCGGATACCCGGCAAAGGCAATACGCACTTTCTGCGAAAAAATCGGTGTTTCAAAGGCTTATTCGGTAGTAAGTATGGATCTTCTCGAATCCTGCGTCCGTGACGAGCTTAACGAAAACGCTCCGAGAGCAATGGCTGTTCTCGACCCGCTCAAGGTAGTTATAGACAATTATCCCGAGGGTAAGACCGAAGAAATAGAAGTTGAGGTTCACCCTAATCACCCCGAAATGGGCACAAGAAAAGTTCTTTTCGGAAGAGAGCTTTTTGTTGAGCGCGAGGACTTTATGGCTGAGCCTGTTAAAAAGTATTTCAGGCTTTTCCCCGGCAACGAGGTAAGATTCAAGAGTGCATACTTTGTGAAATGCGTCGGCTTTGACTGTGACGAAAACGGCGAAGTCACCACGGTTCACTGCACTTACGACCCCGAGAGCCGCGGCGGAAATTCACCCGACGGCAGAAAGGTAAAGGGGACCATTCATTGGGTATCGGCAGAAGGCAGCTTTAAGGCTACCGTAAATATGTACGACAGGCTCTTTAACGTGCCGAACCCGTCAGACGAAAGCACCGGCAGCTTTAAGGACAACTTAAATCCCGACTCTTTAAAGGTGTTAACGGGATGCCTTATAGAGAGCGGCTTAAAGGACGTAAAACCGGGTGATGTTTTCCAGTTTATGCGCAAGGGCTACTTCTGTGTTGACAAAAATTCAACTTGTGATAATATTATATTCAACCTGACTGTTCCGCTGAATTCCTCGTGGGGCAAATAAAGGAGAGTATTAAATGGCAAAAACCAAGCAAAAAAATAAAAATCTCGGCACCGATATTCTGTACCGCATTATTATGGCGGCAATGGCGGTGTGTGTACCGATAGTCGCATATTTCGGGAATCTTGTTTACACCGTTATCGAGTCCGATATATATAAGCTTGTAGCCAAGCTAAAGGGTGACTCAAACGACGACGGCACGTCATATGATTATTGGAGCATAAAGCGTGTTGTCTCGCTCGTTCACGACGGCAGCGGCGACAAGGGCAGCCTCTCTTCTATATGGGACGCTCTGTCACCGGTACACGGCGCGCTGCTCGGCACATTGATATTCTTTGCGATAGCTCTTCTTTTGGCTGTTGTCATATTCTTCTTTGCGCTTATAAGCAAGAAGAAAATCCCTCAGCTCATAATTTCCGGCGTCGGGCTTGTATCCGTAATCGGAATGCTGATTTGCTTTAAATCTATTGCCGCCGCTATCGTTAACGGTACAATTACAATCGCGGATTTTCTCTCCGGCGTATCGGGTCTTTTCGGCTCTGCCGTAATAACGCAGATAATTCCGTACATAGCCAAATTCACCGTGGTTCAGGTGAGCTCCGGCTGGTTTATGCTGCTCTTCCTCTATATAGGAATGGTCGTTTGGTCGGGCTCATATGTGCTTATAGAGTCGGGCGAAAAAAAGTAAAGCATCAAAAATAATCCGTAAACAAAAAACAGAGTGCGGTTTTTCAGCCGCTCAGCTTACAAAAAAAGGGGAGCTGTCGTCTCAGACGATTGCTCCCCTTTTCTTTTATATAGTAATTGCAAAAGCGTTCGTAAAATGTTAAAATATATTTTAATATTCAATTAAAAAGGATTTTTACATATGAATAAATCATCAACTAAAAAAGCCGTATCGGTTATAATGTGTCTCGTGCTTGTGTTGCTGCTCGGGGCTTGCCAAAAAAAGACCGACAACGACACAACCGCAACATATGATCCCGACGCACCCGCTACGCAAAAATCGGGCAATAAAGAGAGCACCTCGGACAGTAATACCGCTACGGTGACAATTCCCGAAGGATATACGCTCGTTAAAATTTCGTGGCTTATGGAGGATAACGGGGTTTGCTCTTCTGCGGATTTCATTTCCGCCGCACAAAGCTACGACCTTTCGAAATACGGGATTCTCGCAGACGTCAAAAATGCGCAGAACGTTTGCTTCCCTCTTGAGGGCTATCTTTTCCCCGCTACATATACATTCAAGAAAAACAGCGACCCGACAGCGGTAATAGACAAGCTCGTCGAGACGTTTCAGTCACGCTTTACCGACGATATGAAGGCAAAGGCTGCCTCTATGGGAAGGAGCGTTCACGAGGTTCTCACGGTAGCCTCCATAATCGAAAAAGAGGCGTACACTCCTGAGCAGAGGACGCTTATTTCCTCCGTTTTATACAACAGGCTCAACGCAAAAATGAAGCTGCAATGCGACGTAACTGTAAAATACTGCACCGGCGTTATAGAGCTTCAGTATCCCGATAAAATAGACGAATACAAGTATTACTATAACACATACCGTTGTCAGGGACTTCCAGCCGGCCCTATCTGTAATCCCGGCATGGAGTCGATTAACGCCGCGCTGCAGCCCGACAACACGGATTATCTATACTTTGTAATAAACACCGAGCCGCCCTATGATTCGGCATTCTCGGCGTCATACGATGAGCATATAGAGAACTGCACAAGAATGGGCTACACAGCAAAATAATACATTCACGAACAGGAGATAACAGATGAATATAGAAATAGCCGACAGACTCGTTAAGCTTCGCAAGGAGCATAACCTCTCACAGGAAGCACTTGCCTCAAAGCTCGGACTCAGCCGCCAGGCTGTTTCGAAATGGGAGCGCGCGGAGGCGTCGCCCGACACGGATAACTTAGTCGCTCTCGCGGAGCTTTACGGCGTACCGCTTGACGAAATTCTCAACGGTCCCAAAGCGCAGGAGGAGGATACGCCGAACAATGAGCCGACAAAGGCAGAGCTTAAGGAAAAGAAGCTTGCCGATATGTCCGAGAGACAAAGGGTCGGCCGCAAAATGGTAAAATTCCCGTTTCCGATTTTAATTGCCGCAGCATATCTGCTTCTCGGCTTTATGAACGGTAACTGGCATCCCGGCTGGATAATACTGCTGCTTATACCTGTTTACTACTGCGTCGGCGGTGCTCTTTGCTGCCGAACCAAAAAGGCAATGCTTCTCACTATGCCGATACATCTTGTATTGGTCGCGGTGTACCTGCTCTTTGGCTTTACCGCGGGAATGTGGCATCCGCAATGGCTTATTTTCCTTATAATTCCGCTGTATTATTGGATCATCAGCGTGTTTTACAAGGAAAAGAAAAATAAATCATAATTTTAAGGGGCTAAAAAAGTGAATTTCAAATGCGGTAAAAAGAAAAATGCAATTATTATTATAATCGGTATCGTTACGGTTGCGATATGCATAACCGCCGCAGTGCTTGTATCGAGAGCAAAGAAAAAAGCGGCGGCAGCGCAATTTGTGTCCGAAACCGAGACTTACTCGGAGGAAACGGAAGAAGCTCTCTTTGGGGAAGAAACCGTGTCGGAGACAGCAGCCGAAACAGCTCCGATTGTAAAGCCCGTCGGCACAACAGCTCCGGTAGAGCGAGCCGCTCCGGCGATACCGAAAAAACTGACGCAACCGAAACCGAGCATAACTCCCACAAAACTTTTAAACGTGCCGTTTATCGACCAGAGAAAAAAATATCCCACAGGCTGTGAAAGCATCTCTGCGGTTATGGCGCTTCAATACCTCGGTATATCTATTTCGCCCGAAACCTTTATAGACAATTATCTCGACAAAGGACGCACACCGTACAGCGACGAAAGCGGAAATTTATTCGGAGACGATCCGCGCAAGGTGTTTTTGGGCGACCCTTACAGCAAAAACGGGTGGGGCTGTTGGGCACCGGTAATTGAGAACGCAGTCAATAAATTCATCGGCAAAAATTACACCGTAAAAACAATATACGGCAGCTCAATTGACGAGCTTTGCTCAAAATATATAGATAACGACATTCCGGTGCTTGTATGGGCTACGCAAAATATGGCTCCGGCAAGAAGATACAAGACTTGGTATATCACGGGTACATCCGACCAATTCACGTGGATAACTCCCATGCACTGTCTGCTTCTTGTGGGCTACGATGACAGCGGATACTACTTTAACGATTCGTTACAATGTAAAAATATGCGTTATGACAAGAGCAAGGTTATATCCGCATACAACGCGCTGAATTGTCAAGCGGTGGTAATTGCACCGAAATCGGCATCCGATGAACCGCCAAGCAGCACAAAGCCCGAAACAACAACATCGCCTACAACAACAAAGCCGCAGAATACAACCGACCCGTCAGCCGCAACAAAGCCGGACACAACGGACAGTCACGGCACGACAACACCGGCCACAACCGCTGCGGAAAAAGATACCGCGTCTCCCTTAAAGAATAACGAGCACAATTAAACAAAAGCATAAAAAAGCGAGTGTATTTCGGCCAAACCAAAATACACTCGCTGATTTATTACTTTGAGTTATCGCTTATTCGGTAATCATAAGCTTCTTGACTATCTGAGTCATTCTGTCCTCGTCAAAGATAACGGGAACGGGATAGAGCGGATTTGCCTCTTTAAGAGCCCTTGATACGATAGTCGGAATATCTTCTTCCTTAATCTGGGTAAAGCCCTTCGGAATATTCATTCTCTCGTTCATGGCATAAACCTCGGCAATGAACTTCTTGGCCTTATCATCATCGCTTGTGCCTTCAATGCCGGCAAAGTTGGCAAGCTTTGAAAGCTGCGGATAGATGGCTGCACCGTATTCCTCAAGCATAACCGGAAGAATAACGGCATTTGCAAGGCCGTGCGGAATACCGTACATACCGCCGAGATTATGAGCAACAGCGTGAACGTAGCCTACATAAGCTCTTGTGAAAGCCATACCGCCGTAGAACGAACCGAGAAGCATTTGCCCTCTTGCATTTATGTTTTTACCGTCCTTGTAAGCGGTCTCGAGGTTTGCAAATATAATTGCGACCGCCTTTTCTGCATAATCGCGTGTTGATTTTGTATTGCTCTTGCCTATATAAGCCTCAACCGCGTGGGTGAGCGCGTCCATACCCGTTGTGGAGGTGATATGCGGAGGAAGACCTACGGTAAGCTCCGGGTCAAGCACCGCAAACTTCGGACGAAGGCACGGGTCGTTTATGGCATATTTTTCATGAGTCTTGGTATTTGAAACAACAGCGGCAAGAGTGGTCTCTGAGCCTGTTCCGGCCGTTGTGGGTACTGCGAAGAACGGAGGAAGCTTGTGCATAACCTTGAGCTGACCGCGCATCTGCGGAATGGTCTTGTTAGGTCTTACTACTCTTGCACAGGCAGCCTTTGCACAATCCATCGGAGAACCGCCGCCGAAAGCTATCATAGCCTGGCAGCCGTTTGCTACGAACTGAGCGCGAGCCTCTTCGATATTTTCAATCGAGGGGTTGGGCTGAACACCGTCATATACGGTATATGAAATGCCGTCCTCTTCGAGCTGTTTGAAAAGCCCGTCAAGAAGATGAAGGCTCATAAGGCCTTTATCGGTGACGATCATAACATTGTTGATACCTTTGTCTTTAATGACGCCGGGAAGCTTTTTGATAGCTCCGGGTCCTGTAAGCAGCTGCGGTTCAGACCAGTCAAGGAACATCATAAAGATTTTCATGACCTTCTGAAAAGCACGGTAATAAGCTACCTTCATTGCCCACATAGATAAACACCATCCCTTTTTGTAAATTATAAATTGAATTTATAGGTTAATTCTACCTTTTTTAAGCATTTTTTGCAATAGTATTTTCAAATATTTTCACAGCACTCTCGCTGTCCGCTTTTATTTGTGCGGAAAGAGACGAAAGGCCGTCAAACTTTTTTTCCGCCCGTAAAAATTCAAGCAAATGCACTTCAGTATCGGTACCGTACAAATCGCCCGAAAAGCCGAGTATACAAGTCTCGCTGCGAACCGAGGGAGTACCTATTGTCGGACGCCGGCCGAAATTTGTCACCGCCGGATAAGCCTTGCCGCCTATTTCTACGTACGAAGCGTAAACTCCGTGCTTCGGCTGCACAAATCCGTCGGGGAAAAACTGATTTATTGTAGGAAAGCCCAGAAGGTGGCCGCGTCTGTCACCGGCAACCACGGTGAAGTCGTATGAAAACGGTCTGCCGAGCATTTTCGCCGCCGTTTGCATATCACCGCTTCTTATCGCCTCTCTTATGCGCGTTGAGCTTATTTCTATGCCGTCAAACTCAACCATCGGTGCCACATAAAGCTCTATACCGTATTTTCGGCATAATCTGCGCAGCACCTCAACGTTTCCGGAGCCGTTGTCTCCGAAGGTGTAATTCTCACCGCAGGAGACTGCCCCTGCCGAAAATCTTCCGACAAGAATATCACGCACAAAGCTTTCGGGAGACAGGTGCATTATTTCCGAAAAATCTATTTCCAAAGCACCTACGTTCATTTCTCCGAGCAAGCTTTTGCGTAAACCGTCCGTCAGTATTTCGGGAGGAGCCTCGCCCTTGATGCACTTGAGCGGATGAACGGAAAACAACAGCACATACGGCATATATCCGCTCTTTTTAGAAAGCTCTATAACTTTTTGATGCCCCAAATGAAAACCATCGAAGGTTCCGAGGGCTATTGATTTTTTATATTCATTCACCTTGAAGCACCCTCTTTACCGCAAGACATCCCGTTTCGACGTTTTTTTCTCCTATTCCGAGAAACTCATTCTCCGGCGAAAAAACCCTGAAAAAGCCGTCGCCCTTCGGATTTCCTATGCGGTCGAGAAACAGCTCTCCGCCGTTTTTAAATCTGACCGCCTGCGCCGCAGTTACGTGTACTTCTTTGTACTGTGACAAAACTCTTGAAACCGGCATAACATAATTGCCGAGCTCGCCGTTTTCGCATATTTCACGCAGCTTCTCTATCGTAATGCAGTCGTCCGTAGAAAACCCGTTTGCCCTCGTCCTGCGAAGCGACTTGAGAACCGCACCGCAGCCGAGCTTTTTGCCGATATCGTCGGCAAGGCTTCTTATATATGTTCCTGCGGAACAGGTCACATCGAGAGAAAACTCATTATCCGAAAAATCGTATGCGCGAATTTCGGTTATATTTATCTTGCGCTTTTCGCGTTCAATCTCCTTGCCCTGCCTTGCTAAATCATAAAGACGAACTCCGTCCTTGCTCACGGCAGAATACATAGGCGGAGTCTGAAGCTGCTCGCCGTAAAAGGAGAGCACCGCCTCCTTAGCTTCACACGGAGTAACGCTTACCGGGAAGCTGCCCGTTACGGTTCCGGTAATATCAAGCGTATCGGTTGTGACGCCGAGCAAAATTCTCGCTGTGTAGCTCTTTTCATGGTCCGGAATAAGCTCTATAAAGCGCGTCGCCCCCGAGAGGGCAACAGTCAACACGCCCGTTGCCATAGGGTCGAGCGTGCCTGTATGCCCGGCTTTTTTGGAGCCGGTTATTCTCTTTACCAAATTTGCCGCCGTAAACGACGTCATATTTTCAGGCTTGTCAATGCAGATAAATCCCGTCATGCTTTTTCAAGCTCCGTTTTGATTATTTCAAGAAGCTGCTTTTTGCCGTCGGCATAATCGGCCGAAAAATCACAGCCCGCCGCACGCGCGTGACCTCCGCCGCCCATCTTGGCGCAAATAGCCGAGGCGTCTACGGGAGCGTAGGTTCTGAGCGATACCTTAAACGTGCCGTCAACCCGTTCTCTAAGCGTAACGCCTACCTTAACGCCCTCGATTTTACGTGGAAGAGAAGCTATGCCGTCACACTCGGTCTCGTTTGAGCCGCTCTGTTTAAACATATCCTTGGTGATTGTGATAACGGCGCATTTCCCGCCGAAGTACATTTCTATCGAATTTAAAACGAGCTCCTCAAGCCGCAAATAAGTTCTGGTCTTTGTCTCAAACATAACTCGGTTTATCTCGTCAAATCGTGCTCCGAGTGAAATAAGCTCCGCCGCCTTAACATGAGTTTCGGGAGTTACGTTTGAATACCTGAAGCAGCCTGTGTCCGTTGAGATTCCCGTATACAGACAGTCTGCCGTGCAAGCGTCCGGTTTTACTCCCAGGCACTTTATTACGTCGTAAACTATCTCGCACGCCGCCGCACTGTCTTTAAGACAGAGCATATCGGCATATCCCGTATTTGAAATATGATGGTCTATGCACAGCGGTATTTCGGGGTATTTTTCCGTAAGACGCGCGCCGAGCAGCTTTGAATCGGCAACATCAACCGCCACTACAAAATCGGGAGAAAAATCCATACTCTTTTGCGGATTGTAATTTTCCTCCGACTCTCCCCACATATACGAATACTTCTTAGGTATGTCGTCGGAGCAATCAACCATAACCGTTTTGCCCATCCCGGAGAGAACGCGTCGGAGCGCAAAAGCACAACCGAGCGTGTCGCCGTCCGGACTGCGGTGCGTCAAAATCAGAATGTTGTCTTTACTTTTGAGAATTTCTGCCGCCTCGGCCTCATTTATCCTCTTCATCGTCTTTTTTCAGAGCCTCAATCTTTCTGAAAATTTCCATACCGTGCTCAACCGAATCATCTGCCGCAAATTTAAGCTCGGGGGCCTTTCTCAAACGAAGCCGTTTTCCGACCTCGTGCCGTATAAGCCCCGTTGCGCTCTCAAGCCCCTTTACAGCCTGCTTTGCGTCATCTATACCGGAGAGTGAGCTTACAAAAACCTTTGCATAGCTCAAGTCCTGACTTACCTCAACCCTTACCACGGTGAGCATTTTATCTTTTACGCGCGGATCCTTGAGCTCGCGGATAAGCGCAACTATTTCGCGCTTAATATCCTCCGCGACTCTGTCCTTTCTGTATCCTGCCATAGCTTAATTCCTTTCATATAAAAGGAATCAGTCCTTGTATTCCTCCATAACGAATGCCTCGAGGATATCCCCCTCTTTAATGTCATTGAATTTCTCAAGACCGATTCCGCATTCGTAGCCGGACTGAACCTCTTTTACGTCGTCCTTAAAGCGCTTTAAGGATGCGATGCTGTCCTCCGAAACAACTATGCCGTCGCGGACAACACGAATTTGTGAATTTCTTGTAATTTTGCCGTCAAGAACGTAGCTGCCGGCTATCATACCGGCGGAGGAGAGCTTAAATACGTTTCTTACCTCTGCCTTGCCGAGCGTTACCTCACGGTACTTCGGTGCGAGCATGCCCTTAATTGCGTCGCTTATCTCTTCTATGCAGTCATAGATTATTCTGTACATTCTCATATCTACGCCGTCGCGCTCCGCTATTGACTCGGCTACGGAGTCGGGGCGGACGTTAAAGCCTACTATAATCGCATTTGAAGCCGCGGCAAGCATAACGTCGGATTCGCTTACGGCACCGACGCCGCCGTGTATAACTTTTACCTTGACCTCATCGTTCGAGAGCTTTTCAAGGCTCTGTCTTACAGCCTCTACGGAGCCCTGAACATCTGCCTTAACAATGATGTTAAGTTCCTTAAGCTCACCCTCGTTTATGGATGAGAAGAGATTATCAAGAGTTACCTTCTGGAACTGCTTGAACTGCTCCTCCTTTTGCTCGTGCTTCCTCTGCTCAACAAGCTCACGTGCAAGCTTTTCGTCGGAAACGGCGTCAAATTTGTCACCGCCGGTCGGAACCTCATCAAGACCCATAACCTCTACGGGTACTGACGGGCCTGCCTCTTCAAGCTTTTTGCCGCGCTCGTTTGTCATAACTCTGACTCTGCCCACGGTCGTTCCGGCAACTACGATGTCGCCCGTCCTCAACGTACCGTTTTGTACAAGGAGCGTCGCAACGGGGCCTCTGCCCTTATCAAGCTTAGCCTCTATTACAATACCCTTTGCGGCACGGTTCGGATTTGCTTTAAGCTCAAGCATTTCCGCAACGAGAAGTATCGACTCGAGAAGCTTGTCGATGCCCATATGAGTCTTAGCCGAAACGGGAACACATATTACATCGCCGCCCCATTCCTCGGGAACCAGGTCATACTCGGTGAGCTGCTGAAGAACTCTGTCCGGTGACGCGTCCGGCTTATCCATTTTGTTTATGGCTACAATTACGCTGACTCCCGCGGCCTTCGCGTGGTTTATGGCCTCTATTGTCTGCGGCATTATACCGTCGTCGGCGGCAACTACGAGCACGGCAATATCCGTAGCCATAGCACCTCTTGCTCTCATAGACGTAAATGCTGCATGACCGGGAGTGTCAAGGAAGGTTATCATCTGACCGTTAAGGTTTACTCTGTAAGCACCTATGTGCTGAGTTATGCCGCCAGCCTCGGTCTCTGTTACGGAGGTATTTCTTATGGCGTCGAGAAGCGAGGTTTTGCCGTGGTCAACGTGACCCATAACAACTACTACTGGATCTCTCGGCTCAAGATTTTCCTCTGTATCCTCGGTATCGTCGATAATTCTCTCTTCAATCGTTACTACGACCTCTTTTTCGACCTTTGCACCGAGCTCGGAAGCTGCTATCGCCGCCGTATCGTAGTCGATAACATCATTTACGGTAGCCATAATGCCGAGAGCCATAAGCTTTTTAATTACCTCGGCAGCTGTCATCTTAAGCTTAAGAGCGAGGTCGCCTACGGTGATTTCATCGGGAATGGTTATCTTAATGTGTCTCTTGGCGCGCTCCGCCGCTATTCTCTTCAGTCTCTCCGCCTCAGTCTCACGCTTATGGCTTCTTACGCCCTGCTGCCTTCTGTACTGCTGAGACTTCTGCTTGAGCTTCTGCTTATGGACGGTGTTGTCGCCGTTGTTGCGGTTGTTTACCGGAGCGATGTTCTCATAACGCTCGTTGTACTTGTCAAGGTCAACTGAGTTGCCTCTTGTATCAACGTGGCGCATTTCGCCCTTGGTGCGCGACTGCATCGGCTTTGAAGGATCTTTTTCCTTCTTTTCCTTTTTGCTCTTAAACGGAGCCGAATTGTCTGTTTTTGCATTTTGCTTCGTTTTGCCCACATCCGCCTTGGAAGCCGTCTTCTTTGACTCGGCTGCGGATTTTTGCGACTTTTCCTTAACATCTTCCGCCGATTTCTGCCTTGCAAAATAGCCGTCAAGGCTCTTCGGCGCATTCTGCTTTGAGAGCAAATCAAAAACCAAATCAAGTTCTTTCTCTTCGAGCGCGGTCTGATATTTTTTCTCGCCGTCAAAGTATTTTGAGACAAGCTCTATTAAATCCTTGCTCTGAATATCAAAATCTTTAGCTGCTTCATGTATCTTATATTTTTTTGTCATATATTACTTTCCCTCCCGGATCAATTCTGTTATTTTACGTGCGAAGCCGCCGTCGTTGACCGTTAATACCGCGGTCATCTTGGCGCCGAGGCACCTGCCTAAATCGTTCATTGTACAGCCAAGGGTTAATGCCGGAGTTTTGCCGCCGGTCTTTTCGCAAAGGGAGATAAATTCGTCCTTGAGTCTTTCGGACGAATCGGAGGCCAGAATGCACACTGAGGCTCTGCCTTCTTTTACGGAGGACAGTGCCGCGTCATGACCGAGGCTCAAAGCCGAAGCCCGCCTTGCTATACCGAGCAGCCCTAATGCCCTGTCATTCATTTTCCGAAAGCTCCTTTTCCATCTCGTCGTAAACATCGTCAGGTACCGTCACCGAGAACGCGCGGTCTATCCGCTTTGCTTTGCGCGCCGCCTTGAGGCACTGTGCGCTTTTGCATATATACGCTCCCCTGCCCGCCTTTTTGCCGGTGAGGTCAAGCGAGACCTCGCCCTCGGCGCTTCTGACCACTCTCACAAGCTCCTGCTTAGGCTTTTGGCAGCCGCATCCGAGACATTTTCTCAGAGGTATTTTTTTCTGCTTCATTTTATTCTCCCTTAAACATCAAAAGACTCAGCCTTCGTAAAATCCGCTTTCGGGTTTTATATCTATCTTCCAGCCGGTAAGGCGCGCCGCGAGACGTGCGTTCTGACCCTTGTTGCCTATTGCGAGCGAGAGCTGATTGTCCGGTACGGTAACTACGCAGGATTTAACCTCCGAATCGGGTATCTCTACGCTAAGTACGTTTGCGGGAGCGAGAGCAGCCGCAACAAACTGCTTGGGGTCTTCGCTGTAATTGACTATGTCTATCTTTTCGCCGCCGAGCAGCTCTACTATCTTGTTGACTCTCGAACCTCTCGGACCTATGCAGGCTCCGATGGCGTCAACGTTTTCATCCTTGCTGCTGACCGCCATTTTTGTTCTGGCACCGGCTTCACGTGAAATTGCGTTGATGGTTACGGTGCCGTCGTAAATCTCGGGAACCTCTGTCTCAAACAGACGTTTTACAAGACCCTGATGCGTGCGTGAAATCATAGCCTTCGGGCCTTTTTCCGTATCTCTGACGTCAACTATAAATACCTTTATAAGCTCACCGACGGTAAGTTCCTCGCCGGGAACCTGCTCACCCTTCGGAAGTATTGCCTCTGCCTTTCCGATTTCAAGAGTGGCATTTCCGGTAATCGGGTCTACACTGAGAACCTTAGCGGTGACAAGCTCCTGCTGCTTTGACTGGAACTCCATCATTATCTGACCCTTTTCGGCGTCGCGTATACCCTGACGGATAACGTGCTTCGCGGTCTGAGCCGCTATTCTGCCGAAGTCCTTCGTGTCGAGCATTATCTCGATAATGTCGCCTGCCTCGGCGCCGGGCTTATACTGCTGAGCATCGGCTACGGTTATGTCGGTATCCTCGTCGTCGATTTCGTCAACCACGTTTTTGCGAACAAATACGTTCATTTCATAATTTTCGGGATCAATCTCACACGAAACTACGTCCTTGCCGTTATAATCCTTGCGGAGCGCAACGATTATGGCGTTCTGTATCTTCTCATAGAGATACTCTGCAGGAATTCCTTTTTCTTTTTCAAGCATCTGCACAGCTTCAAAAAATTCCTTATTCATTTTAATAACCATTCCTTTCAAGGTAGTGCCGTGTTTTTCCGTCACGGCGATTATTGTCTTTTACATATCAAAGTCGTCAAGCTTTACAAACGAAGCTTCCTTCTTTTCAAAGGACATTCCGCCGCCCTCATCGAATTCAACCGTGATAAGACCCGCGTCGTAATCCTTTAATGTGCATTTGTAAACTCTCTTGCCGTTTACGGGGCGTATGAATTTAACTATCACGCGGCTGCCGAGATATCTCGTAAAATGAAAATCCCTTGTAAGCTCGCGCTCAATGCCGGGCGAAGAGACCTGAAGAGAATAGCTTCGGTCTATTGGGTCAGCCTCGTCAAGCGGCTCGTCTAAAGCGTGGCTCATATTTACGCAATCTTCAATTCCTATGCCGCCGTCCTGTTTATCTATGAATATGCGAAGATACCACTCTGCACCCTCTTTTTGGAAGCGGACGTCCCACAAAATGAGCCCGAGTTCCTCGGCAAGCGGCTGTGCGATATTCCAGACCGTTCCGACGGTACCGGTCAATTTTTCTGCCATTCGATATATCCTTTCATAAAAAAAGTCTTAACAAAACTAAGAGAGCGGGTCGCCCCACTCTCAATCATACGAATATTCTTACTGTGTTATAATACCATATATATATAAGGTTTGCAAGCTTTTTTTCAAAGGTCGTCGGAATCCTGCTCCGGCATTTTGTCGCTGTCCGCGGGATTTCCCGTATAGCTGCCCAAAACATCGGAGTTTGTGGTATCGTTATAGCCGTTCCAAATCTCCGCCATCTCCGTGCCGAGCTCGCTCAGCTTATTAACGGCTTTTTTTGAAGGCTTCTTTTCGTCTTTGTTTTTTTTGCTCAAATTTATCACCCTTTCTTTATGTGATAACATTATTATGCCGAAAAAAGAACAGGATATTTATGTATCTTTTTTATTATTTTCAGGTTGACTTTTAATTTTTTAGTTGCTATAATACAAGAGTATATAAGGGGGTCATTCCCTAACAAAAAAATGAAAGGGTTTGTTTAAGTTATGAAAAAGACGATTTCTGTTATTGTCGCTATTGCCATGATGCTTATGGTAAGCATCCCCGCATTCGCAGGCAATTTCGATGACAACGCCGATCTCACCGCTCAGCAGAAGGTTTTTGCCGAAGTGATTTTCGACGGTCTCAACGCAGGCAACAACACCGCTGATACTCTTGCAAATTATGTAGGCAGCAATCTTGATTACAAGGCTGACGTTACTTCTCCCGCAACCATCACCGATGATGTCAGCGAGGCATTTGACGCAGCAAACGAAAAGCTCACCGTTCCCTTCACCGATGAAGCTCTTATCAATTCCATGAAGCTGAGAACCTCAGCAACCATTACCGGCCGCTATCAGGCTGCTAACGGCGAAGGTTCATCAAACATCGGCCCTGGCGGCAGCGGCAGCAACGTGCTCGATAAGCTTTTCCCCGATTTCTCAAACGGCGATTTCAGCGACCTCTTCAAGGGCTTCTCTGATTCGTTCTCTCAGATAGGCGGAGCTATTTCGGGTCTTCTCAGCGGCCTCGGCATCGGCGGCGGCTCGGGCAACAACAACGAGACCACCACAAAGAAGGCATCTACCACAAAGTCAAGCTCTTCAAAATCTTCGACCGCTTCTATCCCGAAGACCGGCGACGTTGCGATATATGCAGTTGCAGGTGTTGCGGTAGCAGCAGGTCTCGCGCTTGTACTCACCAAAAAGAGCAAGGATTCCGACGAGAAATAAGCCGAAGCTTAAAACGTAACTTTTTTAAAACCTCAATCTCGCAAAAGAGATTGAGGTTTTTTTGTTGCGCTTTTACATACGTTTGTCGTCAGTAAAAGCTCGATTATAGAGGACAAAAAAAGCGGGACCGCGAATTAACGCGGTCCCGCTCAAAAGTCTTAGGCTAAAAGGAAGTTCAATCAACGATAACGCCTGTTGCGTCGCGTCCTGCCATTACGGCATTTGACTCATCGGTATCAATATGCATTGCAAGCTTGAACTTCGGGCTTACTCTTACAACAACATCACCGAATACAAGCGAGCGCTCGGGTGAATCAATTTTAACCGATACAACCTGCTTATCTTTTACGCCGTAATTCGCAGCGTCCTCGGGAGTCATATGTATGTGTCTCTTTGCCACGATAACGCCCTCTTTGAGCTCAACTTCGCCCTTGGGGCCTACCAATTTGCAAGCACCGCTGCCTGCAATGTCGCCCGATTCACGAACGGGAGCTGCAACGCCTATTGAGCGCGCGTCGCTTGCTGAAAGCTCAACCTGATCGGCAGGTCTTGTGGGGCCCAATATTGAAACAGCCGGGAAGCTGTTTTTAGGTCCTATAACCTGGACTCTCTCTTCACAGGCGAACTGACCCGGCTGCGAGAGATCCTTCTTCTTTGTAAGCTGATAGCCCTTACCGAAGAGTATTTCAAGCGTTTCTTCTGTAACGTGAACGTGTCTTGCGGAGGTTTCCACCATTACGGTTTTTTCCATTTTAATTTACCCCTTTATTTAAGATTTGATTATTTGCTCATTTCGGCTCTTGCAGCCTTGATGTTTGCAACAAATTTCTTACCGGTTTCGGTTATCTGTTTATAGTCGCCGGTCTTAGCTCCTGCTGTGAGCGATGAACCTGCACCTACTGCCACTGCGCCCGCTTTTATCCATTCGCCTACATTGTCGGCGTTAACACCGCCCGTGGGCATCATTTTGGCATAGGGAATAGGTCCGCGAATGTCCTTTATGATTTTCGGCCCGAAAAGGTCGGCAGGAAATACCTTTAGTATATCCGCTCCGTTTTCCATGGCAAGCAAGCCCTCGCGTACCGACATAATTCCCGGCATCATCGGAACTCTGTAACGGTTGCACAGATGAAGCGTGTCAAGGTCAAGAGCGGGGCTTACTATATACTGAGCACCCGACAGCATTGCTATACGAGCGGTTGTTGCATCGAGCACCGTGCCTGCGCCGAGGATTATCTCGTCCGGCGTGTAGCGCTTTGCAAGTTCCTCTATGACCTTGTCTGCGTGTGGAACGGTAAACGTCAGCTCTATGGCTGCAACTCCGCCCTCGATGCAAGCATCGGTAATACGGATCGCTTTGTCCGTGCTCTCGGCGCGGACTACCGCAACTATGCCGCAGTCCTGAATTTTTGTAAGTATTTGTTCTTTATCCATTAGTAACATCTCCGGATATATTTATTTTAAAATTTAGTCTTGTTCCTTATGCATAGCCTTAACATTAACTCGAAAAGCCAAGGGCACTCAGTTCGGTCGCCGAAAAGTCCTGATATGCGAGATTGGGCAACGAAAAGTCGTAAGATGCGTAAGATTTTACCTCTGAACGCGTGCACCCGCGCCGGATACGATATTCTCTACTTCCTTGAGCGACGCCATAGATGTGTCACCGGGTGTGGTCATTGCGAGAGCACCGTGGGCTATGCCGTAATTTACGGCTTTGTCCGGGTCGCCGGTGGTCATAAGGCCGTAGATAAGACCGGAGGCAAAGCTGTCTCCGCCGCCGACGCGGTCCATAATTTCAAGTGACGGAAGAGACATCCCCTTATGAACGCTGCCGTCGGCATAGAGCATTGCGGACCAGTCGTTTATTGTTGCGGTTTTCACTGTACGCAAGGTGGTGCCGATAGCCTTGAAATTGGGGTACACCTTAACGACTTCGGAAAGCATTTTGCAGTAGCCGTCGATATTGAGCTTTTTAAGATTTGCGTCATTGCCCTCTACTTCAAAGCCGAGACAAGCGGTGAAATCCTCCTCATTGCCTATCATAACGTCTACATATTTTGCTATTTTCTTATTTACTTCCTGCGCCTTTTCCTTGCCGCCGATGTCTTTCCATAGTGACGGACGGTAATTGAGGTCATAGGAAACGATTGTTCCGTATTTTTTGGCTGTTTTAACAGCCTCTATAACAACCTCTGCGGTAGTTTCGGAAAGTGCGGCAAAAATTCCGCCGGTGTGAAACCAACGAACGCCGAGCTCACCGAAAATGTGCTCCCAGTCAATATCGCCGGGCTTTAATTTCGAAACAGCGGTATTTCCGCGGTCGGAAACTCCGAGAGCACCTCTTATGCCGAAACCACGCTCGGTAAAGTTAAGACCGTTGCGAACAGTTCTTCCTATACCGTCATACGGGACCCATTTTATAAGTGAAGTGTCAACTCCGCCCTCTAACATAAAGTCCTCTACGAGCCTGCCGACCTCATTGTCGGCAAGAGCCGTAACAGCCGCGGTACGCATACCGAAGCAACGTCTGAGTCCTCTTGCGACATTGTATTCGCCGCCGCCCTCCCATACTCTGAAAGAACGCGCGGTTTTGATTCTGCCTTCGCCTGGATCAAGTCTCAGCATTATTTCGCCGAGCGAAATCATATCATATTTGCAGGAAGCTGCATCTTTTACATTAAGATTCATAATATTCTCCCATAAACGGAGCTTAAACTCCGGAATAAGCGTTAAATCCACCGTCAACCGGAATTGTAGTACCGGTTATAAAGCCCGAATAATCCTCATCACAGAGGAACAGAAGCGTGCCGTCAAGCTCGCTCGGCTCGCCGAAGCGCTTCATCGGAGTTGCAGCGAGAATTTTGCCGGTGCGTGCCGTGGGCGTGCCGTCCTCGTTCCAAAGAAGTGCTTTATTTTGATTGGTCGAGAAGAAGCCCGGCGCAATGGCATTAACTCTGATACCTACATCGGCAAAATGAACAGCCATAAACTGCGTGAAGTTTGAAACAGCCGCCTTTGCAGCCGAATATGCCGGTATCTTCGTTAGCGGACGATAGGCATTCATAGAAGAAATCATAACTATGCATGTGTTTTCTTTCTGAGCCATATCGCGCGCAAATACCTGTGTCGGAATAAGCGTTCCGAGGAAATTGAGGTTAAACACAAACGAAATACCCTGTGGGTCAAGATCAAAAAATGTCTTGATGTTATCGTCGTGCTGAGTCAAATCTATCTTTTCGAGAGTTTCTTTGGTCGTGGTACCCTTTGGGTTGTTACCGCCCGCTCCGTTGAGGAGAATGTCGCAGGTGCCGAGCTTTTCGTTTACAACCTCGCGCGCCTTCTGCATACTCTCGGGGTCAAGTACGTTGCAGCCTACGGCAATTGCCGTTCCGCCGTCTGCGGTTATCTCATCTACAACCTTTTGAGCCGCCGCTTCGTTTAAATCAAGCACGGCTACCTTTACACCCTGCTTTGCGAGCACCTTTGAAAAGTCTCCGCAGAGAACTCCGCCGCCGCCCGTTACTACCGCAACTCTGCCATTTAAATTTTCGTGTTTCATAAAGTCCAGTCCTTTCGGTTCGTACCTTTAATTACTTTTTTGATTTCTCTACGGCTTCCCATAATCCGTTAAGGTATGCGGCGCCGAGTGCTCTGTCGTAAAGACCGTAGCCGGGCCTTGCGACTTCGCCCCAAATCATTCTGCCGTGGTCGGGACGCACATATCCGTCAAATCCGACATCCTGAAGAGCCTTTACAATCTCGTACATATCAAGTGAGCCCTCACTCGACTTATGAGCCGTCTCGTTGAAATGTCTGTCCGAAACCTTGATGTTGCGAAGGTGAGCAAAATAAATCCTGTCGCCGAATTCGCGTATCATAGCAGGCAAATCATTGTCTTTGTTTGCACCGAGAGAGCCCGTGCAGAAGGTAATTCCGTTATATTTTGACGGAACAATATCAAAAAGTCTGCGATATGACTCACGCCCGGTTATAATACGCGGCAGGCCGAATATTCCCCATGGCGGATCGTCCGGATGTATAGCCATTTTGACGTCGCACTCTTCGCACACGGGCATAAGTCTGTTAAGAAAATATTCAAGGTTGTCCCAAAGGTCCTCGGAAGTCACATTTTTATATTTTTCAAACAGTTCCTTTATTTCACCCATACGTTCCGTTTCCCAGCCGGGCATCGCATAGCCGTTTGAATTATTATCTATCTCGCGGAACATATCCTCGGGGGATTTGCCCTCTATCTGTGCGCCGTCATAAGAAAGGCACGTGGCACCGTCGCCCATATTCATGGCAAGGTCGGTTCTTGTCCAATCGAAAACAGGCATAAAGTTATAGCAAATAACCTTAACTCCGACCTTTGCGAGATTTCGTATGCTCTCAATATAATTATCTATATATTTATCTCTTGACGGAAGACCTATCTTTATATCCTCGTGAACATTTACGCTCTCTATACATTCCATGGTAAAGCCTGCGGCAGCTATTTCGTCGCGCATTGCGGTAACGTCCTCAAGGGGCCACACTTCTCCTGCCGGCAGATAGTGAAGAGCCGGTACTATACCTGTTACACCGGGAATTTGTTTTATCTGCTCAAGGGTTACGGTATCCTTATCCTTACCGAACCATCGAAAGGTCATCTGCATAAATATGCCTCCTTTTTGCTTTTTTATATTTTATCACTATCACATCGATATATCAATGAATTTAAGCGAAAACAAGACGTCGAAAAGAAAAAAATATCGCTCAAAAACATAAAGAGCCGCAAGAATAAAGCTCTTGCAGCTCTTGTGTTAAAGCGAATCAGTTCTCAATAAAATATTTTTCGTACCAGAGAATGAACGAATAAACAGACCAGATCTTTTTCATATTGTGCGCCGTGCCTGCCTTGTGCTCATCCAAAAGCTTCATTATATAGTCGCGGTTAAAGAATTTTGCCGCAACCTCGCCCTCGAATTTTTCCTTGACCATATTGTAATACTCGTCACGACGAAGCCAATCGTTGAGAGGCGTTAAAAATCCGGTTTTTCTCATAGCGGCAGTCTGCGGAGGAAGCTCCTTTGCGGCTGCGCCTCTGAGAGCTAACTTTGTCGTCTCTTTATTGACGCGGTATTTTGACGGTATTTGAAGTGCTATTTTAAGCATTTCCCTGTCAAGGAACGGAACGCGAAGCTCAAGCGAATTTGCCATACTCATTCTGTCGGCTTTTACGAGTATATCTTGAACCAGCCATGTGCGAATATCGGCATACTGCATTTTTGTAACGTCGTCCTCGTTTTTGACCTCGTCGAAGAACGGCTTTGTGTAAACGGCGGGATCCTTTGACGGAATGTGCTTTGCGAGCACCTTATCGACATCCTCGTGGTTGTACACGTAATTATTGCGGATATATCGTTCCTCAATCGGGTATCTGCCGCGGGTCAAAAACCTCTTGCCGTGGAACGAGGGCATTTTTTCGGCGATACCGCCGAGCATATTGCGAAGGCCCTGCGGCAAGCGCATATATTTTGCGAAATCAAGCGGCTCTCGGTAATAATGATAGCCGCCGAAAAGCTCATCGGCACCCTCGCCCGACAAAACAACCTTTACCTGCTGCGAAGCGAGATTTGCGAGGAAATACAGTGCTATCGCAGAGGGGTTAGGGAGCGGTTCGTCCATATAATACTGAACCATGGGAGTAATGTTAAAATACTCCTCGGCGGTTATTTTTTTGGAAAAATTCTTGACGTTTTCGTGCTTTGCAAATTCCTGAGCGTGAGAGAGCTCCGAATATTTTTCCTCAGCGTAGCCTACGGAAAAGGTTTTAACGTCGTTGCGCTTTGCCATTTCATGAACGACATAGCTTGAATCCACGCCGCTTGAAAGGAAGCAACCTACTTCAACGTCTGAAATACCGTGTGCCACAGTCGAGCCCTTGAATGTCTCGTCAATAAGGTCTTCCCAATATTCAATGGACTTTGTATCGTCAATCGAATATTCTGGAGTGAAATATCTTTTGGTTTCAAATTTGCCGTCCGAGAAAGTGAAATAACTGCCGGGCTCCATCTTGTATACGTTTTTGAACATAGTCTCGGTAGTCGGGATATATTCAAAGCAGAGATAATCCGGAAGTCTCTCCTCGTTGAGCTCTTTCTCAAACAGCGGATTTGACAAAAACGACTTTATCTCGGAACCGAAAAGAAAGTTTCCGTTTTTGAGATAATAGAAAAACGGCTTTATGCCGAATATGTCACGCGCGCCGAAGAGCTTTTTCTCGGTGCTGTCCCAAATTACAAAGGCAAACATTCCGCGCAGCTTGTTTAAAAGCTCACAGCCGTATTCCTCATAGCCGTGAAGCAAAACCTCGGAATCGGTCTTTGTGCGAAAAACGTGACCTTTTTTTATAAGCTCTTCTCTTATGGGCTGATAATTGTAAATCTCGCCATTGAATACGAGAACCTTTGTGCCGTCCTCGTTAAGTATCGGCTGGCTGCCGCCGTCAAGGTCTATTATGCTCAGGCGACGGAATCCGAGCGAAACGGACGAATCCACATAATAATCGTCCTGATCGGGACCGCGATGACGTATGCGATCCGCCATATCCTTTATAATTTTTTCGTTTACAGACTTATCCGGTGTGTCGTTGACATACCCTACAAAACCACACATATATTGTTCCTTCCGTTATTCCTTGATTTTCTTACCGCAAAGTTCTATGCTTCTGCGCGCAAGAACCTCCATGGAGTCTATAATTTTGCTGTCTTTTTTTGAAAGATTGAAGTCCTTGTCAATTATCGAAAGCTCGGTGCAGCCGAGTATAACGGCGTCGCACCCCTTCTTTTTCATATCGCCGATAATTCTCATAAACTCAAATATATCGACCTTTTCGCCCGCCTTGACCTCACCGTAAATGATGTTCATAAGCGACCTTTTGTCCTCTTCGTCGGGGAATTTACAATCAATCGAATACCTGTCGGCAACACGCTCGTAAGATCCCGACTTGATGGTTCCCTCTGTTGCCAAAACTCCGAGTGTTTTAAGCCCGGGGACTGTCTTAATTGCGTATTTTACAGTCTCCTCTATAATGTTGATTATCGGAATATCTACGTTTTTCTGTATCTCGTCATAAAAATAATGCGCCGTGTTACAAGGGATGACTATATAATCGCACCCTGCAGCCTGAAGCTTTTTTGCGTCGGCAATCATAACGGGAAGCGGATTCGGCTTTGAGTGGTCGAGTATATAGTCCGTTCTGTCAGGTATTGCTCCGTGGTTTAAAATAACCATGGATATATGCTCCTGATCGGTCTTGGCGTCAGTCATTTTAACGACAAGGTCCGCAAAATATATGGTAGCGAGCGGCCCTACGCCGCCCAGAACACCGAGAGTTTTTTCTTCCATTTTTTGAGGTGTCCTTTCTTTTTACTCTGTTTGTGAGCTTAGTTGTTTTTCTGCTAAATGCAAATTACCGCTATTTTCGCTGTCGCCGAGAACACATTTTACAAGGGTACTCGAGAGAACGATAAAAGCGTGCGGGGTGTGCGTTATCTTTAGAAACCTTTGCTAAATATTTCCGAGAATGCGTGCAGCCGTGCGTTTTTAGCGTTCCGAAGTGTACAAGGGTACTCGAGAGAACGATAAAAGCGTGCGGAGGTGTGTATTATCTTCAGAAACCTTTGCTAAATATTTCCGAGAATGCGTGCAGCCGTGCGTTTTTTACGCCCCGAAGTGCACAAGGGTACTCGAGAGGACGACAAAAAAGTGCGGGGTGTGCGTTATCTTTAGAAACCTTTGCTAAATATTTCTGAGAATGCGTGCAGCCGTGCGTTTTTGACGCCCCGAAGTGTACGAAGGTACTCGAGAGGGCAGCAAAAAAGTGCGGGGTGCGCGTTATCTTTAGAAACCTTTGCTTAAATATTTCTGAGAATGCGTGCAGCCGTGCGTTTTTAGCGTTCCGAAGTGTACAAGGGTACTCGAGAGGACGATAAAAGCGTGCGGGGCTTATGTCTTATTTTCAGAAACCTTAATTCCAAATATTTCTGAGAATGCGTGCAGCCGTGCGTTTTTAGCGTTCCGAAGTGTACAAGGGTACTCGAGAGGACGACAAAAAAGTGAGGGGTGCGTATTATCAGAAATATTTACGGAATTTACGGAACTGATTGATATAAGCCGCTCTCGCGTAAAAATTATGCTTGAGGTTGCGGTCGGCGGAGTAGAACAGAGGCTCGGAAACCTTGCCCTCGGACCAGAGCTTTAAAGCGAGAGATTTGAAATCGCTGTCGGGAACGTATTTTTTAATTACGCCTTTCGGGACAACCGTATAGAGATTTATATTGTCGGCTACGGTGTAATCGTCAAGCTTGTTATAAATATAGTCGTCAACAATCCATTTGACGGTATTAAAGCCGCTGCCCGTAACATAGAAATTGCTTCTGCCGAGACGGACGTTTATTTCAAAGAATTTAAACTTACCGTCACGCTCATCGTATTTTATATCGAAGTTTGCAAAGCCCGTGTAGCCGATATGCTCAAGGAACTTTGTTGCGGCGGCCACTATTTCGGGATTCACCTCGTTTACTATGGCAACGGGGTTGCCTATCGCCGTGGGCGTGTGATCCTCAAGCAGAGTTCTGCCGAGAGATGCGAAACGAACCTTGTGGTTTTGGTCACAATAGCAGGTTAAAACGCGCATATAGGTATCGTCGCCGGGTATACAATCCTGTATGAGGAATTTATAGTCATAGCTTGATTTTTCAAGCTTTGCGAGCATATCGCGAAGCTCCTCTTCATTGTTGAAGCGGAACACCTTTTTCTTCCCGTCGAATTTGGCATAATGATACATAGCCGAGTTTGCGGGCTTTGCTATAACGGGATAATCAAAGTCAAACTTCAGGTCGTTTTCCTTACCGCACTCATAGACATATGTCTTGGGATAATTAAGGCCGAGCTCTTCAAAAATCTCATAGAATTTGTCTTTGAGAACTATTTTATTTAAGAGGTCAACGTCTATATACGGGATGATATAGTACGGAGACAGCTCTTTTTTGCTCTCTATGAGTGCTCTGACGTACCAGTCTCCGCAGCCTAATACAATAAGCTTCTTTTTGCCCTCAAATTCCTTGCCGACTTCAATAAGATGCTTAACCAGCACATCCTTGTTTTCAAGACCGGGGAATATTCTGTTTTCTATAATATCGGAATTAGCTATGTAACCGCCCTCCGACATACTTAACACGAGTGATTTGATGCCGTATTCCTCGTGAAAGCTCCTCGCGAGGGAATAAGCGGTTATATCGGCTCCGAGTATTACCGGTAAAAATTCCTTTTCCTGGAACTGCATAGAAAAACCTTCTTTTCCATAATATATACTCTGTTATTATAAGATATAACCAAATCTATGTCAACAAAAAAGGACGTTTAAAAAGACCTAATCGCCGATTACGCGGACGTTTCGGAGCAAGCGAAATTTTCAACGTTTTCAGCCGAAATCGAGCGAGGCGTAAAACTGCCCGATTTTTTACGCCCCACCCGATATTACAATTAACCGAGGTACTGTTTCATTTTTTGTATGCTGTTTTCCTCAAGCTTAATCAAATTCTCACCGAGTTTTCGGCAATCCTCAGGGGTATCGCCGTATTCCTTTAGGGTTCGCGACATATCTATAACGCCCATCATACTGCCCTGCATCATCATTTCGGCGATTTTATCGGGGCTTTTGTCAAATGCCGTATTCATCTGTATACCCGACCAAACTCCGAACTGCGCCAGCGGTCCCTTTTCCTTAGGCAATTTGTTTTCCTTTGCGAGCAGATTTACAGCCTCGCCCGACAAATCGGTATAATCCCTGTGCTCGCTCTGAAGCTCCGACAAAAGGCTCGGGTCCTCAACCTTTTCGGTTATCATTGAAATGGATTCGCAGCACATCTCGGCATTTTCGTATACCTTATTTAAAAATTCTTCGGTTCTGCTTTTTTCCTTCAAGTGTATCTTCCTTCCTTTTTTGCCGAAAAAACGGATTTTTTTATTATTATCCCAAAGCAACAGGGCTTTATACTGTTTACATTTTAAGGTTTTTAAACTATAATATGTATTAAACAGCAGTAAGAAAGGTTAAGGTGATTTTCATGGGCAAGCTTAACAAATTCACAGCGTTTATGGGAAATAAATTCCAGCCGGTATTCGGCAAGATAGTATATAGAAATATGCGGAGGAAACCGATAGTTCCGAAAGAGCTTAAAAGGCTCTCGGACTTAGCACCGCTCGATAAGGACAAGGTTCTGCTCGTGGCGCACCGCGGACTTTCGGGAGCATATCCCGAAAACACCGCTCCGTCGTTTGAGGCGGCAGGCAAGCATGGCGGATATTTCGGCCTTGAATGCGACACGCACATGACAAGAGACGGCGTTTGGGTAATTATGCATGACCCGGACGTTTCGACCATATACAGCGGCACGGGCGACGTTAAAGAGCTTTCATTTGACGAAATTGAAAGAATGCACGTCGCAAGAGGCTCCAATGCCGATAAATTCCCCGGGCTCAAAGCTTGCACGCTTCAGGAATACATCGACATCTGCAAAAAGTATAATTGCCACCCGATAATCGAAATCAAGGATCCGCGCAAGGACAAAATGCAGGATTTCTACAATGTGCTTCTCAAAAACGATCTGCTTAAGGACGCCGTTATAATTTCGTTTATACTCGACGACCTTAAAGAGCTGCACGATATAGACCCGACGCTTAATATGTGGTATCTCGTAAACTATCTCGACAGCAAAAACATTAAAGATGCGAGAGACGCAGGCTGCAACGGTATGGACTTCTCGGCGGAATTTAACGCCTGCCGTCCGGAGTGGATACGTAAGGTTCATGACAACGGTCTTAAAACCGCCTGCTGGACGGTTGACAACCGAGAAATGCTCGCCTCAATGATAGACGCCGGCGTAGAGTACATCACGACAAATTCCATTCTTCCGGAATAACAGACACAAAAGCAAGGAGACTTTATGGCAAGATTTTGTCCGCTTTTTTCCGGAAGCTCCGGCAACTCAATATACATAGGCAATAACGACGGCGGAATACTCGTAGACACGGGAATGAGCGCAAAAAAAATCGGCGAAGCACTCTTTAACATAGGCGTCGCCCCGGAGAGCTTAAACGCCGTTTTTGTCACACACGAACACTCCGACCATATAAAGGGCTTACGCGTATTCGCTTCAAAATATCACATAAAGGTATACGGAACAAAGGGTACGCTCTCGGCACTTGACGATATGGGCATATTAAACGGCAAATTTGAGACGGAGGAAGTCTCGTTTTCCGGTAACGAAGCAGGTCCTCTTTTTGTGACCCCGTTTCACACCTCGCATGACGCAAGAGAAAGCTGCGGCTACAAAATAGACTGCAGCGACGGCAGAAAAATCTCCATAGCCACCGACCTCGGTGAAATGACCGAAGAGGTTTTTTCGGCAGTAAGCGGCTCAGACCTTGTTATGCTTGAGTCAAACCACGACGTTATGATGCTCGAAAACGGCCCTTACCCGTATTCTCTGAAAAAGAGAATTCTCGGCAAAAAAGGGCACCTTTCCAACGACGCGTGTGCAAGCACCGCCGAAAGGCTCGTAAGCGGCGGTACCACGAGAATTTATCTCGGCCACTTAAGCCGTGAGAACAATATGCCGGCTCTCGCATATCAAACCACGTGCTCGGCACTTACCATGGCGGGAGCAAAAGAGAACAGCGATTATATACTCAAGGTTGCAAAGCCCGTCTGCGACGAGAAAGCGATGATATTATGATAAGCGTTACCGTTATAGCACTCGGCAAGCTCAAGGAAAGCTATATGCGCGATTTTTGCGCAGAGTACGAAAAACGGCTCAAGGCGTTTTGCAAAATAAACATAACAGAGCTAAGTCCCGTACGTCTTTCACAAAATCCGAGCGAGGGTGAAATAAAAAAGGCTCTCGACAGCGAGGCTGCGCTTATAAAATCCAAAATACCGTCCGGTGCTTATGTATTTTCGATGTGCATTGAAGGTAGGCAGATGTCAAGCGTTGACTTTTCCGAAAAAATATCCGCCACTGCGCTGTCCGGCAAAAGCAATATAGCCTTTATTATCGGCAGCTCATTCGGACTCAGTGACGAAATCAAAAAAATGTCGGATTTTAAATTTTCAATGTCGGAAATGACCTTTCCGCATCAGCTCGCGCGTTGTATGCTCCTTGAGCAGATATACAGAGCATTCGAAATATCTTCCGGAGGAAAATACCATAAATAAAAAAATCAAAAGGATAGGGTGATTATTATGTTTTGTACAAATTGCGGTGCGGCTTTACCGAACGGCGCGGAGATATGCCCGAATTGCAACCGACCCGTCAGCCGGTCAAGCTTCGCACAAGGAGAAGCCCCTGTATCAAATGTGAATTATAACGGGCAAAACGCTCCGTACAAACCGGAGAGCTGTAATCAGAATTACAACAGCCCCTCGGGAGACACAAACGGCTTTTACGGCTCTCAACAAAACAATCCCGTAAACAGCACATATAATGCTCCGGTGAACGGAGCCGCTTATCAGCAAAACCGACCGGAGCAATACAATCAGTACAGTCAAAACGGCGGAGCCTATAATCCGCAGACATATCGTAATCCCGACGAAAAGGCAAACGTGGGGCTGTGCGTTGCCTCGGTGTTTTTTCCGATTGTCGGTCTTATACTTTTTTTGGTGCAGAAAAACGATACTCCGCGCGCCGCAAAATCATATCTTCTTTGCGCCGCAATCAGCTTCGGCGTGCAGGTGCTTTTAAGTATAATTGTTATGGTGATTATGTGGACAGCTGTATGGGAGGCTGTGCCGTACATCGACGACAGCTTTTCTTATGACTACGACTATGACTATGACACTGCAACAAATCTGTTTACGGCATTGATTTCGCCCGTAAGACTCTTCTTTATGAAATGATATAATTTATACGAATTACAAAGCACCGCCCGGCCAAAGACCGAGCGGTGCTGTTTATTTTATTATATTATGCCGCCGAGCTTATCAGCCCTCGGTCGGCTCAAGTATACCGTAGCCGCCGTCAGCACGCTTATAAACCACATTTACGTCGTCCGTGTCGGCATTGCGGAACATATAAAACTCGTGTCCGAGCATATTCATCTGGAGTATAGCCTCTTCGGGCGATTGCGGCTTTAAAATCACAGCCTTCGTTCTGACTATGTCATACTCTTCCTCGGCGGAGTCGTCAGCCGAATTAAACGCCTCATCAAAGGAGACATCGCGTATGCGCTTTGCAAGTCTCGTCTTGTTTTTTCTTATCTGACGAATGAGTGAATCAACACATTTATCAAGCGCGTCCTCAAGGTCCTGTGAGCGCTCCTGACTTCTGAATATAAAACCGCCCTTTGAGAGCGTTATCTCAACAATTTTAATGTTTTTTTCCACCGTAGCGGTAACCTTGGCATCAGCTTCGGGTCCGAAAAACTTTTCGACCTTTTTGAGCTTTAATTCCGCCCTTTCTTTGAAGGATTCTCTCGGTGTGCATTTTCTGCCAATAATGGTAATGTTCATTAAGACATCCCCTTATTTATATATTCAAAGGCCGAGGCCCTTGTTGCGACAATACGCTGAATTTCTTTAGCTTGACTTGATTATAGCATATATTTACAGTAAAATAAAGACATTTTTTAAATTTTTTGTTAATTTTAAATAAGCGGTGATTGTAAAAAAGCGGTGCCCACTTTAGGGCGCCGCTCATATCTTTAATCAAATTGTCTTTTCGGCGTGTCGCGTTACGTGGCAGCCTATATTCACGGCTGCGGGAAGCCCGGCTATGTGCGTCGGTGCCGCCTCAATGTTTACGGCAAGAGCCGTGGTTTTGCCGCCGAAGCCCTGAGGGCCTATATTCGTCGCGTTTATGCGGCGCAAAAGCTCCTGCTCCATCTCGCGGTAAACAGGGATTTTGTTTCTCTCGCTTACGGGGCGGCAAAGTGCCTTTTTTGCGAGATATGCGCAGTATTCAAAATCTCCGCCGAAGCCTACGCCTATCACCATAGGAGGGCAAGGATTCCCCCCGGCAAGCTTCACCGTTTCAAGCACAAAGTCCATAAGATCGTCCTTTGAGGCGGAGGGCGTAAACATTTTAAGCCTGCTCATATTTTCGCTGCCGAAGCCCTTCGGTGCGACGGTAAGCTTTATTTTGTCACCCGGGACTATTCTTGTGTGAATTACGGCAGGCGTATTGTCGTTTGTATTAACTCTGTCGAGCGGATCGCGCACTATTGACTTGCGCAAAAGCCCGTTTGTGTAGCCTCTTGAAACACCCTCGTTTACGGCATTTTCAAAATCACCGCCGACAATATGCACGTCCTGACCCACATCGCAAAAAATTACCGCCATACCGGTATCCTGACAAATAGGCAAATTAAGCTCCTTTGCCGCATCGAGGTTTTCAAGCAAGGTGCCCATTATCTTTTTGGGCAGCTCATCGGTCTCGGATTTTTCGGCACAGGATATGCAGCCGCACAAATCGTCCGGTAAAATTTTATTGGCTTTTATGCAAAGCTCCTCTACGGCTTTGATTATTTCGCCGACATCTATTTCTCTCATATTTAGCTCCATAAAAACAGGCAGACAAATACTTGCCTGCCGTACATTTTATTTTCTTCTTGAATACGAGCCGCGTTTTCCGTCCGTGGCACGCTTAAGATCTGTCATTTTTTCGTCGCTGACCTTTTTGAATCTGTCCATCATATCTTCAAAAGACATAGGACCGTCCTTCTTTTCGGACGGCTGACCCTTCCAAACGTTGGGAGCGCTGTTTCTGTGCCCCTTATTTTGGCGGAAAGAACGTTCACCCTGCGGCTGCTGCTGCGCCGGCAATGCTTTTTTGATGGAAAGGCTTATTTTGCCCTCCGGCGTAATGTCAATTACCTTTACCTTGACCGTTTGATTTTCTTTCAGATGCTCGTGAATATCACTTACATAAGACTGCGAAACCTCCGAGATGTGAACCATACCCGTAAGATTGCCCGGCAGGCTTATAAAAGCTCCGAAATTTGTGAGTCCGGTAACCTTGCCTTCAAGTATTTCCCCTACTTCGACCATAAAAGAATTTTATCCTCCCCGTGAGCCAACCTCTCAGTTGCCCGGTGTAATATCATAGTATACCTTTTCATCAGGCATAACGTATCCGAGTTTTTCGCGTGCAACACGTTCGATATAATCTTCCTGACTGCCGCCGTCAGCTACCTTTTGCAAGCGTTCGTTTTCGGCGAGCTGCTGCTCATACTGGGCAGAAACCTGCTCCGCCGTTTTTTCCCTCTCCTTAATTTTGAGCTGCGTATCGATAAGACTTATTGTAAAATACCCGACCGCAAGCACCAAAAGCAAGGTAAGTATGAAGCTGTGCTTGGCTTTACCTTTTTTCTTCTTTGCTTTTACCGCTCTTTTTTCGGCAGCCATTTTGCTTCACTTCCTTCCGCATTTTTGGATAATTGCGCTTATTATTTAATTGATTATACAACAAAGAGCCGCATAGTTTCAAGTGGATTTTTGATTTTTTTGCCGCTTTTACCGCTTTTTTTCGACTTTTTTGTGATATTTTTCCAAAAACTCGCTTAAAAAATCCAAATAGCTTTAAAAACGGAGCTGCAATGGCCTTAAAAATTTTAATAAAAAAGCCTTTAACGGCTTTTGTAACGCGCTCGGAAAATCGCACCGCAAACACGCCGAACGTAATGTAATATATAAAAAAACCGAGCATCTCTCCGAAAACCACATACGCCATAACCATACCGTTTGTTATAACGAGCGAAAATATAAATGTCACAAGGCCGGCAAAAGCCGAATACAATATGTCAAATATCAGCACCGTGCGTTTTCCGCCGCCGAAAATAAGGCGTATCGTTCTGACAACGTCATACAATACGCCTATACAAAATCCAAAGCCGAGCGACAGCAAAAAATTTGTCGTCTGCCGCGGCATACCGACTATGTAATCCATCAGCGGAACACCCTGCTCCAAAATCCGCCCTCCTGCGTCGGCTTGCTGTCGGAATATGAGAGAGAGCTGATGTTTCCCTCTATCATAATTTCCCCGACCTCAAGACTCAAGCGGTTTATATGAAGACCCTCGCCCTTCACCGTAAGCTCGCCCATATCGGTAAAGACTATTACGGTCTGTTCGTCAAAGCTGTCCACATCGGAAATTCCCGAAACCGTAAGTGTGTGTCTGTCCTCCATAATGACATTATGCGGAGCTTTTATGCCCTCGGCGGCACCTACCGCAGCTTTACTGCCGTTCATAACACAACCTCCTTTACTTTGTACAAGTATATGCCGCAGGTCGTGTTTTTATGTGCGTTACGGTACAGCGGACAAGAAACGCAGCGACTTATATAATCCGCGCAAAAAAACATCGCCCCGAAAAACGGAGCGATTAAAAAATCACTTAATAAGCGACATTAAAAGCCGCGGATTTCGCGTAGTGATGTTATCGGGAGCAAGGCTCAAAACATACAGCATAAGCGGTTTTTTATCCACAGTCCAAACCGATACCGAAAGCCCACGTTCGTGCATAACCTCAACCAAGGCCTTTGACAAATATGTGTATTTGCAGTTTATGCCCACGGCTCCGGCGCGCTTTATTTCATCTGCCGTCCGACGTAAATACTCCTTATCGCGAAGCCTCAATACATTTAGCTTCATATTGAGATAATACGGTATTTCCGGCGCGTATTTTTTGACCTTTGCCGCGTTATCTTTCTCAACTCCCGTAAAGAAGCATCTGCCTATAAGCCCTGCTTTTTTTACGATGCTTTGTATTCCGTCAAGATTTTCAAATACCTTTAAATCAAGATTTTGCAAAACCGTGCTCGAATTTGACGCTATGTAATACTGCGCCTCGGCAAAGGGCAAGCCGCCGTCTCCTGCCGATTCGGCGTGCATAAAGACCGGCGTTCCGTCAGTCCTGAGCGTTAAGTCATTCTCTATTACGGGAACGTCCAAAAAAATCGCCCTTTGTATAGACTCTATGGAATTGTCGGGGCTACCGTCGCAGCCGGTGTGAGCGGTGACTGTAAAGCCATGCGGCAAGGAAAGCTTTTGCTCTTTAAGCTTTTGATATTTTGCTCCCAAGGCAGCCGCTCCGAAAGCGGAGAACACAGCGGCAAATCTAAGAAAAAACCTGAATTTCATTTAATCACCTTATTTTTGCGGAAGCACCGCATTCCAATCCTCGGGCGGCGCGTCATACATTGAGGACAAAACCGCGTCAAGTATTCCCTTTATTTTACCGTCCTTGTCAAACGGCCTTACAAGCTTTTTTATTCTGCCCATAAAGGCATCCATTGCTCCGTACTCGGGTGTCCCCGGATAAAACGGCTCGTCACCGTGATAAAGATTTATCATTATCTGCAAAACAAGGTCCTTCAGGACTATTCCGCGCGCTCTGTCGTCTATTTTGCCGGATACTCCGAGATATTTAGCCGCCGCTCCGACGGTACGATTGTTCAAAAGCGTACCGATTATCTTCAGCGGCACCTTTAATTTGTAAACCGTCTCTGCCGTCATACTGAAGCTCGGTGCCAAGTCCGCCAGATGGTCTATATCATAAGCCGTTGATGATATTATATCATTCAGGAAAAACGTAAAGTGATTTTTCAGATAATCATTGACCGAAAGGCCGTTGCGGTCAAAATCAAAATCATCTATCTGCTCTGTCCTCACATCAATCTTTTCGTCGTCTATTGTTACCTTTCTTATCGCCGTGGGATAGCCTACAAGCGACGAGGTGTTTACGTCATAGAAAATGTTGCCCTTTTCGGTACGCTTTACGGCGATATTCTGCATATGAGTGTGCCCCGTGAACACGAGATTCACTCCCGAATCGGCAAGACGCGTAGTAATTTCGTCATAGTCTGCAAGCATATCCTTTTTTGAGAATAAAGGATAAATCGGATTCGGCGGCAGACACGGATGGTGATTCATAACAAAAATGTAATCGCCGTTCTTCTTTGCCTCTTCTATCTGCGAGAACATCCACTCGATTTGACTCTCGGTATAGCCGTGACGTTCGGGTGTCCCGTCGTCATTCATACAGAGAAGCCTAAATCCTTTTTTGAGCTTTACGCAGTAGGAAAACGACTCCTTGTGCTCGGAAACGGCTCTGTCCCAGCCGAAATCAGCATACAGCTCGCGAAGCTTCGGACGCGTCGTAGGCGTTGCGGGTAAAAGCTTGTCACCCTCACACCGCAGGGGTTCCATTTCCGAACTTATAAAGTCGTGTGTAGCCGTTATAAGATACACCTGTTTCCCGGCGTCACGGAGCCTTTGCAGCTTGGGCAGCAAATCGAGATGACTTTCCATAGCACCCGTGCTTGTAAGATCACCGGCTATCAAAACTATGTCAATGTCCTTGTCTGCAATGAGCTTTGAAAATGCGGCATCAATAATCGCCCCTGTCTCGGCAAGGCATTTTTGTTCCTTGTTGTTCCACTTTTCATATGCCTTGCCGCTTGTTCCGAGCGACGGAGCATAGTGATGAAGGTCGGTAATAAGGTAAAACTTCAATGAATCAGCCATAAATATCATCTCCGTTCAAAAATAATACCCCCCGAGAGAAGCACGGAGGGCATATAAAGTCTTTTTTTATTTTGCGAGAGCAGCAACCTCAAGCATATATGTACCTATCTGGCCGCCGAATTCGGGAGCACCGTCCATGATAAGATGACCCGTCTTTACCGCCTCAAGCATATCATCTGTACCGAGGAGTATTCCGAGCGCACTGTCAAGGTTGTCAAAGCGCAAGGTGAAGAACGGCATAGCACGCTTATAATCGCCTCTGCCTGCTCTTGACTTGCCGGCTTTAATGCGTAGATACGCGGAAACCGACGGATAACCGTCAACCGCCCATGCATAAACACGGTCGGGGCTCTTGCTGGTCCAGTCGTGAATATCCTCGTGACCCATCTTGTTGAGCTGGCTTATACCGCTTGACAAAAGATAGAAGAAGCACTTAACCATAAGCTCTTTTGTTGCCTCGTCCTTCGGAGCCTCGGTTGCGCCGAGAAGCGACGACATTTTAAGCAACGTCATTAAGAATGCCTTGAACGCACCAAAGTGTGTTACGACACCTTTCATCTTAGGCAGAGTCGCAGGTGACATCTTACCCTTAAAGAATGCGTTCATAGCCTCAACGCTCTTAAATTCAAGCTCAACGTGAGGATTGGGGTCTACCTTGTTTAAATGAACAAGCCACTCATCACTGTTTACGACAAAGTGCATGCCGACCTTGCCGCCCGGAGCATCCGGGTCCTTAGCGCTTACCTGAATAATCGCATGAACGTGCGCAAACTGCTTTTTAAGCGAGGGTACATCGTTCGCAATTACCTTAACAAGCGGTAAGGCTGCATTAAAGAATATTTTATTTGAATATAATTCTTCTTTTGTATGCAAATTTTTCACTCTCCTTTTTTGAGGATTTTATTTGCTCGAAAGCGCGAAAAATCACAACGAATTTTCCGCCGAAGCGGTACGCCGAAACCGAAAAAGCACCGGCATACCGTTAATAATTTAAGCGATGTATTAAACAATCTCAAATCGTTTAACAGGCTTTAGAGAAAACGGATTAAAGTTCCGCCGCCGCGTACTGTGGTACGACAGAGATCGATTAATTCGTTTTATCAAAGAATACCTTGCAAAATTTATTTTGTTTGATAGGCTTTAGAGAAAACGGATTAAAGTTCCGCTGTCGCGTACTGTGGTACGACAGAAATCGGTTAATTCGTTTTATCAAAGAATACCTTGCAAAATTTATTTTGTTTGATAGGCTTTAGAGAAAACGGATTAAAGTTTGACCGCCGCGTACTGTGGTACGACAGAGATCGGTTAATTCGTTTCATCAAAGAATACCTTGCAAAATTTATTTTGTTTGATAGGCTTTAGAGAAAACGGATTAAAGTTCCGCTGTCGCGTACTGTGGTACGACAGAAATCGGTTAATTCGTTTTATCAAAGAATACCTTGCAAAATTTATTTTGTTTGATAGGCTTTAGAGAAAACGGATTAAAGTTTGACCGCCGCGTACTGCGGTACGCAAGGGAAAAATTAATTCGTTTTATCAAAGAATATCAGACAAAATCAGACCTCATCGTCCCAGTTGTCGTCTAACTCAAAGTCCTTATGCATAAGCTCACGAACCGCCTCGATTATGCCGTTGGCGTCGATGCCGACCATGGACATAATGTCCTCGTGGAGACCGATGGGAGCAAACTTGTCGGGGTGACCGAGCTTCTTGAAGGCGCAGCCCTTACCGGATTCAACAACAACCTCGGCAACAGCAGAGCCGAGACCGCCGATTATGTTGTGGTCCTCAACCGTGATTATACGGCGAGTATCCTGAACAGCCTTTAAGATAGCCTCTTTATCGATGGGCTTAATGGTGTGCATATTGAGCACGCGAACCTTAAGTCCGTCTGCATTCTCAAGGAATTTGGCAGCCTCACGAGCCTGGAATACACAGGAGCCGCAGGCTATTACGGTAATGTCGGTGCCGGGATGAACCTCAACAGCCTTACCTACTTCAAAGCCGTAATCCTCATTATCATAAAGAACACGGTCAAAGCCGCGGTTAATTCTGATGTAATACGGGCCGAAGTTTTCATAAGCGGCGCGAACCGCATTTGCCGTCTCATAACCGTCTGCCGGGCAGATAACGGTGAGATTGGGCATAGCTCTTGTAACCGCAAGGTCAACAATAGCGTGGTGAGTAGAACCCGCCTGACCGAAAGAGGTGCCGGAATGCGTAGCTATAATTTTAGCGTTGACATTCTGATAGCAGATATCGGTGTGCAGCTGATCTGCCGCACGAAGTGATGCAAATACCGAGAAGGTTGAAGCAAAGGGAACGAGCCCCGCTCTTGCCATACCTGCCGCTACGCCGATCATATTCTGCTCTGCGATACCGACATTGAAAACTCTGTCGGGGCACGCATTTGTGAAGTCCTGAAGCTTTGTGGAGGTTGCAAGGTCAGCTGTGACCGCAACTATTTCTTTATGCTCCTTGGCAAGGTCCGCCAAGGTTTTTCCGTAAATCTCCGAGGTGGAAAGCTCGGGAGTCTCAATTACGTTATATACAAATCCGCCTGCCATTATTCAAACTCCTTTCCGCAGCGAGCTATACGCTCAGCACTGTATTCATCAAGGTCTTTTGCGGCAACCTTTGCCATCTCTTCATCAATGGCGCCGTAATGCCACTTGTAGTTACCGCTTGTAAGCTTAATTCCGACGCCCTTAATGGTATCGGCAACTATAACGGTAGGCTTATCCTTGGTCTTGTGTGCCTCATCAATAGCCTTGCAGAGAGAAACGATGTTGTTGCCCTCGCAAACGATTGTATGGAAGCCGAATGCAACGAATTTATCCGCAAGCGGTTCGAGCTTCATAACATCCTCGGTGTTGCCGTCTATCATGCAGTGGTTACGGTCAACAATCGTGATGCAGTTTGTAAGATTGTAATGACGGATGGTCATAAGACCTTCCCAGTTTGAACCCTCGTCAAGCTCACCGTCGCCTGTTACAACGTAGGTGTAGTAGTCCTTGCCGAGAACTCTTGCGGCAATTGCAGTGCCGGCCGCTATCGGAATGCCGTGGCCGAGAGAGCCGGTGGAAGCGTCAACGCCTGCAACCTTATTTGAGTCAAGATGGATACCCATCTTGGAATTTGTAAGGTTAAAGGTCTTGAGCTGCTCGGGATCATTGTAGCCGAAATCGCAAAGCACGGGTGCATAAGCTATGCCGGCGTGACCCTTACTGAGTATGAATCTGTCGCGATCCTCCCACTTCGGGTCTTCCTTTTTAATGTTAAGGTATCTGTGATACATAACGGTAAGAATGTCCATAACGCTCATTCCGCCGCCAATATGACCGCTTCCCGCCCAAACCGTGGTCTGAAGACAGAGATGCCTTAAATCATTGGCTTTTTTCTCAAGCGCGAGCCATTCCTCCTTGGTCAAAGGTGCTCTTTCCATAATTTTCCTCCCTGAATGTAAAGTTTTGTATTACGGGCGGCCGCGCTCCACGCACAGCCGCCTTAAATCCGTGTTTGAAATCAGCCCTTGAGCTCGGGGTGATTTTTCTCAACTACCGAGAATGCGTCCTCAGCTATCTCTATGGACTTTTTGATGTCCTCGTCGGTAACGGCGGCATTCATAAAGTGGTTGTGGTGTGACGCGAGGAACAGGCCGCGGCTTACGCACTCGGATACCCACTCCTGATGAAGCATAAGGCTGTCATCGTTTGCGATACGAAGATAGAAGAGTGCCGGTTCACCGGTAACCACAAGGTCAAAGCCGTGCTCTTTACCGGCAGCCTTAAAGCCCTCGGTAAGCTTTGTGCCCATTTCGCGGAACATCTTGGGTGTGTTAAGCTTTTTCATCTTGTCGATGCAGGCTATGGAAGCGGCGAAGGGGATTGCGCTCATCCAGTAAGAGCCTGTGTATGTAACGCCCGAAACGGTGGCTTTCATATGCTCGCCGCCGCAGAGAGCAGACATATTGTATCCGTTTGCAAGAGCCTTGCAGAAGCAGATAAGGTCGGCTTTGATTCCGTAATAATGGTCGGAGCCGGCTATATCAAGACGGAAGCCCGTTCTTACGTCGTCAAAGATAAGAACCATGCCGTGATCGTCGCAGAACTTGCGAACAGCCTGCCAATACTCCTTGGAGGCGCAGCGGTTGTCGTAGAAGTTGCCGTGATCGTACGGCTGAGCTATGAGGCCTGCAACGTCGCCGTCGCAAGCGTTGTAAGCGTCCTCAAGAGCCTGAAGATCAAACCACGGAACAACAACGTTGTTTGCAACCTCTTCGGGAAGTATGCCGGGGTAGTCTATTTTCTGACCCCACTGGAAGTCGCCGTGATAATAGCCCTTTAAGAAGAACATCTTTTTCTTGTGGGTGTGTGCACGAGCGGTCATAACCGCAAGCGTTGTAACGTCGGAGCCGTTCTTTGCAAAGAATGCCCAGTCTGCGGAAGCTACGGTATTTACAAGATTTTCGGCACACTCAACCATAACCTTTGACGGAGAGGTTGTGCAGTTGCCGAGCTTCATCTGCTTCATGGCGGCAGCATCAACGTCGGGGTCGTTATAGCCGAGCACATTGGGGCCGTAAGCGCACATATAATCTATGTACTTGTTGCCGTCAACGTCCCAAAAATATGTACCCTTTGCTTTTTCGGAATAGAAAGGCCATTTTGAAACGGGAACCCAAAGACCCTCTGCGGGGCCGAGGTGACCGTAAATACCGGAGGGTATTACCTTAATGGCTCTGTCAAAGTATTCATGGCTCTTAGTGTGTTTGTATTCCGGGAATTTACTCATATTTATCGCCCTCCTTATGCTAAATACAGAGCTACTCTGTCGAGTATTCTGTTCATATTGTCTACCATGGAAAGCATGCCGCGAATCTCAACGGTACCCTTACCTATACATTCAAGAGAATTAACTTTGCCGTTGAAGAGATCGTAAGCAAGGTCAATGGTGTCAAACTGCATAATAGCTCTCGGCTTTTTCGGATATTCCTTGATTGTTACAAGGTGATGATCCTTAACGCGAATTGTTGCGGCAGGGCCGTCTTTAATGCAAAATGCTATATCACCGTCAAGCATATAAGAAGCGCTTGCCTGGCCGATTTTATCCTGATTGCCTATCTGAGACAGCGCAACGGAAATGGTGTAGAATGTAAGCTTAGTCGAAAGCTCAAAAAACGCCCTGTCCTTAAGAGCCTCTTCGCTCGGCTGCATTACTTCTGAAAGTCGGTCGGTAAGGGCCGTAAAGGTCTTGAGAAGGAAACCTATCTTGGTAAGACCCTTAAGCGGTACAGGAGTAACGGTTCCGTCAATTACGCCGTTGAATTTTTCGCAGGAAGAAAGCGGTATGTAAATATCGCAGTCTCTCACTCCGTCTTCCATACGGCAGCCGCTCTTTGTAAATTTAATTGTTGCAGACGGTCCGTGCTTAACATCGAAACAAACGGATACCGGCTTTTTAAGTCCGGATAATATCTCCTTGGCCTTGTCGTCAAGCTCACAGAGATTTTCGAGAGTTCCGAGGACGGCATACATATTGATGTATGCAAGTGTTTTTGTGTCGGTCAATTTAATTCCTCCTTCGCTTCTTTTAATAAATAAACCGAAATAGCATATAACTATGCATTTAATAATAACAAAATCTTTATCTAAAGTCAACGAAAACCGAACACTTTCCCAATAAATTTTATTTAAAAAGCATTTGCAATTTTATAAAAATTTTTAATGATTTTTTTAAATATGTATGGTATAATGTAACTCGTATACGGCAAACTCCATTCTTTTTACGAAAGGAAACACGATAAATGTCACTGTTAACCAAAATTTTCGGAGATTATTCGTCGAAAGAAGTAAAACGCGTAATGCCCATTCAAAAAAAGGTATTAAGCTATGAGGACGAATATTCTCGCCTTTCCGACGAGGAGCTGAAGGCGAAGACTCCGGAGTTCAAAGAAAGACTTAAAAACGGCGAAACGCTCGACGATATTCTCCCCGAAGCATTTGCGGTATGCCGCGAGGCTTCATCAAGAGTTCTCAATATGAAGCACTTCCCGGTTCAGATAATCGGCGGTATCATACTTCACCAGGGTCGTATTGCCGAGATGAAAACGGGCGAGGGCAAAACCCTCGTCGCAACATTGCCCGCTTACCTCAACGCTCTTTCCGGAAAAGGCGTTCACATAGTAACCGTCAACGATTATCTTGCCCGCCGCGACTCGGAGTGGATGGGCAAGCTCTACCGCTTCCTCGGTCTTTCCGTAGGACTTATAGTCCACGAGCTCAACAACGACGAGAGAAGGGCGGCATACTCCGCCGACATAACCTACGGCACAAACAACGAGATGGGCTTTGACTATCTTCGAGACAATATGATAGCCTATGCGGAGCAGAGAGTTCAGCGCGGTCACTCGTTTGCCATCGTGGACGAGGTTGACTCGATTCTTATCGATGAAGCGAGAACACCCCTTATCATATCAGGCGTCGGCGACAAGTCGACAGACCTTTATAAGATTGCCGACAGCTTCGCAAAAACCCTTAAAAAGGTTACCGTAAAGGAGCTCGACTCAAAGCAGAACGCCGAGGAGGAGCTTTCCGAGGACGGCGACTTCGTAGTTGACGAAAAGGCAAAAACCGCAACGCTCACAAAATCCGGTATCGCAAAGGCAGAGGCATATTTTAACCTCGAAAACCTCATGGACAGCGAGAACATAACCGTTCTCCACCACATAGAGCAGGCAATAAAGGCCATAGGCGTTATGAAACGCGACGTTGACTACGTCGTAAAGGACGGAGAAGTTCTCATAGTTGACGAATTCACCGGACGTATAATGCTCGGCCGTCGTTACAGCGAGGGTCTTCACCAGGCTATCGAGGCAAAAGAGGGCGTTAAGGTAGAGAGAGAGTCTAAGACGCTCGCCACCATCACCTTCCAGAATTACTTCAGACTTTACGACAAGCTTTCGGGTATGACCGGTACCGCCATGACAGAGAGCACCGAGTTCCAGGAGATCTACTCTCTCGATGTCATTTCGATTCCGACTAACAAGCCGATGATAAGAATCGACGACCCGGACGTTCTCTACAAAACGGAACAGGCTAAATTCAATGCGATAATCGACCGCATTATAGAATGTCACGAAAACGGTCAGCCCGTGCTCGTGGGTACGATAAGCATCGAAAAGAGCGAGGCTTTGTCAAAGGCACTCAAAAAACGCGGTATAAAGCACGAGGTACTCAACGCCAAGTACCACGAAAAAGAAGCCGAAATCATAGCTCAGGCAGGTAAATTCGGAGCCGTGACGATAGCCACCAATATGGCAGGCCGCGGTACCGATATTATTCTCGGAGGAAACCCCGAATACATGGCAAAGGCCGAGATGCGTAAAAAGGGCTATTCGGATGAGCTTATCGCCGAGGCAACAGGTTATGCAGAGACTTCCGACGAAGAGATTCTCGAAGCGAGAAAGACATTCCGTGAGCTTGAAAACAAGCACAAGGAAGAGCTCAAGGACGAAGCCGCAAAGGTTAGAAATGCAGGCGGTCTTTACATCATAGGTACGGAACGCCACGAGTCGAGACGAATCGACAATCAGCTGCGCGGCCGTTCGGGACGTCAGGGAGACCCCGGTCACAGCCAGTTCTTCCTCTCTGCCGAGGACGACCTTTTAAGACTCTTTGCAGGCGACAGATTCTATAACATCCTTAACAACTTCAAGGCAGTCGGCGATATGCCGATAGAGGCCGGCATTCTTTCAAAATCAATTGAGAGTGCTCAGAAAAAGGTAGAGGCCAACAACTTTGCAACGCGCCGTAACGTCCTCGAATTCGACGACGTTATGAACGAGCAGCGTAAAAAGATTTACAGCGAACGCAATCAGGTGCTCGACGGAGCTGATCTTCACGAAACGATTCAGAAGATGATAAACGACTACTTTGACAGTATGGTTCAGTTCTACTGCCCGTCGTCACTTCCCGAAAACGAGTGGAACCTCGCCGGTATGAAGACAAAGCTCGGCTGGATTATAGGCTCCGATTCGCTCGACGAGCTCAAGACCCCCGACGATTATCTTAAATACTTCCTCTCAAAAGCCGAAAAGCTTTACAACGACCGCAAGCAGAAGTACGGAGCGGAGATTATGAGCCTGCTCGAAAGAAAAATACTTCTTCAGAACGTAGACCGCCATTGGATGGATCACCTCGACGCAATGGAGGAATTAAAGCGCGGTATTTACCTTCGTTCCTACGGTCAGCAGAACCCGATAGTAGCATTCCGTATGGAGAGCTACGATATGTTTGAGGAAATGACCGATGCCATTCGCGAGGGTACGGTCACCGGCATTCTTACGGTTGTAATCCGCACCGAAGCTGACACAAAGCGCGAGCAGCAGGGCAAGATTACCTCCACAAGCGGAGCTACCGACGGCAGTGAAAAGAAGCAGCCGGTCAAAAAAGCCAAAAAGCCCGGCAGAAACGACCCGTGCCCATGCGGAAGCGGTAAAAAGTACAAATACTGCTGCGGCAAGGACGACTGATATAACGGTGACTCATAAATAAATTTAAAAGACGGATATAAAGCTTGTGTTTTATGTCCGTCTTTCTTTTCGTCTTTGTTTATTGACTTATTATATAAATCGCCTTATAATACAATATATATTGTTAATTATGCACATTATATGCGTATCAAGCGGGAGGGCAAAATGAAAACATTTTTTACGGTGCTGTTTATTACGGCAGCGGTTGTATTTTTAGTATGCATCATATTCAGAGGGGAAACGCCTGACAAGCCCAAGAAGAACATTAAGAGCGACAATCCGGCTATACTGCCATATGGCAAGACGGGAGTTTTGGCTCATCGCTCCGGGGCAGGGCTCGCTCCGGAAAATACTCTGCTCGCCTTTCAGAATATGATTAAGAACAGGGATAAATTCGAACTTGAAGGCTTTGAATTTGACCTGCACCTCACAAAGGACGGCCAAATAATAGTCCTGCATGACGACACGCTTGACCGCACAAGCGATTCGGAGGAATATTTCGGCAAGCCCGGCGTATTGCCGTGCGACCTGAGCTTTGAGGAGCTGCGAAAGCTTAATATGGGCGAAAAGTTTGTTCTTCCCGACGGTTCTATACCTTACGAGGGTCTGCGAGGCGACAAAATTCCGGACTCACTCCGCATTATAAGGCTCAGCGACGTATTTGATTTTCTTGCTCCGTACGGGGATTACACCTTTACCGTTGATATTAAAAACGACGGTGACATCGGTTACCGCACCGCAGATGAGCTTCACCGCCTTTTGGTAAAGTATAATATGCTCTCACGCACGGCCGTAGCCTCATTTCACAAGAGCAATATTCGGTATCTTGACGAAAAATATCCCGACATAACACGTTCGGCCACAATACATGAGGTGGTCAGATTCTATTTTCAGAGTTTCTTTCACATTCCGTATAAGCAGGGTCATTTCAAGTTTAAATATCTGCACATTCCGTATAAGGATTACTTCTTCAACCTCGGTACAACAAGGCTTATAAATTACGCCCACAGCTACGGTATAGCCGTTCAGTACTGGACCATAAACGACCCGAAAATAATGAAGCGCCTCGAAAAGAACGGTGCGGACGCAGTCTTTACAGACCTGCCGGACTTAGCTTACGAGACGCTCAACGATATTAAATAATGTTTTGATTACTCCGAAACGAAGTCTGCGACAAAGCGTGTTTTTACATACGGCGCCGAACGTTCCTTATGGGCAACATGCAGCGGATGCACCTGAAATGCCGGAATATTCTCCATACGCTCAAATTCCGCATAAAATACAAAATCGCAGTCGCTGTCGGCAAAGTTTTCACCGATTTCCGCTTTTATGAGTCCCGGAATCTTTCCGACGAGATTCTTAGCCGAGTCAGACATCATTTTCAGTACCTCTTTACGGTTTGAATCATTTACATTGTCGGAAAATGTCCAAAAAATAATATGCCTTACCATTGTGTAACACGCCCCTTGGGAAAATATCGGTACCGCGCAAAGCAACTATACCGATGTTATTGTATCATAAAAAAATCAAAAATAAACCCTTGACAAAAAAATTAAAGTGTGTTTTAATGACTTAAACCGATGAAACGGAAGTAAAACTGCAAAACGAACATTTAGCGAGCCGGAGGCGGTGTGAGTCCGGTTGTTACGGTGCAGACAAATGGTCCGCTGAGGGCGCAATGAAAAGTTGCGACGGAGCTTTCACGTTACAGAAAGAGGAATATGTCAGTATTCCGTCAGAGTGAGCGTTTTACGCTAATCAAGGTGGTACCGCAGGTAATTTCCTGTCCTTGTATTTTTACAAGGGCAGTTTTTTTATTATACAGAAGATTTCAGGAGGATTTTAAAATGAAAAAGTTTTTTGCAGTTATGCTGTCACTTATGCTCACGGTGCTCACATTTGCATCCTGCCAGAGCACAGGCAAAACAAACAGCACCACGAACTCCGACCCCGGCACAAACAACACCGGTAAGAAGTACAAGGTCGCAATAGTTCAGCTCGCAGACAACGGTGCCTTCACAGAGATGCGCGAGTCATTTATTCAGGAGATGAGAACACTCGGCTACGATGAAGCGCAGATGATATTTGACATCAAAAATGCACAGGGCGATCAGTCCGCGCTCAACACCATAAGCCAGGGGCTTAAAAACGGCGACTACGACCTTATAGTTCCGATAGTTACGCCCGCCACAATGTCAGTCGTAAATCAAGGCCTTAAAACTCCCGTCGTATTTATTTCCGTTACAAATCCCGTCGGCTCCGGCATTATGACAAGCATGGAAAAGCCCGATAAAAATGCAACCGGCACCTCAAACATAGTTCCGGTTGACCAGATATTCGGCCTTGCAAAGGAGCTTACTCCCGATGTCAAAAAAATAGGCATACTCTACTGCTCGGGCGAAGATAACGCCGTAAAAACCGCCGCTAAGGCTAAGGATTACCTCTCACAGAGCGGCTATGCCTACGAAGAGGTAACCGTTACAAATTCCTCAGAGGTACAGTCGGCCGCAACCTCGCTCGCCGCAAAGTGTGATGCTCTTTACATTCCCATAGATTCCACCGTACAGGCTGCCATGGAGCAGGTAGTAGAGGCGGCAACAGCCAAAAAGATTCCCGTATACGGCAGTGACCCGGTAATGGTTCAGAAGGGCGCGCTTGCAAGCGTCAGCGTAAGCAACACACAGCTCGGCGAAAAAGCTGCCGATATGGCTGATAAAATCTTAAAAGGTACTCCCGTATCGGAGGTTCCCGCAGTTGCGCTCACGGATTATCAGTATGTCATAAACAGCAAGACCGCAAGCACACTCGGTATTAAAACACCTACCGGTGACAACTATCAGTTCATCGGCGCATAATTTGAGTCTTTCAGGGGTTAGGAAAATTTTCGAAAAGCATCTCGGCGGCAGAGCTTTAACACGCCGCTTTGATTGTCGCTTTCCGAGTATTTTGCAGCCCCTTTAAATTTTTGTTAGGAGGAAAGCTTATGCTTTCTGTTGTTTCGGGCGCGGTGCTGCTCGGCTTTCAATACGCTCTTTTGGCACTCGGCGTCTATATTTCATTCCGCATACTGAACATTCCCGACCTCACCGTTGACGGAAGCTTCACCTTCGGCATTGCCGTCTCCGCAGTCCTGTGCGCTTCGGGTCATCCGTTTTTGGGTCTTATGGCGGCCGTATTCGCCGGCTTTGCCGCAGGAATTGTCACGGGATTTTTACAAACAAAAGCAAAAATTCACCCGATACTTGCCGGAATACTCACCATGAGCGGTCTTTACACAGTCAATATAACTGTTATGGGTGCTCCCAATGTATCTTTGATAGGCAAAAAGAGATTTTATGACGGTTTCGCGTCGCTGTTCGGCGAAAACAGCTCGGGGGATCTGCCTAAAATGATTTTGGCGGCGGTAATCTGCGCGATATGCGTAGCACTGCTGATTATGTTCTTTAAAACCGTTCTCGGCTTATGTATAAGAGCCACAGGAGGCAACAAGGATATGGTAAGAGCCTCCTCGATAAATACCGACATAACCACCGTAACCGCACTTGCAATATCAAACGCGCTCGTTGCACTTTCGGGTGCCGTGATAGCTCAAACACAGGGCTTTGCCGACGTAAACTCCGGCAGCGGTATGATAGTTATAGGTCTCGCCTCGGTAATAATAGGCGAAGTCATATTCGGCAAACGCTCGCTTTCAGTAGGGCTTGTTTCGGCAGTCGTCGGTTCCGTAATTTACAGAATGATAGTCGCCTTTGCGCTTGAGACAAATGTATTTTCGGCAAACGCGCTAAAGCTGCTGTCGGCGGTTATAGTTGCCGTAACGCTGTCGGTGCCGGCCATAAAAAACGCAATCTCCGACAGAAAAATGAAAAGGGAGGGTATGAAAAATGCTTGAAATTAAAAATCTCTCCAAAACATTTTTAAAAGGAACGCCAAACGAGCATAAGGCTCTTGACGGGATTTCATTATCGCTTGATAAGGGCGAATTCGTCACCGTAATAGGCTCTAACGGTGCAGGCAAATCCACGCTGTTTAACGCGATTGCAGGCGAGTTTTTGTGTGACGGCGGTAAAATAGTCCTCGACGGAAAAAACATAACTTACCAAAAAGAGTACATCAGAGCCAAAGACATAGGGAGGCTTTTTCAGGACCCGATGCGCGGCACGGCTCCCGACCTTACGATTGAAGAAAATCTCGCGCTTGTCTATTCAAAAGCGACAAGACGCCTCTTTTCACCTGCGCTCAAAAAAAGCGACGTTGAATTCTTCAGAGAAAAGCTTCTAAAACTCAATATGGGTCTTGAGGACAGACTAAAGACAAAAATGGGTCAGCTTTCGGGTGGTCAGAGGCAGGCTGTAACGCTTATGATGAGCACGCTTGTAACGCCGAAGCTTCTCTTGCTTGACGAGCATACCGCGGCGCTCGACCCTCTCACAGCCGAAAAGGTGCTTGACATCACGCAGCGGATTGTGGCGGAAAACAGCATCACAACCATGATGATTACGCATAATATAAAATCCGCGCTCAAGCTCGGCACACGCACAATTATGCTTGAGGGCGGCAAATCGGTGCTTGACCTAAAGGGTGACGAAAGAAACAATATGACAGTTCAGGACCTTTTGGGACTCTACCGTCAAAAGTCGGGGAAAGAGCTTGACAATGACAGAATGCTGCTGACCGGAGAATGATGTTTCGAAGTAACCGGACGGATATTTCAGTCGGCACAATTCCGATTTAACAGCCCTGTTAAACAAATGCGTTAAACAAAAAGACACGATTTTCATCGTGTCTTTTTTCAATGTCATTTTTCGGCTGCTTCGGGCTTTTCAAGCTTTTTCATTGCGCTTCTGAATCTGAACGCAAACAATATGAGCGTGAAGGTTACGGCCAAAACATCGGCTATCGGCTCTGCGGTATAAACACCAATGGCCTTATCGGATATTATATGCGGCATTATATAAATAAGCGGTATCAGCAAAACGAATTTGCGCACAACGGCTACTATTATAGAGCACGGAGCATTGCCTATTGACACAAACGCCATCTGGCAGGCTATCTGCGCGCCCATGAGGAACATCCCTCCTAAGTAAATTCTGAGTGCCTTTGCGGCAAACCCGACAAGCTCCGAATCGGAACTGAAAATTCCGGCAAACGCCTTTGGGAACAGCATTATCGCCGCCCACAAAATCACGGCGTAAATCATATTGACAATAAGCAAAAGACGGTAGGTCTTTTTTACACGGTCCGGATTTCGCGCGCCGTAATTGTAGCTCATTATAGGCTGGGCACCCTGCCCTATTCCCTGTAAGGGAAGCAATGCGAACTGCATTACGCTTGTTAGTATTGTCATGGCGCCGACCGCTATATCGCCGCCGTATTTTAAAAGAGAAGAATTGAAGCACACGGAAATTACGCTCTCGCTTGCCTGCATAATAAATGTCGCAAGTCCCAAGGCAATACACGGCATTATGATTTTAAGCGACAGGCGCATATTTTTGAGACGAATTTTAAGTCCGGTCTTTTTCGACAGCAAAAAGCACACCGCCCAAACGCACGATACGCCCTGAGAAATTACCGTGGCAACAGCTGCTCCGCGCACTCCCATATTGAAAACAAATATAAACAGCGGGTCAAGCACTATATTTGCCGCTGCGCCTATTATAACGGTGAGCATACCTGTTTTTGCAAAGCCCTGAGCCGTTATAAACGCGTTTAAGCCCAATGTAAGCTGAACAAAAATCGTTCCGACGGCATAAATATCCATATAAGCCACAGCGTAATCTATTGTATTTTCGCTCGCGCCGAACATCAGCAGAAGCTTTCTGTCCCATATAAGCAAAACGGCAGTCAGCATGACCGATAATATAAGCTGAAGTAAGAAACAGCTTCCGAGTATTTTTTCTGCGCCGTCCTTATCGCCCTTGCCGAGACTTATCGAGGCTCTCGGTGCACCGCCGGCGCTTACAAGCGCCGCAAATGCCGAAATTATCATAATTATAGGCATACATACGCCCACTCCCGTCAGAGCCGCGCTGCCCTCACCGGGGATATGCCCTATATATATGCGATCAACAATATTGTAAAGCATATTTACAATTTGCGCAATTACGGTAGGCACGGCAAGGCGAAACAGCAGCTTGCCTATTTTTTCCGTTCCGAGAAATTCTTTGTCCTTATCCATTGTGTCAACTCCGTTTCAAATCAAAATGTTCCGCAACATTTGTTTCCATTTTATCAAGCAACGCGGAAAATGCGCTGCGCTCCGCCTCGGAAAACCCACCGTAAAGCGTATCAACAAAGTTTTTTTGAGCCGATTTTCCGCTTCTTGCTATCTCCTCGGCAAATTCCGTCACCGACAGTCTCACAGCACGCTTGTCCTTGCACTTTTCGCCGCGCAGCAGCCCCTTTTCCATAAGCGATTTTACAGAGATTGAAACGTGCGACTTAGGTATGTGCCGCATCGAAACTATCTGTGCCGCAGTATTATATTGCGGATTGTTGTAAAGAAACATCAATACACCGAATTCCATATACGTAAGCCCGTACTTTTTGCAGACGGGCAAGACCGTATCCTGATACAGTTTTGCCGAGTCCGACAGAAATTCTATCGGGGTCATAACATCACCTCAATTAGTTCTAAATTGAACTAATTTAGTATAACACATATTATCCGTTTGTCAACAGGAATTAAAAAAAGCGCCGAACGCCCCAAAGAGCGCACGACGCATATTCTAATTTGAGTCGGCTTAAAATTTAAACAGATTAAGGCCCGTAGCATCGTCATAAAACCTGTCAACCTCACCGTTTATCATCCTTATTACGACCTCGGCGGTCGCGCTGATATGTGCCTCATTAAGATGTCCGCCGAAAACACGGCCGCTCTCGTCTCCGGCGCTTATGTGCAGATGGCTGTAATACTTGCCGTCCTTGGTATTTACGGTCCCCGTGAGCGAAACGATCTCGAAGCAGCCTTTAAATTCGTTTTTCACATATCTTTTCTCGTCCACCATATATACTCCTGCGGTAAACGCACTTAATGCGCCTATCGCCGAAACGGACGCCAGCTTAATATTTTCCTTTTCACAGAGCTCTTGCAGCGAGCTTGTAAATTCCTCTCCGCGGTCAAATCTCGCAACCACGGTATCTCCGAATTTTCTGTAATCCATTGTAATTCCTCCGTTAAACTTTATAGTGGAAAGCTGTATACAAAAATGATATACTTATGATAATATCAATTATAATTTATGTCAATAAAAGAGAGAAAGAGGAATTTAAATGAGCTCCATGAAAGACAAAATGCACACCGGTGAATTGTATTTACCCGGCGATGAAGAGATAATGCGGCATCAATTAAAGCGTCTCGACAGGCTTTACGACTTTAATATGACTCGGCCGACCGAGCTTAAAAAGCGCGAGGAAATGCTCAGGGAGATGTTTGCGGAAATAGGCGATGACTGCTACATAGAACCTCCTTTTCACTCAAACTTCGGCGGAGAGCATGTACACTTCGGCAATCATATCTATGCCAATTTCGGCTTGACGCTTGTTGACGATACTCACATATACGTCGGCGACAACACAATGTTCGGCCCTCACGTTACCGTGGCAACTGCCGGTCACCCGATAGATCCCACGCTCAGAGCAAAGGAATACCAATACAATATGCCGATTCATATAGGCAAAAACTGCTGGATAGGCGCAGGCGCGCTTATTCTGCCCGGCGTTACGATAGGCGATAACACCGTCATAGGCGCGGGCAGCGTTGTTACAAAGGACATTCCGTCATCTGTGGTCGCCGTCGGAAATCCGTGCCGCGTAATGCGTGATGTCGGCGAGCACGACAGGGAATACTATTTCAAAAACAGAAAAATAGATTACTCGTCAATCGAATGATAAAAAACAATTAACAATAGGAGCGGTGTTATGAAAAGGTTAGTTTGCGTTATACTGTCTGCGGCTTTGCTGTTTTGTCTTTCGTCCTGCGGGCAGAAGCCGAAAATACGGCGTGAAATCGACAACTCCAAGCTCTTGCGAGTCAGCGAGGACGGCTACCTCACAGACGGCGGCGACAACGGCATACAGCTTCGCGGCGTCAACTTCGGAGGTTGGCTCTTGCAGGAGACCTGGATGTGCCCCGTTATGAGCCTCGACAGGAGTCTTACCGTAAAGGGCGGAACGGACGACGGCTGGGCGGAACTTGACACCTTAAATAAATTCACACTTCTTTTCGGGGAAGAAAAAACCGCAGAGCTTTTTAAAAGCTACCGTGACAATTACATCACCGAAGAGGACTTTGAAAATGTTAAAGCTCTCGGATTTAACTGCATCAGAATACCCTTCTGGTACAGAAACTTTATGTCGGACGAAAACGGCACATACATAACCGAGAACGATGACGAAAATCCGGGATTTGTAAAGCTTGATTTTGCCTGTGAAATGGCAGAAAAATACAACCTGTATCTGATATTTGACATGCACGGCTGCCCCGGCGGTCAAAACGGCGACCATTCGTCGGGTAAGACCGGGAGAAATCTTTTGTATAGTGACAAAACTTATCAGGACATAATGGAAAATCTCTGGATAAAAATAGCGACACGGTATAAAGACCGCACCTGCGTTGCAGCATACGACGTTATGAACGAGCCGCTCAACAACGCGGACACCGAACACGGTGTTCTGCCCGAAAACGCCGCTGACCCGTGGCAGGACGTGACGCTCAGAAAAGCGGTATACGACAGAATGATAAAAGCCATACGCTCCGCAGACCGTGACCACATAATAACCGTAGAGGCGCTTTGGCGAATGGATAAGCTCCCCGACCCCTCCGAAATGGGCTGGTCGAATATGATGTATCAGCTTCACTCCTACGATAAGGAGAAAAAGACGACAAAACAGCTTATCCGTTCTATGAAAAAGGCAAGACGCCAATACAAAGTTGCGGTCTATATGGGTGAATTTAACCCGACAGTATTCTGCGGTGACGCCGTTTCGCTTATGGACAGCGCTCTTATAAGCTACACGCTGTGGAATTACAAAACCACCTCTTACAAAGACTCCGATTGGGGACTTTACAACAAATCTCTTGCGATAAATGACATAGCCGCCATGGCTTCTTCGGAAGAAGCAAAGAATAAAATACTCGCCGAAAACGGACAAAAAATACCGTCGCTCGAAAATCTTTCGCCGCAGGAGCTCTATGAGCTGTACGAAAAGCTGTGGTCAAAGGAAAATCTCGCAACCTCTTCATATAAGCTTAACGGCAAAACGGTCGGTATTTTCGGCTGTCCCTCTTCGAGTGTTATAGGAGCATAAAAGCTCTCGTTAAAATCAAATAATAAAAAGCAAAAAACAAGGGGCTGTAAAACATCGTTTTTACAGTCCCCTGTCCGTTTTAACGGTATTGATCAGCCGTTTACTTTTTCTTCTTTTTTCTCGCTGTTCTTTTTGCTCTTAACATAGCTCTTCATAGAGTTGATAACTATTGTAAGACCGAGCACTATAAGCAAAACAGCTATGACAAGCTGAAGTCCGTTGTTTAAGAACACCTTGCCCCAAGTGGTCTCGCCTGCGGGAATCGTAACCGCTGCGGCTGTGCTTATAGCCTTTACCATAGCTATAAGGCGCTGAACGAGTGCCGTAAACGTAACGCAAAGCATTATTATCATCGGCGGGAAGAGCATCTTGTTGCTTCTGCCCGTAACCTTCATAAATACGCAGAGGGTTATAAGTACGAGAGCGCTCAAAAGCTGGTTTGCCGAACCGAACAGCGGCCAGATGTTTGCATATCCGATTTTTGTGAGCACAAAGCCGAAAAGAAGCGTAATAATTGTTGAGAAATACGGATTGCAGAGAACCTTGCGCCAAGGCTTCGCGTTTTTCATATCGTCAACCGCAAACAGCTCCTGGAAGCTCATTCTGCCTATACGCGCAACGGCGTCAAGGCTTGTAAGCGCAAGTGCCGAAACGCACATTGTCATAAATACCGTAGCGAAGTGTACGGGAATGCCAAACATTTCAAAGAAGCCGGCAACGCCGCGGCTGAATATCTGGAAAGGCGTGCCCGATGCAGGTGTGCCGTCCTGAGAAGCCGCCGCGCCTGCTACGCAAAGAGCAAGTACTGCGAGCAGGCTCTCAAGTACCATTGCGCCGTAGCCGACCTTTGTCATATCTTTTTCGTTTTCAATGGTCTTTGATGAGGTTCCGGAGGATACAAGGCTGTGGAAGCCCGAAACAGCACCGCACGCAACCGTTACGAAGAGTATCGGGAACAGTGTGCCGAGCTTTTCGTTTGTAAAGCCCGTAAATACGGGAAGATTCATTGTGGGATGAGCTACTAGCAGTCCTATAACCGCACCGGCTATCATACCGATAAACATAAACGTGGTCATATAATCACGCGGCTGCTTTAAGAGCCACATGGGAAGCACCGCCGCAAAGAAGATATAAACAAATGTAATATAGCTCCATGCATCCTTTGAGAGAATGAGCGGAAAATGCATACCGATAGCAAAGGAAGCAACTACACAAAGAAGACCGACAACGGCTTCCTTCCAGCCGGAGAGATTGAATTTCTTTTGGATAAGTCCGAATATTACGGCGAATACCATAAACATTATTGAAATGGTGCCTGCACAGCCGTTTGTATTTGCGGCGTCGGCAAGTACCGAAACGCCGTCCTTTACGGTATATGCATTAAATGTTCCTGCAACCATATCGGCAAATGCCGCTATTACAAGCAAAGTAAACAGCCAGCAGAACAAAAGGAAAAGCTTACGCCCTGTTTTGCCTATGTATTTTTCAATAAGCACGCCCATGGATTTACCGTCATTTTTAACCGAGGCGTAAAGAGCGCCGAAGTCCGTGACCGCTCCGAAAAATACGCCGCCGAGCAACACCCAAAGGAGTACCGGAAGCCAGCCGAAAGCCGCCGCCTGTATAGCGCCGGTTACGGGGCCTGCACCGGCTATCGAAGAAAATTGATGGCTGAAAACGGTCCAGCCGTTTGTCGGTACATAGTCCTTGCCGTCATTGTATTTTACGGCAGGAGTCTGCGCCTTGGGATCTATTCCCCATTTTTTCGCAAGCCAGCGTCCGTAGAGCAGATACGCTGCCACAAGGACAACCGCCGCGATAAGCACAATTACAAGTGTGTTCATTTTTCTAACCCTTCTCTTAAAAAAGATTCTCAGCCGAATGCATTTTTGCAAAACAAAAAGCCTTCGTCCTCACACAGCATACCCGCTTTCGGGTAGCCCGTGCAAAGACGAAGGCTAAACTTACAAAACGTATATTTGCGCCGTTGCAAATTTACTTCCGCGATACCACTTTGCTTGCCGATATTTTACTGTCGGCCTCTCGACCGCCGCCCATAATGGATGGCGCGCCCCTTTAACGGTGGGTTTCCGGCTTCGACTACTGGAAAATCTTTCACCGAAGCTGCTAACAGGTGAGAGCCAAACGTGCCTTGCTGCCGTCTCGCACTGCCGACGGCTTTCTGAAAGCGGTGATACGAATAGTCATGTCCTGCTCATTGCATTTGACTGATACATTGCTAATACAATAGTCTTTTTAAAATAATTTGTCAATAATCTTACAGGACAAAATTTATTTTTGTAGAACAGAATAAACAACGGTATATTTTGAATGTTATTTCTTGTTGAAATTGCAAACAAATTATTAACAGCATCATAAAAACAGGGTGCCGAACAAAATCCGACACCCCGAAAAGTCAAAATTAAAACCCGACAAAGCTACCGCTTATTTCGCCTTACCCATAGCTTTGACCTCGTCAAATTCATCGGTTATTTCCTTGCTCGGAGCTTTGGTGCAAAGGCTCACAACAATTATTGTGATAAGTCCCATAAGGAACGCCGGCAAAAGCTCATATATTCCGAAAACTCCGCCGAGCGGCTTTATAAGATATTTCCAAACAAATACCATTATTCCGCCGACAGCCATGCCCGAGATTGCGCCCGGGAGATTTGTGCGCTTCCAGAAGAGCGCGCATATAACGAGCGGTCCGAACGCCGCGCCGAAGCCTGCCCAAGCGAACGAAACTATGCCGAATACAGAACTGTCGGGATTTCTGGCTATAACAACGCCGAGTATCGCTATTATAACTACCGTAATTCTTGCGGCAAGCATACTCTTCTTCTCCGAAATTTTAAGTCCCAAGGTCTCGCGCATTATGTTCTCGGATACGCTCGATGCGGCAGCCAAAAGCTGTGAGTCCGCCGTGGACATTGTGCTTGCAAGAATTCCCGCCAAAATAAGACCTGCCATAAGTGCCGGGAAAACACCGTGGGTCGAAAGAAGTCCGGCTACGCGAACTATAACCGTTTCCGTGTCATTTCCGTGGAGGCTGTCGATAAGTCCCGTACTTGAAAGGCCTCTGCCGACTAAACCTATAAGCACGGCCATAGCCATTGCTATAACGACCCAAACAGACGCAACTCTTCTTGAGAGTTTAAGCTTTTTATCGTCCTCAATCGCCATAAAGCGAAGAAGGATATGCGGCATACCGAAATAACCGAGTCCCCACGAAAGAGTGGTGATTATGTGCAAAAGGTTGTACGGCTCGCTCTCGCCCGTAGTTTCGGAATATGACGAAACGAACGAAAGATACCCGGGAAGCTGTTTTGCGTTTTCCGCAACAGCCGAGACGCCGCCTGCCGACACGGTGGCATATATCAGTACAAACACAATAGCCACGGTCATAATAATGCTCTGAACAAAGTCGGTGGTAGAGGCAGCAAAAAATCCGCCCGCAGCCGTGTAGCCAACTATTACTATTGCCGAAAGCAGCATTGCGGTCATATAATTCATACCGAACAGCGACGAAAACAGCTTTCCGCAGGCGGCAAAGCCCGACGCCGTATAGGGAATGAAAAATATTATTATAATCAAAGCCGCCATACACGATAATATGTTTTTCTTATCGCGGAAACGGTGCGAAAAGAACTGCGGCAGGGTGAAAGAGTCGGTTTTATGGGTATATCTGCGAAGTCTGCCGGCAGTTAAAAGCCAGTTGAGATATGTACCTACGGCAAGTCCTATGGCGGTCCAGCCGACGTCGGCAACACCCGACAGATACGCAAGGCCCGGCAAGCCCATAAGCAAATAGCTTGACATATCGCTCGCCTCGGCGCTCATTGCCGTGACGAGAGGGCCGAGTTTTCTGCCGCCGAGATAAAAGTCGGTTGAGGACTCGTTCTTTTTGGCATAGTGAAATCCGATTACGAGCATTCCGACGAGATAAACAAATATCGTCGCCAAAATGCATACAGTTGATGACGTCATTTCAGCACTCCTCTTAAAAGCAAAAATAAAACGAGCCGCCGAGATGCTTCGGCAGCTCTCATTCCCGTATCGCCGTGTGCGATTCCGATAAAAGCTATTTTATCACACAAATTAAAATATTTCAACGATTTAATACATAAAATCGTTGATAAATTTAACAGTTTAATGTGCAAAAGTCGATTTTCACGGCAAAAAAGACCGCAACCCTGCTGTTTCGGAGGATTGCAGTCTTTTTAATACGGTATCATTCACCGTTTGTTTTGAATTTCCGATACCTTGCCGCAGTTAAATTTTCAATGCGGTTACTCGCATTTCAGCTTATAGTATTCGCATATTTCCCTGCACAAATTCTCATCGAGAATACGCCCGGGCGTAGCCCCGTAAATCAAATATTGTTATAAACACAACCGTTTCAGGAACGGGAGCGTTATTTCAAAGCTTTATATGTTTCAATAATTTTATCAAAGACTTCTTTGCCTGATTTTTTATTTTCGCAATCGTATTCGTCAGGGTTGCTTGCTCTGTCTTTTATGTTGTTTTTGAGTTTACGCAAATTGTGAAGAAGAGCCGTTTTTTTATTTTTCGCACAAAAAAGGCAATAAATTGTCAACAGCTGTTTCTAAGGCAATACGATCAATGTTACCAGATTTAATTTGAATCATCTTCTTGATAATAAATTCTCGATTGGCTTTGTTTTTATCTGGATCAGTATTACATATTTTTGCACCTTTAAAAATACCCATATTACCTAAAAATATTTCTATTTCTTTTTCATACAGTTTTACAACATCGTTATTATCCATAACTCCTAATTCTCCTTTATAATATGTTATCAAATTTTCGTAACAATGTTAAAAGTTATAAACGCTTAAAACATTATCGTTTCGTCCAAGTACATTCTGCTGAATTAAGATATCTTTTAGAAACATTATTTTGAATACATAAAAACTCATTCTTATTCCCGCAACAAAATAATCTGAATAATTAGAAGTAGTTGTTGCAGATATTGAAAATACTTTTGAGCCATTTAAATGTGAACAATAATTGGATACAAAATGGCTATATCCACTGAAATCTAAAGAATATGCCGTTGCACAAAGTACTTCCTATGTACTATTCTCTTCAAAAAATATTTCTATGCCTGATGATATTTGCAAAGCATGTGATTTGATTGTTGTAATAGACTTTGGAATTATTATTTTTTAATTAAAATCGGATAATCAACTGTTATTTTTTGCTTTGTTCCACTGACGGTATATGGACCAAAGGTGCAGTTTAACAATTCCAAATCCGAGTATAACAGGCTTTCATTATCAGCAAAATCATTCAACGGACTGTTAATCTGATAATCTGTTGATTCTTGAATTGTCCAGCGGTATTCATGAAAATCAGTATCGTATACATAATAAACTTTATTTACCTGACAACTTTTAAGAACATACTTTGATTTATCAAATGTAACAGAGCCTTTATTCATACCATCAAATGCATCGTCTATATATTCAACTGAATCAGGGATAGTTAAGGTTAAGGATTTACAATTAAGGAAAGCATATTTATTTATTGTTTTTACACTATTAGGAATATTAACCTCATTTAGATTGTCACAAGCAGCAAACGCAGATCTTCCTATTGTTGTTACAGTATTAGGTATTTTCACTTTTTTTATTATATGATTACTATAAAACGCACCTCTGCCGATCTCCGTGACATCTTTTCCGTCTATTTTTGATGGAATATTAAGTTTGTCAAGGGTTTTTCCGCGTTCGGATAAACCGGTGATTTTATATGTACCGGAATCGAGCAGACTATAAGTAAAATTCAATTGATCTGTTGTCACATAATTATCGCTTGTTATTTTACCAAGATTATCCGATGTTCCGTCGGTATAGGTTATTACCAATTCACCGTTAACAAGCTCGGTTTTTGCGATTCCGCGTCCGTCGGCGCCTTTGGTACCCTGAAGTCCCTGCTGACCCTGCTCGCCCTTGTCGCCTTTTTCGCCCTTGATATTGCCGAGGTTGGATATGGAATTATCGGACATTGTAACCACAAGTTCGCCGTCCGGGGAAAGTGTGAGCGACTTAATACCGAGTCCGTCGGCGCCGTTTGCGCCATTCGCACCGTTTTCGCCCGTTACCTTGCCGAGATTTTTGACGTCGCCGTTTGAATAGGTCAAAACAAGCTCGCCGGAGGTATTGATTTCCGCCTTGGTTATGCCTAAGCCGTCGGCACCCTTGATGTTACCGAGGTTAAGAACCGTGCCGTTTGTAAGCGTTACGGTCAATGCGCCGTCAGCCGACACATCGACATTCTGTATGCCCACGCCGTCTTTTCCGTTAAGTCCGCTGTCGCCTTTATCTCCCTTGTCGCCCTTTGAGCCTTTGATATTGCCGAGGTTTATAACGTTGCCGTTTGAGAACGAAAGCACAAGCTCATTATCGGCATTTATTGTAACATCTGTAATGCCTACACCGTCAGCTCCGTTTGTACCGTTGATACCGTCAGTACCGCCAAGACCTGCGTCGCCTTTTTCGCCTTTTTCGCCCTGTACGCCTTGGTCGCCCTTGTCACCCTTTTCGCCCTGAATGCCTTGGTCGCCCTTGTCGCCTTTTTCGCCTTTTTCGCCCTGAATGCCTTGATCGCCCTTGTCACCTTTTTTGCCTTGAATGCCTTGGTCGCCCTTGTCACCTTTTTCGCCTTGAATGCCTTGGTCGCCCTTGTCGCCTTTTTCGCCTTTTTCGCCTTGAGCTCCCTGTGCGCCGTCATTGCCTACCACTCTGCCGAGATTTACCGTTGTTCCGTTGCTGTATGTTATAACAAGCTCACCGAGAGCATTTATTTCGGTGCTTGCAACGCCTACGCCGTCGGTGCCGTTCGTGCCGTCTTTACCGTCTGCACCGCCAAGGCCTGCGTCGCCCTTTTCGCCTTTTTCGCCCTGAATGCCTTGGTCGCCCTTGTCGCCCTTTTCGCCTTGAACGCCTTGGTCGCCCTTGTCACCTTTTTCGCCTTTTTCGCCTTGAGCTCCCTGTGCGCCGTCATTGCCTACCACTCTGCCGAGATTTACCGTTGTTCCGTTGCTGTATGTTATAACAAGCTCACCGAGAGCATTTATTTCGGTGCTTGCAACGCCTACGCCGTCGGTGCCGTTCGTGCCGTCTTTACCGTCTGCACCGCCAAGGCCTGCGTCGCCTTTTTCGCCTTTTTCACCCTGTATGCCTTGGTCGCCCTTGTCACCTTTTTCGCCTTTTTCGCCTTGAATGCCTTGGTCGCCCTTTGCGCCCTTTATGTTTCCGAGATTAAGTGACGTTCCGTTCGTAAGAGTAATCAAAAGATTTCCGTCGTTTGAAATTTCAATATTATTTATACCGGTGCCGTCTTTTCCGTCGGTTCCGTTGAGACCCGCGTCACCCTTTTCACCTTGAACGCCTCTTTCACCTTTTTCGCCTTTTTCACCCTGTACGCCTTGGTCGCCTTTGTCTCCCTTGTCACCTTTTGCACCGACAACGGGGCCGAGGTTTTCGGTAAGGTCGTTTGTGTATGTGATTATAAGTTCACCTGCGCTGTTGATTTCGGACTTTTTAACTCCTATGCCGTCCGAACCGTTAAGACCGTTTTCGCCTTTTTCGCCTTGAGCTCCCTGCAAGCCTTGCTCGCCTTTATCGCCTTTGTCGCCTTTTGCGCCGACAACCGCTCCGACATTGGCACGCTGACCGTTAGAGAACGAAAGCACAAGCTCACCCAACGAATTGATTTCCGCCGAAGTTACGCTTATACCGTCTTTACCGTTTGTGCCGTTCACACCGTTTATACCGTTTATACCGTCGGAACCTACTACTTTACCGAGGTTGGCCGTCGTCCCGTCCGAATATGAAATAATAAGCTCACCCGACTCATTTATAACCGCTGCAAAAATGCTTATACCGTCCGTTCCGCTCGTACCGTCTCTGCCATCTTTTCCGTCAGCACCGTTTTTGCCGTCACGACCGTCTTTGCCGACTACTCCGCCGAGGTTGGCAGTTTCGCCGTTTGTATAAGTCAACACCAGTTCGCCTTTTTCATTTATAATCGAAGAAGCAATACAGACTCCGTTGTTTACTGTTTCACCGACAACCTTGTCAAGATTTACGCTGTTGCCGTCGGAATAGGAAATGACAAGCTCGCCCTTATCATTGATTTTTGCCGATTTTATTCCTATGCCGTCCTTACCGTCTTTTCCGTCTTTTCCGCTTGCGCCGACCGCCTTACCGACATTGATTTTTGTTCCGTCGGAAAGCGTAATTACAAGGTCGCCTTTTTCCGAAAATGCTGCGGAGCTGATATCGGATTTGTCTTTTTTCGACATTGCGGTAAGGGTTTTGCTCCAATCCTTTTCACTGCCCGAATATCCGTTATCGACGGCAATCTGATATGCCGATTTACCCTGGAGAGAAACAAGCCAATCATCAAGACTTCCCGCATATCCCTGCTGCACCGCAAGCTCGTATGCGGACAAGCCGTTTTTAACGCTTGATGCCTGCACGCTTTTTCTGTTGTGCACAAAATTTGCGACTGCGAACGATATGCCGGTCATTATAGCTACCAGCAATACCGCCACAATCACTTTGATTGCCGCTTTACGTTTGGATGATGTTTTCTGTTTTTCCATTTATTTACAACTCCTTCTCAATAATAAAATACTTCATTTATGATAATACTCAATTATTGAGTATATGTCAATACTCAGCTTTTGAGTATGCTAACATTTTCACAAATTACAATGGAGGTTTTGTGGAAATGGATTACAGAACAAGGATGAGAAACATCAGGGAAGACAGAGATTTAACACAAAAGCAAGTAGGTGAAATCATCAACAAAACCCAACAGGGCTACAACCATATCGAAACCGGAAGAGCGGAATTAAAAATCGAGGATTTAATCAAGCTCTGTCAATTTTATAATGTTTCCGCCGATTATTTTATAGGTTTAACCGACCAAGAGTAAGTTCGGGTACTTCAACGCATAATGTAGCGATGCTTTGCGATTTTTACACTACTTTGCGCGATGCGGTGCTCAAATTTATCATATCTGTATATTGATGTTAATTTTTTTGGTGCTATAATTGTGTTGCGTCCTACAAGGCGACACAGCTAAAAAAACTATACCGAAATAAAAAAATACGTAAATGCAAAAAGGATAATTATGTCGAAAAAGACGAAGTTAAAAAACAGTAACAAAATGGATATGATAAACGGCCCTATATGGAACAAGCTTCCGCGATTTGCGCTGCCCGTGGCCGCAACAGCAATACTTGAGCAGCTTTTCAACGCCTCGGATATAGCCGTAGTCGGAAACTTCACAGGCGCAGCCAAAACGGCCTCGGTTGCCGCCGTCGGAGCGAACAGCCCGGTAATCGGCCTGATACTCAACCTGTTTATAGGTATAGCCCTCGGTACAAATGTAATAATAGCGAACGCAATAGGCAGGGACGACAGAGAAACCGTACAGCGTGCGGTTCACACCTCGGTGCTCACCGCAATAATCGGCGGTTTTCTTGTAATGATACCCGGGGAAATTTTTGCCGTGCAAATTTTATCGGCTATGAGCATTCCGGAGGATGTACTGCCGTATGCCGTTCTGTATCTTCGCATATATCTGCTCGGCTTGCCCGTAATACTGTTGTACAACTTCCTGTCGGCCGTTTTCAGAAGCGTGGGCGATACAAAAACGCCGCTTATAGTGCTTGCGCTCTCCGGCTGCCTCAACGTGCTTTTGAATTTATTCTTTGTAATAGTCCTTAAAATGACCGTAAACGGAGTTGCCATTGCCACCGTTATATCCAACGCAATCAGCTCGATTGTGCTGTTTATTGTTTTAATGAAGTCCGACAAGTACATAAAGCTGTCGCTCAGGGAGCTGCGCATAGACAAAAGAGTACTCGGTCAGATTTTGGAAATCGGTCTGCCGGCAGGCTTACAGAGTGCTGTTTTTGCCATTTCAAACATAATAATTCAGGCGGCTATCAACAGCCTCGGAACAATAGTTATAGCGGCGTCGAGCGCGGCATTTAATATAGAGGTAATAGCTTACGATGTCTTTAACTCGTTCAGTCAGGCGTGCACGACCTTTGTAGGTCAAAACTACGGCGCCGGCAAGCTCGACCGCTGCAAGAAAACCCTGCTTCTGTCGATTGCGGAGGACACAATCGCAACAGCCGTCACAATAGGGCTTGTTCTTTTCTCGGGACGATTCCTGCTCTCGATATTCACAAGCGACCCACAGGTAATAGAGCTCGGCTACACCAGACTTTTACTGATTTTCTCGGCATACACGTTTTCAATGCTTTACGAAATTATGTCGGGGTATCTTCGCGGCTTCGGCATATCCTTGGTACCGGCTCTCCTCACAACAATAGGCGTTTGCGGCACAAGAGTATTTTGGATATACGTCGTTTTCCCGTCGTCGCCTACCTTCAAAACCATTATGTATGCGTACCCGATAAGCCTGTCGCTTACGGCGGTACTGATATTTATAGCTCTGCTCGCCTATCACCCGTCGCGCAGGTTTAAAGGCGCCGTATCCGCCGAATAATCCGGCCGCGTAAAATCATATCTTAATATAAAAAAGGAGCCGATGCTCATTCGGCTATAATGTTGTCATATATCAGAACATTTCTGTGAACATCCTTGACGGGCTTCAAAAGACAAATAGGCTCAAACTTAATCGGGTCTTTTTTAGAAAACGTGTTGTCGTGAATTTTCATATTTCTGCACGGGCCGCTCTCGTACCAATCCCTGCAATCGCACGAGATGTAAATATCGGGCATACCGACGCTTTTGAACGTGTTACCGAAAATCTCCGACTCCTTATCGGTAGTACAGAGAATGCCTCGCGTCGGGATCGCATTAAAGGTACATCCGCTCACGGTGAGATTCGGGTTATACGTGATGTTCTCAAAGACATACATTTCCGGCTTCATCGGCGGCAGCTTTTCCTTGAATTTCACAATGACCGTCTTTTTATCAATGTTGTCGTCCGTGCTGTCTACGGTATAAACGCCGTCAAGCTCCGACAAATCGGTTCTGCTGTATATTTTCACTTTATCGCCGGGGTAAAACGCCTTGTAACCTCCCTGCTGATGATGTACAAATTCAAGCTCGGCGGTTCGCTCGTCGCAAGCCTTTTTAAACCTTAAAAATGCGCCGTGCACATTGATTGCGTCATCGTGTGGGTGTTCAAAGTGAGAGTCGGTTATTTTCACATAGCCCTTGCAGCCGCATACGTGAATCAAATCGGCAAACGAAGAAACTCTGTAACCGCTCGCCGGCTTAAATGTCAGCTTATCAAAGCTCAGGTTTTCACACATCTGGGACAGCCACCCGAAGCCGTGCATATAGTTGACGGTTATCCTCTCGCAGAAGATATCGGAGCAGCTCTCGAAAAATAATCCGCAGTTGTCGCGCAGCTTATTACGAGACATCGCAACAACGTCTCCGACCTTGAATTTAGGCGACACAAAATATCTGCATTCGACGGTATGATCCCCCGTTTTTTTGATTTTTAAGGCGGTTTTCGTAGGTGATCGCAACGTTCTGAAAACCTCGTCGCCTCTGTGAATTACGTTGCAGTAGCACTCGCCGTTGGCTGTATAGGTATAGTAATTCTCTCCGCTGAACGGACTTTTTTCAAAGAACGTAAGCTTATTATTTTTGACCTCAAAGTCGCTTCCCGTCGGGATTTTATATGTAATTTTATTGAGCGAACGCTCTACGACCTCCATTTCAAAATTCGTCGGGGAGGCATACCTCACGGTGAAATTTGCAAGCTTTACATTTTTACAGCCGCGCAGAGAAAACGCACACATATCACCGTGAATCACAAGGGTTGAACCGCAGCCGTCCACGGTAATATTCTCCTTATTCTCGATAAGCACCGCAAAATACTTGTCGGGTGCCTTAAAGGAGTCCGTATTTGTCATATGGCAAACCTTGTGAATACAGCGCTCCTTGTAAAAATGATACTCATTCTTCGGGAAAATAAGAGTGTCTCCGCTCTGTAATTCATTTATCGCTTTTATAACGCCTCCGGCAGAATTTGAGGCGTCGCAAAAATCCGTGGCTTTGATATTCAATGTCATCCTCCGATTGTAAATTGTAGCATAAGCTGTTTAGATGGTTTTTAACTATATGCTCGTTTTCGGCACATTCAGGTGTTCTCGCATCACTATTTGAGTCGGATTTTCAAGATGTAATGCCCGCTTTTTTAAGCTCCCTCTTCAGTCTCTTGACTGCTGCTGCAAGTATGCTTTCGGTGTTTGTTCCGGTTGAAATAAGGCAATACACCTCGTGATAAACCGCATAAAACGCACACTTCAAATCACACTTTTCCGAAACGGGATATTTCCTTTTATATGCTTCGTAAAGCCCGAAGCACTCCCCGGTCAGGTTTCTCAGCTGGAACAAATCAAATTCTTTGTCAGCCCACTTGCACTCAAGAGGGTCGATTATCGCGGTGATATTAAGTCTTTTATCGGACATTACATTCATAACATTCAAATCGCCGTGGATAAGAGACGCCTCTTTTACGGGCTCGCTGAAAATATAATCAAAATTTTTCCACGCTGTTTGCATAACATTAAGCGTGCTGTCCTTCAGCCGCTTTTTTCTGTTAAGCTCTGCGGCGGTCTGTAAAATATCCTGCGCAAACGGTCGGTAAAAATCAAGCCAATTATCGTACTCGGGGAAATCGAGGCTGCCGAATTTGTTGCAGGTAACGCTGTGCCAATTTGCAAGACAATCCGCTATTGCATCTGCAAATTTCGCTTTTCTTTTTTTGCTTAAAAACAATTTTGAAAAGTCGGTGAAGCAGTCTGTTCCGTTCACAAATTCCTCAATTATAAAATCCATGGGGATTTCGTCGGTTGCGTCAAAGGTAAAATAGACCTTTGGAATATGAACCAACGATCTTTCGGCAAGCTTTTTCAGCGCGGCACTCTCATTATGCTGCATACCGGCGACGCGGCAGGCCTTTACCGTAAGAGTGTACGGCATCACGGGCAATTCGGCCTTGTAAACATATCCGAAGGAGCCGCCGCCTATGTATTTAATCTGCGTTGCTCGGCTCCCGTAATGTCTGAAAAGCACTCCCTTTGCAAATTCGCATGTCTGTTCTTTTGTGTATTTGCTGACTGTTTTTTGCTGCATAGGTACCTCCCCCTTTTTCACACTGTTTTTCAATTTTGTTAATACCCGTTTGTTTTCGACGTACCGATTTACACATTTATGTTTTAAAAATATAATATCAAAAAAAATAATAAATATCAATAAACATCTCTGTACAAAAGAGCCGTCGGACACATAGCCCGACAGCTCTTAAGTCTTATATGTATTATGGTGCTTTCGACGTCCGCAAGGCTCGCCGAGCTCCTTTTCAATTTGCTTTTTAAGCGCAGCCAGCCTGTTTCTGACCGTTGACGACGGCATATTTTTTATCTTGCCGATTTCTCTGCTCGACCAGCCGTAGCTTTTAAGAGTCACTATTTCTCGGTCGAGCTCGCTCATTTTCAAAAGTATCTGCTGAATTTCAACAGATGTGATATCATCAAACACCTCAAGACATTTAATGCTTTCAAGCTCATCAAGCGAGTCGGCAAAATTGTTTTTACGAAGTCTGTCGGCAAGCACGTTTTTAGCAATTATAAAAATCAAAGACTTTTCTTTTTTGATGTAACCGAGCGTCGGCAGATAACCCCACAGCTTCATAAAGGTGATTTGAGCCAAATCCTCTGCCTCGTCGCTGTCAAATCGCCTTGAAAAATACGAAACTATGCTTTTATAATACTTTTCATAAATTTGGTTAAACAGTTCAATGTTATTCATTTTTTTCCGTGATTTTGTTGCCTACGGTTGAATTAACTTTAACATAGCCCAAAATACTTTTGCCGCATTTCACCTCGTTGCCTGCCGCAAATGTTATCTTTTTATTGGAGAGCATTTGCTCAGTCACGTCATCATCAATATCGACATTGTTGCCCGCAGCCACCAATGTATTGTAATCGAAGCTCCTCACCGTATCGCCGTCGATTTCGATGGTGTTAGGGTAAGGCTTTATTACGACGTTATCCTCAACCTCAACACTTCTGCCGTTCATACGAGTCATCTCATAGCGTGATTTTTTTCTTTTGAGTAAAAGTCCGTTCACGCATAAATCCGGAATTTTTTCAACGGTCTCAAGGATAACAATGCCGTTGACAATATAGAGGCAATCATCGGAAACATTTTTATCGTTTAATATAACCATTCCGTTTAAAACGCTGTATTTGCTGTAACAGACCTCTATAATGCTTGCAACATTTCGGATTGTTATCTTGGCATAGGCATTTTTCCATTCATCACTCGCATTTTTCGGAATAAGAAGCATCGCACAGCTCTCGATTTTCTCGATTTCCCTTAACGCCTCGGCAGTAAAATTTTGCAAATCAAGAAGTGCTATGTTTTTTATGGTTTTTCTAAGCATAAACATTCCCCTTTAAAAGCTTTGAAACACACTTCGTTTATTAAGACGAATTCAAAATAAAAACTGTCCGTATTATTTCAATTTATTTTTACTTGCGATTACACACCCAAACGACATGCAAAGTAACGCTATTATCCGCACAACTCCGTCTGCGAACTGAATTAAAACAATTTTATCCATAATTCAATTTTCCTCTTAAAAGTTATTGAAGCGCGTTTCACTTATTAAGACGAAATTGAAGAGGAAACTGTCCGCATTATTTAAAAATTTATCGGAGTCCGCAAAATGCGGTATCGCAAAATAAACAATAAGGGCTCCGTTTTACGAAGCCCTTGAGCAAGTGTGTTCATATCAAGCGAAAAATCGAAGCCGTGTGATTTTGCGTTCATTTTTCCTCGGCGGACATATTTTTGCGACTGTTTGCACGCAAAATCACTTTATTTGAAATATCCTTAATTACAATCGGAACCGCTACCGCCAAAATCACATAGAAAAGATAAATTCTGGAATCTCTCCACGGGTATGCGTACCACAATGTGCTCTTTGAAAATCTTGAAACCGCATAGCTGCCGTGGATTCAGACTTTTTCAATTTATTCCCACTCTTTTTCGAGATTATCATTTGTACTATTTTATCTCTATTTCAAGCCATTTTTCACTGTTTTGAGGTGGTTTTTTGCTGTGTTATTTCCTTTATCATCACTCGTGTTGCAAAATATGTTGCAATTATAGCAAAAGAATAATTCCCGGTGGCTTGTACCTTGTTTTATCCAAGAGAAAAGCTCGGCAATTAAGCCGAGCTTTTGCAATTCAGGCTGTTATGTACAGCCCATCAACCAGTCGAGTGATAAGCGAAATATTATCCATTAACTCATCGTCTATTTCTCTGCCGTCATTGAACTTTTTTAATTGTTCAAGGACTTCGGTTAGCCGGTCATACACAGCCCTGTGAACTTTACAACTTGCTTTGACATTTATTGTTCTGTCAAGCAGCTTGTATGTAATATAAAAAGCCGTCAAGTCCAACAGGACCGACAGCTTTTTTTGTAAACAAAACTAAATTCTATTTTATAGAGCTGAACAAATTTCTGACATCGTATCTCGATGCATATATTTTTAATAAATCTTCCGCAAATGAATCAAAAGATAGTGAAGCATATTCAATTTCAAAAGATTCTGAAATCAAGCCATCTCTCTTTAACTCGTCGCTATTATGGTATAATTTGGGCTGATTTTTACTAAAATCAACGACAAGTAAGGTACAGCGTTCATACTCGTAATTATCGCCGTTGAGGGGACGATTATTAATTGAATTGAAAAAACTAATATATTTTTCGATATTTGTTTGATTTTCTTTGAAACCCACACGATTTTGTTTTACTAGAACATCGTCATATTCATGAGTAGGAATTAGATACACTTCGCCAAGGACAATATCATTATAACGCATATGTAGATTCTGTGCTTCAGCAAACGTCCTTTCAAAAAGAGTATCAGAATTCTTTGCGAGACTACTCATTTGGCTTCTTACATTTATGACAAGTGAATTTGTTGAGAACTCAAAACCATATGGATCTTTTTTGTTCTCAAATTTTAGTGGACCCCAATCAATAATTATAGGATGCTTCTCTATGTTAGCAGGAAGAACGCACACATCCTGATCTTTTTGTTTAAGGAAACCAGCCATTTTAATTTCTGGCTTTGAAGCTCTAAATGGGGGAAAAATATTTTCTGGATGAACGCCTTGGTCAATTAATTCTTTTTTTACTGCGTCGTGTATCAAATTTATTAGAGCCGATGAGCGTATCATTGATTCCTTTCCGTTTGCGCCTCCATTTATGATTGATTCTTCAATCATATTCTTGAACACAACTAATTGTTCATCTATAAAACTCATTTTATTAATTACCTCCATGATTCACTTTACAATACTTTATCATAGAGGTTCGACATGAGTCTACAGAAAATTTAAAAAAGCTGCGATTCACTTGATTTTTTCGATTATTGTTGATACTATATATTTATTATTATAATAAGTATGCTAAAAATATAAAATGAGGGGGGTAATTCCAATGCATTTTAAAGAAAACACATCATTTTTGATGTTAAAAATAAATACGCCTCCTAACATAGATTTTTTGGCAGAACACAAAGATATAATTAAAAGAACTGGGGATGTTTGGTTTTGCCGTTTTGGAAAAGCCAACATAATCACATCCAAAATAACTCAACACGGAAATATTATTTTCTTAAAAGACTCAAAGCAAAATAACGATAGAGTTTATATGGGTACCATTTCAAAAATCAGTTTAGATTTTCCTTCTGGAAATTATCCTTTATATTATAACAAGCTAAACTTAAAGCCTTCATTATGGTTTTGTTTTACAGATATAAAAGAAGTAAACCCCAATTTGATACTTAATAATTTCAGAACAACATCCAGTAACGCTTCACTTACAAGCATATATCGTTCAATGTGCAATTCATTCTATATTAAATGTATTTGCAACGTTGACTTGTAGAAGTGAAAAATTTAAATAAAGCCGCTGAAACTTATAACAACTTGGTTTCAGCGGCTTATATATTATGAGACTTTTATATGATTAAGTTCTTATTAAAGAACTAAATCATATTTTTTTTGTAACCATAGATTCACTTCATTCTGAGGATTATAAGCAATCCAATTTAATTCATCCGAAGATAATTCTGGTATTGAGAATCTTTCAATGTATTTTTTTTGATAGCAATAATATCCACCTTTAATAGAATAACTTGTATGCGATACATAGTAATCCATTATAGATGAATTCAATATTTTTTCAAGTACTGAAAGCGGGAATTGTTTGTTTTCAAATACTGCATATCCATTACAAAACAAAGCATTTTCATCATCAATATATATGAATTTTGGATGATTCGCAAATGTCGAAAACATAAGTTTTTTCCCATATTTGTTTAATCCCTGTGTCCTTCCATATGCATACCAAGCAACAGCATTACCTTTGCCATTATCTCTTTCATCAAGTGTTGACCTCATCTCTCGTAAATAGGTGTATGCATTGGGATATTTTTCACTGAACACATCTTCTGCAATAAGTTCATAACCTTTAACACCCTTTATATAAGGGAAAATTATATATTGCATTGCATCTTTAACACTTACACAATTTTTTAATTCTGGAATCTTATATATTGGTTTAACAATTTCTGCTTCGATGGGAAAATGTATACCGTTAATATTTTTAAAGAATTCTTCTGATGATTTTTCAACAAGGTATACACCATCTCGTAATGTAGCAATTCCGGTTCGAATATAATCTTTAATTGGATACTTTTGACCCTCTATGCGGTTAATATTTTCTAGTGTTTTTTCATTAACTAATATCCAGCCATTCTTGTTTAACGCATCTATTTTAAGCCGATTAAATGAAACTCCTGTTAATTCTTTAGCTATGTTATCTGTTTTTTTCATAACAGAGTATTTAAATTCGTTCTGAGGCAAATTAGATAATTTGATAATACAATTATAAGTACGAACAGGTCTAAATACCATGTTGTCTGCAAAATCTATAATTGAACAAATGCTTTTTTTCTTTTGCAATAGTGTTCTTAACGCCTCAGCAGATTTAATGGTAAGAAAATTATTTGGAACTATAAATTCTAAAAAGCCGTTTGGTGATAATTGTTTAAGACCATATTCTATAAAAGCATAAAATATATTGAAAACGCCGGTCTTTGTTGTAATAAAAGATTTTTTAAGAAATGATATTGTCGTTTTACTCATATAGTGAGTATTTACATACGGCGGATTACCGATAATGTAATCAAATTTATCGCTCAAATTAAACAGAGCGGCCCAATCTGAATCTAGACTATCAGCACTTATAAGATTATCGCTTAACGTTTCCAAATATACTCCATTCATCAAACAATATATTTGTAAAACATAACGACATCTACGAATATTATCATCCAACAAATCTATCCCGTAAATATTATTTTCTATTATTTCTTTAATTTCTATTCCAAACTTTTTATGAACTTCATCGATAGCTGATATTAAAAAAATACCGCATCCACAGCCTGGATCAATTATTTTTGTATTTTTATCCCAACTTTTAATATTTGCAAATAATTCCTTAGAGATATAATCTGAAATATATTTAGGCGTAAATACTATACCATTTTCAGTTCTATCGTTCTTTTCAATCAGATATTCAAAGAACTCAATTAACATCTCAATGTCAATTGGAAACTCATATTCAAAAAATACATTTTTTGCTTCGTTTGAATATTTTTGAGTGTTTCCAATTAATAGCTTTAAAGCCTCTTCTTTATTAAATCCACCTAATTTTGAAAAGAAATAAGCAATAATTCCAGTTTCGATTTCATCATTACTATATGTAGTTAAGGCAGATGTTAATTTTCCAAAATAATCAAGTCTATTATTTTTATCCATCATTTCACCACTCTTGTTCAGAAACATATTCAATTACATCTGAAATGTCACAATCCATACTACAACATATACGGTCAATTATATCTAAAGAAACTTTTTCGCTTCTTCCCATTTTATCCACTGTTGATTTTGAAATCCCAGCTTTAAGCATTAGAGCTTTTTTTGTCATATCCCTATCAATAAGTAATTTCCATAAGGGTTTATATGATATAGCCATAATAGTCACCTCCTATTATGCTTCTATTAATAACACATAAGTGTTTAGAAGTCAATACTTTTGCTTGCTATATTTTCATTACTTTATGTTGCATTTAAGCTGCAAACATACCAATTTATCTAGTTTATAGATAGAGTAGAGTTCAGAATACACAGATGCTTACATATGTGTCTATCTTCAAGTAAATACTTTTTGGTTAAATGTCTTTTACACATATTCAATTTTAATTTTCTTTCTTTTTGTTTTTAAGACTTTGAACAAAACATCATCGACGGCGTCGGTGTATCTGCCTTGTTCAATCAATTTGTTTTTTAGATTTATAAGGAAAGCAACAATTTCGTTTCTTTCTTTTGTACTTAAATATATATGGTATTTTTCTCCTTTCATACTATCCACCTCGCTGTTTTTATCTGATTTGATGATATATTAAAGAGAAAATTTTATCAAATATGCAAAAAAGGCTTCTGCCCAAAACAGGGCAAAAGCCTTAAAAATTATGCGATTTTGGAGGTTAGTTGCAAGCCAAGGGGGACTATTTCATCTGCCCGAAAACACGTTTTTGAAAAAAAGTGTTGCAAAAGTGTTGCAAAAACGGTTGTTCAAAAAGTGTCAAGTCCCGAAACCCGCATAAATACTGGGTTTTTCGGCACATCTAAACCAAGGGGAACTACTCCCACTCGCTCCCTGTAAATCAATCTTAAACACTTTTGCTTATGAGATTTAGCAGAGAGTATCTATATTATTTGAATTATCGGTAAAGCATACGCTATCCAATTTTTTGTTGCCAAAATGTTGCCACAAATATTCTATTCTTATCATTGCAAAACTAATATTTTTTCCCATGGGAATAGCTTAGTGCGGCTTTGGAGCAAGTGTAGTATATCAAATTGTCTCGAAAAATGCAATATTCAATGATGTACTTTACTCATCTGTTTCGGTCGATTCTATCCTATCACGCAAATCACTTAATGCTAACCCGTCTTTAGTAAAGTATCTCCAACCATTAACGTGTGAATTTTCAGCCCAGCCATATTTTTCAACCAATATTTTAATAGCTAAAGCCGTGACAGAATAAGTTTCACCATTAAATTCGACCCGATTTTTATCACTGGACACTTTTGCAACAATATTTTCATCGTATAAGAAATTGATTCTTTCTCCAATTTTAATATTTAGTAGTTTAAAAGAATTGTTGGAACGTTTTGTTCTACTTTCAGCCAATTCTTCTTCTTGAGATTGACTAAGGGTTGGAGTATATAGCTTAAGGTTTTCAAGGTCATTTCTTAAAATTGCTATATCCTTGAAAACACCATATGCTGTTTCAGGCGATATTTTGAAAAATTCTCTTTCCCTAATACGACCATTATCAAGTTGCTCCCTTGCATGTAATGAATCGTCAACTCTATCGATAATGCTGTGAATTCTCTTTTCAACTTCAAGGGGGTTATTCACTTCATATACTGCATAGCAACGATATGACAGAGGAATATTGGTAGGAGAGTTTAACTCTTGCAATCTTTTTTCAATATCATTGCGTTCCGTCATACCTATTTTTACCCAGCCGTCAAGACAAGGGTTTGTTAATATGTACACTATTCCATTTGACATTTTATTTCTCTCCTAATTGGTTACCGTTTCAATGTTATTATTGCCTTTGGAAGGAAATTTTAAAACATCCTCAAAAAGCAACTCTTCTATCACTTGTTGCACCTTATATTTAATAGTACGAGCGTTTTCACCTTGTGTACTAATTACTGGGCTAACCACAGCATAAATCATTTCAGGACTAAGTCTGTCCTGATATTCTTCTTTGCGTGATAAAATTTCATTCATAACGATAGAATGAATTGTATCACAGGAAAAATCATCAAAGTGTATAAATTTATCAATTCTATAGTAAATAGGAAGGCCCAAGTTCTTTTTCATTTCTTCTTCGGAATGATAATTTGAAGTGAGTACTATAAGTGTCCCTGATACATCAACATCGTAGTTAGCATCTTTAAATAATACATTGTCAAATAACGTGTAAAATGCAGAATAAAAATGCTCAGGACATTTATCAAGTTCATCAAAGAAAATTAAATTTGATTCTCGTTCTAATAAGTCATATCCTAAGCTTTTTCTATTTGGTGCATCTCCAAAGAAATATTCGGAGTAGTTGTTATTTTTAAACATAGATAAATGTTTTTCGTAAAACTTCCCCTCAAAAAACTTGTCGGCAACCTCACGCACCAATTCAGTTTTGCCAAGACTACTATTGCCATATAGCATTATAACATACGGTTTACTTCTGTTAACAGATGTAAGATACCATAAACTTTTGCTGATTTCGTTAATAGCATTTTCTTGTCCTATAATATGCTCAGAAATTTCTTGTATATTTTTGGCAAATTCAGATGAATTTTTGTTTATTATATATTTTTGAGTTAATATATCGAGTTCAATGATATCACGATTGTGTTGGCTTTTCAAATAATCATAAAGTACTTGAGGCGGATTATGAATATATATTTCTGCATCGGAAGCAGTTAATTCTTCAATGAGTTCCCCGAGTCTATCGTGTGCAGCATCGACGATACCGTGATAATTATCATTTTTTAGTATAAGAATCGGCGTGTCAAATTCCATATTGATTTTATTCTGCTTCGCAACATCTGATAATTTTACAAGCTCTAAAAAACCATGCACATCGTCATCTTCATCAAATAATGGTAAATTTGAATCAAAAAAAGCCTTTGACCCGATAATGATATGATAGCTTCTCTTAGCGTTCATCTTTATCCTCCACTGAAACGCACGCATACACAACGTCATATAATTTAACTTTGTCTGCACTTGTTGCTTGATTTGTTACTTCTTTGTGCTGTTTGCTTAAAGTAGTTGTTGACGGATACACATCAGCTAAACTTTGCGGTTGTCCAGCGGTTGATATTAGCTTTTCCATTTTACTGATTTCTTTTAAAAAGTCAAAACGCTCTTTTTGAAATTCCCCGACAGGAATGCAGTAGAGTGTCATCATCGTGGTTAAAATATCATTTCTTTTATAATTGCTGACAAATGCGGCATTGTTAAAGCGCACATAAATTTTATCGTTAATTTTATATGTGTCATAACCATCATAGCTGTCCATTACAGTTTTAAATTCATTGGTATCAACGCCCTCAACTCCCCCTTTTACTATTTTCAAATAACCTCCAGCAACTCGAAGAAAAGTTGAAGAATTTTCGATATCAGCTAAAACTACATTTTTCTTTTCTTCTAGACAAGGCTTTATTTTTTCAAATTCAGAGATTTCTGTCGAGGTAATTGTTGTAGTTTTATCCCTTTTAGCAATATATGAAACAGCTAATTTACTACTAAAAAGAAATCCCAAACGTGACCAAAAAGGGACGCTTAAATTCACTTTAGCAGAAGTCTCAATGTTTCCATCACTTTTTATAGAAGTAGATATGTCAGTTGTATGAAGAACGCTTCCGTGTTCTTGCTCTTGAAGTATATTTTGAATGGTTTCCTTATCAAAATATATTATTTTGTTAATTGCCATTTTGCCCATTTTTAACACCTTACTATGCTATATAATGATAATTTATAGCGTGAATTACATCATTATAATCGTTCTCTGCTATTTCTAGAACATTTTCATCATCCCATCCCACACTTAGCACTTGCAAAAATTTACAAAACTCAAAAATATGTTCTTCAACCTCACTTGTAAGATTTTGACGAATGCTATAAGTTTTTGCAATAAGTAAAACTTTTTGTGCTGCTAAATCTACAATATGGGTATTGTTATTTGGGTGGGCATAGCCATAATGCTGATTGGGTGTTAGCATTATCAAATTCTCAACATAATGCATAATTTCAGGAAATTCATTTTTAGGAAATATGTGGTGTGCCTGTGTCGGAGCGTTATTATCATCCTGCCCATCAATAAACATAGTTAATTCAGAAATATTTTCTCTATACTGATTTGTAAAATCACGTAGCAGTCTCTTGGAGCGTGACATCATCTGTTCGAAATATCCATCTCTTCTATCAATATCGGGATGAGTAGCAAGCCATTCTTGTCTTGTTACATCTTTTGGCTTATCACGATACACATCTCTAAAATTATCCTGATTATACATCATATCGGAACGATTTATTTTGTGTTTTGACATTCGACCTTTTTCAGAGCCTAACTTGTCCCTGCTGAAAGCAAGAGGGTTTACTACCTTTGTAAATATTCGTTTAGGCTCGTAATCCTTTTTTACAGGAGTATAGCTATGATAGAAATCAATAAAAGCTTGTTTCATAGCATTAAAGTGTGCAGAATCTTGATTTTCGAAAAAATCGTTAAAAACATCAATTAGTCCACTGTCTGTTAGCACTTTTTCAATATAGCACTGTAAAAATCGCAGTGCATACACGTCATTTCGGGCAATATATTCAAGAACATCTCTATTTTCAACAATATATAAATGCCTTGATGTTTCCGATACATCTTTGAGTATGCCCGCATAACAGAGCATACTAAGCGGTTGTGAGAAAACCTTATCATATTCGTTTTCCGCAGTTCTTTCATCAGTGCCCGGTTTGGAATATGTTTCAGCTATTGTTTGCTTTGCATATTCACTTTGCCAAATGTCTTTAACAGTAAAACACTCGTTGACGGTATCAATATAATCTAATACAAAGTCAGATATAGACCAAACAACATCTGGTGTGCACTTTTGGTCAATCCATCTGCCGTTATGACTTTCTCTTATATCATAATCGTGTTGATTACAAAAATCTATAATATCCTGTTGTGTCAACATAATAAATCCTCACTTTGTATAATTTCTAAATAGAATTTGAATATTTTCTTCTTCGTCCAGTTTTTCTGTTATAGGTGCTTTTTTTGGCTTTTCTCTTAATATGCCGTAAAAAAACACCGAACAGGCATCAACATTTAACGACCTTGTTTGATAATTTCGAGCGACTTGATAAAAGTCTCTATATTCGGGCGTTGCAAAAAACGCCATTTGCTCTTTTGTGAGCATTGTATTTTTCTTAGGAATTAATATAGCTAAAGAGCCATTTACAAGGCATCCTTTTGGTTTTTTAATAACACGTGGCTTATAAGTCATATTCGGCGTAAGATAAACTCCATCGCTATTCAAATAACTATAGACAGATAAATTGCTGGCAGTATTTTGTGAAATATAGGAATCATAGCCCTCGATATCTATAATTTGCTCTCCGTCAGCACTTATATTTCGAGATTTCAATACACGGATTTCTCCTGTTGAAGAAAGTAATTTATTAGTAATTTGTCTATCTCTAAACACTTTGAAAACGTTGAAATCAAGTTTTTTACAAACTGAATCAAATATTTCATCACGGTAAATAATCCAATATGGAAGCTTTTCGTCAAATATATACTTTTGAGTTTGAGAAATATATTTACCGTGTGTAATGGAAGCCACTCGAGTAATCGATGGGCGGCTAAGATTATTGATAAAAATTGCTAAGGTTTCTACAAGGACTCCGGGGAATCCCTTTTCTCCAAAGTCAATAATGCACTCAACAGCCTTTTTAGATAAATAACTTCTTGTAGGGGCAAACTCAGGAGTGTTCAACAAGAACTTTGGAAAAATTAAAGCTATATAATTACCGAGATTGATTGCCTTGTCTAAAAAGAATGAGCAAATGTTTGTTGTTGATTTGTTAATCGCATTGCTACGATAAATATTCAGTAATTTGTTAGTGGATTTCATTTTGAAGAAAGGCGGATTTCCAATTATATAATCATACTTGTCCTCAAAATTATGAAGCAAAAAATCACCGTGAATATAATTGATAGTACAAGTGTCAGGAATGTTGTAATATTTTAAAATAAGTTCATCGAATTCTAAACTATGTTCATCAATATCAACAACATCAAGGATTATTCTTTTTCCCTCGAATTTTTTGATAATTAGGGGCAGAAAGTTGCCAACGCCTACAGATGGTTCAAGAATACGAACAATATCCTTTTCGGTGTCCGGCAAGGCTTTCATCATTTCGGTTATAAGGGTTTTGCTTGTAAAGAATGCCGCATTATCTGTACGGCTTGTATTAGCTAATTCTGCAATCTTGCCTAATGTTGTAGCAGACAAATTCATCGGGTTATTTACAATGAAATCTCTTAAATTATCAACCTCGGACAATTTGTTAGAAGAAACTAATTTGTTGATAGTTGCGGTGTTAAGAGGCGGATGTTTCAATGCGGATTTAATTTTTTGAGCAATAGATTGAAAGATTACAGTTGGAACCGCCTCTCCCAAAGATTGGCGAATCTTGATTTCCTCTTTCTTTAGAAACGCCCTCTTTTGTTCAGTAGACAGACTATTCAAAACATCAATATCAGTTTCTACCCACTTGAAAGTATAGGGAACAGTCATCATTAGCATAAGTTCTCTAATGCTGAAAACTCTATCATCACACGGATGTACTGTATTTTGGCTTGCCATTTGGTCATTTCTCGTATGAATACAAGGACCGACTTTGTCCCAATACTGACGAGTATATTTATCTGCGTTTTTGCGTTGATTGATTACGATTTTGCCATCAACTACTCGATGAGGTTTTTTATTATCATCAACATTGTCAAATGCCGATTGTCCTTCCTTTATATCTGCAATCCACGCACGCATATGTTCAGGATAAGGTCTGAAAGAATGATAAATATCGTTTTCGTCTATTTCACCAAACTCTTTTAGAGGCTTTAAGTCGCCAATTACTTCTCTTAATGTACGCTCGTTAACAAGATCAGGATATAGTTCCAAAGGAGAAACTTCATCGGCATAGTCTTTGGATACACCAATAACAACAGTACGCTGTCTGCTGGAACAAGCACCGTAATTTTTAAAATTGATTACGCGAGAAGCATAAGAATATGTTTGACCCAAATTGTTCTCAATTGCAGCCGCAATGGATTTATGTTCGCCATCAATATCCGTACAAATCGTTTTCATAAAAGCAGGAACATTTTCAAAAATAAAGAATCTAGGATTTACTTGTTTTATGATTTTGATAGATTCGACAACTAAAGAATTACGGATTATTTCATTCTCGTTTTTTTTGTGATTAGCTACAGACATACCTTGACAAGGAGGTGTAGCAATTACAACATCGACACGAGAAATCCCCTCATTTTTTCTCCAAAATGAGATTTGACTATAGAGCGCACTCTTTGTTGCATCATCCGTAATATCGCCACAAATATATCCACTTTCATATTTGCATTTGTTGTTAAATTTTTGTATTTCTAATCTTCTTGCAATAAGTTCGTTTGTGGCAATGCAGTCAAATCCCTCTAATTTAAATCCATAACATCCAATACCAGCACTGCTAAAAAGACTTATATATGTAGGTTTACTATTCATTTTCATCTATTAATACCTCTGTTATATTGCTTGTTGTTCATCTGGTACCAATTCCATAATATCTTCTATATTGCAATCAAGAGCAGTACATATTTTCACAAGAACTTCAACCGTAACGTTCTCATTTTTGCCCAACTTGGCAATCAAAGTATTACTTATTCCAGCAGCTTCTCCAAGTTCTTTTTTTTTCATATTTTTATCTATAAGAAGTTTCCATAATTTATTGTAACTGACAGCCATAGCGCACCTCTCAATGAGTTGTAGATTATAATTCAAAGTATATCATAAATCATCTATTAATACAACAACTAATTACACGAAAGCTTAATTTGTTTTCGTATCAAAAACATAATTTGTCATTTGATAACTCATATACAAGAAACAAAAATCGGCAGGGATTGCTCCCTGCCGTCGTTGTGTTTATATCTTGTAAATTACATCTGCATTTACTTTTTCCGTTGCTCTGTTGCGGATATTATTCATATTCCGCACCCACAACATCATATCAGTTGCTTTGAGTTCTTCGGTTACATTTTCTTTTTCGGCTAAGTCTTTTACCAGCCGGAGAAAAAGGTCTTGAGCCTGCTGTTCAATATCTGCAAGATATGAATTGAGCTTACTGCTTGTCAGCAAATTGTAGTAACGCACCTTATGATTTTGTTTCAAATATCGTTTATGCCTCATTGCCCAAACGCCGATATTCACTTCCTTTTCTTCTTCCGTCGGTAATAAATCGGGTAATATATAGTCGCCCGCCTGCGTATAAGTACCGCCTGTTTGTTCAAAAATTGTGTTTGCCATTTTGTTTTACCTCCAAAAATTTATTTATCTTGAGCGTGGATTTTCACGCTTACGACCTTTGATATTTCTTGCCTGTTCAAGCAACTCATCAATCTGTTTACGCCCGAAAACTTTGCGCAAAAGTTTGTAATCTTTGACTTCCGAACGCAAATTTTCGTTTTCACTTTTCAGCTTGCTGTTTATTTTCGATAACATTTCATTCTCACGATAGAGGTTGCCGTTCGTGATATTTAATCTATGGTAACTGTCCCAACCCTCAAAGCAACGTGCCAATGCCGTCTTGATTAACGCTTTTAATTTTTGAATAAGCGGCTCTGCAATTTTAGTTTTATATGCTTTTACAGACATAAAACCTTGCGGCTCGGACAGTTGATATTCGGGTGCATTATCAAGCATTTCTTCCACATTTCTTAAGTTTTCCAAACCATCATCATAGTTTAACACTCGCTCGGATAACACATTAAATTCTGCTTGTTTTACTTCGATTTTAGCCCCTAATTCTTCAAGTTCCGTCGCTCGTTCCTGCTTTTTGTAGTCAAGAACAGACAAGTGTTTTTCGTGCGTTCCTTTATGTTCCCACTCGATTCCGTGCTGTTCCATAACGAATGCAAGTGCGGATTTTTCTGCGCTCACCCATTGATTCCACTCGGTATCTCCACGAGTTCCGCCTTTGAAACCTTGTGCGGCAAGTGCCTGTTTGAGTGATACTCTTGTATCAAGACCACGCTTGCTTCCGGTGGTGAACGGAACAAAATCAATATGCAAATGAGGCGTTGCCTCGTCCATATGCAGATGAGCAGAAAACACTTTTAGGTTGGGATTTCGCTCTTGAAATCTACGGTAATACTCATCTAAAATTTGCCTTGCAAGTTGTCCGTTTTCGCTTTCGGCGCTCATATTTTCCTTATCGCCAATCTGCAAAATCAGTTCGTGAAACGGTTTTTCCTGCTTTGAATTTCTGATTTTTTCATAATAATTTTCTATTCTGCGGTCGGCCCTTGTCTGCTTTTCGTTGTATCTTTTTAGCGCTTCATCAAACAATTCGTGATAGATTTTCTTTATCGGCTCGTTACAGTAATCAATGTTCAAATGCGTTCTGATCCCGTCAACATTTTCAGCCTTGAACTTGCGGCTGTTGTGATTGACCGAGCCTTTACCTACCATTGCACTTATCGTTCTTTGCATAAGTTATACCTCCAATCTCATAAACTTGCTCGTCCTCGGTTCTGTTACTCTTGTCAAGAGTAACGCAAAAGCACTTTTGACAGGCAAGCCCATCAAAAATGCAACCTGCAAGCAGGTTTTGCGCTCTTCGAGGAGCAAAGAGCCGCCTTTGAAAAGGCACTCTCTGCACACTCCGCTAAACTTTTGCTGTGACAAACCGTGACGATGGTGTCAATGTTTTAGCCCACATCACCGTTCTCGGAAAGTTTGTCACGGCCGTCACGCATTGACGCGCTTTCTTTCCAAAGAGATATTTTTCGCCCGCTATGCGTGCGGCTCGCTTTGTAGTGAATGCCGTAATCTTTGAGCAATCGACCGGCGTTGATACTAAGTCTTAAAGACAGAACATTCGGTTTAATATCCAATCCGATAATCTCGCTCAATTCAGAAGCCGTCCCGTCCCAACGGCTACTGTCCGAAAAAAGAACAGTCGATATTTTTTCAAGCAGCGGGTCGGGTGGCTCCGCCCTAACTTCCGTTTCGCTTTTTTCAAATTCCCATATCAGCCTTTGCGGATTGCGAACAAGGTGTATGCGCTGATCCTGCTGGTCTCTGCCTGTGATGTCAAGCATTGCGGCGTTGGCGGTTCGTTTTTCTTTGCTGAGGACAAAAGCGCCGTCTGCCGCACCGAGCAAACCGTTAGTGCCTGATATGGTATCAAACTTATCGTCAGCCTGCTGTTTGCGTGTATGATGAACAATCAGCATTGTAACCTTGTAGCTGTCGGCTAGCGCTTTCAGTTTTGCGACTACATCGTAATCGCTTCCGTAACTGTAATCCGCACCGCCTGTTTCTCGAACACGCTTGAGCGTATCTATGATAATCAGTCCGGTGTCAGGGTGTTCTTGTATAAAACCTCGTATTTGGTCTTCCAAACCGCCGTTTACGGTTTTGCATTCTGTTGCAAAATACAGGTTGTCCGTTCCGTCTGCACCGAACATATGATAGAGCCTACGCTGTAAACGTGGATAATCGTCTTCAAGAGCAAAGTAAAGGACTGTTGCTTTGCGGACTTTATAATTCCAAAGCGGCGTACCAGTGCTGATATGGTAAGCAAGCTGTGCCATCATAAAGCTTTTACCCACTTTCGGAGAACCCACGAACAAGTAAGTCCCCTGATAAAGCAGACCGTCTATGAGTGCGGTTTGCGTTTCAAAATCGGTATCATACAGAGTTGACATTGAAACAGTTTTCAGATAGGACGGATTCATTTGCCTGAGCATTTCTCTTTGCATTTCACGAAAACTTTTGTCCAAATCCTTGATATTTTCATCGTAATCGGTTATACTATTGTCAGTACATTTTTGGATTGACTGCTCCGTATCTGCGCCAACAGATACATTCGGAGCGGTCATTTCTTTTTTATCGGTCATTCCGATTCCTCCTTTAATCCGCCGAGAATATCGGCTATCATTTCAATTAAGTCAAGCAGCTCGTCATTGACTTCGCCGCCGGCTTCTATTCTCTGTAATTCCGACAGCACATCGGCAAGCTGATTACGCAATGCCTTGAATACTCTCGGATTGCCTTGCACAACTATATCTCTGTGCGTGAGTCGCCTTGTGATATAATCCTGCTTAGTTAGTCCTGAAAGCCGTACATAAGTTTCAATTTGCTTATCTTCCTCCGGCGATACACGAAACGCTACGGTTTTGTTACGCCATCGGTTATGCTCATCTCTGTTTTTCAGTGACATTTTACTCGCCCCTTTCCATATCTAACTTATCTGCCATTTCAGCCTGCTTTGACGGGAATAAGTGTGCATAGTTGTAAGTTATATCAATGCTTTCATGTCCTACTCGGTCGGCAATAGCCGTTGCAGAAAATCCCATATCAATCAGTAAACTAACGTGGCTGTGGCGAATGTCGTGAATACGGATTCTCTTTACGCCTGCTTCTTTTGCGCCTCTGTTCATTTCTCTGTGCAGATAGCTTTTTGTAACAGGAAACATTCTGTCCTCCAAACCTACATCGTAAAGCATTTTCAGATAGTCCTGCATTTCATCACAAAGGAACTTCGGCAGCTGAATTGTGCGGTTGCTTTTCTCTGTTTTCGGAGAAGTAATAATATCTCTGCCGTTCAAATGCTGAAACGACTTATTGATTGTAACCGTTCGCTTTTCAAAATCGAAATCCGCAGGCGTTAATGCCAACAACTCACCCTCACGAATACCCGTCCAATAGAGCATTTCAAAAGCGTAATAGGACAAAGGCTTATCCATCATCACATCGGTAAATTTAAGATATTCATCTTTTGTCCAAAAGAGCATTTCACGATTTTTCTTTTTGCCCATACTTCCTGCTTTTTGGCAAGGATTTTCTTTCAAATTATAGTACCTGACTGCGTGGTTAAAGATTGCCGACAGCTGATTATGAATTGTTTTCAAATACACCGGCGAATAAGGCTTGCCTTTATCGTCCTTGTAATTGATAAGTTCATTTTGCCAAGTGATAATTTGCTGTGCCGTTATGTTGCACATCTTCAGCTTACCGAAATAGGGCATTAGCTTTGTCTGAATGATATGTTCCTTGGTTGCCCAAGTGTTCTCCTTAATACGAGCCTGCATATCCTCAGAATAATGCTGCACAAAGCTCTTAAAGGACATATCCAAATCACCGCCCAGCTTGTTAAGCTGTTCTCGCTCCCAAGCCTGTGCTTCACGCTTTGTTTTGAACCCTCGTTTCTGCGACTGCTTTCGCTCACCGTTCCAATCAGTATAGCGATAGATAACACGCCAAGTATTTGTTTTTTCTTCTTTATATACTGCCATAAATTTACCTCTCTTTCTTGTTGGCACCGTAACAGGTGCGTTCTGTAAAATATTGTTTGTTTACTCGTCCGGAAATCACCATATAGCCTTTTTCGGCTAATTCGGCATTGAGTTTTTGGACGATTTTATATGCATAGGATTTTGAAATGCCTAATTCCTTAGCCACCTCATCTACTTTCATAAAGCTTGCACTTTCCATTTCATCACCCCTTTCTGTTTTAGATATAATTTTCTTATTTATTGTCGGATACTTTCTGACCGCATTCCGATTTGCCCGAGCGGATACACCATTACCGTGATGTATGACGGTTATTCAATTTTTGCAAACAACTTAACGCTATTTGCTTAATGATCATACTAAACAAATTCCGTAAAGTCAAGTGGTTTTCAGGAAAATATTTAACTTTTTTGTTTTAGTTTTCTTGACATACACTAAACATATATGATATACTGATTGCATATTACATAAGTAAGGAGTGTATTTTATGGCAATCGGTGAGAGAATTCGTTTTTTTCGCAACCTGCGAGGAATGACACAAAAGTATTTAGGAACGATAGTCGGCTTTCCCGAAAAGACTGCCGATATTCGTATGGCTCAATATGAGTCGGGTTCGAGAACGCCGAAAGCAGATTTAACAAACAAGCTTGCCGAGGTTTTCGAAATATCGCCGCAGGCACTTTCCGTACCCGACATTGACAGCTACATCGGCTTAATGCACACGCTGTTTACATTAGAGGACAGATACGGATTGACAATAGAAAAGACAGAAAACGGTGTTTTAATATATGCAGATCCTAAAAAGGGAACGGATGCAACAGAACTTTCGGAAATGTTAAATGCGTGGGCGGAGCAATCTGAAAAATATCATAACGGCGATATTAACCGTGACGATTATGATAAGTGGCGTTATAACTACCCGAAATATGATAAAACCTCCGGATATGTAAAAGTACCGTCACAGAATTTCAGCGACGCAATGGTCGAAGCTTTCAAAGACAAACTGAAAAACGGCTAATTAAAAAAATCTAACATCAGTAAGATAATTTTTTAAGAATGAGGAGATATATAAAATATGGATAAGATTAGTCATTATTGGCCTGTTCCTGTTATGGTTATAATAGTAATAATGTTTTTATTTTTCTTATTTTTTGATTTTCTTCGTAGAAAAGATATGAAAATCGATTATACAAATAAAATAATTAGATACTATATTGAAAACAATAATGGTGTAGATTACATAATTATCCCATACTTATTTTGGCAAGAAGGCAAATTAAACGCTATTAAAACGATGTTTTCAGATCGTTTTGAATACGAGGGACGATTTTTTAGAGTCGAATTTCTATATCATAATCAAGCTCATATTCCCCAAGTTGATGATATATTTCCCAAAGGATTTTACAGAGATTGCAAATCTGTAATTAAAAATATTGAATTAACATCATCCAATTACGGAAATATAAATAACACATACATTAATGGAGATAATAATCAAGTTTCTATTCAACAAAGTCAATATTTTGATATAGAAACAGAAATTCAAAAATTCATCAAAAGTGAAAATAATTTATCTGATTTTGACAAAGAAACATTACAGTCATTTCTCTATCAACTTTCAAAGGGCTCTCCGGAAAAAAATACCACCAAGAAAGTAGTTGATATTCTGAACAAATTTTTACCGTTAACAACAGCAATAATAAATATGATAAAAGCACTTACCTTTTAATGCAACGTCAAAAAGAGCTATCAGACTTTCAAAAAATCTGATAGCTCTTTACTTTTACAATAATTCAAATTATGTTGCCATTTTGTTGCCAAAAAGCATATACAAGCGGTAAAAGCCCAGTAAAATAAGGCTTTTTCACGGGTGTGAAATTATTCCCACTCGACGGTGCCGGGGGGTTTGGAGGTTATATCGTAAACTACGCGGTTTACGTGTTTTACCTCGTTTGTGATACGATTTGAAACCTTGGCAAGAATATCGTACGGTATCTTTGCCCAATCGGCTGTCATAAAGTCGTCGGTTGTTACGGCGCGTATTGCCACAAGGTTATCGTATGTGCGGTGATCGCCCATAACGCCTACCGTATTGACTCCCGGAAGCACACAGAAGAACTGTGCGAGGTTTTTTTCATAACCGTTCTTCGCCATTTCATCGCGTAACACCCAATCGGCATTTTGGAGAACTTCAATCTTTTCCTTTGTTATCTCGCCGATAATTCTGACACCGAGACCGGGACCCGGGAACGGCTGACGCCAGACAAGCTCGTGCGGAATTCCGAGCTTTTCGCCTACCGCTCTGACCTCGTCCTTAAACAGGCTTGAAAGAGGCTCAATAACGTCGATGAATTCAACGTCGTCGGGCATTTTGACCTTATTGTGATGCGTCTTGATTTTATCGGCATCGCCCTTGCCGGACTCTATGCAGTCGGGGTATATGGTGCCCTGTGCAAAGAATCCCTTCTCGGCCTGTTTTCTTATCTCATCCCAGAACACCTTGTAAAATTCCGTGCCTATGATTTTTCTCTTCTGCTCCGGGTCGGATACTCCTTTAAGAGCATTTATAAAATGGTCCTGACAGTTTACGCGCACGAAATTCATATCGAACAGCGAAGTGAATGTCTTTTCGACGAAATCGCCCTCGTTCTTACGCATAAGTCCCTGGTCAACAAAAACGCAGGTGAGCTGTTTGCCGACGGCGCGAGAGAGAAGTCCCGCCGCGACCGAGGAATCGACACCGCCCGAAAGGCCGAGAATAACCTTTTTGTCTCCGATTTTTTCGCGAAGGCTCTTTACGGTATCGTCAATAAAGCTGTCCATCTTCCAGTCGCCGTGACAGCCGCAAACATTATACAGAAAATTGTGAAGAATTTTAAATCCGAACTGCGTGTGAGTTACCTCGGGGTGGAACTGCACGCCGTATATTTTCTTTTCTTCGTTTTCATAAGCTGCTATCGGGCAGGCTTCCGTTTTTGCGGTTATTTCAAAACCTGACGGCATCACTTTAACTCTGTCCGTATGGCTCATCCAAACTACGCTCGTTTCATCGACGTCGGCAAAAATTTCAGACTGTTTTTTTGTAACCGTAAGGTCGATTTTACCGTATTCGGACTGTTCCGCAGTCTCAACATTGCCGCCGACCATCCACGAAATAAGCTGACAGCCGTAGCATATGCCGAGTACAGGTATTCCGAGCTCCAAAATCTCTTTTGTGTAGTGCGGCGAACTCATATCAAACACGGAGTTAGGTCCGCCGGTAAAAATAATACCTTTGTAATTGCCCTCTTTGATTTCGCTGAGCGGTACGGTATACGGCAGTATTTCCGCATAGACATTGTTGTCGCGTACACGCCGCGCAATCAGCTGATTATACTGACCGCCGAAATCGAGTACAAGTATTTTCTCCATAATATCCTCTTAATTATCTGTAAATTATAGCTTCTCTCTCAGGTCCGTTAGATACCATATTTATCTTGTGGCCGAGTTCCTTTTCGATGAATTCGACATATTCCTGTGCCTCACGCGGAAGCTCCGAGAAATTGCGAATGCCCTTTATATTGCAATGCCAACCCTTTAATGTGGTAAATACCGGCTTTGCCTTTTTAAGAAGCGAGGTGTTCGGGAAATCCTTTGTGATGTCATCGCCTATTTTGTAAGCTGTGCAAACCTTGATTTCGTCAAGATACGAAAGACAGTCAAGAGCGGTCATGGCAATCTTTGTGGCGCCCTGGCACTCAACGCCGTAACGTGTCGCAACGCAGTCAAACCAACCGATTCTTCTCGGTCTACCGGTGGTAGCGCCGAATTCGCCTTTATCGCCGCCGTGAATTCTGAGCTCCTGAGCCTCGTCCTCATCAAGAATCTCCGAAACAAATTCACCTGCACCTACCGCAGAAGAATACGCCTTTGTTACGGCTACTACTTCGCTTATGAGATACGGAGGAATTCCGGCTCCGACAGCACCGTAGCCCGCCAAGGTTGAGGACGACGTAACCATAGGATATATACCGAAATCGGGATCCTTAAGCGTGCCGAGCTGACCCTCGAGGAGAATGTTTTTGCCCTGCTTTAAGGCGTCACGTATAAATGCGTGCGTATCGCAGATGTACGGAGCTATCTTTTTCTTGTATTCCATACAGGTGTTGTAAAGCTCGTCCTCATCGAGAAGCGGCTTATGATAAACGTGCTCAAGAATGAGATTTTTGAGAGTCACTATGTTGTGAAGCTTTGCCTTTAACACTTCGTCGTCAAACAGCTCGTTGCACTGGATGCCTATCTTTGCGTACTTGTCGCTGAAGAACGGAGCGATACCGCTCTTTGTGGAGCCGAACGCGTTTTTGCCGAGTCTCTCCTCTTCATAGGTATCGAGAAGAATATGATACGGCATAAGTATCTGAGCACGGTCTGACACGAGAAGCTTCGGATTTACGCCTGCCTTTTTCACATCCTCAAGTTCCGAGCAGAACTTGTTTATATCAAGAGCGACGCCGTTGCCGATGACACAGGTAACATTGTCGTAGCAAATACCGCTGGGCATAAGATGCAATGCAAATCTGCCGTGTTCGTTTATAATGGTGTGCCCTGCATTTGCACCACCCTGAAAACGAACAACTATGTCTGCTTCACTCGCAAACATATCCGTAATTTTACCTTTGCCCTCGTCGCCCCAGTTGGCGCCGACAATTGCTTTTACCATTAGAGTTTCCTCCTTAAAAATTACGTGCCCGAATATAAAAAACACTAAACGGGCAACTTATTAAACATACAATAGATATTATATATTACACCGCGCATTATGTCAACGAAAAGCGGAATTTTAAGTGTGTTTTCGGACACATATCAAATCGCATAAAAAAGGAGCTGTAAGCACATTGTTACAGCTCCGCTTTCAGCATTGTTTTTTATTTTCTCTTGCGTTTTACCGTAATCGCAACAGCCGCCGCGGCAACGCACAAAACGGCAGCCGCCGAACCTATTGCCGCATACTTTCCCGAGGTCTTAGGAATTTTCCCGGCCTTTACCGTTTTGCCATCCGATGAGACGGTTTCATCGGTTGCCGCCGGCACCGGAGCTGCTTCGGATAAGTCAATCGAAGAGCTTACCGCCGACAAATCAATGTGCTGATTATTGGCATCGGTTGAGAAATCAACATTTATCGGGAAGTCGGTTTTGCCGGTCGCTCCGTCATTCACCTTAAAGGTTATGGTGGCAACCTCGCCGCCGAGCGGCGCGGTGTTTTTCCAAACGGCATTTATTTTAACCTCGCCTGCCGTGCTTGAATTTGTGGCGCTGACGTCTCCGCTCGAATACTCGGCGGAAACATACGTGAGCAATTTTGTATCGTATTTAAGTGTAAACGAAAGCGTCCCGAGTTCCGTATTTTGCGGAAGGTAAATTTTTACGGTGACGACCGAATCCTTTGCTTCAGCCGAAGAAGTGAGCTTAAACGGATCCGCCGCAAGCACGGGAAATGCGGTAACAAGTAAAATAACAGCCGCAATCAGTACGGAAAGCACTTTTTTATTTAACGCCTTTTTCATTACAGTATACTCCCTTTCGATTCTCGCTTGCCGAAGCAGGCGAGAGCTTAACTCCATTGTTGAATTATACCATTTTATACGCGCTGTGTCAAATATTTTTAAGCAAAATGCGTATAAACATACATACAAGAAGCCGTTTGAAAGGAAATTTCACGCTCGAACGAGCAGCCGCATTCTCAAATCCTTCAGGCGTTATCACCCGTGAAATTTTCAAGTACGGTGCCGACACAGCTTTCCTCTTCGAGAGCAGCCGAATATTCGGGGCAGACATTTCCCCACTTCACGCTTGTGTTGCGAAGCGTAACATTATCGGCAAAGCGAAGATAAAAGCCGGCATTTTTATGCTTTTCAACCTCTTTATTAAGCCCCGGGCGCATATCGTAAAGACCGCAGTCCCACTTTGACGTTTTTGAGAGAGTTACGTCAACGTCCGAGAAAACTACATTTTCAATTTTGTTTTCCGCCGTGCCGCATATCATAACTCCGTTTTCGCCGACGCAGGTTATGTTGCGGTAAGATATGTTTTTGATATGGCCTGCCCTTGTGTTTTCGTCGCGGTCAAACGCGGTTATGACTATCGGCTCGGCAGTCCCCCACCAATCGGGGCAAAAGCGGCGCGTACCTATTATAATGTCGGAATATTTGACATTTTCGACATTGCCGCCGTCGCGTATCTGAATTGAAAGACCGCGGTTGCTGCGCGAAATAACACAGTTTGAAACTATTATGTTTCTGAAATCGCCGACGCCCTCTGTGCCTATTTTTATCGCCGCCGAGGTTGAAATCAGCGTGCAGCCCGTTATCAGTATGTTTTCGCACGGTCCGTATTCGGAATTGCCTTTTGAAGTTTTAAGGCAGATGCAGTCGTCGGCGCACTCTACGTGGCAGTCGCAAATACGCACGTTGCTGCAGTGGTCGGGATCTATGCCGTCCGAATTTGCAACATCGAGGTCGTTTAATATGTGAATTTTTGATATTAAAACATCGTCGCAGCCTGCCGGATGAAGCGTCCAAAACGGTGCATCGACCACAGTGAAATCCTCAAACACAATATGGTTGCAAGCCTCAAAATACATCACCGTGGGACGCGGATAAAAGTCGCCGGTGACATAGTATTTGTCTTTTCTCTTTACAAAGCTGTGACCGTTTGCGTCGATTTTTCCGCCTCCGGTTATTGCGGCATTGTCCGCCTTATACGCATATATAAAGGCAAACGACGGCTTACCCGTAACGGGATTGCCTATAAGGGTATTTGTCTCATCGTTTATAAAATCGCAGGGACGAAAGTATCCGTTTATGTCTGAGGTTGCCTTTAAAACCGAGCCTTTTTGCAAATGCAGCTCAACATTTTTCTTCATTATGACCGAGCTTGAATAATACGTTTTTCCGCTCTCAAGCACAACCGTTCCGCCGCCGTTTTTTTCGGCCTCGTCAATAGCGGACTGTAAAGCGCGTGAATCGTCGTTTTTTCCGTCGCCGAGAGCGCCGTAGTTTTCCGGAAAGTAAAATTTCATTTTATCACCTTTAAAAATTCCGCACACGAACTTTGCTGTCGTATGCGGAAAAATTTTTATTTTGCATATAAGGAAAGAGCCTTTTGCATAGTCTTATTGGCAACGGGAATTGCCACAGATGAGCCTCCGCCGCCGTTTTCGACAACAACCACTATCGCAAGCGGGAGATCCTCGCGCTGTGAATATCCGACAAACCAAGCGTGAGGCTTTGCACCGCCGGCTTCCGAGCTTACTTCCGCCGTTCCGGTCTTGCCGCACATTTTAAGGTTGGGAAACTTACCGTCGCTGTAATAATTCTTGACATTTGAGCGAAGCATATCGTTCATCTTTGATGCGGTATCCGAGGAAATAAGCTGAGTTGCCGCGCCGGGCTTTGCTTCATAAATTGTTTTTCCGGTCTGCGAGGTTATTTTGCCTACAAGATATGGCGGCACTGAGGAGCCGCCGTTAGCCACCGCGCCTGCAATAGTTAACATCTGGCACGGATTTATGCGAGTGGTGTACTGACCTATACCTGCCCAGCCCACGTCGAGGTCCGACGCACCGGTCACATCGAACGAACTTTTTGCGAGCCTTATATTGCCTACATACATCTGATTGCCGAGCCCCAGCTCCTTTGCCGTGGCCATAAGCTTCTCTGGTCCGAGTTCTATCGCAATCTGCGCAAATGCGCTGTTACAGGACACGTTGAGAGCCTTTTCGAAATCCACGGTTCCGTGAACCCCGAGGCACTTAACCGAGCTGCCGCCGACCTTGTATTCGCCCGTGCATTTGAATTTTTGCGAATCAATATCAGGCAAATTTTCAATGGCACAAATCGAGGTTATCATTTTAAATGTCGAGCCGGGAGTATAAACGCCGGAGAAAAACCTGTTTAAATAAACACCCTCGTAGGCACCTGTCTTATCGTTATTTATGCTTGAGACGGGCTTGTTTGCAATATCGTAAGACGGGCTTGATACAACGCATAAAAGCTGACCGGTTTTATAATTATAAACGCCGACCGTGCCTTTGTTGCTTCCGAGGGCGCTGTATGCCGCCGCGCAGAGCTGCGCGTTTATGGTGAGATTTACGTCGTTGCCCTTACCGTATTTTTTCAGGTTGTATATACCGTCAACGAAATTATAGCCGGTTATGACGTCCTTATACGATGTCTGAACACCCGTCGCTATATAGCCCTCAGAGTCGCCTACCGTGTGCATGGTTGCGGTTCTTACGGTTTTGTCGCTGTTATAAACGCGCTTACCGTCCTTTGTTTCCGCAAGCACCGCTCCGGTTTCATCCTTAATGCTGCCCGCAACCGACAGCGTACCTGATGAATACAGGTGCCTGTTTGCCTTTTTCATAGCCCACGAATCGGCGTTCGTGTAAAATGTGTAAAACAACACAATGAGCCCTGCTAAAAATGCTGCTATAAACACATAGAGCACCCAGGCTCTTTTTGACATGGTTTTCATTGTTTCACACTCCCTTTCGGCAGATTTAATTTAAGACTTTGCCACCGCTACCTTATCGTACCGTTTGTACGTCTTGACATCAATGGCCTTTATAAATGCCACAAGTCCCCAGCAGCACATCATACTCGAGCCGCCTCGGCTGATAAACGGCAGCGTAACGCCCGTCCACGGAAGAAGATCGGTAACACCGAACACGTGCAGAGCCGCCTGGAAAAGAAGAAGACCCGACGCAGCGCACGCAGCAATAGCGTAAAAAGACGATCGAGCCGCCACAGCATAGCGTATACTGTAAACCACGAGGGCGACAAAGGTCAAAAGCACAGCAAATGCGACAATAATTCCGAATTCCTCACATACCATTCCGAACGCCAAGTCCTCTGTGGCTGCGTACACATCTCTCAGCTTGCCGTTTCCTATTCCGAGTCCGAAAAGACCGCCGCTGACGGAATATATGAGAAGTCTCGCCTGCTGATAGCCGCGGTCGTTTGCATACTCCCAAACATGGCGATATGTTTCAAAGCGTTTTGCGACATACGGCTTAAACGTAAGCACAAGACCGCCGCCGCCGAGAGCTGCCGCGCATACAAGAAATATTGTCTTTATATCTCCCGAGCGCAGGAATGCCATTATTAAGAATGTAAAGAAGAATATAAGTGCCGTACCGAAATCCTTCATAAGGAACAGACAGCCTATACAGGAAAGCGCAAACACAAGATATTTTGTAAGGCTTCTCGTTGATTGCAGGTATTCGAGCGTAGCCGCACCTACAAAGACAAAGCCTATCTTCACTATTTCCGACGGCTGTATTGAAACGCCGCCTATTCTTATCCAGTTGTATGCACCGTTTATATTGTGCGCCAAAAGCCTTGTGGCAACAAGTACGATAACGGAAGCTATCGCCACCGGCATACGCAGTTTTACGACTCTTTCTATATCGCTGAGCACCCAAAGCATAACTATAAATACCGCAATACCCATAATCACCGCCGCAAGCTGAACAAACGCTTTGTCGGGATACACGCTTGTGGTGAGTGTAAGGCCTATTCCGGTAAGAAAAAACGCTATAAGCTCTATTTCAAAACTCTTGCGGTGTAAAAATCCGCCGAAAAATATAAAATACGCCCATTCGATAGCTATATATGCACCGAATACAATATATAATGTAGTCAGCGGTATGTCGGGGCTGTTCATATTTATCTGAGCGGCGCAAACGAGCTGAAAAACAGTCATAATTATAAGCAGAATCAGCCAGTTTACAGGCTTTCTGTATTTTTTGGTTCTCGTCTTTTTTTGCTTTTTACGAGCATTTTCCTGAGCCAAAGATGCGTCCTCCGTTTCTTTGAATATGGCCTCTTCTCCGCTTTATTCGCGGAAAAGGAAGCTGTAATCGCCTATCGAAATAATGTCGCCGTCATACAGCGGGAATGCGCCGAAAACCTCTTCGCCGTTTAAAAGCGTGCCGTTTTTGGAATTGAGGTCCGCAACATACCAGCCGTCCTTTGCGGGATAGACCTCGGCGTGCTCACCCGAGACGCTTTGCATCGGCAGGCATATATTACATGTTCTGTCACGCCCTATAAGGCACGTGCCGTTTAAATAGAACGCGCTGTTGTCGGCAAGATTTACAAGCCTTGTGGCGTTTGTGAAGTCAACCTTTTTACCGTCCTCAGCCTCCTCACTCTCAACGCCGTAGCCGTTTGAGGTGAACTTCATAACCGCGTTTCCGAACGAGACGGTGTCGCCGTCGATTATCTTGGCTGATTTTTTTATCTGCTCGCCGTTTACGTAAACTCCGGTTTTCGACTCGGTATCAAAGACATACCAGCCGTCTTTTCTGAGAGCCAGAACGGCGTGAAAACGCGATACCGTGCCGTACTTTCTGAGCGATATATCGCACGAGCGCGAACGGCCTATCGAGGTTTCCCAATTTCGTATCTCGATTTCGCTGTCGTCGGCAAGATTTATCAGCGTTGCCATAATCTCGCGGCGCGGTCGGAGCCTGAAAAGGGAAAAAATGCACCGGAGAAGTATTATAAGCGCAAGAAAAGCCAAAGCATATCGCGACAGGAATTCAAACTGAGTTAAAAATTGCTCCAATCGGCACACTCCCTTCAAATACATAATATATGTTAAGAATACATTTAAAACGCCGAAAAGTCAATAAAAATACTTTTGTTTTCCGGTTAGCATTATTTTCGCTCTTGCAAGTTTTTTCGTCTTTCTTGACAACGGCGCGCACGGATATTATACTTATTAAAATGCTAAAAATGGGGTGGTAGCTTTGAAAATGACCAAATCTCTCTACGGCAAAACCGCCGACGGAAAAGAAGTCTTTTCATTCACAATAAAAAACGAAAGCGGAGCCGAAATCGAACTGCTGAATTACGGCGCTACGCTCAATAAAATATCGGTTCCCGACAGAAACGGAGACTTTGCCGATGTACTTGTCGGCTTTGACACCATGGAGGGTCAGCTGAGCTGTACGGATTCGCAGGGTCGCACCGTCGGAAGAGTCGCAAACCGAATTTCCGGAAACGGTATTACCATAGACGGTAAAAATTACCCGATAACAAAAAACATCGACGGTAAATTCACCCTTCACGGTAATCACGAATACGAAAACGCCGTTTGGAATTATGAAATACTCGGCGACGACAGCGTTAAATTCTCATATTTCAGCGCCGACGGCAACGAGGGCTTCCCGTCAAACCTTCAAAATGAAGTCACCTTCACGTTTACCGACAAAAACGAGGTCAAAATACACTATGACTGCAGACCCGACGGCAAGACTCCGATAAACGTCACAAACCACTCATACTTTAACCTCGGCGGATACGCTTCCGGCAACATCCTCTCTCACGAAATGCAGATTTTTGCAAAATACTTTACGCCGATGAACGAAGACAGCATCCCGACAGGCGAAATCAGAAGCGTTGAAAACACACCGTTTGACTTCAGAATACCGAAAAAGATAGGCAGAGACGTATCGTCTCCCGACGAGCAGCTTATAATAGGCAGGGGCTACGACCACAACTTCTGCCTCGAAAATTACACGGGTGCTCTGCGCGAATTTGCAATGGTTTACGACCCCGAAAGCGGCAGGAAAATGACGTGCTATACCGACCTTCCCGGAGTCCAGTTTTACATAGGCAACTATATGGACGGCTCGCAAATCGGTAAAGGTAAGCTGCCCCTCACTCACCGCTCCGGTTTCTGCCTTGAAACGCAGTACTACCCGAACGCTTTAAACAACCCCGATTTCATACAAAATCTGTTTGACGAAAACCATCCGTTCGTATCTGACACGGTGTATCGTTTTTCGGCAGAATAAGCCGCAAAGGAAAGGAAAACAAAAATGGCAGAAGAAAACACAACCGGCCTTGAGAGAATATTCCTCTCGGCTCTCGTATATAACCGCACGGGCGTGCTTTTGCGCGTCGCAAGTCTTTTTGCGAGACGCGGCTACAACGTAATAAGCCTTACCGTAGCCGAAACGGAAAATCCCGTATATTCAAGAATAACAATAGTATCCGACGTTGAGCCGCACAAATTTTTGCAGGTTGAGCGTCAGCTCTCAAAGCTTGAGGACGTAATAAAGGTGGTAAAGCTCAATGAATCGCGCCTTGTATCCTCAGAGCTCTTGCTTATAAAGGTTCACGCCACAAACAGCCAGCGCACAGCCGTGCTTAAAACAATCAACGGCTTCGGCGCAAAGGTAAAGGATATAGGCCACACAACAATAACTGCCGAGCTTACGGGTCTGCCGTCGCTTATCGACAAATTCATAGGCAAAATGACAAAGCACGGAATAATCGAGCTTTCACGCTCCGGTCTTACCGCGCTTGAGAGCGGCGATACAAACATAAAAGGAATCGAGGAATAACAGAATGTCAATGACAATGACCCAAAAAATACTCGCGGCGCACGCCGGCCTTCAGTCGGTTACGGCAGGTCAGCTAATAGAAGCAAAGCTCGACCTCGTGCTCGGCAACGACGTAACCTCGCCCGTTGCCATAAACGAGATGGCAAAAAAGGGCTTTAAGGACGTATTTTCAACGGACAAAATAGCACTTGTTATGGACCATTTTACCCCCAACAAGGATATTAAATCCGCCGAAAATGTCAAACAGGTTCGTCTTTTCGCAAAGGAAAAGGGAATCAAAAATTTCTTTGACGTGGGAAAAATGGGTATAGAGCACGCGCTTCTTCCCGAAAGCGGTCTCGTTATTTCCGGCGACGCCGTTATAGGCGCCGACTCACACACCTGCACATACGGCGCACTCGGCACGTTCTCTACTGGTGTGGGCTCAACCGATATGGCTGCCGGTATGATCTCCGGCAAGGCTTGGTTTAAGGTTCCGTCCGCAATTAAGGTTGTACTAAAAGGCACCTTGCCCGAATTTGTCAGCGGCAAGGACGTAATACTTCACCTTATCGGTAAAATAGGCGTTGACGGAGCAAGATACCGTTCGCTCGAATTCACGGGCGACGGTGTAGGCGCACTCTCAATGGACGACCGCTTCTGCATAGCGAATATGGCAATAGAATGCGGCGCCAAAAACGGAATTTTCCCGGTAGACGACAAGACGCTCGAATACATAAGCGGCAGAACCGACAGACAGCCTCGTATATTCGAGGCAGACGAGGACGCCGAGTATGACGAGGCAATAGAGATAGACTTAAATGATCTGAAACCCACGGTTGCTTTTCCGCATCTTCCCGAAAACACTCACACCGTTGACGAAATTGAAAAAATCGACATAGATCAGGTAGTTATAGGCTCCTGCACAAACGGAAGAATAGAGGATATGCGCGCCGCCGCCTCCGTCTTAAAGGGCAGAAAGGTAAAGGACGGCGTTCGCGTTATAGTAATTCCGGCAACACAAAAGGTTTACCTGCAATGCATTAAAGAGGGCCTTACCGAAATATTTGTAGAGGCGGGCGCGGTTGTATCAACCCCGACATGCGGACCGTGTCTCGGCGGTCATATGGGCATACTCGCAAAGGGTGAAAGAGCCGTTTCCACCACAAACCGCAACTTTGTTGGCCGAATGGGACACCCGGAGAGCGAGGTTTATCTCGCGAGCCCCTTCGTAGCGGCGGCAAGTGCCGTTACGGGCTATATATGCTCACCCTCGCAGCTCAGGTAAGAAAGGAACGATTTATATGAAGATACAGGGCAAAGTTCATAAATACGGCGACCATGTGGATACGGACGTCATAATTCCGGCAAGATACCTCAACTCCTCCGACCCGAAAGACCTTGCGGCTCATTGTATGGAGGATATAGACAAGGAATTTGTAAATAACGTGAAAGAGGGCGACATAATAGTTGCCGGCGTAAACTTCGGCTGCGGCTCCTCAAGAGAGCATGCTCCGCTTGCCATAAAGGCGGCGGGCGTTTCTTGCGTAATCGCCAAAAACTTCGCAAGAATTTTTTACAGAAATGCGCTCAACATAGGTCTGCCGATTCTCGAGTGTCCGGAGGCAGGCGACGAAATCGAGCAGGGCGACGAGGTTTCGGTAGATTTTGACAGCGGCGTAATAACCGACAACACCACGGGCAAAAGCTACCGGGCAGAGCCGTTTCCGCCGTTCATACAGGATATAATCAAAAAAGGCGGACTTCTGTCGTCGCTTAAATAATCATAAAATCGGGCTATAAAGAAATTTGTTTTTTATAGTCCCTTTTATTTTAAATTTCTTACGAATTTGTTCACATATTATTTTTAAATGTACTTTATAATTTCTGATTATAAGAGGTTTGAAAGGGTGGTATTTTATGCCAAACGAAAAAATACTCGTCGTCGATGACGACACCAATATCTGCGAGCTTTTAAGGCTCTATCTCGAAAAAGAGGGCTACGTCGTAAAAATAGTTAACGACGGTGTGTCGGCAATAAATGCATTCAAGCAGGAAAATCCCGACCTCACGCTGCTCGACATAATGATACCGAAGCTTGACGGCTGGCAGGTATGCCGTGAAATCAGAAAATTCTCGGACAAGCCGATAATTATGCTCACCGCCAAGGGCGAGACCTTTGACAAGGTTCTGGGTCTTGAGCTCGGCGCGGACGACTATGTTACAAAGCCCTTTGACACAAAAGAGGTTGTGGCAAGAATAAAAGCCGTACTTCGCCGCACCGCTCCCGCTTCCGACACAAGCGACGTCAAAGAGGTAAATTACGACAAGCTCTCGATAAACCTTACAAATTACGAGATGAAGGTCAACGGAGTATCCGTAGACACTCCTCCGAAAGAGCTCGAACTTATATATCATCTCGCCTCAAATCCCAACCGTGTATTTACGCGCGACCAGCTTCTTGACGAGGTATGGGGGTTTGACTACTACGGCGACTCAAGAACGGTAGACGTTCACATAAAGCGTCTTCGCGAAAAGCTTGAGGGCGTTTCCGACAAATGGGAATTGAAAACCGTTTGGAGCGTAGGCTATAAATTTGAAACTAAGGACTGATAAGAATGCAGCAGAGCGTAAAGGCGCGTTTTAAAACGGTATTGCACCGCACCCACCGCAAATTCAGTCATCAGTCACTGTTCACTAAATTTCTGTCGGTATTTGTGGCAATGGTACTCATATGCTTTTTGCTTTTGGGAGTAACGCTCGGCGTGTTCCTCTCGAATTACTGGTCAAGTCAAAAAGAACAGCTTCTCTCCTCTAACGCAAAAAACATAGCGAACACTACCTCATCTGTTCTCTCATCAAGAATTCAAACCGATGCCTCCGGCTCGATAGCGATGATATGCAGTAACCTCTCGATGATTTCGGACGCTATCTCGGCTGATATTTACATAACCGATACCTCGGGCAACATAATATTGTGCAAGGACGTCATAACACAGAATTACAGTATCTCAAACAACGGCAGATGCAGTCTGCACGGCGGCTACACAATACCTCAGGAGGTAATCAACGAGGCGAAAAAGGGCGACTATTTTGCAAAGACCACCTTAAACGGCGTCTATATGAAAAAGCAGCTTGTCGCGGCGGAGCCGGTAAAGGTCGGCGAAGAAACCGCAGCAGTTGTTTTTGCCGTGGCGCCTATGACGGCGGGCTTCACAAACTATGCGATGAATATCCTTAAAATGTTCATTTTTGCCTGTCTTATGGCTTTCTCGGTAGGCTTTATCGCGGTATATTTTCTCACCGCTTCTCTTATAAAACCACTCCACGATATGTCGGAGGCGACAAAAGCTTACGCAGAGGGCGATTTCGGTCCGAGAGTCAAGGTAAAGGGTGACGACGAGCTTGCCGAGCTTGTGCGCGCATTCAATAAGATGGCATCGGATTTGTCGCTTCTTGAAAGCTCGCGGCGAAGCTTTGTGGCAAACGTCTCGCACGAGCTTAAGACCCCTATGACAACCATAGGAGGCTTCATAGACGGAATCCTTGACGGCACCATTCCCGAAAGCCAGCAAAAACACTATTTAAGCATTGTTTCCGATGAGACCAAGCGTCTGTCAAGGCTTGTTACGGCAATGCTGAATATGTCCAAAATCGAAGCGGGTGAATTAAAGCTGAACCCGAAGGCGTTTGACATAAGTGCGGAAATATTCAACGTGCTGCTGTCGTTCGAGCAGATAATAGAGCGCAAGCACATTGAAATATCCGGGCTTGACAGGCTTCATTCCGTAACGGTCACCGCCGACGAGGATATGATACATCAGGTCATATACAATCTTGTGGACAACGCGGTCAAATTCACGGAAAACGGCACCATAAGCGTATTTGCAGACGATGACGAAAACGCAACGCTTATAAAGGTCGTAAACACGGGCGCGGGTATTTCCTCGGAGGAGCGCGAAAAAATATTCGAGCGCTTCTACAAGGTTGATAAATCGCGCAGCTATGACGTCAAGGGCGCTGGACTCGGTCTTTATATATGCAAAACGATAGTCGAAATGCACGGCGGCTCCATAGGCTGCAACAGCGAAGAGGGTAAATACACCGAATTTTGGTTTACTATTCCGAAATATCTTCCGCCTAAGCAGATGTAAAAGTATTCAGATTATTTAAAACGAGTTAACAGTTCTGTAATAACCGTCGGTTATGATTATGACAACGATAAGAGAAAAGCTCTTGTCTTCATCAGATAAATCAAGGAGATCTTTTTATGGACGATTTCAATAACAACACCCCTTCGGGAAACGAGCAGCAAAACACCCCGGAAAGCACGGGTAATTTCCAAAGTGCTCCCGAAGCCGGCAATGACGCTCAAAGAGCAAACAGCGGCAGTCCTTATAACGGCGGCTATCAGCCGAATAACGGCTACCCTTACTCGAACGGCGGCGGAAACACAAATAACGGCAGTTCAAATGCAAACGGCAGCAACAACGGCTATTCAAGCGGAAACAACGGTTACTACGGCTCAAACGGCGCATATCGTCCGAGCTCGACATACAGCGGAAATAACAGCTATGTCTATTACGGAAATTCAGGCCAACCGCCGAAAAAACCGGTTGACAATAAGCCGTCAAAGCATAAAAAAGGCGGCGTTATAGCCCTCATAATCGCAGTTGTGGTTTGTGTGGCACTCGGTGTTACGGGCATTGCGGTTTCTCTCAGCAATAAGGACGGTGCCAAAAAGCAGACAAGCGAAAAGGCTTCCGCAGACAGCTCAACCGTTACGATAAACGAAACTCCCACCGCTTCCTCTACCGATAAGAGCGGCAGTCTTACCGCGGCAGGCGTTTACGATAAAATAAAGGACAGCTCCGTCGGCATACTCGTATACTCCGACAGCCGTTCCTCCTCCGCATCGGGTCAAGGCTCGGGCGTAATAGTCGGCGAGGACAGCAGTAAGCAGTACACATATATTATGACCTGCGCTCACGTAATTTCGGGCGGCGGCTCCGTCAGAGTTCAGCTATCCGACGAAACACAGTACGACGCTACCGTAGTTGGATATGACTCTAAAACCGACATCGGAGTTTTAAAAATCAAGGCTACGGGTCTTAAAGCCGCGGAATTCGGCGACAGCGACAAGCTCTCCGTAGGCGAGACGGTCTACGCGATAGGCAACCCCGGCGGAACGGCGTTTGCAGGCTCGTTCACAAACGGTATAGTATCCGCGATTTCTCGCCCCGTAAACAGCCAGATAGGCTATGAGATGATTTGTATTCAGCACACGGCAGCCATAAACCCCGGCAACTCCGGCGGCGCGCTCGTCAATGAATACGGTCAGGTAATAGGCATAAACTCATCTAAAATAGCAAGCACCGATTACGAGGGAATGGCATTCTCCGTACCGAGCGTTACAGCAAAGGAAGTTTACGACGAAATAGTTGCAAACGGCTATGTTACTAACAGACCTAAGCTCGGAATAACCTATTCGCCGGCGTCTTCAAGTCAGATGTACAGTATGATCGTAAGCCTTAAGGAGCTCCCGGCAGGTTCCTTGATAGTTCAGAGTGTTCAGTCCGATTCAAGCCTTGCGTCTCAGGACGTAAAGCAGGGCGACTTAATTACCAAGGTCAACGGCAAGGACCTTGACAGCGCAGACGATCTTCCGGACCTTATCGATAAATCTGCCGTGGGCGATACGCTTACGCTTACGATTTGCAGAATAGACAGCAATTACAACATCAATGAATTTGAAGTAAAGGCAACCCTCGTTGAGGATAAGGGCGATTCCTCTTCCGTAAAGACGGAGTCCACAACACGCAGCAACTCGTACAATCCGTTCAGCGCATACGGTTACGGCAACTGATAAGTTGCCGCAGCACAAACGCTCCGGTTTAAATAAAAAAGTGAAGCCACGGTTAGCGCTAACCGTGGCTTCGTCAATTTTATCTTGCCGCGTCTGACACAGCCTCGCTTGCGGCTTCGCCCGCACCTGTCGCCGCGTCGTTTACTATGTCGCCCGCACCCGTGATAACGTCGCCTGCTATATCGGCGGCACCGGTAACAACATCACCGACAACATCTCCGGCGCCGGTGACTGCGTCACCTACGGCGTCGCCTGCGTTTGTAACCGCATTTTGCGCGGCGGAGCGTGTAGTATTTCCGTTTCCGGTAACGGCTCCGTCCTCCTTTTTACCGCAGGAAGAGAACACGGCGCAAACAAGAAGCACGGCGAGCAAAACAGCTGCAACAGCCTTTTTCATATCTATCACCACAATCTTTCTTTTGTCTCATTTCGGACAAAATTATTATTTCCGTATTTTTTCTTTTTATTATTTTGTCAGGATTCCGCCGTCGGAATACAAAAGCAGAAGTATATCGTCCTCATAGCCCGTTTTTGTATCAATATAGACGAGCACCTCATTACCGTCCTTATCGGTGCAATGAAATTCCCAGCAATCCTTTTCGCCCTTGCTCTTTGTCGGAATTACGGCTCTTTTTGAATCGAGCACCGTTAAAAGACCGCTGACGGATTTTTGAGCGTCCGCCCGCGACAAAATATCGGAGCTTAAATTGCGCTCGGTATGATTCATAATATAGCCCTTTGCGTCAAATGACGCAATATCACCCGTTTCGAGATTTACACCTACCTTTATGAGATCGGGATAATAAATAACGCCGTCCTTTTTGTAGGCATAATTTACGGTGCAGACCCCGTCCGACGTGCTGTAATAGCTCTCCTTCATATCGGCATAGCCGTGAGACGATAAAAATTCGGAAGCCTTTTTCAGCGCATCGGCTGTTTTCAGCTTCGCTTCGCCTGCAAAAGACGAATCGAGCATATATATAACATATCCGCCGTTTTTGGTTACGGCAACCGTCTTATTATTATGAGAAAAACAATACGCAGGCACATTTCCCGACTCTTCGCTTAAAAACGATATTTCATTTTTGTCGCAGCCGAGAAAGGCAGCTGCCGCATCAAGGGCGTTTTCCTTTGATATTTCTTTTGCTCCGCTCGTCATTTTCGGCTGAGCCGACATAATATGGTCGGAAAACGGGCCGTCATAAATAAGCGTGGGATAATCGCTCAGGGACTGCTGTGCGTCCTCCATATCGCCTGCAAGATATTCCGTCTTTTCACCCGTTAAGGCAAGCTTGCCGCTTTTTTGTGAAAAGCTGAAGCTTCCGTCGAACATATCCGCGCGTATATTTGAAACCTCTCCCGACAGCGCATCGCAAAACGTGATAAGGGAGCGGAGATTTTCACGTTCCTCGTCGGAGATGCTTTCGCCTGAGGCAACCTTGCGGTTTAAGGTCTCGGTGAAATCGCCGACCTGCGATAAAAATTTATATGTGTTTTCGAGATTTGTATTTTCAAGCGGAAGCACGGAAAGCGAGCTTTTTGCCGCAAGAGTCTCTCTTGACAGCTCCGACGCCATACCGCTCAGCATCGGCGGAGTGCTTGAATACACCCCTTTTTTGAGGCTTGTACCTATTTCACGCAGTCTTCCGTCAAGCTCTGTAAGAGCTCGCTGCTGCGACAAAGTAATCTGTCTTTTGTATTTTGACGCGCGCACATTGCCGCATATCGACGCTGTAACAAGCACCGCCGCAAGTGCTGCGACAAAGGATACAACGCGCACATAGGAGCGTCTTTTCATCTTCTTTTCCATAAATTTCACCTCTGCGATATTTTTCGCAAAAAAAACATAAATATACTTGAAAAAAGCCTCTTATTTATTTGCCAAACCGCACCTTATAGTGTATAATAATATACTGATTAAGTTTGAATTAAAGGAGCGGTCAAAATGGAATGTTATCTTGACAACAGCGCAACCACAAAGCCCTGTAAGGCCGCTGTGGACGCAGAAATTTCCGCACTGACCGAGCTTTACGGAAATCCGTCTTCGCTTCATCAAAAAGGCGTTGACGCATATATGCTTCTCGAAAAAAGCCGCGGTACGATTGCCGCAAGCTTAAAAGCGAGCCCCGATGAAATATATTTCACCCCCTGCGGCACCGTGTCAAACAACACCGCGATATTCGGTGCAGTCGGCGCAAAAAAGCGACTCGGCAAGAAAATAGTCACTACGGCTTTAGAGCACCCGAGCGTTGAAAAATGTATGGAACGCCTCGAGGAAAGCGGCTTTGAGGTAGTGAGAGTACAGCCGCAAAGCGACGGCAATATAAGCTTAAAGGACTTCGAAAACGCCATAGACGAAAATACGATTTTGGTATCTGTAATGGCCGTCAACAACGAAGTCGGCTCTGTGATGCCCACAGAAAATCTCAAAAAAATCATAAAGAGCAAAAATTCTCCCGCTCTTCTGCACGTTGACGATGTGCAGGGCTATATGAAAATTCCGCTCTGTCCCAAAAACTGCGGAATAGACCTTATGAGCGTCAGCGCACACAAGGTTCACGGTCCCAAGGGCGTGGGAGCGCTTTATATAAATAAAAACGTGCGCATAAATCCGTATATTCTCGGCGGCGGTCAGGAGAACAATATGTGCTCGGGAACTCAGGGTATGCCGGCGATAGCAGGCTTTGCCGCCGCTGTTGAAAACGGCGGAAGCGTCGAAAAAAATCTTAAGTATACGGCAGAGCTCAATCTCCGTCTGAGAGAGCGGATAAAAGAAATTCCCGGAGTACATATAAATTCCCCCGAAAACGCCCTGCCGTACATTATCAACATTTCCATAGACGAAATACCGTCTCAGGTATCGGTAAACTTCTTTTCGATGAACGGCGTATGCATTTCTGCAGGCTCAGCTTGCTCCAAGGGGCACAGGAGCAATGTGCTGCAAAGCATGGGGCTTCCGCCCGACAGAATAGATTCCGCCATACGGATAAGCCTTTCAAACGACACCTCGATTGATGAAATTGACCGCTGTGCCGATGTCATAAAAATCGCTGTCGAAAAACTCAGAAAACACAAAGGATAAAGAAACAGCAATATGAAAGAAATAATACTTATAAAAAACGGAGAGCTTGCGCTTAAGGGCCTTAACCGCTCGTCATTTGAGTCAACGCTCGCAAAAAATATCAAAAGGCGTCTTCAGTCGCTCGGAAAATTCAAAGTAATCCGCTCACAGTCAACAATAACCGTAGAGCCTTTTGACGAAAGCTTTGATATGGAAGAGGCAGAGGATCAAATTTCACGCATATTCGGCATTGCAGGCTATGAGCGCGCCGCCGCAGTCGAAAAGGATATGGATGTAATCCTCAAAACGACTCCCGTGTATTTAAGCGAGGCTCTTAAAAACGCTTCAACCTTTAAGGTGGAGGCAAAACGCGCAGACAAGACCTTCCCATTAAAATCACCGGAAATATGCTGTGATGTCGGCGAGGCGGTTTTAAACGCTTTTCCGCACATCAGAGTCGATGTTAAAAATCCCGATTTAACCATAGTAATAGAAATCCGCGAAAACGCGGCTTACATTCACGGCGACCAGAAAAAGGGCGCAGGCGGTATGCCCGTCGGCACGGGCGGCAAAGCGGCGCTTCTTATCTCGGGAGGAATCGACAGCCCCGTTGCAGGTTGGATGATGGCAAAACGCGGAGTTGTTTTAAACGCCGTACATTTCGCCTCGCCCCCGTTCACATCGCCCATGTCCGAAATGAAGGTTCACGACCTTCTCGCTAAAGTAGCAAAGTACAGCGGCACAATCAAGCTTATAACCGTGCCGTTCACCGAGATACAGGAAAACATACGCGATAAATGTCCCGAGGAGCTTTTCACCCTCATTATGAGACGTTATATGATGCGTATATCAAATATCCTTGCCGAAAAAGAGGGCTGCGAGGCTATTGTCACGGGAGAAAGCGTAGGTCAGGTGGCAAGCCAAACTCTTACGGCGATGATGTCTACCGACAGCGTTTCGCGCTTACCGGTGCTTCGCCCGCTTGTAGGTATGGATAAGAACGAAATAGTCGTTATTTCAAGAAAGATAGATACATTTGATATTTCGATAAGACCGTTTGAGGATTGCTGTACGGTATTTACACCGAAGCATCCGCGTCTTCACCCGAAGCCCGAAGAAATCGAAAAAGCCGAATTATCGCTTGACAGCGACGCGCTTATAAGCCGTGCGGTCGAAGGCGTAAAGCAGGAGCTTATCACATTTTAAAGGAAAAAATTATGAGTATTGAAAAGCAGACGGTAGAACTTCTCAAAAGTAAAAAACTTAAGCTTGCCACGGCAGAGAGCTGTACCGGCGGACTCATTTCAAAACGCATTACCGACGTATCCGGCTCCTCCGAGGTATTCGAGGGCGGCGTTGTCTGTTATTCAAACCGTTTCAAAGAAAATGTGCTCGGCGTTTCCCGGGAAACCCTAAAAAAATACGGTGCCGTAAGCCGCGAAACCGCGCGTGAAATGGTAAAGGGCGTTTTGTCTCTTACAAAGGCCGATATAGCAGTTGCCGTTACGGGTATAGCGGGACCGTCTTCGGACGATACAAATAAGCCCGTGGGCCTTGTTTATATAGCCGTTTCCGACGGTAAAAGCACAATAGTTAAAAAGCTTCTAAACAATTTTACCGGCGACGTCAGGGAGCAAAACCGCAGCATCAGCGCAGATACCGCTCTTGAAATGATTATGGAGGCAATACGATGAACGACGATAATGTCATCACCGAAAACACCGTTCCGCAGAAAAAAGGCGGCAAAAAGAAACAAAAAAAGAAGCCGATGGGCAAGGGCAGCAAATTTATACTCTTTATATCAATAATTGTTTTGATAGTCTCCGGTACCTTCTGTGTAAAATACGGTGTTGATATAATAAAGAGCAAAAAAGAGGCGGCGGAAATAGCAAGCCTTGCAAATCCTCAGTTTGACGTGCCCGAGTACGATTACGGAGACACGGTTTTTCCGGACGGCATTCAGGAAAAATACAAAAAGGCGTATTCCGTAAATTCCGACCTTGTCGGCTGGATAAAAATTCCCGGTACAACTGTAAATCATCCCGTTGTGCACGGCTCCGACAACAATTACTATTTAAGGCGCAGCTTCTATGGTAGCTACGAGCGCCGCGGAACTCCGTTTGTCGATTACCGCAACACGATAACCGACGGCGAATTTGACACAAACACCATAATTTACGGTCACAATTACCTCGATTCCACCATGTTCTCGGACGTTGAAAAATACAAGGACATCGAATTTTGGAAAGAAAATCCCGTAATTGAGTTTAACACTATCTATCACGATTACAAATGGAAAGTCATAGCCGTCTTTTTGACAAACGCGGATGAAAAGGACGACAACGGCTATGTTTTCAATTACATATACCCGTTTATGAGCGGCGAAAACTACGCGGAGTACTTTGACGAGATTGCGTCACGCTCGCTCTATTCGACGGGAGTAGACGTAAATACCGACGACAAAATACTCACCCTCTCGACCTGCACGCGCGATATGGATATTTCAACGCGCCGCGGCGAGACAAACGCCCGTTGCGTACTGGTTGCACGGCTCATACGAGACGGTGAAAGCGAAGAGGTTGACACCTCGCTTGCGACGGTAAACGAAAATCCGCGCTATCCGCAGATATGGTATGACAAATATAAAAAAGCAAATCCATATAAAAACGCCGAAAGATGGTATCCGAAAGGAGTGAGAGCTTAAATGAGCAAAAGCAAGGACAAGAAAAACAACGACAACGAGCTTTTATCATTTGAAGAGCTTAAAAATAAGGTAAACCACGAAACCGCAAAGGACGAAAAACCCGACAGCGAGATAAACGATTTACTCTCTGCCCTCGGTGACGAGTCGAAGGATAAGTCACAGCCTGAGCCAAATAACGCTCAGCCGGCCGAAACAGAGCAGTCTCGCACCGAAAAAGCGGAGCCGCAAAACTTAAATGCGGAGTCAACGGACGAAAGCGAAAAGAAAAACGAGGTTATCGATAAAAACACCGACAGAATCTACAATGATATTTTGTCTGCCATAAACGACAACTCTCAAAATGAAACCGAGCAGACGTCGAGAAGAAACAAATATTCCGGCGACGATAACCACTTCATCGATATTACAAATCAATATCAGAAGCCTCGCGAGGAGGAAAAAGCTCCCGCAGAAAACATCGCAATAGTTCGCCCCTCCAAGGATAAAAAGCCGGAAGAAAAGCCGGAAGAAAAGCCCGAGGATGAGCAGAAGGAAGAAAAACCGGAAGAAGATGAGAAACCCGTCAAGACCTTCGGTGAGATGTTCAAGAGCGGTCTTGCGGCGTTCTTCCCGAATAAGCATGACAAGGTTTCCGAGATAATCAGAAAGGTAATAATGGACATCTCTGTTTTCACGCTTATCGGCTGCGCTGTTTGGTTCGGCGTGCTGATGGGTCAGAAAAACAGCGCCAACAAGCAAAACGCTAACATTAAAGGTCAGGTTATCGACGCCGATTCAAACCTTACCGACGAAGAGGCGTGGGCGGAATTTTTTGCCAAATATCCAAACGTCACTCTGCCTCAGGGTATGATGCCGAAATACGCTTATCTCTATGCCATAAACAACGACCTTGTCGGTTGGATTCGCGTTCCGAATACGGCAATTGACGTCCAGGTTGTGCAGGCCGAGGATAACAACGAATACCTCAAGCAGGATTTCTACGGCAATTACAGCCGTTACGGATGCCCGTTCCTCGATTTCCGCTGCGACCCGAAATATCTCAGCCAGAACACTGTAATTTACGGTCATCACATGAGCGACGGTCTTGTATTTGCCGAGCTTGACAAATACAAGAAGCCCGACGGCTTTAAGGAGTCGCCGATTATAGAATACGACACTCTGTTTAAGACCTATAAATTTAAAATCTATGCCGCCTTTATAGCAGGCAGTGCGCCCGAGCAGGATAACGGCTACCTCTTTTACTACAACACGCCCAAATTCCCGACAAAGGAAAACTTTGACGCATTTATAGCGGCAATAGACGAGAGAAAGCTTTATTCGACAGGCGTCAGCGTAGACTATACGGATAAGCTTATTACACTATCCACCTGCAGCTACGAATTTTCGAACGCAAGACTTGTGGTTGTCGGCAGACTTCTGCGCGACGGCGAAAGCGAAAATGTAGACACTTCGCTCGTCACGGTCAACGAAAATCCGCGCTATCCGCAGGTATGGTATGATAAAAAAGGTCAAAAGAACCCCTTTGCTTCGGCGGAAAAATGGCAGCCCGCCGAATAATCGGTTTTTAATACACATTTATAAACAAGGATGGACAAGGATATGAATTTGAAATTGTTTTCACTTATTTCGAGTGACGACATTCCGGCTACTAAGCTTCAAATCAAAATTTCCGGCAGTCTTAACGCCTTTACCGACGATGACGTGTCCTTCAAGAGATTTTCTTCTCTCAAGGAGATGTTCCCGTCGCTCGGCAAAGCACTCGCGGACTCCGAGCTTATAGTTATTGCCGTTGACCCGAAGATATATGTCAGAACAAAGACGCTGCTTACAAAGGCACTCTCTCTTGATATTGAGGAAAATCCGACGGTCAAAAAAGCACTCGGACGCGCCGCGGAAATTCCCGAGTCGCAAAAGCTGCTTCAATCACAGATGCCGAAGGGTGCCGTCCCGTTTTTAACCCGCGACGGAGTAAATTCCGGATTTGTCATTTCTAAGGGACATCAACAGATAATGTATCTGCCTCTTGACGATGCACGCCTTGACACGGTGCTTCGCAACGGCGTTATTCCGTATCTCACGAGCGGCGAGACCATAGCTGTCCGCGAGGAGGCTTACGCCCCGAAAAACGCAACGGTAAAGCCGTCTGTTCCGCCGAAAAGGCAAGAGGCACCGGCTCCCGAAAAAGCCGCGCAGACGCCTCCCGCGCTTCCCGAGAGTGTAGGGGAAGTCACTTCCAAAACCGTAAATATTCTTCGCGAGAGCGGCAGCCGTGTTGCGGTGAACGGCAATCAAAATTCCGAATACGTAAAATCCTTCGGCTCTGTTTCACCCGACTTTTTCGAGTTCTTCACATTTACACCGCATGTCGAGGACAAGGGCGACTTTAATGTCACCGATTACACCGCACAGATGGCAAAATCGGCAAAGGAGCTTGCCTCTGCGGATTTCGGCGCGTGCATTTCGGATATTTGCAATACGGACGGCTGTTCTTACATATGCATTGCCGTCGCAGGCGAGAGCTCCGCAATAGTCAGAAAGCTCTACCGCGAGCCCGATGAAAAGGATGAAAGCTTCATAAGAGACGCCGCAGAGGAGCTTATAGAACTTATCGGCGAAAAGGCCTCCGGGGAAAGCTCCGTCGGTATAGAGATTTCCGGCGAAGCCGCAGCAGAGCCCGAAGCAGAAAAAACTCCCGGCAAAGGGAAAAAAGTCCTTGTTTCAATACTTGTAATAATTCTCGCTCTTGCCGTTGCGGCAGGCACATTTTTCCTTGTGAAATATCAAAGAGACAAAAAAGCCGCCGAGGCGCTCGCAAACACCGCGCCCGAAACGACTTCCGAGGAAACGACCGTTCCCCCGGAAATATCCAAGGATACGGTTCCGCTCTCTGTTTTTATGCGCAATGAAGCGGTTAACGGAATTGACAAGGACGACCTCGCGAGAGCGGCCGAGGATGCCGCAAGCACAGCTTCTCAGGGTGACGATGCGGCAAACGCAAACGCTCTCCCCGAATACATCGTGCTCAACGGCGTAAAAACGGAGGCAAAAAAGGCACTCGCAAAAATTGTGGCCGCGGATGTGGACGACAGCTACAATTCCGAAGCCATTAAGGCAGATGCAGTTGCCGTTTATACATATTTGAAATACCGCAACACAAACTTTAACGTAAGCGGTCTTAATGCCGCAGAAACGGTGAGCGACAACATACTGAATGCCGTTTCGGAGGTATTCGGCGAATATGTCGTATATAACGGTCAACCGGCATTCACTCCCACATTTAAGCTGTCGGCAGGCAAAACCACCTCGGCAGACGTTGTTTTCGGGAATTCCTTCCCCTACCTTAAAACGGTAGACAGCGCATCCGATAAAAACGCAGACGGCTACAAAACGGAGATTACTCTGACATCCGGTGAATTAAAGGAGCTTGCAAATAAATTTGACAGCTCGATAAATCTCTCCGGCTCCGCCAAGGACTGGGTAAAGGTTACAAAGCACGACGGCGCCATAAGCACGGGAGTAGGATACGTCGAAACCGTAAACGTAGGCGGTAAGGAAATAAGCGGATATAAATTCGCCTGTGAGCTTCTCGAAAACAAGATTCCGTCATACTGCTTTGCCGTATCCTACACCTCTTCCGGCGACACCTTTAAGATAACCTCATACGGCAGCGGTTTCGGTGTCGGTATGAGCCTTGCCGGTGCAAACAAAATGGCTGCCGACGGCTCGACCTACGCACAGATACTCGCAAAATACTATCCCGGAACAAATCTTTCATAACACTTTTTAAGCAGTCATATTTTGTATATATTATCAAGGGGGACATTTTAAATGGCAATATTAGTAACCGGCGGTGCCGGATTTATAGGCACCCATACCTGCATAGAGCTTATTAACGCAGGATATGAACCGATAGTGGTTGATAACTACTACAACGCAAGCCCCAAGGCACTTGAGCGCGTTGAGGAAATAGTCGGAAAAAAGGTTAAGTTTTATGAGTGCGACGTTCGCGACAAAAAGAAGCTTGACTCCGTCTTTAAGGAAAATAAAATAGACGCCGTCATACATTTTGCAGGCCTCAAGGCGGTAGGCGAATCCTGCCACAAGCCGCTTGAGTACTACGATAACAACATCGGCGGAACTCTTGCGCTCTGCGAGGTTATGAGAGACAACGGCTGCAAAAAGATCGTATTTTCCTCCTCCGCTACCGTCTACGGTATGAACAATGTTTCGCCGCTCACGGAGGATATGAAAACCGGCGGTACAACCAATCCCTACGGTACCACAAAGTATATGATAGAGATAATCCTCGAGGATCTCTATAAAGCAGACAACAGCTGGGATGTTACGCTGCTTCGCTACTTTAACCCGATAGGTGCTCACAAGAGCGGCCTCATAGGTGAAAACCCCAACGGAATCCCGAACAATCTTATGCCGTATATAACCCAGGTTGCAATAGGCAAGCTTGACTGCCTCTCGATTTACGGCAACGACTACCCCACCCGCGACGGAACGGGTGTTCGCGATTACATCCACGTGGTTGACCTGGCTCTCGGTCACGTAAAAGCCGTAGAGCAGCTGAAATCCTCAAACGGCGGCGTAAGGATTTATAATCTCGGCACAGGCAAGGGTTACAGCGTTTTAGATATAGTTAAAGCATTTGAAAAAGCCACAGGCGTTAAAATCAATTATAAAATCGCTCCTCGCCGTGACGGTGATATAGCTACCTGCTACTCCGACCCGTCAAAGGCTAAAAAAGAGCTCGGTTGGGAGGCAAAACGCGACCTCGAGGAAATGTGCGAGGATTCATGGCGTTGGCAAAAAAACAATCCGAACGGTTTTGACGACTGATATTTCTCCACCCGAAAAAGGAGGTAACACCATGAAAAACAAAAAGAGTCTCACAGTAGGAATCATTGTTGCCGTTATAGTCATTGCACTTATCGGCAGCATTGCCGGCAGCTACAACAATCTCGTAAAGCTGCGTGAAAACGTGACGAGCGCGCAGTCCGTGGTTGAAACACAGCTTCAGCGCCGCGCGGACCTTATACCGAACCTTGTAAACACCGTAAAGGGCTACGCTTCTCATGAGGAGGACGTTTTTACGGCAGTTGCGGACGCTCGCACGGCACTTTCGGGTGCCAAGACGGTTGACGAGCTGAACAGTGCTCAGAGTCAGCTTGACAGCGCCGTATCACGACTTTTGGCGATAGCCGAAAGCTATCCCGATCTCAAGGCAAATGAGAATTTTATAAATCTTCAGGATGAGCTTGCAGGCACCGAAAACCGTATTTCCGTTGCGCGTCAGGACTATAACGACGCCGCAAAGGAATACAATACAAAAATTCAATCGTTCCCCGCATCGATAATTGCGGGACTCTTCCATTTTGAAAAGGCGGATTATTTCACCGCCACAGCCGAAGCTGCAACTGTTCCCGCTGTGGATTTCGGTAAATAAGCCATGAAAAAGACGATAGGTGCAGGCGCGCTGCTTGTTTCACTTTTGATTGTTTTGCTGACGGCTCTGCCGGCAGCCGCAATAAGCGAGCATCCGTTGCCGGCAAGCAGTTTTTTCGCCCCAAGCTTTACCGATGACAACAAAATGACCACACAATCTAGAGACGATTACCCGTCTCCCACAAGTGACTTTTTCGTCAACGATTTTGCCTCGTGTCTCACCGATGAGGACAAAAGTACCATACAAGCTCTCGGCGAGGAGCTGTACAAAAAGACACAGGCGCAGGTAGTAGTTGTCACGGTTCAAAGCCTCGGCGGCAGAGATATTGAAAGCTATTCGATAGGACTTGCGCGAGAATGGGGCATAGGCGATAAGGACGATGATTCCGGCGTATTGCTGCTGTTATCCACGGGCGACAGACAGGTGCGAATTGAAGTCGGAAAGGGTCTTGAGGGCTCTCTCACCGACGGTAAATCGGGACGAATTCTCGATTCCTATGCAGTTCCGTACCTCAAAAACAGCGACTATTCCACGGGTCTTCGCGAGTGCTACAAAAAGCTCGTCGAGGAGGTTTATTCCGAATACGGAGTAGAGGGCTATACGAGCATTGACGACACGGACATCGGCGATTACTCCTCATCAGATTCCGGAAACGAAAAAATCGACCTCGCCGTTATAATTATAATAACGGTTCTGGTACTGATTGTCTTGATTTTACCCGGCCGCATAATTCGCAAAGCAATTTATCACGGCGGCAGCGATCATCACGGCGACGGCGGCTTTTACGGAGGCGGCTTTTACGGAGGCGGCTTCGGCGGGCATTCATCCGGAGGGTTCTCGGGAGGCTCGTCCTCGGGAGGATTTTCGGGCGGAGGCGGCGGCTTCTCCGGCGGAGGAAGCTCACGCGGATTCTAATATTTCACACATAAAGCTGTCGGAGCAGGGCCTAATCCTTTTCGGCAGCTTTTATTTTCCCCTGCTTTTGCTTTTCTGCATTGCCGCAAGGTTTATAAGCAATCAAATTAAAAGAAAGGTCGTGGCGAAATGAGAATGTATGACATCATCGATAACAAGAAGCACGGGAAAGAGCTGTCCTTTGACGAAATCAAGTTCTTTGTCGACGGATTTACGGACGGCTCGGTACCGGACTATCAAGCTTCGGCGCTGCTTATGGCCATATGCCTTAAGGGTATGAGTGACAGCGAAATATCAAATCTCACCTTATGTATGGCGCAGTCGGGCGATATGAACGATATGAGCAAAATAGACGGTGTGTCCTGCGATAAGCACTCAACCGGCGGTGTCGGTGATAAAACCTCACTTATAGTCGCTCCCATTGCCGCAAGCTGCGGTCTGAAGGTTGCCAAAATGAGCGGCAGAGGTCTCGGCCACACGGGCGGTACGGTTGATAAGCTGGAGTCTATTCCCGGCTACAACACAGCAATGGCAAGCGACAGCTTTTTTAAACAGGTAAACAAAATCGGAATTTCTCTGATAGCTCAGACCGGAAATCTCGCACCTGCCGACAAAAAGCTTTACGCACTTCGCGATGTAACAGCCACCGTGGATGACAGGGCTCTTATCTCTGCGAGCATTATGAGCAAAAAGCTTGCGGCAGGCGACAAAAATATAGTTCTCGATGTGAAATGCGGAAGCGGCGCATTTATGAAAAACGAAAATGACGCCGCGGCTCTCGCAAAAACAATGGTCGGCATAGGCAAAAGCTGCGGCAGAAACATCATAGCCGTTATAACAAATATGGACGAGCCGCTCGGCAGAAATGTCGGAAATGCGCTTGAGGTTATCGAGGCAGTCGACGTTTTACGCGGTAACGGTGACAAGAGCCTTCGCGAATTATCTGTTTATCTCGCCGCAAATATGCTGTCACTCTCATTCCGAAGGGACATAGACGAGTGTATTATAGAAGCGGCAAATGCGCTCGACAGCGGCAGAGCTTTTGATAAATTCCGTGAGCTTGTTGAGGCTCAGGGCGGAGACGTCGATTATATAAATGATACAAGCCTCTTCAAAAAAGACAAATGCGTTCGCGACATATTATCTCCGTGCGACGGATACATTTTTTCGGCGGACACCGGAAAGATAGGCGAAGCCGCCGTGATACTCGGCGCAGGCAGAGAGAAAAAGGACGACAAAATCGATATGGCTGCGGGAATTGTACTCCGCAAAAAAACCGGCGAAAGAGTTAATAAGGGCGACACTCTGGCAACGCTTTACACCTCCTGCGAATCAAGGGCCGACAGTGCCGAAAAGCTGTATTTAAATGCAATTAAAATAACCGACAATCCGCCCGAAAAGAAAAAGCTTATATACGGTACAATTAAATAATACTTTCCCCCTCGGTTTCGGATAAAACCGCAATTTCGCGGCAAACTCATTTTATGACAGACGAAAACGGGGGGATTTTTATGCCGAAAAAATACAATACAATTATAATCGGCGGCGGAACGGCAGGTCTTACCGCGGCAATTTACACCGCTCGCCAAAATAAGAGTGTCGCGGTTTTTGAAAGCGGAATATTCGGCGGTCAGATAGTCGATTCGCCGAGAATCGAAAACTACCCGGGCTTTTGCGAAATCAGCGGTGACGAATTTTCTGACAGGCTGTTAAAGCAGGCGTTAAAGCTCGGCGCAGAGCTTATTAAAAAAAGAGTAGCCGCAATTAAGCTTGAGGGTAAGGACAAATATGTTATTTCTGCTGACGGCGAAAAAACTCAATGCGATAAAATTATAATTGCGGTCGGTACAAAACCGCGTCCGCTTTATCTTGAAAACGAACGTGAGCTTTTGGGCAGAGGCATTTCATACTGCGCGGTTTGCGACGGTGCATTTTTCAAAAGTAAAACAGTTGCCGCGGTCGGCGGCGGCAGCTCGGCTCTGCAAAGCGCAAGACTGCTGGCAGAGCTTTGCAAAAAGGTGTATGTGATTCACAGACGGAATGAATTTCGCGGCGAGCAAAGGCTCTGTGAAGAGTTAAAGTCCTTTCGTAACATCGAGTTTTTGTTAAACAGCGAAATAAAAAAGATAAACGGCAAGACGAGGCTCGAAAGCGTTTTAGTTAAAAACAATCTAAGTGGTGAAGAAACGGTTCTTCCGCTTGACGGGCTCTTTGTCGCAATAGGCAAGGAGCCGCAAAACGAAATATTTGCCGAGGTCACAGAGCTTGATGAAAACGGATACATCAAGGCGGACGAGAGCTGTAAAACAAGCACGGACGGAATTTACGCCGCAGGCGACTGCCGCACAAAGGCATTTCGTCAGCTTACGACTGCGGCGGCGGACGGAACAGTTGCGGCGTTGTCGCCGTAATTACCCTGCCGATTTTCAAATTACGAAACACAGCGTAAAAAAACTAAAAATCCACACGCTTCGGCTGAGCGTTTATAAGGCGGTTTTGCTTCGCGGCTTCACAGCCGTACATTTTTCATGCGAAACCGATACTTCCTTATGAACGCTCTACCTTATTATTGATACACGGCGGTTTTTGTGTTATTATAGTCGCCGTAATTAAAATTAAGGTAAAGAGTGCCCGTCGCTGCGACATTACGTCGATTTCGGCGCGGCACGGTAACAAATAAGGTGAAAAAATGAAACTCATAGGCGCGGCAGTAAACTGCGGAGCTGTTTTTTTAGGCTCTCTTTTAGGTCTGCTGTTTAAAAAGGGTATTCCCGAACGCGTGCAAAAAAGTCTTAACTATGCGCTGTCGCTGTGCGTACTCTACATAGGAATCAAGGGTTCGCTTAAAGGAGAAAATACATTGATTGCCGCCCTGTCGCTCGCGATAGGAACAATAATAGGCGAGCTCATTGACATTGACAGGCATTTAAACAAATTCGGCGACTTTTTGCAAAAGAAGCTGAGCCGCAATACCGAAAATTCATCGTTCGGCGAGGGCTTTGTAAATGCCACGCTCTTTACCTGCGTCGGTGCTATGGCAATAGTCGGCGCGATTGAAGCCGGCATGCAGGGCAGCTTTTCAACATACTATGCAAAAGCTCTGCTCGACTGCTTTTTTGTGATGATAATGACTACCACATTCGGAATAGGCTGTTTCTTCTCCGGGATTATAGTTTTTGTCTATGAAGCGATTTTGACGCTCGGCGCCGGCTTTCTCTCGTCATTTCTCTCCGACAGTATGATAAACGAGATGTCATGCGTCGGCTCCGTGCTTATAATAGCCATAGCTCTCAACACAATGAAGGTCACAAAAATAAAGGTTGCAAACCTGCTTCCGTCGGCGTTTATGCCCCTCTTACTGTGCCTTTTTATTCATTGACTTTTACTTTTTTTATGCTATATTATATGTGGTTATATATGATTTTTTGGGGGAATTGTAATTGAAGATTATTGTTGCAGGTGACGGTAAGGTCGGTGCCACGCTTACACGCCAGCTGACCGCAGAGGGATATGACATTACTCTTATCGACTCAAACAAGGATGTTTTGAGCTCAAGCATGGAGCAATTCGACATAATGACCGTACACGGCAACTGTGCCACCAAAGACACGCTGCTGAAGGCGGGAATTACAGACACCGACCTCATAATAGCCGCCACAAGCGCGGACGAGGTAAATCTTTTGTGCTGCATTACCGCTCACGGACTTAACAAGAACCTGCACACAATAGCGCGAATCCGCAATCCCGAATACAGCAGTCAAATCTATGATATGCGCGATATGTATGCGCTGTCCATGACCGTAAACCCCGAAAAGCAGGCGTCAAGTGCCATAGAAAAGCTTCTCAGATACCCGGGATTTTTAAAGCATGACACCTTTGCTAAGGGGCGTGTCGATATAGTTGAGCTGCGCGTCAAAAGCGACAGCAAGCTCTGCAACATTCCTCTGAGCGCACTTCCCGCGCAGACAAAGTGTAACGTACTTGTTTGTGCGGTAATCAGAAACGGTGAAGCACTCGCACCCAACGGCGATTTCGTCTTACAGGCCGGCGACAGAATATTTGTCACGGCGTCTGTGGACAACCTCTCAATGCTTTTGAAGAGTCTCGGTATGACGCCGAAAAAAACCAAAAACATACTTATCTGCGGCGGCGGAAAAATCAGCTATTACCTTGCAAAGCGTCTTGAAAAAAGCAGCGTTTCGGTAACTCTTGTAGAGAAAGACGAAAAACGCTGTGTTGAGCTTGCCTCGCTTCTGCCGACAACGAATATAATCCACGGCGACGCGAGCGATCAAAATCTTCTCAACAGCGAGGGGCTGGCCGACTGCGAGGCGGTTGTTACCGCCACCGGGCTTGACGAAATGAATATGATAATTTCGCTCTATGCCAACAATGTGGGTGTTCCGCAGACAATAACAAAGCTCAGCCGAATAGACAGCGGCAGTATTCCTTCAAACATTCCGCTCGGTAGCATCATCTGTCCCAAGGAGCTGTGCTGCAACTCAATAGTACGCTATGTCAGAGCCATACAAAATCAAAGCGGTGCGGCAATCGCCGTTCACTTTATCGCAGACGGTCAGGCGCAGGCCATAGAATTCCGAGTTGACGAGCAGACAAAGCATTGCGGAGAGGCTCTTAAGGATATAAAAATTCGCAAAAATGTCCTTGTTGTCTGCATAACGCATAACGGTAAAATCGAAATACCCAACGGTAATTCTTCGTTTAAAAAAGGTGACGGCATCATTATTGTCACAAGCAGCGGAGATGTGGTGCGACAGCTTAACGACATATTTATTTAATGGGGTAAAAGTGCTTTATGAACTATAAAATGATGGGTCGTATTTTTGCGGAAATATTGGCGCTCGAAGCGTTTTTTATGCTTCCGCCGCTGTTTATAAGCATTTATGACGGAGTCGATGTTGCGGCAAAGGCCTTTTTATATACAATAGGCATACTGATAGCGGTATCCGCATTTTTGTGGCTTATCTGCCGCAAAGCAAAGCGCGGCTTTTACGCTCAGGAGGGCATAGTTTACGTTGGCCTCGGGTGGATTTTTTTAAGTCTTTTCGGTGCATTGCCCTTTTTTATATCGGGCGAAATACCGTTTTACATCGACGCGTTTTTTGAGATGGTTTCGGGTTTTACAACGACCGGTGCGTCAATAGTGCCCGTTGTTGAGGACTTATCACGCGGAATTTTATATTGGCGAAGCTTCAGCCATTGGCTCGGCGGAATGGGTGTGCTTGTATTTTTGCTTGCCATTGTCCCGTCTAATTCAAAATCGGGCGGCTCGCGGCTGCACCTTTTAAAGGCGGAAAGTCCGGGCCCCGATGTCGGCAAGCTCGTACCCAAAATGCGCGATACCGCCATGATACTGTATGTACTGTATATAGCACTTACTCTTTTGAATATATTGTTTTTGCTCGCCGGAAAAATGCCCCTTTTTGACGCACTGTGCACGGCATTCGGCACCGCAGGAACCGGCGGTTTCGGAATCAAAAATGACAGCATAGCGGGTTACAGCATTTATATACAGTGGGTTTGCACCGTGTTTATGATGCTCTTCGGCGTAAACTTCAACTGCTATTACTTGCTCATTATGCGCCAATTCAAGGCACTCTTTAAAAATGAGGAGGTTCGCTGTTACTTCGGAATTGCAATTATGAGTGCTGCGCTGATAGCCATTGACATCCGTAAAATATACCCGACAATTCACGAAACGATTCGCCACGCCTGCTTCCAGGTAGCAAGTATCATGACGACTACTGGCTTTGCGACTACGGATTTTGACACATGGCCGAGCTTCTCAAAAACCATTTTGCTTACACTTATGGTCATAGGCGCGTGCGCCGGCTCTACCGGCGGCGGTCTCAAGTGTGCAAGAGTTCTGTTGCTTTTCAAAAATTTACGCAGAAACATTCACAAGATACTTCACCCGAGAAGAGTTCAGGTCGTGCACGTAGACGGCACACCGGTTGACGAAAAAATAATCAACGGCACAAGCGTTTATCTCGCCGCATATTTTATTTTGGTTGTTCTGAGTATACTGCTTATATCGGTTGACAATAAGCCGCTTGTAACAAATTTGTCCGCTGTGCTCTCTTGCTTCAACAACATCGGCCCCGGTCTTGAGATAGTCGGACCCACCGGAAACTTCAGCTCTTACAGCGCGTTTTCAAAGCTTGTGCTGATATTTGATATGCTCGCCGGCAGACTTGAGATATTCCCGATTTTGGCTCTTATTTCAAGGGGCGCATGGAAAAAAGCTTGACGCACCGTATACCGCACATTTATATTTTAAGCTCCCGATTTCTCTCGGGAGCTTTTTTGTGATTTGCTTCACTCTCCATCGGTGCACAGTCGATTGTCATTTAAATAAAAACGAGCGCGTAACCTTTGTCTCTTCTTTCCCCTGCTTAAAGTCAAACCGGAAATGTATATATCTCGGCTTTGTAAAACCTTAAAATCAATAAAACAAGCTGCCCTCCCAGGTCGCTTCGTGCGATAAGGAGGGCAGCTTTATGCTTATTCGGTTTTATTTTGTTTGCCGATTATTATTTCTTGCCCTTTTTAGCGAGCTTTTCGGCTTTTTTCTGTGCCTTGTATGCGGCGTCCTCAGCCTTAAGTCTTTCAACCTCGGCATCTCTTGCCTTTTTAGCCTCTGCCTCACGCTCTTTTGCCTCGTCATAGAGAGCCTCTATCTCACCGAAATGCTGATAGTACTTCTCCTGATTTATAAGGCGTTCGGCGTCAAGATACGGCTTTGCGGCACGGTTAAAGTATGCGTGCCTGTCCATTTCCTTCTTAGACATATCGCGTGCCTGCTTGCGCTCGCTTGCAGTCTTTTTGATATCTGCACGAAGCATCTGAACCTTTTCACTGTTGCCTGCCTTTTTGGCGTCGCTAAGCTCGGTATAAAGCGTCTTGAGTCTGTCGTCGCAAGCGTCCTCTTGGTCAAAGTACTTCTCAAGCACGGAGAAGTCAAGGCGCTCGAACTTAACGGACGGGTCGCCGTAATACTTCTGTATGGCCTTATAAGCTGACTTTTTCTTTTTGGCAACCGAAATCGCAAACTTGCGTATCTGCTTTTCTTCGCTGTCGGTCTTGGGAAGAGCCTTAGCCTCGGCAAGCTCCTTGTTTATATCGTCAAGAGTGATTTTGCGAAGACCTTCAAGTCCGCCGTCATAAACCTTTTTATATGTCTTGAGCTGATACTTAACAAGATTAGACGAGAACTTATCAAGCTCCTCGCATACGAATTTGGCAATCTCAATGTCCTCATTCTTCTGAACAGCTGCCTTGTAAGCCTTTTTCTGAGCCTTCTTTTCGGCCTTGTCGCTGATGCCCTTGTACCACTTTTTGCTGACATCAACGGGCTTTTCGGCGGCGAGAGCTCTTGACTCTCTGATTATATCGACAGCCTCTACAAGCTCTTTATCCTCAATGGCGCCGTTGTTGTAGTCCTCAAACATAGCGCGTACCTTGAGCACCTTAACCACGGACTTCTGTTTTCTCTCGTTAAAGTCATACCAGAAATAAGGTACAACGTTGAGAAGAGCACCGAGAGCCGAGAAGAGTATGAGCACCTTCAATAAGTTTTCGAGAATATTCGGGTCGTAAAGTGCGGAATATGCGTTGCTGTAATTGTTCTGGCCGTTTGCCATCTGTTCGGAGAGTATTTCACCTACGGTTTTGCCGTCGCCGAGCATTCTGCCGAGAATGTCGGGATTTGATGTAACGGCGAGAGCGTTATCGGTTGTGATACCGCCTCTCTTGTATACTACGGGAAGAACGGCACTCGTAAGAAGCGCGATAACGGTACCGATTGTAGCAACTGCCGAGAACATACCGTCAATTCTCTCACCGCTCTTATACTGCTGATAATCACGAATGTCTGCCTGAATTGCGGGATTTAAAATAAGCGCAAACGAACCCATAAACGCATTGAGGTAAAGGCAGCCCATAATAGCCCAAATGGTGGAGCCGTTCATCTGAGAGGTAAACGGAAGCATCATAAGAATGAATATGATATTCATAATATTCGTAACAACAAGCACGAATTTTTTGCCCCATTTTCTGATGCACATGGGAGCTAAGATCATACCCCAAAGCGAAGCGTTGCCGTAAATGGTAACAACAAGTCCGTATACGTTACCGGAGCAAACTCCGCCGTAGTTATAAAGCCAATAGAGAACGTTTGCATACGATGCCTCAAGGAAGCCTATCCAGCCGGCAAAGGAGATTATCCAGAAGTACTTGTTGCCGGCAACCTCTCTGAGAGCGTCGGAGAACTTGATTTGAATAACGTGCGTTCTCGCCTGAACTATCTTTTCCTGAGTGTTCTTATAAACGAGTATGCAAAGAAGTATGCCGCCGATACCGATTATCGGATAAAGAAGTCTGTAAACACGGATGTCGGTCGAATTCGTGTGGAAAACATTCTGAGCTATAATCGGTGTAATAAGGTTTACTATGGTCGGAGCGAGTGAATAAACGACGCTCTTTATAGCCGCAACATCGGCTCTCTCCTGTGAATTCGGCGAGAGAACGTGTATAAGATTCTCATAGCTGTCATAGAAGAAATAATAGAAGAAATGCAAGAGCAGGTTGAAAATAAGTATCAAAGTGCACTTTACAAAATATGCCCTTGTTACGCCGAAAAGCATTCCCTCACCGAACAAAGCACCGAACTTATCGTACGGGAACCACACCATCAGCACACAGATTATTGTGGTCGGAATACCCATTGATACTATGTAGGGCCTGTACTTACCCGCTTTATTTCTTGTGTTATCAATAATATTTGCCCTGATTCCCGTAAGCGGGATATTGGCAAGAACTGCAATAACATAAAGAACATACATATCCGTCGGATTTACGCCGAGTGTACTCGAAATAAGAGTGTTACCCGTCGCAAGAAGACAAGCGGTACCGAGAGTTATGATGAAATACGCACCGATGCCGCCGACAGAATACGCCGCTACCTCTTTAAAGGGCATATATTTGCCCTCGGGCGGCCTTCTCCAGTAGGTCTTAATGTTGTCAGCCAAAGTACTGAGCTGTTCCTTTAACTTCATTCGATTTCCTCCCATATTTTTATACAACATTGTTATTCTAACACAAAACGATAGGCTTTTCAATAAGCTTTTATATCTGTATTGTCAAAAAAACTATAAAAAAATTCACAATAACACACAAAACTCACATATATCCGAAAAATGCCCGTTTTTCTTGAAAAATCAGCACAAAACGGATATTATATAACTATAATAAGGTTTAAAAATTTGTTTAATTTTATTTTGCAAGGAGAGCTTTTGTATGTCGGATGTAATCATAATCGGAGCAGGCCCTGCCGGCATTTCGGCGGCGTTGTATACAATTCGCAGCGGTCTTGAAACCACAGTGATAGCTGCAGGAGACAGTGCGCTCGCAAAAGCCGAAAAAATCGAAAACTATTACGGCTTTGCCGAACCGATTAGCGGAAAAGAGCTTTTGACACGCGGAATTGACGGTGCCGAAAGGCTCGGAGTGAAATTTATGAACAAGCAGGCGGTGTCGATTGATTATGAGGACGGCGGATTCTCCGTCGTCACCTCGGACGACAAAAAGCACAGGTGCAAGGCGGTACTTTTGGCGACCGGCAGCAGACGGCTCGCACCGAGTATAGAGGGCTTGACCGAATTCGAAGGCAAAGGGGTCAGCTACTGCGCGGTCTGTGACGCATTTTTTTACAGAAACAAAAACGTCGGCGTTCTCGGCTCCGGCGAATACGCTCTGCACGAGGCCAAAACTCTCGCAAAAACATCAAAAAGCGTTACCGTGTTCACAAACGGCGAAGAGCCGACGGCAGTATTTCCCTCAGAATTTACAATTGTTAAAGAACCGTTGTCGACTCTCACGGGTGAAGCAAAAATCGAAAAAGCCGTTTTGCGCGACGGCACCGAGGTCAAAATCGACGGCCTTTTCGTAGCCTACGGAGTGGCATCATCGGCAGCTCTCGCCCAAAAAGCAGGAGCGGTGACAATCGGCGGCAAAATCAGGGTCAACGATTCTATGATGACGAACGTAAACGGCCTTTTTGCGGCAGGCGACTGCACAGGCGGTCTTTTGCAGGTATCAAAAGCCGTCGGCGACGGCGCGGCGGCAGGTATGGCAATAATAAAATATGTCAAAAGGGAAAAATAGAGTCGCCGAAATTTTCCGATATCAAAAAACGACCCTTGGCCGTCGGTTTTAAGCCGGCTTTCAAGGGTTGTTCTTTTTTTATTTTTTAATTGTTATATCGTTTCGTGGAAGGTTCTCTTTATGACCTCACTCTGCTGTTCCCTTGAGAGCTTGTGGAAATTGACCGCATAGCCCGAAACACGAATGGTGAGATTGGGATATTTAGTCGGGTCGTTATAAGCCTCAACGAGCATTTCACGGTTCATAACATTGACGTTCAGGTGATGCGCACCGTTTTTAAAATAGCCGTCAAGAATCGACACAAGATTTGCCGTTCTCTCGTCTCTCGTTTTGCCGAGTGCTGCCGGAACGATTGAAAACGTATTTGAAATTCCGTCGCGGCACTGTGAATAGGGCATCTTGGCAACCGAGTTGAGCGATGCGAGCGCGCCGTTCTTTTCGCGATTATGCATGGGGTTGGCGCCGGGAGCAAACGGCTCACCCTTCTTTCTCCCGTCGGGCGTGGAGCCTGTCTTTTTGCCGTACACGACATTGGAGGTTATTGTGAGTGCCGAAAGCGTATGCTCTGCGTTTCTGTAAGCCGGAGTCTTGCGAAGCTCGGCTATTGTGTCCTCAAGCAATGCTTTTGCGATATTGTCAACACGGTCGTCGTCGTTTCCGTACTTCGGGAAATCACCTGTCGTCTCAAAATCGACTATATATCCGTTCTCGTCACGTATGGGCTTAACGTTTGCGTACTTGATAGCCGAAAGAGAGTCTGCGGCAACCGAGAGTCCCGCTACGCCGAATGCCATAAAGCGGTGCACATCGGTATCGTGAAGTGCCATTTGGATTTTCTCATACGCATACTTATCGTGCATAAAATGGATTACATTCATAGTATTGACATAAAGCCTGCAAAGCCATTTAAGGTAAGTCTTGTATCTCTCAACCACCTCGTCATAATCAAGCTTGTCGCCCTCAATCGGGTTAGTCTGCGGTCCTATTTTTTCGCAGTAAACATTGTCATATCCGCCGTTTAATGCGAGAAGCAAAAGCTTTGCAAGGTTGCAGCGCGCACCGAAAAACTGCATTTGCTTGCCTACCTGCATAGCGGAAACACAGCATGCTATGGCGTAATCGTCGCCGTAAATCGGGCGCATAACGTCGTCGTTTTCATATTGTATGGAGTCGGTGTCCTCCGAAACCTCGGCGCAAAAGCGTTTAAAGTTTTCGGGCAAGCCCTGCGACCAGAGAACAGTCATATTGGGCTCCGGAGCCGAGCCGAGAGTGTAAAGCGTATTGAGCATTCTGTACGAATTTTTTGTGACGAGAGTTTTACCCTCGTTTGTCATACCACCGATGCTCTCGGTTATCCACATGGGGTCGCCGCCGAACAGCTCATTGTATTCGGGAGTGCGAAGATGGCGAGCCATGCGCAGCTTCATAACAAAATCGTCTATCAGCTCCTGGGCACCGCTCTCTGTGAGTACGCCCCTATTGATGTCGCGTTCAATGTAGATGTCAATGAACGTGCTTGTCCTGCCGAGCGACATAGCCGCTCCGTTCTGCTCCTTGATTGCGGCAAGATATGCAAAGTAAAGCCACTGAATCGCCTCGCGCGCGTTGCTTGCCGGCGAAGATATGTCATAGCCGTACATCTGCGCCATTTGCTTGAGCATTTCCATAAAATTAAGCTGTTTTTGCAGCTCCTCGCGCAGCCTTATGACCTCCTCTGTCATATCCTTATTTTCAAGCGCGATTTTATCTGCCTTTTTAAATTCGATAAGCGTATCCATACCGTAGAGGGCAACTCTGCGATAGTCTCCTATTATTCTGCCTCTTCCGTAGGCGTCGGGCAAACCGGTGAGCAGCGCAATATGGCGTGCCTTTCTCATCTCACTTGTATAGGCTCTGAATACTCCGTCGTTGTGAGTTGTCTTATATCTGAACTCGTCCTCGATTTTATCGGACAGCTCATAGCCGTAAGCCTTTGCCGCCTCACGCGCCATACGCATACCGCCGAAGGGATTTACACCTCGGCGCAGGGGGCTGTCGGTCTGAAGACCCACGATAAGCTCCTTTTCCTTGTCAAGATAACCGGGCGCATAGGTGACGAGAGATGAAACGGTTTCGGTATCGACCGACAAAACTCCGCCGTTTTCACGTTCCTTGTCAAGAAGCTTTGAAAACTTTTCCATAAGCTCCTTTGTACGCTCGGTGGCTCCGCTCAAAAAGGAGCTGTCGCCCGTATATTCCGTGTAATTCCTTTTGATGAAATCACTGACGTTTACTTTTTCGTTCCATTCGCCGGGATTAAAGCCTTCCCACGCTCTTGAAAACTCCATTTGCCATCTTCCTTTCACAGGTGCCTCGCGGCATATATACATAAATAAATTACAATATAAAAGGGCAGCCCCCGAAAAAGAGGCTGCCCAGACGGTCGGCTTTTTATACGCCGCGTTCCCCGGCAGTTTAGCCTGCCTGCCCAAATGGGCTTTCCGTCAGTTGCACGGCGCCTATATATTGTGGTGCTATTATATCACCACACAATATATATGTCAACATATAAATTAAAAATGTTTATTCTGCGCTCTTCAGCGATTCAACCATATCTATCTTTTTAAGCCTGAAATACATAACAAAGTTGACTATCGCCGTAAACAGCACAGTAAGCAAAATACTTGCGAGATAGCTGAGAGCCGTCATTTCCTTACCGAACATAATATAGTCCGTCTCAATGGTGCTCATAACATACGCGTGAAGAATTATACCCAGAACTATACCGAATATCACACCGAAAATCGTCAGTACAATATTTTCGCGGTACACGTAAAAGGCAAGCTCCTTGTTGTAGAAACCGAGAACCTTGAGCGTTGCAAGCTCACGCCTGCGCTCGGTGATGTTGATGTTATTGAGGTTATAGAGAACCACAAACGCCAAAAGCCCCGCAGCAACTATCAGTATTACAACTATAAACAGTAGGCTGTTCATAACGGAGCTTATCTGTTTCTCGGTGGTGCTGTTCATGGTAACCGAATTTATCGCGCTCAAATCCATAAGCTGCTTTGACAGAGTCTCGTCGTCCACGGTACCGTCCGTTTTAATGAAGATGGTATTGAGCGAAGCCGTCTCGTTAAAAAGCTGCTTATATACATTCGGCGTCATATAAATGTAGTGGTACATATAGTTTTCGACTATTCCGGCAACCTTTACGGGTTCGGTTGCGGTGCCTGTCTCGCTCGTCTTGAAGGTCACGGTGTCACCCACGGAAACACCCAGAGTCTTGGCGAGCTTTTCGGTTATGATAACACCGGAATCATCCATAACATAGGTGTTTTTGCCGTCGCGCGACGAAAGGTTAACGTAATCCGCCATTCGTGAGGTATCCTGCGGAACTATGACATACGCGGTTTTTTCTTCACCGTTTGCGTCGGTATAGAGCATTGAGCGATATGTCTGCAAATACTCCGTAACACCGTTCATGGTATTGACCTCGGCAAGCGACTGACGTTTTTCCGCTCGTGTAGCCTCGGAATTTATACCTGCGGTACCGGCAAAATGCCACACCTTTTCAAACTGGTTGCCCGTCATTGATTTTATTGAATCGTTGAGTCCGAAGCCGACAAGCAGCAGAGCCATACAGCCCGCAACGCCGGCTATTGTCATAAACAGGCGTTTTTTATATCTGAACAGGTTTCTGCAAGCCGCCTTCTGTGCGAAGTTGAGGTGCTTCCAAATAAATCCGACTTTTTCGAGAAGTATGCGTTTGCCCGCCTTCGGTGCCTCGGGGCGCATCAGCAATGCCGGCGATGAGCTCAGCACGCGATAGCACGCAGCCAGCGTCGCTCCGGTCGTACAAATAATCGCAAGAAGCGAAGCGAGCAATGCGTCAAATACGTCCGGCTTCACCACGGTATTATGAAGCCCTATATACACAAGCTTATACGTGTTAACCGTGAGCAGAGGTATTGTGCTCTCGCCGAGAAGCACGCCGAGCACGCTGCCGATTGCGGTAGCAAGCAGAGCATAAAGCACATATTTTGCCGCTATCGCACCCTTCGTGTAGCCGAGAGCCTTTAATGTGCCTATCTGCGTTCTCTGCTCCTCGACCATTCGCGTCATGGTTGTGAGAGATACCAAAGCGGCAACAAGGAAGAATATCACGGGGAACACCGAGCCTATTGAGCCCATACCGTCCGTATCACTCTTATATGCCGTGTAAGACGGAATGGTTTCGCGGTCAAGCACATACCATGTGGGCTTTTCCACGTTTAATATCTTATCCTCGGAGTCCTCAAGCTTTTGCTGCGCCGCTTCAAGCTCGTCGGCAAGGTCCTGCTTTGCCTGCTCGTACTCCTCATTTTTGCGGTCAAGCTCGATTTGAGCGTCCTGAATTTGCTTTTCGGCCTCTTCAAGAGCCGCCGGAGCCTCGTTGACCTTTTTCTGCGCGTCCTGAAGTGCCGTTCCGCCGTTATTTACGGCGGTTTGAGCGGCAGCTACCTGCTGCTTGGCATTATCTATTGTGCTTCGCGTATTGGCAAGCTGAGTTTTGTAGAACTGAAGCGTCGCCTTTGCGGCTATGAGATTATAGCTCTTTTGGAGATACTCATCAGAGGACATGGAGCCCTTGCCGTCATCAAGTTCCTTTTGCATTCTCTCAATCTCCGCCGCGGAATCCGAGACCTGCGATTCAAGCTCCTTATACTTTTTTTCCGCATCGACAAGCGAAGCCTTTGCGCTGTCTATCTGGCTTTGACTTACAACGAGAGTATTGGCGTTTGAATTGATAAGGTCCTGCGCATTCTGTATTTCAAGCTTTTTGCTTGCAAGATCCGCCTTACCGGTTTCTATTGCCGCCTGAGCGTCCAAAAGCTGCTGATACGCATCGCCGAGCTGACCCATTGCGGTGTCCTTTTCCTCTTCGAACTTCAGCTTTGCATCGTTTATATATGTCGCCGTTTCGTTTTTATATTCGCTGTATCTTATGTCGCAGCGTCTGTCGGCTATGCCGTTTATTCTGTCTTTTACCTTTGAAATAAGCTCGGTGTAATCGTTTGAATAGCAGCCGAGTGCCATGGCATCCTTAACGGTTATATGAACGCTTGTATAGCAGGACATCGTAAAGGCCTGCTTCGGGACTATCAAAAATCCGTTTATTCTGCCCGTGCCTATCGCCGCGGAACCTCTGTCGCTGTCCATATACATTGACGTCGTACCGACGCCGACAATCGTAAATTCATCAGTGGCAAGATATTTGCTCACCTTTTCATCGGTGCCTGTGGTGAGCTTTACCGTGTCGCCTATTTTATATCCCGTAGCGTCAAGAAAGCTGCGGTCTGCTATACACTCGTTATAGCCCTGGGGAAAACGCCCCTCGCTGACTCTTACAAGGCTTATGCCGTCGTTTAGTGACATTACCTTTGTAACGGCCTCGGAGTTGCCGGTATCGCAGAGGAAATCCTGCTCGTATGTGCCCTCCGCGTCCTGCACGCCGTCAACCTTTTTAAGCGCGTCAACATCCTTATCGGTCATACCGAGAGTCCCCGCGACTCTTATATCCATAAGGTTTTCACTGTCGTATTGCTTATCCGCCGAGGCCTGCATGGCCGGCTTTGCGGCGCGCAGTCCCGAAAAGAACGCTACGCCCAAAACAACGATAAGAGTTATAGACAGGAACCTGCTGAAATTCAGCTTTATTTCCCGCTGAAAATCTTTTCTCATTCCTTTTGTCATTTAACGTGTACCTCTCTCTGTCAAATATAATATTCGGTATTTTACCACTCGATATACTCGACGGGAGTCGGGTGCTCGTTGAGAAGAAGCTTGTCAACTCTGCCGTTTTTGACCTTAATTACCTTGTCTGCCATGGGAGCTAGTGCTGAGTTGTGGGTGATTACAATAACCGTAACTCCTTTTTCACGGCAAGTGTCCTGCAAGAGCTTCAGTATTGATTTACCGGTTATATAGTCGAGCGCACCCGTAGGCTCGTCACATAAAAGCAGCTTGGGGTTTTTTGCAAGTGCTCGCGCTATTGAGACTCTCTGCTGCTCGCCGCCGGAGAGCTGAGCCGGAAAATTATCAAGCCTGTTGCCGAGTCCGACATCCTTCAAAACATCCTTCGCACTGAGCGGATTTTTTGATATTTGAAGCGCAAGCTCCACGTTTTCAATCGCTGTGAGGTTACCGACAAGGTTATAGAACTGAAATACAAAGCCGACGTCGTCGCGGCGGTATTTGGTAAGCTCGTTTTCGTTGAATTTGGTTATATCTACATTGTCAACGTAAATCGTACCGGACGTAGCGGTGTCCATTCCGCCGAGAATGTTAAGTATCGTCGTTTTTCCGGCTCCGCTCGGACCTACTATTACAACAAATTCGCCCTTGTCTATGCCGAAGCCTATTTCATCGACGGCTTTTATCTCAACCTCGCCCATTTTATAGGTCTTGGTTACGTCTCTGACCTCAATAAATGCCATATTTCAAATCCTCTTTTCCTTGTCTGTAACTTAATTATTCTATGCCCTTGAGAGCTTCTATTTCGGACTTGTCCACCTGAATTTTCGCGTCCTTTAAAAGCTTCACCTCGTGGCGGTCAACCACAAGCGGAGCGGCGTCGGGACGGCGGTCGAGCCTTATCTTCAGGATTCCCGTTATAAGATTGTTCTCTATAACGGTTCCTCTGCCCTCTCGCGTTTCCACAAATGCTCCGACCTTGGGGGTATGCCTTAAAAGATGCTCGTAGGCGTCCTGCTCGTATTTAAGACAGCACATAAGTCTGCCGCAGGTGCCGCTTATTTTTACGGGATTCAGCGACAAGCCCTGCTCCTTTGCCATTTTTATAGAAACAGGCTGAAAATCGCCGAGAAAGGTCTTGCAGCAAAACGGTCTGCCGCAGATGCCGAAGCCGCCGAGCATTTTTGCTTCGTCTCTCACGCCTATCTGCCTTAGTTCTATTCTCGTCCTGAACACGGACGCAAGGTCCTTTACAAGCTCTCTGAAGTCCACCCTGCCGTCGGCGGTGAAATAGAACAGTATCTTGCCGCCGTCAAAGGTGTATTCAACGTTTACAAGCTTCATATCAAGCTTGTGTTTAAGTATTTTTTCTTCGCAGACGGAAAATGCCTTCTTCTCTTTTTCGGCGTTTTCCCTGACTCTTTCGAGGTCGGCCTTTGTAGCGGCTCTTATAACCGATTTGAGCGGCTTTACTATTTCGCTGTCATCGACAACGGAGTTACCCATTGTGACCTCGCCGCACTCCACGCCGCGCGCGGTTTCGACTATTGCCCTGTCGCCCTTCTCAAACGTCTTGCCGTCAGGGTCGAAGTAGTATACCTTACCCACCTCTTTAAATCGTATTCCGACAACTTCTGCCATTTGTATGTCTTCCTTTCGGAGCTATTTTATATTATTTACCCACAGCCTCTCGCAGCTTATAGCAAAGCGAGGTAAGCAGCAGATTTTGATTCTGATTCATTGCCGCACCGTCAAAAAGCTCATCGAGCACGCCGCAGCATCGGTATAATTTATCGGCCGTGAGCACCGATGACAGCTCTCCTGCCGTTTCGGAAAATTCCGGAGTCGCCGCCGCATGCAGCTTGATTTTAACAGCGTCGAGGAAAATGCTTTTGAGACAGAGAACCGTATTTTTAAATCCCGTCCTGTCCTTTTCAAGAGGGCTCACCGCAGCCAAAAGAGACGTTTCCGCGGGACTTAACAGCGCCTTAGCTATTTTTTGCGCCAAATCGGCGGTATCCTCGTCAAAAAGTGCCGAGTCATTTTCAGACCCGAGCGAAAATACCGTCGCACGCGACAGCACCGTGTCAAGCATAGCCGAGCGGCTCGGACACGTCATAATAAAATACACGTATGAGGGCGGCTCCTCAAATATTTTGAGAAGTGCGTTCTCACCGCTGTCGTTCATATTTTGAACCTCTTTTAAAATGTACACCTTTTTGTCACCGTCATTCGGCAGGACAAAGCAATCGGAGCGCACGGCGCGGCAGGCGTCAACCTTAAACGCCGCGTCGGAGCTTATGTCTCCGTATTCACGCATATCCGGGTGCGACAAAGCCTCACATTTCACGCAGGACGGGCAAACACCGCACGGATGTGCGCCGCTGCTCACGCAAAGCAGGCTCTGCGCTATAAAACGCGCCGCCGAAAGCCGCAGCTCGGCAGAGCCGCCCTCAATAAGCATTGTATTAGGGAACGATAAGGTGTTTATATACGGCAAAACCTCTTTTTTAAAGCTCTCGCCGAATGAAGAAATGTCTGCCGTCATATCTTGTAGAACTGCTCGACATCCACCACAAAGACCGTGGCTCCGCCAACCGAAACCTCAACGGGAACGGTCAGCATGGAATCGCCTATATATGTTGAATTAACGGGAGTAATCTGCTTGCGCTGACTTGAAAACTCCTCTATTACGGCAAGCGCGTCACCGACCTTTTCGTCCTCCACACCCGTGAGCATGGTGACGTTACCCGCACGGAGAAATCCGCCGGAGGTGGCAAGCTTTGTTACCATAAAGCCCGCCTTGTTAAGCTCGGAGATGACCAAGGATGCATCCTCGTTGTTGACAATAGCTATTAAAAGTTTCATAATGTCCTCCTTTCAATTTAAAACGACATATGAATTTATATTTGCGAAAGTGCTATAAACAGCGGCATTGTTATTATCGACAGAAGGCTTGCCACGGCGACGACCTGTGAGGCCGCGGCACTGTCCTTGCCGTACTTTGCCGCAAACATAACGGTATTGTTTGCACTCGGTGCCGACGCGGAAATTATAAGCGCCGTCAAAAGTGTTCCCTTTACGCCCATAAGCTTCAGCACCGCCAAAATCACAGCCGGCAAAGCTATGAGCTTTAAAAACGATACGAGATAAGTGTCCTTTTTTAAAAACATCGTTTTCAGATTTGTTTTTGAAAGATATGTGCCGAACATTATCATGGCAAGCGGCGTATTAAGACCAGCAACGTAATTCACGGGAACCGAAATAAGAGACGGAAGCCTGATATTAAAGAAAAACAGCGGCAGTCCCAAAAGCACCGACACTACTCCGGGATTGAGTATCAGCCATTTCGGATTGAAGCCGGTTTTTTTCGCGCTTTCGCCCGACATAAGATAGATGCCGTGCGTAAATGCGAATATATTAAACGGAATCAGCACACCCGAGCAAAAGAACACGCCCTCTGCTCCGAGCTCTGCCTCGGCGAGCGGCAATGCCATATAGCCGACATTTCCGTATATCGCCGCATACTTATATATGCACGACAGATTTTTGTCGGTCCTGCGCCAAAACGGAATACAAATCGCTATTGCAACGACGTGCAAAATCGTTCCTCCCAGAAACGACATCAGCATACCGCGAACATTTTCACCGGACATTTCGACGGACGAAAATGACTGAATTATTATGGCAGGCGTAACTATATAAAAAAGCAGGTCGTTTGTGAGCCTTGCCGCTTTTTCCGTATAGATTTTAGTCCTGTCGCATATAAAGCCCAGAAGAACCAGTACATAGAGAATAAACACCTGCTTCGCGGCTGTTGCCACGTCGGAAAGAAACATAATTATTTACACCGCCGATATGTCAGTTGATTTTGTCAGCCTTGGCTGCCGTTTCGTCCTCACTCGGCACATTGTCCTCGGACTCCGGTCTGCCGTGCTTCATCTGATGGCGTATATATACAATCGCAAAAAACGCAAATGCCGGATCGGTTAAGGAAAATCCGAGTTCGGACGGCAGGCGGTCTCTTTTTCCGCACAGCGTAATTACAAGACGGGAAACGCCTATCACCGCCGCCAGCATCGCAGCCGGCATACCGTATGAGACAAGCTTTTTAAACTCGCCCTTGTCGGCAACGTCGGAGGAAATCTTCGCAAACGACATAAAGAACAGCATCACAAGCGCAAGCTCAAGCATTTCGAGCATAAGCTCCGAAACGTTTATAAAGCTTATCTTGGTCATAAACCTTGTTATCATTTTGCACATAGCCCAGAAAAGCGGAGCCAGAGCAAGCACCTTATAAGATGTAAAATCGGCCTTGTCATTAAAATACGAAAGTGCAAAAACTATAAAATAAACACAGGCGATTATTCCGAATATGCTCTCAAAAAGCGACGCAAACAGCCCGTTTGAGAAAAAATATCTCATAAACGACACGTCGAGGTTACTCGAAAAATCGCTGCAGGACGCGGAGAACGACAGCATCGAATCCGCAGAATCATATGCCGTGCCGACAGCCATAACAACGGCCGCCGCTCCGAGAAGCTTGTTTTTACACATAGCGGGTCTTGAAGCTCTCGTATCATCGGAAAGCCTCGAAAACACGATAAGCAGCGCCGTAAACACAACAACTGCGACATACATAAAGTAAACGCTGAAATCGATTTTTTTGTAAAATCCCGTACTGCCCGTGTCTATTATCGCAAACAGCTGATATATACGCACCGGCAACAGCACGGCCGCTCCTGCGGCAAGCGTTATGAGAATCTGTTTAAAATTAAAGCTTTTTTCGAAGCCCGTTTTTTTCATTTATAAGAGTCCTTCCGTTTTTATCTTTCCTCGGACGGAACGTAATCCGGCACTATGTGGTCAACATTGCGTTCGGCAATCGGAACAAACGCTCTCGGAAGAGCGACGCTCTTGTATGCGGGTCGCATTATGCGGCTGCCGGAGCACAGCTCCTCAAGACGGTGAGCGCACCAGCCGGAAATTCTTGCCGCCATAAACATCGGAGTGAAAAGCTCCGGCGGAATTCTGAGCATATCGTATATAAGCCCCGAATAAAGATCCACGTTTGCGCACATTTTTTTCTTTTCGCCCTTATACTTATAGAAAAGCTCGGGAGTGAGCTCTTCGACAAGAGAAATTATCTTGTAGTCATCGGCAAATCCGTATTTTTCCGCCTTTTGCGAGGCAAATTCCTTTAAGAGTACGGCGCGCGGGTCGGAAAGAGTATATACCGCGTGACCCATACCGTAGATAAGGCCTGTTCTGTCGCCCGCCTCTTTATGAATGACCTTGGTGAGATAGTCCGCCACCTGGCCCTCGTCTGTTGGGTTGCTGACGGTTTTTTTGAGGTCGGCTATCATATTGTGAACCTGAATATTCGCGCCGCCGTGCTTCGGCCCCTTGAGCGAGCCTATACCTGCGGCGATTGCGGAATAGGTATCCGTTCCCGTTGAGGTTATGCAGCGTGTTGTAAACGTGGAGTTGTTTCCGCCGCCGTGATCGGCGTGAATAATCATACACAGGTCAAGTATTTTGGCCTCTTCATCGGTAAACTTGCGGTCGCTCCTTATTGTATGGAGTATGGACTCCGCCGTGGAGAGCGCTTTATCGTTCTGGTGGATATACATACTCTTGTGGTCGTATGCTCTGCGCTTTACCTGATACGCATATGACATAATGGTGGGTATCTGCGCTATGAGCTTAATGGACTGACGCAGCACATTTTCTATTGAAAGATCGTCGGGATTGTTGTCATATGAATACAGCGCGAGAACGCTCCTTGCGACCTTATTCATAATATTCGGCGACGGAGCCTTCATTATCATATCCTCTATGAATTCGTCGGGGAGCTCTCTTGCCTCGGCGAGAACCGCTCTGAATTTATCAAGCTGTTCCTGTGTCGGCAAATCACCGAGAAGAAGCAGCCAAACCACCTCTTCGTAACCGAAACGGTTTTCCTTTTGGCAGTTTCTCACTATATCGGTCATATTTATACCGCGGTAAATAAGCTTGCCCTCCTTCGGCACTCTTTCACCGTCGTCTATGTAATAACCCTCAACAGAGCATATTCTCGAAAGCCCCGCCATAACACCGGTGCCATCGGAATTACGCAAGCCGCGCTTCACGTCGTAACGATGATAATCATCAAGCTTTATCTGGTTATTGCGTATAAGCTCTTTCTTCAGGGACGAGAGCGAATCGTCAAGTTTAGGAGAATGATTGTAAGACAAATTTAAAACCTCCTGACTTACATTTAAGCGGACATATTAACTCATTCTAAGCATATAATTATAGATATAATATTTTATATTAAAAATCGCAATAAGTCAATAAAATTAGGGAGGTCAATTATGAAAACGTACGGTATTTTATGCTTTGTTTTGGCACTTTTTATGATACTTACGCCGCTGTTATCGCTCGACTACTCCTCCTTTTCTCTCTCCAACGTCAAAAGCACCTTTCAAAAGGAGAACGACAGCGAGGACGAGGAAAAGCTGCTTGACGAAAAATCCGACAGCGTAAAAATAAAATCAGCCGCGAGCGGCAACGTGGCCACCGCCTCTACAAAGGAATACATAATAGGCTGTGTCGCCGCCGAAATGCCCGCAACATACAGCACGGAGGCCTTAAAAGCACAGGCGGTATGCGCCTATACAAACCTTGTAAGGCTTAAGAAAAATCCCGATTCCTCGCTTTCGGGCGCCGACATATCGGACGACCCCGGACGTCATCAGGGCTATTACGACACCGAAACACAAAAGGAAAAATGGGGCGATAAATACGACGAATACCGAGCCAAAACGGAGGAGGCGGTAAACGACGTTCTCGGCAAAACAATAGTGTTTAACGGCGAGCCGATTGTGGCGGCATACTGTGCAATTTCACCCGGCAGAACCGAGAGTGCCGAAAATATATGGGGCGGAAAAATCGAATATCTCGTCTCGGTCACAAGTCCCGGCGACAAGCTCTCGCCGGACTGCATAAAGGAAATATCTCTCTCCGCCGACGAGGTCAGAGAATACACAAAAAACGACCCCGAAATAGTCTTGGGAGACGACCAAAGCGGCTGGATAACCGATATAGTCTACACAGACAGCGGCTCGGGCGTAGTGAAAAGCCTGAAGGTCGGCGGCAAGAGCTTTACCGGAAACTCCTTCAGAGCACTTTTTTCGCTGAGAAGTCCGGCGTTTACGCTCGAGCAAAAGGACGGTGCGTTTTTCTTTAAGACATACGGCTACGGTCACAGCGTCGGTATGTCGCAGTACGGGGCGGATTATATGGCAAAACAGGGCAGCACTTACGAGGAAATTCTCGCGCACTACTATCCGAACACCGAAATTATTTGAAAGTTTACAAGTGCGGTTATTCATCTTTTTTGTCACGGTAATTATTTTTTTAAATGTCTTTTTACGCATTTTTGTTTGTTTTCACGTGTCTCGGCGAATGCAAATTCACTTTATCGTTATAATACACAAAAGTATCGACGGAGGCAAAATGAAATTTTACGCCGTGTTTCTTGCAAATATAAAGCACATAATATAAAATATATACCGTAATAAAAACGGTGCGGGGCTTTATTCGCTCGGTACCGAAAAGGAGACTAAAAATGAGCTATATTGACGAAGTGCTTAACCGCACAACGACAAGGTACGACTATCAACCCGAATTTTGCCAAGCTGTCACCGAGGTTCTTAAATCCATAGAGCCTGCCGTAGAGAGAAATCCGCAGTATCAGAAGGCGGCTCTTCTTGAGAGGCTTGTGGCACCGGAAAAGGCAACAGTATTCAGAGTTCCGTGGGTTGACGACAACGGCACGGTTCACGTAAACCGCGGCTACCGTGTTCAGTTTAACAGCGCGATAGGTCCTTACAAGGGCGGCCTTCGCTTCCACCCGTCGGTCAATATGAGTATAATTAAATTCCTCGGCTTTGAGCAGACTTTCAAAAACTCGCTTACCGGTCTTCCCATAGGCGGCGGCAAGGGCGGTTCGGATTTTGACCCCAAGGGTAAGAGCGACTACGAAATAATGAGATTTTGCCAGTGCTTTATGACAGAGCTTTACAAGGTTATAGGCCCCAACTCCGACGTGCCTGCAGGCGATATAGGCGTAGGCGGCAGAGAGATAGGCTACCTCTTCGGTCAGTACAAAAAAATTACCGGCCGCCACGAGGGCGTTCTCACCGGTAAGGGTCTCTCTTACGGCGGCTCGCTCGCAAGAACAGAGGCTACCGGTTACGGCCTTATCTATCTCGTTGAGGAGATGTTAAAGAATCACGGCAATTCCATCGAGGGCAAAACGGTTGCCGTTTCGGGCTCGGGCAACGTTGCAATTTATGCCATAGAAAAAGCTCAAACGTTTGGCGCAAAGGTAGTTACCGCAAGCGACTCAAGCGGATATGTCTACGATAAGGACGGCATAGACGTCGCGCTCTTAAAGCAGGTCAAGGAGCAGGAAAGAGCAAGAATAGTAAGGTACACCGAATTAAAGCCCACCGCAAAATTCGTTCCCGGCAAGAGAGTATGGGAGGTTCCCTGTGACGTAGCTCTGCCGTGCGCCACTCAGAACGAGCTGTCACTTGACGACGCAAAAGAGCTTATTAAAAACGGCTGCATAGCAGTAGGTGAGGGCGCAAATATGCCGTCCACCATCGACGCGACAAATGCATTTTTACAGAGCAAAGTGCTCTTTGCTCCGGCGAAAGCGGCAAACGCAGGCGGCGTTGCAACCTCTGCGCTTGAAATGAGCCAGAACAGCGCACGTATGATATGGACCTTTGATGAGGTTGATGAAAAACTCAAGGATATTATGGAGAGCATTTACGGCCACATGGCAAATGCCGCAAAGGAATACAGCACCCCCGACGACTTTGTTGCCGGCGCAAACATTGCAGGTTTCTTAAAGGTAGCCGACGCAATGATGGCACAGGGTATAGTATAATTTATACGCAAAAACCAACTGGAGCCGCAGTCTTTGACTGCGGCTCCTTTTTTTCGTCCGAATTTACATTCGGCATAAATTAAATCAAATTTTAATTGTTTTTCTTTTTAAATGCCGTGCAAAGCTCGTATATTACAATACCTGCCGTACCGACCGCAAAAATAATCACGGAAGCTGTGCCGCCGGCCGTCATGTGCGCGACCCCTGCCGCGTCAAAATCGGCGCCTATGCCGAGAAAACCGGCGATCAAAAAAATCATCGGCATTGAAAAGGCGGGTATAACATACGTCTTTGACGGCAAGTCACGCATTATGACCGCAAATGCGAATGTAACGACAAACAGCAAGACGAGCATCGATACTGCCGCCGGTAAATCATTTTCATTACAAAATATCTCTTTCCTCACAAGCATATGCAAAAAGCCGAAAATGCCGAGTGCCGCCTGAAAAAGCGCAGTCAGAGAAATAAGAGCCTTATCTCTTGTCTTTAACATTGTTATCATCTCCTGTTGTTATATTGCAATGCCTCATTTATCGGCTTTTTTAAGCACGTGACGAAGCTCAATTACTATCGTGCATACGGTAATGACCGCAAAAGCGATAATTGCAATTACGCCTGCCGCCGTAAAACGCACGTTCCAATCGGAATCGTATGCGGAACCCGCGAAACCGCATACCGCCGCCAGCTGAAACAGCAGAGGACAGCAAAGAGCCGGCAGGCTGTATATTTTAGCCGGCAAATTACGCATTATAACAGAGAAAATAACGGTTACGGCAAACAGTGCCGCAAGGCTTATTTCAAGCTCAAGCAGTTCGCTTTCGTCACCCGCGATAAGAGTTTTCCACGCAAACATACGGTAAATAAAAACCGCGCCGTACACCGCCTGCAAAACCGCAGTCAGAGAAATTAAAATTTTATCTCTCGTATTCAACATAAATACCAACTCCTTTTTTATGTTCTGATGCTGAACAGCCTGTATATAAGTCCCGCAGAGAATCCTACAGCATTTTGTGTTGTATGCAAAGCACCATAGTCCCAAGTGCTTCTGTCCGTTAAGCTGGAAACATATTGGTAATATGGTTTTGAAATCACCGCCGCCTCGTGCGCAACACCGTCTGCATCATTATAACCTGCTACATTATAATAATATGCAGTGCAATGGGATAAATCATCAATATACTTACTAATATTTTCATTTGCAAATGTCTCGAATTGAGTATGTGACGAAGACCCGGCTAATTTATTGTTAGAATGATGCGGTTCACTGGCATCTTGAACATAATGAAGAGCTTTTCCCAATTCAATTAATACATACTGAAAATCTTCGCCATTTAGATCCGGATGTGTATTTTGCTGTAATCTTGTAATGGCATTGGTAAAGTGCTTTTGGCAATTTGTCTTTGCGGTATTTTTCTTGCTACCCGCCCAATTTTTCTGTGTATCCGGATCATAAAAATGCCCTACAAACCCACTCGCGATTTGATTCGCTTCCTTATCCGGTAGCCCAGAAGCCGCAGCTAAAGTCAAAGAGATTCCTAAAGCTGTTGTACCATCAGTATCGTAAAAGCCACAATCGTTTACAGAGCACAAGAAAGCTTGCAATGTCATTAACTGATGCGTAGCAAACTCATCATCGTTATCATTACTTGATTTCCAAACAGGGTTAACATCGGGCTCTAGCATACTGGAATATTTAACTTCGTTGCTATTATAAGCATCTTTTATTCCTAACGGATTATAAGTATTAACATAATCACTTATTAGCTTTATTTTTTCTTCCGGTGTCATATACTGTAAATCTTCAATTGAATAATCATTGATGTCAAAAGTATCTTCTGCAAAAGCAGGAATCGTAAACACAGTAAATCCTAAAAGTACCATAGATAAAAGTAATGATATTGCCGTTTTAAATTTCATTATTTCCTTTTCCTCCATTTTAATATTTTGAACATCCGCATATAAATTGTTTTCCTATCACCTCCCGAAAAACACAAAAAGAGCTGTGGGCAAAGGGTCCACAGCTCTAAATCCTTGTTTACATTACACCGCACAGACCGCATTTGCCCCGACACACTCTTCCGCTTAAAGGCGTGTCATCTGTCTGTAATGTATCATATAAAATGTTAGTTGTCAATAACTTTTTTGTTAAATTTACACATAAAGTGTTTTGCCGTCGGTTAAACCAACGAACCTATGCGAAAGAGAGTGCGCGCGTTTTTATCGGTCTCAAAAAGCAGCTTTTCTACCGCTTCGCCCCTAACCGCGGCTATTTTTTCCGCGGTATAAGGAATCAAGAGCGATGTGCATCGTTTACCCCTGTAAGGCACGGGCGACATATACGGCGCGTCGGTTTCAAGCAAAAGCCTGTCCTTCGGCACAAAAGCCGCGACCTCTGCCGGCTTTACCGCATTTTTAAATGTGACCGCTCCGCCGAGACCTATATACATACCGAGCTTTATAATCTCCTTTGCCGTCTCAACGCTCCCCGAAAAGCAGTGCACAACTCCGCGCGGACGGTGCTTTTTAAGCAAATTCAGCGTGTCCTCATGCGCTTCGCGGTCGTGAACTATAACGGGCAGCGACAGCTCATTTGCAAGCACAAGCTGTTTTTCGAATACCTCGAGCTGTTTTTCGCGGCTGTCTCTTTCGTAGTGATAATCGAGCCCGATTTCACCGATTGCCACCACTTTATTTTGCGCGGCAAGCTTTTTTATATCGCCGCACCAGTCGGCGGTCAGCGAATCGAGATTCAGCGCGTGGAAACCGACGGCGGCATAGATAAACGAATATTTTTCCGCAAGAGCTATCGACTTCTCGCTCGTTATTATGTCCGTACCGCAGGTGACGACGCCCGATATACCGTTTTCGGGAAACGAAGACAGCAGCTCATCGCGGTCGCAGTCAAACTGCTCGTCCTCATAGTGCGCGTGCGTATCAAATATATTTTTATACATTATCTTATCTTTGAACCGTTCGGCATACTCTTGTCAACGAACACAACTTTAACATCGTCCTCGGAGCAGTCCGCGGCAAGTATCATACCGTTTGATTCCACTCCGCACAGCACCGCAGGCTTTAAGTTTGCGACAACAACCACCTTTTTGCCTACAAGGTCCTCGGGCGCATACCATTTTGCGATACCGCTCGCCACGGTTCTGTCCTTGCCCGTGCCGTCATCGAGCGTGAGCTTTAACAACTTTTTCGCTTTCGGAACCTTTTCGCACGCCTTGACCTCGGCCACACGAAGCTCAACCTTTGCGAAATCGTCAATGCCTATCTCGGCAACGCCCTCAAGCGAATTTATCATTTTCTTTTCGGCCTTCTGCTGCTCCTTCTGCTTGGCGGTCAGCTCCTCTATGAGCTTTTCACCGTCTATACGGTTAAACAGCGGCGTGGGAGTTCCCACTTTTTCACCCGACTTTAACGCGCCGAAATCTTTGAGGCTCTCGTACGAGCGTTCGTTTGTGCCTATCTGCTCAAATATTTTTTCTGCCGTATCGGGCATAAACGGAGTTAAGAGCACCGCAAGGAAACGTATACCCTCAAGCAAATTGTAAAGCACCGTGCCGAGTCTGCCCTTTTTGCTCTCGTCCTTTGCGAGTGCCCAGGGCGTAGTCTCGTCGATATACTTATTAAGGCGGCGTGCAAGAGTTAGAATGTTCTCCGTAGCGTCGCTTATCTTGTATTCGTCAAAGCACCTGTCAACCTCAGCCACGGTCTTTAAAGCAAGCGACGATATTTCGTCGTCAAGCGGCTGCTTGTCGGCGGGAGCGGCAATTACGCCGTCAAAATATTTATTCTGCATGGCAACGGTTCTGTTAACAAGGTTGCCTATTGTGTTGGCAAGGTCGGAATTGTATCTCTCGATAAGCGATTCGTATGTTATGGAGCCATCCTGCGCGTGTGGCATCTCGGAGAGAAGATAGTAACGCACCGCGTCAACGCCGAAATCCTTTACAAGGTCGTCGGCATAAATGACGTTTCCGCGGGATTTTGACATTTTATCCTCGCCGAAAAGCAGCCACGGGTGACCGTATACCTGCTTCGGAAGAGGCTCGCCGAGAGCCATAAGCATAATCGGCCAGTAAATGGTGTGGAATCTCACAATATCCTTGCCTATGATATGAACATCGGCAGGCCAATACTTTTTATACATATCGCTTGAGCCGTCGGGATCGTAGCCGAGCGCCGTGATATAGTTTGAAAGTGCGTCTATCCAAACATAGATGACGTGATTCGGGTCAAATGTTACGGGAATGCCCCATTTAAATGACGTTCTCGAAACGCACAAATCCTGAAGTCCGGGTTTAATAAAGTTGTTGAGCATCTCTTTTTTGCGAGCTTCGGGATAAATGAAATCGTCGTGGCTCTCGATGTAGTCCTCAAGCTGCTTCTGATATTTTGAAAGGCGCAGGAAATACGCCTCCTCTTTTGCCTTTTTAACCTCTCTGCCGCAGTCGGGGCACTTGCCGTCTACAAGCTGGCTCTCGGTCCAAAAGCTCTCGCACGGGGTGCAGTACATTCCCTCGTACTCGCTCTTGTATATATCGCCCTGTTCATAGAGCTTTTTGAAAATCTTTGCAACTATTTTTTCGTGGTATGGGTCAGTGGTTCTTATGAACTTATCATATGTGGTGTTAAGTACGTCGCAAATGGCGCGTATTTCGCCCGACACCTTATCGACATACTCCTTAGGAGACACACCGGCCTCTTTTGCATATTCTTCAATCTTCTGCCCGTGCTCGTCCGTTCCCGTAAGGAAAAACACATCGTAGCCCTGAAGTCTTTTGTATCTCGCTATTGCATCGGTCAAAACTATTTCATAGCTGTTGCCGATATGCGGCTTACGCGAAGTGTACGCAATAGCCGTAGTTATATAGAATTTAGGTTTTTCGCTCAAAATACAAACCCCTTTCAAATAATATTTATATAAGACCGTTTTGCTGCTTTGCGGCGGTAACGGTGTTTTTAAGAAGTGTCGCTATTGTCATTGGGCCTACGCCGCCCGGAACGGGAGTTATGTAAGACGCCTTTTTGCTTACCTCGGCAAAATCCACGTCGCCGCAGAGCTTGCCCTCGCTGTTTCTGTCCATACCTACGTCTATAACCACCGCACCGTCCTTTACCATATCGGCGGTTACAAAATACGGCTTACCGACGGCGGCAACAAGAATGTCGGCGCGACGTGTAACCTCTTTGAGATTTTTCGTCTTAGAGTGGCAAATCGTAACGGTGCCGTTCTGCTGAAGCAGCAGCATAGCCATCGGCTTACCCACAATATTGCTTCTGCCTATAACGACACATTCCTTGCCGCAGACGTCGATATTGTAATATTTCAGCATTTCCATAATTCCGGCAGGCGTACACGGCAAAAACGTGTGGTCGCCTATCATAATATGCCCGACGTTTTCCGCGCTAAAGGCGTCAACGTCCTTTTTCGGCGAGATTGCCTTTATCACAAGCTCGTCGGAAAGTCCCTTCGGCAGCGGCAGCTGACAAAGTATGCCGTTTACCGCTCTGTCATTATTAAGCTCGTCTATAAGTGCGAGCAGCTCTGCCATAGACGTATCTGCCGGCAAAGCATATTCGCGCGAGATTATACCGACGGCCTCACACGCCTTTTTCTTATTGTTTACGTATGTCCTTGAGGCGGGATCGTCGCCCACTATTATAACAGCAAGGCAAACGGAAACGCCTTTTTCCTTTAATTCAAGGCACTCCTTTTTTATGCCGTCCTTCAAAAAGGCGGAAACGGCTTTACCGTCAATTATCGTCGCCATCGTTTTTGCGCTCCTTTTGTCTCATCATCTCGCGGCGTTTTTCCGCGCTGATTTTATTTTTCTTTTTATCCTCCTTGCCGTCCTTTAACGCGTCCGATTTTTCGGCATCCTCGCGCACCTCTACGGGTGAAAACGGCTTGGGATGTTTTTTCAGCGAAACAAGCTTTGCCGTAAGTATTGCAAAGCAAACGACAGCTATAATCATTGATAAAAGCTGTGAAACACGAAGATTTGACGAGCCTATATAAAGGCTGTCCGTGCGAAGTCCCTCGACCACCGCTCTCTCCGCTCCGTATATAACGCCGTAGCAAAGTATGAGCTGCCCGCTGAATTTGTAGAATTTGCGACAAATGATATATATTACCAAAAAGCCCAAAAGGCACCATACGGATTCATACAGGAACGTCGGGTGAACGGGAACATTCGGAGACATCTCTATGCCCTTTGCCCTGAACAGAGCCTGATTTGACACTATGTAATCGACAACCTTGGAGCTTGTCATGCCCCACGGCATTGTCGTATTTGTACCGAACGCCTCTTGATTTGCATAATTGCCCCATCTGCCGATGCCCTGGCCTATCAAAAAGCTCATTCCGGCAAGGTCAAGCAGCTTTAAAAAGTCCATTTTATCGACCTTACAGGTTATGGCTGCGGCGATTATTCCGCCGATAAGTCCGCCGTAGATTGCAAGCCCGCCGTTCCAAATTTTCGGAATTTCCGAAAGATTTTGGCTGTAATAATCCCACTCAAAGGCTACATAGTAAAGCCTTGCTCCTATAATTCCGCCTATCGTTCCGTACAGCAGCACGTCAAGCATTTTGTTTAAATCCATCTTCCACTTGTAAGCCATTCTGCCGCCGAAAAGCACCGCGAGCAAAAAGCCGAACGCTATAATAAGCCCGTAGAATTTAACGCTGAACACGGAAGAACCGATATTGAACTCTACAAAGGTCGAATACACATTGAACGTGTGGTCTATTCCGGTAAATTTTACCGCCGTGCCGTCGGTCAAAAAAGTCATATCTTCTTTTCTCCTTTAATTGCTCTTTATAACCGAGAGCACGCAGTTTTCGGTGTCAACGGAGCTTAAAAGTCTCTTTTCAACATCTTCCTTGGTGAGATTTTCAAGCACCTCCATTCCCGAGAAAACGGTCTCTCCGTTAAAGGTCGCCGATACCATCTCGTTGGCAATAGACTCTATATCGTTAAAATCGAACACCGCTCTGCCATACAGCTTGCGGCGTATGCGCTCGAAATCCTTTTCGTCCACGCCGTCCCTTTTAAGCTCGTTTATCTTACCGGAGATCAGCTCTCTGACCTTTTCGGGGTCGCGGCTCTCGCCGGAATATATCTGGCAGGCATAGCCGTAGCCCTCAAAAAATTCAAAGCCGAATGCGGTGTTTATAAGCCCGTCGGAGAGCATATCGGAATAAAGCTTTGACGTCTTGCCGGCAACAAGCTCAAGAATTATATTACTGCATATAACGTCTTTAAGACTGCGCTCCGGGGTTTTAACATCCTCCTTGTAGCCGAGTGCAAAAACCGGCGTGGCTACGGGTAAATACTCCTCCACGTAGCTTTCGCAGACCTCTTTCGGCTCCTCGTGGAATTTTCTCTCAATCTTTTTTTCGGGCTGCTTTTTAAGCACCTTGTCAGCTACGGACAAAACCGTGTCAACATCAACATTGCCCGCGACGCAAAGCACCATATTCGAAAGATTGTAAAAGGTGCCGTAGCATTTGTAGAGCAGCTCCGCCGTTATGTGAGATATAGACTCCACGGTTCCGGCAATGTCTATTCTCACGGGATGCTTTTTGTACATTCCGCGAAGCATGCCGAAGAGCACCTCCCAGGATGGCTCGTCCTGACACATTTTAATTTCCTGACCGATTATGCCCTGTTCCTTTTTAACTGTTTCGGGCGTAAAATACGGATGGGTTACAAAGTCGAGTAAAATTTCGAGAGAGCCCTTAAAATCGCCCGAGCATGAAAACAGATAACAGGTCTTATCAAAGCTCGTATATGCGTTTGCGCTTGCACCCGTTGCGGCGTAACGCTGAAATGCGTCAAGATCCTCGCTCTCAAAAAGCTTGTGCTCAAGAAAATGCGCTATACCCTCAGGTACTTCGGTAAACTCTTTTTCGCCCGAAAGCTTAAACTGCGTATCTATGGAGCCGTAGCGCGTACCGAACATGGCGTATGACGACGCATAGTTCTTTTTGGGATACACAAGAATTTTAAGCCCCGACTGATGCTTTATTTCGTAATAGCTCTCACCGAGCTTTTCGTTTTTGATTTCTGTGACGTTATTCATCTGCGCCGTCCTCCTTATCCGTTCCCGCAAGCATATAAACGGTATCGAGCGAGAGCGCGCAAGCCGTTTTCTTGACGTCGTCCCTTGTAACAGCAAGGAAGTTTTCTATTGCCTCATCCGGCGTTACTATATCGCCCGTCAACTGCGTGCCGTAATATATGTCAAGCGCATCGGGAGTATCGTTGAAGCTGCGGTATGCGTCGCATATGGCTTTTTTGGAGGCTTCAAAATCCTCGTCCGAAAATTCGCCGTTCTTCATAATGTCAAGCTGCCTGTTTATTTCATCAAGCACCTTTTGCCTGTTTTCTTTTTCGATTCCGCTCTGTATAACGATTATGCCCTTGCCTCTTATAAGCCTTGCCGAGCAGTAATAGCAAAGGCTGAGCTTTTCGCGTACATTCATAAAAAGTCTCGAATACGGGCCGCCGCCGAAAACGTCCGTCATAATGCGGCGCGAATAAAAGTCGTCGTTTTCATCGGTCATACCGCCTCTGAAGCCGAGAACAAGCTTGCTCTGATTCATGGTAAGCTCCTCGGTAAGCTCGGTTAAATCCTCCGCCTCTTCGACAAAAACGGTCTCCGGCTCATACGGCGTTCTCTCGCCGACGTCCGAAAAAGCCTCGCGTAATTTCTTTTTACAATCGTCCTCCGAAATATTGCCTATGGCGTTCAGCTGAATTATGCCGTTTTTCAGCATAAATTTCCACGCGGCAAGCAGCGATTGCGGAGTGACCTTTTTCACGTTTTCGAGAATTTCATTTTTTGTAAGTCCGTAGATTTCGTCGGCACACATCGTCTCAAGCATACGAGTCATCGCATATGAACGTTTATCGTTGATTTCACCCTCAATATCCTCTGCGGTAAGACGTATTTCCGTTGACAGCTGCTCCGGTGAAAATCCGTTTTCGTCCGCCGACGGTTTTGTAAGAAGCGATAAAAGCAACTCCAGCGACGCGCCCGTGACGCTCTTGCCGTCAAAGGTGAGACTGTCGTCTATGCAGGTTATCGAAAGCTGTATACGATAATTCTCGCCGTGTCTTGAAATGCTGCCCGACAAAAGTGCACCGTAAAGCTCCTCCAAGCGTGAGTTCAGCTTTATAAGCGAATCGTATTTTTTTGACGAATGCACCAAATACGATGACAACACGGCATATTCGGCCGCATATTCACCCATCGGCACCAATACGTTAAGCGTAAGGCACGCCGTTTTGAACATATCGGTTTTTACGGTCAAAAGCCTTATTTTATCTTCGGTAACAGAAAGCTTTGGAGTAATTTCCATATTGCGAGAACGCCTCCGAAATAGTTTTTTGAAAGCACCTCGCCCCGAGTGCTGTTTTTCTCGCGGCAAGGTACGGCTTTTAAAGCCTATAATTATTTATTATTGTATCATATAAGCGCCGAAAATTCCACAGCTTTATAAAAAATTTAATTACCGTAATCCCAAAAATCCGCAGTATTTTTATTTTTTTCGCGGCGGCAAACAAAATCAGCTTTTTGAAGTTAATAATCACATTAAACACGGACGGCTTATGATGTTCAATCAGACATTGTTAAAAAATAAACAAACACGTGATAAAGTGTATTAAATCGGCGAAACAGGCTTAGTTCGGTTTACAAAAAAATATATTTATGCTATAATTACGGCACAAAATGCGGCAAAATAATATTAACTATACCGCATTCCACGGAGGACTTACGAATTATGTCAGATTCACACAAGCTGCAAAGAGCAGCGGTTAAAGTAACGCTTGACAAGGTAATGAAATACATTGACAAGAATCCGCAGGAAAACATCTGCAAAATGCTGTCGGTGGCGGAAAAGCTCACCAAAAATATATTCCCCGCAGGCAATCTTAAAAAGATGAGGGAAGTCGTCCGGGATGATAATAATGTATGGACCAAGTACGCCCTCGGCATTTTAAACGACATTGACCGCGATGTAATCAAGAAAATGATTATGGCGTTCGGCTTTGACGCAGGATACTACGGCACAAAGACCGTTCGTAGAAATCGCGAAAAGCTTCACTGCAACGTGCCGTTCATAATCCTTTTTGACCCCACGAGCGCGTGCAACCTCCACTGCAAGGGCTGTTGGGCTGCGGAATACGGCCACAAGCAAAGCCTTACGAACGAAGAGATGCAGAGCATAGTCTCTCAGGGCAAGGCGCTCGGCACTCATGTATATATGCTCACCGGCGGCGAGCCGCTTATACGCAAAAACGACATAATAGAGCTTGCCGCAAACAATCAGGATTGCGTATTTTTAATCTATACAAACGCAACGCTTGTAGACCAAAAATTCTGCGATGACCTTAAAAGAGTCGGCAACGTCGCCCTTGCCATGAGCATTGAGGGCACGGAGGAGTCAAACGACTGGCGCCGCGGCGAGGGAGCTTACAATGCCACGCTCAAGGCTATGGAGCTTCTTAAAAAGAACAAATGCCTCTTCGGCATTTCGGTCTGCTACACGCGCAAAAACGACGAATACGTAACGAGCGACGATTTCATCGACAAGATGATAGAAAACGGCTCGAAATTCGCATTTTATTTCAACTATATGCCCGTGGGTCACGGTGCCGACAAGGAGCTTATCCCGACTCCCGACCAGAGGGAATATATGTACCGCTGGCTTCGCAAAATGCGTAACGGCGAAACGGGCAAGCCGATGTTCGTTATGGACTTCCAGGACGACGGCGAATATGTCGGCGGCTGCATAGCGGCAGGCAGAAACTATTTCCACATAAATTCCGCAGGTGACATAGAGCCGTGCGTATTTATACACTATTCCGATACAAATATACGCACTCACACGCTTCTCGAGGCACTCAAGAGTCCGCTCTTTACCGCATATTACAAGGGTCAGCCGTTTAACGACAATCATTTAAGGCCCTGCCCCATGCTCGAAAATCCCGAGCTTTTACGCAAAATAGTAAAGGAGAGCGGAGCGCATTCCTCGGACCTTTTAAACAAAGAGGATGTCGACGAGCTTTGCGATAAATGCGTAGACTTTGCAAAGGAATGGGCACCGCGTGCCGAAAAGCTTTGGAATTCCACAAAGCACCGCGATACGCACACACAGTACTACCGCGACACCGAAGAGGGCAAACGCGAATTCGGCTGCTCCGGCAACTGCGCCTACTGTGCTTCGCACGCCGCAGAAGCTTCCGACTCGGAAAAGAAAGCGGACTGAAAACAAGAGCTTTAATAAAGCATAAAGACCGGCTGTAACAATATGTTACAGCCGGTTGTTTCGGTTAAGCACCTTTCTGTGCAAATCCGTATATCAAAGAAATCTCCCCGCAATCCCGTGAACAACGAAAACGCCCCGAAAAAAACGGGCGAAGAGTTTGGGCCGCTCTGCCTTTTCAATATACAGAAAAAAGGTACCGGGAAAAACCCGATACCTTTGTTGGTGGACCTGAAGAGATTCGAACTCTCGACTTCTACAATGCGAATGTAGCACTCTCCCAGCTGAGCTACAGGCCCGTGAACCCAATTATTATAACACGCGGCGTGTAGTAGGGCAAGAGCTTTTTGAAATTTCTCGCATTAAAAATGCTGTTTTAAATTTTACGCCGCAAAGCAGACTCCTTTATCGGCAGTTTGACAAGCCGACAAAGTCCCGTGCAAAGTGATTTTGCACGGGACAGCTTTTTTATTTCTGCTTTTTCTTAATCATGTTAAGGCTTGCGTTGATTTCAAGGATTTGTTCCTTTGTAAACAAGCCGCCTGCCATCATACATACGCGCTTGACGCTGAAGCCCTTGCCCATTTCTATTATACTCTTGTTGATTTTCATACCCTTTGCCATATCCGCCATACCGCCTGTGGACTTGCCCTTGTTCTTCTTCATATTGGCACGAACCATTTTGAGAATTTTCAAAGCGAGCAATTTGCCCTTTGCGGTAGCCAAAATATCGCCTATGGTGTCGTTTACGCTCATATATCCCGGCGGAGTCTCGATTTCAAACCAGTTGATAACCGCGCCCTCCTCCTGCAATACATAGTCGGGATTCGCCTTATCGACCTTGCGTATGCGGCTCTCGTCGGTGCAGTCGCCTGCCTTTGCCGTAAGCACGGTTTCGCCCTCGTTCGGCACCGAGAAGTAAAAGAAAGGAAATTCCCCACGCTTTTGCACGCCGAGGCTCTTGCCGTTTGCAAAAAGTTCAACGGACGGCTCGTTTGTATAAACCGTGACGCTCGTCACGCTTTCGGGGCGGTCAATATAGCGTTTACCGCAGATGTGCACAAACGGTTCATCCGACAACCATGCCTTATATGCATAAAAAGAGTCCTTTTTATATTTTCTGTCGAACGTAACAAGGCCCTTGTGATTCATTCCGTTCTCGCCGCCCTCGCTGCGTGCGTCTGCGGCAAAGTCAAACATATTCCAGACGTGAGTTGACCAAAGCCACGGGCGAACGGCAATCTGACGAATTACATCCTCGTGATATTTTGCCTGATATTCCTCGGTGTAATCGCCCTGCTGCGGATCGGAGGTATGCCAATTAAGAGCCTCGCAACCGTATTCGCTCATACCGACGGCACGGTCGGGATATTTTTTATGGAACTTATCGAACCACGGCCCGTACATATCGGTCTTGCCGCCGTACCAACCGAAATAGTGATTGTAAGACAAAACGTCGGGAATCCTGACATACTCCTCGCCCGGGTCGCACATACTGAGCACCGCTATTGTGGTGGGGCGCGTCGGGTCGATTTTATGCACCAAATCATTGAGCATACGGTGATTTTCGATAAGCGACGAATCAGACGCACCGTTCATGGTAATTTCATTTGACAAGCCCCAAACTATTATGCTCGGATGATTTATATTCTGATAAATCAGCTCCTTCATCTGGCTTACGGTATTTTCTCTGCCGCCCGGCATATGCCGCGAAATGTACGGTATCTCGGCCCAAACCGCCATACCGCGCTCATCGCATAGGTCGTAAAAGACTCTACTGTGCTGATAATGTGCAAGCCGTATGGTATTAGCACCCAATTCGCATATCAAATCCATATCCTCACGGTGCTCCTTTTCGGTGAGCGCGTTGCCGATACCCGGTCTGTCCTGATGCCTCGAAACACCGCGCAGAGGGCAAGGCTTACCGTTGAGGATAAATCCCTTTTGCGGGTCTATGGAAAAGCTGCGGCAGCCGAACCTTACCGAAATTTCGTCTGCTTTTTCTCCGTCCTTCAAAAGCTCCGCTGTAAGAGAGTAAAGATACGGGTCCTGAGTGCCGTTCCACAGATGCGCGTTTTCGATTTCTATAACCGTCTTTCCGTCGGACGCATCGACGCTCTTTTCGCCCACGGGCTTTTTATCCGCGTCCGTCACGACAAAACGAACGGAGCAGTCCTGCGGATTTGTGACCCTCGCGGTTATATTGACAGCTGCGGACAAGCCGCTTACCTTCGGGATTATCATAATTCCCGACGAGCCGTAAAACTCAAGGTCAAAGTGGCTTTCATCGACTCCGATAACCGTTACGTCGCGGTAAATTCCGCCGTAAAACGTAAAGTCGGCAACCTGCGGATACACCGTGTCGTTCGGGCTGTTATCTGCGTAAACCGTGAGTATGTTTTCGTCCGAAATTTCCGGAATCCTTACACGGAACGCAGAATATCCGCCGTCGTGTGAACCTATTTTTTCGCCGTTCCACCAGACCTCGACACTGCTGTTTACACCGTCAAACTGAATGTAGTGCACGGGCTTTTCGCCCAAATCCGCTTTTTTAAGCAGCTTTACATAGCAGCATTTGCCCCTGTAATAATCGTTTCCGCCGTCCTGACCGTCGGTGCCGTTCCAGGTGTGCGGCAGGTTGACGCTTTCCCAATCCTCCGGCAGAGTTTTAGGCACAGGCTGCTCTTTTTTTGAAAAAAGCCAATTTTTGTTTATATTTATTACTTCTCGCATAGCTTTCCTCCGTGGAAATTATAAAATCACTCTTGTGTTTTTTCTTTTTTATCTTTACCGCCTTTGCCGTTTTCCTGTGCGTTATCGTCAAGAGTATACAAAAACAGCATACTTAAAAAGCTGATGATCGCACCGATAAAAGGAAGAAATGCGGTTACGAAATATATTTTTTCGGGAACGCCCGGTGCCTGCTCAAGCGCGCCGAGGTTCTGATTGTAGCCGGTTGCGCCTATTGCGTAGCTTACTACCGCGGCTCCTACGCCCTGCGCGATTTTACGGAAAAGAGAATAGGTTGCATATATGGAGCTTTCCTCACGACGCCCCGTTTTTTGCTCCTGATAGTCAATGCAATCCGCAACGAGTGCCCACATAAGTGTGAGGTAAAACGCCGCGCCGAACATTGAAACGGCTACGAGGGCTATCCAGACATAGGGATTTTTTATTCTTACAAACGCCGCAACCCCTGCCGAAAGAGCCGACAGTAAAAACGGGTATGTGCAAAGCTGCTTTTTGCTGAATTTTTTAAGCATGGGCTTTGCAAGGACTATTCCGAGTGCTATGGGGCAGCCCGCAAGCATGGAGGCAATCGTTATAAGCTTCGTGTTTTTAAAATAGCACATAAACACGTAAGGCATTGATGTAGTTACGGTCATCATAAGTGCTAAGTAAGCGACGGTGCTTATGGTGGCGCCCATCATCGGCTTATTCTTAAAGAATGACTTCAAAGTGGCAAAATAGTTGAATTTCTGCTTTTCCGAAGCGACGGCAGGTGCCAAGCGCTCGGTTGTCATACGTCTGAGCAGCCAGAATGAAACAAGCCCTATGGCTCCCATAACGCCTACAAAAACGATAAACAGCTCACCTCTGGGGTTATCGTTTTTATCATAAACCAAAAGGGGCAGTAATATCATAATCGGAATCTGAGCACACATAGCGCCGATACTGCGCCATGTTGACAGCGAGGAACGACCGTCGGGGTCGTTTGTGATACAGCTCTGCATAGAGCCGTAAGGCACATTTACGCTTGTGTAGGCAACGCTCCAAAGGCAGTATATGCCGAGGCACATAGCAATTTTCACTCCGTACGGGGCATTCGGAGCATAGATAAACAAAGCTATGCTTGAAAGAAGCAGTACGGGGCTTGCCCATTTTATCCACGGCTTAAATTTACCGTCTTTCCCCGGCTTTGTCGCGTCGCAAAGACCGCCTATAATGGGGTCGTTTATCGCGTCGAAAATTTTACCGAGCAAAATGAGAATCGCAAAATGCTTCGGGTTTATCTTCATACAAGTAACATAGAACAGCATAAGATAGCTGTTTATGAACGCAAAGCTCATATTACAGCCGAAGTCACCGAAAGCATAGCCGATTTTGTCGCGCATGCCGAACGGGCGCAGGGTTTTGCCGTTGTCCATAAGGGACACCTCCGAATTCTCTGTGTCTTTCGGACAATGTGACTTGCGCCGAGTCTTTTATGAATTACCGTCCTTCGGTGCAAAGCGATTTTGTCCTTATTTTGTATAACATTATTATATATGATATCCAAAAAAAATCAATATAAAGCAGAGACGTTAGGCTGATTTGTCAGCTTTTAAGGCGAAAAAAGGAACCGTTTTGGGTAAAAGCCCATTGCGGTTCCGTTTATTTATGAATGTGCTTCAAAAAACGCGAGCATTTCATCAATCGTTTCCGCGCTTTCGGGAAGATCGGGATAGGCGACGCTCGTTATATGCCCCGACGAACGGTTCACGGTAAGCTGCCAATCGTGATACATATGCTCCTTGCCCTTTTCCGTCAAAAGCTTATCGAGGTCATCCGAAGCAGAGTGCAAAAAGTCCTTGACGCTCGTCACAATATATGCCGGCGGAATGTCGGATTTATCAATTATCTCCTCGGGCTGCAAATACGGATAATACGGCGAATTTTTATAATCGTAGCCGAGATAGCACGACAAAAGCGCGCTGTTAACGCCGTTTTTCATATCAAACATTCCGGAAATCAACCCTATCGCTTTTATGTTGAGTCCGGTATCCGAAACGCCGTAAAGCGATTTTAATTCGTCGCTCGTATTTACCGCCGCAGTGTAAAATGCAAGCTGGCCGCCGGCAGAATCACCTGCAACAAAGACTCTGTCAAGGTCAAAGCCGAAATTCTCGCCGTTTTCCGCCACCCAGCGGTACGACGCCATAACATCGCTCACCTGCGTCGGATATGTTACGTCGGGACACAGAGAATAATTTATACACACAACTATATATCCTCTTTTCGCAAGACGCGACGCATAGACGCGATTAACCTCTTTTTCCGCATACATAAGTCCGCCGCCGTGTATGTCGATTATCACCGGCAGCTTTTCTGCGGCATTTTCGGGATAATAAATATCAAGAAGATGATATTTGTTGCCGTCCGAAATATAAGGTATATCTTTTTTCACCGTCACGCCTGCGGATTCCGTCTGTTTTTTCAGCCTGTTTGTGTCGTAATAATCCATATAATTCCACAGCACCTCGGCGGCAGACGCCACAAAGCCGTCGTTTTTAAGCACGCCGTCGGCGGTTGGGTCGGTTTTTACGGTATCCGCGTCCAATTTAAACAGCCCGTCAAATATATTTTTAAATCTGACTTCAAGCTCGCCCGTGTCAGCATCGTTTCCCGACAAAACGTCCCCCACAAGGCCGTAAAGGTCGGTAAACAGCGCAGTAAGTTCATTTTTGACGTCTATACCGGCGTTTTCGGAAGCGTTGATTTTATTGTCAACGGCAGCCTTCGGTAACTCCACGCTTTCACGAAAGAAGCCGTCGGGAGGCATTTTATTGCACGAAGAGGAAGCGTCGGCACGTAAAAGTGCTGCCGCTTCCTCTTTTTTTGCTATTGAGCCGCACTGCAAAGCGACAAGCAAGGTTGCCGCCGCCAGCAGTATAACGGCCGTAATTCTTTTTAAACTGTCCTTCATATAAACATTTGTCATTTACCGAGCGCCGAAAACAGCGAGCCTATAAACATAAAGAAGTCCGCAACACGCGCGCTTTTGTATTTCTGTGACAGCTTATCCGCAAAAATCAAAAAACGATATATCATTATTTAGCGACAATATTGACAAGCTTGCCCTTTACATAGATTTCCTTGATGATATTTTTACCCTCAAGAGCGGCAGCTATGCCTTCGTCCTTCTTTGCGAGAGCTATTGCCTTATCGCTTTCAATGTCGGTGGGAACAGAGAGTCTCGCTCTTATCTTACCGTTTATCTGGACTACTATTTCAACGGTGCTGTCAATACATTTAGCCTCGTCAAAACTCGGCCACTTTGCATCCTTTGCAAGCATTTCGCCGTAACCGCAATTCGCCCACATCTCCTCTGTGACGTGCGGTGCAAACGGGTTCACGAGAATAATAAGCGTTTTGAGCTCGGCGCGGTTGATTTTACCGTTTTCGTAAATTTTGTTGAGCAGCGTCATAAGAGCGGCTATTGCCGTGTTATACTTCATCTGCTCTATGTCCTCGGAAACCTTTTTGACAGTCTTGTGCATAGCGCTCATAAGCTCTTTAGAATACTCGTCGCCGTCCGTCAGGATTTCCTGAAGATTAAATACTCTGTCGATAAATCTCTTGCAGCCCTTAACGCTCGATTCGCTCCACGGAGCAGCCTGCTCATAGTCGCCCATAAACAGAACGTAGGTGCGCAGTACATCGGCGCCGTATACATCAACTACCTCGTTGGGGTCTATTACGTTGCCGCGCGATTTACTCATTTTAACTCCGTCCGGACCTAAGATAAGGCCCTGAGCGGTGCGCTTTTGATACGGCTCCTCATACGGCACTACGCCGAGGTCATAGAGGAATTTATACCAGAATCTTGAATATATCAGGTGGCGTGTAACGTGCTCCATACCGCCGTTGTACCAATCTACCGGCATCCAGTATTTAAGCTTGTCATAATCGGCAAAGGTCTTATCGTTGTGCGGGTCAACATATCTTAAGAAGTACCACGAGGAGCCTGCCCACTGAGGCATGGTGTCCGTCTCGCGCTTTGCATCGCCGCCGCAGACGGGGCACTTGCAGTTTACAAACGAGTCAATCTTTGCAAGAGGACTCTCGCCGTCCTGACCGGGTTCAAAGTTTTCAACATTCGGAAGCTTCAGCGGAAGCTCGTCATACGGAACGGGAACCATTCCGCACTTCGGACAGTGGATGATCGGAATAGGCTCGCCCCAGTAGCGCTGACGGTTAAACGCCCAATCCTTCATCTTATACTGAACTCCGCCCTCACCGATGCCTTTTTCGGTGAGATAATCTATCATCTTTTTGATGGAATCCTTTTTATTGTCCATACCGTTAAGGAAGCCGGAATTTACCATTTCGCCGTCGCCGGTATATGCCGCCTCGTCGATATTTCCGCCCTTTATGACTTCGATAATGTCTATACCGAATTTCTTGGCGAAATCATAGTCGCGGTCATCGTGAGCCGGCACAGCCATTATTGCGCCCGTGCCGTAGCCCATCATTACGTAGTCGGAAATATAAACCGGTATTTCCCTGCCGTTTACGGGGTTTATCGCGGTAAGACCGTCAATTTTGACGCCCGTCTTATCCTTGACGAGCTGAGTGCGCTCAAACTCTGTCTTTTTACTGCATTCTGTGCGGTAATCGACTATCGCATCCATATTGCGGATTTTATCATTATACTTGTCGATTATCGGGTGTTCCGGAGCAATTACCATAAATGTAACGCCGAAGAGAGTGTCAGGCCTAGTTGTGTATATCCTAAGCTTTTCGGGAATATCTTTAAGAGAGAAATTGACGAACGCGCCGCGGCTCTTACCTATCCAATGCTCCTGCTGAGCCTTGATGTTGGGGAGATAGTCAACGTGCTTGAGACCCTCCAAGAGCTTATCGGCATACTCGGTAATGCGAAGATACCAAACATCCTTTGACTTTTGTACGACTTCGCTGTGGCAGATATCGCACTTGCCGCCCTGAGAATCCTCATTTGACAAAACGACCTTGCAGGAGGGGCAATAGTTTACGAGAGTCTTGTCGCGGAACGCAAGACCGTTTTCAAACATCTTGAGGAATATCCACTGGGTCCACTTGTAGTAGCCCTCTTCGGTTGTGTCTATAACTCTTGTCCAGTCGAACGAAAATCCCACGCGCTTTAACTGACTTGTAAACTTCTTTATATTCATATCGGTGACCTTGCGCGGATGTATGCCCGTTTTAATGGCATAGTTTTCCGTCGGCAGACCGTATGCGTCAAAGCCTATCGGGAAAAGCACGTTGTAGCCCTGAAGCCTTCTCTTACGAGATACCACCTCAAGACCCGAATACGCCTTGATGTGACCTACGTGCATACCTGCTCCGCTCGGATAGGGAAATTCGACAAGTCCGTAAAATTTGGGCTTATCGGAATTGTCAACGGCGTGGAAAACGCCCTCCTCTTCCCATTTTTCCTGCCACTTGCTTTCAATATGCTTAAAATCGTATTCCATTTATTTCACCCTTTTGCAGTATAGTCAATTTTTATCTAAAAGCATTATTCGCTTATCCACTCGGAAACGTCAACCTCCTCGGCGTCGCCCCAGAGCTTTTCGAGATTGAAATTTTCACGGCTTTCCTTTGTAAATACGTGAACTATAACCGTGCCGTAATCAAGAAGTATCCAGCCCGTAGCCTTACCCTCAACGCTCTTTGCGTTTTTGCCCTTTTCGGCGAGCTTGTCCTCAAGATCGTCCGAGAGAGCCTTTATATGAGTCGGCGACGTACCGGTGACTATCACGAAATAGTCGGCAATAACGGTAAGGTCCGTTACCTTGAGAGCCTTTATATCCATACCCTTTTTTCTGTCGAGAGTTTCGACCGTCAATTTGAGTAATTCCTCTGTCGTCATAACTTTTTCCTTTCGTAAGAAATTGCGATAAAATTATATGCTTTAACGCTGTCCTCATGAATGGGGAAGCCTTTTTTTACATTTTCGATAACGGTGAACTGAAGCCCCTCAAGCATTGCTTCGTCAAGACTTCGGTATGCTTTTTCACGCATACGCTCAACACCCGGATACCTTCTGTCAGCCGAGATATAGTCCGCTATGTAGACCACCTTTTCGAGAAGAGTCATATTTTCTCTGCCCGTGGTGTGATACCGCACCGCCGAAATTATATCCTCATCTTTTACGCCGAGATATTTTTTTATGTATACGGCGCCCGATAACTGATGCCACGTCTTTGTGCTGCTTTTCTCCGTAGGCGTTAGAATTATACCATCATCGGTGATTATTTTCAACTGCTCCTGCTTCGGAGTGTCCTTCATAATATCATGCAAAAGCCCCGCCGTAAACGCCTTTTCCCTGTCGGCTTTGTAAATTCCGGCAAGACGATACGCCTCATACGCAACATTCAGCGAATGGTAAAAACGCGAGGGCGTAAGATGCTTTTTGATTTCATAAAAGAACTCTTTATTTCTTTGCGTATCCATACATACCTCTTTCCTTTATGAATTCATACGCCTCTTTCGTCAGAACATCGGACACATCCTCACCCGCGGATATTTTTTGCCTTATTTCGGTAGACGAAATTTCGAGAGGGCTGCTCGGAGAAATTATAATACCGTTCGCCTCATTCGACGGCATATATATGTGCAAGGTCGAAAAAGCATATGAGCGCAGTGCCTTTACAGTGTCTTCGTCCTCGCGCGACATAACGCACAGGGTACACTTTTTCATTATTTCACGGTATTTATACCACTTATGAAACGACAAAAACATATCCGAGCCTATTATCAAAAACAGCTGCGCGTCCTTGTATTTGCTCAAAATCTCGTTCACCGTGAATATCATATAGCTGTCGGTGTCACGGTCGATCTCCATGGTGCTGACCTCGTAATTTTTGCCCGTAAACGTGCGGCGGCAAAGCTCCGCCCTGTCGGAGTCAAGTGCCAGATCCTCACAAATCTTGTGAACCGGCCGCTTATCGGGAATTACGAGCACCTTGTCAAGCTCCAATTTATCGGCAAAGGTCTCGATTAATCTCAGATGCCCCTTGTGCGGCGGATTGAATGTACCGCCGAAAATTCCGATTTTCATTTCTTCTTCTTTTTATTTTCGTGAAGCTTTTTGCTGTAACGGTAAAATATCATACTTCCGCCGATAACCGCCACAACCTCGCTGCCCGTTGCCTCGGCTATCCTGTCCGCCGCCTCGCGCGGAGTAAGCGGAGAAGTGTCGCGAAGCACCTTGACCTTTATAAGCTCTCTTGCGGTCAGCGCGTCGTCAACCTGCTTTATCAGCGCGTCGGACATACCGCCCTTACCGAGCTGGAATAACGGCTCCATATTGTTTGCCTGAGCTCTTTTTTCGGCTCTTTCTTTACTTGTCATATTGTATATCAATGCCTTTCGGTTATTTTAAATATTCGGGAAGCTCCTTTGCGAGATAGCGCAGAGCATTTCCTCGGTGGCTCACGGCGTCCTTTTCTTCGGGGGAAAATTCCGCAAACGAGCGGTCGCCCACATAGAAAAGAGGGTCATACCCGAAACCGCCGTCGCCGCGCTTTTCATAGCCTATTACTCCGTGACATTCGCCGCGGACGGTAAAATGCCTGCCGTCCGGGAAAACACAGCACACCGCCGAAACGAACGATGCAGTACGCTTTTCGGGCGGAACGTCCCGGAGCTTTTCAAGAAGCTTTCGGTTGTTTTTATCGTCATTGCCGTGCTCTCCGGCATATCTTGCCGAATATACGCCCGGTTCGCCGCCGAGCGCGTCCACGGACAGTCCCGAATCGTCGGCGATACACGGCATACCGCTCTCACGGCAGCCCGAATCCGCCTTTAAAAATGCGTTTTCTTCAAACGTTGTTCCCGTCTCTTCAACATCGGTAAGAACTATACCCGCTTCATCGGCGGTCAGTACGTTAACTCCGAGCGGCGAGAGTATTCTCTGAAGCTCGGCGCGTTTTTTCATATTATGAGTGGCGATTAAAAAATCCAAAGCGCTTTTTCTCCTTTTTCTTTTTGGGCTTCTCTGCGTCGGACGGAGCGTCTTCTATATCTTTCTCACTCTGTTCCAGTCCATAAGCTCCGCTTTCATCTGCTGCGTCGTCGTCAGCTTTGACTTTGCCCTCTTCTTTTTTATCTTCGTCTTTGCCGCTTTGTTCATCCTTATCAGTATGTCCGATCTGTTGTGATCCAGCAGCTTGAATAATTTGCCCGTCAGATGCCACATCTTCTTGCGAAATTTCATCTTTTTCGTCCTCCTCGTTGTAATCTATTTTTTCAAACAGACCATCGGCAAAAGCCCTGGGGTTAAACGGCTGCAAATCATCAATCTGCTCGCCCACGCCTATAAATTTAACGGGAATCCCAAGCTCGTTTTTAATAGTGAGAACAACTCCGCCTCGAGCCGTACCGTCAAGCTTTGTTAAAACTATGCCGGTGATTTCGGCGGCGTTCATAAATTCTCGCGCCTGATTTACGGCGTTCTGTCCCGTTGTGGCGTCAAGCACCAACAGCACCTCGCGGTCCGAATACGGAAGCTCGCGGTCTATAATGCGGTACATTTTGGCGAGCTCATCCATAAGGTTCTTTTTATTGTGAAGTCTTCCCGCGGTGTCAATTATGACAATGTCGCAGTTTCTTGCCTTTGCGGCATTTATCGTGTCAAAAACAACAGCCGCCGGGTCTGCTCCCTCGGTGTGCTTTACTATATCAACACCGGCTCTGTCCGCCCAAATCTGAAGCTGGTCGATTGCCGCGGCACGGAATGTGTCGGCCGCTCCCAAAATGACCTTTTTGCCCTCGGACTTGTACATTGCCGCCAATTTGCCTATGGTCGTGGTTTTACCTACGCCGTTGACGCCTATTACAAATATGATGGACGGTATGGTTATAAGCCCCATATCCTCGCCGCCGTATAGCTTTTCGGCGACAATCTCCTTGATTTCATCCTTAACCATTGTCGGATTTTTGATTTTTTTCTCCGGCACGCGCTTGCGAAGCTCCTCGATTATCTCAAGCGAGGTCTGCACTCCGACATCGTGCATAACGAGCAGCTCTTCAAGCTCGGTGTAAAGGTCGTCGTTTATCTCGCCGACGCTGTCGAGCAAATCATCAATCGCTCCCGCCATTTTATTTCGGGTCTTTGTAAGGCCGAAATTTATTTTACTGAAAATTCCCATTTGTTTATTCCTTTCGGATAAGAAATTTTTGATTTCAATCAAATAGATTATGCGAATATTTTAAGCACAGCCACAGTATCGCCGCGTTTTTCGCCGCAAATAAAACTCAAAGCGGCGTGTAGTTAATTTTTGTCTATACGCGAGTTCGGGTGAACAAAATTCGTATGGTGCGCAAGATTTACGCCGTAATTTGTTGTTTTATATATCAAACCCGTTTAGCGTAAAGATTTGGTGCAAGACGGGTTTTCCGAGCCCCGACGCGTATGTATATACGCGAGTTCGGGTGAACAAAAGCCGCATCGTGCCGAAGATTTACGCCGTAATTTGTTGTTTTATATATCAAACCCGTTTAGCGTAAAGATTTGGTGCAAGACGGGTTTTCCGAGCCCCGACGCGTATGTATATACGCGAGTTTGGGTGAACAAAAGCCGCATTGTGCGCAAGATTTACGCCGTAATTTTTGGTTTTATATATCAATGCCGTTTAGTGTAAAGATTGTGTGCAAGGTGGTTTTTGTGAACCCCGACGCGTACTACGGTACGCGAGTTTGGGTGAACAAAATTCGTATGGTGCGCAAGATTTACGCCGTAATTTGTTGTTTTATATATCAAACCCGTTTAGCGTAAAGATTTGGTGCAAGACGGGTTTTCCGAGCCCCGACGCGTATGTATATACGCGAGTTTGGGTGAGGGAAATTCGTATGGCGCCGAAGATTTACGCTAAACCGAGTTTTTTCGCCATTTCGGCTGTCTTTAACTCAAGTAATTTGGATACACCCTTTTCCTGCATGGTCACACCGTACAGTACGTCGGCTTCTTCCATGGTACCGCGACGATGGGTAATTAAGATGAACTGGGTGTTTTTAGTCATACGGCGAACGTACTGAGCGTAACGCGAAACGTTGACGTCGTCAAGTGCCGCTTCAACCTCATCGAAAATACAGAACGGCGCAGGGGTTACCTTGAGTATCGCAAAAAGAAGCGCAATGGCGGAAAGTCCCTTTTCACCGCCGGAGAGCAAGTTGATGTTCTGAACGTTTTTGCCGGGCGGCTGAACCTTGATTTCAATGTCGCTGCCAAGCACGTCGCGCTCGTCCTCGAGTCGAAGCTCCGCCTTACCTCCGCCAAACAGCTCAATAAAGGTCTGCCCGAAGCATGAGTTTATGCGATTAAACTGCTCACGGAACTGCTCTGCCATTTTACCGGTCAAATCATCTATCATCTTATTAAGCTCCGCGCGCGAGGTTTCAACATCGCTTATCTGCCCCGATAAGAATTCGTAACGCTCGGATACCTCTTTGTATTCCTCTATTGCGGAGACGTTTACGGAGCCGAGAGCGCGGATTTGCGATTTAAGCTCTGCGAGACGCTTTGCCGCAAGGGAGTAATCATCAATTTCTATTTCGAGAGCCGCAGCCTCGCGACGGGTGAGCTGATACTCGTCGTAAAGCTTGCTCGTCAGATTGTCATATTCGTTGCGCATTGCTATTTTGCGCTCTTCAAGACGCGCTATGTCGCCGCTGAGACGTTCGCGCTCCTCGGATTTTGCGCGCTCGTGAAGTCTTAAGTCATTCGCCTGCTTTTCAAGCTCGTCACGCTGTGAAATCAGCTCGTTTATCTGATTTTGCGCGTCGCCGTGATTTGCTTTAAGAGCCTTTTCATCAGCCGAAAGCCGCTCGGTCAAGGCTCTGAGTTCGTCGTTTTTCTCTTCGATTTCGCGTATTTCTCCGTCAAGCTCCGAGAGACGGTCGAGGTGACCTGTCTTACGATTTTTAAGCCTTGTAATCTCGTCCGTGTTCGCCTCAACATCCTTTTGGAGCGAAACTATGCGAAGTCTTATTTCAGCCGCTTTTGATGCGACCTCCTCGCGATTCTTTTGAAGAGTCTTGCTGTCGCCGGTTATACTCTCAAGCTCTTTTTCCTTGTTTTCCAGCGTTTCTTTAAGCTCGTCGATTTGCGAACGAGCCGCCTCGGCACCCGAGCTTACGGACTCGATTCTCTTTTCGAGAGTCTCCTTTTCCTCCAAAAGCTCTTTAACGCCCGAGGAAACGGACGCGAGTTTGTCGCTTGCAAGCTTCAATTCGCCCTCACGGCGGATATTTTCTTCTTTAGCTCTTAAAAGGTCGCCCTCGGCGCCCTCAAGCTCCGCCTTTGCGGCAGAGGCGTCCTCCGACAAAAGCTTGTAATCCGAGAGCATCCCGTCAAGCTCTTTTTGCATTGAAGCAAGAGAACCTTTAAGTCTTTCAATCTCATTGCCTCGGCTGAGTATGCCTGCATTTTGAACGCGAGAGCCGCCCGTCATGGAGCCGCCGGCATTTATAACCTGACCGTCAAGCGTGACTATGCGGAAGCGATACGAATATTTTTTTGCAATCGCTATGGCGGAATCTATGTCCTCGGCAACTGCCGTGCGCCCCAAAAGCCAGCGGATTATCTCCGAATATTTGTTGTCATACGACACAAGGTCGGAGGCAATACTTACAAAGCCGTATTGGTCGTCGAGCCCCTGCTCTGAGAGAACTCTGCCCTTAATTGCGGTTATTGGCAAAAATGTGGCTCTGCCTGCGCGGCGCTCCTTTAAGAAGCCCATGGCGCGCTTTGCGTCGGTTTCATTATCTACAACAATGTTCTGCACAGCCGCTCCGAGAGCCGTCTCGATAGCAGCCGAATACTTATCCTTAACCGTTATGAGCTGAGATACGGGACCGTATATGCCCCTGAGCGCACCTCTGCCCGACTCCTTCATAACGGCTTTTACCGCGCCGAAGTAGCCCTCCATATTTTTTTCGAGATCCTCAAGAAGGCGGACCCTGTCCTGCCCCTTGTGAAGCTCGCGCTGTTTTTCGTCTATGGCAAGCTTTACGCTGTCTGCCTTTTTGCCGCGGTTTTCAAATCGCAGAGTATAGCCGTCTATTGCGTTTTTGACGGAAACTATCTCGTCCTGTATTTCCTCAAGTTCCGCTTCCGCGTCGGCTTTGCGTTTTAAAAGCGCGTCGTAATCGTCCTTGCGCGTTCCCATGGACTCGTCTATCGCGGAAATTCTCGACCTTATCTCCTCTATGGAGGAATTTGCGGTTTCCGCCGTAACTCGGCAATCCGCAAGCCTTACTGAAAGTGCCGATATTTCACCCGAAAGAGCTGCCGCCCTATCGGAAAACTCGGAGCTGCTCAGGCGATAAGTCTCCTCCTGCTTTGAGAGCTCGTCCATCTGCCTTGTTGCGTCGGCTATTTGCTCCTCTGCCTTTTGTATGCATTCCCGTGCAGCGGAAACGGCGGCGTCAATATTTTGCTCCGTCTCGTTTTCCGCAGCCTTGTCACGGTTTATACGCTCTATTGTCTCGTTGTTATGTAAAATCGAGTTTTCGGCAACCTTTATCTGCGAATCGATATCCGAAAGCTTTTCCTCAAAGCCCGAAGCCGAATTTCTGATTTCCTCCAATTTAATGTTTATGTCTCTTGTGCCGTCCGCCGCCTTGTCAATCATCTCTCCGATTTTTGAAAGCTCATCCTGAGCCTCCTTGTGCGACGCCTCGGCAATTTCTATTTTATGCTCCTGATCGCGCATTTTTTCGCCGGTCTTGTCTATCGTGTTGAGCCAAATACCTATTTCGAGATTTTTTCGCTCACCGGCAAGCACTATGAATTTCTGTGCCTTTTCGCTCTGCGCCTTTAAAGGACCTACTCTGCTCTCAAGCTCCGAGAGTATGTCGCGAAGCCTTACGAGATTTTCCTCCGCCTGCGCGAGTCTTTTAATCGCGTCACCGCGTCTGTAACGAAAATGCGAAATTCCCGCCGCTTCCTCCAGCATATCGCGGCGCTCGCTCGCCTTGGGCGACACCATATCGGCGATTTTGCCCTGCCCGACAATGGAGTAACCGTCCCTGCCGAGGCCCGTATCCATAAACAGCTCGTTTACGTCGCGAAGACGCGCGGATTCGCCGTTCACGAGATATTCGCTGTCGCCCGAACGGTAATAACGCCTTGTAACCGACACCTCGTCGCTGTCTTTATTAAGCGAACGGTCGGTGTTGTCAAGGCGCAGCGTTACCTCCGCAAAGCCCTTTGCCTTGCGGACGTCCGTGCCCGAAAAAATAACGTCCTCCATTTTTGAGCCGCGAAGCGTTTTTGTGGACTGCTCGCCGAGAACCCAGCGCACGGCGTCGGAGATGTTGCTCTTTCCGCTTCCGTTGGGCCCTACTACGGCTGTAATGCCCTTATTAAATTCAAGTACCGTTTTATCGGGGAAGGATTTAAACCCCTGCATTTCCAGCGCTTTTAAAATCATTCTTTAAATTCCTTTAAATATCTTCTGTTATCTTTATATCGTAATCGTTTAAAAATTCGTTACCCTTTATTTTACACTGAAATCCGTTGTTTAGCAATGCTTTTTCATTTCTTTTGTTCTGTCCCTTTGCTTTCCCGATCGATTTTTCGGGGACTTCTATAACATACGGCATATCCTTAGGCAGCTTTGACAGCTCGGAGAGCATTTTTTCAAGGTAAATCTTGCCCTCGCAAAGCTCGCGGAATGCCGGATGGTATGCGCCGGCAAGGTAACCCTCATCTACATTTCCGCCGCTGTGCAGCCCGAGACGGATTACCTTTATGTTGTTTTCTCGGAACATTAAAAGCAGCCTTGCGCAGAGACTCACAGCCTCATCCAGGGTTTCGGCTTTGTAACTGCCGTCGCGAAGATAATCCGCCAAAGGTGTGTTTTCAAGAACTATCGTCGGGTAGATTCTGACCGTGTCGGGCGAGAGGGCTATCAGCCTTTCGGCGGTTTTAATACATTTCTCGTCGGTGTCGCCCATAAGCCCTGTCATCATCTGAAGTCCGAGTGAAAAGCCGTAGCTTTTTATAAGGCGCGAGGCATTTTCGACGTCCTTTGCCGTGTGGCCGCGTCGATTTATTTTAAGCACGCTATCGTCCATACTCTGCGCGCCGAGCTCGATTGACGTCACGTGATATTTCTTTAATATCTCAAGTCTTTCGTCGTCAATTGCGTCGGGACGCGTGGAAATTCTTATTCCGCCGAAATATCCTCCGTCGATATACGGCTTTGCCGCCTCTAAAAGAGACACCATATAATCTCTGTCAACCGCGGTAAACGAGCCGCCGAAAAACGCTATTTCCGAGGTTTCCCTTGTTACACCGCCGTTTTTGGCAATATCACAAGCCGCTGTCACATCATCCGGTGTCAGCGGCTTTATACTGCCCGATATTGTTTTTTGATTGCAGAAGCTGCACTGATGAGGGCAGCCCGCATGAGGCACAAAAAGAGCCACGTTTACGTGTTTCAAATTCCCATCAGCTCCAACGCTTCTTTTGCCGCCGCCTGCTCAGCCTTTTTCTTGCTGCTGCCGACGCCCGCTCCTATAACATTGCTGTTTAAATGCACTTCAACTTTAAAGTGCTTATCGTGGTCGGGGCCGCTCTCGCTGACAAGAACATACTTTAAGCTCTCGCCTTGATTTTTTTGAACGACCTCCTGAAGTATGGTCTTGTAATCCTTAAATGACGGCTTTGCCTCAACATACGGCTCGACGAAGCGCAAAACGAATTTTTTTGCCTCGCCTATGCCGCCGTCGATATAAATTGCGGCAATTACAGCCTCAAATGCGTCCGACACAACCGACGGCCTTGTTCTGCCGCCCGTCATCTCCTCACCCTTACCGAGCAAGAGCCTGTCGCCGAGGTCTATTTCCTTGGCATACTCAAAAAGCGATTTTTCGCACACGGCATAAGAACGCAGGCGCGTCAGCTCGCCCTCGGGAAAATTTCTGTGGTGCGAAAAAAGATATTCCGCCGTTATAAAGCCGAGAACCGAGTCGCCCAAAAACTCAAGTCGCTCATTGTCGCCCGTAGTAAGATGCTTTTCGTTTGCATACGACGAATGTGTGACCGCTCTTTCCAAAAGCGATATATTTTTAAATCTATATTGTATTTTTTCCTGTAATTCGTTAAGTCCGTTATCCATTTTAAAGTCCTTTCACTCTCACAGCCCGAGACTTTTAAGATATTCCTCGAGATCTCTCATGCCTCTTTCGGCGATTGCCGTATAACGCTCGCTCTTGTCCCTTATCTTTTCGGGGAGCGGCGGAAGCATACCGAAATTGGCCCCCATAGGCTGAAAATTCGTCACGGTTTCATCGCTTATATATCTCGCGAGAGCACCCGTGACGGTGGTATTCGGAAGCACAAGCGGCTCTTTTCCCAAAAGGTACCTTGCGGCGTTCAGCCCCGCCATAATTCCGGAGGAGGCCGATTCCATATATCCCTCTACTCCGGTTATCTGACCGGCAAAAAATATTCTTTTGTCCGAGCGCAGAGAATATGAGGCGTTTAAAAGCCGCGGTGAATTTATAAACGTGTTTCTGTGCATAACTCCGTAGCGGAGAAATTCCGCATCGTGAAGTGCCGGAAACATGGAAAACACTCTTTTTTGCTCGCCGAATTTGAGATTTGTTTGAAATCCGACAAGATTATACATCGTACCGCCGCTGTTTTCACGGCGAAGCTGAAGATTTGCCCACGGTCTGTGTCCCGTTCTCGGGTCGCGAAGCCCTACGGGCTTTAACGGTCCGAAGCGCATGGTGTCTTTTCCGCGCGACGCCAAAACCTCAATAGGCATACAGCCCTCATACACATCGTGCCGCTTGTCAAAGGAGTGCGTTTCGGCACTCTCGGCATTTATAATTGCTTCGTAAAACGCTTCATACTGCTCTTTATTCATGGGGCAGTTAATGTAATCGTCGCTGCCGCCGCGGTCATATCTCGACTGTGTAAAGGCATATTCCATATCGACGCTGTCCGCCGAAACTATCGGTGCCGCCGCATCGTAGAATGATAATCCGTCGCCGCAGAGAGCGTGTATTGTACCTGTCAGCGCGTCGCTCGCGAGCGGCCCTGCCGCCACTATAACAACATCGGCATCGGGTAAGACGGAAACCTCCTCGTTTATGACCGTTATGTTCTTATCGCTTTTTATATTTTCCGTTATAAGAGCCGAAAATCTGTCTCTGTCAACCGAAAGTGCGCCTCCTGCCGGAACTCTTGTCCTTTTGGCAGCCTCGACGCACACGGAAGAAAGCATCTCCATCTCCGCCTTTAAAAGCCCTGCCGCGGAATTGAGCCGCTCCGCCTTTAGTGAATTGGAGCATACAAGCTCCGCAAAATTTTCGTTTTTATGCGCCGGAGAAAATTTCTTCGGCTTCATTTCATAGAGATATGTGGGTATTCCCGCCCTCGACAGCTGCTTTGCCGCCTCACATCCGGCGAGACCCGCACCGATTACCGCTGCTTTCATCAGTCTTCCTCTTGAGTCTTTGTGCTTTTCTTTTTGCGCTCCGCTTTTTTCTCAAAGCCGCAGTTTTCGTCAAGGCAAGCTAAGATTCCGCCTTTTTTCTTGAAGAGCGACTTGCCGCACTTGGGACATTTTTCGTCTGTCGGCTTATCCCACGTCATAAAGTTGCATTCGGGATAATTTTCGCAGCCGAAGAACGTATATCCTTTTTTGCTCTTTTTCTGAATCACCTTGCCTCCGCACACCGGGCAGGTGGCGGTTGTCTCTATTACGTACGGCTTTGTGTTTTTGCACTCCGGATAACCCGGGCACGCGAGGAATTTACCGAATCTGCCGGTTTTTATAACCATCATTCTTCCGCACTTTTCGCACGGAATATTCGTCTCGTCCTCCTTAAGCTTTATCTTAACGCCCTCCATATCGGCTTTTGCCTTTTCAAGCGTTTTGTCAAAGCCGTCATAAAACGTATGAAGCATTGCTATATAATCTATTTCGTGATGCTCTACCTTATCGAGATCGCTCTCCATGGAGGCCGTAAATTTTACGTTAACTATATTCGGGAAATGCTCCTTTAAGAGCTTGACGACAGCTTCTCCGAGCTCCGTGGGCTTAAGCTGCTTCTGCTCGCGGACAACATATTCGCGCGAGGTAATGGTTGACACTATTGAAGCGTACGTACTCGGTCTGCCGACGCCCGTTTCCTCAAGCATCTTAATGAGCGAGCCCTCGGTATAGCGCGCAGGCGGCTGTGTGAAGTGCTGATTTCCGAGCATTTCCTTGAGCTTTAATGCATCGCCCGACTTGATTTCGGGGAGCTTGCCCTCGTCCTCGTCCTCATCTGTTGCGGCTTCGTAAAGGCGTGTATAACCATCAAAACGAACCGTATAACCGCTCGCATTAAACGTGCAATATCTGTCGGTGTTTTTGTCACTCTCGCCGACTGCCTTTATTTCTATCTTTACCGTATCCTGTATGCAATTTGACATAAGACTTGCCATAAAGCGCTTCCAAATAAGGCTGTAAAGCTTGAACTGCTCCGGAGTAAGACTCTTTTTGGCAATTTCGGGTGTGATTGCCGGAACGGTGGGGCGAATTGCCTCGTGGCCGTCCTGTGCGCTCGCCTTAGTTTTAAAATAGCGCGGCTTTTCGGGCAAATACTGCTTGCCGTAATTCTCCTCGATAAAGGCGTTGCCCTCCTGCCTTGCTTCTTCGGATATACGGAGCGAGTCGGTTCTCATATATGTTATAAGACCTGTTGCGCCGAAGCCCTCTACCTCCATACCTTCATAAAGCTCCTGCGCTATTTTCATAGTGCGCTTAGCCTGAAATCCGAGTTTTCTGGAGGCGTCCTGTTGCATGGTGGAGGTTGTAAACGGCGGCGCCGGAGAACGTCTGCGAGTTCCTTTTTTGACCGACGACACGGAGTATTCCGCATCCTGAAGTCTTGCCAAAATCGCGTCTGTCTCCTCTTTTGTCTTGAGCTTTATCTTGCCGGTTTCGTCGCCCGTAAATGCTGCCTTAAACGCCTTTTTTGAGGACGGCGCGGTGAATTTTGCGTCAAGTGACCAATATTCTTCGGGAACGAATTTGCGAATTTCCTCTTCGCGGTCAACGACGAGCCTTACGGCAACGGACTGAACTCTGCCTGCCGAAAGCCCTCTGTGTATCTTTTGCGATACGAACGGGCTGAGCTTATAGCCGACGAGTCTGTCGAGAATTCTTCTCGCCTGCTGAGCGTCAACAAGGTCCATATCGATTTTTTCGGGGCTTGCTATGCCCTTTTTGACCGCGTTTTCGTTTATCTCGTTAAATTTAACTCTGTTCTTTTCGTCAAGCGGCAGCCCGAGAACCGTGGCAAGATGCCATGAAATAGCCTCTCCCTCTCGGTCGGGGTCGGTTGCGAGCAGAACCTCATCTGCATTTGCGGCTTTTTCCTTTAATTCCTTGACAAGCTTCTCCTTGCCCTTGACTATTGCGTATTTCGGTGCAAAATCGTTTTTGATGTCAACCGAGAGCTTTGCCGCCGGCAAATCCCTTATATGCCCTACGGACGCGGTTACATCGTAACTTTTTCCGAGATATTTTTTTATCATTGTCGCCTTGTGCGGCGACTCCACTATAACAAGCTTTGACATAAACAAACTCCTGTTTCTCGATAATAACGGCTTTTGCCGTATCAGACCTTATAATAATGCTTTCCCTCAGAGAGGGCGACGAGCGAATACAGCTCGAGTTCTGTAAGAGCGGCAAGTGTATCGGCGGAGGAGAGCTTCGCTTTCTCGCTCAAATCATCAATATGCCGCGGCTCGGTTGTTAAGACCGAATACAGCTTTTTCGCGTTTTCCGTAAGCGAGTCGGTAAGCTCCCTCGGCGCGCTCTTCTGCGGAATCTTATTCTCCGCCGCTTTTTTCTGTGCCGTCTTTGATTTTTGCCTTACGGCACGATTAACGGCTTCCGGAACGGAGACTTCCTCAATCGGCATATTTTTAAGAGCCTCGCCGAGCGGCTTATCCGCTCCGCTTAAATCAATCTTATCCGGGTAAGTATAATAATATTCTTCCAAAACGTCAAGTGCCGTAAATACGGGCTTTGCTCCGTCGTGTATCAGACGGTTGGTTCCGGTGAACGCAGAGGTTATGACTTCGCCCGGGACGGCAAACACGTCTCTGCCCTCCGAGAGAGCAAGCCTTGCCGTAATAAGCGAGCCGCTCCTCTCGCCGGCCTCAACCACTATCGTGCCGAGGCTCATCCCCGAAATTATCCTGTTTCTCATCGGGAATGTTGTTCTCGACGCAGGAGTAAACGGAAAATACTCCGTTATAACCGCACCGTTTTTTGATATTTCACGCCTTAGAGCGGCATTGTCGCGCAAATAGTCGGTTCCGAGCCCGCAGCCCAGAACGGCTATCGTTCTTCCGCCCTCCATAGCGCCGGTATGCGCCGCGCTGTCAACGCCGAGCGCACCGCCCGAAACTATGACGGCGCCCGCTTTTGCAAGCCTTGACGACAGCAGCCTTGTGACGCGCATACTGTAATTCGACGCCTTTCTCGTGCCGACTACCGAAAGCATAACCTCGCTGTTTAAAATCGTTTCATCGCCCCAAACAAAGAGCACCGACGGAGGGTCTGCAATTTCTCTGAGTCTTTTCGGATAATATTCGCTGTCGGGCGTTATTATGCGCCAGCCGTTATCGACGCAAACACGAAGCGTCTCGGCGAACTGCGACGGGCTGAAAAGCGACAGCTTGTTTATCTGTGACGCCGTAAGTATACCCGAAAGCCGCCATTCGCGGCTGCCCTTTTCATAGAGCATTCGCGCGCTTCCGAAGTAATTTATAATATCCGCAGTTTTGGCCCCCGCTCCGAGAGTTTTTGCGAGCCAGAGCCAGTAAACACTCTCATTGTTCATTTCATCATTTCCCACATTGTTATCGTAGCGGCAGCGGAAGCGTTAAGCGACTCCGCCTTGCCGCCCATCGGTATTGTTATGAACCTGTCGGAAAAAGCCTTTACTTCCTTTGACACGCCGTTTCCCTCGTTCCCTATAACGGTGACCGCTCCGCGCGAAAAATCGACAGTCGTTATATCCTCTGCCGCGGAATCCGGCACCGTTGACAACACGGGTAAGCCGTTTTCCCTCGCCTTTTGCAGCACCGGTAAAACAGACGGCACGCTTATGACGGGAAGTCTCAAAAGTGCGCCCATTGACGCTCTGAGGGCTTTGGGATTATATATATCGCAGCCCCCGCCGACTATCAGCGCATCAACTCCGAGTGCCTCTGCGGTACGTGATATCGCGCCGAGATTGTCGGGATTTTGAATACCGTCAAGCGCAACGTATTTTTTCGGTGAAGACGGGCATATCTCCGCCGTTTCTTTCATTTTTACCGTACAAAACACGCCCTGTGAATTCACGGTATCCGCAAGCTTTTGCGCCACCTCGTCCGCAGCTTCAAAAGCCGCAACGCTGTTTTCTATAAGCGCAGTCACCCTTTCAGCGTAACGCGAAAGTGCCGTCTCGGTGTAAAAAAGCTCCTGCACATTGTATCCGCTCTCAAGAGCGTCAAAGCAAAGCCTTGCTCCCTCAAGGACAAAAAGCCCCTCTGTATTTCGCGCTCTCGCACTGTCGCGCAGCTTTACGAAGGCTTTGATTTTTTCGTTATTTCTGCTCGTTATCCGCATAAAATTCTCCTGTGATGCGAGCATCGGTTTTTCCTTAGATCGCGCGCCTTTGAAACCTTGTGCAAAAAAGTCCCGAATGCACGTGATTTAAAGCAAAACCGAAGTGCCGTAATTAAAAGGAAAAACACGCCTGAGGGAAACTCTCAGGCGTGGCAATAACTTATTTAAGCGCTTCTTTAGCTTTTTCGGTAAGCGTGGTAAACGCCGCAGGATCCGAAATCGCAATCTCCGAAAGCATCTTGCGGTTTAAGTCGATACCGGCTTTTTTAAGGCCGTTTATGAAGGTTGAATAATTCATACCGTTCATCTTGCAGGCAGCCGAGATTCTTGTTATCCAAAGCTGTCTGAAATCTCTCTTCTTCTGCTTTCTGCCGATATAAGCATACTGGCCGGACTTCATAACCGCTTCCTTTGCGGTCTTGAAAAGTCTGCTCTTTGAGCCGTAGTAGCCCTTAGCAAGCTTTAATGTTTTATTTCTTCTTTTGCGAGTCATCATCGCACCTTTAACACGTGCCATTAGTTAGTTACCTCCGAATGTTTAAGTATGGCGGTATATAAACCGCTCCGATTATTTATAAGGAATGAGACGTTTAATCTGCTTAACATTAGTTGTATCGGCAACGGATGTCTTGCGAAGATTTCTCTTTCTCTTTGTGTTCTTTTTGGTAAGGATATGAGACTTGTTGGCATGTGCTCTTATCGGCTTGCCGTTCTTTGATAATTTGAAGCGTTTTTTAGCTCCGCTGTGTGTTTTGATCTTAGGCATTGCAAAATTCCTCCTGATATTTTTTACGGTCACGCCTTGGGCGCAAGGAACATCAGCATCTGACGCCCCTCGAGCTTCGCCGGTTTTTCGACTGTTGCAAACTCTTCGCAAGCTTCGGCAAAGCGTTTCATAGAAACTTCACCTATCTGCGGATGAGCCATTTCACGGCCTCTGAAACGGATGGAAACCTTGACCTTATTTCCGGCCTTTAAGAATTTGTGAGCGTGATTGACCTTCGTCTCAAAGTCGTGAGTATCAATGTTGAGCGAAAGACGAATCTCCTTGATTTCAATAACGCGCTGGTTTTTTCTGTTTTCCTTTTCGCGCTTTGACTGCTCAAAACGGTATTTGCCGTAATCCATGATTTTACAAACGGGCGGCTTTGCGTTGGGGGATATTTTAACAAGGTCGAGGTTTCTCTCCTCTGCCTTTTTAAGAGCCTCCTTAGCCGACATTATGCCGAGCTGCTCTCCGCCGTCGGTTACTACGCGTACTTCCCTGTCACGGATGTCTTCATTGATCTGCATTTCTTTGGTACCGATAGGTAATCACTCCGTTCTTAAAATAAAATAACAAAAGTGCGAACAGAAAACCGCTCGCACTCAACACACTTAATAAGGGATAACCCCGATGTATTGACCCGTTTCATCTTAAAATCACGGGTGAGAACGAACTGCTCTACTTTGTTGTAACGGTATTATATGACTTCTTTTGCGCTTTGTCAAGGACTTTTTGCGGCCTTTGAAATTAAATTTAAACAAAGATTGATTATGCCGCCGTAATATGTTATCATTTATTAGTATATGTATAATTATATCTCAGCTCAATTTATTTTCTGAAATTTTCACGGGGTGATAAATTATGAAGAAGGTTCTCGTTCTTTTCGGCGGAGTATCAAGCGAGCACGACGTTTCGTGCGTGTCGGCTTCATACGTTGTAAGCAACATTCCGCGCGATAAATACGAGGTTTGTCCGCTCGGTATAACCAAGGAGGGCGAATGGTTTCTCTTTGAGGGCGACGTTTCTCTTTTGCCGGAGGATAAATGGATAAAAAGCGGCAAATGCACAAAGGCTTTGCTCTCGCCCGACAGAAAAGACCACGGCATAACGGTTTTCAGGGAGTCCGGTCCCGAAAAGATACATATTGACGTCTGCTTTCCCGTAATGCACGGCAAAAACGGCGAGGACGGCACAATACAAGGGCTTTTGGAGCTGTCCGGTATACCGTATGTCGGCTGCGGCGTTCTTGCGTCGTCTGTGTGCATGGATAAGGCGGTCACAAACACGCTTGCCGACCAAGCCGGAATAGCTCAGGCAAAATGGCTCGCGACCGACGTAAACGAATACCGCGAAAACCGCACCGAATTCATAAAAAAAGCCGAAGCAACACTCGGCTATCCGATATTCGTAAAACCGGCCAACGCAGGCTCCTCCGTAGGCATCACAAAGGCTCACGACGAAAGCGAGCTGCGAGAGGCTCTCGAAAAGGCGTTCTCGTGCGACAGAAAAGCGGTTCTCGAAGAATTTGTGGACGGCTTTGAGGTTGAGTGTGCCGTAATAGGAAATTACAAGCCGATGGCGTCCTGCATAGGCCAGATAATCTCCTGCAACGAATTCTACGACTACACCGCGAAATATGTGAGCGACAGCCGCTTGCTCATTCCCGCAGAGCTTCCCGAGGATAAGCAAAACGAGGTTCGCAAGGAAGCCGTAAGGGCATTTAAAACTCTCGGCTGTACGGGGCTGTCAAGAGTCGATTTCTTTGTGAGAAAATCCGACGGCAGGGTGATGTTCAACGAGATAAATACAATTCCCGGCTTTACCTCAATCAGTATGTATCCGAAGCTTATGGAGCAAAGCGGCGTCCCCTACCCGAAGCTTTTGGATAAGCTCTTTAAGCTTGCCGCGGAGATAAAAGAAGATAAGTGATAATATGAAAAAAGATGTTCTGATAGAGGTGGAAAACACCCAGACACTCGGCGGCCGCGACGAAAAATACACCGTCAGCGTAAACGGCACACTCGAATACGGTGACGGACGATACACTCTCGCCTACACCGAATACGACGGAGAGCTGAAGGGCTGCAAGACCCTTGTTACCGTTGAGGGCGGCGACAGCGTCAGCGTAGCGCGAGAGGGCGGATACAGCACGGAGCTGAAGCTTAAAAACGGCGAGCGCCGCACAAGCGTATATTCAACGCCCTACGGCGAATTTTCGCTCGGACTTTTTACGAACCGTGTTTTCACGGATATGTCGGAAAACGGCGGCACGCTCGAAACCGAGTACACAATAGAATTTGCCCCCGATTCAAGGGCTCTCAACTCAATGAAAATAACTGTTTCTGAAGGGAAAATAGAAGATGTCTAAAATAGTTAAAGATACCGAAAACCGGCTTCACTCTCTCGTAACCGAGGCTCTCGGAAAAGCGATTGCCGACGGAGTTTTACCTGCCGAGCCTATACCGGGCTTCAAGGTAGAGGTCCCGGCCGACAGAGCCAACGGCGACTACTCGGTAAACGCGGCGTTTGCCTGCGCGAGAGCATTTCGCACCGCTCCGAAAAAAATCGCCGACGCCGTTTCGAAATACATAGACCTCGGCGACTCATATTTCGAGTCCTGCAGCGTTGCGGGTCCCGGATTTATAAACTTCACGCTCGGCGACAGATATTACGCCGATATACTGCTCGACATCAAGGAGTGCGGCGAAAAATACGGCAGCAGCGACTTCGGCAAGAATAAAAAAGTGAACGTCGAATTCGTCTCGGCAAATCCCACGGGTCCCATGCATATGGGCAACGCGCGCGGCGGTGCTCTCGGCGACTGTCTCGCCTCGGTACTGTCAATGGCAGGATACGACGTCTCGCGTGAATTCTATATCAACGATGCAGGCAATCAGATAGATAAATTTGCACTCTCCTTGGACATTCGTTATCAACAGCTGTTTTCGGGCGATAAAGCGCCCTCTCTTCCGGAGGACAGCTATCACGGTGCGGACATAAAGGAGCGTGCCGAGGAATTCGCAAAGCAGTACGGCGACAGCTATATGGAAAAGAGCGAGGAGCAGAGGAGAAAAGCACTTGTAGACTTCGCTTTGCCTAAAAACATACAGAATATGAAGGACAATCTCGCAAAATACCGCATTAAATACGACACATGGTTCCACGAGAGCGTGCTTCATAACGGTGCTGTCGACGACGTGATAAAAATCCTCACCGACAACGGTATGACATATGAAAAAGACGGCGCTCTCTGGTATAAAAACATCGAAATGCAGACAAAGCTGCTTAAAAAGGCGGGCAAAACGAAGGAGCAGATAGACCGCCTTGAATTAAAGGACGATGTGCTCATTCGTCAAAACGGCAATCCCACATACTTTGCCGCCGACATAGCCTATCACCGCAACAAGCTTGTTGACCGCGGCTTTGACAAAGCGATAGACGTCTGGGGTGCCGACCACCACGGCCACGTGGCAAGACTCAAGGGCGCACTTGAAGCCATAGGCATTGATTCGTCAAGGCTCGACGTTGTTTTAATGCAGCTTGTAAACCTTATGAAGGACGGCGAACCCGTAAGGATGTCAAAGCGCACGGGAAACGCCGTAACGCTTGTCGATTTGCTTGACGAAGTACCGATTGACGCCGCAAGATTTTTCTTCAATATGCGCGAGCCCGGCTCAACAATAGACTTCGATTTGGGACTTGCCGTAAAAGAGGATTCGCAAAACCCCGTTTACTACTGCCAGTACGCAAACGCGAGAATATGCAGCATACTCCGCAAGATGAAAGAGGAGGGCATTGAACCGCGCGACTGCACCGAAGAGGAGCTTATGCTCTTAAATGCGCCCGAGGAGCGCGAGCTTATACGCCACCTCTCGGCTCTGACGGACGAGATAATCACCGCCGCCAATGACTATGACCCGGCAAGAATAACACGCTATGCCGTAACGCTTGCCACACTCTTCCACAAGTTCTACAACGCCTGCAGAGTGGGCGTTGACGACGAGAAGCTACGTGCCGCAAGACTTTATCTGTGCTGCAGGGTCAAGGATGTTATGGGCATAATACTTACGGAATTTAAAATCACGGTTCCCGAAAGTATGTAATCAAAAACACAAAAGCATAATAAAGCCGGAAAGCTGAGCGTTCATAAGCTCTCGCTTTCCGGTTTTTTATACGTATTTTCAATTCCGTCGGAAATCAAAATACGTGATTTGCAAGCTCCGATTTACCGTTTAGTTGTTTTTTATCTGCCGAGTAATTTTTCGACATCCTTCACGTTTATTCTTTTTGAAATAATATACGTTCTGCGCTTTTTTCTGCCCTTATCCGTAGAATATGCGCCGTCCTTCTTTTTCTCCGCGGAAAAGATACCGTAAGAACAGATAACCGCAGTACCGTCGGGCAAAATGACGTTTCCGCAGTAGCCCGTGTCAGCATTTGCCGCAACGCAAGGCTCAGACTGCGAGTCAAGATATGTATGCGCGACCTTGATGCGGTAATCTCCCTCGCCGCCGTTTTTCAGGTCGTTGTAATCCGCCACGAGCGCAACCCAACCCTCGGAATACCATCCGCGGAGCTTATTTTCGCTGTGCTTCAGATTTTTACGCAGATCACGCTCTATCGAGCGGAAGGTAATAAACAGTCTGCCGTCCGGCAGATACTCCGCCTTGTGTCTTTCGCCGTTTAATGACGCGGGAGCCGCAACGGGTCTTGACCAAGTTTTTCCCTCGTCATGGGAAAAGCTCAAAAGCGAATTTATTCTTTTTGAATTGCTGCGCGTTATGAGCATAAGCTCGTCGCCCCTGCCCATATCGCTGCGAACACATTCGACCTCGCACATCTGCGACTTTTTCTCAATGTCCCTATACGCGGAAAAATACGGTTCGGGCTTTGTCCACATCATTTTTCCGTCCTTTGAAAAAGACAGTACGGTTTTATAATTTACAAAATCGCGTTCATGGAAAAGTCCCATCCATTTATCGACGAATTTTCCGTTTTCGCGGAGTCTTGTCAGCGAGCTGAGAGCCACTATCGGATAGTGCGTAACCTCGTCCTTTTCCGTAAAGAAGCTCTCATATTCGCTCCACGTTTTGCCCTCGTCCGAGGAGAGCGAACAGTCGAAGCCGCCGCGCGACTTTTCGCGCCCCCATATGGGGTTTCCGCTTATCATTATCAGCTTGTCGGGTGTGTCGCTCTCGGAGAACTCAAGACGATAAACCGTCGGAGTCTCGCGCGAATTTTCCCAGCTTTTCGGAGGATTTTTGATTTCCTCGGTATAGCTTCTGCCGCCGTCGCGGCTGATTTTTGAAAGAGTTTTTCCCTTGCCGTGACCCTCCGGGAAAAAGACGAGTATACTCCCGTCCTTTAAAAGCACGGAATCGGGGTGCCCGAGATAACCGCCCTTTTTCTCAACGGTGACATTTTCGTAAAGATATTTAAATTCCTCTTTTGTGTTTTTCGGTTCAACGCTTAAATCTATCTGCGGTATGGTGTAATTTTCACCACGCCGTTTTATTTTTTCCATAATCGCCCTCATTAAAATACACATTTGTGCTTCGACTACAATATTTCATCCTTCAGGACCTTCAACGGGTTTTTGTAAACCAATCTCTTTATGTCCTCCGAAGTTATTCTCTCATCAAAACGCTCCGCGCATTTTATAATATCATTGGGTCTTGATACTGCCGAATGCGCATCCGTGGCAACAAAATCGGCAAGCCTTGAAAGCACGAGCTCCGTCGCATAATCCTTTATTTCATCGCCGCCTCTGCCCGCAAGGCTCGAAGCGTTGACCTGTAAAAGAGCACCCATATCGCAAAGCTCCTTTGCGACCCACTTCTCCGTGTGGAAACATATGTACCTTTCCGGATGCGCTATTATCGGCACAAGTCCCATGGATAAAACACGCTCGGCGTATATGACGGCGTATTTCGGGTCAAAGGGACGCAGCGTATATTCGCACAGCAAATAGCGGCTGCCGTTTATGCAGAGCGGCGACAAATCGCAGTCCGAAAAAACATCGTTTTTCAAAAAGACCTCCGCGCCGGCTCCGAGGCCTATATCAAGCCCTTTTTCGCCTATAAATTCACGCAGATATTTTACTCTTTCGTCTCGTTTTGCGACAAACTCGTCCACCGCCGAATAATCGTTAAAATGCGGCGTTGCTATTATCGCTTTTATTTCGTTTTGTACCGCCGTGTGAAGCAGCGCGGCGGAATCCTCTTTTGTTTTTGCGCCGTCGTCGATGTCATATAGGATATGACAGTGCAAATCAATCATCTTCATATCGGGTTCTCGGTTACTTCTTCTTTCCTGTTTTGATTTTCCTGATGCTTTCGCGCTTTTTAGCCTTCCTCTCGGCATCCGTTTTCTCATCCTTGTCCTTGGCAGCCTTAAATTCCGCCGCCTCCTCGGGCGGAACCTTGAATATGTGAATTACGCCGTCGTCATTGAGCACCTTAAGGAGCATAACCGTCATCGGAAGCAAGAACAGTCCGATAAATCCGAACAGCTGCGAGCCTATATACATCGCCATAAGAGTGACAAACGCGGGAAGCCCGAGCTGCGACGCCACAAGCTTCGGCTCGACTATCTGGCGTACAACGGTTATAACGCCGTAAATCACAAGAAGCCCTATGCCCATGGCAACATCGCCGGAGAAGAACATCCAAATTGCCCACGGTATCAGCACCGTGCCTGTGCCGAGAACGGGAACAATGTCTATCACGGCGGTTATCAGCGCAATCGCAAAAATATAGCCGTTTTCGTATATTCCGAACAGCTTTAATATAGAAAGGCCGAGCACCATTTCAAGGAAGGTTATGCACATGATAAGGCCGTATGCCCTTATCATCTTTCCGAGCGTTGAAAATATTATTTGCTTTGTTCTTATAAAGGCGTCTGCGCGCTTGCCCGCCTGAGTCATAATCAGCGAGCGAAGGGTGTGATAATCGGAAGTCATAAAGCAGCAGCAAACTATGCCGACTATGGTGCCGACGAGTATAGACGGTATTTGCTTAGCCGTTCCCCAAAGAGCGCTCATCGGTGATGAGAATGACGAAAAATCGAAGCCCTTTGCCGCCGCCTCGCTTGACGCTACGGCTGCCGCCGCGGAAGAAGAGCTGCCCGTATCCACACCCTGTATTTTATCTATAAGATTCGCCACGGTCGAGATGATATTCTGCCTTATAGAGTCCGGCAGCAACGTAAAGTGAGTGTTGACCCAATCCTTGAGCTGCGACGCAAACAGCGGCGCATTGTCAAGCTGCAGCATAATATAATTAAAAAAGGACTTCAGCTCGGAAAATATTTTGGAAAATATAAGTCCTATTATCGTTCCGAAAACAAACACGACGAGCAAAACCGCCACGGTCGAAACTATACCGCGAGGTATTTTCGTCTTTTCAATCACGAAATTTACGGGCCTTTGAAGCAGCATGGCTATAAACATGGCTATTATGAACGGGGACAGAACCCCGAAGGCATACTTCATAAACAAATAAAAAAGCCCTGCGATTATTATTATATAAACTACGTTGATTATAAAATTACGACGTTTTGCAATATTATCCACAGCTTCACATCCTTTAACATAAAAGCCGACGATTTGCCGGCCGATAACATATATACATATTATACTATTTTTCAAAAACTTACAATCAATAATCTCAAACTTTTATAGAAATTTAAACAAACGCAAAAATTTTTGAGCTTTTTCCTTTATAACGTCGGGAATTTATGGTATTATGCTAAATGTATATTCATATTATTTAGGATGTGAGAAAAAATGTATATAGCCGTTATGGGCTACGGAACCGTCGGTTCGGGCGTTGTGGAAGTGCTTCACAAAAACCACGACAGTATCGTAAGCAAAAGCACCCAGAAAGACCTTGAGCTCAAATATATCCTCGACCTCCGTGATTTTCCCGGAGACCCGAACGAAGATAAATTTATTAAGGACTTCAATATTATTTTAAACGACGACTCCGTCAAAATAGTTGTCGAGACTATGGGCGGACTTCATCCGGCGTTTGAATTTGTCTCTTCGCTTTTAAAGGCGGGCAAGAGCGTTGTAACGTCAAACAAGGAGCTTGTCGCGCAAAAGGGCTACGAGCTTTTGACCCTCGCCGACGAAAACAACGTAAACTTCCTGTTTGAGGCGTCGGTAGGCGGCGGTATTCCGATTATTCGCCCCATTTCGCAGTGCCTCGCGGCAAACGAGATAGACGAAATAGCCGGCATCTTAAACGGCACTACAAACTTTATACTCACTATGATGATAGAGCAGAACATGAGCTTTGAGGAGGCTCTCAAGCTCGCACAAGACAACGGCTACGCGGAAAAGGACCCGACGGCCGACGTTGAGGGCATAGACGCATGCCGCAAAATTTGCATTCTCGCATCTCTCTGCTTCGGCAAGCACGTTTACCCCGACAGCGTTCACACCGAGGGCATCTCAAAAATAACCTTGGAGGATGTCGCCTATGTCAACGATTTCGGCGGCGTTATTAAGCTCCTCGGCAAGGCAAGACGCGAAAACGACGGCAAAATTTCCGCCATGGTTTGCCCTTGCATAGTTAAAAATCACAGCCAGCTCGCCTCGGTAAGCGATGTATTCAACGCCATTCTCGTTCGCGGCGACGCGATAGGCGACGTTGTATTTTACGGCAGAGGCGCAGGTAAATTGCCCACAGCCAGCGCCGTTGTTGCCGACGTAATAGACTGCGCAAAGCATGAAAAACGCAAAAAGCTGTTCGGCTGGGGCGCTCCCGAGGAAAATTACGTAATTGATTACAGAACCCTCGAAACGGCTCTTTACATACGCGCAAAGGTCACCGGAAACAAGGACGATGTTCTTAAAAAGATAGGCGAAAACTTCGGCAAAGTAAAATATCTTACTCGAAACGGCGCTCCCGAGGACGAAATCGCATTCGTTACCGATAAGGGCATCGAAAAGGTACTCACCAACAAGCTCGCTAAGACAGAGGGCATAGACGTCCTCTCAACAATAAGAGTTACAGATTATTGATTTTTTTAACGGAGGAAAAATATGGGACTCATAGTTCAGAAGTTCGGCGGCTCATCGGTAGCCAACGCCGAAAGAGTTATGAACGTGGCGAAAATAGTCACCGATACGTACCGTGAGGGCAACGACGTAGTAGTTGTGGTTTCCGCTCAGGGCGACACCACCGACGATCTTATCGACAAAGCTCACGAAATAAACGAGCATCCCTCTAAAAGAGAGATGGATATGCTCCTAACTTCCGGCGAGCAGATTTCAATCGCGCTTCTTTCAATGGCTATTGAAAAGCTCGGCTGCCCCTCGGTTTCGCTTCTCGGCTGGCAGGCAGGCTTCAGAACAAGCTCGGCTTACGGCTCGGCAAGAATCAAATCAATTAAAACCGATCGCTTACGTGCCGAGGTTGACCGCCACAACATAGTTGTTGTCGCAGGCTTCCAGGGTATAAACAAATACGACGACCTCACAACGCTCGGCAGAGGCGGCTCGGATACGAGTGCCGTTGCCATAGCAGCCGCCATGCACGCGGATCGTTGTCAGATATTCACCGATGTTGAGGGCGTATTCACCGCCGACCCGAGAAAGATACCCGAGGCGAGAAAGCTCAAGGAAATTACTTACGACGAAATGCTTGAGCTTGCAACGCTCGGCGCGCAGGTTCTCAATAACCGTTCCGTGGAAATGGCAAAAAAATACAATGTTGAAATAGAGGTACTCTCAAGCCTTAAACGTGTACCCGGCACAATAGTCAAGGAGGTCGCTAAAATGGAAAAAATGCTCGTAAGAGGCGTCACAAAGGATACCGACGTCGCAAGAATTTCGGTTACAAATATAGACAATACCCCCGGTATTGCATTCAAGCTTTTCTCAAAGCTTGCACAGAAAGGCATAAACGTCGATATAATTCTTCAGTCCGTAGGTCGCGACGGCACAAAGGACATCACCTTTACCGTTGCCAAGGATAATGCGGTTGACGCAATAGCAGCCGTTCATGAGACCTTTGATATTGACGATAAAAACATCACTTGTGCCACAAACGTTGCAAAGATCTCCGTTGTCGGTGCCGGTATGGAGTCTCACCCCGGAACCGCTTCAAAGATGTTCGAGGCACTCTATGAGCACGACATAAACATTGATATGATTTCAACAAGCGAAATCAAAATCTCCGTTCTTATAGACGCACAGGACGCCGACAGAGCCGTTGCGGCAGTTCACAAGGCATTTTATCCCGAATTAAACTAAATTCCCTATAACTAAAAAAACAACCTCTGCATATGGAATGCGGAGGTTATTTTTTTAAGCAAAAAGCCTTATTAAGAATTTTTATTTTTTTTGAAAACAAACAGCTTACTTATAACAAAATTCAGTATCACGACTACTACCTGCGCTATGAGCTTAATCAAAACGGCATTGATTTTAAGCTTTGTTACAAATACAAAGAGCATAAGCTCCTCAACGCCCAAGGTAAACAGCCTGCCGCCGTAAAACTTTGCCATCTGAAAAATAAAAGCCGCAAAGCCTTTAGTCTTTGTCGGGAAAACCCATATGCGGTTTGTCACAAACGCAAACAGTACCGCAGTCAGCCAAGATATGACGTTTGAAATATGCTCGTTTAGCCCGAAGTGACTCTCAAACAGTGCAAATACGCCTACGCTTACAAGCGTTGTAAGTCCGCCGAACAGCAGATACATCAGCACTTCCTTGTATTTTGTGTAAAACGGGTTTGCCCATTTAAATATTTTGAGCGACATTATTCTGTCAAAAATATCGGGCTTGTCTGTTATCATAAAAAACTCCTCCGCCGTTATAGGTTTTCGCGGTACACCGTGCGCCTCCAATGAAACAAATACTGCTGGGCTATGCCCTCGCTGCCCTTTGTGCAGGCAGGAAGACCGTCCGGGTACATCTCCGCCATTATGCGCTTTACCCACACGTCCTCGGGGAACGCCTCGTATTTTCCGAATCCGTACAGAAGCGTACATTCGGCAACCTTTTTGCCCACGCCCTTTATTTTTTGCAGCTCCTGCCTGCCGAATTCTATGGGCGAAGCGGCAATCTTGTCAAAGTCGATTTCACCCGACGAAACCTTATTTGCGGCGTCAATTATGTATTTTGCCCTGAAACCGGCGCGAAGCGAAGCCAAGTCCTCGGGTGCTTTGCCCGACAGCACATCTGGGGAGGGAAATGTGTACATTCCGCTCTCAAGCTCTTCGCCAAAGCATTCACAGAGCCTTTTTATTATTCCCTTTATACGCGGAATATTGTTGTTTTGCGAAATTATAAACGAGCAGAGTGCCTCCCACGGCTCCTGACGCAAAATTCTGATACCGGGGCAAGCTCTTACGGCCTCCGACAGATATTTGTCGCCATTGTAGCGATCGGTAATTTCACGGTAATCGCGGCCGAGGTCGAGGTATCTGTAAAAAACACCCTGCACGTCCTCATTTTTCATACCGTAAAAAAGCAGGCTGTCGCCCTCTTCCTTTACGCGCATAACCTTGCCGTAAGCAACGCCCGAAAAAATTCCGCTCTCGTCTTTTTCCCATCGAAAAGCCTGACCGCAGTCAAGTGTTCTTTCGAGAGAAAACATATCGGGCTTTTTAAGTCGGATTATATTTTCATCATTAACCATTTTCCGTTCTCCCGTTTTTCACAAAATACCACATTAAATTATATCTAATTTGAACAGCGTAAAATTGCACAAAAACATTTCTTAAAAACTGTCTAAGAGAGTTTCCTAACTGTATAATTTGTAAAGATTTTATAACACAGCGTATTTACGCGGAAACCCTTGAACTTTTGCACATTGATGTTCAAAACTCGAAAATCGGTATGTTTTTACCTGTTTTTAGGTGACTTTTTAACATTTTGAACATAGTTTTGAACACTTTTAGACATCAAAAAATAATACTCTCTGTATAATTTCGTGCTTTTTAAATTTGTGTAAAATCCCATATTGACAAAAATCTCCCCGATTTTTTCTCCGCCTTTTCCGCATAAAAATCGTTCTTTAAAACAATAATAAATACATAAATTACCGGAGGAAAAATTATGATAAAAGGCGTAAACAGACAGGTGCTTGAAATAAAAGATACGGGCTGCGAATATTTTACTCAGGCTCTTTTTTTCGTTGACCCGAAATTCAGCACATTACCCGAAAAGACCCTGCGCGAAAAAGCCGAGGCGTCCCTCAAGGACCCGCCGGGAGTGCCCGTAAGCAAAAAGCAAAAAGCGCTTAAAATAATCCTTAAAATAACAAATATCGCGGCAGCGGCAGGCGCCGGCGCCGCAATATGCGCTTTTATCAAGTAGTTTCTTTTTTCAGTATGACCGCCGATAGCCCCGGCACAAGAACCGAGTTGCCGACACTCTCGCCCAAAAGCACTTCGCTTGTGTTTTGCCAGCGCGGCGGAAGATAATATATTATATCCTGCTCATTTCTGTTGGCTATCAGCAGGCACGAGTCATTTTTACCGCGACGCTCAAAGCAGACGCAGGAGAGCACCGAGGAAACAGGTACAAACTCGCCTTCCTTTAAGCAGTCGGTGCTTCTTCTCACCTTGCCGAGCCTTATATAGTAATTTTGAAGCTCGCGGTTTTCTCTGCCCCACGGGAAGAAAGCGCGGTTAAACGGATCCTTGTAACCCTGCATGCCGGCTTCGTCGCCGTAGTAGACGCACGGCACTCCGGGGAGGGTATACTGAATCGCCGCGCAGAGCTTTAATAGCTTTACTCCGCGCTTATATTCCTCCTCGGACAGGGAATGCTCCGACTGCCACTGCCTGTCGCGATAATCGCTCTTTTCGCCGGCTATCTTTGTTATCGCTCTCTCCGTGTCGTGAGTACCTATGTGGTTCATCAAAACGTCGAGTGCTTCCTTAGGATAGTTTTCAATAATCGTCATAACCGACGATTCAAAGTTCTCTGCAACGCCGTTTCTCGCAAAGTCCGTAACGGCTTCCGCAAACGGATAATTCATAACGCTGTCGAGCTGAATCCCCAAAAGGTATCTGCGCCGTGTGCCGTATGAAAACTTTGTGGTGGCGTCCTCCCAAACCTCGCCGAGCAATATGCCGTCGGGTTTTTCCGTCTTTACCGCCACACGCAAATCGTCTATAAAGCAGTCGGGCAGCTCGTCGGCAACGTCAAGCCTCCAGCCGGACGCGCCGAGCCGCAGCCATTTCCGTATAACTCCGTTTTTGCCGCAGATAAATTCGTCGTAGTCGGGGCACTCCTCGGTAACCTCCGGGAGCGTTTTAAAGCCCCACCAGCTCTTATATTCGTCGGGGTAGCGGTCAAATTTATACCACTTGAAATACGGCGACGATTTTGAATTATACGCGCCTACGGTATCATATCGCGAATAGCGGTTAAAATAACGGCTGTCATCGCCGGTATGTGAAAAAACACCGTCGAGAATTATTTTTATTCCCACTCTGCCGGCACTTTCGCACAGCTTTTTAAAATCCTCCTCCGTGCCGAGAAGCGGGTCTGTTTTCATATAATCCGCCGTGTTGTAGCGGTGATTCGAATGTGCCTCAAATATCGGGTTTAAATATATGCAGGTGACTCCGAGCTCAAAAAGATATGAGAGCTTTTCGGTAATTCCGCGAAGGTCTCCGCCGAAATAGTCGTTATTGAGCACCTCACCCTTTTCGTTCGGTCGCCAATTCGGTTCGCCGTCGAAATCGTCGCGCAAAATTCTGTCGGACGGTACGTTTTCTTTCTTCTCGCCCGAACGAAAAAATCGGTCGGGGAATATCTGATACATAATTCCGCCCTTGAGCCATGACGGCGTTTTGTAGTTTTTATCGTATACGGTAAGCTGCCATTGAAGACGGCTGTTCCTGCCGTTCCAAACATCGCCCTTGCCGTCGCCGATGTTATACACGGAGCCTCTGCCCCAGGACGAATCATAGTCAAAATGATACCAGTAAAGTCCGCAGTCGGGAACCGACAGCTCTATATCCCATATCTCCTTGTCGTCACCGTTCATGCCCGCCCAGCACATCTTATGCTCGCAAAAATCACCGTCGTCGCGCCGCAGCATAAAATAAGCCGCCGTGGCGGAAAAAGAGCGCGGCAAAATAAGCCTGAGACGAAATTGTTCTCCGGTTTTTACCGCACCGAATTTACTTTTGTAAAACGTGTCTCGCGAGTTAAAGGGTATAAAATCCATATATCAATACGTTCTTTCGCAAATTTCGTTGATCTTGTCCCGAAGTGCCAAAAAGTCCGAGAGTGCTGCCGGCTTGTTGTTCGGGTTGCGCAAAAGCGCCGCCGGATGAAAAGTTCCCATCAAAAGGGTACCTTTGCGCTCAAAAAATTCGCCGTGCTGCTTTGTCACTTTAAAATCTGGGGAAATTATCTTCTGTGCCGCTATTCTGCCGAGGCAAACTATGATTTTCGGTCTCATAAGCCTAACCTGCTCCCTCAGCCACATCTCGCACGATTCCTGCTCCAGCGGCTGCGGATCGCGGTTTTTCGGCGGACGGCATTTTACGATATTTGCTATGTAGATATTTTTATTTCTGTCCAAATCCACATCATACAGATATTGGTCGAGCAGCTTTCCGCCTCTGCCCACAAACGGCTGACCCGTAAGGTCCTCGTTTTCGCCGGGTCCCTCGCCGATGAAAAGAACCTCGGCGTCCTCGGGTCCCACGCCGAAAACAACATTCGTTCTCGTCGCGGCAAGCGGGCATTTATTACACTTTAAGCAGTCTTTTTTAAGTTCTTCAAATGAGGTATACATAAATTATTGCCTTTCTTTTTACTGTATCGCCCGAGATTAATCCTCTGCCTTCAGCTTTTCGGCTGTGTCCGCAGTAACAAGTGCGTCTATGATTTCGTCAAGGTCGCCGTTCATTATCGCCTCTATCTTGTAAAGCGTCAGCCCTATTCTGTGGTCGGACACGCGTCCCTGAGGGAAATTGTACGTGCGTATTCGCTCGCTCCTGTCGCCGGTGCCGACCTGTGAACGCCTCTCACCGGCGATTTCGGCATTTTGCTTTGCGGTCTTTTCCTCAAGGAGCCTTGAACGCAAAACCTTGAGTGCCTTATCCTTATTTTTATACTGACTGCGCTCATCCTGGCACTCAACGACCATACCCGTGGGCAAATACGTAACGCGAATTGCGGACGAGGTCTTGTTTACCTTTTGCCCGCCCGCACCGCTTGAGCGGAAAACATCTATCTGAAGGTCGGCAGGGTCAAGCGTAAATTCGACCTCCTCCGCCTCGGGAAGTACCGCTACGGTTACGGTGGACGTGTGAACTCTGCCCTGGCTCTCGGTTTCGGGCACGCGCTGAACGCGGTGGACGCCGCTCTCGAATTTGAGCCGCGAATAAGCGCCCTCGCCCTCTATCATAAAGCTTATTTCTTTATATCCGCCGAGCTCGGTCGGATTTTCATTCATTATTTCGGTTTTCCAACCCTTGCGCTCGGCATACATACTGTACATACGGAAAAGCGAACCGGCAAAAAGAGCTGCCTCCTCACCGCCTGCACCGCCGCGAATTTCGACTATTACGTTTTTATAGTCGTTCGGGTCTTTAGGCAGCAGCAGCACCTTTAATTCTTCTTTTAGCTCTTCGGTCTTTTTCTGAGCCTCCGCCGCTTCTTCGCTTGCCATATCTCGGAATTCCTTATCGAGAGAGCTGTCCGCAAGCATCTCTTTTGCCTCGGTTAAATCGGAATTTGCCTTTTTGTATTCGCGGAATTTTTCAACTATCGGCGTCAGCGTTTTCGCTTCGCGCATCAGCTTTTTGTATTCCTCCTGATTTGACACGACCTCGGGGTCGCACAGGGAGGAATTTATTTTTTCGAGTTTATCCTCGATTCCCTGTAATTTATCAAACATCGCCGTTTTCGTCCCTTATGACCTTTTTGATATTTTTTTCGATTTTGATGCGCGGCACCATAACCTCGCGTCCGCAGCCGCAGCATTTAAGGCGAAAATCCATTCCGGAACGCAGCACCGCAAACTCGTTTGAGCCGCATGGGTGCTTTTTCTTCATTATCAGCCTGTCGCCTACCTGTACGTCCAAATTTCTCACGCCTTTCTTAAATCTCGTTTCAAAACATTATAACACAACGCCGCCGTGAAAAAAAGCCCCGATTAGAGCCTTTATACCGGCTTCGGCGTATCAAAATTCATTCGGAGAGAGAACACCCTTTTCGGTAATAAACGCGGTAATGAGGCTGTTATCGGTAACGTCAAATGCCGGATTCAGCGTTCTTATATTCTTCGGAGCCATTCTTTTTTCGTACCACATATCGGTTATTTCGTCGCCCGAACGCATTTCGATTTTTATATCCCTGCCGCTTAGACAGTTTTTATCTATTGTTGAAAACGGGGCGCACACATAAAACGGAATGCCGTAATATTTTGCGAGGACGGCAACGCCGGAGGTACCTATTTTATTGGCTGTATCGCCGTTTGCCGCCACTCTGTCGCATCCGACAAGCACCGCGGAAACAAGCCCGTTTTTCATAACGTACGATGCGGCGTTATCGCATATCAGCGTAGTATCTATACCTGCGTTTGCAAGCTCAAAGCTCGTAAGGCGCGCGCCCTGCAAAAGAGGTCTTGTCTCATCAGAGAACACGCGTATTTTATGCCCGTTTTCCGCCGCCACATATACGGGTGCCAGAGCGGTGCCGTACTTTACCGTCGCAAGCCTGCCTGCATTGCAGTGGGTCAAAACACTGTCGCAGTTTTTGAGAAGATCTGCTCCGTATTCACCGATTTTACGGCACACCTCAATATCTTTGTCATGTAATTCCAAAGCCTTTTCCTTGAGTGCCGCCCTTACGGCGTCCGCGCCCTCGCCCTTATGTAAAAAAGCCGTCTTTTTCATCTCGTCCGCCGCCGCAAAAAGATTTACCGCGGTAGGGCGCGAGGAGGTAAGATATTCAAGATTTTCGAGAAAATGCTCAATAAGCGTTTTTTCGTCTGCCGTTTTGTCGCGTGCGGCCAGAACCGACAGCCCTATTGCCGCGAAAACACCTATTGCCGGTGCGCCGCGAACGGCAAGACGCTTTATTGCGTCATACATCTCCTCTTTTTCCCAAAGCTCAAGCGTGACAATTTCACCGGGCAGCAAAGTCTGGTCTATAATCACCGCGGTCTCGTCTTTTTCGTTATAGCATACGGTTTCGCCGTGCATATCAAACATAATTTTACTCCGTTCGGTAAAAATTAAAGCCGCGCGTTTTTTCGGAGCTGCCGAAATTTCCGCGCGGCGGTTTTAAAGATGTTATTTGAGTGAGGATACCTCAACTATGTCACCGGAGGACTCCTTGGGTACTAAGACGGTAACGCTGTCGCCGACGTTCAAGATTACAACCTTTTCGGCGAGTGCCACGGGGACCTTATAGAACGTACTGCCTGCGTCAAGCTTCAAATAGAAGTACGTTTCGCCGCCCGTTACGACGCTTCTTATCTCGGTTATCTTGCCGCTTATTTCCTCTGTTTCGGGGGCGGTCGCGGTCGGGTCGTCCTTTGCGCCCATTTCGTCAACGTCAATATCCACGTTTACGCCGTTGCGTTTAAGCTCTGCCGCATAGTTTTCGGTACATTCGGTGAGATTGTATCCCGTACCGACTATCGTGGACTGCTTCACGTTAACCATGGCGTACATCTTTACAAGCTCGCTTGAATCCTTGAGAGCCATAAAGTATGTCGGCTCGCCGCTGATGTTGAGCAGAAGCGGGAAGGTAGCCGAATACGAATACTGCTGAACCGCGCCCTCGGCGGAGGTCTGAGCGGTCATTTCAAGCGCACCTGACACCTGATAATACTTTGTCTCCTTGGTGCGAAGGTCCGAGAGCACAAAGCCTATAATGGACTGGTCGGAGCTTATGGACGTTACGCCCGTGTACATATACACATCGTCGTTGAGCGCAAGGTAATTGTAGCCCGAGCTCATAACCTTAACGCCCTCCTGGCCGATTACGGAGTTTATAAAGCCGTTGTTGAGCTTTCCGTAGTAATTATACTGCTGAGTGAGAATCGTCGGGGAATAAATGCGGTCTATCCACATCCACTCGGGGTCCGAAGCGAAGCTCGAGGTCGGCAGCTTTGTCGTACCGTCATTGCTTGTGGATATCATATGGCATTCACCCGTGACGGCGTTTACTATAATCGCACCATCTATGTCGGTGCCGCCGAAAAGACCTATGGTCTTATCGACTATCGGAACTATCCAATACGGAGAGCCGCTCTCGTCTATCTCGAATGACGGCTCATCAAAGAGATAGGTGGGGTATTTAAACCTCAAATATCTGAGAAGATACTTGTTAAAGTGCTCGGTGGGCGAATACTTCATACCCTCCGGCAGGCGGACAAGCTGCCCCTCCTGCGTGGTCATATCAACTATGATATATGCCGGCAGACCCTCCTTGGTGTTTTTTATCCATTTGAAGATGTCGCCGTAAGCAAGCGCGGTAACTCTGACGGGCGTGTTTTTATAGTTTATCTGCGTGGAATACGGCGATACGACAAACTGCGAAACCTTGTCCGACAAATCTCCGAGCGTCCTCTCGGCTATTTTGTTTGCCGAGGAGCTGTCAAGCACGGGAACGCTTGAGAAATCTATCTCGGCAACGTCCTCAGCAAAATCGCCGTCCTGAACACTTATAAGCTTGCTGTAAGACTTCGCCCTGAACAGCGTAACGCCTGTGAGCCAGCCCACAAGAGCCACTGCGGCAAGAGCGAGAATCAAGATACCCGGAACCCTCGACCGCCTTTTGACGTAGGGCAGATATTCGGGCTTTATGAACGCCCTTGACGAAATAATCGTCAGAAGCAGATATATAAGACACACAAAAACGACAAAGAGATAAAGCTCTATCGACTTAAAATTGAGCGCCGGTATCATAAAATAATACAGCACGGCACCGAGTATAAGCGTCAATATGATATTTATCGCTATTTTTTTACCCGAATTCTCGGGCGGTATGAGCACATCCGCGACGCCCTTTTTGCCGTCGTCTCTGCCTCTTCCCGTAAAATCAACATTTATAGGATCCAAAATGTCACTCCCTTTTCACTTTCTGAAAAAAGTATATAGTATTTTACCGCGCTTTGCAAGGATTTAAACGATTTTGAACTTCCGTCGAATAACGAAAAGGTCTTTTTTTCGGCTTATAATGCGCCGAAACATACCGTGTGTCGAAATACACACAAATTTTACCGTAATTTTTTAAAGATTTAGAATTTTTTTAGTTGAGAAAAATCCGGTTTGAGGTTATAATATTTAATTGTATCAGAGAAGTTATTTTTCATAAAACCGAAAGGGAGATAAAAATGTTATTTTCACAGGACATCGGAATCGATCTTGGTACCGCAAATACCCTCGTTTTCGTTAAAGGTAAGGGAATAGTAATCCGTGAACCATCCGTTGTTGCGGTCGATGTCAGCGCTTATCCGCAAAAGGTTGTCGCAGTCGGCAACAAGGCTAAGCAAATGATAGGCCGTACACCCGGCTCAATAACCGCGGTCAGACCTCTTAAAGACGGTGTTATCGCCGACTTTGAGATAACCTCGGATATGCTTAAGGAATTCATAAAAATGGCCATAAGCTCATCGCCGTTTTCAAAGGCGAGAGTTCTTATCTGTATCCCGTCCGGAGTTACAGAGGTAGAGAGAAAGGCCGTTCATGACGCGGCACGCTCGGCAGGCGCAAAATATGTAAGTCTTATAGAAGAGCCCATGGCAGCCGCAATAGGCGCGGGGCTTCCCGTCTCGGAGGCCATAGGCAATATGGTAGTCGATATAGGCGGCGGTACAAGCGAGGTTGCCGTCATTTCCTTCGGCGACATAGTTACCGCTCAGTCCGCAAGGGTTGCCGGCGATAATTTCGACGAGTCGATTATCGCTTACATCAGAAAGAAGCACAACCTCCTCATAGGCGAGCGCACCGCAGAGGATATAAAAATAAAAATCGGCTCCGCCTACCCCTACGACGGCGAGGGCGCCATGGACGTCAAGGGCAGAAACCTGCTTGACGGCCTCCCCAAAAACATCGAAATTACTTCCGAAGAAGTCCGCGAGGCTCTTTCGGACCCCGTAAATCAGATCCTCGACGCAGTTCGCTCCACTCTTGAGAAAACTCCCCCGGAGCTTTCGGCGGATATTATCGACCGCGGCATTATGCTCACAGGCGGCGGCGCATTATTAAGAGGACTTGACAAGCTCATTTCCATTGAAACAAAAATCCCCGTCCACGTTGCGGAAAATCCGCTTGACTGCGTTGTTGACGGCTGCGGCGTCTGCCTTGAGAGCAACACTCTGGGCATTACCGCCAAAAAGAATTACGACTGATAAAAAGGCGGGCGGAATTGTTTTTCGCCCGCAAATTTTAACTGTGACCGGAGTACGATATGAAGAAATTTTTTAAGAGTACGGCTTTTAAAATACTGCTTGCGATCGCGCTTGTATTGCTTGCTGCCATTGCTGCCGCGGCTTCTGCCGCAGACGGCACAACACCCGTTTCAAAGGTGACGTCGTTTGTATTTTCTCCGCTCCAGAAGGCCTCCTCGTATCTTGTAGACAAGCTCGACGGCTTTAAGGGAAGCTTTGTCTCGTCGAGCACCTATCGCGACCGTATCAGCGAGCTTGAATCGGAGGTTGCCGATTATCAGAGCAAGCTTGTCGATTACGAAAAACTGAAAAAGCAAGTCGAGGCATACGAAAAATTCCTTGAGGTCAAAGAAAAAAATCCCGATTTTAAATTTGTTGCCGGAACCGTTATCGGCAGAGACTCCGCCGACACCTTCGGCTCGTTTGTTTTGAACTGCGGCTCAAACGACGGAGTTAAAGTTAACGACCCCGTAATAAGCGGCGAGTACTTAATAGGCATAGTAAACGAAGTAACGCCGACCTCGTGCGTTGTTCTCTCCGTAACGGACCCCAAGGTCAACGCGGCGGCATACGAAATACGCACGGGTGAAATGGGCTACACCGAAACCACGTCAAAGCTCGCTCTGAACGGCCTTTTGAAGCTCACCGGGCTTACAAAGGACACCTCCGTTGCGGTAGGCGGAATAGTTTGCACATCGGGCGTCGGCGGAATTTATCCGCGCGGCCTCATTATCGGCACGGTGACCGCCGTAAGCAAGGAGGAGGGCAACATCTCATATTATGCCGAGGTAAAGCCCGAGGTTGATCCCGGAGATGTTCAGGACGCTTTTGTCATAACCGAATTCGAGGGTAAAAGCTGATGCGTAGGTCAACAAAAATACTGTTTGTCAGAAGAACCGTATTTGTGCTTTTGATACTTGCGGTTCACATTTTGCAAAACACAAGGGGACTTTTTCCCGAAATATTCGGCGTTAAAGCCAATCTTTTAATTCCGCTTGTCATTTGCATAGGTATGTTTGAGCGTGAAATAGCCGGAGCTGTTTTGGGTATGCTCGCCGGTATACTTTGGGACAGCGTTTCACCCATGGGCGACGGCTACAATGCACTTTTGCTTATGCTTGCGGGTGCGGCAGCAGGTCTGCTCATAGACTACCTTATGAGAAACAATCTTATAACGGCGCTGCTGCTGTCGGGCTTTGCGTGCCTTATATACTCGGTATTCTATGTTGTGTTTTTCCTGCTCGCAAACGGAGTTGACAGCACGGGCTACCTGCTTATACGCTACTATATACCTGCGGCGGTGTATTCATTCCTTTTCACGCCGCTGTGGTACATTATAGTTCGTGCCGTTATGCGGCGGACAAAAATCAACGTTCTTGAAAACTGATGAGAAAGGAGCGGCAAATTTGGATAACAAAAAGCAAATAAGGCGAAGAATACTTATTTTTACCGTATCCGTCCTGTTTTTATTTTCACTTTTCGCGGTGGATTTGTTCCGTATTCAAATTGTCAATGCGGCGGACTATTCGACGCAGCGTGTCGCTCTGTCCGAGACAAAATCCACAATAGCCGCATCGCGCGGTGAAATACTCGACTGCAACGGAACGCCGCTTGTCACAAACGAGCAGATAAATTCCGTCGTGCTGAACGCGTCCTATTTCCCGTCCACAAAGGAGCAGGACAAGCGAAACGAAATAATCCTGTCGCTTATAAACCTGCTTGAGAGCGAGGGTGCCGCTTGGAACGACAATCTGCCGCTCGTGTTAAATTCGGACGGCTCTGTTTCTTTTAAGGAAAATGCCGACAAGGACATAACATATTTAAAATCAAAGGACGTTTTGTATCTTAATTCCTACGCCACGGCGCAAAACTGCTTCGACGAGCTTGTCGAAAAGTTTTCTCTCGGTGACTACTCGGCGGCAGACGCACTCAAAATCGCGTCCGTCTGTTATTCTTTAAAGAAAATTTCGTTTTCGGCGGCAAATCCGTTCACGGTGGCCGACTCCGTCTCACCGACGCTCGCCGCCAAAATCAAAGAAAACAGCAGCTTTTACAGGGGTGTTGATATAAACGTGACTACCGCGCGCCACTACACCGACGGCACGATAGCACCGCATATAATAGGAATCACCGGCAAGCTCAACGAGAGCGAATACAAGGACAGAACGGACGCTTACAAGGCGGAGAGCGCAGATCAGAATTTGACCACGGAGCAAAAAACCACGCTCAGCCTGCGCGCATATGCCATGGATGACACAATAGGCAAATTCGGCCTTGAAAGTGCCATGGAGGATTACCTTCGCGGAACAAACGGCATAATGACAACAACCACGGCGTCCGACGGCACAAAAACGAGCGAAATCACACGCGAGCCCGTTGACGGCGACACGGTAATACTCACGCTTGACTCCGTGCTTCAAAAAAAGGTTCAGGATTCGCTTGCGGCATTTGTCGAAAGGTACCGCGACAAGGACGCCATTCCGGCGGTCGGTTCGGCCGTGGTGATGGATGTAAACACCGGTGCCGTGCTCGCCTGCGCGACATATCCGAGCTATGACCTGAACACATACTATCAAAATTACGAGGCTCTCTCAAAGGATAAAAGCTCTCCGCTTTGGAACAGAGCTCTTATGAGCACCTATGAGCCCGGTTCCACAATGAAGCCGGCAATAGCGGCAGCGGGGCTCGAGGAGGGCGTTATAACCGAAACGTCAAAATTTTATTGCAGCCACATTTACCGTCAGTTTACCGACACGACCTTCAAATGTCTCGGCTCGCACGGTTGGATAGACGTTAAAAACGCGCTTAACCAATCCTGCAACATCTATTTCTACGAAACGGGCAGGCTTTTGGGCATAAACCGTATGAACGATTACTGCACGAGATTCGGACTCGGCCAAAAGACGGGCGTTGAAATAAACGAATCCTCTGGCGTACTTGCCGGCATTGCTTACAGAGAGGCTCACGGCGGCACATGGTACCCGGGCGACACCGTTCAGGCTGCAATAGGTCAGTCGGACAACCTCTTTACGCCCATACAGCTTTGCAGCTATGTTTCGACCATTGCAAACGGCGGAACGAGATACCGCGCACACTTTGTAAAAAGCGTGAAATCAAGCGACTATTCCGAAACTCTGCTCTCAAACGACGGCGTTGTTTTAAACGAAACAGGTGTTTCTCAAAACAGCATACGCATAGTCAAAGAGGGTATGGGAATGCTCGGTGCAAGGCTTCCGGCATTTAAAAGTCTCCCCGTAAAGGTGGCGGCGAAAACCGGTACCGCAGAGAGCAAGGCAAAGGTGAGCGGCAAAATAGTTACCGGTCTTAACGGCTTTATGATATCCTTTGCGCCTGCCGATGACCCTCAGATAGCGGTCTGCGTGGCAATCGAAAACCTCAACAGCGGTTCCGCCACAGCTTCGCTCGTCGCAGAAATATACAAGGCTTACTTTGAGACCGACGGCGGCAGCGTCAATACCGCGCAAGGCTACGGCTCGCTGCTCGGCTGAAGAAAGGGGTATTTCCGATGGCTGAAAAGTATATAGTGTGCTCCGGTAAGGGCGGCTCCGGGAAATCGACGGTAACCGTAGGCTTGGCGGCCGCACTCGCCTCTGCGGGCAAAAGGGTGCTGTGCGCGGACGCCGACACCTCCGTCCGAAGTCTCGATTTGCTTCTCGAAACGGGCGAGGACATACTTTTTAATTGGTATGACGCTGCCATGGGCAACTGCAAAAAAAAAGACGCCGTTTACGATACATTATATAAGGGCGTTTCGCTTTTGCCGGCCCCAAAAAGCACGGAAGAGCTCACATACGACGAATTTTATGAGCTTATACTCTCTTTTGAGAGCAGCTATGATTATATATTGTTTGACGCCGAGAATTGCGGCACAGCCTTTGATTTTGCAGCAAAAATCTGCGACAAGGCGATAATCGTGACGACGCCTGACGCCGTATCTCTGCGAAGCGCCTTTGACAAGGCCGAAAAAATAAGACTTCTTTCCGACGAGGCGCGGCTTATAGTGAATAAGGTGATACGCTCCGAAATGGAGGAGGGCAGGCAGACAAAGCTCAACGACTGCGTGGATATTTCCTCCGTAAAGCTGCTCGGAGTTGTCCCGTATGATTCGTCCGCGATGCATTTGAGCGAAGGCGGCAGGCTTTCCGGCTTTATAGGGAGTGCTTTTTCTCGAATCGCCGAGCGTCTTCTCGGCAAAAATGTGCCGTTTTCGCCGAAATATTTTTAATTTAGGGTATTTTGGGGTGCTGTACCGGGTGTAATCCACACTATTTTTGTGCAAAATGAAAAAAATCTTGAAAAGTTGACTTTTTTTTGTTATTATATCTATCGGAGAATATTTTAAGTTGTATAAAACACAAACGAATAAAAGATCGGAGGAACTTTTATGAATATAGCTTTGATGGCTCACGATGAAAAAAAGGAACTTATGGTTCAGTTTTGCATAGCATATTGCGGAATTTTGTCTAAGCATAACCTTTGTGCAACCGGCACTACGGGAAAACTTGTTTCCGAAGCTACCGGTCTTAAAATACAGCAGTTTTTAAGCGGCTCGCAGGGCGGCGACCAGCAGATAGGCGCACGTATAGCCTGCAACGAGATAGACCTTCTCTTGATGTTCCGAGATCCGCTAAATCCGAAGCCGCATGAGCCTAAGGAGAATAACCTTTTAAGGCTTTGCGACGTACACAATATTCCGGTTGCAACAAATATTGCAACGGCAGAGGCGCTTATACACAGCCTTGAAAGAGGCGATCTTGACTGGCGTGATATTGTAAATCCGAAATAAGCAGTATTTTTTCGCCCCCTCCGAACAGAGGGGGCATTATAGTGTTACGCACCCTGTGCGTCACTGATATAATCCCCAACCGAAAGGATATTTGAGATGTCACTTATAACAAGCTCCATAAAGGGTACTCTCGATTTGCTGCCCAAGGACAGCTACAAAACCCAGTATGTTGAAGCGGCAATGCGCGAGATAGCCGAAAACTACGGCTTTTACGAAATGCGCACACCGGTTTTTGAGCATACCGAGCTTTTTGAGCGCGGCGTGGGCGACACCACAGACGTAGTTCAAAAAGAGATGTACACCTTTTCCGATAAAGGCGGACGTTCGATAACGCTCCGTCCCGAGGGCACGGCAGGCGCGGTAAGAGCATTCCTCGAAAACGGGCTTTTCAACGAGCCGATGCCGCAAAAAATCTACTACCTCACCTCATGCTATCGCTACGAAAAACCGCAGGCAGGCAGGCTCCGCGAATTCCACCAGTTCGGCGTGGAATGCTTCGGCGCAGGTGCTCCCTCGCAGGACGCGGAAATTATAGCGCTCGCAAACGAGGTGTTCAACTACCTCGGCGTATCAAATCTTTCACTCGAAATAAACTCCATCGGCTGCAAGAAATGCCGCGCGGAGTATCACAAGGCATTGAAGGAATATTTTGCATCCCATATTGACGAGCTTTGCGACACGTGCCGCGGCAGACTCGAAAAAAATCCGATGAGAATACTTGATTGCAAAAGTCCCATATGCTCCGAAATCGCAAAGGGCGCGCCCGTCATAACGGATTATCTCTGCGACGATTGCCGCGAGCACTTTGACTCGGTAAAAAAATATCTCGACAGTATGAATATAGCCTATACGGTAAATCCGCGCATCGTCCGCGGACTTGACTACTACACACGCACCGTGTTTGAGTTTGTCTCAAACGAAATAGGCGCGCAGGGCACCGTATGCGGCGGAGGAAGATATGACGGCTTAATAGAGGAGGTCGGCGGAAATCCGCTTCCGGCGTGCGGCTTCGCTATGGGCATAGAGAGGCTGCTCCTTTTGATGGAGGCGCAAAAAACTCCGTTCCCCGAGCGCAAAAAGTGCGATATATTTATAGTATCCATGGGCGACGAAGCAAATATCAAGGCTGCCGAGCTTGCAACCGACCTTCGCAACGAGGGGCTTTCCGCTCAGTTTGACACAGTCGGCAGGGGCTTTAAGGCGCAGATGAAATACGCAAACAAAATCGGTGCTCTCTATACCGTGGTTCTCGGCGAAAACGAACTGTCCTCGGGAAATGTCAAGCTTAAAAATATGGCTGACGGCACAGAGGAGGAGACCACGCTCAAGGACTTCACCGATAATTTCCAATCGATAGTAATTCGCCAGGCAATGGCGGGCTTCGATACCGAAGGCATTGATATTAAAGATATTTTAGGGGGAAACGCATAATGGAAACTCTTGAGGGACTTAAACGCACCGACTACTGCGGCACACTCACCGCAAAGGACGTCGGAAGAACCGTTACGCTCTGCGGCTGGGTTCAGCGTCAGCGTGACCTCGGCTCACTCATATTTATAGATTTGCGCGACAGAACGGGCATAGTTCAGCTCGCATTTGACGAAAACACCGACAAAGCTGTGTTTGATAAGGCCTTTTCCGCGAGAAGCGAGTATGTTCTCGCAGCCGTCGGCACGGTAAGAGAGCGTTCAGCAAAAAACACCGAGATTGCCACAGGCGAAATCGAGGTTGAGGTAACGGAGCTTCGGATTCTCGGCAAGAGTGAAACTCCTCCGTTTGAGATAGTTCCGAACTGCCAGACCGCCGAGACTACAAGGCTTAAATACCGCTATCTTGACCTTCGCAGACCCGATTTACAGAAAAACATACTGCTTAGACATAAAATAACTAAAATAACGCGTGACTATTTTGACGAGAACGGCTTTATCGAAATTGAAACGCCGATGCTTATCCGTTCCACACCCGAGGGCGCACGCGACTTTCTTGTACCGTCAAGAATTCACAACGGCAGCTTCTATGCATTGCCGCAGTCACCGCAGCTTTACAAGCAGCTCTCCATGGTTGCCGGCTTTGACAGATATATGCAGATAGCGCGCTGCTTCCGCGACGAGGATCTGCGCGCAGACCGTCAGCCCGAATTCACGCAGATAGACCTTGAAATGTCCTTTGTCGATATGGAGGACGTTCTTTCAATAGGCGAGGGCTACATCAAGCGCGTTTTCAAGGACGCCATAGGCGTTGATGTGCCGACCCCTCTGCCGAGAATCACCTACAATGAGGCTATGAACCGTTACGGCTCGGACAAGCCCGACACAAGATACGGTATGGAGCTTATCGATATAACAGACGAGGTTTCCTCGTCCGAATTCGTCGTATTCAAAAGCGCAACAGCCGAGGGCGGCACAGTCAGAGCCATCAACGCAAAAAATGCGGTATCGGCTCTCTCGAGAAAAGAAATTGACAAGCTCACGGATTACGTAAAGGGCATAGGCGCAAAGGGTCTTGCTTGGATTCGTATGACAGACGACGGCGTTTCCTCATCCTTTGCAAAGTTTATGACAGAGGACGAAATGAACGCCATACTTAAAAAGACAGGCGCCGAAAAGGGCGATGTTATACTGATTGTAGCCGATAAAATCAAAAATCACGTTCTCACGGTGCTCGGCGCATTAAGGCAAAAAGTTGCCAAAAAGCTCGACATTATCCCCGAGGGAAAATACAATTTCCTGTGGATTACCGAGTTCCCGTTCTTTGAATATGACGAGGAGCTCAAACAGTTTGTCGCAATGCACCATCCCTTCACCGCACCGATGGACGAGTGCCTCGATTACCTCGAAACCGACAAAGCCAAGGTTCGGGCTAAGTGCTACGACCTTGTGCTCAACGGAATTGAGCTTTCGAGCGGCTCCATAAGAATTACCGACCCCAAATTGCAGAGCAGAATTTTTGATTTGCTCGGTCTTTCCAAAGAAGAGGCTTACAGCAAATTCGGCTATCTGCTTGACGCTTTCCGTTACGGCGCACCGCCGCACGGCGGAATGGGCATAGGTCTTGACAGACTTTGCATGCAGATGATAGGCTGCGACAGCCTCAGAGACGTTATTGCGTATCCTAAGCTTCAAAACGCGTCGGAGCCTATGACGGAATGTCCCGCTCCGGTTGACGACGAGCAATTAAATGAGCTCGGCATCGGCGTTACGCACACAGAGGGCGAATAAAAATCAAAAAATTACCCGACTCACATTAGGCCTAATGTGAGTCGGGTTTTTATTTTATACGGATTACTCCTTGAGCAAATCCTTGTAAAGTCTTATGTATTCGTTAGCGGACTTGCCCCAGCTGTTGTCGCACTCCATGGCGCGCTTTACGAGTATGCTCCAGCCCTCACGGTTCTGATAGCCCTCAATCGCACGGCGTATTGTGTAGAGCATATCGTGAGCGTTGTAGCTCGCAAACGTGAAGCCGTTGCCCTCACCGTCGCCGCTGTCCCTTATCGTGTCGCGCAGACCGCCCGTCTCACGGACTATCGGCACAGAGCCGTAGCGCAGAGCTATCATCTGCGAAAGTCCGCACGGCTCACTCTTTGACGGCATAAGGAACATATCGGTGCCTGCATAAATCTTCTTTGAAAGCGACGGAACAAATCCGAGCTTCAGGGCGAATTTATCGGGATATTTCGCCGCCATATCCTTAAAGAACTGTTCATACTGCCACTCGCCCGAGCCGAGAACGACCATCTGCACATCGGTACCGCCCAGGAACTCGTCAAGAACGGCCCTTACAAGGTCAAGTCCCTTGTGCGAAACAAGCCTTGATACCATACCGATAAGCGGTACGTCCGCTCTCTGCGGCAAATTCATAAGTTCCTGAAGAGCCCTCTTGTTGTCCGCCTTTTTGCGGAAATCGTTCGCCGAATAATTTACAAAGATGTCCTTATCGGTTTCGGGATTATAAAGCTCGGTGTCTATACCGTTGAGTATGCCCGAGAGCTTCCACGAACGCTCGTTGAGAATTGTGTCAAGTCCGTAGGAATACCACGGGTCCAAAATCTCACTCGCATAAGAGGGACTTACGGTAGTTACCCTGTTTGCAGTCTCTATGGCACCCTTCATAAAGTTTACGTCGCCGTCGTACTCAATAAGCGACGTTGCGCTCTGCGGTATGCCGAGAACCTCGTTTATAAGCTCCTTGCCGTATGTGCCCTGGTACTGGATGTTGTGTATTGTAAACACGGTCTTGATGTTTTCATAGCCGGGGCTGCTTGCATACATTGAGCTGTAATAGAGTGGCGTAAGAGCCGTCTGCCAATCGTTGCAGTGAATTATATCGGGCTTAAAGTCGATATACGGTATCATCTCAAGCACCGCGCGCGAGAAGAATGCAAATCTCTCGGCATCATCATAATAGCCGTAAATTCCGTCGCGCTTAAAATAATACTGATTATCCAAAAGATAATAGATAACGCCCTTGTACTTAGCCTCAAAAATTCCGCAATACTGCCTGCGCCATGCCACGGGCACGGATATGCTCGTGATAAAAGTCATGGTATCTTTAAGCTCCTGCTTAATGCCGTCATAGAGCGGCATAACAACGCGGCACCCTATAAGACGTTTCCTGAGAGCCTGCGGCAGACTGCCTGCCACATCGCCGAGGCCGCCCGAAGCCATAAACGGGAGTGCCTCGCTCGCTACATATAATACTTTCATTTAAAATCGCCTCAATCAAAAATTTGTAAACGGTAAACTCTGTTCGCCGCGTTAAATAACTATGCCCTTGCCGACATAAACCGGATAATCCTCCGCGCCGGAGAGGTTTTTATTAGGCGTTATCGCAACGCTCTTGTCGGTAACGGTGTAGTTGAGAGAAGAGCCGGAGGCCACAAAGCTGCCCTGACAGAGAATCGAATTTTTGACCACCGCGCCCTTTTCCACTCTTACGCCGCGGAAAAGTATGGAGTTTTCAACCTCACCGTCTATTATGCAGCCGTTTGCGACGAGCGAATTTTTAACGCTTGAGCCGAGACCGTAAATAGCCGGCATATCATCGCGAACCTTTGTGTATATGGGGCGTTCTCTGTTAAACAACTGCTTGCAGTTGTCGGGGTCGAGAAGCTGCATATTCGCGTCAAAATAGCTCTGCATTGAGTCAACGGTAAGTGAGAAGCCTTTTGCCTCAAAGCCGTAAATGCGAAGCTTTTCGACATTGCTTTGTATGATGTCGCGCTCAAACGACTCGTGATTCATACTTACGGCATCGTTTACAAGCCTTTGAAGAAGAGATTTCTTCATAAGTATTATGTTCATCGAATAATCAACTATGGTATCGCTTGCGGGCGACATTGCGACCATTTTCACTCTGCTGTCGTCATCAAAGGAAAACGCCATATTGTTTTGCAGACGCGGACATTTACCGTGCTTATAAACAATCGTTATATCTGCCGCCTTGTCGGTATGGTAATCCATAAGCTCGTCAATGTCGATGTTTACTATATTATTGCAATCGGCAAAAAGTATGTACTCCTCGGTGGAGCGTGCTATAAAGCCCATATTCGCCTTGAGAGCCTCGACTCTGCCGCTGTAAAAGCTCTTGTTGCCCGCGGAGGCGAACGGCGGAAGAATAAACATTCCCTCAGTCTTGCGGGAGAGGTCCCACGGCTTGCCGGTTCCGAGATGGTCCATAAGCGACTGATAGTTGCTCTTTGTGATAACTCCGACCTTTTCTATGCCGCTGTTTACCATATTGGAAAGCGGAAAGTCGATAAGGCGGTATCTGCCGGCAAACGGCACGCTGCCCATGGTGCGAAGCCCCGTCATCTCGCTGAGACACTCGTCATATATGTTTGAATAAATGATTCCGACTATGTTATTTCCGGTCATTTTTAAGCCCCCTTTACGTCTTCGTCAACCATTGCCTTGGGTGCCACAACTCCGTTTTTGCCTACGGTAACACCGCTTCCGACTACGGATACGCCCCAGTCGTCAAGATTTTCCACATCCTCGGGTCTCGCTCCGACAACGGCATTCTCTTCAATGACCGCGTTTTCGGCAACTATTGCATACTGTACCACAGCACCCTCTTTTATGACCGTTCCGGGCATCACTATGGAATCTCTTACCACGGCACCGCGCTCAACGGTGACATTTGAGAACAAAATCGAGAAATCAAGCTCACCGTAAACCTGCGAGCCCTCGGCAACCATTGAATTCTGCACCGTAGCCTCGGGTGAAACATAGTGCGGAGGCGCTTCGGGAGTTTTGGAATAGATTTTCCAGGTGGGGTCCGAAAGATCAAGGTCAACCTTGGGATTTAAAAGGTCAAGGTTTGCTTCCCAAAGGGAATCGATAGTTCCGACGTCCTTCCAGTAGCCGTCAAAGAGGTAAGCGTAGAGCTTTTCGCCGGCGGCGTGCATTGCCGGTATTACGTCGTGACCGAAGTCGTTTGACGACTCCGGATTATTCTCATCGTCTATAAGGTACTTGCGAAGCTTTGACCACGTGAATATGTAAACGCCCATGGAAGCCTTGTTGCTTCTGGGATTTTTCGGCTTTTCCTCAAATTCCTTTATGGCGTTGTCCTCATCGGTAATCATAAGGCCGAAGCGCGGAGCCTCCTCCCACGGAACCTCAAGCATTGCAATGGTGCAGGCCGCTCCCTTTTCCTTATGATAGTCGAGCATCTTTGAGTAATCCATCTTGTAAATATGGTCTCCCGAGAGAACCGCCACATATTCGGGATTATATCTGTCGATAAAGTTTATGTTTTGATAAATAGCGTTTGCGGTGCCCTTGTACCACTCCGAGCCCTTTATCTGCTGATAAGGCGAGAGAATATGAACTCCGCCCTGCGCACGGTCGAGGTCCCACGGCTGACCGTTGCCGATGTAGTCGTTAAGCTCAAGCGGCTGATACTGGGTCAGAACACCGACGGTCGAAATGCCGGAATTCACACAGTTTGAAAGCGGAAAGTCGATAATTCTGTACTTACCGCCGTAGGGAACTGCGGGCTTTGCAATCTTCTTGGTCAAAATTCCGAGTCTTGAACCCTGACCTCCTGCCAGCAGCATCGCAATACATTCCATTTTGCGTGCCATAGATTTATCCTCCTTTTAAAGGCCTTAGCCTCTGCCTTGCACCGAACTGGTACAAGACTACCTTGTTTTTTTTATGTATATTGCAGACATCGGCGGCAAATCAAGAGAAATGCTTTGCTCGAAGCCGTGCATATTTATCGATTCGGTTTTTAATTTACCCTTGTTTCCCTTTCCTTCGCCGCCGAATTCGACGTCGTCGGAATTGAATACTATCTTATAGGCTCCTTTTTTCGGTATTCCTATGCGGTAGTCGCATCTCTCGACATTCGTGAAATTGCAGACAACGATTATCTCCTTGCCCTTTTCATCAATACGTCGGAATGCGATAACGGAATTATCCTTATCGTCGGAGGATATCCACGAGAAGCCCTCCCACGAATAATCTATCTGCCAAAATGCCGGGTTTGCCTTGTAAAATTCGTTTATCTTTTTAAAATAGTTTTGCAGCGCGCGGTGCTTTGGATAATCGAGCAGCAGCCAATCTAGGCCCTTTTCGTAATTCCACTCGATAAACTGGCCGAACTCCTGACCCATAAACATAAGCTTTTTGCCGGGATGCGCCATCATATAGCCGAGAAACGCGCGAACTCCGGCAAACTTTTCGTCATATGAGCCGGGCATTTTGTCTATAAGCGACTTCTTACCGTGCACCACCTCGTCGTGAGAAATGGGAAGCACGAAATTCTCGGAAAATGCGTAGAACATGGAGAAGGTGATGCAGTCGTGATTATATTTGCGGAAAAATCCGTCAAGCGAAAAATAGCGGAGAATATCGTTCATCCAACCCATATTCCACTTGAAGTTGAAGCCGAGTCCGCCCGAAAATACAGGCTTTGTAACCATTGGCCAAGAGGTGCTCTCCTCGGCTATCATCATGGCATACGGGAAGTCGCGGAAAATGTTTTCGTTGAGCTTCTGCAAAAATTCGACAGCCTCAAGATTTTCATTGCCGCCGTTTTTATTCGGCACCCACTCGCCGTCCTTGCGGTCGTAATCGAGATACAGCATCGATGCAACGGCGTCTATCCTTATGCCGTCAAGGTGATATTTTTTAAGCCAGAACGAAGCGGAGGACATCAAAAACGAGCGAACCTCATTTTTTCCGAAGTCAAAGACTCTTGTTCCCCATCCGTAATGCTCACCCTTTCTCGGGTCGCTGTATTCATAGAGCGGTCCGCCGTCAAATTCGTAAAGACCGTTTGCGTCCTTAGGAAAGTGTGCCGGAACCCAGTCCAAAATCACGCCTATTCCGTTTGCGTGGCATTTATCTACAAGATACATAAGGTCCTTAGGCTCGCCGTAACGTGACGTTGCGGCAAAGTAACCCGTTACCTGATAGCCCCACGAGCCGTCAAACGGATATTCGGTGAGCGGCATAAACTCAATATGGGTATAGCCCATCTTTTTAACATACGGCACAAGAGAGTCGGCAAGCGCGCGGTACGAGTAGAAATTACCGTCGTCATACTGCTTCCAGGAGCCCGCGTGTATCTCGTAGATATTTACGGGCGACTCGTAGATGTTTTTGCCGTTTCTGCCTTCCACCCACTTTTCGTCGTGCCACTCGTAGCAATCGTCGATTTCATAGTACTTTGTAGCCGTACCGGGGCGCGTTTCCATATGAAAGCCGTATGGGTCGCACTTCATAAGCGTTCTTCCGTCGGCAGCGGTTATACAATATTTATACATATCGTAGGGCTTGATATTCTTGATTTCAGCCTCCCAAACGCCGCCGCTGTTTTTGAGCTGCTTCATCGGATTTTCAGTCTCCGACCAATCGTTAAAATCTCCCGTAACGCTGACATTTTTTGCGTCAGGCGCCCAAACTCTGAAAACCACGGTATTCTTATTTTTTCTGTGGGAGCCGAAATATTCATACGCATTTGAATTGCTGCCCTCATGGAAAAGGTAAAGCGGAACATCGTCCTCGCTGTGCTTTTTGGTTGTTTTAGTGCTCATCCTGCTCTTTAACTCCCTTCGGGAAACATGGGAAATGTGCAATTTGCCACTTATCCTTTTAGTTATTTTTTATTTTATCAAAACAAAATCTATTTTTCAAGGGGTTTTTGACTATTTTAATCAAATTTCCGACGAACTTCATTACAGCCGTTTGTGCATTTTGTTACAAAATTCATCTACATTCGATTTCAGTGGTCACACTTGCGGCCAAAATGATTCACTCCGACTTTTTTTGCGGTATAAAAAAGCAGGGCAGTAAAAGCATCACGCTCTTACTGCCCCGTTACAGTTATATTATTTCAACGAGATTATTCTTCGTCGTGGTCATGACCGCAGTCGTCACAGTCGCAGCCGTCAAGGTCAAAGTCAAGCTTTGCGCCGCAATTCGGGCACTCGGCAGAGCCATCCTCAATGGCAGCGCCGTCGAAATATACAGTCTCGCCGCATGACGGGCACTCTACCTCGTACATATCATCGTCGTCGCAGCAGCAGTCGTCATCGTCATCGCCGTAAACATATTCCTCAAGATCGTCAAGGTCCTCGTCAACGGCATCAAGCTGCTCGTTTGTGAGGTCAAGCTGTTCCTCAAGCTCGGCAATGGACTGAGCCATTTCGTCTATTGTGTCAACAAGTACGTTCAAAACCTTAGCCTCGTCTGAACTCTCATCGAGCTTAAGCATTGAAACTACGCCTTTGAGATAAGCCGCTTTTTCGGTAACTGTCATAGTAATCACCATAGCCTTTCACAGCTACAATATTTTTGTATGCGCGGACGCCCTATCGTAGCTGACATAGAACGCCGTGTTTTTTTCGGAGTGCAATGCACAAAATCCGAACACTATAAAAATGGGGCAAAATTATTTCCCCGTTTTTATCTCTGTTATGAGTTGGCTCTTGACATATACTCGCCTGTGCGGGTATCAACGTTAATCATTTCGCCCTCGTCAATAAAGAGCGGAACCTTTATCTCGGCGCCTGTTTCAAGAGTAGCCGGCTTTGTTGCGTTTGTAGCCGTGTTGCCCTTGAAGCCGGGATCGGTCTTTGTAACCTCAAGAGTTACGAATGTGGGCGGCTCAACGCCGAATACCTTGCCCTTGTAGGAAAGTATTTTGCAAACCATATTTTCCTTTACGAACTTGAAGTTGTCTGAGAGCTCGCTCTTGCTTATCGGAACAAGCTCGTATGACTCGGGGTCCATAAAGTAATAGAGATCGCCGTCGTTGTAAGAGTATTCCATATCTTTTCTCTCAATAAACGCGGTCGGGAATTTATCGGTCGGGTTGAAGGTCTTTTCTACAACGCTGCCGGTAATAACGTTTCTGATTTTGGTGCGGACAAAAGCAGCACCCTTGCCGGGTTTTACGTGCTGGAATTCGATTATCTGATAAACGCCGCCGTCCATTTCAAAAGTAACGCCGTTTCTGAAATCGCCTGCTGATACCATTTTTAAATCCTCCGTTTTAAGCCTCGGCGCACTTTTGCCGAAGCGCAATTTTAATCATACTTATTTTATAATATATCCGGTTGTTTTTCAAGTGTTTTTTAAAGGATTATAAGCTCTTTGGGGCAGTGGGTCATATTTTCCGCTCCGTTTTCGGTTATTACCGCAAAATCCTCTATTCTCACGCCGAATTTGCCCGGAACGTAAATTCCCGGCTCAACGGTTACCACATTGCCTTTTTTCAGGATAAATTCACTCGAAGGCGAAAGATTGGGCTTTTCGTGAATTTCCACTCCCACGCCGTGGCCGAGCGAATGCCCGAAATACTCGCCGTAGCCCGCGTTTTCTATAATATCGCGCGAAACTCTGTCGGCATCCTTGCCCGAAACGCCGGGTCTTATGAAGTCAAGACCTGCCTTTTGCGCTTCAAGAACGATATTGTAAACCTTTTTCTGCTCGTCGCTCGCCTTGCCTACGGCCACGGTTCTTGTCATATCGCTGTGGTAGCCGTCGTAAAGTGCGCCGTAGTCCATGGTGACAAAGTCGCCGACTTCGATTTTCTTATCCGTCGGAACGCCGTGCGGCATAGACGTATTTTTACCGCTTACGGCGATAGTTTCGAACGAAAGACCCTCGGCGCCGTGCGTCAGCATATAGTATTCGAGTCTGAGCGCAATCTCCTTTTCGGTTACGCCGGGCTTTATAAAGCCGCATATATCGTCGAATGCTCCCTCGGCGATTTTTTGTGCCTTTTTTATCTTTTCGATTTCGGACACGGATTTTACCATACGGAGAGCGTCAATCATATTGTCAAGCTCGCCCGAAAAATCTATGCTTATGTCTTTAAGCGCATTCTCGAATTTCGCAAGCTCGGACACAGTCATACGCGACGCCTCAATGCCGACCTTTTCGGCACCGTTTGACTTAAAGAAATCATAGACCTGTGAAATTTCTCTCTTCTGAAGAGCGGTTTTACATTCCGTAACCTTGTTTTCGGCAGCCTCTATGTATCTGCTGTCGGTTATAAAAACGGCGTCGTCGCGCGTTACGAGCAAAAACCCGTCGGACGACGGAAATTCGGTGAAATAACGCCTGTTTTCGGGCGACACTATAAGCGCCGAATCAATATTCTCTGAATTCTTCAGCAAAAACTGCAATTCTTTAATCATCGTAAACACCATACCCATGTAATTTTTCAAATTCTTTTATTATAGGCTCCTCGCGCTTTGCCTTCCACGCATAATAATGCGGATAAAGACTCTTTGCAGGCATAGGGTCTATTCTGACGGCAATCGCGCCGCAGCGGTTTGCCGCCTTGATGTCGGAAAAAATCTGGTCGCCGAGCATAGCGAGCTTCTCTATCGGCACGCCGAGCTTTGCGGCAGCTCTTAAGAGCCCCTTGGGCTTCGGCTTTGCAGCAACGCAAACATACGGCAAGCCAAATTTTTTAGCTATCGGCCCGACTCTGAAAACCGTACCGTTTGAAATTATGATAACCGGTATCCCGGCTTTTCTCATTGTGTCAAGCCAATGCTCCACACCCTTTAAAAATTTAAAGGTTCCGTCCGGAGCTATGGTATTGTCAATATCAAGGCCTATTGCGCGTGCGCCCATTTTGCGTATATCCTCGGGCGTCACGTCAAGTACGCTGTGAAAGCGGTATTTCGGCATAAGTTCGTTATCCATAATGCTCCTTAAATGGGATCTCCCTGTTTTTTCAAAAGAAAGGGCGGACAAAACCTTGTCCGCCTCTCAATTACTTATACTTTCTTTTACGAGCTGCTTCTGACTTCTTTTTTCTTTTAACAGAAGGCTTTTCGTAATGCTCTCTTTTACGAACTTCCTGAATTACGCCGTCACGAGAGGTCTGTCTTTTAAAGCGGCGAAGAGCGCTTTCCAAAGACTCATTTTCTTTAACTTTTACCTGACTCATTCTGATTCCCTCCCTTTATTCTGGGATACTGTGTAATTATAGCCCATTGAGAATTAACTGTCAAGAGCGATTTTACGTATATCAACATTTGTAATGTATAATGTCTATTTGTTTGCACGAACAGCCCCTAAAAAAAGGAGGACAAACAAAAAAATTGTCAATTTTCCTCAAAAAGTTGAAAATGTTAACAATTTGTTCACATTTCTGTGTGCGGTTTGCAATAATCGCTTGTTATTATAAGACTGTACCAAGCGAGAGAAGAACATTGTGGTGGATGTTTTAAGAACTCGCACAGGTCATAAAAGCCAAAACCCATTACATTAAAGTTGCCCGGCGCAGAGCGTCGGGTCTTTTTTTGTCTGTTTCTTCCTGGCCTACATTATTTCATCGCTCACACTCTCGGCTTTGCGCCTCCTTGAGAGCGGACGCGCTTTTTTTGCCGCACTCACCGTGCTGCATTTCGGCGAAATACTTTAATACTTATATAAAAAGCCGAAATAACGCACCCAATAAAAAAATAAGCAAGCAAAAAGGACCGTTTTTACGCGGTCCTTTTTGCTTGCTAAGTGTCATTAAGTTGTATAAAAAGGGATTGGAATTGGTATATGTAAACCCGCTGACGCGGGGATTTGACGGTTTAATAAGGCGTTTGCCTTATCTTACTTCCATCGCATAGAGGCGAAGCATTTTACCGATCGTTTTCCACGACAACTTAGCGTCCTTAAGCTCGTTGATAAGCTGCATTTCGCATTCATAATCCTTAACGATCATTCTTAACAGCTCCTTTCGTTTCATCTTGACTGTATAGTACCACCGTTTGTAATTTTTGTCAAGACTTTTTGCACAAGTTTTTTAAATTATTTTTGTGCAACATTAAGACGTGCTTTACGGGTTATTTGTGCATATAGTCAATTTTGAGTGTGCATTTTTGACGTTTTTGCCCTTGTGCAGCCTTTTTAGTTCGTTTTAGGTGAATTTATATTCGCTTTTTCGCTTTTGCGTTTTCGTCAATTTGACAATAAGATATATACAGTTTTACCGATTAAATCCGCTCCGTTGCCGCATTTCGGGCAAACGGCAGCCGATTTTGCGTGGACGAGCGGACAGACAGGCGCCGACGCCGCACATACAATATTATGTTTATTCCGACAATATTGTGCCGACGATATTACAAAAATTCCGAATTTTGCTAAAGAAGCGTGTGTGCGTTTAATTCGCGGCCTTTACCGCCGTTGTAATTCCAAATTTTTTCTTATAAAAAGCACTTGACAAACGCAAAAAACCGATTTAAAATACAAAAACGAAATTGAAACTGAAATTCAGTTTCGCTTTGCTCGGCAAAACGTGCAAAACGAAGCGGTTAAGACCTCACGCGCAAGATATAACGCGCAAAACTGATTGTTCGGGGGCGGAAAATTTGAGCTACAACACAAAGCAGAGCAAAATAGTATTTGACATACTGCTCGAAAACAAGGACCGTCATTTGACGGCGGACGAGATTTTTGAGAAGCTCAGAAAAAGCGGGGAGAGCGTCGGTAAAACAACGATTTACCGCCATCTTGAAAAGCTGTGCGCCTCGGGCGAGGTACGAAAATTCACGGGCGGCGACGGCGACAGCGCGTGCTATCAATACGCCGGCAAAAACGCCGAATGCCGCGAGCACTACCACCTCAAATGCACCGAATGCGGCAAGCTCATACACGCCGAATGCAAATTTTTGAGCGAGCTTTCCGCCCACATTTACAACGAACACGGCTTTAAGGTTGACGGTTCGCGCACGGTTTTATACGGAGTGTGCGGCGACTGTCTAAAAAAGGAAAGGCAGCTTCATAAATGACAATAGCTTTAGACGTAATCAAGGACACTCTTATTGACAGCCTCAAGACGCTTCCGTTTTTGTTTCTCGCATTTTTACTTTTGGAAGCTCTTGAGCACCACGCCGGCGAAAGGATTAACAACGCTCTTCGCTCTGCGGGCAAGGGAGGGCCGCTTTTGGGCTCGCTTCTCGGCTGTATTCCGCAATGCGGCTTTTCGGTTTTCGCCGCAAATTTATATTCGGGCGGTGTTATAACGCTCGGCACGCTTCTTGCGGTATTTCTTGCGACATCGGACGAGGCGCTTATAATACTCATTTCCGAGCCGTCACGAGGCAAGGACATACTGCTTCTTCTGCTGTTTAAAATAATCATCGGCATTACTGCGGGGTACATTGTTGACCTGTTTGTAAAAAAGCACCCCGAAAAGGAAAAACACGACATCGGCGACATATGTAAGGGGGAGCACTGCCACTGTGACGAACACAAGGGGATTTTTGTACCGGCTCTCACACACACTCTGAAGGTTTTCGGCTTTTTGCTTGTTTTCACGCTTGCGCTGAATTTCGCCATTGAGCTTTTGGGCGCCGACAGACTTTCCGAAATACTTCTCGGCAACACCTTCTTCCAGCCGCTTATAGCCGCGCTTATAGGGCTTATTCCGAACTGCGCCGCCTCCGTGCTTTTAACGGAAATGTATCTCGGCGGAGCCTTGAGCTTTGCCTCGGTAATAGCAGGGCTTTGCTCCGGAGCGGGCATAGGTCTTATGGTGCTGTTCAGAACAAATAAAAAACCCCGTGAAAATCTGAAAATTCTCGGACTGCTCTACGGAATCTCAGCGTTCTCGGGCGTTATAATCGAAATATTCACAAAGCTCATGGCTTAAGCGAGCGAGAACCTTAAAAGAAAAAAATAAAGCGCTGTACCGATTTCTCGGTACGGCGCTTTTTCTTATTCGTGTGCGAGTGCTCTTTGCAGCCAAATTTCAGCAATGTCCATTGCCGCATATAAGCCTTTTTTCTCGCTCGTTTTAATGATGCGCTCTTTCATTGACGCGTTGGGGTCCGTGCTCAAAAGCTGAACGGATACCTTGGAAGCAACCTCTGCCTTATCCTTATCGCCGACCTCTTTCTTTGCAAGGATTTGCATCATTATAACGTAGTCGTCCGCCATATCGCCATAGTAAATGGTGTTACCCTGACGAACAAGGGGTTTGCCCTTGTATGTGAGAAACTCTTTTTTCTCAGCCAAAACTTTCACCTCATTTATTTTCGCTTGATTTAAGATAGTTTTTGACAAGCGCCTGAAGCAGCTCGTCTCTGTCAAGGCGGCGAATAAGGCTGCGCGCATTGTTATGCGTGGTGATGTATGTCGGATCCTCGGACAAAATATATCCGACTATCTGACTTATCGGGTTATAGCCTTTTTCCTTGAGAGCATTGTAGACGGTGAGCATCGTCTGACGCATCTCCTCTTCACGCTCGTCTTTTATTGAAAACTGAATGGTTTTGTTCGGATCAAGCACTTTTGCCGCCTCCCTTGATAATCAAAATTATTATACACTAATGCGAGTAAAAATACAATACATTATGCTTAAAAACAGCCGCAAAAAGCTGTTTTGGCAAAAAACGCCTTGCGACTAATCTTACAGTACCGCGTCTTTTCGGTTTATTTGTCCGCGTTTATATAGTCCTCTGTAACCTGACCGTCCTGTATACGTATCACTCGGTGAGCATTTGCGGCTATTTCGTTGTCGTGGGTAATCAGTATAACCGTTCTGCCCTCGCGGTGCAGCTCATGAAGTATTCGCATAACCTCCGCTCCGGAGTGGCTGTCGAGGTTGCCGGTCGGCTCATCCGCCAAAATTATGGGCGGTTTTGCGGCTACGGCACGGGCTATGGCAACTCTCTGCTGCTGACCGCCCGACATCTGCTTCGGAAGATGGTTCATTCGCTTTTCAAGCCCGACACGCTTGAGCGCGTCCTCCGACAGAACGTGACGCTGTGCCTTCGGCATACCGCGGTACGCAAGCGGCAGCTCCACATTTTCCTGTGCGGTAAGGCTCGATATAAGATTGAAGCCCTGAAAAATAAAGCCTATCTCTTTGTTTCGTATCTCGCTCATCTCGTCGTCTGAGAGCTTTGACGTATTGTGCCCGTCAAGCTTATATTCGCCGCTTGTGGGAACGTCCAAAAGCCCGAGCATATTCATAAACGTCGATTTACCCGAACCCGAATGGCCGATAATGGCGACAAATTCGCCGCGGTCAATCGTCAGCGACACACCGTCAAGCGCGCGAACCTCGTTTTCGCCCGGATTATATATCTTGTATAAATCTTTGACTTCTATAAGCGCCATTAAAAGCACCGCCTTTATTTGATGTTTAAATTTTAAAACATAAAAAAATATAAATCAATGTATAAATTATGAATTTTTACCCGTTTGACGGCAAAAATAGCTTTGAAAGGACTGAAATATATGACTACGGGCAAGGAATACGGCAAAATGACAAAAAATGCATCTCCGCCGTCTCCGAAAATCAAAAATATAATCAACGCCTTTTGGACGGGCGGACTTATTTGCACAATAGGTCAGGCTCTTAACACCCTTTATACCGAAACGGGATTTTCCGAGGACGAAGTGAAAGCCGGAGTTTCGGTGACGCTTATAGTTATAGCCGCCTGTCTTACGGGACTCGGCGTTTATGACAAAATAGCAAAGGTTGCCGGTGCGGGTACAATAGTGCCTATAACGGGATTTGCAAATTCGATAGTATCACCGGCCATGGAATTCAGCGCCGAGGGCAAAATACTCGGCACGGGCGCAAAGTTGTTTTCACTCGCCGGTCCGGTTATAGCCTACGGCACGCTTGCGGCTTTCATTTACGGAATAATCTGCTACTGCTTTAAGCTTTATTGAGGTGAGTTTATGGCTGAAAGACTCGGAAAATACACTATTGCTCTCAATTCGCACCCCTCGGTAACGGGCTTTGCGGCCGTAGTCGGCAAAACCGAGGGCGAGGGGCCGCTCAAGGACGAGTTCGACTTTGTTTTTGAGGACGATACGCTCGGCGAGGCTTCGTTTGAAAAAGCGGAGAGCGCACTCCAAAAAGAGGCCGTGACGCGCGCATTATCAAAAGCCGGGAAAACGCCCGACGAAGTGGATTTTTCTCTTGCCGGCGACCTTTTGAACCAATGCATAGGCTCGTCGTTCGGTCTGCGTTCGCTCAATATGCCTTTTATAGGGCTTTACGGAGCGTGCTCCACCATGGCTCTGTCTCTCGGTCTTGCCTCGATGCTTGTTGACTGCGGCGCGGCAAGGGTCACAGTTGCGTCGACATCGAGCCACTTCTGCTCGGCGGAACGTCAGTTCAGGCTTCCGCTCGAATACGGCGGACAGCGCACACCCACCTCACAGCGCACCGCCACGGCGGCAGGGGCAAGCGTAGTCGAGGTAAGGCAAAACGGCAAGCCGGCGGTTGACGCCGTTACCATCGGCAGGATAACCGATCTCGGCATAAAGGACGCAAACAATATGGGAGCCGCCATGGCGCCCGCCGCGGCAAATACAATAGCCGATTTTCTTCAAGACACATCTTCTTCGCCGTCCGACTTTGATATGATATTGACGGGCGACCTCGGCAAGGTCGGATCAAGGCTTTTGTGCGAGCTTCTGCAAAAGGACTGCGGAATCGACATAGAGAGCGTTCACGCGGACTGCGGATTGCTCCTGTACGACATCGAAAAGCAGGATGTTCACGCAGGCGGCTCCGGCTGCGGCTGCGGCGCCTCGGTTTTAAATTCGTATATTATGCGGCGGCTCGAAAGCGGCGAGCTGTCACGCGTTCTCTTTGTCGCCACGGGCGCGCTGATGTCGCCTACTTCCTCGCTGCAGGGCGAGAGTATACCGTCAATAGCCCATGCCGTTCTATTATCTAAACCGACGTGAAAGGAATAAAACCAATATGGATATGAATATAATTAAACGCGATATAGGTCTTATGTGCGCGGCGCAAAAGCTTCTTAATTTTTTCTGTATAATGAAAACGGCACTGACTGTTGCGACAATAGCCTTTTCCGTTTTAGAATCGGTAAATATGCTCAAAAATCTGAAAATTCGGGCATAAAGCCGAAAACCCGCGGGCGGTAATCATACCGCTCACGGGTTATTTTTTTGGCACTTCGTCAAATATTCTTTTTTACAAATATGCGCCTGAGCGCATAGAATAAAGCGGTAACGACCGCAACGGCCGCAGCGGCAAAAACAAACGCCCAAAGAGTGTCCGTCATAAATCCGCTCGCAAAGCTGTAAAGCGATTTTGTACCGATGTTTATTCTTGTGCCCACACCGCCTATAATCGCGGCAAGCGGTGCCACAAGAAGCATAAGCGCGGTACCCGAAAACGCATAAATATAATATCTGTACACGTTTTTGCGCTTTTTATACGACATACGAAGCACGAGCCCCGCAATCAGCGAAAGCGTAACCGCTATAATCGCGGCATAGTCGGCATAAGGATTGTAGCGTTTGAGCATATTGCCGGCGGATTTGAAATACGAATTTGAAAACAGCGATACATAGGAATTATAGAGGTCTCCGAATTGCGCCGCCATATCCTTTATATTGTTTTTGAGCTCGTCGTCCACCGCAAAGCCCTTTTCGGCGGCGTATTCCAAGAGTCTCGTTTCAAGCTCGCTTTGTATATCGGAGGTATCAATCGAGTCCTTGACCTCGCCATTATAAAAATCGGTAATTACGGCTTTTGTGTCCTCGTCGATACGGTCGGGAGTGATGATGTTTTCAAACACGGAGTCAAAAAAGCTCTCGTCAACATTACCCGCGCTACCGTATGAGACGAACTGCTCCTTAAGCTCGGAATGCAGAGCCTCCGCATAGTCCGAACGCTTCTCGACCCCGACAAGGAACGAGGAGCTGAGCACCGTGAATTTAAACACAAGGCACATCACAAAAAGGCACGAAAAGAACGAGAGCAGAAACGAAACCACTCCGCAGAGCACGCGCCGCATGGCTTTTGAATTTTTAGTCATATCACGCGCCTCCTCATTCGTACATATTCACGTGCGGCCCCGACACCTTTTCGCAGTACGCTATAAAGCGGTACGGAGTGAGTGATAAAGTGTTGTTGGGGTAACAGGTATATAGTATCAGCGTCTCCTTGTCGCCGTTAAGCGCGGCGCGGTAAGAGCTGTCTGTGTCTACGTTTATTACGTTTGTGAGGTATACGCGGTAAACAAAGTTACCGTAGGTGGTACTCAAATTTACAAGCGCACCCGTCTGCACATCTTGAAGCGAGTGAAAATAAGTATTGTTGTGGGCACCTATAAGCACGCCTCTGCCGCAGCCCGGAATATGGCTGTAATACGACATACACGCACCTTTTTTAAGTAGCGAGGTATCGTCGCCGAAAATAACATCCGTGTCAATATCCGTCCCCTCAACAGTTATATGACCGAAATGGTCACCGTAAGACGGAAATGTTATATCACCCGATGTAAGATAACCGTTATCCACACCGCTGCCACCATTAAAAGCACTGTTTTCCCCGGGCTCGACAATGGTGTTGACGTTCGCATTAGAAAATGCAAGCTCGTAAATCGAGACAAGGGGGCTGAGTATTGGAGTGAGGCATATAAAAAACAGCAAATAGCCTATAAGTAAAAAAACTATCGGAAGAATTATAAAACTCTTCCGATAGCTCTTCTTACTCCGATTAGTACCGGAATCAGTCATCTGAATCCTTGCGGAACTTCTTAACTGCTACGCCTGCAGCCGAAAGAACAGCTACTGCAGCAAGACCGCAGAATGCAGCTGAAGTGAAGTCGGCGCCGGTCTTAGCGATAGTGCCGCCCTGACCGCCCTTGCTGTAAGTAACAGCCGGATGGAGCTTAGCAACTACCTTACCCTCTGAATCGAGGATAGTGAGAAGGCCGTGATCAGCATCTGCAAGCGAACCCGAAGCGGTTACGCTGTAACCTACAACGCCGAGAGCTTTGTTAGCATAAGCGAGAAGGGTGTTTGTAGCTTTCTTCTCGGTGATGTCTGAAAGCTTAACAAGGTTGTTGGCTTTGCAGTATTCAAGAGCTTCGTCGAGAATGCCCTTGATCTGGTTGTACTGATCTTCAGTGAGATCAACGGTAGAGAAAATGTTCTCAAGAGCAGTTACATACTCATCGGGAACACTGATTGTAGTGCCGTCAACAACGTATGCGGTTTTAACATACGTGATGAGTTTTTCCTCATAAGTGTTGATGCCGGTTGCGGCAAATGCCGGAACTGCCATGCAAATGAGAAGGGCCGCTACAACCAAGAGGCTAGCCATTTTCTTCATGTAGGAACTCTCCCTTTGAAAAAATTTTTCATTACCGGACAGTGATAGCTATAATATCCAGTAAAGAATTATAGTTATTGTAGCACACAAAACGTCTTTTGTAAACACCTTTTTAAAAAAAGAGCCCGCCGGCCTCAGCCGTCGAGCTCTTTAAAATACTGCAATATCGCTTGATTACAGCTCAGCGAAATACTTAATGGTTCTTACCATCTGGCTTGTGTAGCTGTTCTCGTTATCATACCAAGAAACAACCTGTACCTCATAAAGGTCGTCAGCGATGTGAGAAACCATGGTCTGAGTCGAATCAAAGAGTGAGCCGTATCTCATACCGATAACATCGGAGGAAACGATCGGATCCTCATTGTAGCCGAAGCTCTCGGAAGCAGCAGCCTTCATAGCGGCATTGATGCCCTCTTTGGTAACGTCGGCACCCTTAACAACAGCTGTAAGGATGGTGGTAGAACCGGTCGGAACCGGAACACGCTGAGCGGAGCCGATAAGCTTGCCGTTGAGCTCGGGGATAACAAGGCCGATAGCCTTAGCAGCGCCCGTTGAGTTCGGAACGATGTTTGCGGCACCTGCACGAGCACGGCGAAGGTCGCCCTTGCGATGAGGACCGTCGAGGATCATCTGGTCGCCGGTGTAAGCATGAATTGTTGACATGATACCGCTCTGAATGGGAGCATAGTCGTTAAGAGCCTTAGCCATGGGAGCAAGGCAGTTTGTGGTGCAGGAAGCAGCGGAAATGATTTTGTCCTCTTTGTCAAGAGTTTTTTCGTTAACGCTGTAAACGATTGTCTTGAGGTCATTGCCTGCCGGAGCGGAAATAACAACCTTCTTAGCGCCTGCGTCAATATGAGCCTGAGCCTTATCCTTAGAAGTATAGAAGCCCGTGCACTCAAGAACTACGTCAACGCCGATCTCGCCCCAAGGAAGATCCTTAGCGTCTTTCATAGCATAGATAGTAATCTTTTTGCCGTCTACGGTAATGGAGTCTTCGCCGGCCTCAACGGTGTGAGCTTTTTCACCGATCTTGCCGCAGTAACCGCCCTGAGCGGTATCGTACTTGAGAAGGTGAGCGAGCATCTTGGGATCGGTAAGATCGTTGATGGCAACTACCTCATAGCCCTCTGCGCCGAACATCTGTCTGAACGCAAGACGGCCGATACGACCGAAACCGTTAATAGCAACTTTAACTGACATTGGTATTACCTCCAATAAATTGTTTTTAAATCATTGCTCTATTATTCTATACCGAAACACGCAATTATGCAAGATTTTTTATGCGAAAAAAGCCTGTTCTGTGAATGTTTTGTCAAAGTGCATAAAAAGTGTGTCGCAAGAAGTTTCCTGTTAGTTGAGAAGTGTCCTCAGCCGCGAAATTCGGGTATATTTTTTCGCGGTAAAGCAATACTTATAAAGCAGTATTTATTGTCTTCGGGGGATAGGATGAAAGCTGATTTTTATGATGAGATAAGGCGTTTAAACAAAAACTGCGCCGGCAAAGCGGACATCGCGCTCACACGCGAGGGATTTCACACGGTCTTTTCCCTGCTGCAAAGGGAGTCGGTCGCCGAAAACGACGACAGATATATTTTCGCGCTTTTTTCGCTGCGCAATTTTTTGAGAAAAGCCTATCTCTCGCCCGACAGGCCCAAAAGGCAAACGCGCATAAATGTCGGAGCATTTATAAACGCTCTTACGGTAAGCTGCTCGTTTTTGTTCGGCGACAGCGATAAAAAGGCGTTTGCGGTTTCGCTTCCGACGGACGTTTCCGCCGAGACGGACGACGTTCTGTTTTCCGCTGCCGCCGCGGAAATTATAGGGAATTCCCTGCTTTACTCAAAACGGTGCCACACGCTCGTCAGCGGCGGCGTTTCCGGGGATATGCTTTTTATCTCCGTTGAGAGCTTCGGCGATTTTACCGCATATGATTTCTGCCGCGAAACAAAAAATGACGGCGGTCTGTCCTTTTGTCTCGGAGTCGCAAGGCTCCTAAAGGGCACGCTGCTTTTTGAGTGCGGCTCGGGAAGTACCGATTTCTGCCGCAAAGTGACGCTCGGCGTTGGCGCAAACGAAATTAAACGCGAAAGCGAGGCGCTTTTTCCCGCGGAGACAAAACGCCTTGTCTGCGATTTTTTGGATGACGGGCTTTCCGTGCCGCGTATTTTTATGCCGCCCGTATAAGCAAAAAAACAGAGCCGTAAAATCAGCTTTACGGCTCTCAGTCACAAGTATTCGGGGATTATAAAACGTAGATTATTACATCTCTTGCGCCCCACTGCCTGCATTCGGATTCTGTATTCATAAACAGGTCCACGGTAAATTTACCCTTGTGGATAAATCCGCCCGTATCGGCAGCTATGGCGTATCCGTAAACAATACCGTCGGTGGAGACTATCCAAAGCTCGCTGCCATAGGGTATCTGCTTGGGATTTACGGCAACGTAACCCGCCTTAACGGTTCTGCCCGTTGAGGTTTTTGCCGTAGGGGACGCGGTATAGGCGGACGCCTTACCGGTAATTATTTTCGAATAGCTCGTCGGAGCACCGTTCTCAATGTTTATGCTTGACGGAACGGTAAGCTCGGAAATGGGCGAGCCGTTATTTTTAAGATTTCTTACGATAATCGGGCGCTGCTTTGTACCCACGGTCGTTATCTGCGGAACCGCCTGCTCAAGAACCACGGTTGTAACCGCCTCGCTCGACGCATATTTGCCGTCCACGGTCTTGTCGCAGTACGTTACCTTTTTGGAGCCGTTCACACCCTTTTGAGAAATAACCTGCTGGTCGGTGTAAAGCTCCGCGCTCTTTTCTGTTTTCTTTGTAAATTCAACCGTTTCGGTGACAGTTCTGTAAGAATACGAAACCCTGTAAACGGTTATAGCCGTGCCCTCGCAGACCTCGCTGTCAAGCTCGGGTGACACCTCGTCGTCATCGCCGAGTGTAACGCCTATTCTGTTGAGAGCGTCACGCACGGTACCTTCGCCCATGGTGAACGAGTTTGTGGTGCCGTCCGCGGTGACCGACACGTCGTAGGAATTTGTCACTCTGACGTCCATACCGTCCTTGAGTACGGTGTCGAGAGGATAGGTTATAAGCTGACCGTCCGAAAGCGTTACGTCAAGCTCCTCCAAAAGGTCCTGCACAGTACCTGCAAATACGGTGTATATCGTATTGCCTTCAATATCGGTGAAGCTGACTGTTGCCGAGCGGTAAATCCTCAGAGCGCTGTCCTCGCCTGCCGTGAAGCCGGTGGAATCGAGCTTATCTCTGTCGTCAAGCTTAACGCCCGCCTGCGACACTATGGTCTTGGGGTCGCTCTTCGACGTGAGGACTCTCGTTATTTCGTTGCCGTCATATATGTCAACATAAAACGACGGCGAGGCTGCAAAAGCGGTTACGGCGCACATAATCGCGAGCGCTACTATAAGTGCCGTGACCTTTGTAAAAGCCTTGCGGCTCGCTTTTACATAGCCCTTAATTTCTGTTATCATCATTCTGCTCCTTTAACTCATACCTGCCGTTCCCTGAAATTCGGAAACGCGGCTGCCGGACGCCTGTGATTTTGCCCCGCGTTGCGTTCGCGAAAGCTTTGTTGCCGTAAGTGCATACGGCGGCGTCGCTGTTATTTCGCTTGTGACGAAAGCCATTATATTTCCAGGTCACATAATTGTCAAATATTTTCATTCTCGATTTTTATCTATTTTGCACAATGTTGTTTGTCAGATTATGTCAAATAATCGCGAATACACCTCTTATCGAGAATAATTACTGACAAATTTATTAAAATATTTGTGTAAAAGTTAAAAATCGTAACAATTTATTACAACTTTGTAACAATTACATTGCTTATGGTACTGCGCGACCTTATTTATCAAGGCTTCCGCTATTATTATATTCCGTAATATTCTAAAAATTCCAAACTATGTTTTTTACCGCTTTTTGCACCGTTTCTTATATTAAAAATCACCCGTAAACATACAAAAATTCCCCACTTCGGCACCGATTTTCCGATTAAAAACAGGCTGTTTTATGGGATAAGGTCCCATTTTGAGGACACTTACGGCAATTTTCGGCACAACTTATCTTCGGGCGCGAAATTGACAGTTTACAAAGAGAAAAAATCCGGCGGCGGCGGGCGGTTCGGACGGCAACCGTCGTCAAGCCGAGGTGTTTTTATGGTAATTTTCGCTGTGTTATGGTATAATAAATATATAACGTTTTCCGCACAAAAGCGGTGCGAATTTTCATCTCGGCAGACGGGAGGGCGCATCATTTTTCGGCAGAGAACGAAGGCGGCGGAGAATTTTTCGCGCTTGTACCGAAAAACGGCACAAAACGGCAAAAATGCAAGCTCAAAACCCGAAAAACATCCGCCGAAATCCGGCGTAAAAAAACGCCTATATATAATAGTATACGAAAATCACGGAGAAGCACACAATGAAAAGCTTTGAAATCGAAAAAAACGACGAGTCGCAAAGACTTGACAAATTCATACACAAGGCGGCCCCGCTTTTGCCGCAATCGCTCTTATATAAGTATATAAGAACAAAGCGCATAAAGGTTAACGGGAAAAGAGCCGAAATCTCAACGCGGCTTCGCCTTGGCGACAAGGTGGATATGTATATAAACGACGAGTTCTTTGAAAAGGAAGAGTCAACTTACGACTTTTTAAAAGCATCGAAGCACCTCGACATAATTTACGAGGACGAAAACATAATGCTCCTTGACAAAAAGGTCGGTGTTCTGTGTCATCCGGACAACGAGGAATATGTTGACACGCTCATAGGCCGCATAAAGCGTTATCTGTACGAAAAAGGCGAATATTCCCCCGACAGAGAAAACTCATTTGTCCCCTCACTTGTAAACCGCATAGACCGCAACACGGGCGGAATAGTAATTGCGGCAAAAAACGCCGAGTCGCTGCGCATACTGAATCAAAAGATGAAGGACAGGGAGCTGCACAAGTTTTATCTCTGCGTTTTAATCGGCAGACCAAAGCTGCAAAGCGGAATTTTAAAGGATTATCTCATAAAGGACGAAAAGAAAAACACAGTGCGCATATACAAAAAGCAGGTGCCGTCCTCAAAGGAAATACGCACAAAATATCGAGTTATAGACACAATAGACGGTCTTTCGCTTACCGAGGTAGAGCTTTTAACGGGCAGGACACACCAAATACGCGCGCATTTCGCCTTTTACGGCACTCCGCTGCTCGGCGACGGAAAATACGGCAGTAACGAGCAAAACCGCAAATACGGCTCTTACAAGAGGCAATTTCTGTATTCCTACAAATTGACCTTCGATTTCACCACCGATGCCGGAATACTCTCTTATCTCGACAAAAGAACATTTGAGGCCGGCGACGTGTGGTTCAAGGAGGAATTTTACAAGGGCGGAATAGTTAACGCGACAAGCCGGCACCTATCGCCGAAGCGCGGTGAATCTTAGCTCATTGACATATCACCGCGTAGATGTTAGAATATTACATAATTTCAGCGCACTAAAGCGTAAATTTATCACATTTGTGTCGGAGGCAGAAATGAATATATTTGAAACTATTTACGAGTGCAACATAAATCACCCGTCAAAGCTCGCTCTTTCCGTAACCATGGACGACGGCTCGACGCGCGCATATACCTACGGCGACGTATTTTCGAAGGTTGCGGAATACGCCGACAGGCTCCTGTCATCGGGAGTTAGAGAGGGCGACCGCATTGCGATAGCGTGCGAGGGCTCGCCCGAATGGACGATAGCGTTTCTCGCCGTTTGCAAGATAAAATGCACAGCGGCCTTAATCGACGCCTCTCTCGGCGCCGAGGAGCTTAAAAGCTTTATTGACCGTTCCGATGTCAGAGCGGCGTTTCTGTCACCCAAAACCTTCGGAAAATTCACAAATTTCCCCGATTATAGGTTCCCCGTATTTAATGTATATGACTGCACCGTATTTGACGGCTGCAAAAATTCGGTTGAGGAAGAACCGACGGTCGATCCCGCACCCGAAATCGCCACTATAATTTATTCGTCCGGCACAACGCGCCGTGCCGCCGGAATTATGCACACTCACGATTCGCTTATAAAGACGACTCAGATGACGCTGAATGTTCAGGAGCTTGTCGAGACGGACCGTTATCTCGCCATCATTCCGAACAGCCATATCTACGGCGTTATATGCCTTGTGCTCGGGCCGCACATAATCGGAGCGGACGTACATTATATAGAAACTCTCGGCGCGGAGGCCATTTTAAAGGCATTCAAGGAATATAAGCCGACGGTTCTCTCCGCCGTACCCAAGGTCTACGAGCTGTTTATGGCACAGATACTTCGCAAGATAAACGAAAACCCCGTGACCGCGCTTATGTTTAAGACTTTTTACCCGATATGCGAAAAGGCTCGCCGCAAAAACGGTAAGCTGCTCGGCAAAAAGATATTCAAAAGTATTCACGACGGCTTCGGAGGCAGTCTGCGCGTGCTCTGCTCCGCAGGCGCTCCCATAAAAAAAGAGGTTGCCGATTTCTACTACGCCGCCGGGTTTAACATTATGATAACCTACGGCGCGTCAGAGACCAATATTCCCACAATAGGCAATACCCCCGAGGACATAACCACCGATACCTGCGGCGTTCCGTACCCCGCCATATCGCTCAAGATAAGCGACGAAGGCGAAATGCTCATAAAATCTCCGTATATGATGGTAGGCTACTTCCGCGACGAGGAGGCTACAAAAGAGGCCTTCGATAAGGACGGCTGGTTTAGGACGGGCGACATAGGAAGCATAGACGAGAAGGGTCACGTTCACGTTACTGGCAGGCTCAAGGAAAATATAGTTCTTGCGACCGGCAAAAAAATAGCTCCCGACGACATTGAGGAGAAATATTCCGATTTGCCGGGTGTAAAGGAGCTCGTAATATGCGGCGTTCCGGTTAACAACGCCGATTACGACGAGGTTCAGGCCTTTGTAGTCCCCGAGAGGCTGTCAGCCGAGAGTCTTGAAAAAATACGTAAGGAAATCACCGAGCGCGGCGCTACGCTCATACAAAATATGCGCATCGCAAAAACTCATTTCGTCGAGAAAATTCCGCGTACCTCCCTTCAGAAGCCCAAAAGGTATCTTCTCAAGAAAAAGGCTCTTGAGGGCAACGACGCCGCAGATGAAAAAATAATTGAGCAAAAGGGTGCCGATATAGAATCGAAGGTGATAGCGACCGTCGCAAAAATCGCAAATGCCGACGTAAACGACATTTCACTTTCGACAAAGGTATTTTCCGACCTCGCTGTTGACTCACTAAGCTCAATAACGCTCGCAATGGAGCTTGAGGACGAATTCAAGGTCAATATCGAGCCGTATTACCATGAGGATATGACCGTGGCCGACATTGTTGAAGCTGTCGAGGGCAACGGCAAGCAGGTGAATTCCATAGGCAAAAGCGGCGTTTCATATCCACAGGATAAAAACGCAGGCGACTATGCCGCATACAAATTATTTAAGGGTATTGCAAAGGGGCTCTATAAGACCGAAATAAGAGGCGCCGAGAACATTCCGGAAAACGGCGGATTTATAATCTGTGCAAACCATGTTTCAAAAATCGACTTCCTGTTTATTTCGCTCGCACTCAGCAAGGAGCGATATATGAAGCTCTGCTGTATGGCAAAAAAAGAGCTGTTCAGAAACGACCCGTTCTCACGCAAGCTTATAAAGAGCGCGGGTATGGTTCCCGTTGACCGCGGCGGAATGAACTCAAGCTCCATGGAAAATATCAAAAAGAGACTCAAGGAAAATTGGGGCGTTATCATTCACCCGGAGGGCACCAGAAGTGAAGACGGCGTTTTCAGAAAGATTAAAAACGGCGCCAGCACCCTTGCAATCGAAACCGGTGCGCCTATTATACCGGCATACGTAGACGGGGCATACAACATTTTCCCGAAGAGCGGAAAAATGCCCAAGTTCTATGACTGGAAGCACAACAAAAAGTTCCGCCTCAGCGTAACCTTCGGAAAGCCCATTTCTCCCGACGGACTCACGACCGAAGAATTGACCGCCGAAATAGAGAGGGCCATTTCCGTTCTTCAAGACGAAAACAGTACTCTGCCGCAGTTTCGATCACACAGTGCCGAATAAAACAATATAAAAGCAAAGCTCCCGCACGGTGAAAAAACATCGCACGGGAGCTTTTTGCAATAAAAACAGCCGTCTCGCACTTCGGGTTTCCGATTTTGCGAACGGCTGTTGTTGTAGTTTGTTTAAAATCACAGGCTCGGCACAATGCCGAAGTCGCGCAGGGCTCTTGCGCATCTTGAAAGCGGCAAGCCCACCACGCTGTAATAATCACCGTCGATTTTTTCGACAAAGACGGCTGCGCGCCCCTGTATTCCGTATGCACCGGCCTTGTCAAACGGCTCACCCGTAGCTATATAAGCGTTTATCTCATCATCGGTAAGGGGATAAAACAAAACGTCGGTTTTTACCGCGAACACACGTTTTTTCTCGGCGCTCTTTATCGTTACGCCCGTATATACGCTGTGCGTTTTTCCCGACAAGCTTCGCAGCATCGAAAATGCCTCGGCCTTATCGCTCGGCTTTCCGAGAATCCTGTCTCCGAGAGCCACCACGGTATCGGCGGAAAGTACCACATCGCTACACTCGATTTTCGCGGCGTCGGCCTTTCTTTCCGATAAGAGCTTTACCGCGTCCTCAGGGAGTATGCCGTCGGGCAGAGACTCGTCCGCAGACGTCGGCTTTACGACAAATTCATATCCTGCGTTTTTAAGTATTTCGGAGCGTCTCGGAGAGCCCGACGCAAGTATCAGCTTCATTTTTTATCCTCCGGAATTTTATTGTTATTTACGAAAAGCGCGTGACTTTTAAAATCCGCTTTTTGCCTCCCTTGTAAAGGGAGGTGGGCCTCGTCAAGGCAAGCCGGAGGGATTCTGCCTCCCTTGTAAAGGGAGGTGGATTGCCGTAAGGCAAGCCGGAGGGATTTCCTTAAAAAATAGATTTCAAAAAGAAAGTGCTTCGCTTTTTAATCCCTCAGTCTGTTCGCGTTGCTCACAGCCAGCTCCCTTTTCAAGGGAGCCTATATAAATCCCTCAGTCCGCTCGTGAACTCGCGTCCAGCTCCCTTTTCAAGGGAGCCTAATTTAATCCCTCAGTCTACTCACTTCGTTCGTAGCCAGCTCCCTTTACAAGGGAGCCTTTTTGTCGCTTCGCGACATTTCCCCACACTGTGGGGAATCACCCTATTTGAGTGAGCCTACAAGGGAGCCTGTTTAATGTGTCTTAGTTAAAAAATAACTACCGCGCTTTTCAAGCATTTTATCTTTGATTGCCCGTTTCTTCGTCAATACTTTCCGTTTTCGAGATAATAGGCTTTTACTATTCCGACCTGCGTCTTGCTGTCGGTTATCTGGTTATTCATAACCATTTCAAACGCCTTTTGCAGAGGGATTTTCACAACCTCAAGGAACTCGTCCTTATCAAGATGCTGCTCGCCGAAGTTGAGTCCTTTTGCAAGGTACATATGTATTATTTCTCCGCAATAGCCGGGTGACGGATACAAATTCCCGAGCGAAATATAGCTGCGTGCAGTAGCGCCGGTCTCTTCTTTTAATTCGCGCTTGCCTGCGAGGAACGGGTCCTCGCCTTTTTCAAGCTTACCTGCCGGCAGCTCCAAAAGCACCTCGGAATACGGGTAGCGAAACTGTCTTACGAAGATCAGCTCCCCGTCATCTGTAAGCGGCGCAACGCAAACTCCGCCGTTGTGCTCCACAACCTCGCGTGAAGCCGTTGTTCCGTCGGGCATCAACGCCTCGTCAACACGCATATTTACAATGCGTCCGCGAAATTTGTAATCCTGTTTTAAGGTTTTTTCGGTCATATCCATAATATTTCCACTCCGTTCGGAATATATATTGATAGTGTTATACCCGATATGATTTCGGGCAGAGCGCCGAGAATAAAAAGAAAGCAGTTGATAAAAATGATTGTTAACCCCGAACCGCTTACATACGACTCCGTAAAAAATATACTGTCCCTGCTTAGAAAAGAATATGATTTCGCCGGATACGAGGTTATAGGACGCAGCTGGACGGGAAAAGCCGTGTTTTCGCTCAGCATAGGCGACGGAAACGAAAAAGTGCTTTTTCTCGGCGGTATGCGCGGAAAAGAGCAAATCACAACATTACTGCTGCTCCGATTTTTTGAAAGAATGTGTGACGCCGTAAAGAACGATAAAAAAATAAGTGCCGTAAAAATACGCAAGTCACTCCAAAACCGCAAAATAACGATAGTTCCCCTTGTTTCGCCCGACGCCTTGGATATAGCGGCAAAAAGAGCCGACGGAGCTGGAGTTTACGCCGGACTTGTTGCCCGTGCGGCAAAGGGAGATTACTCAAAGTGGAATGCCAACGCACGCGGCGTTGATATTTCGCGCAATTTTAACTTTCGCCACGACGAAATCGTGTACGACGACCTGTCTTTTTCCGTTCCGGCACCGCAGCTTTACGCAGGACCCGTGCCCGAGAGCGAACCCGAGACAAAGGCAGTAGCGAATCTCTGCGAAGCCGAGCTTTTCAGATATGCGTTTTGCCTCACCGTAGGCGGAGAAAAAATATATTGGAGCGAACAGAAGGGCAATCTCTCGGAGACAGCCATGATGGCAAAGGTGCTCTCGTCGGTCAGCGGATATCCGCTTTGCCGCAAAGAGGAAAAAGAGAGGCTCGGAAGCTTTTGCGAATGGTTCGGCGCACAGCATCGCAGACCTGCATTTGAAGTCTCTCTCGGAGGTCACGAGTCTGCCCCCTTGGAGGATTTCAACTTTCTCTACAACAGATTTGAAGAAATGCTGACGCTCGGCGCGATAATGTAGTTATTTTTTAACTATCGGTTTTTTAGTCTTATACTGCATACCGCAAGGAGTCGGTGAACACAAAATGACGCATCATTTTACGGCTTTTTAAGCCTTGCAATGTCAACAGCCGACTTCGCCGAAGCCTTTCAAGTTTACGGTGCTTAATCTTCTTTTCCGTATTCGCGGACAAGCTTTTTGTAATGCTTGCCTTTTTCCTCAAAGTTTTTGTAGCAGTTATAGCTTGAAGCGGCAGGCGAGAGCAGGCATATTTTGCCCTTTGCGGTCACTTCATACGCTTTTTTTACCGCCTCGTCGAGATTTGCCGCTTTATATACGTTTTTTTGGGGTGCACCATCGATTTTATCGCAGATCTTATGACCCGTCTCCGGTGTGCCTATCAGGTTTTTGATATTGCTTTTCTTTAAATAATTTTCAAATTCGCTGTAATCAAGACCTCTGTCCATACCGCCGAAAATCAGCGTATCAACATTTTTAAGCGCCTCGACGGCACACTCTACGGCGTGCGGTATAGTCGCAATGCAGTCGTTATAAAAGGTTATTCCGCGGAACGTGCCGACCTTTTCCATACGGTGCTCTATGCCGCTGAATTTTTCTACCGCTCTTTCGGCGGCCGCCGTATCCACGCCGAAATGCTTTGCCGCCTCAAAGGCAAAGAGAATATCCTGCCTGTTGTGTTCGCCGAGAAGATGCTCGTTATTCACCGCAAACGGCAACGGCGCGTCCTTTTTTACGCCGACCTTGTGTGATTTGATTTTGTCGAGGTCACAAAGGCCGTCAAGCCCCTGTGTTGCATTATAAATGAAGGTGTCGCTCTCTTTTTGACGGCGGACAATGTTGAGCTTCGCGTTGACATAGCCGCGGAACCCGTCGCGGTAATGGTCAAGATGCTCCTCATAAATATTGGTGAGAACCGCAACCTCGGGCGAGGACGCGGTAAATTCGAGCTGATGCGACGACATCTCGATAACCGCTATCGTCTCGGGCGTGACCGTGTTAATATCCTCAAGCACGGGAACGCCGATATTTCCTATGAGGCGAGCGTCAAATCCACCCTCCTTGAGCATATCGTAAATAAGCGTGGAGGTTGTGGTTTTTCCCTTGGAGCCTGTTATGCCTACCTTGCGGCACGGCGCAAATTTTAAGAACAAATCGGTTTGACAGGTAACAAGAGTGCCGTCTTTTATATCAACATCCAAAAAGGCTATGCCGGGGGATTTCATAACTATGTCGAAGTCGTTTAAACTGTCCATATAGCTGTCGCCGCAAATGAGCGTGACGTTTTTGTCGTCGAGCTTTATCTCGTTTTTATCGGCAATTGTCAGGTGCATATCCGGGTACATATTCCTTAAAAACCGATATGTTGACATACCCTCTCTGCCGAAGCCGAGAATAAGCACCTTTTTATTTTTGAACATCGAAGCCGCACTCTGATACATTTTCATACATCTCCTTAACAGCAAACAAAAAGTCGTCGGGAACATTGTTTACGGGGTTATATTCGTTTAGTAAATTTTTGTCTAAGGTGCTCTTGTCCGCTCTTTTGTAAAAATAATCGAGTAAATAAGGCATCTTTTTATTTTCCTTTATGAACCGCTGAGCCGTGAGCATAAGGGCATAGTTTATCTCGCTTACCGTACCGACGCACTCAAACGGCTTTACCGGGGTGAAGCCCACAAGTCCGTCGAAAATATCCTTTAAGCTCTCGTCTGACAGCATCTCGCTGCCGAAAACATCAGAGAGAGTCGAAAGAGGCAAAAACGGCGATAATATCGAATAAACAAAAAGGCACTTGGCACACTTACAGCACCATATATTTTTCTTACTGCCGCGGTTGCAGCTGCGGAAAACCTTGTGATACTGCGGCAAAAGCGCAAACTGTTTTGCAATCTGCAATTCCGAAAACGGCCGTAAAAGGCTGAAATAGCGTATGCCCGAAAGCAGATTTTCGCCGACATACTCGGTGAAATCGTTTTCAAATCTATATGACTTTGAATACTGGTGATTGACCTCTCTGCCCTCGATGTTTCCGGAATTTGCGCTTGATTCATTCGAGAGAACAATATATTCGCCGCCTATGAGATAGGCGCAATACAGCGAGAGGAAAGCAACGATTGCCGAAAACGGCGTGTGACCGTTCAAGAATCCCTTTTTGTTAAGTTCCAGTAAGTTTTTATCTATCGCGCGATATGTCTTTATAATATCGTCCTCGCCGTAGCCTGCGGCAATGACGGTTTCGGTGCGCGCCGCCTGGTCGTTGACCGTGAAAAACTTATTTCTTTTGCCGAACGGCTTTAAAAGCTCTGCCGTAACGGCGCTGTCCTTTCCGCCGCCGACGGGAATAAGGTTGATACCGGCGGTTTTATAGCAAATCGGAGCAACATCATCCTTCGCTTCGTCACATTCTATTGTCATAAACGAGTCCTTATCGGTCTCTATGCCGTTTATATAGAAAAATTCGGATAAACCGCCGAAATAGAGCTGCTTCCAAAACTCCTTTTGCCTGTCGTTCAAAAAACCGCACTTAATTTCCACTCTTTCGGGACAAGCGATTTTCCAATAGCTGACAAGCTCCACCATGCCGAGTGAAAACACGATGTTTCGAGCCGTGGGAGACGAAAAATCGTTCAAAATATCAAGCCCTGTCAGCTCAATTTCGGTTTTTGGGTGAAATTCGCAAAGCCCGTCTATTTTGAAATCAAACGAAACGGTTATATATTTATCATCTTTTGTAATGTGATAATCCTCATAGGTAAAGGTCTTATATTGCTCTCTAAAGCGCGAAAACTTATCGTCAGACATTTTTTACCTCCAAAATTTCATTCATATTATTATACTTATTTAATACAAAAAAAGCAAGAAAACGAGGAAATTAACATTTCTTATAATTTTATAAAATAGTAATTGCTATTATTGGGCAATTATGCTATAATTTCACCATACTGGCTCTAACTATTATGAATAATACATAAAAGGACAGTAACATCTATTTTAGGAGGAATTTCCTGTGAAAGCATACACTTCAAACAACATACGTAATATTGCCGTGCTCGGCCACGGCGGAAAGGGCAAAACAACGCTGTGCGAAGCTATGCTTTACATAGCCGGCGCTTCGGACAGACTCGGCAGAGTTGCCGACGGTAACACCGTTCTCGACTTTGATTCCGAGGAAAAACGCCGCAAATCGTCCGTCTCTTCCGCCATAGCGGCACTTGAATGGGATAACACAAAGCTCAATATTATAGATGCTCCCGGTCTTTTCGACTTTGAGGGCGGTGCAGCCGAGGCAGTCAGAGCCGCCGAGGCGGTGCTTATAGTCACTTCGGCAGGCTCAGGCGTTGACGTTGGTACGGAAAAAGCATTCCGTGCCGCAGAAAAAAAGGGTGCGGCGAAATTCTTTGCCGTCACCAAAACCGATTCCGACCACAGAAACTTTTACAAGACGTTTGACGCCTTAAAAGAGGTTTACGGCAACAAGCTCTGCCCGACAATAATCCCTTATATGGAGGGCAATATTACAAAGTGCTATGTTAATCTTATGACCGGTATGGCGTTTTCATACGACGAAAACGGCAAAGCGACCAAGGTTCCCGTACCCGAGGACAGCGTTATTGAAGAGATGACCTCGGCATTTATGGAGGCTGTCGCAACCACCGACGACGCTCTTATGGAAAAATTCTTCGAGGGTGAGAAATTCACCAAGGAGGAAATATTAAAGGGTCTTTGCATAGGTATTTTCGACGGCTCGATTTACCCCGTATACGCGGTATCCGGTCTTACCTGCGCAGGCGTTGATCAGCTGCTTTACGGCCTTGCATGGTCCGCACCCGGTGCATTCGGTTATGCAGGCGAAAAATGCACCTACGAAAACGGCGAGGAGGGTATTTTACCCTGCGACGAAAACGGTCCGCTTGCAACCGTCTGCTTCAAGACGATAGCAGACCCGTTTGTAGGCAAGATGTCATTCTTCAAGGTTGTTTCCGGCAAGCTCGCGCCCGACACCGCGGCATATAATTTCCGCACGGGCGAAATCGAGAAAATGGGTAAAATCGTATTTGTAAAAGGCGCAAAGCAGGAGGACGCCCCCGCAATCATCGCAGGTGATATAGGCGTTGTCACAAAAATGGCAGGCGTTAAAACGGGCGACACACTCTGTGACCCGAAAAACATACTCAAGCTCGCCGGAGTCGATTTCCCGAAGCCGTGCCTTTCAATGGCTGTTAAGGTGTCGAAAAAGGGTGAGGAAGAAAAGGTTGCCGCAGGTCTTACAAGACTTATGGAGGAGGACCCGACAATCACCTTTGCGCTTAACAAGGAGACAAGGGAACAGGTGCTCTCGGGTCTCGGCGAACAGCATCTTGACGTAATCGTTTCAAAGCTTAAAAATAAATTCGGCGTAGACGTAACGCTTGAGCTCCCGAAGGTTGCATACCGCGAGACTATCAGAAAGCCGGTAGAGGCACAGGGCAAGCACAAGAAGCAGTCCGGCGGTCATGGCCAATTCGGCGATGTTTGGATAAAATTCGAGCCGTGCGACAGCGACGATCTCGTATTCGAAACCGCGGTAGTCGGCGGAGCCGTTCCGAAAAACTACTTCCCGGCAGTCGAAAAGGGACTTCGTGACTGCGTTGCAAAGGGATTCGCGGCAGGCTATCCGATGGTAGGGCTTAAAGCCACGCTCTATGACGGCTCTTACCACCCCGTTGATTCCTCGGAAATGGCGTTTAAAACAGCCGCTTCGCTCGCATATAAAAATGCGATGCCGAAGGCAGGCGTTGCCATACTTGAGCCGATAGGCACTCTCACAGCCTATATGCCCGACGAAAACCTCGGCGACATCATGGGCGACGTTACAAAGCGTCGCGGCAGAGTCCTCGGTATGGGCGCTTCGGAGGAAAAGGGTATGCAGGAGCTTACCGCCGAGGTTCCGATAGCCGAGATGGGCGATTTCACAACGGTGCTTCGCTCCGTTACGGCAGGCAGGGGACATTACACTCTCTCATTTGCCCGCTATGAGCAGGCTCCGCAGCCGGTTGCCGACAAGGTAATTGCCGACCGCGCGGCTGAAAACGAAGAATAAACAGCAATCGGGGAACGGTTTTTGCCGAGCTGCGGCGAGGATTGTTCCCCTCTTTTTGCCGTTTGGTATTGAAAAAATCGTCAAATATGGTAGAATAATATAAATACTTTTAGTTCAAGGGGTTTTGGAAATGAACAAAAAAACCGTGTTTAAACTTTCTGCGGCTGTGATTTGTGTTTTGCTTTCGGCCTGCATGCTTTTTGCCTGCGGTAAAAAACAAAAGGATTTTGAAACAGACACGTCAGCTCCGGCCACCACATCGGAGCCCACCGTCGCGACAGATACAAATCCGCTTACCGGTCTTACGGGTCTCCCCGCAAGCAGTATAGGCAAGCGTCCCGTTTGCGTAATGGTTGAGAACTCACCCGAAGCGCGTCCGCAATGGGGCCTTTGCTCTCCCGACATCGTAGTCGAGGGCGAGGTTGAGGGCGGCATCACAAGAATGATGTGGATGTATGCCGACATTTCCTCGGCGCCGAAAATCGGCCCCACAAGAAGCGCACGTCATGACTATGTTGAGCTCGCCGAGGGATTTGACGCCATTTATGTGCATTTCGGCGGCAGCAATCTCGCTTATGACAAAATCTCCGCAGATAAAGTTGATGATATCGACGGAATGAAAGCCGGCAGTTACTTTGCGCGCGACAAGGCAAGAAAGGTATCCAGGGAGCACACAGCTTACACCTCGGGTGAAAATCTTTCAAAGGCAATCGCGGATAAGGGCTTCCGCACCGACGTTAAATCGGGCTACGGCTCACCGTTTACCTTTGCTTCGTCAAAGAGATCTCTTTCGGGCGGCGCCTGCAACTCTGTTCTTGCGGTATTCTCCGGCAACTACAAGCACACCTTTAAGTACAATGCGAACGACGGTCTCTATTACAACAATATGAATTCAGACCCGATGAAGGACGCCGACGGCAACACCATGGCCGTTACAAACGTAATTATCCTTTACACGGGAGTCACAGGACCCATTGACGCGTCCAAGCACGTTGACTGGGATCTCAAGGGCGGCAGCGGCGTCTATGTTTCCAACGGAACATATGAAAATATAAAATGGACAAAGGGCGACGCATCTTCTCCTCTCAAGCTTCAGGCAGAGGACGGCAGCGACCTTCAGCTCAACACCGGTAAATCCTGGATAGGCTTTGTCAGAAGCGACAATGCAGGCTCAACCGTTATAGGCTGATAAAAAGTTAAAATCACAAAAGTCCACCGGTCTGTATTAACACAGATCGGGGATTTTTTTGCCTCTTTCAAAGCAGCTGCGGTCTTTATCACAGCTACGCACACTCGTTTTTATTTAAATCCCCCGGTCTGTTCGCTCCCTCGGCTTGACCGGTTCGTAAGGAGGCGTTTTTCTCTCCTGTATTTTATTGCGCGGTGTAAGCTGTTGAAAAAATCCGAAAGTGTGATAGAATATAATATCGAATTAAGCGTGTATGCGGCGAAAGCTGCAATTTATGCGCCGGGAGGTTTTTATGAGAGACAAAGCGACAAACATAGTTTTAATGCTGATTTTAAATATGATGGTTATAGGCACGCTTGTCTATAAATCACGCGGCGGAAAGGCGATTGATTTTTCGACGTCGGACGGCATAATTACAGTGCTGTTTCTTGTGGCTATGGCTGCCGTAGATGTTTTGTATGCAGTAAAACTGATACGCGGCAGCGGAAAATAAGAGCCGGAGAGCAAAAACGCAAAAAGGCAGCGGATGTTTTTACTCACACGGGTTTGTGCGGTTGACAATCCGGGGAATTTGTAATATACTTTTAATGTATAGAAGTGCCCTGCACTTAAAAGAATAATTCAGAATTGGAGATGTCGTTATGGAAAGAATTAAGACTCTTGAGACTCGCGACCTTTGCGAGAGTGCTAAGAACGGCGGCTGCGGCGAATGCCAGACCTCTTGTCAGTCTGCATGCAAAACAAGCTGCGGTATTGCAAATCAGCAGTGCGAAAAGGCTGACAAGTAATTCTGTCGGTATTTCGGGTGCCGTCCGTGTTCGGGCGGCATTTTTTGTGTTCTGACCTAACGGAGGTAAAAATGGTACATCAGTATAAATTAAACGGATATAATATAGTTTTAGACACCTGCTCCGGCTCGGTGCATTCGGTGGACGATGTCGCTTACGACATAATCGCAATGTATAAAACCGCGTCGCGTGAGGAGATTGTCAATGCCGTGATGAAAAAATACGGCGACAGACCCGACGTTACGAGAGATGACGTGCTGCTGTGTATCGATGACGTTGAATCTCTTGAAAAAAGCGGCAAGCTCTTCACGGAGGACAGCTTTAAAAATCTTGCCACGACCTTTAAGGAGCGTTCCGGTAATGTTATTAAGGCGCTGTGTCTGCACGTTGCTCACACCTGCAACCTCAACTGCTCATATTGCTTTGCGAGCCAGGGTAAATACCACGGTGACAGAGCCGTAATGAGTTTTGAAACGGGTAAGCGCGCGCTCGACTTCCTTATTGAAAACTCGGGTTCGCGACGCAATCTTGAGGTCGATTTCTTCGGCGGAGAGCCGCTTATGAATTGGGACACGGTTAAAAAGCTCGTTGAATACGCTCGCAGCATAGAAAAGGAGCACGGCAAAAATTTCCGCTTTACTCTTACGACAAACGGTATGCTTATAGACGACGACGTTATAGATTTTGCAAACCGTGAGATGCATAACGTCGTTTTGAGCCTCGACGGCAGAAAAGAAATTCACGATAAATGGCGCGTCGACTATGCTGGCAACGGCAGCTTCGACAGAGTTGTGCCGAAATTTCAAGAGCTTGTACGCCGCCGCGGAAACAAGAATTACTATATGCGCGGCACGTTTACACATTCAAATCCCGATTTCTTAAAGGATATTGACGCAATGCTCGAGCTCGGCTTTACGGAGCTCAGTATGGAACCCGTCGTCTGCGCTCCCTTAGACCCGTCGGCTCTGACGGAAGAGGACAAGCCGATTGTTATGAAGCAGTACGAGCTTCTCGCAGAAGAAATGCTTGAGAGAAAAAGAAAAGGTAAGCCCTTTACGTTTTATCACTATATGATAGATTTGACGGGCGGCCCGTGTATATATAAGCGCATTTCGGGTTGCGGTTCGGGAACGGAATATATGGCTGTAACTCCGTGGGGCGACTTATATCCGTGTCATCAGTTTGTCGGCGAGGAAAAATTCCTGCTCGGCAATATTTGGGACGGCGTTACCAACACAAAAATCCAGGACGAGTTCAGAAGCTGCAATGTATATGCGCGAAAAGAGTGTACCGATTGCTGGGCTAAGCTCTGGTGCTCCGGCGGATGTGCGGCAAACGCATATCATGCCACGGGTAAAATCGAGGGCGTATATGACTACGGCTGTGACCTCTTCCGCAAAAGAATAGAGTGCGCGATTATGCTCAAGGTGGCAGAGGACGCCGAAAACCTTAAATAAGCAGGTGATGCTGTGAAAACGCCGATTTACGATTTTGTTTCGGATTATATTGCAAAAAACGGTGCGCGGCTTCATATGCCGGGGCATAAGGGCCGTATATTTTTAGGTGCAGAGTCGCGTGATATAACGGAAATATGCGGTGCAGATTCGCTTTTTGAGGCGGACGGTATCATAGCGGAGAGCGAAAAAAACGCATCAAATCTGTTTGACACAAAAAGGACTGTTTATTCGTGTGAGGGCTCGACGCTCTCGATTAAGGCTATGCTGTATCTCGCCGCGATAAACCGTGAAAATAAAAGCGAAAGGCCGGTTTTTGTAGCCGCACGCAACGTTCACAGAGCGTTTGTTTATGCTTCGGCGGAGCTTGACGCCGATGTTGTTTGGCTCACATCAAAAGACAATTTATCGCTTTGCAGCTGCAAGATTTCGGCGGAGGATTTGAAAGAAACGCTGTCAAGGCAAAAAGTTAAGCCTGCCGCAGTATACATTACAAGTCCCGATTATCTCGGCAACACGGCGGATATTGCCGCGCTCTCACAAATTACACATTCCTTCGGTGTGCCGCTTTTGTGCGACAATGCACACGGCGCGTATCTTCACTTTTTACGTGAGAAATGCCACCCTATGGAGCTCGGAGCGGATATTTGCTGTGATTCCGCGCACAAGACGCTGCCCGTTTTAACGGGAGGCGGATATCTGCACTTTTCAAAGAACGAAATCAAGGATTTTTCGTCAGACGCCAAGACGGCAATGGCTGTTTTCGGCTCAACAAGTCCGTCATATCTCATATTGCAGTCGCTTGACCTTGCGAACCGATACCTTGAAAACGGTTACCGCGAAAGGCTCTTTGATACAGTAAAAAAGGTGCGCGATGTAAAAAATTTCTTGGAGGAAAACGGTTATCGTCTTTGCGGAGATGAACCGCTCAAAATAACCGTCAATACATCGGCTTCTGGAAAAAGCGGATTTGAGCTTGCCGAAAATCTCAGAAAAAACAACGCCGAATGTGAGTTCTGCGACAGGGACTTCGTCGTTATGATGGTAACACCGGAAAATTCCGACGGAGATCTTGAAGCTGTCAAAAGAGCCTTTGTCTCTCACGATAAAACGGACGGCAAATCGGTTGCGCCGAAAACGGCTTTACCCGTGTTTGTGCTCCCCGAAAAGAGGCTTACCGTGAGGCAAGCGGTTCTTTGCAGCAGCGAATCAATACCTGTCGAAAACAGCGTCGGAAGAGTCGCCGCATCGCCTGCCGTCGCCTGTCCGCCGGCTATCCCCGTGGTTATAAGCGGCGAGATTATAAATGAGAGTACGGTTGAAATTATGAAGTATTACGGCACTGAATACGTGCGTGTGGTAACGGAATGATTTTGTCCGAAAAAACAGACTTCTAAACATTCTCCCACAGTAAATGCCGTGAGGAATCACCCTTGAACCGGAAAGCTTTTTTGTTCAAGGGAAATTGTATATTGAAGCTTAATTGAGAGAAATTATAAAAACAGGACACCGAAAAGGTGTCCTGTCGTTTTTTATACCGATTTGATTTTTACCGATTCGCTTTCACGCCGATTTTTACTCAATGCTTCATCGGCACTTTTCAAAGCCTATCGGGATTTCTCAAAGCTTTGAAACGAGTTCCTTTAAATACGCCTTGAAATCGTCCTTGAGCTCGGGGTGACGCAAGCCCATTTCGCAATTCGCCTTGAGTATGCCGAGCTTGTTGCCCATATCAAAGCGATTGCCGATAAAATCAACGGCGTTGAGTCTGCCCTGCTTTGCAAGCGTATTCATAGCCGCCGTAAAGCCGACCTCGCCGTTTACGGGCGGCGTGTTTTCGATTATTCCGAATATTTCGGGCGGCATCACGACTCTGCCGAGAATCGAATAGCAGGACATAATCTCGGAAAGCGACGGCTTTTCAAGCATATCGTGAACCTGCATGACGTTCTTTTCAAGCGGAGTTACGTCGAGTGTGCAGTATTTCGGAACGTCCTCACGCGGAACCTCCTGCACACCTACAACGCCGTTACCGAACTTTTCGTAAACGTCGGTAAGCTGTTTTGTAACGGGATACTCTGCGTCGATAACATCATCACCGTAGAGAATCGCAAACGGCTCGTCGCCGACAAAGCTCTTGGCGCGATATATAGCGTCCGCAAGGCCCTTAGTCTCCTTCTGACGTTTAAAATAAATATCGGCGATGTCCGAGCACGCAAGCACGCTCTCGTAGAGGTCACGCTTTGCCGCGTTGCCCTCAAGGTTTTTTTCAAGCTCAAATGAGTGGTCGAAATGGTCCTCGATAGCACCCTTGCCGCGGTTTGTAATTATAAGAATATCGGTGATTCCTGCAGCAGCTGCCTCTTCAACGATATACTGTATCGCGGGCTTGTCAACAATGTTGAGCATTTCCTTCGGTACCGACTTTGACGCCGGCAAAACCCTTGTGCCGAGACCTGCCGCGGGAATTACGGCTTTTGTTATCTTTTTCATAATATCTCATCTCCTGTTTTTATTGGATATGCGATTGTTTTTACATTAAAAACCGTGCAAGGACTATTGACAGCGCATTTGTACAGGCAAAATAAAGAAGCACGGACGCCATAAGCCAAAAGAACGATACTCCGCCGCTCCTGAAGAGCGAAATGCGGTACTGCTCGGGATTTTGACTGAGCTTTCGTATTTCATAGACGCCTTTTTCTGCCTTTTTGGCGTAAAGATAATTGGCGCAAAGTCCCGCCGCCGCATGAACAAGCAGCACAAGGACATTCGCAATAATGTTTGCGGGGAGCTTTTCGTACTCCTCATACGCTTCCATCATATCCTCGGCAGAGGCCTTGCCGTTTGTGTAATTTTCATAGACCTGCATTACATTGCTGCTTGCCGCCATAACCGACTTTGTGGTGCACGCACCCGATATGACGAGCAAAACCGCAATAAATATACAGCCGATATTTTGCATTTTGCGGTAGAAAAACCAATACGGCGCAAAGAAGAACGCCGCCCAGTTCCACGACAGCTTCTTTTTTTCCTGCTGCATTTTATAGAACTTTGGGATATAGGATTGTGCGTTCACACCTATAAATTCGGCTGTGTCGCCTACGGTATTTCTGCCGAGCATATCCATGGGCGAAATATTAACTACCTCGCCGAACGGCTGTTTATCCATATTCGGAAGCTCAACGGGCGGAATAAACGCCTTGCCGCCGTTTTGATTGTTATAGAGCCTTGCTCCGCAATTAAGGCAGTTCGGCTCCTCCGCCGGATTCTCTCTGCCGCACACCGGGCAAAAAACCACCTTGTGACCGTCATCGTTTGCATTTTGACCGACATTCGGGGTCTTCTCTTCTTTATAGGGCGCAGTCTCCGGCTTCCACTCGAAGCTCTCGCCGTGCCGCTCTTCATTTACGCAGTGCCCTGCGGTCTTATAGCATTCTCTGTGGTACGGCGTTCCGCACTCCGGACAGACGACTATATCGTCGCCGTCGCAAAACTCCTTACCGCATATGGGACAATGCTGTCCTCTGTAATCCATCTAAAATCACCCTTGTGAAAGTATTTTACTTTCTCCCGCTTACAACTTATGTCAGACCTTAATTTCAACCTCAAGTCCCAAAAGGTCCTTGTATTTTTCGAGAACCGGCTTTACGTCGCCCTCGATAAATTCCGTTACCTGCTGCGGTGCTCTGCCGATGAAGTTTTCAGGCTTTAACTGTGCCTTGATTTCATCAAGCGTGAGCGAGAACATCGGGTCGGCAGCAATTCTTTCAACCAAGTCGTTGGGCTTGCCTTCAACCTTTACCACCGCACCTGCCGCCATGGAGTGACGGCGAATCTCCTCATGGAGAGTCTGGCGGTTGCCGCCCTTTTTGACCGCTTCCATAAGGATATTTTCCGTAGCCATAAACGGAAGCTCATCGTTTAAATGCTTTTCTATCATTTTGGGATATACGACGAGTCCGCTGACAATGTTGATGTAAAGCTCCAAAATAGCGTCTGTCGCAAGGAAGCCCTCGGCTATGCTTATTCGCTTGTTTGCCGAGTCGTCAAGAGATCTCTCAAGCCACTGCGTGCCGGCCGTAACCGACGGGTTTATGACATCTGCCATAACGTAGCGCGAAAGAGACGTGATTCTCTCGCTTCTCATGGGATTGCGCTTATACGCCATTGCCGACGAGCCTATCTGCTTTTTTTCAAACGGCTCTTCTATTTCCTTCATATGCTGTAAAAGTCTCAAATCGTTTGAGAATTTAGACGCGGACTGAGCTATTCCGCTGAGCACAAAGAGAACCTGCGAATCAAGCTTTCTCGAATAGGTCTGACCCGAAACGCTGAAGCAGGACGAAAAGCCCATTTTCTCAGCTATCTTTTTGTCGAGAGCCTTGATTTTTTCATCGTCGCCGTCAAACAGGTCAACAAAGCTTGCCTGAGTTCCCGTAGTACCCTTGGAGCCGAGAAGCTTCATCTGCGAAAGCTGAAATTCGAGTGCTGTCAAATCCATTAAAACGTCCTGCGCCCAAAGAGTAGCGCGTTTACCCACCGTGGTGGGCTGTGCCGGCTGGAAATGCGTAAACGCAAGGCACGGCATACTCTTGTATTCGTCGGCAAATGACGAAAGCTTTGCTATCAAATTGACAAGCTTTTTTCTTAGTAGCTTTAAGCCCTCGGTCATGGTTATTACGTCCGTATTGTCACCTACATAGCAGGAGGTTGCGCCGAGGTGAATTATTCCCGCCGCCTTGGGGCACTGAACGCCGTAAGCGTAAACGTGCGACATAACGTCGTGGCGAACTTCTTTTTCGCGCGCCTCGGCAACGTCGTAATTTATATCGTCCGCGTGTGCCTTAAGCTCTGCGATTTGCTCGTCGGTAATGTTGAGCCCGAGTTCCTTTTCGCTCTCGGCGAGAGCTATCCAGAGCCTCCTCCACGTTTTGAACTTGTAATCAGGAGAGAAAAGGTATTTCATCTCTTTGCTCGCATAGCGCGAATTAAGGGGACTTTCGTAAACATCCTTCATAGTTATTCCCATAGCCTTTCGATATGCATATATTTTGACGGGTTCCCGAAAAGCCCTGTTGCCGACATAATACGGCGTATGGCTTTCGGAGTTTTACGGAACAGAGCGAAGTTAATTACTTCGCAAAATAATTTTTAATTCTGGCAACCGCCTTTTCGGTGTTCTCGGTTGTTCCGAACGCGGTAAGACGGAAATAACCCTCGCCTGCGGGGCCGAAGCCCTCGCCGGGAGTTCCGACTACCTGGAGCTTTTCGAGAAGAAGGTCAAAGAAATCCCAGCTCTTCATATTGTCGGGAGTTTTGAGCCATACATACGGTGAATCCACCGCACCGTAAACGGTAAAGCCGCAGTCGCTAAGTCCGTTATATATAATCTTTGCATTTTTACGGTAATATTCGATTATTTCTTTAATCTGCTTTTTGCCCTCGTCCGAATAAACGGCCTCTGCGGCTCTTTGGGTGATGTACGAAACGCCGTTGAACTTTGTTGCCTGACGGCGCGCCCACATACCGTTGAGCTCTGTTCCGCCGAACTTGAGGTCGTGGGGAACTACGGTGTAGCCGCAGCGCACACCCGTAAAGCCTGCGGTTTTTGAAAAGCTCTTGAATTCAATGGCGCAGGTCTTTGCACCCTCTATTTCATAAATCGAATGGGGAACATCGTCCTCGGTTATAAACGCTTCGTATGCCGCGTCGTAGAGAATAACCGCACCCTCGCGGTTTGCGTAATCAACCCACTTTTTAAGTTCTTCCTTTTTAATGGGCATACCCGTGGGATTGTTGGGGAAGCAGAGATATATAATATCTACGTGCTGCGTCGGAATGTGCGGCAGGAAGTTGTTTTCGGCGGTGCAGGGCATATAGTAGATGTTTGACCACTTGCCGTTTTCGTCCTTTTCGCCTGAACGGCCCGACATTACGTTTGTATCGACATATACGGGGTAAACGGGGTCGCAAATCGCAACCTTGTTGTCAAGCGAAAAGATGTCGCCTATGTTGCCCGTGTCGCTCTTTGCGCCGTCCGACACGAATATTTCGGAATTGTCAAGCTCAATGCCGCGAGAACGGTAGTCGTTTTCGTTTATCGCGTTCAAAAGGAAATCATAGCCGTACTCCGGCGGATAGCCGCGGAACGTCTTTTCGTCGGCCATTTCGTCAACAGCCTTGTGCATAGCCTCAATGCAGGCAGGTGCAAGCGGTCTTGTTACGTCGCCGATGCCGAGTCTTATAATCTCCTTATCGGGATTTGCCTTTGTGTAAGCCTTTACCTTTTTTGCGATATTTGAAAAAAGATAGCTGCTTTCGATTTTAAGGAAGTTTTCGTTAATATTCATTTTGTCCTCCGTAACAAATTAAATTACACGTCTATTTCGCCCGTGCAGACTTCGGCAGCCGGGCCGGTCATCAGCACATTGCCGTCATTTGTCCAATTTATATAGAGTGTACCGCCTATGAGATTTACCTTGATGTCGGTATTTCTGAGGCAGTAGCCGTTCAGCACGCTTGCCACGGCGGAGGCGCACGCTCCGGTTCCGCAGGCGAGTGTTTCGCCCGAGCCGCGCTCCCATACACGCATATCAAATTCGGTTTCACTTATTATATGTATAAATTCGGTGTTCACCCTGTCGGGGAACATCTCGTTGTTTTCAAAAACAGGACCTATTTTTGCGAGGTCAAGCGTTTTTACGTCGTCCACATAGGTAATGCAATGCGGATTGCCCATTGAAACGCACGTAACGATTTTATCGCCCAATTCGCCGCCGAGGTGCAGCGTCTCACCCACAACCTTGTCGCCGTCAAACAGCGTGGGGATTTTTTTTCCGGAAAGAACGGGTGCTCCCATATCGACTCTGGCACTTTTCACCTTGCCGTCGTCGCCCTTGAAAACTTTTATATATTTAATTCCGCTGAGCGTTTCAAGCGAAATTTCATCCTTATTTGTAAGGCCGCGGTCACACACGTATTTTGCAACGCATCTTGTCGCGTTGCCGCACATTTTCGCCCTTGAACCGTCGGCATTGTATATATCCATTTTAAAATCGGCTTTGTCGCTCGGCTCTATCAAAACAAGCCCGTCCGAGCCTATTCCGAAATGCCTGTCGCTGACCTTTACAGCCGTGCTCTCGGGGTCGGAAACCTTTTCCTCAAAGCAGTTTACGTATATATAATCGTTTCCTGCGCCCTGCATCTTTGTGAATTTCAAAGAAACCACCTCGTCCTAACTAATCTTCTTCGAGAATTTTTCTTGCGACGTCCATAATGCGGACGCCCTGCTCCATACTCATTTTCTGAATTTTCCTGTGTGCCTCGCGCTCCGAGATACCGTAATTTTCGCAAAGGCGTTGTTTTGCCAGCGTCAAAAGGTCGTTTTCCTCGACGGAACGTGTTTTTTTGCGTGATGTAATATCACTCGAAAGCTGAGTAAGCGTCCGCACGACAGATACAAACTCAACCCTGTCAAGCGGCATGGTAAGCTCCACCATATTGCTCACGAAGCCCTGATATGCGTCCGAGGACGACACCAAATGTACAACGTCAAAGCCGGGGGGAAGTGTTTCCGCAAGAGAGACTGCCGGTAAGCCGTCGGACAGACGTCCGCACACAACTACCGCGTCCGGTCTGATGCTCGCGTAAGAGAGCACCTCCGCGCCGGACTGATATATTTCCGAAACAAAGAGCAAATCCCGCTGGAGAATGCTCTTTATATGTTCCGCGGATTTGCGGTTTGCGCTTGCGATTATGACGTCTCTCATCCTCAGACGGCGTTAAGCCTTCCCCCGTTCTTCGTTTAGTTAAAAATTATCTGTAAAGGGGATGGCGCGCACAAATATCGTTTACGCCCTCTCTGATGTAGTCTGCTTTACCCTCAAAATCGGTGGCGCAAAGATAAATATACTCGGCAATTTTTTCCATATCCGCTTCGTCAAGACCGCGTGTGGTGACTGCAGGAGTTCCGACTCTGATACCGCTTGTTACAAACGGCTTTTCGGGGTCGTTGGGGATGGCATTCTTGTTGGCGGTGATGTAAACCTCGTCAAGTCTGTGCTCAAGCTCCTTACCCGTTATGTGAAGCGAGCGAAGGTCAAGAAGTAAAAGGTGATTGTCGCTGCCGCCCGAAACCAAATCTACACCGTATTTTGTAAAACCGTTTGCGAGAGCCTTGCAGTTGTCGAGAACTTTTTGCTGATACTCCTTGAATTCCGGCTTTAATGCCTCGCCGAAGCAAACAGCCTTGCCTGCGATTATGTGCATGAGCGGGCCGCCCTGCGTGCCGGGGAATATTGCCTTGTTTACGGCCTTTGCTATATCCTCGTCGTTGCAGAGAATCATACCGCCGCGCGGGCCGCGGAGAGTTTTGTGGGTTGTAGTCGTAACAACATCAGCATACGGGACGGGTGACGGATGAAGTCCGGCGGCAACAAGTCCCGCTATGTGAGCCATATCCACCATAAGATATGCGCCGACCTTTTTGGCTATTTCGGAAATTCTCTTGAAGTCGATGATGCGCGGATAAGCGGAAGCTCCGGCAACGATCATCTTCGGCTTGCAGGAAAGAGCCTTCTGCTCAAGCTCGTCGTAATCGATATAGCCCTCTTCGTTAATTCCGTAGGGGACGAAGTTGAAATATTTACCGGACAGATTTACGGGTGAGCCGTGTGTGAGATGGCCGCCCTCGGCAAGATTCATACCCATTACGGTATCGCCGGGATTAAGAAGAGCAAAGTATACAGCTATATTCGCCTGAGCACCCGAATGAGGCTGAACATTTGCGAATTTGGCACCGAAAAGCTTCTCAGCTCTGTCGCGCGCGATATTTTCCACTATATCAACATCCTCGCAGCCGCCGTAGTAGCGCTTGCCGGGATAGCCCTCGGCGTACTTGTTTGTAAGAACGCTGCCCATAGCCGCCATAACTGCCGGCGAAACGATGTTTTCGCTCGCTATAAGCTCTATGTTCCTCTGCTGACGGGCAAGCTCCAAATTCATAGCCTTGCCCACTTCTTCATCATACTTTGATACGAAGCCTATCGTATCCATCATATCTGCGTACATTTTTTTCTCCTTATTTTTTTATTTCACGCTGCTTGCGAATTATAAATTAACGGAATAGTTGGGTGCCTCTTTTGTTATGAATACATCGTGCGGATGGCTCTCTTTAAGACCTGCGTTGGTTATTCTTATGAACTTCGTCTTAGTCTGAAGCTCGGTTATATTTTTGCAGCCGCAGTAGCCCATACCTGATTTAAGACCGCCCATCATCTGGAAGATAGTGTCGGAGAGTGTTCCCTTATAAGGAACTCTGCCCTCAATTCCCTCGGGAACAAGCTTCTTGTTGTCCTCCTGGAAATATCTGTCCTTAGAGCCGTTGTTCATGGCGGCTATACTGCCCATTCCGCGGTAAACCTTGAATCGTCTGCCCTGGTAAATTTCGCTGTCTCCGGGGGACTCCTCACAGCCTGCGACAAGCGAGCCTACCATAACCGCCGAAGCGCCTGCGGCAATAGCCTTGACTATTTCGCCAGAATACTTGATGCCGCCGTCGGCAATTATTGAAACGCCGTGCTTTGAAGCCTCGTTTGCGCTGTCATAGATTGCCGTTATCTGCGGAACGCCGATACCGGCGACTACGCGCGTTGTGCATATTGAGCCGGGGCCTATACCTACTTTGACGCAGTCTGCGCCGGCGTCAATAAGCGCCTTTGTGCCCTCTGCCGTAGCTACGTTACCGGCAATAAGCGTGATATTCGGGAAAGCCGCCTTTACCTTGGCGACGGATTTCAATATGTTATGGCTGTGGCCGTGAGCCGAGTCAAGCGTGAGAACGTCAACGCCGGCTTCGGCGAGAGCCGCAGCGCGGTCAAGAACGTCGCTTGTGGCACCGAGAGCCGCACCGCAGAGAAGTCTGCCGCGAGAATCCCTTGCGGAATTCGGGTACTGAACGCTCTTTTCAATATCCTTAATGGTGATAAGTCCCTTTAAGTAGCCGTTTTCATCTACAAGCGGGAGCTTTTCTATCTTGTGGCGCATCAAAATCTGCTTTGCCTCGTCAAGCGTTGTTCCGATGTGAGAGGTGACGAGATGGTCTTTCGTCATAACGCCTGCAATCTCCACATTATAGTCGGACATAAAACGCATATCGCGGTTTGTGAGTATGCCTACAAGCTTGCCGCTGTCGTCACAGATGGGAACACCCGAAATTCTGTAACGGTGCATAAGCTCGTCCGCTTCCTTTACCGTGTTCTGCGGATGCAGGAAAAACGGATTTACTATAACTCCGTTCTCACTTCTCTTAACCTTGTCCACCTCACTCTTTTGAGCCTCAATGGACATATTCTTGTGAATTATGCCTATGCCGCCCTCACGCGCTATGGCTATTGCCATTCTCGTTTCGGTTACGGTGTCCATGGCCGCCGTTAATACCGGCGTGTTGAGCGTTATGTTTTTTGAAAGGCGGGTTGAAACGTCAATATCCTTGGGGAGCACGTCGCTCTCGGCCGGGATAAGCAAAACGTCATCAAAGGTCAGGCCCTCTTTTGCAAATTTCTCATCTGTTGCCATACTGATATTACCTCCCATTATAGTTAGTATTATTATAACATCTAATACAATCATAGTTCAATACTTAATATTGAAAAAACACCCGCAAAGAGTACGGGTGTTTTTGTAGATGTTGTCTTATGTCCGAACAAAGCGTCGCATTTCGGCAAAGAATACAGTATTTTGCCGTTTATTTCGGAAGCTTGTCGATTATGGGAGCTATCGCCTTGTCGTCGCAGAGCTCCACCGCGCCCTTATCCACAAGTGAAGCGGTTTTGGGGTCTATCGGCAGACGGGCAAGCACCGGAACGCCGAGTTCCTTTGCCACCTCGTCTATTTTGCTCTCGCCGAATATATTGTATTTCTTTTTGCAGTCGGGGCACTCAAAATAGCTCATATTCTCGACGAGTCCGATTATCGGAACATTCATCATTTTTGCCATATTGTATGCCTTTTTTACTATCATTGTTACAAGGTCCTGCGGAGTGGTGACAATTATAATGCCGTCAACCGGAAGACTTTGGAATACCGTCAACGGAACATCGCCCGTGCCGGGGGGCATATCGACGAACATATAGTCAACGTCGCCCCAGAGAACCTCCTGCCAGAACTGATTTATAACGCCCGAAATGACGGGTCCGCGCCATACTACGGGAGCGTCCTCCTTTTCGAGCAGCAGATTTATGCTCATTATCTTTATTCCCGTCTTGCTCTCGACCGGGAACATTCCCTCGTCGCTGCCCATGGCGCGCTCGTGTATACCGAATGCCTTGGGGATTGACGGACCTGTGACGTCGGCGTCCATAACCGCCGTCTCAAAGCCCCTCGCCTGTGAAGCCGAGGCAAGAAGCGATGTCACAAGGCTCTTGCCTACGCCGCCCTTGCCGCTGACTACCGCTATAACCTTTTTTATATTGCTGTAATCGTTTTGACGAAGCTTCATATCCTCTGCTTTTCTCTCGCTGCAGTTCTCACCGCAGGTAGAACAGTCATGTGTGCAACCTTCGCTCATTGTTTTTCCTCTTTTCTTTTTTCCCGAAGCTTCAAAAAGAAGTCCGAGAGCATTCTCCTGCAAGCTTCCTCCATCACGCCGCCCTCATATTCGGTACGGAACGTGAACGGAACCTCAAACAAATTTATTTTTGACCCTGCGGCGCCGTTTTTTTCATCGTATGCGCCGAAGGTCACTTTTTCGATTCTTGAATTTATAATCGCACCGGCGCACATGGGGCACGGCTCAAGTGTGACATACATTTCACATCTCGGAAGTCTCCAGCCCGAAAGCGCACGGCAGGCACCGTCAATCGCCTCGATTTCTGCGTGGCACAGGGCGTTTTTTCCCTTTTCGCGGCGGTTTCTGCCCGTTGAAATAACCTCGCCGTCTCTTACTATGACCGCGCCGACGGGCACCTCGCCGTCAAGAAACGCCTTTTCGGCTTCGAGCAGGGCAAGACGCATAAAATCATTTTTATCCATATCAGAACTCAATATACATGGCAGTTTCCCACAAGAGCAGACAAATCGCTATTATCATGGGTGCCGTCACCACAAAGGCTCTCGTTTTTTCATTCCATGAGAGGACGAGACTCTCGCCGTTTTTCAGCGGATAAGCGTGTGAATAATTTTTGAAATATATCGCGGCGCATATGATGCCGATTATCATTATCACAAAGACAACGGACATCGTAATTACAGACGACACGGTTTCGGAGCAATTATCAATGCCTATCTGCATAACTATCGACGCAAGATTGTTGAGAAAATGTATCAAAACGCCCGTCCACATACTGCCCGTTACCGTAACGGCATAGCCTATGGCAATACCTGCGATAAAGGCGAACGGAATTTGAACCATATTGCCGTGCAAAAGCGCAAAGACAAGCGACGACATAATAATCGCGAACCAATCGCCGTATTTGCGAAGCGACTGCATAACTACGCCGCGCATTGCGAACTCCTCTATGAGAGCCGGCAAAACCGCGGTTTTTACGATATACGGCAATATAACGGACGCCGTTGTCAGCTTTATGCCGTCCTCCGCCATGGTAAATTCTATGCCGAAGAGGCTTTGAAAGATATTTCCGAAAATGCTCGACGCATAGCTGCCGGCTATGCACGCCATAAGTCCCGAAAAAACAAGCAGGAAAAACACGGGTGTGTTTTTGGCTGTTCCGAGCGGCAAAACCGCGGGCAGAGCGCCCTTGGATTTTAAATATGACATTGCCGCGAAAAACGGCACTCCTATTATAAAAACGGAATATACCATATCAAAATATATGCTGAAGGACGCGTTGCCCTTATATTCCGACAAAAAGCCCGGTATTGCGCGCAAAAGCACGCCTAAAACCATACTTAAAAGCGTAAAGCCGATAACCGCAAGTCCCACGGCAATGCTTATGCGGGAAATATTTTTCTTTTCCCTCTTTTTCTCCTGTGCGAGTGGGTCATACTGCCAATTATACGGCGGTGGAGGCGGATAATTTCCGCCGGGCGGTGGATAATTGCCGCCGTAATATCCGTTGTTGTTATAGTTCATAGCAATTTCCTTTTTTCATAACAGAGGTTTTCGGCAGATAAAAAGCACCTGCCGAATTACTCTGTAATTATATATTGTAAAAGTAAATGAAATGTTAATAAAATTATAACTTTTTGCGGAATTACCCGATTTCCGTCGGATTTTCTTTGCTTTCGTCTGCTTCTGCCGCCTTTTCGCCCTCGGCATTTTCCTTCGTCACGGGGACTTCGCCGTCATTCTCCGCGTCGGACTCGGAGCTTTCATCCTCGGTTTCATGCTCGGTTATTGAAAGCGTGGCAACCTTTTCACCCTCGTTTGTCTTCATAACGCGGACGCCCTTTGACGGACGTGCAAAAACGCTGATATCCTTAGCCGGGATTCTTATTATGATACCGTCGGACGAAATCATAATTACGTCCTCGTCCTCGCCGACCATTGCAACTGCCGCAACATCACCGTAGGTCTCGGTGTGATAGTTGATAAGACCCTTGCCGCCGCGCGACTGAACACGGTAATTGTCAAATTCGGAGCGTCTGCCGAAGCCGGTTTCGGAAACGGTGAGTACCTTTTTGTTTTCCTCGGGAACGCACATACCGGCAATCTCGTCTCCCTCGGAGAGAGTTATAGCCTTAACGCCTCTTGCGGTTCTGCCTATGCAGCGCGCGTCATTTTCGTTAAAGCTTATGCACATACCCTTTCTTGTAGCTATGAGTATCTGCTTTTCGCCGTCGGTGAGCTTTACAAATCTCAATTCGTCGCCCTCGTCGAGATTTATCGCGAATATACCGTTTTTGCGGACGTTCTTATATGCGTCAAGCTCGGTACGCTTGATAACGCCGTTTTTGGTGAGCATGCAGAGATAGAGCTTTTCCGTACCGAATTCGGGAACTCTTATCATGGCGGTGACCTTTTCATCCGCGCCGAGAGGAAGAATATTGACAATGTTCATTCCCTTTGAATTACGGCTTCCCTCGGGGATTTCGTAGCCCTTCAGCCTGTAAACCTTGCCCTCCGACGTAAAGAACATTATATAGTCGTGCGTGGAGCAGGTGAACATAGTCTCGGCAACGTCCTCCTCGCGCCTTGTCATACCCTTTACGCCTCTGCCGCCGCGGTGCTGCGTCTGATATGTATCGACGCTCTGACGCTTGATATAGCCGAGAGTGGTAAGAGTAAACACACAATTTTCATTGGGGATAAGGTCCTCTATATCGACCTCGCCGCTGACATTTACGATTTCGGTTCTTCTGTCATCGCCGAATTTGTTACCGATTGCCGACAATTCGTCCTTTACAATCGAGAGTACCTTTTCATCGGAGGAGAGTATCTCATTGAAATAGTTGATTTTTGACTGAAGCTCCTCCATCTCGTTGTGGATCTTCTGAATTTCGAGTCCTGCGAGCTGTCCGAGTCTGAAAGCGACAATGGCGGCTGCCTGAACGTCGTCGAAATCGAACTTCTCCATAATCGCGGCCTTTGCCTCTGCCTGACCGCCCTTACAAGCGCGAATGGTTGCTATAATCTCGTCAACTATATCGATAGCGCGCGCAAGACCCTCCAAAATATGCTCTCTTTCGAGTGCTTTCTTGAGGTCGAATTTGGTTCTTCTTATGATGACTTCCTTCTGGAAATCTATATATTTTTCGAGAATCTGCTTTAACGTGAGGATTTTCGGCTCGCCGTCAACTATGGCAAGCTGAATTATACCGTAGGAAATCTGAAGCTGAGTATACGAATAGAGCTGATTTAAAATGACCTGCGGATTTGCGTCCCTTTTAAGGTCTATTTCCATTCTCATGCCCGCGCGGTCGGAGGAATAGTCGTTGATGTCGGAAATGCCCTCTATTCTCTTATCCTTGACAAGCTCCGCGATGCTCTCGATAAGTCGTGCCTTGTTTACCTGATACGGCAGCTCCGTAACGACAATTTTAAATCTGCCGTTCTTTTCGTTTTCGACAATTTCTGCGCGCGCTCTGAGCGTTACCTTGCCTCTGCCCGTTGCATAAGCGGCGCGTATGCCTGCTCTGCCCATTATGATGCCGGCCGTCGGAAAATCGGGACCCTTTATGTGCTCCATAATATCCTCAAGCGTGGCGTCGGGATTGTCTATAAGACAGCAAATGCCGTCTATTACCTCGCGCATATTGTGCGGCGGAATATTCGTTGCCATACCTACGGCGATACCCGTAGAGCCGTTTACAAGAAGGTTCGGGAAGCGTGACGGCAAAACCACCGGCTCATTCAAGCGATCGTCGTAGTTTCGCATCATATCCACGGTGTCCTTGTCGAGATTTGTGAGCATTTCCATGGAAATTTTGCTCATTCTCGACTCCGTATAACGGTAAGCGGCAGGCGGGTCGCCGTCCACCGAACCGAAGTTTCCGTGACCGTCAACAAGAGGATACCTCATTGAGAAATCCTGTGCGAGACGAACCATGGCGTCGTATACCGACGCGTCGCCGTGCGGATGATAGCGACCGAGCACGGAGCCTACCGTGTCGGCGCACTTTCTGTATGCCTTTTCGGGATACAGACCGTTTTCATACATAGTATATAAAATTCTTCTGTGAACGGGCTTTAAGCCGTCGCGTACATCGGGGAGCGCACGTGACACTATTACCGACATTGAGTAGTCGAGGAAAGATTTTCTCATTTCCTTGTTTATCTCGACATTTATGATTTTCTGGTCCTCAAGCGGCACGTATTCCGAATGATGCCCGGTATCTTTGTTTGTGCTCATATTCTACCTCTTTTATATATCAAGATTCTGAACGAATTTCGCGTTTTTCTCAATGAATTCACGTCTCGGCTCAACCTTGTCGCCCATTAAAACGGAGAAGGTCTCGTCCGCCTCCATGGCGTCCTCAAGATTTACCCTGAGCATAGTCCTGTATTTCGGGTCCATTGTGGTCTCCCAAAGCTGCTGCGAATCCATCTCACCGAGACCCTTATATCTCTGAACGTCGCAGCTGCCGCCGAGCTCCGCTATTTTTTCGTCGCGCTCCTCGTCGGAGAAAGCGTAGAAGTGCTTTTTGCCCTTTGACACCTTAAAGAGCGGCGGCTGAGCTATATAGACATAGCCGTGCTCTATAAGCGGACGCATATATCTGAAAAAGAATGTCAAAAGAAGAGTTCTGATGTGCGCGCCGTCAACATCGGCATCCGCCATTAAAACTATCTTGTGATAACGCAGCTTTGTGATGTCGAAGTCGTCGCCTATGCCGGTGCCGAGAGCCAAAATTACGGGCGTTAATTTTTCATTGCCTATTACCTTGTCAACTCTCGCCTTTTCAACATTGAGCATCTTGCCCCAAAGGGGGAGAATTGCCTGGGTGTTTCTGTCTCTTCCTCCCTTTGCGGAGCCGCCTGCGGAATCACCCTCGACGATGTAAAGCTCGGTATTTTCGGGATTTTTATCGGTGCAGTCGGCAAGCTTGCCGGGGAGAGAGTTGCTCTCAAGCGCAGATTTTCTGCGCGCATTGTCCCTCGCCTTTCTTGCCGCCTCGCGCGCCCTTGAAGCGTCGAGCGACTTATTAAGTATGGTTCTTGCCGTAGAGGGATTTTCTTCGAGATAGGTCATAAGCTTATCATAGAGCATTTTTGAAACAAGACCGGTTATCTCGGTGTTTCCGAGCTTGCCCTTGGTCTGACCCTCAAACTGTGCCTCGGTAAGCTTTACGCTTATGACCGCGGTAAGACCCTCTCTTACGTCGTCGCCGGAGAGCTTTTTGTCGCTGTCCTTTATGAGATTAAACTTTTTGCCGTAGTCGTTGAACACTCTCGTAAGAGCCGTTTTAAAGCCCATTTCGTGAGTACCGCCGTCTATTGTGCGGACGTCGTTTGCAAAGCTTAATATTATCTCGTTGTAGCCGTCGTTGTAAGACATTGCGACTTCCGCGCTGCGGTCGCCGTCAACAACCGAGAAATGCATTATATCTTCGTGAAGAGGTGTAAGCCCGCGGCTTTTGTTGATGTAATCCACAAAGCTGCGAATACCGCCCTCATAGCAGTATACCTCGCTTAATATGTTGTCCTCATCACGCTTGTCCGTGAGCGAGATTGAAAGTCCGGCATTTAAAAACGCCTGCTCTCTGAGTCTCTTTTGAAGTGTCTCAAAATCATATTCCGTAGTTTCGGTGAATATTTCGGGGTCGGCCTTGAATTTAATAAATGTACCCGTCTCGTTTGTATCGCCGATTATTTCAAGGTCGCTCTTTACGTCGCCGCGCTCAAAACGCTGGTGATATATGTGACCCTGCCTGCTTACCTCGATTTCAAACCACTCGGAAAGAGCGTTAACTACCGATGAACCGACGCCGTGCAGACCGCCCGAAACCTTGTAGCCGCTGCCGCCGAATTTACCGCCGGCGTGGAGAACCGTTAAAACCACCGTTACGGCAGGCAGGCCCTCCTCCTCGTTGATGTCAACGGGGATTCCTCGTCCGTTATCTCTGACGGTAATCACGTTTCCGGGGAGTATTTCAACCTCGATATGAGTGCAGTAGCCCGCAAGAGCCTCGTCTATTGAGTTATCGACAATCTCATATACAAGGTGGTGAAGACCTCTCGGTCCCGTCGAGCCTATGTACATACCGGGTCTTTTTCTTACGGCCTCAAGACCCTTTAATACCTGAATCTGCTCCGCGCCGTATTCCTCGGTAACGACGGTATCCATTACCTCGTCGTTCTTTTCCTCGTTTATGTTTTCGTTGTTTTCGCTGAACATACAAAACCTCCGTCAGTTATACAAAATCCGAATAAAATTTACCAAATTTTTAATCTTGCTTTAATCTTTTGAAAACAGTGCTTGTTGAAAACGGTGATATATATACTTTTCTTTTGCCGCCCGTTACCTTTACTATAAAGGATTTCGGCAAATCGAACGACACCGTTTCGCACTCTCCGCTTTTTTCCGCGTAATTTATATATTCGCGCGAAGCTTTGCTCACGGTAGTGTTGTCAAGGTCAAATATGCCGAGTATTCCGTCCGTTGTAATTGCCTTGTCCTGACTTATCAAAATATACATTATATCACTCCGCCGTTTTTTATGTGGAAGGTCTTGCCCTCGCACAGCCGCAAAACGGTATTCGGGTCGCAGCAGGTTATAAAAACCTGCCTTCCGCTTATGTTGTTCAAAATATAATCCTGCCTTGTTAAATCAAGCTCGCTCATCACGTCGTCAAGAAGTATTACCGGCTCATCGCCCGTTATTTCCTTTATGATTTCCGATTCGCTGAGCTTTAAAGACAGTGCCGAGGAGCGCTGCTGCCCCTGTGAGCCGAAGCTGCGTGCCGACAGGCCGTCTATTTTAATGTCAAGGTCATCTCTGTGAGGACCTATCGACGTTATCTTGTTGTAAATATCGTCGCGCCGCGTTTCTCTGAGTCTGTTTAAGAGGAAATCCTTTATTTCATACGGGTCGTCCGAATATACCTTTGCGTTGTCGGTATATTCAACGCTCATTTTTTCCTTGCCGCCCGACAGTCCGTCGTATATTTTTGCGGAAAATTCACTCAAGAGAGATGTGTATTTAATTCGCTCCGATATTACCGCCGCACCGTAAGACGAAAGCTTATCGTCCCAGGCGTCAAGTGTATCGTAAAGCTCGCTGTGAAACTGAATGTCCTTTAAAAGCGCATTTCTCTGAAAAAGTGTGTGCGTGTATTTTGCGAGTGCCTTGGCGTAATACGGCTTTATTTCGCACAGAGCCGTATCAAGAAATTTTCTTCTGAAAACCGGCCCGTCCTTTACGAGTGACAGATGAGACGGAGAAAATATAACCGCGTAAAACTCGCCTATAAGCTCCGCAGGGGAACGCAGCGTTACGCCGTTTTTCATGGCGGTACGCTTTTTGTCTATAAAAATAACCGCAGACTGCTCGCGTCCCTTTGCGAAAAAGGTCATCTCGTTTTTTGCATATGACGCATCAAACCTCACAAGCTCCCTGTCTCTTTTTGAACGGAAGCTCTTGCAGCCCGTAAAGAGCCATATACTCTCAAGCAAATTTGTTTTTCCCTGAGCGTTTTCTCCGTAAATGACGTTTACGCTCTCGGAGGGGGTAATATTTATTTTTTCAATATTTCTGTAATCCGCGACCGAAAGCTCTTTTACCGTCATTTTTTTACGACCTCATAATATTTTCCGTCAAAGCTGAATTCGTCTCCGCCGTGAAGCTTTTTGCCTCTCTGAACGCAGACCTCACCGTTGACTCTGACCTCGCCGTCCTGAATTATCATTTTTGCGATACCTCCCGAGCCCACCGCGTCACAAAGCTTAAGTGCCGCGTCAAGGCGGATAAAGTCGGTATCTATAAATATCTGTTTTACTTCTTTTTCGGCAATTCTTGCCTTTAATTTAATTACTTTTTTCATTCTGTTTTAAGCCTTACAGGTAAAATTAAGAAGAGGAAGCTGTCGCCGTCCGTCGGAACTATAATTATTGGATGAACGGGGCTTGAAAGCTTTATTATTACTTCATCGGTATCGCAAACTCTGAGCGCGTCAAGTAAAAATTTGTTATTAAAGCCCATCTCAAGCTTTTCGCCGGTCATTTCGGCGGGAACTCTATCGTTTGCCGAGCCGAGAACGGTAACGCTCGAAATTTTAATCATATCCTTGTCAAAAATGCATCTGATGGGGCTTTTTGCTCTGTCGGTTATAATGAGAGACGTTCTCTCGATACTGTTTATAAGATTTCTGACGCTTACCTTTACCGTTCCCGTGGAATTTCCGGAAATAGCAGCCTTGTAATTTAAAAATTCTCCGTCCAAAAGACGTGAAACAATATCATAATCGCCTATCTTAAATGTTATGTGCCTTTTGCCTATGCTCATTGATATCTTTCCGTCCTCGCCCGCGGAGAGCTTTAAAACCTCGTTAAGCGTTTTTTTCGGAACAACAAATATCTTTTCTTCGCCGGAATAGTCTATTTTTTCATTTCTTATTGCAAGACGGAAGCCGTCAACCGCAACAAGTCTTATATTGTTTTCGCTTATCTCGAATCTGACGCCCGTATGTACTATTTTTGCGTCGTTTTCGGCTGTCGCAAAAATTGTTTTTCTTATCATATCCTTTAATATCTCGCTGTCGATAACAACGGGGAAGCCTCCGTTGACCGATGGAAGCTCCGGATATTCGGCTGAGCTTGTTCCCACAAGAGTAAATTCGGCCTCGCCGCTCTTTATTTTACATGAAAGTCTCTCGTCGGCTTCAAAAGAAACTTTGTCCTCGGGAAGATTTCTCAAAATGTCGCAGAGAATTTTTGCGTTTAATATAATGCTGCCGTTTTCTTTTACATCGGCGTCGGTCGACGTTATCATTCCTACCTCAAGGTCATATCCCGTGAGAGTAACCGTGTTTCCCTCGGCTTTTATCATAATTCCCTCAAGAGACGGTATTGATGTTTTTTGAGAAACTGCTCTCTGAACATTTGAACATATATCGGAGAGGATATGTGTGTTGCATTCAAATTTCATAAAGGATTTCCTTTCAAAATAAAATAAATAAAATATATAAATAGTATCATTATTAGTGCGCGACGAAATGTTTAAAACTCTCGAAGCTGTTTATACACAAGAAAAAATCACGTTTTCTCGGTTGTTATTTTCGTGTTGAAAAAATGTTCAATCAACAGACAAAAATTAACTGTTCAAAACCTGTATGTTTAAAATCAAAACTTGTTTAAAACTCCTGCATATTTTTAATGATATCCTCAACAGTTTTTTTAAACACGGGATTTTCGTTCATTCGGTCTTCGATAACCTCAATTGAGTGGTTTACGGTTGAGTGCGTTTTTCCGTTAAATACGTTTCCTATGTCCACAAGTTTCATTCCGGTAATTTCGCGGATTATGTACATTGAAACCTGCCTTGCGTCTTTAATGTTTTTATCGCGCTTGTCGGACATTATGTTTTCGGGTGATATTCCGAAGGTGTTTCCGACATTGTTTATGATATTGTTTATGGTGACGGAAATGGGCTGATTGAAGTTAAGCACCTCTTTTATGGCGTCGCGGGCTATATCTATGGAGGGTTCTTTTCCGGCAAGCCTTGTTAGAGCGTTGATTTTATTTACCGCACCCTCAAGCTGACGAACATTGTATTTTACCTGCTCGGCTATAAATTCCACTATGTTATTCGGAAGCTCAAGACCGCGGCTGTCTGCCTTGCTTTTTACGATAGCCATTCTCGTTTCGAGATCCGGCGGAGTTATATCCGCCATCATACCCCAGTTAAAACGCGTTTTTAGTCTGTCCTGAAGAGTGGGTATTTCGTCCGGCGGATTATCGGACGTCAAAACAATTTGCTTATTGACCTCGGTAAGAGCATTAAAGGTATGGAAAAATTCCTCCTCGGTACTCTTTTTATTTGCTATGAACTGAATATCGTCTATTAAAAGCGCATCGACATTTCTGTATTTGTCGTGAAATTCGCCCATATTCTTTTTTCCGAGATAATAAATAAGGTCGTTTGTAAAATTTTCACTCGTGGTATATAAAACGTTTGCCGACGGATTTTTTTCGAGCATACGGTTTTTAATTGCCTTTAAAAGATGGGTTTTGCCGAGTCCGCTCTTGCCGTAAATAAAAAGGGGATTGTATTCCTCGCCCGGATGCTCTGCGGCATTTAAGGCGGTTGCATATGCAAATTTGTTTGTTGAGCCGACTATGAAATTTTCAAACGTGCTTGTGCTGTCACGCGAGGACAGGTGATTTTTTTCTTCACTCTGCTCCTTTTCGTCATCGGTTTCCTGCGGCTTAAAAAGGTAAATAACCTCTATGTCGTCAAATCCCATAACAGCCGTCAAAGCTTCTTTTATAACGCCGTCATATCTCGTTGTGATTATCTGTATTTTATATGATGTGGGGCAGGTAAATTTTGCGGTTTGCCCGTCAAAGCTCTCCGGAACAAGCGGAGATATCCACAAATTAAAGGCAACGTCGCTGACATTAAGTGCTTCTTTCATATAATCGCACGCTGCGGACCATATCTCGGAAAACGAGTCCATATTTTCACACTCCGAAAACAAAATAAAAAAATATCAAATTTACCGTTACAGCGGTACAATCGGATTATTTTAACATTTTAGGTGCTTTTAAAGTATTAACACATAAAAACCGCAAAATTAAATTACGGTGCTTACAGGCAATAATTTGCACAATATGTATATTAGCACATTTTTAATATTTTTTCAATATTTTCTTAAAATAAATGGAGTAATTATAAATGTATATATATATATAGGGCTTTTGAAGAAGCGTAAATATTAAAAAAAAGTTGACAACAAGCCGGATTTTAGTATATAATAACTTCTCGCAGATTATTTCAGAGTAAAGGAGCGAAAAAATAATGCTTAGAACTTATCAGCCTAAGAAACGCCATCGCAAGATGGAACACGGTTTCAGAAAAAGAATGGCCACCAAAAACGGCAGAAAAGTGCTTGCAAGACGCCGCGCTAAGGGCAGAAAGCAGTTATCTTATTAAAAGGTAAGCATTTTGAAAAATACGGTAACACTAAATCGTAACTGTGATTTCCGACGCCTCTACGGCAGAGGAAAGGTTTATACGGATCCTGCACTGGTTATTTATTTATTAAAAAACCGTGCGGGAATTTGTCGTATAGGTATAACCGTAAGCAAAAAGACCGGCAACGCCGTACAGAGAAATCGCTCAAAGAGGATAATCAGAGCGGCGTATTCGGCTGTTGAAGAAAGTATTTGCGGAAATTGGGATTTTGTTTTTGTTGCGCGAGGCAAAACAAAATACCTGAAAAGTACCGATATTCAAAAAGTCTTGACAGAACAACTCCTAAAAGCGGGAGCCATAAAGAAATGAAAGAGCTTGCAATTAAAATGATAAGATTTTATCAACGTAAGATCTCCCCGCTTTTTCCGCCGAGATGCAGATATTACCCGACCTGCTCGCAATATGCCGTTACGGCTATTGAGAGGTTCGGTATCATTCGCGGCGGTTTACTCGCAGTATGGCGTCTTTTAAGGTGCAATCCTCTGTTTCCGGGAGGACTTGACCCTGTTCCCGAAAAACGAAATAAGAAAAAGGGCTAAGTTTGATTAAGCTTTTACTCCCTTCGGAGGAATTTAATGAACACAAGTAAAATATATGAAATTCTCGGAATTCCTTTCGGCTTTGTGATTTCCCTGTTCTATGCCATGACGGACAACTATCTTCTCTCGATAGTTTGCCTTATGATAATAGTAAAGCTGTGCCTTCTTCCATCTTCCGTAAAGCAGCAAAAGGCTCAGGCTAAGCAGGCAAGGCTTCAGCCGAAGCTCAGACGTATTCAGAAAAAATACGAGGGCAATCAGCAGAAAATTCAGGAGGAAACACAAAACCTGTACAGCCGCGAGGGCTTTAGCGCCATGGGCGGCGGCTGTATGCCGATGATTATACAGCTTATAGTTATGACCGGTCTTTTCCAGGTCAACTATCACCCCTTCTCAATGGTTCTGAATATCAGAGGCGATGTGCTCTCTTCAATTAAGGAAGCCGTTATGCCCTTGCTCACCGAGACGGAGGCAAAGGGTGCTTCGTTCAGAATAGAGCTTTATGCTCTTCAGCATTGGAGCGACATTCGTAATTCCGTTGCCGGTCTTACTCCCGAGATGATATCAAGGGTTGATTTATTCTTACAGAGATTTACCGTTTTCGGACTTGACCTTTCGCACACTCCGAATTTCAGGGTATTTGACATTTATTGGGCAATACCGATTATAACCGGCGTTTTGTCGCTTGCCATGAGCGTTTATTCCCTTATGCGTCAGAAAAAATTAAACCCGGAAATGTCAAAAAATCCGACAATGGGTTGCATGATGCTTTTCACACCTGCCATGCAGATTTACTTTGCATTCCTCTTCCCGACTGTTGTCGGCATATATGTAATTATGTCTACCGTTGTTTCCTTTGCGCAGATGGTGGTTCTCAATATAACCCACAGTCCGCAGAAGGTTCTCGCAAAGCTAATGGTTGAGGAAACCGTTGAGCGACGCTCAAAAGAGGCTAATATCAAAAAAATAGCCGAGATGAAATCTTAAAAAAGAATGGTGTATATAAATGATTAAAGAATCGGTAAAATCCGCGTCCACCATAGAGGACGCTAAGGCCGCCGCCCTTTTGGAGCTCGGTCTTACAGAGGACGACGTATATAATATAGAAGTTTTACAGATGCCGCAGAAAAAGACATTCGGTATTTTCGGCGGAAAGCCTGCCGAGGTAAAGGTTTGGGTTGACGTTCCCGAGAAAAAGGAAAAACCCGTTTCCGAAAAGAACACGTACAAAAAACCCGCTTCGGCTCCCAAAAAGGTCGAAGACAGAAAAAAGGAAGCCAAAAAGGAAAACACCCGTAAGGTCGAAAAAGAAGAAAAGACCGAAGAGGAGAAAAAAGCTTCTTTGAAGGAGACAAACGAGTACGAAAAAACCGCTTCTTATATAGCGGAAATCGTCAAGGGTCTCGGACTTCCCGAATGCAGCGTTAAAACCTTTGCAGACGACGAGGAAATTGTTTTTGAGCTTGACTGCGGCGATGATTACGGAATAGTAATAGGCAGACGCGGCGAGACTCTCGACGCTATACAGTACCTTGCAAGAATGGTTGCAAACCGCGGTGTTTCGGGCTATAAGCGCGTTTCCATAAACATAGGCAATTACCGTGAAAAGCGCAAGGGTGCTCTTGTTTCTCTTGCCAAAAAAGACGCTGCAAGAGCCGTTCGTACAGGCAGAAATATAACCCTTGAGCCGATGAACCCCTATGAGCGCAGAATTATTCATACTGCCGTTCAGGAGGTTGAGGGTGCAACCTCGTTCTCGGTAGGGCAGGACCTTGACCGCAGAGTTGTAATTGCTCCCGAAAACGGCGGCAAGGGCAGCTACGGCGACAGAAATTATCGCAGAGGCCGCGGCGGAAGAAATGACCGCAGACCCAAGCGCGAGCCCTATGTTCCGCAGGTTGCTCCGGACCGCGAACAGAAGAACGACGCTGCAGGCGTTTCGGTTTACGGAAAAATCGAAATTAAGAAAAATACAGAGGAATAATTCTGAGTTTTCTTCATTATCGAAAGAGTTTTAGACATTTGAACCGCATTTTTGTCGAAAACTTCGTTAACGAAACAAATAATCAGATTTTAAGAGCACCGGATATGCGGACAGCATGTTTCGGTGCTTTTGCTTTTTAAAATATCAAAGCCGAGCTCTGAGAATTTATTGATTTTAAAGGCGGCGCGGCGGGCAGAGTTTTTCGTCTGTTCGCAGAAAATACAAAGCCAAACAGATAAAAGTGGTGATTTTATGAGTACAATCGCGGCTATTTCAACAGGTCTTGCCGCAGGAGGCATAGGAATAGTCAGAATTTCGGGCGAAAACGCCCTGAATGTAGCCGATAGCATCTTCAAAACCGTACAAGGTATCGAATTAAAAAAACTGAGCGGCTACAAAGCGGCGTTCGGAAGGGTATTTTTTGACGGAAAACCCATTGACGAGGCCGTTGCGCTCGTATTCAGAGCACCGAAAAGCTATACGGGCGAGGACGTTGTGGAAATTTCCTGCCACGGCGGCCTTTACATAACAAAGCAGGTTTTAAGAGCGGCACTCAAAAACGGCGCGATTCCTGCGGAGCCGGGAGAATTTACGAAGCGTGCGTTCTTAAACGGAAAGACCGACCTCACAAAAGCAGAGGCCGTTATGGGTATTATTTCGGCTCACGGCAAGGAGGCAGGCGAAGCCGCTTTTTCGGCACTTGAGGGTGCCCTTTACAAAGAAATACACAAGATTACCGATGTCCTTTTAAAGATAAATGCGGCCCTTGCGGCGTGGGTGGATTACCCCGACGACGAAATCGAGGACCTCACAGACGAGAGCATTTTAGACGCAGTTACCTCGTCAAAAGCAGCTCTTAAAGAACTTTTAAACCGTTTTGACGCAGGTCAGGCGATAACCGAGGGAACCGAAACGGCGATAGTCGGCAGACCGAACGTCGGCAAATCAACCCTTATGAATATGCTTACGGGAACCGAAAAATCCATAGTAACGTCGGTTGCCGGCACAACGCGCGACATAGTTGAGGAAACCGTTACGATAGGCAACGTTACGCTTCGTCTCGCGGATACGGCAGGTCTACGCGAAACAGATGACACCGTTGAGAGTATAGGCGTTGAGCGAGCCAAAAGAAAAATCGCCGCTGCAAAGCTTATTATTGCCGTGTTTGACTCGTCCTGCGCGCTCTCCGACGAAGACAGGGAAATTTTCGATTTGTGCTCCGGCAAAAGCTGTCTCGCCGTAATAAACAAGACGGATTTGGAGCCGAAAATCGACGAAGATGAAATAAAACGCAACTTCGAAAATGTAGTTTATATATCCGCAAAGGATAATTCGGGACTCGATTTACTTCGTGAGACAATCGAAAAAATACTCGGAACGGCAAATTTCGACACGACCGCGGCTCTTTTGATGAACGAAAGACAGCTGTCCTGCTGCGAAAAGGCTTATTCGGCACTCTGTGAGGCGGAAAATGCCGAGAAAACAGGCGTTACAAGAGACGCAATTCAAGTCTGCATAGACTCCGCAATAGAAAATCTTATGGTTTTGACAGGCGAAAAAGCCACCGAAAGCGTGGTAAACGAGATTTTTTCGCAATTCTGTGTAGGCAAGTGACGGAGATAAATTATGGAATATTTTGCAAAAGAATATGATGTTGCCGTTATAGGCGCCGGTCACGCCGGTATCGAGGCAGGTCTTGCCTCGGCTCGGCTCGGTTCAAAAACAATAGTTTTTACCATTAACCTTGATTGGATAGGCAATATGCCGTGCAATCCGTCGATAGGCGGCACTTCAAAGGGCCATCTTGTAAGAGAAATAGATGCTCTCGGCGGCGAAATGGGAAAAGCTGCCGACAAAAACGAGATACAGTCGCGTATGCTCAACCGCGGAAAAGGACCGGCTGTTCATTCGCTGCGCGCGCAGATTGACCGCAGGGAGTATTCAAAATATATGAAGCACGTATTGGAGCTTCAGGAAAACCTTGACGTTAAGCAGGCGGAAATAGTCGATTTGTCACGCGGCAAGGACGGCCTTTGGAGATTAAAGACGCGACTTGAGGCAATTTACAGCGCAAAGTGTGTTGTTCTTGCGACAGGAACATTTTTGGGCGGCAGAGTTTACATAGGCGACGTCTCCTACGAGAGCGGCCCAGACGGAATGTTCCCGGCAAATGAGCTTTCAAAGGCACTTTATAATATGAAAATTCCGCTCAGACGGTTTAAAACGGGAACTCCGTCGCGTGTAAATCGACGCAGCGTGGATTTTTCGGTGCTTGAAAAGCAGGAGGGCGACGAAACAACAACTCCGTTTTCGTTTGACACCGACACTCCGCCCGTAAACAAGGCGGCTTGCTATATAGCGTATACAAATGACGAAACAAAAAAGGTTATCCTCGATAACATACAGTATTCGCCGCTTTACAGCGGAAAAATTCACGGCGTGGGGCCGCGCTACTGTCCGAGCTTTGAAGACAAAATTATGCACTTCCCCGATAAAAAACGCCATCAGCTTTTTGTTGAGCCGTGCGGACTCGACACGGAGGAATTGTATTTGCAGGGAATGTCCTCGTCGCTCCCCGAGGCGGTACAGCTGAAGTTTTTGAGAACAATAAAGGGACTTGAGCACGTTGAGGTTATGAGAACCGCGTATGCTATTGAATATGACTGCGTGGATCCGCTCGCACTCAAGCCGTCACTCGAATTTCTCGACCTCGACGGACTTTTCGGCGCAGGGCAGTTCAACGGCTCCTCCGGCTATGAGGAGGCAGCGGCGCAGGGTCTTATAGCCGGCATAAATGCCGCGCGGAAGGCTCAGGGTAAGGAACCCTTTATACTTGACCGCGCATCGTCGTATATAGGCACGCTGATAGATGACCTTGTGACAAAGGGCTGCTCCGACCCGTACAGAATGATGACCTCGCGTTCGGAATACAGACTTTTGCTGAGGCAGGATAACGCCGACATGCGCCTGACACCTCTCGGCTACGAAATCGGACTTGTCTCCGAAGAAAAATACCAACGGCTTCTTAATAAGCAGGAGATGATAAGAGCGGAACGCAAAAGGATTGAAGATACTTCGATTCCCCTGACTGACGAGCTGCAGCAGCTGCTTGTTTCACGTGGAACATCTCCCTTGCCGCGCGGTGTTAAAGAGGTTGAGCTTTTAAAGCGTCCGCAGATAACATATGACGATTTGACCCCGTTCGACGTAAATCGACCCGATATTCCGCGTGAGATATTCGAACAGGTTGAAATTGAGCTTAAATATGAGGGTTATATTGTGCGGCAGACGGCACAGATAAACGAAATGCGCCGACTCGAGGTGAAAGCTATTCCGCCCGAAACCGATTATAATAAGATAGACGGACTGCGGCTTGAGGCGAGAGAAAAGCTCTCTAAAATACGGCCTATGAATGTGGGTCAAGCCTCAAGAATAAGCGGCGTCTCACCTGCCGACATATCGGTTTTGCTCATTTACCTTGCCAAGGAGGGCAAATAATGTTAAACAGAGATTTGCTTTACAAAACAGCGGAAAATATGGGTGTTAAAATCGACGACGACGCCTTTAAACGTTTTGATATTTACGCCGAACTGCTTTTTGAAACCAACAAAAAATTTAATCTGACGGCGATAACCGAGCCGGACGATATGACGGTAAAGCATTTTGCCGACTGCCTTTCCGTATTTAAATATGTCGATTTCAAAGAGGGCACAAGGCTTATTGACGTCGGCACGGGGGCAGGCTTTCCGGGACTTGTGCTGCTTCTTGCAAGGCCAGACCTTGACGTAACCTTCCTTGACGGAACGGGCAAAAAGCTTGCCTTTATAGAAAGCGTCCTCTCGAATGTCGGCTTAAACGGCAATATTCTTCACAGCCGCGCCGAGGAAGCGGGAAAAGACCCTCTGTACCGCGAAAAATTTGACTTTGCAACGGCAAGGGCTGTGGCGTCTCTGCCCGTCCTTTGCGAATATTGCATACCTTTTATTAAAAAGGGAGGCTATTTCATCTCTATGAAATCGGCTTTTTCCGACGACGAAATTTCCTCTGCGTCGGCTTCTCTTCGTATTCTCGGCGGCAAAATAGAGTCGGACAATGTGTTTGATTTGGTTGAAAACACAAGGAGAAGAATATTGATCATAAAAAAGATATCGCAAACTCCGCCAAAATATCCTCGCGCTTCGGCAAAAATTTCTAAAAATCCTTTGGGATAATGGGTTTTAACCGCACCGATACGCGATTTTAGACGAACGAATTTTCTTTACAAGTACACCTTCACGGTGCTATTCTTTAAGCAAGGACAAGCACTGCGGAGGTGATTTTTTTGAAGTCAAAAGACAAAATCAAAACTGCGGCACAGGTGCTACTGCTGCCGCAGGACAGTATTTTGCCGAACCCCGATCAACCGAGGAAACGGTTTGATTACGACGAGCTTGAGGGTCTTGCGCAAAGCATACGGCAAAACGGAATACTTCAACCCGTAACGGTCCGCAGAAGAACCGACGGTAAAAACGTGAAGTTTGAACTGGTTGCCGGTGAGCGCAGGCTCCGTGCGGCAAGGCTCGTCGGACTTACAAAAATTCCGGCAATCGAGACGGACGCAGACGAAAAAAGCTCTGCCGTTTTATCTCTGATTGAAAATCTGCAGCGGCAGGACCTCAACTTCTTTGAGGAGGCCGAAGCGGTCCAAAGGCTTGTTGACAAGTATTCAATGAGCCGCGAGGAGGCGGCCAATAAGCTCGGCAGGGCGCAGTCCACGCTTTCAAATAAGCTGAGACTTTTGCGGCTCCCCGAGGAAATGCGGTACACAATCGAAAAAGCCGGGCTTACCGAACGTCACGCGAGGGCATTGCTTACTCTCGAAAACGACGTTCAGCGCGAGAGGGCGCTCGAAATTATCACCGACCGACACTTAAATGTTCAGGAGAGCGAGCGCCTTATCGAGCAAATGCTCAATCGCAGGAAAAAGAAAAATCCAATTAAAGGCATACGCGACATAAGAGTTTTTATAAATACTCTCAATCACGCGGTAGAGGCGATACGCAGGGCAGGTATCGACGCGGACGCAGCCAAGAGCGAGACGGAGGAGTACGTTGAATACACGGTGCGTATTCCGAAAATCGAGCAGATAAGAATCTCTCTGCCCGGAGACGGCGAAGCCGTCTGACAACCTTGTAAAATGCGCCGAACGGTACTACCCCTGCCGTTCCGCATTTTAAATACCCATATCCTTCTCTTTCACACCCCACATCCACAAGCAGAACGGCGGCCTTTTCGGTCGCCGTTTTGCTTTGCGGTTTTTACCGTACGGAAAACGCGTATTGTTTCACGTGAAACAATATGGCAAAAACAACGAAAATGCAATGTTCCACGTGAAACCTTCGATGATTTACGGAAAATATCACCGAAAATCTGACACAATAATAAAATACCTCTTTGAATTGGGCGATGTTTGTGTTATACTTTAAATAGTGTATTCAAACGGGGTATAAGCCTCTGAAACAGGAGTGATAAATAAGGTATGGCAAAGACCGTTTCCGTGATAAACCAAAAGGGCGGCGTAGGCAAAACGACCACGGCTGTCAATCTTTCCGCCGCAGTCGGCGCTCTCGGCAAGCGCGTTCTGCTCGCCGATATAGATCCGCAGGGCAATTCCACAAGCGGCTACGGTATCAGCAAGAGAAACATTGAAAATTCAACATATGATATGCTCATAAACGGCGTGAAGGCTTCTGAAGTCGTTATGAAAACGAAATTCCGCAATGTTGATTTGCTGCCGTCGGATATGAACCTCGCCGGTGCCGAGGTCGAGATGATAGGTATGGACTCGCGCGAGAGTCTTCTCAAAAAAGCTCTCACCGATGTCTGGGAGGATTACGACTACATTTTTCTTGACTGTCCGCCGTCACTCGGGATAATAACAATAAACGCGCTGTGTGCGAGCGACACCTTTTTGGTGCCGATACAATGCGAATACTACGCACTTGAGGGGCTCGCGCAGCTTATGTCCACCGTCCGTCAGATTAAGAGACTTTACAATCCGTCGATAGAGCTTGAGGGCGTGCTTCTGACAATGTACGACGGCAGACTGAATTTGACGTCGCAGGTAGTTGCGGAGGTAAAGAAGTTCTTTCCACAAAAGGTGTATAAATCAACCATACCGCGTAACGTCAGGCTTTCCGAGGCTCCGAGCTTCGGCGAACCGGTAATGTATTATGACCGCAATTCAAAGGGAGCGGCGGCTTATGCGGATTTTGCGGAGGAATTCATTAAAAAGCAAGCGAGGGAAAACTAATGAGGAAAACTATCGCATCCGTATTTGTTTTTATACTTGTCGTATCACTTTTGCTGACTTCGTGCGGGAAAAGGCGCACCTTTGAGCCGTCGGGCGTGACGGGCGAAAAGGCAGAGACCGCCAAGTCTCAAAGAGGCGAAATCAAGCTTGAGTCCGATAAATTCACCTTTTACGGTGTACAGATGGGAATGACAACCGACCAGGTTCAGGTTTCCGTAGGCAAGGCGGCACAGGTTTACGCAAGAAACGATAAGATGTTTTTGACCGAAGAAGTAAAGGTAAACGAATTTAAAAACGGACTCGACAGAGTTGTTTATTACATCTTCAATACAAACAATCAGCTTGTCGAGGTGCAGTATGTGGTATCCTCGTCCGACGGAGTTTCATATCAGAACGCCGTCACTGTTTTCCGCGGCATCTACGGTCCCGACGGAATAGAAATACAGAGCGAAATAGGCAAGCGCGAAACAATTTGGGAATATATGGACGTTTACGTTATAGTCGCGAGAAACGACGAAAAGGACGTCGTAATTTCATATATGCAGAAAAGTCTCTTTGAGACCGAGAATAAAAAGGACGTTGAAAAATACAACGAAACAAAGCAGGGGAGGAAATAAGATGGCAGCCAGAAAAGGCGGGCTCGGCAAGGGTTTTGAGGCACTAATGCAGTCAAACACCATGGATGACGAGCTCGGAGAAAAGGCGACGCTTTCGATAAACGATATTGAGCCGAACCGCGGTCAGCCGAGAAAGACCTTCAGCGAGGAGTCTCTTTCGGAGCTCGCCGACAGCATAAGAGAGCATGGGGTTTTGCAGCCGCTTTTGGTAAGACCAATGCCAGACGGCAGCTACCGTCTTGTCGCAGGCGAGCGTCGCTTCCGCGCGGCAAGGCTTGCGGGGCTTTATGAAGTTCCCGTTACCGTTCGCGAGATGACCGACGAAGAGGAGAGTGTATTTGCTCTTATCGAGAATTTGCAGCGTGAGGACCTCAACGCCGTAGAGGAGGCGGAGGGTATAAAAACCCTTATCGACACCTTCGGCTTCACTCAGGAACAGGCGGCTCAAAAGCTCGGAAAATCGCGCACGGCGGTTACAAATTCACTCAGGCTTTTGAATCTTCCCGACAGCGTCGGTTCCCTTTTGAAGGACGGTAAAATCTCAATGGGTCACGCGAGGGCGCTTTTGGCCGTCGAGGACGAGGCCGAGATGAAAAGTATAGCCGATACGATAGTCAAAAACGGCATATCCGTCCGCGAGACGGAGCGACTTGCCAAAAAAGCCGGAAACGGCGGCACGGCGGCGGTAAAGAGAAAGAAAAAACGCGACACCTTTTACGACGAGGTCGAGCTTGCGCTGGCCGGAGTTTTGGCACGCAGGGTTAAGGTATATAACGGCAAGGGTTCGGGCGGCAGCATAGAAATAGAGTTCTTCGGCAAGGACGATTTAAAAAAGCTTGCAGAGCAGCTTGAAGCACTTGAATAATTTGAATTTTAATTTTTCGGAGGAAGAAAAATGCTTGATATTAAGCTTGTAAGAGAAAATCCGGATCTCGTAAAAGAGAACATCAAAAAGAAATTCCAGGAGGAAAAGCTCGCGCTTGTAGACGAGGTAATAGAGCTTGACAAAAAGTTCCGTGAGTCAAAGCAGAGAGCCGATGAGCTCCGCGCCTCAAGGAACAAGATAAGCAAGGAAATAGGCGGCCTTATGGCAAAGGGTCTGCGCGAGGAAGCGGAAAAGACAAAACAAAAGGTTGCGCATCTCGCAAAGGAGCTTGAAGAGCTCGAGGGCAGCGAGGAAACACTCTCCGCAGAAATCAAAAAGAGAATGATGGTTATACCTAACATCATAGGCGACGATGTTCCGATAGGCAAGGACGACAGCGAAAACGTAGAGCTTCAACGCTTCGGTGAGCCGTATGTTCCGCCGTTTGAGATTCCCTATCACGTAGACATTATGGAAAAGCTCCACGGAATCGACCTTGATTCCGCAAGAAAAACGAGCGGCAACGGCTTTTACTATCTCTGCGGAGATATTGCAAGACTCCACTCTGCGGTGCTCTCATATGCGCGCGACTTTATGATAGACAGAGGCTTCACATATTATGTTCCGCCGTTTATGATAAGAGGAAATGTTGTTAACGGCGTTATGAGCTTCTCCGAAATGGAAAATATGATGTATAAAATCGAGGGCGAGGACCTCTACCTTATAGGTACGTCGGAGCATTCGATGATAGGCAAGTTTATAGACACCATAACTCCCGAAGCGGAGCTTCCCAAAACTCTCACAAGCTATTCGCCCTGCTTCCGCAAGGAGGTCGGCGCGCACGGCATAGAGGAGCGAGGCGTATACCGCATACATCAGTTTGAAAAGCAGGAAATGGTTGTTGTCTGCAAGCCCGAGGACAGCGATATGTGGTACGAAAAGCTCTGGAACAACACCGTTGATTTCTTCCGCTCGCTCGATATACCGGTGCGCACCCTTGAGTGCTGCTCCGGCGACCTTGCCGATTTGAAGGTCAGAAGCCTTGACGTTGAAGCTTGGTCCCCGCGTCAGAAAAAATATTTTGAGGTTGGCTCATGCTCAAACCTCGGCGACGCTCAGGCAAGAAGACTCGGCATAAGGGTTAAGGGCGAAAACGGCAACTATTTTGCACATACTCTTAATAACACCGTCGTTGCTCCTCCGAGAATGCTCATAGCCTTCCTTGAGAACAATCTCAATGAAGACGGCTCCGTGCGCATCCCCGAGCCGCTCAGAATGTATATGGGCGGTAAGGACGTCATAAAATAAGCGTCTTACCCGAAAGCGGTATTGACAAATTGCCGCTTACGGTATATAATACAAAGGCTGTTTCGACGGCACGGTTTTTGGCGTAAACCGAGATTTTCCGGTATTCACCTGTCCTTTAACTGTGACGTTCGAGGCGAATATTTTAATGAGGTGAAAAAATGACACAGGCAGAAAAACAGGCTATTATGAAAGAGTATGCTACTCACGAGGGCGACACCGGTTCGCCGGAGGTTCAAATCGCTGTTCTTACCAAGAGAATCAACGACCTCACCGAGCATCTCAAGGAGCATCACAAGGACCATCACTCAAGAAGAGGTCTTCTTAAAATGGTAGGTCACAGACGTAACCTCCTCGCATACCTTCAGAAAACCGATATCGAAAGATACCGTGCAATCGTTCAGAAGCTCGGTCTTCGTAAATAATTTCGCACTTAAGGCAAGCGGTTTTTTACCGCTTGCCTTGAATTGCTTTTTACGGCAGGCGTAAAGGGCATATAAAATAAAATCCGACGGGGCGTTTATCCGATGCTTTAGCGGTAAATGGAATCTTTAAATTTTCCTCTTAAAGGTCGCATTTATTGCTAAAACCGGAAGTGCCTCTCGGAAATTTAAGAAAAAGAGGTAAAAAAGATGTTTTTCAAAAACTTCAAGGTTTGGGAAACCGAATTTGCCGGCAGAAAGCTCTCTGTTGAGACCGGCAAAATGGCAGGACTTGCAAATGCGTCTGTAATGGTTCGCTACGGCGACACAAACGTGCTTTGCACCGTTACGGCTTCGGCAAAGCCGAGAGAGGGCGTTGATTTCTTCCCGCTCTCCGTTGATTACGAGGAGAAGATGTATTCCGTCGGCAGAATCCCCGGCTCATTCCAGCGCCGCGAGGGCAGAGCAAGCGAAAAGGCGATTCTCACATCAAGATGTATAGACCGCCCCATTCGTCCGCTTTTCCCGAAGGATCTCCGCAATGACTGCTCCGTGGTTGCAACCGTTATGTCGGTTGACCCCGATTGCAGCCCCGAAATTGCCGCGATGATAGGCGTTTCAACCGCTATCGCAATTTCCGATATTCCGTGGGACGGCCCGATTTCCGGCGTTAACGTAGGACTTGTTGACGGCGAAATCGTATTGAACCCGACTCTTGAGCAGAGAGCAAAGACCGACCTTAATCTTACCGTTGCTTCAACGGCAGACCTTGTTGCCATGATTGAAGCCGGCGGCAACGAAATTTCCGATGACCTTATGTTCGACTGCATCATGGCAGGTCACGAGGAAAACAAAAAAATCGTAAAGTTCATTCAGGGCATTGTAGACGAAATCGGCAAGCCGAAGTTCGCTTACGAATCCTCCGACCCCGATCCCGAAATTATGAAGGAGATTGAGGACTTCTGCATAGAGGATGTCAAAAAGGCTCTTGATACAGACGACAAGCTTGTCCGCGACGAGGCTCTTTTGCCGATATACGAGGTTGTTCACGAGAAATTTGATGAGAGATTCGAGGGCAATGAGGGCAAGATCGAGGAGATTATGTATCTTGTTCAGAAGCACGTTGTTCGCTCCTGGCTCAAGGACGAGCACAAGAGAGTCGACGGCAGAGGCATAGACGAAATTCGTCCGCTCAACGCCGAAATCGACCTCCTTGCAAGAGCGCACGGCTCGGGTTTGTTCACAAGAGGTCAGACTCAGGTTCTCTCGGTTGCCACACTCGGCTCCATGAGCGATTGCCAGCAGCTTGACGGCCTTGACGAGCAGAAGGAAAAGAGATATATCCATCACTACAACTTCCCGTCCTACTCGGTAGGCGAGACCAAGCCTTCAAGAGGCCCCGGCAGACGTGAGATAGGTCACGGTGCACTTGCCGAGAAGGCACTTCTTCCCGTTATCCCGTCGGTTGATGAGTTCCCCTATGCAATCCGCGTAGTATCCGAGGTTCTCTCGTCAAACGGCTCTACTTCACAGGGTTCTGTCTGCGGCAGCACACTTGCACTTATGGCGGCAGGCGTTCCGATAAAGGCTCCCGTGGCAGGTATCTCCTGCGGACTTATCACAGGTGACGAGGGCGTTTACGGCGACTTTATGACCATGGTTGATATTCAGGGCCTTGAGGACTTCTACGGTGATATGGACTTCAAGGTTGCAGGTACCAAAAAGGGTATAACCGCAATTCAGATGGATCTTAAGGTTCACGGCCTTACTCCCGCAATCATCAAAGAGGCGTTTGCAAAGACTCACAAGGCAAGAAATTATATACTTGACGAAATAATGCTTCCCGTTATAAGCGAGCCGCGCAAGGAGCTTTCAAAGTGGGCACCCAAGATGCTCACCACAAAGATTGACCCCGATAAGATAGGCGACGTAATAGGCAAGCAGGGCAAGGTAATTCAGAAGATTTGCGCCGAGTGCGACTGCAAGGTTGACGTGAGCGAGGACGGTCAGGTATTTGTTTCCTCGATTGACCTTGACAATGCAAAGAAGGCAATCTTCATTGTCGATACAATAGCTAACGGCCCCGAGGTAGGCGCTGTTTACAAGGGAATCGTTACACGCCTTATGAGCTTCGGCGCGTTTGTTGAGATAGTACCCGGAGTAGAGGGTATGGTTCACATCAGCCAGCTTGACGTTAAGCGCACCGAAAAGGTTGAGGACGTTGTAAATGTCGGCGATGAGATAATCGTCAAGGTTCTCCCGAAGGACGAGCAGGGCAGACTCAATCTCTCTCGCCGCGAGGCACTTATAGAGGTTGAGGGTCTTACTCCCGAAAACGACCTCTCCGAGGAAAATCAGCACAGAGGCGGCAGACGCGACTTCGGCAGAAGACCGCACCGTTCGGATCGCCGATGAAAAAAGAGCCCCGATATGCCGTGCGAGCGTGAATTATTCGGCGCACAGCGAAGGGAAATGCAAAATAAAATACCGTATATTCGGATTAAAAATCCCTCTCGATGTTTTGCCATCGGGAGGGATTTTTTGCGGGTTTTCGGCGAGAAAACACTGTACGTTTATTTTTCGCTTTTCGGAAGTGTAACGAGCATTACCGTGCCGGCTTCCGAGCAATCTTCGACTCGGACGGAACCGCCGTGAAGCGCGGCAATTTCCCATACGAGCGCAAGCCCGAGACCCACTCCGCCGTGCTCTCTGCTGCGCGCCTTGTCAACACGGAAAAACGGCTGGAAAATACTCTCTCTGTACTGTTCGGGGATTCCGTGACCGTTGTCCCTTACGCGTATTTGAACGTCGTTTTCGTTGCAGACTATCGAAATGTTAATTACCGAATCGCGTCGGGTGTAACGGACGGCGTTTTCGGTGAGGTTAAATATCATACGGTAAATCAATGTATCGCTGCCGATTATGAGAGCATCGCCGTCGCGTGTAAGAGATACATTCTTTTCATCGGCAATCGGGGCGAGATCGGCAAAAACTTCATCTGTCATGGGAGCTAACTGTATTTTGTCGCTGCATTTAATGTTGCGAAGCTCGCTCATCTCAAGCAGGGTATTCGTCATCTGCGACATACGTTCCGTTTGCTCTTGTAAAAGTCTCAAAAATTCCGCCGTTTCGGGTTTTATATCTGTGTGTTCAACGGAGAAAAGCTCAATTTGTGCCTGCATTAAGGCAAGGGGTGTGCGCAGCTCATGTGCGGCATTCCCCGTGAATTGCCGCTGCGCCGTGAACCCCTCGTTAAGCCGTTCAATCATATTGTTAAAAGAATGGCTGAATTGTTTGAATTCGGGCAAGACGTCCTTGCTGATTTTCATATCGGACAGATTATTCGGCTGAACTTTTTCCGTTTGCGAAGCGAAAGAACGAAGCGGCTTCAGTGCCTGACCGCTGACAAAATACGCAAGCACACCGCCGAACAGAGTTACTGCTGCCGTTATATACCAATTGGTTGTGTTAAACGACTCTTGAGCACCGTTCACTATGATTGTAAGGTCTCTGTCACCGTCCTCGCTTTCGGGATTAAACGAATCGGGCTCACTGCCCTGCGTATCGCCGCAAGCGGATATTTTACTGCCTATGGAGTCCATATATCGCTTGCCGGAATAGCCGATAAAACAATTCATCAGCACGCAGGTGATACCTATTAAAAATGCGGTCATTATTGTAATTCGCCATTGTAAAGATAAATTCTTCATTTTTTATTCTCCATCACGTAGCCTTCCCCTATGCGATTATGTATCGGGTCGTATCCCAAAGCGGCGCGAAGCTTTTTTCTGAGCGATGAGATGTGAACTCTTATGGAATTGCTGAAGTCGTCTATACTGCTGTCCCAAACGTGTTCAAGAAATTCCTCCTGACTTATCGGACGCCCCTGGTTGAGTATGAGGTATTCGAGAATTTCAGTTTCTTTTCTTGTGAGCGTCAGGTTATCGCCCGAAACGGACGCCTTTCTCAATTTAGTATCAAATAGGAGATTGCCGCAGGACAAGACAACATCGTTTTGAGTGAAACAGCGGAGCGTCAGACTGCGGATTCGTGCCGCCAGCTCGTCCAAATGAAACGGCTTTGTCAGATAGTCGTTTGCTCCTGCGTCAAGTCCGTTAACCTTGTCGGCAACTTCGCACCGAGCCGACAAAATCAGCACTTTTGTGTCTTTATCATCTTTCCTGAGTGTTTTAAGAACGGTTAAACCGTCTTTTTCGGTGAGATTAAGGTCCAATACAACAAGGTCGAATTTCTCTATCGAGAGCATATCCAAAGCACTTTGCCCGTCGTAACAGCAGTCTACACTGTAAGCGAGACGCCTTAAACTGCGTGCGATGGTGTCGCAAAGGGCCTTTTCGTCTTCCACAACTAAAATGTGCATACGCGATTCTCCTGTCTGTTTTTTCAATTATAAGTATTTTATCATAAATTCCCCTGCGACAGCAGGAGCGGCACGAAGTGCGGCGGCGAAAGCCGCAATTTAGTCATTCAATGTTCTCCGAAACGGTCAAAATCTTTGATTTTGTTTTCGTTTCGTGAGGTTATTTTATCATAAATTCCCCTGCGACAGCAGGAGCGGCACGAAGTGCGGCGGCGAAAGCCGCAATTTAGTCATTCAATGTTCTCCGAAACGGTCAAAATCTTTGATTTTGTTTTCGTTTCGTGAGGTTATTTTATCATAAATTCCCCTGCGACAGCAGGAGCGGCACGAAGTGCGGCGGCGAAAGCCGCAATTTAGTCATTCAATGTTCTCCGAAACGGTCAAAATCTTTGATTTTGTTTTCGTTTCGTGAGGTTATTATAACATAAAAGTATAAAATCTCTGTTAAATTTCAATTCTTAACAGAGAATTTATGCCCGCCGTGATATAATGAGGCAAAAATGAAGGGAGCGAACGGTTTGTTAAGGGCAAAAAAAGCCGTAATTCAATGTGTTATGCTGCTTGCAGGGGCGGCGATGGTGTGCGTCGGTGCTATGAGAGGCGAAGCGGATACCGTACTTGCAAAAGCGATAAGATTGTGTTTGGAGTGTGTGGGAATTGGATAAGGAAAAGGAAAAGAAAAAGAAAAAGAAAAAGCCGTCGCATTTACTGACCCGATACAGAGGATTTGTGCAGGCGGCGGCAACGCTCGCAACAAACATACACCTGCCGAATTTTTTAAAGGGCTGCATTTATACGGGCGGCGGCAAGGCGGTTTGCGTGCCGGGACTTAACTGTTATTCCTGTCCTGCGGCAACCGGAGCGTGTCCGATAGGCTCGTTTCAGGCAGTGGCAGGTTCGTCAAAGTTTCGGTTTTCGTATTATATAGCGGGCTTTTTGATATTATTCGGCGTGCTTTTGGGCAGATTTATATGCGGATTTCTCTGCCCGTTCGGATGGTTTCAGGATTTACTGCATAAAATCCCGTGCAAAAAGCTGTCAACCGAAAAACTGAAACCATTGACATATTTAAAATATGCGGTGCTGTTGTTTACGGTCGTATTGCTTCCGGCACTGATTGTAAATGATGTCGGAATGGGTGACCCGTTTTTTTGCAAGTATATTTGTCCGCAGGGTGTGCTTGAGGGTGCAATTCCTCTCGCGGCAGTCAACGAGGGAATACGTTCGGCTTTAGGCTCGCTGTTTACATGGAAGCTGGCGGTTTTAATTGCAATCATATTTTTGAGCATACTGTTTTACCGCCCGTTTTGCAAATGGCTTTGTCCGCTCGGCGCGTTTTATGCGCTGATGAACAAGGTGTCGCTGTTCGGAATAAAGGTTGATGAGCATAAATGTGTCTCCTGCGGAAAATGCGCAGGCGCGTGCAAAATGGACGTTGATATTACAAAAACGCCCGACCACGCAGAATGTATACGTTGCGGCAAGTGCATCAGTGTCTGTCCGACGGAGGCGGTAAGCTTTCGATACGGTTTCAATTTGCCGAAAACACTCTCAAGCGGCAATGAAAAGCCGAAAAATGATAAAAAATCAAAATAGGTAAGAAAACGGAGGAATAACTGTGAAATTTTCAAAAGCAACCAAACTTTCAGCAATTATTATGACATTTGTGCTTGTGCTGGGCCTTGTGGCGTGCTCCGCCGACAAAACGGAGAAGAAAAAAAGCAATGTCGATATTAAAACTTTAATGTCACAAGAGCCGAATGACGCAGACGAGGCTGCGAAGCTTTACGATAAGCTTTTGCAAGCCGAAAACGATATTCTCTCGAATAATTCGGCTCTTTGGGAAAAAGTGTTTTTATCGGCAAATAAAAATACGCCGATGATTGAGGACGGCACAAACTACGGAGATTTCCTTTTAAGCACGGTAGAGGGGAGCAAGAGCGATTTCAGCGCAGATGAATATAAAATTCTTAAAGCTGCGGCGGAGCAGATTAAGGAGATAGAAGGAAAACTTACGATTCTGGAGCAAAAATATCCCGGCTGCGGAAAAAAGCCGTCAAGCGGGGAATGCGTTGACGCGGCGAGTGCCGGAATGGCAGGCGATGCGAGCAAGCTTATGAAATTTCCGAGCTTTAACGGTAAAGATCTCGACGGCAACGACGTAAACAGCAGCGACCTTTTCTCGGGCAACACCGTAACGGTAGTCAACTTCTGGTTCACCTCCTGCAAACCTTGCGTAAGCGAGCTTGCGGATTTGGAGGCACTCAACAAGGAGCTTGCCGCAAAGGGCGGCGGGGTTGTCGGCATAAATTCATTTACTCTTGACGGCAATAAAAAGGAGATTTCCGAGGCAAAAGATATTTTGTCAAAAAAAGGCGCAACATACAAAAATATTTGGTTTGACACAAACAGCGAGGCAGGAAAGTTCACATCGGGACTGTATTCTTACCCGACTACATATGTTGTCGATAAAAACGGCAATATAGTGGGTCAGCCGATAGTCGGTGCAATAACTTCACCCGAACAGGCGGCAAAGCTTAACAAGCTTATTGACACTGCAATTGCAAACAGCAAGTGATTGACAAAAATGATATATAATCCTGTATTTCGGCATATTGTTTGCTGTTTTCCGTTTATTCGTTTCCGACATTTCGTTTTAAGCAATTGATGTTTGTTACGGACTTTTCGCAATACGCAAACCTCCTGCGGCAGAAGCAAAAACTGTCGCAGGAGGTTTTGTTATCGGCTTTTTTACCGCAAAATACGGCGGATTATACGGTAACGGTATAAAATCATTGACAAGCTTTGCACAAATGTTAAGAAATTATTAAATATCGCAAAGTATATTGCATTGCAAGGTAGTGGGTGTTATAATGCATTTAAAAGGACGGAGCAGCCGCACATAAAGCGCGTCTTTGTGCCGCAAGGCTCACGGCTGCAATACAGGCGTTTTCAGCTTCGCCGGAAAGGAGAGTTTGATGAATACGCAATTTAAAAAAGGTGTTCTGGAGCTTTGCGTGCTGTCGCTTTTAAAGCGCGGCGACAAGTACGGCTACGAGCTTGCGGACACCGTCGGTAAACAGATAGACGTTTCGGAGGGCACTATATACCCTCTTCTTAAAAGGCTCAGAGCCGAGGGGTATTTTGAAGTGTACCTGCGCGAATCCACATCGGGACCCGCGCGGAAATATTACCGTTTGACTCAAAAGGGTTATGACACACAACGCCTTTTGGAAAACGAGTGGAAGGACTTTACAAAGAGCGTGTCTACTTTATTAGGAGGTGAAAACGGTGACTAAGATCGAATTTTTACAACAGCTTTACAACCTGCTCGGCGGTTTACCGGCCGAGGAGCGCGACGATATAATAGCTGACTTTGAAGAACACTTCTCCGTCGGCACGAGCGAGGGTAAAAGCGAGGAGCAGATTTGCTCGGAGCTCGGTGACCCCAAAAGCTGCGCCGCGCAATATCTTAATGACGAGCCGAAAAAAGCCGACGCCGTATACGGCGCAGAAAAAAACGGCAATCCGAGATATGAAACCAAGGCGTCCGATGTAATCGGTGCCTCTCCCCGTCCTCAAAATGCGAGCGGCGGTGGTTATTACGGCACGGAAAAGGGTAATCCGCAGCGAAATCATATGCTGTGGTCAATTCTGTTTTTCCTCGGGGTATTCGCGGCAATAGGAGTGTATCCGTCAAGCATAGGTATGATGGCAAGCTTTTTTGCTTGTCTCTTCTTCGCCGGAGTAACGGGCGCAATAGCGGCTTCGCCGGCGGCATTCGGATTTGTATTTTCCATAGGGATTATGCTCTTTGCGGCAGGACTTTTCCTATTCCTTTTTATGACGTGGTTTTTAAAGCTGTCATGGCGCAGGGCCGATTTGTAAGGGGGAGAAAAATATGAAGAAAAAGAAAGACGGGCTTATAAAGGGCATGATAGCCGCGGCGATAATATTTGTCGTCGGATTTATACTCACGGTCTGCTTCGGTGCTTATCTCGGCGCGGACGCGGTAAGGCACATAGCATCGGGCGAGACGTTTGAAGAGTTTGTCGAAGAGCGCTTCCCGAATATAGATTTTGACGATGGGCAAGCGGTAAACGAGTCGCAAACAGAAAAGTCAGTGCTTCCGTCGGGGTCGGCGCTTGAAATTTCCGCTCCGTACGGCGATATTAAAATTAAGGCTTCCGACAGCACTGAGGTAAGATGTGTCCTGAAGCAAGCAAATGACAGCGGCGCGAAGCTCGATTTGTCCGACGATAAAATCACATTGGACGGCGGCGGCAGTACTTACGGAATAGCCGAGCTTACGGTTTACCTGCCGAAAAGCGTTACGCTCTTAACGGTTTCAAATAACAACGGCGATATCGGCATAGACGGAGTAAATCTCAATACACTTACGATAAATTCTGTTTCGGGAGATATAGATTTGTCCGACATCACAGCCGAGAGGGGAAAAATCAAAAGCTCGGCAGGCGAGACGGAAATATCGGAAACCGCCGTTTTTACGAAAATGCTCGAGGTGAACCAAAGCTTCGGCGATATAGAAATCGATGTTCCGAGGGATCCCGATAAAATCAAATTTATAATTTCCTCCGAGACGCCGCTTGATGAAAAATCAACGTGCGACAGCTACCTTTTGTCGCTTGCGCGAAGCACCGACGGCAAGGCGGAATACTCCGTAAACGTAAAGAACGGCGAATTATCGGTGAAAAATTCCGACGATTGATTTAAAACGCACAAAATGATAATATAAATATAATGTATAATAAATAAGGAGTGTTTATTATGAAAAAGAAGCTTTACAGAAGCAGTACAGACAAAATGATTTGCGGAGTTTTAGCCGGCTTTGCCGAGTATATAGATGTAGACCCGACAATAGTCCGCCTTGTTTATGCGGCACTGACCTTATTCACCGCAGGCTTCCCCGGAATACTGTTTTACATCATCTGCGCCATTGTAATTCCGCAGAAGCCGTTTGATGTCGAGCCGTAATTCGAGCGACTGTTACAGAAACCCGTATTTAAACCGAATAAAAAAATATTTTCGCTCCCATTTAGCGACGGTTATTTCACCGCGCCTCGGATATAATCTCTTAAAGTGCGTATTTTATGCAGATTATAACAAGGCGTGGTGATTTTTTTGAAAAATTCCGATTTTACCGGACAGGCTGTTTTGCAAAGGGTAAACGACCTCCCCGAGCCCGTGCGGGCGGTGCTTCGGCACGTGGCATATTTCATATGCGGTATGCTGTTTGCTTCGGCGAGCAATTTGTCGGCGGTATCGCCGTTCGGCGTGGCTTTTTGCGCGGCGGCCGAAAATAAGTACATACTCTCGGCGGGGCTCGGCGCGGCGGCAGGTTATATCCTGACTCAGGACAGCATATCGTCGCTTCGACTGATAGCGGCGAGCGTGTGTGCCGGAGTTCTCGCACGCGTTATGAGAGAATTTGAAAAGGTGCGAAACGGCAGGCTGCTGCCGTCGTGCATTGCGTTTCTCTCTTGCTTTTTGTCGGGAATGGCGGTGCTTTTTGCAAACGGGCTGACGGGTGAGACGTTTCTTTTGTACCTCGGAGAGGGTGTAACGGCCTTTGCCGCGGCGTATTTCTTTTCGACTGCACAATATGTTCTTGAAAACGGCAAGCCCGTGCGCGGCGTAACTCTTGAGGAGGCGTCGGCGGTTTTGGGCTCCGGATTTCTTATTATGTGCTCGCTGTCGGGTCTTACCGTGCTTGAGGTCTCCCCTGCGAGAATGATAATGGTATTTGGCGTGCTTTTTTTCGCCGCGATTTATAAGGAGGCCGGCGGTGCGGTAGGCGGAATGCTTGCGTTTTTACTTATTGCGATAAGCTCCGATACGGGTGCCGTTTCGGCTTCGTTTGCCGTAGGCGGCCTTCTTGCGGGCGCATTTTCGCGCCTCGGCAGAAGAGCTGTACCGCCTGCGTTTTTCGCGTCGTTCCTCACCGCATATATGTTTTCGGGCGGCGGCAGCGAAAAGTATTTTTTGATTATAGAGGCCGCTTTGCCGTGTGCGGTGTTTATGTTTTTGCCGAACAGCCTGTTTATAAAGACGGAGGGCTTTCTTTTGCCGAAGGACTCGGCGGCGAACGCGTCGGCGGAAAACGGTGAGGTAAGGCGCAGAATACATGCGGCGAGAACTGCCGTAGACGATATTGAACGCTCCGTGAGCGCGGTTTCGAAAAGACTTTCCGAAATGGAGAGCTGCGCCGGCGAAAAGCTGATGCTTGAGGTTCAAAGCTCGGTTTGCTGCGGATGCGGCAGATATGATTTTTGTTGGGAGCAAAATTTCAAAGAAACAAGGAACGCACTTGACGAGATGTATGAAACGCTGAAAAAAGGCGGAGTTATGTCGCGCGATAAGCTCCCGTCGCCGTTTTCAAGCAGATGTATACGGCAGACCTCTTTTGCCGAAACATATTCAAGGCTGTTTTTCGGCGTCGTCTTTTCGGAGGCGGCAGATAAAAAAACAGACGAGGTGCGGCTTGTCACGGCCGACCAGTTCGGCGGCATAAGCGATATGCTGCGCGATCTCGAAAACGAGTTTAACGGCGATGTAAGCTTTGATACGAAAACGGCGGAGCGGATAAGGAAAAAGGTCAGGGACAGATTTTGCTGCGATACCGACTTCGTATCGTGTTTAAGAGACAAAAACGGCAGAATGTTTTGCGAAATCACCTTTTCAAAGGTGCCGTCCTCCCTTAATATAGGCGAGCTGCGTGACGCAGTCGGCGAAACGTGCGACAGAGAATTTGAGCTGCCCGTGATAAAGGGCGACAGAAGCGTAAGGCTGTGCGAAAAGACGGCGTATTCGGTAGAGAGCGCGTGCTCGCAGATACCGGCTGACAATGAAAAGCTCTGCGGCGACACGTTTGAGAGCTTTTACGACGGCATGGGAAATTACGTTGTGATTCTCTCGGACGGTATGGGCACGGGTCCGCGTGCGGCGCTCGATTCGGCTATGGCGTCGGGTCTTATGGCAAGGCTTGTCAAGGCGGGCTTCGGGTTTCAGAGTGCCTTAAGGCTTGTGAATTCCTCACTTCTTTTAAAGTCTCGCGACGAGTCTCTCGCAACGCTCGATATAGTAAAAATAGATCTGTATACCGGCAAGGCGGTCTTTTATAAGGCCGGAGCGGCACCGTCCGTGATTCGCCGTCAAAACGGCAAGCTGCTCGAAATAAAAAAGGCGGCTCTGCCTGCCGGAATACTTCGCGACGCGACATTTTCCTCATGCGAGGGACAGCTTGAAAACGGCGATACGGTGATTATAGCGTCCGACGGTGCGTACGAATACGCGCACAACGCGGTAAAGGAGGAGCTGCAAAGCGGCGGCGCAAAGAGAGCGAGCACCAAGGCGAAAAATATCAGCCTGCGCGCAAAAAAGGCAAAGGGCAAGGCTCGCTGCGACGATATAACCGTGATTGCTCTCAACATAAGCGGACGAGCGAGAAGAGAGCAAAAAATTTAATGTCGAATTGACTGAGTTCCATAAGGCGGTTTTGCTTCAAAATAACATCTTTTTGCACAATAATGCGTTAATCCCTCGGACATGCGTCGGCATTATCCGAGGGGTTCGCCTTTTTCTGCTGTTTCCCTTATGAACACTCGACCCTCGTATTTTTTTTGTATTCACGCCGAATTTTAAAGCGCGGCGAAATCCCGCTTACGGCAAAACATACGCCGCAAAGTGCGACTTCTGTAACTTTTTTGTGAAATTGTAAGTAAAAAATCAAATATTTCATTGACATTTAAGTATTTTTACGGTAAATTATTAGGTGTATTTGACTATCCGGATAAAGATAGTCTCGTAACAGTCAGAAAGGGGATTAGAATTAATGGCTAAAAAAGAAAAAGTCACGTTAACTCCCGAAGAAATCGAAGCTAAAAAAGCTCGCAAAAAGGAAAAGAGAATTATATTCGGAAAAACCTTTGAAAGAGCGATAGTTTGGCTGCTTGCAGTGGTGCTTGTTTACAGCGTAACCTATATTTCGCTTAACAATAAGGGCGTCGCAGCGGTTTCGGCAACTCCCGCACAGAGCGGCTCGCAGAATGCCGGCGGCAGCGCGTCCAAATCCGATTGGGATACAAGCGCAAACGGCAGCGGTTCTTCGCAGTCGGGTTCTCAGAGCAGCACCTCGGGTGACAATGCCTCCGGAGGAAATGCGGCGGCAGCAACAGGCGTAGACGCAGCAGCGGCAGCC